>RCUQ01000027.1_pt1 | contig 218761 bp, 210 predicted proteins | sample 2166351 | NCBI WGS metagenome assembly RCUQ01 (sample SAMN09932597, study PRJNA488358) | compost metagenome | feature: garden; material: soil; isolation source: compost soil in acetonitrile-enriched culture | place: Germany: Experimental Botanical Garden Goettingen | collected 2016-01-27 | reverse complement strand
AGATCGGCATCTATGGCGCCTTGATCAATCAGCGCGGCAAGCTGAATGCGAATAGCGCAGTGGTCGGTGAGAACGGCAAGATCATTTTGAAATCCAGCGGTACTACTTTGCTGGAAGCCGGTAGCGTGACGACAGCGACCGGTGCCGGCAACGGCGGTGAAGTGCAGGTGCTGGGTGAAAAAGTTGGGCTGATGGGTGATGCGCAGGTCGATGTCAGTGGTCAGGCCGGTGGTGGCACTGCGCTGATCGGTGGCGATTATCAGGGCAAAAACGCGGCGGTACAAAACGCCGAGCAAGTGTATGTCGGCAAGGATGCAAGGATCAAAGCCGATGCGATTGCCAGTGGCAATGGCGGCAAGGTTATCGTGTGGGGTAATCAGACTGCGCAGGTTTATGGTTCTATCTTTGCGCGCGGTGGCGCAGCTTTCGGTAATGGTGGCTTTATTGAAACCTCGGGCCTGCAACATCTGGATGTGTCTGGCATACGGGTGAACGCCGGTGCAGCCAAGGGTAGCCAGGGCAAGTGGTTGCTTGATCCCTTGAATATCACGATAGCAGCTGTTAGCGAAAATACCTTGAGTGAGGTATCTGCCTTCGACAGCCTGCCCGGGCAGGAGACATATATCGATTCGAATCTGCTGTCGACTGCGACCGCCGATGTGATCTTGCAGGCGACTAACAACATTACGTTTTATAACGGGATAGGTAATGACAATAGTGCTGTGAATCTTACAGCGCAAGCCGGCAATAATATTTATGTGAATGCCTACGTGAATTTTGCCGGCAATATTACGCTGGCGGCGAATTATTTTGGTGCCGGCGAAGGGCGTGTATATATTGAAGGCGCAGTTAATGCGGGTGGCATCAGGACCATCACGGATTTTGATCGCCCTCCTGTAGTCGTGCCTCCGACCACGCCGCCACCTTCGGCCAACATTTGCACCATCGCTCCCAACTCACCCTTGTGCCAGGTGCTCTCACCTCCGAGCGTTAGTGAACCAGTCAAGCCGGTACAACAAGCCAGCAATGAAATCATCAAGACGGTTACCAACTCTGCGCCTAAGAGCAATCCCGGTCAGCAGACTTACTTTGATCCGGCAAAAAGCGGTAGCAGCAGCACGGGTAGTTCAGGTGGGTCCAGCTCCGGTTCCGGCGGTGGAAGCGAGAGTGATGCGACTCAGGCAGCCGAGAATGCGCGTCTCGCAAAACTTGCCGCTGACGCGGCTGCAAAATCAGCAGTAGACGCCGCTAACCGAGCTGCTGCCGACGCTGCAAGTCAGGCCGCGAAAGAAGCGGCTGCTGAAGCCGCTGCCAAGGCCGCTGCGGCCGAAGCTGCCGCTCAGGCAGCAGCCGATGCAGCAGCGAAAGCGCAGAAAGAAGCCGATGATAAAAAAGCAGATGACAAAAAATCTGACGCCAACAAAACGGATACCAAAGAAGCCGCATCCAATGACAAGAGTGGAACAAAAAATGAACCAGTTAAAAAAATGTACTGCAATTAAGTCTGCGCTGTTGCTGACAGCTTTGTGTGCAGCAACAGTGGTTCAGGCAGCGGATGTCGCTACGGTGACTCAATTGAGTGGACCCTTGCTGGCGCAGAAGGCCAATGGCAGCGTGCGTGTGTTGGCTAACAAGTCAGCAGTCGAAGCTGGCGATACCTTGTCGACGCAAAGCAAGAGCTACGCACAGATTAAATTCAGCGATGGCAGCACATTGATCCTGCAGCCGGATACCGTGCTGACGATCGACAAGTTCGCTTACGATGCCGCCAAACCGTCAGCGGATAGCGCGACCTTCACGCTGGTGCGAGGTATGCTGCGGGCGAATGCCGGTTTGCTCGGCAAGCGCAGCAAAGATATTGCACAGATAGTGACGCCGGCCGCCACGATCAACCTGCAAGCGGCGAATGTAGTGGTGCGCTATGTCGCGCCATCAGCAGAAGCCGTTGCTGCAGCACGTCAGGCGTATTTGCTGGCGAGCACCGCAGCACTGGATGCGTCCATGCAAGCGACACGTAGTGATATGCCAGCTCCCGCGCCTATCCAGCCTTTGCTGTTGGCACAGCTCAATATTCCTTTGCCGACAGGGCTGACGCCGAACGCAGTTGGTTCAACGCCGCCATTGCCGCCGGGTTTGTATATACAGGTAATTGACGGTTTGATTTCTGTGGCGAATAGGGCTGGTACGCAGAGTTTTGCGCCTGGCCAGTTTGGTTTTACGCCTACTCCAATTCAGGCACCGGTCATCGTGCCGAAAAATCCGGCTCTACAATTTACCTTGCCGCCGGCATTTAGTTTGCCGCCCCCAGTATCAGGAACAAGCACAGCACCTAAAGCGAATGCTGTTGATTGCGAGGTTCGTTAAGTCTGGCGCTGCGGGAATGTTTGCAGCGCTCTGATGTCCTACCCTTGAAGCCTGTCGTTCCCGGCAGGTAAGTCGAAAGCGGTGGATGCTATGCAAGAACTGGTTCGTAAGGTACTCGCCCTATTGCTGGTGCCAGCCATATTGGTGCTGGGTGGATGTGGCGGCTATGCGCGCACGCCCAATAGTAGCTCGGGCGTACAAGCGTATGGTGTGATCGATGTCGGTGTGCAACATACCAGCCCCTAGTCCGATATTCAGCCAAAGCCGTGTGGCGGCTTAGCGTAAAGATGACAGATGTAAAAAGGGCTAGCTGATGCTAGCCCTTTTGCATGAAGCCGGTCGCCATGATCAGCCTGCCTGGCAGCAGACCCGCTTGTTTATTTCTCTTCCCACACTACCCTGTGCTTGCCCAATTCCTTGGCGCGATACAGGCGTTTGTCTGCCATCTCTATCAAGTCATTCGGCACTTGTTCCGACTGCGGGATCAGGGTGGCGGCACCGATGCTGACGGTTAGCCATTCGCCGATGGCTGCATGGGAATGTGGTATGTGCAAGGCTTCCACTGCGGCGCATACTTTTTTACCAGCGATGACGGCACCGTTGTTACCGGTGGCAGGCAGGATGATGGCGAATTCTTCACCACCAAAGCGTGCACTCAAATCGGCCGGGCGCATGGCACTGGCTTCCAGTGTTTTGGCGACTTGCTTTAGTACGTGGTCACCGGCCACGTGGCCATAGGTGTCGTTGTATAACTTGAAGTTGTCGACGTCGATCAGCAAGATCGATAATTCTTGTTGCTCACGCCGCGCACGTTTCCATTCCGCGCTGAGGTAATCATCGAAGTAGCGACGATTGGCAATGCTGGTCAGACCATCAGTATTGGTCAGACGTTGTAATTCAAAATTGCTCTTCTGTAGTTGTTGCTGGCTTTCGCGCAGTGCACGGTAGGCCGCATCGCGTTGCAACAGATTGTTGTAGGAACGTGAGTGATAGCGGATGCGGGCGATCAGTTCTATGGTGTCGGGTAACTTGACCATGTAGTCGTTGACGCCGGTGGCAAAGGCATCGCGTTTGACTTCGGCGTCTTCACGTGTCGACAGCACGATGATCGGAATATCGCAGGTGGTTGCGTTCTGCCGATACTGGCGCACCAGTGTCAGGCCATCCACGCCCGGCATCACCAGATCCTGCAGGATGACGGTGGGTTTGGTTTTTTCTGCCACGCGCAGAGCTTCATCTGCACGTGCGCAGTAGTGGAAGTCGATATTCGGGTCGCTCAATAAGGCGCGCCGTATCGCTTCGCCGACCATGGGCTGGTCATCGACCAGCAGTACCATGATCTTGTAATCCTCAGCTGGTAAATGGATTCCGAGTTCACTATCGCTCAGTGCGGAAGAGTCCATAGTTGTTGTCCCTTGATTCAATTAAACAGATTGACTAATTTTTGTGCAATGCCAGATACGGGAAGTATGTCCGTCGCTGCATTGATTGCTGCTGCAGCCTTCGGCATGCCGTATACGGAACTGCTTTCCTGGTCTTGCACGATGGTGTGATATTTGTTGTCGCGCATCGCCTTCAGGCCGAGCGCCCCATCGCGCCCCATGCCGGTCAACAGTACTCCGACTGCTTTGCCCTGCCATTGTTGCACTACGCTGTGAAACAACACGTCAATAGACGGGTGATAAATATCATTCGGCGATTCAGCGACATAGCCGAGGCTATCGCGATTTTTAATCAACAGATGTTGATTGGTACCGGCGATGAACACGGTGCCACTCAGCGGTTGATCGCCTTCCTTAGCGACTTGCACGCGCAAAGCGGTTTGTTGTTGCAACCAGTCGGCCATGCCATCGACAAAGGCCGGGTTGATATGTTGCACGATGACGATAGCCGCCGGGAAGCTGGCCGGCAAACCGCGTAATAATTCGGCCAGTGCTGCCGGGCCACCGGCCGAGGCGCCGATCACCACCAGCTTGGTGGACGGATCGGCTTCCCGTATGACGCCCTTCTTCGCAGCTGGTGCGGCAGGCTGCGGCTTCTTGCTCATGCGCGCGACTTTTTCTATCTTCGCGATCAGTGCTGCCGAGCCCTGCTGGAAGTTACCGCCAGCCATCACCGGCGTGGTCACCACGTCCAGCGCGCCATGCCCCAGCGCTTCATATACCTTGACCGCATTGGCGCTGATATCAGCTGTCACTAGCAAGATAGGACAAGGCGTCTTTTGCATAATGCGGCGGGTCGCTTCGACACCGTCAGCATTCGGCATGACGATATCCATCAGGACGACATCGGGCAACTGCCACGCACACATTTCTGCCGCCTGTACACCGTCTTGCGCGACCCAGATGAGTTGATGCTCGGGATGCTCTGCCAGCGCCCGTCGCAGGATCTCAACCACCATGGGTACGTCATTGACGATGCCGATCTTCAATTCACGCCGCTCCTATCAAATCGACAACCGCCTGCAACAGACTCTCGTCGTGGAAACTGCTTTTGGTGAAATAGTAATCGGCACCGGCATCGAGGCCGCGTTGCCGGTCTTCTTCCCGGTCTTTGTAAGAAACGATCATCACCGGTAGCGATTGCAGATTGGCCGCTTGCCGTATCAGCGTCACCAGTTCGATGCCATCCATGCGCGGCATATCGATATCGGTAATCACCAGATCGAATTGTTCGGTACGCACCGCGTTCCAGCCGTCCATGCCATCCACCGCAACCACGACCTGATAGCCGCAATTGCTCAGCATTTTGCGCTCGAGTTCGCGCACCGTTAAGGAGTCGTCGACCACCAACACCTTCTTGCGTTTGACGTCGGTCAGATGATTATTACCGCTCTGGACCACATCCAGTTTGCCAGCCGCAGTCAGTTTTTCTACCGAGCGCACCATGTCAGCGACGTCGAGGATCAGCACCGGATCGCCATCTTCCATCAGCGCACCGGCCAATACATCCGGGATTTTGCCGAGGCGTGGATCCAGCGGTTGCACTACCAGCATGCGTTCACCGAGGAAGGCATCGACTGCCAGACCATAGGTGTGTTCGTTGTCGCCGATGACGACCACGGAGACCATATCGTTCTTGGTACGCAGTTCGCCTTTTTGCAAAATCTGATGCGCGCTGACCAGACCGATCTGGCGCCCGTCAAAGGTGAAGTGCTGCTGCCCTTCCAACATCGCCAGCTGATCGCGTTGCAGTTCCAGGGTACGGTTCACATACGCTAGCGGGAAGGCATACGGTTCGCCATCGATGGTGACCAGCAGACTGCGGATCACCGACAGCGTCAGCGGCAGTTGCAACTGGAAGCGCGTGCCTTGCTGCAGATTGCTGGAAATACGCATGGTGCCACGCACCTGCTTGAGCATATTGCCGACCACATCGAGCCCGACCCCGCGGCCTGAAATATCGGTCACGGTATCGCGCAGGCTGAAGCTAGGCAGCAGCAAGAATTCCAGCAGCTCTGCTTCACTCAGTTGCGCTACCGTATCGGCATTCGATAATTTACGTTCTACGATGGTGGCACGCAACTGATCCAGATCGATACCGGCGCCATCGTCGCTCACATTCACCAGCAACATGCCGGCACTATGACGTGCTTCCAGTGTGATCAGGCCCTGTTCCGGCTTGCCCGCCGCGATGCGTTGTTGCGGACTTTCGATGCCGTGATCGATCGCATTGCGCAGCAGATGGCCAATAGGCGCATCCAGTTTTTCGAGGATGTCGCGATCGATCTGGGTAGCGTTGCCGATGATTTCCAGTCGCACTGATTTGCCCAGCGCATGACCGACGTCGCGCACCATTCGTGCATAGCCATGCGTGCCATCCCCGAAAGGACGCATGCGGCAGGCCAGTGCTTCATCGTATAAACGCTGCGACAGATTGACCGAACGGCGGTCGAAGGTTTCCAGTTCGCCCAGCTGGTCGGCCACCATGTGCTGGCATTGCATCATCAGCGTGCGCACTTCGGCCAATGCGCTATGGGTAGCTTCATCGGTGGCTTGCGCGGATAATCTTTGATGCAGCAGATCCAGTGCTTGTCCTGCTTCGCGTTGCGTACGCTTGAGGCGCAGGATGGAGGCGGTAAATGGTTTCAGGCGGCGCGACTCGACCAGCGATTCACCGCTCAGACTGAGCAGGCGATCCAGATTGTTGGCTTGTACGCGCACCGAACGGATGCTGTCGTCACGTGTTTCTATCGCACTTGTTTCGCTACGCGGCGGCGCTGGTTCCACTTCCGGCACCTGTGCAGCTGGTGCTTCTTCCGTACCTTCCGGCTCGGCCATGGCGGTCGTCAGTCTGGCGATGAAGTCGGTAATGTGTGGCTTGCCAGCCTTATCGCCCCAGCTTTCATCGTCACCCGGCGGATGCGCAATGCGGTTCAATAAATCAACACCGGTCAGCAAGACATCGATTTGGCGGCGATGCAGCAGTAGCTCGCCACGTTGCGCCAGTACAAAGCAATCTTCCATCACATGCGCCACATCGACGCCGGCGGCGAGCCCGATAATGCGGGCCGCGCCTTTGAGCGAATGCGCAGCGCGCATGCAGGCTTCCAGCTGATCGGCCGAACGCGGATTACGTTCCAGTTCCAGCAAGCCCATGTTCAAGACATGGGTCTGGCTTTCTGCCTCTTGCCGGAATAATTCCAGCATCGACATTTGGCTCAGGTCTGGCGAGCTCATGTCAGGCTCCGGTTAAGTGCATAGAACAAGAGATCGCAATCCAGCAAGCCTATCTTTTTGTCTTTGCTGACGATCATCGCCTGCGTATAGGTGGCGCGCGATTGGGCAACGGTGGATGGCACCGTTTGTAATTCGGTTTCGCTAAAGCGTTGTACACCCAACACTTCATCGACCAGGAACACCAGCGTCTGGCCCTGATGCGCCACCACCAACAAACGCTGGGTAGTTGCGGCGGCAGTGCGCTCGGCGCCCAGCATCTGGGTCAGCGACACGCACAGCAAGAGTGAGCCACGGACATTGCTCAAACCGAGGATGGCGCGATGCGTCTGGTGCGGCAGGCTATGGATGGTACGTTGTTCGGCGACTTCGGCGATGGCGGTGGTCGGCAGTGCCAGCCATTCGACGCCAGCACGGAAGATCAGTGCCGAGACCGCGGTATCGCTGCGGCTCTGGTTTTGTGTATCGAGGCCCCAATCGCTAATCAGATCAGTTGCCGTGCTTGGACGGTCCAGCAAAGCCGAAGCGCCAGCCGCATAGGTCGGGCAATTTAGGCAGCGTAAATAGTCTTGCAGCTTGCTACAGCTACTATCGCCGCGCACGCCGATGCGGTTCCAGCAATCATCGATCTGTATGCTGATGGACACATCAGTATTCGGCAGTCCTTTATGCATGCGGCTGCTCCTGTGTGCTTGCTACCCTTTGCGCACGTTGCTGCATCAGCTGAGCACCGGCGCTATCGCCTTGCGCTGCCAGCAGCGCTGCCAGATGCGTCAATGCTTCGTAATGAGTCGGCTGCAGATAAATCGCCTTGCGGTAGTGTTGCAAGGCTTCGCTAGTGTCTTGTCTGGCGTCGCTGATCAGACCCATCAAATAGTAAGCAGCGGCATTCGGACCGTTCTGCTGCATGTATTCCTGACACAGCTTGCTGGCTTCGGCCAGTTCGCCCTGATTCGCGCATTGCATTGCGCGTTTGAGTTTGCTTTCGTCCACTGCAGACGGCACCGGCGCGCTCAAGGCTTGCGCAAATGCTTTTCGTTTTGGCACAGGAACAGGAATCGCTGCCGGGAGTGGCGGCAAGGCTGGCCGGATTTTAACTGGTGCTGCTGCGGCCTTGCTGGCGGCCGTAGTTGGCAAAGGCCCGCTGCGTTTGCGGAAGGCAAAGGCGAGCGGGATGCCGGCTGATACCAGATGCGGTCGCAGCATTACGCCTGCTTCCGCCGGTCCGACGAAGATGGTGCCTTGGGTTTGCAACAGACGGTCGAGCACTTGCACCGCTTGCTGCTGCATCTCGCGATCAAAATAGATCAGCACATTGCGGCACAGGACAAAGTCATACGGCTGTTCGTGCAGCAGGAAGTCTGGCGCAAACATATTGCCGTGGCGGAAATGCACCTGACGGCGCACCTGTTCCGACAAGCGCGATTCATCCTGTTCAGTGACGAAGTGGCGGTCGCGGTAATCCAGCAGTTTGCCGCGGAAGGAATTGCGGCCATAGACCGCGCGTTCTGCTGCGGCAAGTGAGCGATGACAGATGTCGATCGCATCGATATGGAAATTCACTGCAGGTACGCCGGCATCCAGCAAGGCCATCGCCACCGAGTAGGGTTCTTCGCCGGTGGAGCATGGCAGGCTGAGTACACGCACGCAGCGATCCGGCTTGCTGGCAATCTGTTCACGCGCCATGCGCGCCAGTGACAGTATGGCTTCACGGTCGCGGAAGAACCAGGTTTCCGGCACGATCACCAGTTCTATCAATTCCTGTAATTCGGTCGGTGCAGTTTGCAAGGCCAGCAGATAGGCATCTTGCGTCAGACCTAGCGTGGCCATGCGTTCGCTGACTGCGCGCTCTATCAGCATCGGGCCGACCGATGCCACATCCAGACCCATATGGTGGCGTAGCAAGGAAGCGATGCGATCGAGCGTCGTCATGCGTCTACACCTTGCGGGAACAGCAAGGGCAGTACCGTCTCATCCAGCAAATCTTGCACATCGATGCGCTGGATCAAGCCGTCATCGCGGCGCAATACGGGGCCGAGATAAGGTGCATCTTCATTCGATAAACCGGAAGGGGTGAATTCGGCCGGCTCGGCGCGTAAGGTGTTGGTCGCTTTTTCGACGACCAGGCCGAGCAACTGCGGAGCTTGTCCGGGCGGTGTGTAATGGGTCAACACCAGTCGCGTACTGAGGCGCGCAGCGGCTGCTTGTCCGGTTGCCAGCAGACTGACATCGAGTACCGGTACATGCTGACCGGCGTAATTGAACAAGCCCATCACCCAAGGCGGAGTGCCCGGCACTTTCTTGAGCGCGGCCAGCGGCAGCACCAGTGCCACTTGCGCGGCCTCCAGTGCATAGCGATCACGCCCGATTTGAAAGAGCAGGAAGAGCATGGCTGGTCCGTTACCGGTACTTGTTTATAAAGCTGAAGTGTTAAGCCGAAACTTTAAAGCGCGATACACCGTTGCGCAAACCGTTCGAGACCAGATGCAATTCATCGATGGCCTGACTCGATTGCTGCAACGATTCGACAGTTTGTTGTGCGGCTTCGCTCAGTTGCACCAAGGCCTGATTGATTTGCTCGGCGCTGTTGGCTTGTGCCTGCATGCCTTCATTCACGACCTGGAAGCGTGGAGCCAGTGCCTGTACCTGCGCAATGATTTGCGACAACTGGCCGCCGACTTGCTGCACTTCCTGCATGCCGCGTCTGACCTGATCCGAGAATTTATCCATACCCATTACGCCAGCTGCGACGGCCGACTGGATTTCCTTGACCATTAATTCGATATCGTAAGTAGCGACCGCGGTCTGATCTGCCAGACGGCGGATTTCGGTAGCCACCACCGAGAAGCCACGGCCGTATTCACCGGCCTTCTCTGCTTCGATCGCCGCATTCAGCGACAGCAGATTGGTCTGGTCGGCGACTTTGGTAATGGTGGTGACGACTTGATTAATATTGCCGGCTTTTTCGTTCAGGATCGCCAGCTTGCCGCTGACGGAACCGGCGGCATCCATCACGGCCTGCATCGTGTCTTCCATCCGCGTCAGGCCAGTCTGGCCGCTACCAGCCAGCGTCGCGGTCTGTTCAGAGACCAGTGACACTTCATTCATGGTGCGGACCAGATCGCGCGAAGTAGCAAAAATTTCGCGTGAGGTCGCGCCGATTTCGGTGGTGGTGGCCGCGGTTTCGGCCGCAGTCGCTTGCTGTTGTTTGGAGGTGGCGGCAATTTCGGTGACCGAGGTCGATACTTGACCCGACGATTTCTGTGCTTGCCCGACCAGGATGGTGAGCTCATCTGTCATGCGGTTGAAGCCGGCCGCCAGATGTTCGAATTCATCTTGTCGGTCCAGATGCAGGCGCTGCGAAAAGTCGCCGGAACGCATGACATCGAGGATGCCGATCAGACGTTGCATAGGCACGCTGATGGCGCGCAGCAGCGAGTAACCGCACAGCACAGCAGCGACCAGCGCGGCGATGAGTGCGAGTGGCATATTGTTCTTGGCTTGCGTGACGGCGTCGATGATGTGTTGCGCAGACTCGTCAGCGAAGACTTTGTTGGTTTCGGTAATTTTCTGTATCAGGTCATGTGCTTCTTTCCAGGCCGGACGCAATTGCTCGGTGAATTGCTTGTGCACACCCGGATCGTTGCGACCCAGATCCAGACCCAGAATGTTTTGCTGTATGCGCTGGTAATTGACACGCGCCTTTTTGAATTCATCAAACATGACTTGATCGTCGGTCGCATGGATCGACTTTTCGTATTCAGCCTGCATCGCATTGATGCGTTCATTATTGATTTGCAGCTTGGCCAAATCGCGTTGACGGCTGGCTTCGTTGTCGGCGATTTCCGCAATCTGTTGCGTCAGCATGTAGTTCTCATACCAGTAGGCATTGATCATCGCGCTGGAATGTAAGCCCGGGGTTGAATCGGACTGCAGGCTGTTGGCCGCGTCATCGATCTTTGCCAGACGTATCCAGGCGACGCCTCCCATCAAGGCCATCAAAAGCAGGATGATGACAAAGCTCCCGAGTATCCGTTGTTTGATGGTCCAATTTTTCATGTTGGCGGGCTTTCCTGGAGGTTGTTTTTGCTGCTGTGAGAAGGCGGAGAATGGCGCTGCATTGTTAAATCTTGCTTCGAGGCATTATGTCTGAATAGGGGGGTGAATACCATATTTAAGTGCGTAGCAACTGTAAACAAAAGTGAGGCAAACGTGACTGAATAGTGAGGGAATTAGTGACACAAATCAACTTGCTGACGGATCTGGTGTCACGCCAGCTGAAAAACGGGTGTCAACGTAACAATGGTCCGGGACTGGCACTAGTGCCATCGCAGGTACTTGCAGGCGCCGGCATGGCGCTGTGGCACTGCTGATTTGGGGCGGAATGGCAGCCGATTTAGAGCAAATTTAGCCTCTGAGTAGTCCCCGAGTCGGGTCCTGACTCAGACCGGATTGGCGATCCACCAATAGCCGATGCCGCTGCCATTGCGCAACACATAGCGCACATCATTGATGAAGCGCTGCGGGAATTTGCCGGCATCGGTACTGTTGCTGGCTTCCTGCATCATGTCCCGCACCAGTTCGGCCGCTTTGTCCTGACTCAGGCGTGGATTGACGGTCGCGGCCACGACTTCCGAGATCGCCAGCACATTGTTGCGTTTATCGCTGCTGCCATCGTTGTTGGCGCTGCCTTCGGCTACCAGCGCCGTGACGCTGGTGATATGGCCGGTTTCCTTGGAAACGGCAGCCGTCAGCGAGATGCCGCTAGTGATGTTTTGCTGGAAGTAGTCATGCACCGCACCGTGCCTGACCTCGATCTTGTTGATTTTGAAGGGCTGGCCGTAGGCGCGTGCCGCGGCATTGAATGCGCTGGCGAATTGCTCCGAGGTCAGCTGGAACTCCGCTTCCCGGTTCTGGCTGGCATGCCGCTCGGACATGTCGGGGCCTCTGCTGTCGATGGCCTGTCCGCAGCCGAGCAAAGAAAGCGCCAGCAAGGCGCAACTTATCGTCTTCATGTCTCCTCCATAGCCGTTGCAACGCGCCGGCCGGGTCTGTCTGGTCTGTCTTTATAGTTTTTGCGCGGCCTCAGGAGCTCCGCTTATATCTGCCAGATTACACCAATTCGATGCGGAATTTGCCCTGATCTGCACCGGTTTTTGCAGTTGTTGACACACAAAATGAGCTTCGCTGGCGGCTGCTGCAAGCGTTAACAATCGGCGTAAAATCATCGCCCTTGTCGCTGCCAACGCACAGGCAGCGGGAGCCGGTACTGCAAAACTGACAAAATTGTCATTTTCCAGTCAGCAACAAGACATAGACAGCGGAGTATATTGATGGCCTTGTGGCGTTTTGTACGCCTGGAATCCCGCTGTTTGCCGCACCAGAGCGCGCATCCTCACGATGCAGCCAGTGCGGTATCCCCAACAAGAACGGAAATTATTCGATGTGGATAGTCAAAATCGCTTTGCGGCGGCCGTATACCTTCCTCGTGATGGCGCTGCTGATTTTTCTGGCCACGCCTATCGCGCTGATGCGTATGGCGACCGACATTCTTCCGGAAATCAATATTCCGGTCATCAGCATCATCTACAACTACAACGGCCTGTCCGCACAGGAGATGGGGCAGCGGGTCACCGCCGTCAATGAGCGGGTACTGACGACGACCGTCAACGACATCGAACACATTGAGTCGCAAACGCTGGCCGGGGTGGCTGTCATCAAGGTCTTCTTCCAGCCGGATGCGAATATCCAGACCGCGATTGCACAGGTGACCTCGGTCTCGCAGGCGATTCTGCGCCAGATGCCGCCGGGCATGACGCCACCACTGATTATTAAGTATTCCGCTTCCAGTATTCCAGTCATGCAGCTGGGTTTGTCCAGCCCGACCATGTCGGAACAGGGTTTGTTTGATATTGCCTTGAACTCGCTGCGCACCAAGCTGGTCACCATACCGGGTGTGGCGATTCCCTACCCTTACGGCGGCAAGAGCCGGGTGGTTTCGGTCGATCTGGATTCACAAGCCTTGCAAGCCAAGGGTTTGTCGCCGACCGATGTGGTGAATGCGGTCAATGCGCAGAATCTGATCCTGCCGGGTGGCACCGCCAAGTTTGGCGGCACCGAATTCACGGTCAATATCAATGGTTCGCCGCGCAAGCTGGATGAGCTCAACGATTTGCCGGTACGGACCGTGAATGGTGCCACCACCTATCTGGGTGAAGTGGCCCATGTGCGCGACGGCTTTACGCCACAAACCAATATCGCCCGTCAGGATGGTCAGCGCGGTGTGTTGTTGTCGCTGCTGAAGAACGGCGGCGCTTCCACACTGGCAATTGTTGACGATGTGCGTGCTTCGCTGGGCGACATCCTGCCGACCTTGCCGGACGATGTGAAGGTCACTGCCTTGTTCGATCAGTCAGTCTTCGTCAAGGCGGCGATTAGCGGTGTGATGCATGAGGCGGTGATTGCGGCCTGTCTGACGGCGACCATGATTCTGCTCTTCCTCGGCAACTGGCGCACCACCTGCATCATCGCGATTTCGATCCCGCTCTCGGTCTTGTCATCGATACTTGCCTTGCATGCGTTGGGCGAGACTATCAACATCATGACGCTGGGCGGGCTCGCACTGGCGGTCGGGATTTTGGTCGATGATGCGACCGTCACCATCGAAAACATAGAACGCTATCTGCATCTGGGGCATGACCTCGAAACGGCGATTCTGGAAGGTGCCGGCGAAATTGCGATTCCGACGCTGGTGGCGACGTTGTGTATCTGTATCGTCTTCGTGCCGATGTTCTTCCTGACCGGCGTGGCGCGTTACCTGTTCGTGCCGCTGGCCGAAGCGGTGATGTTTGCGATGATCGCGTCCTACATCTTGTCGCGTACGCTGGTACCAACGCTGGTCATGCTCTTCATGCGCAAATCGCATGGTGGTGGTCTGGCGCAAGCCCATGCCCATGCCCATGCCCATGCCCATGCCCAGGCGCAGGCGCAGGCGCAGGCGCAGGGTAAGCCTAGCCTGTTGCAACGTGTTTACACCAGCTTCGATGCGCGTTTTGAACGCATGCGGCGTGGCTATATTCTGGTGCTGAGTGCCCTGCTGCCGCGGCGCCGTTTCTATGCCGCGATCTTCCTTGGCTTCACGGTCTTGTCCAGCGGCCTGTACTTTACGCTGGGGCAGGATTTCTTCCCTAGCGTGGATGCCGGACTGGCGCGTCTGCACTTCCGTGCACCGACCGGTACCCGGATCGAAGAAACCGCACGTCTGGCCGATGAGATTGAAGCAGTCATCCGCGAAACCATACCGCCGGCCGAACTGGAAACCGTGCTGGATAATCTCGGCCTGCCATATAGCGGTATCAATCTGTCGTATAGCAACGCCGGCACCATAGGCACGCTGGATGGTGAAATTCAGATCGCCTTGAAGAAAGGCCATGCGCCGACCGACGACTACGTCAGACAGTTGCGCGCCGAATTGCCGAAGCGCTTCCCCGGCATAGAGTTTTATTTCCAGCCAGCTGATGTGGTGACGCAAATCCTGAACTTCGGTTTGCCAGCCGCGATCGACGTGCAGTTTGCCGGTAATAACATCAAGGAAAATTACCGCCTTGCTTCCGAGTTGCAAAATGCGGTGAAGAAAATACCGGGCGCGGTTGACGTCTACATCCGTCAGCGTATCGACCAGCCGGCGATGCAATTGACGATGGATCGCAGTCGCTTGCAGCAAATGGGTTTGAGTGCCTCGAATGTGGCGCAGAACATCCTGATTCCGTTGTCTGGCAGCTCGCAGACGGCACCGGCGTTCTGGCTGAATCCGGCCAATGGCATCGCTTACAACATCACCGTGCAGACACCGCAGTACAAGATTGATAGTCTGGACTCGCTGATGCAAATTCCGGTCGGTACCGGCAGCGCGAGCACACCAACCCAATTGTTGAGCAATCTGGTGGATGTTAAAACCAGTCGCGAGCAGGCGGTGGTGTCGCGCTACAACATTGAACCGGTGATCGATTTGTACGTCAGCGTCAGCGGGCGTGACCTCGGCTCGGTGGCACGTGAAGTAGAAAAAGCGATAGAGCCGATACGCGCGCAATTGCCGAAGGGTTCGAAGATCACGATGCGTGGTCAGGTCGAAACCATGAAGACATCCTTTGCCGGTCTGGGCGTCGGCTTGCTGATGGCGATCGTGCTGGTGTATCTACTGATCGTGGTTAACTTCCAGTCGTGGATAGATCCGCTGATTATTATTACGGCGCTGCCTGCCGCACTGGCCGGGATCGCGTGGATGCTCTTCCTCACCGGCACCACGCTCAGTGTGCCGGCCTTGACGGGGGCCATCATGACGGTCGGCGTGGCGACGGCGAATAGTATTTTGATGGTGTCCTTTGCCCGCCAGCGTTTGCTGGCCGGTGAACCGCCGCTGTCGGCGGCACTGGAAGCCGGTGCCACCCGTCTGCGTCCGGTGTTGATGACGGCACTGGCGATGATCATCGGTATGTTGCCTATGGCTTTGGGCTTCGGCGAAGGCGGCGAACAAAATGCGCCACTGGGTCGTGCCACCATCGGCGGGCTGTTGTTTGCTACCGCATCCACTCTGTTCTTTGTGCCGCTGGTATTTGCCGGCGTCCATCAATTCCTGGCGCAGCGTGCAGCCAAACAAGGTTTGCCGCCGCCCCACTCTGCAGTACTCGAAGGAAATAGCTGATATGACTGAAGACCGCCACTCCACTATCGGGATCCACGGCTTGCGTGAACACCAGGCCGCACATGGCATCCAGCGTTTGCACCTGTTGTCACGCACGCGCAAATTTGCAGTACTGCTGGTGTGCGCACTGCTGATCGGTGCTGCCATCGTGATCGGTTTGCGCTTTGCGAAGGCGACCGAACTGGCCGATGTATCGAAGCAGCAAGCGACGCGTTATGTGTCGGTCACGACGCCACGCAATAGCGCGACCGACAATGTGCTGCGTTTGCCGGGCACCTTGCAGGGCATCATCGAAGCACCTATCTATGCCCGTACCAGCGGCTATGTGACGCGCTGGTTCAAGGACATCGGTGATCCGGTCAAGCGTGGCGATCTGCTGGTGCAGATCGATACACCGGAAGTCGCGCAACAGTTGAACGAAGCCAAGGCCTCGCAGGCGCAAGCTGCTACCAATTTGCAACTGGCGAAGAGTACCTTCGAGCGCTGGGATGCCTTGCGCAAACGCGACGCGGTATCGCAACAGGATCTGGACGAGAAGCGCAATGCACTGGCAGTTGCAGTGGCTGCTGACAATTCGACCAAGGCCAGCGTGCAACGTCTGCAAGATCAATTGGGATATAGCCGCGTGGTGGCGCCATTCGACGGCATCGTGACGCGTCGTAATGTAGACATTGGTGCACTGGTCGATTCGGGTGGTGCCAGCCGTGTGCTCTACACCTTGGCAAAAAGCGATCCGTTGCGGGTGTATGTGTATGTGCCACAAAGTTATTCAGCGCAGATCAAGGCTGGTAATACCGTGAGCGTGACCCTCAGCGAAATGCCGGGCAAGGTATTCGAAGGCAAGATCGTACGTACCGCCGGTGCGATCGATACGGCGACGCGCACCCTGCAGGCAGAAATCAATTTGCCGAATGCAGACGGTGCCTTGTTGCCGGGTGCCTATGTGCAGGCAGCGATCAAGGCGAGTGGCGGTAGTGCCAACACACTGACCATTCCTAACAATGCTTTGCTGTTCCGCCCGCAAGGTCCGCGCGTGGCGGTGGTGGGTGCTGACGGCAAAGTGCGTTTGCAGCCGGTTGTGATTGCACGTGAACTGGGTGTGGATATTGAACTGGCTAGCGGCGTAAGCGCAGAAGATAAATTAATCATCAATCCAGCTGACTCGCTGAATGACGGCGATCCGGTCCAGGTGGTAACACCAGCAGCGCCTGCAAATAAGCCTGAAGCCAAGCCCGCCGAGGGTAAGGGGAAAGCGTCGTGATGTCACGCCGCACTCCTGCTTACGTCTCGCTGTTAGCCTTGTTGCTAGCTAGCGGCTGTGCCGGCTTGCCGGCAGTAGGCCCTGATTATGAGCGACCTGATGCGCCGGTGGCGCAAGCGTGGAAGACCGAACCGGGCTGGCAAGTCGGTCAGCCGCGCGATGGTGAATTGAAGGGCGCATGGTGGGAAATATTCAGCGATGCGCAATTGAATGCTTTGCAGGAACAGGCCTTGACGAATGGCCAAACCATGGTCATCGCGCAGGCACGGGTCGATCAGGCGCGGGCGCAAGCGAATGTGGCGAATAGTGCGTTCTTTCCAAGGATAGGCGCGCAAGCCGGTTCTGCCCGCAATCGCACTTCAGCCGAACGCCCGGTGACCAACTACAACACGCAAAACACTTCCGTCATACAGAACGACTTTAATGCCGCTTTTACCGCCAGCTATGAATTGGATTTGTTTGGTCGCGTGCGGCGCCAGGCCGAGGGTGCGCGTGCTACTGCGCAGCAGGCCAAGGCTGATTTTGAAAATACACGCTTGATCCTGACCGCGGAACTGGCGGTTGATTATTTGGTGTTACGCCAGACCGATGCCGAGATCGATGTCTTGCAACAAACGCTGGCGGCACAAACCAAGGCGCTGGATTTCATTACCGCGCGCCACGAGTTGGGTGCGGCTTCCGGTCTGGATTTCAATCAGCAACAAGGTCTGACCGCAGCGACGCAAACGCAGCTGACCTTGCTCAAAGATCAGCGTGCACGTTATCAAAATGCGATCGCGACTTTGGTTGGCGTGCCGGCACCGGACTTCCGGCTGGCAGTGAATTTGAGCAGCACCAGTGTGCCGGTGATTCCATTGGGTGCACCACTGACCTTGCTGGAACGTCGTCCTGATATTGCCGCAGCAGAACGCGCGATGGCGAATGCCAACGCGCAAATTGGTGTGGCGCGCAGTGCCTACTTCCCGACGCTGGGTTTGTCGGGTCTGGTCGGCAGCGATGCGAATCAGATCGGCAATCTGTTTAGTGCGCCGGCGCTGCTGTGGTCGATCGGCGTGAGCGCGACGCAAACCATCTTCGATGGTGGCCGTACAAGCGCCAATGTTGATTTTGCCAAGGCCGGTTATCAGCAGGCAGTGGCGAGTTACCGCCAAAGTGTGCTGGTGGCGATACAGGAAGTACAGGATGGTTTAAGCAGTGACGTTGCGTTGGCGCAAGCCATTACCTCGGCCAAGGTCGCAGCAGACAGCGCGGATCGTTCGCTCGGTCTGTCGCAAGACAGATACCAGAACGGCATCACCACCAATCTGGAAGTCGTGGTCGCACAACAAACCTTCCTCAATTACCGTCGGCAAGAGGTACAGTTACAAGGGCAACGCCTGGTGAATACAGTACGCCTGATCAAGGCGCTGGGTGGCGGCTGGCACGCGCCGGAGTCGGCGCAAGCGCGCAAGCTGGATAAGCATTAAGCGATTAATCTATTAAGGGCTTAAGCGGCTGATTCTATGAAAATCCTGTTGATCGAAGACGAAGTCAAAACGGTGGCTTACCTGCAGCGCGGTCTGACCGAGCAAGGTTGCATCGTCGATGTCGCCAACAATGGCATCGATGGTCAGCATCTGGCCTTGACCGGTGACTATGACGCCATCGTGCTCGACATCATGCTGCCGGGACGGGATGGCATAGAAGTGCTGCAAGCCTTGCGCCGCGAGAAGAGTACCCCCGTCATCATGTTGACCGCGCGCGGCGAAGTGGATGATCGTATCCATGGCTTGCAAACCGGGGCCGACGATTATCTGGTTAAACCTTTTTCCTTTCTTGAATTGCTGGCACGCCTGCAGGCACTGGGGCGGCGCGGACGTCCGATGGAATCGACCCATATTCGTATGGCGGACTTGCAGATAGACCTGATCGCACGTCGCGCAGTACGCGGCGGACGCCGGCTGGATCTGACCGCCAAGGAATTCGCCTTGTTGGCTGCGCTGGCGCGGCATCGCGGTCAGGTGCTATCGAAAACGGTGATCGTGGAAATGGTATGGGACGTCAACTTCGAAAGTAATACCAATGTGGTCGAGGTAGCGATCAAACGCTTGCGCGCCAAACTGGATGAGCCGTCCGAAGTCAAATTGCTGCACACCATACGCGGCATGGGTTATTTGCTGGAAGAACGTAGCGAGTCCGCCACATGAATGCGCGTACCTTCGTTAATACACATTCGATCGCGCGTCGTTTGGCGCTGATGTTTGCGCTGGCTGCGGCCGCCGTGTTTTCGGTGACCGGTTATGCGCTGTATCAATTCCAGTGCATAGAGTTGCGCCGCCATCAATTGCAGGAAATCAAAACCCGTTTCGAATTCGTCGAAAGCCTGATCGTCAGACGCATCAACAATGCCGAGAAGTGGGCTTTGCTGGAAGGCAAGATGACCGATCTGATGCCGCAGGATGGCAGCATCATTTATCTGGTCGAAGGGCAGGACCCGCAGTATCGCCTCGGCAAACCGTTTGCGGCCGATGCGCGTATCAGTAACGAAGGTAACGGCGTGCGTCGTATCGTCACCGACAATGGGACTTACCTCACCTTGAGTGGTGATATCGCAGCATCCGGTGAGCGCCCGACGGTGCGACTGACGGTCGGACTGGATGCCAGCGCCTTCGATACCACTAGCCGAGCGATCAATGCGGCGCTGGTGATTGCTTTCCTGTTTGGCGTGGTGGTGGTGGCGGTTCTGGGTTGGTGGATCGCACGGCGCGGTTTGCTGGCGGTCGATGATTTATCGCGACATGCAGAAAAGCTGAGCCCGTTAAATCTGGCCGAGCGTTTGCCGACCGGCGATATGCCGAGTGAGCTGGATGGTCTGGTGCTGTCTTTCAATGGCGCGCTGGGGCGGGTCGAACAAGCGTATGTACAGCTGTCGACTTTTAATGCCGATGTTGCACACGAGTTGCGCACGCCACTCGGCAATCTGATCGGGCAGACGCAAGTGATGTTGTCACGCGAACGTTCGGTAGATGAATTGACCGAAGTGCTGCAATCGAATCTGGAAGAGCTGGAACGTCTGCGCACCATCATCAACGATATGTTGTTCCTGGCGCAGGCCGACCGCGGCATACGCGCCGCCAATCTGGAGCTGACATCGATCGCATCGGAAGTATTGAAGAGCGCAGAATTCCTCGACATGTTGATCGAAGATGCCGGCGTCTCGCTGGTAGTGGAAGGTGATGCGGATGCCTGCATCGATCGTTCCTTATTTGGACGTGCGATTACCAATTTGCTGTACAACGCGATCCAGCACTGCGACCGCAATTCGACCATCTGTGTGCACATCGAACAGAACGCAAAGACGGTTGCGATCAATGTCGGCAATCAGGGCGTGCCGGTCGAGCAGCACCATCTGGAACGCGTTTTCGAACGCTTCTACCGGGTAGATTCGGCCCGTACCGACAGCGGCAACAGCCATGGCCTGGGTCTGGCCATCGTCAAGGCGATTGCGCACATGCATGGCGGCACGGTGTTTGCAGCCAGCAACGCGGCGGTGACGACCATAGGCTTTACGGTTGCACAAGGCGGCGCAGCCTAGGACAATGGCGGCGCCGGAGTGCGCCTGCTGCAATTCTTATGCATTTGCGTGCGACGGCGTAGAATGACGGCAGTCACTACCGCTGAGGAAGAAAATGAAAAAAGTAGAGTTGAACCAAGTCAAGATAGTCTGGTATCAGGATTCGATTTCAGGCGAAACCGCCAGCGCCGGTTACCAGGGCAAGACGCAGAATTTCTGGGTACATCTGGAATACTTCCCACGCGAAGTGACCGAAGTGTATGTGATGGATGAAGGCGAATCGCGTCCTGCACCTAAAGACCATTGGGCTTATGCGCGTGGCATATTGATCTGATCAGAGTTCTTCGTTGCCGTTGCCTCAGCTGATGTCGGCACAAGGTCTGGTGATTACCTTGGGTAGCTCCGACGATCAGGTCTTGCGCGTATTGCTCGATCATCCGAACCGCGCTCTGAGTCGCTACTATCTGCCGAACCATGTGTACGGCAAAGAACATATGCCTTTTGATCGTTCCATCGATGTGTGTATCAGCCGCTTGCGCCAGCATCTGGAAGTCGACACGCGTAATCCACTCCTGATCAAAACCATACGCAATACCGCTTACATGCTGACAGCCCAAGTCAGCTTCGACGCATGAAGTGGCTGTGGCCGCAATCGCTGACCGGACGGCTGGTCATCATTCTGGTGATCGGTATGCTGGCAGCGCAAATTCTGACCGGCACGATCTGGTATGACATGCGTTATGGCAAAGCGCTGGAGATGCCGACCCGGTTAGCCGCCAGTGAATTGGCGACGCATGTGCGCATCATAGAGGCCTTGCCGCTGACAGAGCGCGCCGGGGTCATCGAAAAATTAAACCGGGAAGAATTCCGCCTGAGTGTGATCGCACCGCCTCCACTAGACAATGCCCGGGTGGATAGTCGGCGTAATGCGATCGAGCTGCTCTTCAAGAATGTATTGAAACAGGAGCTGGGCAAGGAGTTGCACGCGCATGTATTAAAAGTCGATTTGCAAAAAGAGGATGTGCAAAAAGAAAGTGAGACTGAGAGCGAAGCACTGACTTTATTCAGTGAACAGTATCCATCCGGTCATTTTCTGGTGCAGCTGGAATTATCGGACGGCACCTGGCTGCAGGCCGATATGTATGAAGGTCAGGCTGGTATGGATATGTCGCCGCTGACCGCACTCTATGACTACCTGATGCGCATCTATGTATTGCGTATCGTCGCCATCGTATTGATCGCCTTGTTCGTCGTGCGTCTGGTGATGCAACCGTTGAAGAAGCTGGCACGCGCGGCCGAACAGCTGGGTGAAAACATCCACAGTGCGCCGCTGGCGGTGGTGGGGCCGCGCGAAGTCCGGCAAGCGGCTCAGGCTTTCAATGCGATGCAGGCGCGCCTGATCGACAATATGGCCGAGCGCACGCGCTTCCTCGCAGCCGTATCGCATGATTTGCGCTCGCCGATTACCCGCCTGAAACTGCGCACCGAATTATTGAGTGAGCCAGAGCTGCAGCAGAAATTTCGCAAGGATCTGGATGAGATGGAAGCGATGGTGACGGCGACTTTGCACTTCGTGCGCCATATCGATATCGATGAAAATCGTCACAACGTTGACATCAATACCTTGCTAGCCAGTCTGCAAATCGATGCCGAAGAAGTCGGTGCGAAAGTGACCATCAGCGGCAAGGCGGAACCGATCTCGGCTTATGCGCGCAGCCTCAGACGCTGTCTGCAAAACTTGCTGGAAAACGCGATACGTTATGGCAGTGAGGCACACATCGAAGTGATCGATACCGCGCACAGCCTGCGCATACTGATCCGTGATCGCGGACCGGGGATACCGGCGGACTTGCTGGAAAGCGTGCTGCAACCGTTTGTGCGGGTAGAGACTTCGCGCAATAGCAGTAGCGGCGGCTTCGGACTCGGATTGAGTATTGCGCACACCGTTGCACTGGCGCACAACGGCACGCTGACTTTGCGTAACCATGCCGCAGGCGGATTGGAAGCGGAGCTGGACTTGCCTAGAAAAAATACGGGCGCAGCTTGAACTGAAAGTTGCTTGCGCCCTGAGTGTGCTGTGATTTATTTCTTGCTGACTAGTGGTATCGGATGGCGATACCGGTTCCGATATTATTTCGGGAACATCTCAAACGCCTCGCCCACTTTCAAGGCAACCAGATCGTAGAGTGAATGTCGTGGTTCCGGGCCGGAACGCTCGAAGCCTTCGACTGTATCCGGCTCCACGCCTTCCGGTGGCGGGACGAATTGCATCCAGTCTTCGTAACCGGGATGATCTTTCAGGTTGCGATTGAGTTCATCCAGAAATTCTTGCTTGTTGAGTTTTTTCAAAGCCATGGCACCCTCCTCGAAGAATAATTTATCTTAGCACGCCAGGTAGGACCTGACGTGCAAGTAATCGTTCCTCGGGTTTTTGCTAGAACAAGGCGCCGCGGGCCGATACCGGCCATGCTTCTTCCACGGTCTGGCCGCGGAATGCGATCAGCCAGTCATGCAGATTGACGGTAGGGTCGCAATGACTCGGGATCAGTCTGACCTTGTCGCCGACATGCAAGGGGGCAGCACCGTCTTCCGGCACGATCACCGTGTGTTCATCCGACAAGGTTTGCACAGCCCAGCCCGGGAATTGCAGACGCGGCAAACCGTGATCGACGGCAAATGCTTTCAGGCCGCCATCCAGCACCGCATGTTTCGCCTGCACGCTAATGACGGTGCAAATAGCAAACAATGCGTGACGCAGCGGCGCACTATCGGCTTCCGGTGTGTTGGCGGCGTAATCGGTATCCATCAATACATAGGAGCCTGGCTGTACTTCGGTGTACAGCGAGGAACTGGCTTCCAGCATATAGGTGCCGGTGCCACCGCCGGTAACGGTCGTACAAGGGAAGCCTGATGTTTCCAGCTCATGAATGATGCCGCGTACTTTCTCCACCGCACTGTTGACGGCTGCTGCGCGTTCCTGCGGTTGCCGCATATGCTGCGCGGAGCCGCGGAAGGCATGGATGCCGGCGAAGCGCAGATGCGGGCTGTATTGCTCAATGGTGCGTGCCAGGTCGATGGCTTGGTGCGCATTGCTGATGCCGCAGCGATTGTGGCCGACATCGACTTCGATCAAGACATCCAGATGGCTGCCTTGTCGGGCCGCGGCATCACCGATTTGCTCGACTTGCTTCGGATGATCGACGCAGACGCCGATTGTGGCATGTGCCGCCAGCGCCGCCACGCGCGATACTTTGCGCAAGCCGACGATCTGGTTGGTGATCAATACATCCTTGATACCGGCCTGCACGAAAATTTCCGCTTCGCTGACCTTCTGACAGCAGATGCCACTGGCACCGGCTGCCAGTTGGCGGTGCGCAATGGCCGGGCTTTTGTGCGCCTTGCCATGTGAACGTACTTTCAGGCCAGCCTGCAAGACCCGTGTGTGTACGCGCGCCAGATTGTCTTCGAAGGCATCCAGATCCACCAGCAAGGCTGGTGTGTCGACATGGTCGACCAGGTCGCCGGCCTGTGCTGGTGCTGCTTGCGAAGAAAACGATAATTCTTGGTGACTCATGTCTTTCCTTAATGCGCCTAAATATTCGAGGGGGAATCGTCGAGGGAGATCGCTGTGCCTGTTGCCGACGGTAGCGCCTGCATGCTTCGATGATGTGGCCCGGTTCCAAAAAGTGATGCAGCCCACTACTTTACGTGCAAAATCCATTCCATGTGTTACAGGCGTATGGCAGGCAGGAAAAATTCTTTGTATATGTCATTCTGAGGTCAGAGATGGGTGATTACTTGCGCCGCGTATGACAAGAAAAACGCCGCTGCCCGGTGCGCGGGGAGCGGCGTTTGAGCGTAGGTGCCCAGTTCTTATGCGGCTTTGCGTTCCAGACGTTTGTCGTCAGAACCTAGTCGCAAGGTGGTGCTGGCGGCTAGTTGCTTGTTGTCAGACTTCTTTGCGGCGCCTTCTTCCTTGTAGACGCCACAACCGATGATCAAATCCTGATACTGATCGAGGTACATCGATTTGGCTTCCATCTGTTTTGAAATCGGATTCAGGAACAGGTAATCCTGCCAGCCCTTGCCATGCGTCTTGATGATGGACAGGCGCTCTTGTATGAAGAAGTTACCGGCGCCGTCTTTGGCATTGATCAAGTCTTTACCGATCAAGGCAGGGTTTGCACCGTGCGCCAGATTTTTGCCGTGCATATCGTAGACCACCACATACAGATCGCGATCACAGAAGGGGCCGAGCTTGTTGTTGATGTCAGCAAAGGTATCGTCGCGGCCTTTTTCATGCAGGGTGGCGATGGCACGTGTCACCATTTCAGTGGCTTCGTCTGCCGAGCCGTGGCTGCCGCTTTTGATCTTGAAGACGTCGACTACATTATTGAGTTCGGTGGTCTGGCTTTGCAGCGACTCGGCAGCAGCGGCGGCCTGTTCGACCAGTGCGGCATTTTGCTGCGTGACCTGATCCATCTGCGCAATCGCCTGATTGACCTGTTCGATGCCTATGCTTTGTTCGCGGCTGGCGGAGCTGATTTCGGTCATGATGTTGTCGACCCGCTTGATGCTGGCGACTACTTCATTCATGGTCTGACCGGCGTGTGCAACCAGCTTGCTGCCGCTTTGTACTTTATTGACTGAGTCTTCGATCAGGCCTTTGATTTCTCGCGCAGCGGCTGAGCTGCGCTGCGCCAGATTGCGCACCTCTCCGGCCACCACCGCAAAGCCGCGACCCTGTTCACCGGCACGTGCTGCTTCGACTGCGGCATTCAGCGCGAGGATGTTGGTCTGGAAGGCGATGCCGTCGATCACGCTGATGATGTCTACGATTTTTTTCGAAGACTGGTTGATCGAGTCCATGGTGTTGACGACTTCAGACACCACATTGCCACCTTTGACGGCGACTTCCGATGCGGTGCGCGCCAATTGATTGGCTTGCTCGGCATTGGCCGCGTTTTCCTTGACGGTAGAGGTCATCTCTTCCATCGCAGAGGCGGTTTCTTCGAGCGAACTGGCTTGCTGTTCGGTGCGTGAAGACAGATCCATATTGCCAGCGGCAATTTCATTGGTTGCGGTAGACAGTGTCTTGGTGCCGTGCCGGATATTCCATACGACGTTGGCCAGACCCTGCCCTATGCTATTGATGGCGGCCAGCAGTTGCCCGACTTCGTCGGACCGTTTGCTGGCTAGTCGTATCGTCAAATCGCCGGTCGCCAGCTTGCGCGCGGTTTGCGTGGCGAGTGCCAATGGGCGCAACAACATGCTGCGTATCGCGCTGTATAACAATGCTGCAAGGATCACTGAGGCCAGCAGTGCAACTGCGGCGGCAATATTGCGCAGAGTGGTGGCTTCTTGCACAAACTCAGCGCTGAAGGTATCGCCGACCACCACCCAGTTTTTATTTTGTATGTAGGTAAACGCGGCGATGCGCTCTGCGCCGCTCGCATCACGGTAAGTCACGCTGCCGTCTTTTTTTGCGAGGATTTCTTTGATCAGTTCACGACCGTCAGCCAGTTTGTCAGCGCCTATGTTCTGACCTTCTTTTTGACTCGCGATGAGCAGCTTGCCGTAGTCTTTACCCTGATTGGCATCGAGCACATAGTAGTGCCCGCTGAGGCCGACTTTCTGTGCCAGCAGTTTTTGTTTGATGAGGGCAGGATCTTCGCTCATGCCGAGCACTAATTGCGCTCTGGTCTGCACCTCGGTCGTCGCTCGTTGCAGCAAGATGTCTGCTGTGGCCTGACCACTGATCCAAATGAATGCGCCGAAGCTGATTGCGATAAGCAGGAAGGAAATGGTGGAAAGTCGGACTCCGACGCTAAGCTTGGCTAAGTAACGCATAAGGCTGTTCATTTCTTACTTCCATCCATGATGAGGTTGTATGAAAAACTGCGACTGGCGATAATTTCCCGATGGAAACATCATAACTGTATATCGGACGATTTCTGCAGGAATCAAATTTGCTGCATTGCACGATGTTGTGCGTTAGCACTAGTTAACAACATCGCAAATGCCGCTGCCGGAGATTAAATGCAGGCGATTCAAACAGTTAGCGTGTAATGTTTCGAAACAGTGAGAGCTGACGTAAAGCTTTATATATTTATCGTGCTTTTTAATTTGGCCTGTCAGTTCTACTTTTGAAGCGTCAGCTTATGAAGCCCCGCCACAATAAGGGCAGGACCAGAGCCCACTCTTGATATAAATCAAATGAATCCTATTGTTCGCAGTTTGCTGGAAAACGATTTGTACAAGTTCACGATGTGGCAAGCCTTGCTGCATAGTCATCCCGGCGTGCAGGCAGAATACGCCTTCGTCTGCCGTAATACACCGGCTTATCCGCTGAGCGAGCTGCAAGCGGATCTTGAGCGTGAGCTTGATCATCTGTGTACCTTGTATTTCGCCGAGGATGAGCTGGGTTATCTGCGCGGGCTGCGCTTTATGAAGAGCGATTTTGTCGATTTCCTGACGGTGTTTCGTTTTCAGCGCAAATTCATTACGGTCACGACCGATGGCGAGATCCTGAACATCCATGCGGCTGGCCCGCAAGTGCATGTGATGGGTTTTGAAATCTTCGTTTTGTACATCGTCAATGAACTGTACTTTCGTCGTTTTGATCAGCAGGCGGCCTTGGTCGAAGGTCGCAAACGTTTGCAGCAAAAGATAGCGCTATTGCGTGCATTCGGCAGCGAGGCGGGATGCAAGCATCCATTCGAATTCTTTGACTTCGGTATGCGGCGACGCTTTTCCGGCGCCTGGCAGGAAGAGGTGGTGGTCACGCTGGCGCGTGAGGTGCCACAGTATTTCAAAGGCAGTTCGAATGTGTATCTGGCGAAGAAATACGGACTGGTTCCTATCGGCACGATGGCGCATGAATATCTGCAAGCCTATCAATCCTTTGGTGTGCGTCTGCGCGATTTTCAGAAGGCGGCGCTGGAGGACTGGGTGCAGGAATACCGTGGTGACCTCGGCATAGCCCTCACCGATGTGGTGGGAATGGACGCCTTTCTCGCCGACTTCGATTTGTACTTTGCCAAATTATTCGATGGCTTGCGGCATGACTCCGGTGACCCGGTGGTCTGGGGCGAGAAGGCCTTGGCGCATTATGCGCAGCTGCGCATAGACGCGACGACCAAGCGTCTGGTGTTTTCGGATGCACTGGATATACCGACGGCGTTTGCGTTATACCGGCATTTCGCCGATCGCGTCATGACTGGCTTCGGCATAGGGACGAATCTGACCAACGATACGGGTATCGCCACGCTGAATATCGTGATGAAGCTGATGTCCTGTAACGGACAGCCTGTCGCCAAGCTGTCCGATGCTGCGGGCAAGACTTTGTGTACGGATGCAACCTTCCTGGCCTACCTGCGCCAGGTGTTTAATCATCCGGCCGTCAACTGACTCAGAACTTGTAACCGACTGAGAGGAAGGTGACGAGTGGATCCAGAGTTAGTGTGGTGGTTGCTCTGCGGGGAGCACCGCCAGCAGTTGTACCTGTAATGTTCGCATCGGTCTTAAGCGGGATGTATGCAACGGACAAGCCTAATGACCATTTCTCTGTCAAGTTGTAGGTAAGGCCGACATTGGCGACCGGAGCCCACGACGAGCTGAGATCTGCAGATGCCCTGCCTCCGGCACCAGCAACTGAAGCTTGGAGCGAGGGCGTGAGACTGACGCTTGAGTACCAGACACGGGTAACGCCCAAACCAACGAAGGGACGAAGCTGCGAGGTTTTATCGCCAAAATACCATTTCGCAATAACTGCCGGGCTCCATTGTTTTGCTTCACCTAATTTTCCGAGGCCGGTAAGTGTGCCGCCGCCATAGAGTTTGAATTTAGGAGGGATACCTAAGTCTGCAGTCAGTGCAAAGTTGTCAGTGAAGAAGTGTGTGAGGGCTAGTCCCAGAGTATCTGCATTGCTAATGCTGGCGCTACTGCCCGCAATGGGCCCCAGGGCTGGAGTTCTAAACGTAAGAGGTTCGCTGGATTCATTCGGCCGCAGATGGAACCAACCTATGTTGACAATGTTGTCGCCGGCACTCTGAGCTGCTGCAGGTAAAGAAATTGCCGCAAGTACGGATACGGCGGCAAGTTTGGATAGCACACTTAAAGGTTTTGTCATTCTTAGTCCCCTCATGTTGTTATGCTTCGGCAGTTTTTTTTAGAATTGCCTCCCTACCTTACCCTCTTCGAAAAAGTTGTACAACACCTGTTACGCCGATTAAGCGAATTTGCGACACTAACTTTCGATCTGCATTTGTGACAGCACAAAGCTTGTAAATTTTACTCGCCGATGGCGATGCAGTTACGGCCTTTTTGTTTCGCTTGATAGAGGCGGCGGTCTACTTCTTCGATGAATTTCATCGGCTCATCCTTGTGCGAGGGGATGATGGTGCTGACACCCAGACTGATGGTGAGCAATTGGCCAACACCGGATTTTGCATGCGGGATTTGTTCTTTGAAGATCAGGCTGCGGCAGCGTTCGGCCACGGTCAGTGCTGATCTTTCATTGGTTTCCGGCAGGACCAGGATGAATTCTTCGCCACCAAAGCGGCCAAAGAAGTCGCGTGAACGTGTGGCCGCAGTATTGAGCGTGGTCGCCACCTGCTTGAGACAATGATCACCCTGAATATGGCCGTAGTGATCGTTATATTGTTTGAAGTAATCGATGTCCAGCATGATGACCGAGAGCGGCTGGTTGTTGCGGCGGGCGTTTCCCCATTCTGTTTCCAGTATGGAATCGAACATGCGACGATTGGCAACGCCGGTCAGGCCATCCTTGAATGACAGTGCTTCCAGTTCCTTTTGCAGGTCGATCAGCTTGGCTTCGGTTTTCTTGCGCTCATTGATGTCGAACATGAAGCCGATCAATGAGTTGACCGAACCATCCGGATTGCGCGCGACGTGCACCACGTCGCGGATCCAGACGTAATCACCGTTTTGCGCCAGCGCGCGATAGTCTGCTTCGTGGTCGGCACCGGCCTGCGATTGCGCCACACAGAAGTTGACGATGGCTTCGCGCTCGTCCGGGTGGATGCGTGTGGCCCAGTCGTTGACCGACACCCAGCTATCTTGCGGCCACCCCAGTACGCCCTCGATCTGCGGACCGATGTAGGTGAACTGCATGGTGCTCCAGTCTATCTTCCACGGTATGGCTTTGGTTGATTCGAGCAAGGTCTTATAGACGGCGCTGTCAGGCTCCATCTTTGTTGCAATATCAGTCATCTTTTCCGGCTTCGATTGGTTAGCCTGTATCGCCGACGTTGACGCTTGCCGACTTTCTCAGCTTTTATATTTGATATTCAGGTGCTATTTCTGGCAACTCTATCATGCGGGAAGCCAATAAATATCAAGTGTTGCGTACTTTTCCCATGGAAAAATGGATAAGCTGTCGGTATTCGAATTGCAGGAAGAAAAATGACTAAGAATGAAGCCATTAAGCGGGTCAATGAAGAGCTGCGGGCTAATTTGCTGAACGACAAAAATACACAGTGGTCAACGGTGGTGCCGTATGCCGGCGATGAAGGCTGGTGGTTGAATATCCCGCTGTCGGGCTTTCGGCAGGAGCGGCATTTCCTGATTTGCAGCGAAAAGGCCAAGAGTTTTCGTCATATCCGCATCAAGGCCAACACCATTTTGAGCCCGGCCACCCGTTTCCGCTGCAAAGATCAAATGGCGGACGTGTTCATCTCGGCCAAAAATGCGAAGCGGCTGGTCGATACTTTGCAAGGCGGGACCAAGTTCAGTTTCGACAAGTATGTATTCGGTGAATACAACTTTTAACAGCCGGTTTGCGTTGATCTCGGAGTAGGCCTGGCCCTTAAGCCAGCAACTCCAGCAAGCTCCAGGCAATGGCCTTGCTGGCCACGCTTAAGGTAAACAGCGGTACTTTTTCATCGGCACGGTGGCCATTTGCCTCCAGCAAGGTACGCGGACCGGCGCCATACATCACGGTAGCCACCCCCGCTTCGGCATACAGTCGTGCATCGGAATACAGCGGCACGCCGATCGGCGTGACGACTTCACCCAGCGCCGCAGACGCTTCGGCGCAGACTACATCGCGCAAACGTGCGGCGTCGCCGACCGGTTTGAACGGGCTGGCCAGCAAGATGCGCTCTACTTCGCAGCGTATGCCGGACATGCCTTGCAAGGCAGCACCGATCACGGCGCGCAACTCCGCTTCGACCTGTTCCGGAATTTCTTCCGGGATGATGCGGCGATCCAGGCGCAAGGTCACTTCATCCGGCACCACATTGGTATTGATACCGCCGTTAATCATGCCGACCACCAGTGAGGGCGAAGTAATGCCGGGGGTCGTCGACAGCTGTTGCTGCAAGCCCTTGCGATAGCCGTAGAGCGAAGTCAGCAATGCGGTGGCGGCTTCCAGCGCATCGTGACCGGTGTCCGGACGCGCCGCATGGGCGGATTTGCCATGCACCTTGATTTCCAGATGCAGACAGCCATTGTGTGCGGTGGTGACGTTGTAAGAGAAGCCGGCGCAGATCGCGTAGTCGGGTTTGCTCAAGCCTTGTTGCAGCAGCCAGCCGGGACCGGCCAGGCCGCCGGTTTCTTCGTCATAAGTCAGATGCAGTTCAACCTGACCACGCAAAGGGATCGCTAATTCCTTCAAGGCGCGCAGCGCAAATGCGTAGGTCGCAAAATCCGATTTTGAGACAGCGGCACCGCGTCCTATCATCCAGCCATCCTGCACGGTAGCGGAGTAAGGATCGACGCTCCAGCCACTGCCGGGTGGCACTACGTCGCCGTGCGCATTCAGCGCCACCGTCGGACCATCGCCAAATTTCTCGCGCACGATCAGATTGATCGCGCTCTCCAGTCCGGTGCTGCGGGCAAATTCATTGGGCACTGCATATTGCTCGACCTTGAATTGCATGTCTTCCAGCAAAGCAGCAGTCATCAGCGCGTGCGGTGCGCAATTGCCGGGCGGGTTGTCCGACGGGCATTGCACCACCTTCGCCAGAAAGGCGGTTTGCTCGGCCGCATGCTGGTCTATCCAGTCGGCGATTTGTTGCTTGAGTAAGATTTTATCCATCGCTTCACTTCATTTAAATTTATCTGTAGTCGCGGTTTGCCGCACCGCTCGTCTGTTTTGTTGTCTGCGCGCTTAGCTAGCTAACTTGCTAGCAGACAGCTGATCAAAATGTTCAACAAAATCCATAAATACTTTGGATGCCAGGGTCGCATCTTCCATCGTCATGGTCTCGGTCGGGTGATGACTGATGCCGCCATTGCCGCAACGTACAAAAAGCATCGCGATCGGTGCAATGGCAGCGATCGCCATCGCATCGTGGCCGGCGCCGGATGGCAGGCTACAGCTGTCACAACCTTGCCTTTGCAGTGCTGCGAGCCAGCCCTGTTGTAACCAGTCGGCACAGATCGCGCTCGAGGTTTCGTAAGTCTTGGTCAGCGTGCTGCGCACATTGCGTCGTATGCTGATGCGTTCCAGTTCTGCCGTAATGTCGGCGATGGCGGCCAGACGCTGCGCATCGTCACCAGCACGGACATCAAGCGACAGGATCGCACGACCCGGGATCACATTGGTGGCGCCGTTGGGTACGGTCCATTGGCCGATGGTACCAACCAGATGCGGCATATTGCCGCAACGCTGTTCGACGAATAAGGCAAACTCTGCTGCGGCCATCGCCGCATCGCGTCGCATATCCATAGGCACCGTACCAGCGTGACCGGCGATACCTTCCAGTTCCAGCATAAAGCGGGTCGCGCCGGAAATCGCCGTCACCACACCGAGTGCCAGTTCCTTATTCAGCAAGACCGGACCTTGTTCGATGTGTACTTCTATGAAGGCCGCGATGCTGTCGCGTGGTGCCGCCGCCGCAGCGATCTGCGATGGCTGCAGATCAGCCGCCTGCATCGCATCACGCATGCTGATGCCCTGATCATCGGTATGGTTCAGCACCCGCTGTTCGAAAGTACCGGCGATGGCACGACTGCCCAGCATCGGTGCCTTGAAGCGCACGCCTTCTTCTTCACTGAAGGCGATCACTTCAATTGGAAAAGGAAACTGCATGCCCTGCTTGTGCCAGCCGGCGATGCAGCTAATCGGCAGCAAGATACCGAGCAAACCGTCATAGATGCCACCATTGCGCACGGTATCAAAATGCGAACCGGTCACCAGCGCCGGCGCACCCGCTACGGTGCCCTCGTAGCGGCCGATCACATTGCCTACCGCATCGCGTCTGACCGTCATACCTGCATCGCGCATCCATGCCGCGATCTGTCCTGCCGCACCGCGATGGGCTGGCGTCAGATAGGTGCGAGTCATCATGCCTTCCTGCTCGGTGTATTGCGCCAGCACATGCAGACGCTCAATGATTTCATGACCGATGTCAGGCGGGATGCTCTGGTTAAAAATGGAATTCATATTGTGTCGATTATGTTCTGCGCGCAGATTCAGGCAGCTGCCATGCCTAAAAATTGTTTCAGTTCAGGCGTGCGCGGGTTTGCGAAGATATCTTCCGGTGCGCCTATTTCATGCACCTTGCCTTGATGCATGAAGACCACGCGATCACATACTTCGCGTGCAAAGCGCATTTCGTGCGTCACCATGATGAGCGTCATGCCTTCGTCTGCCAAACCGCGCACCACGTTTAAGACTTCATTCACCAGTTCAGGGTCCAGCGCCGATGTAACTTCGTCGCACAGCAAAGCTTGTGGCTCCATGCTGAGCGCGCGTGCAATCGCTACGCGTTGCTGCTGTCCGCCGGAGAGTTGATCGGGGAAGCTATCGAATTTTTCACTCAATCCGACTTTTTGCAGATTCTTGATGGCCAGTGCGCGTGCCTCTTGTTCGGATACACCCTTGACGATCATCGGCGAAATCATCACGTTGCGGCCTACGCTCAAATGCGGGAACAGATTGAACTGCTGAAAAATCATGCCGACCTTCAGGCGCAGATTACGCAGTTCCAGTTCGCTCTTGCCGAGATGCGAACCGGCGACGCTAATCGCGCCCTCGTCTATGCTTTCCAGCCCGTTAATACAGCGCAGCAAGGTACTCTTGCCGGAGCCGCTTTTGCCGATGATGGCAATCACTTCACCGGGCTCAACATCCATGCGGATGCCTTTGAGTACCTGATTGCTGCCGTAGCTTTTCTTGACGTTATCAATGGCGATGAGCGGCATGGAATTTCCTCTCGAGGAATTGGCTGTACTTGGATAAAGGCCAGCAAAGGATGAAATAAAAGAAACCGGCCGCCGCATACACGGTGAACGGCATGAAGGTCGCATTGGTGATGACGGTCGCTGCTTTCGATAACTCGACGAAGCCAATGATGGACGTTACCGCCGTACCTTTAATGATTTGCACGCTAAAGCCTATGGTCGGCGGCAATGCAATGCGGAATGCCTGCGGCAGCACGATGTAACGCATTTGCTGCACGTAGTTCATCGCCAGCACCGAAGAGGCTTCCCACTGACCGCGTGGAATCGCTTCCACGCAGCCGCGCCAGATCTCTGCCAGAAAGGAAGCACTCCACAAAGTGAGTGTCAGGCCAGCGGCCAGCCAGGCTGGAACTTCGATGCCGAACAAGGCGATGCCGAAGAACACCAGGAATAACTGCATCAGCAAAGGCGTACCCTGGAATACTTCGATATAGACCCGCGCCACATTGCGTAACAAACGTGGCTTCGAGGTGCGCATGAACAGAATCAATAAGCCCAGCATGCCGCCCAAGACAAAGGTCGCCAGCGACAGGACGATGGTCCAGCGTCCCGCCAGCAATAGATTGCGCAGAATGTCCCACAGTGAAAAGGAAATCATGCGCCTCTCCTTGCGTAGATGTAACGGCTACCGATCAACTGCAATATCTGGCGCAGCAGAATCGCCATGACCAGATAGATAGAGGTGGCGATCAGATAAGCCTCGAACGCACGGAAGTTACGTCCCTGAATAAAATTGGCAGCGAAGGACAGTTCTTCCACTGCAATCTGCGAACACACGGCCGAACCCAGCATCACGATGACGATCTGACTGGACAATGCTGGCCAGATTTTTTGCAGAGCCGGACGCAGAATGATGTGGCGGAATATTTGCACCCGCGTCATCGCCAGACTCTGTGCTGCCTCGATTTGCCCACGCGCGACAGCTACCACACCGGCACGGATGATCTCGGTGCTGTATGCGCCAAGATTGATGATCATGGTGAGTATGGCCGCCTGCATCTCGGTGATCTGTACGCCTATGCTAGGCAGACCGAAGAAGATGAAGAACAGCTGCACCAGAAACGGTGTGTTGCGTATCAGTTCGACATAGGCGCTGACCAGCGGCCGTAACCAGCGCGGCCCCTGCGTGCGCGCCCATGCACCGAAGATGCCGACGGCGATGCCGAGCACACCGCCGACCGCGATCAGTTCTACTGTGGTTAGCACGCCTTTGACGAGTACGCCGCTGTAGTCAAAGGTCGACAGAAAATCAAATTGATAAGCCACGATTGCTCCACTTCTTGTGTGCTGTGCAGGACAGCCCTTACTTCAGCCTGCATCCGCAGGACTGCGGATGCGTTGCCTGTGTTTTACAAACCTGCTGGCAGAGGCAAGCCCAGCCATTTTTCAGTCAGGGTATTGAGTGAGCCGTCTTTCTTCGCTTGCGCGATGATGGCGTTCACTTTTTCCAGCAACTTCTCTTCGCCTTTGTTCAAGCCGATAGAGCAAGGCGAGTTCTTGATCAGGAATTTTGTTTCTGGTTTCTTCGGCGGATTTTTCGCGATGATGGCAGCGGCGATTACATTGCCGGTGGCAACCAGTTGTACCTGGTTAGACAGGAAGGAACTGATGGTGCCGTTATTGTCTTCATAGCGTTTGATGGTGGCGCTTTCTGGTGCGATCTTCGACAGTTCCAGATCTTCCACCGAGCCACGTGTGACGCCTATCGTTTTGCCTGCCAGATCGGCAGGTGCTGCGACTTTTTGATCGGCCGGGCCGAACACACCGTTGAAGAACGGCGCGTACGCAGAAGTGAAGTCGATGACTTTTTCGCGTTCAGGGTTTTTGCCCATGCTGGAAATCACCAGATCGACTTTTTTGGTTTGCAGATAAGGGATGCGGTTGGCGCTGGTTACTGGCACCAGTTCCACTTTGACGCCTAACTGTTTAGCGATCAGGGTTGCCACGTCGATGTCCAGACCTTGTGGCTTCATGTCAGTGTTGACCGAGCCGAAAGGCGGGAAGTCTTGTGGTACGGCGACGCGCAGTACGCCTTTTTTATGGATATCGTCGAGCGCATCGGCGCGCGCAACATTGCTTAACAAAAGAGCGCCAGCCATCAGGCCGAGCAAGATTTTAGAGAGCTTCATTTTTTCATTTCCTTTACAGGTGAATACGAAGAGGCAAGTGACAGGGATGACGAGAGTTGTGTTGCCTTGCCCGCCCGGCTCGTCAGTGCCCGTGCGGTGGATTTTTTGGGGGCTGGTTTTGCAGCGGTGTTATTCGCTAATTGGGAAGCTGTGCCTGCTTTCGCGCTCTTGCCGCTTTTGGCTGCGGCGACTGGTGTCAGTGCTGTGCGCAATGCGTCCAGCGGATCGCTCGGTGTCAGCTCATAGAGCGTGCTTTCGACGACTTGCAGATGTTCCAGCATCAGTCGTTCCGCTTCATCGATATCACCGTTCTCCAGTGCGGCCACGATATGTACGTGGTCTTCACAGGAGTCGACTGCTTGTGATGATGATTGGCGCAGCATGGCGGTGAGCGTGGTGCGCGCGGTCAGATCACGCAGCGTGTCGGACAGCAGGTTATTGCCCAGGCATTCACACAGACAGACATGGAAGTCGCCCAGCAAATAGCTACGCGCGCCGACATCGTCACCGGCAATCGCCGCTTGTTCACGCGCGATGTGCTCACGCAATTGGCCGATCGCTTGTTTGCTGAGTGGTCGTGCATGACGCAGCAAGCCCAACTCAATCACGCGGCGCGCTTCAAACGCTTCACGTGCTTCACTGGCCGTCGGCTCTATCACGAACCAGCCACGACGCGCGCTGACCATCACGATGCCGCGTGTCGCCAGACGCATCAGTGCTTCGCGTATCAGCGTGCGTGACACGCCAAACAGATCCGCCAGCTGTTGCTCGCCGAGCCGGGTGCCGGGCGCGAGTTGCTTGGCCAGTATCGATTCGGTAATGCGTGCCGCGATCTGGATCGAGGTTTTAAGTGTTTGTTCAGAAGTCATGCCTCCACTTCAGCAAGTTGTATGCCAATCTGATGGACAAGTCTTGTATACAAGATTGCGAAGGGAAATTTTTAGCCATTTCTCCTCTGGGAAGGAGTGTTGCTGAGCAAACGGCGGATGGTGAAATGGAAGGCCTGGCGCACAAGTTTTGCGTTCACCATTCAAGTGCGTTGATGGCTTTTGGTGCGTGAGAAGCGGGAGGTCTGACTGCTTTAGTGCGCGGCAGCGGGGGATGAATTAGGTGCACTACTTTCTGTGCGCCCAAAGAAAAAGCCGCATCGCTGCGGCTTTTTTATTACTTGCTACTGGAGTTAAGCCGTGACAGCTTCGCTCTTGGCTGGTGCTTCTACTTCATCCGAATCCGAACGGATCAGGTAGTCGAAGGCGCTTAACGATGCTTTGGCACCTTCGCCGACGGCGATCACGATCTGTTTGTACGGCACAGTCGTTACGTCGCCAGCTGCAAACACACCTGGTACCGAGGTACGGCCATGCGAATCAATTTCGATTTCGCCGTGGCGCGACAAGGCAACCGTACCTTTGAGCCATTCAGTGTTTGGCACCAGACCGATCTGGATGAAGACGCCTTCCAGTTCGACTGATTTGCTTTCTTCCGTCTTGCGATCCTTGTAGACCAGGCCATTGACACGTTTGCCGTCGCCGGTGATTTCAGTCGTTTGTGCCGACGTGATCACGGTGACATTGGCCAGGCTATGCAACTTGCGTTGCAAGACTGCATCGGCACGCAATTCTGCGCCGAATTCAATCAGGGTCACATGACCGACGATACCTGCCAGATCGATCGCTGCTTCCACGCCGGAGTTACCGCCACCGATCACTGCTACGCGTTTGCCTTTGAACAGCGGGCCGTCGCAGTGCGGGCAATACGCAACGCCTTTGTTGCGGTATTCATTTTCACCCGGTACGTTGATGGTTTTCCAGCGGGCACCGGTTGCCAGGATCACGGATTTGCTTTTCAGCGAACCGCCGTCTTTCAGTTTGACTTCGATCAGCTTGCCCGGCACCAGCTCAGAAGCCAGTTGCACGTTCATGATGTCGACTTCATAGCTGCGTACATGCTGTTCCAGGGCGACGGCGAATTTAGGGCCGTCGGTTTCCTGAACTGACACGAAGTTTTCGATAGACAGCGTATCCAATACCTGACCGCCGAAGCGTTCAGCCACTACACCAGTGCGTATGCCTTTACGTGCCGCATAGATCGCTGCTGCTGCACCTGCGGGTCCGCCGCCGACGATCAATACGTCATACGGTGCCTTCGCGCTCAGCTCTTCCGCTTTGCGTGTGTTGCCACCGGTGTCGAGCTTGGCCAGAATCTGTTCGATGCTGATACGACCGGCATCGAACGGTTGTCCGTTCAAGAAAGTCGTTGGCACAGCCATGATGTCGCGTTCCTTGATTTCATTCTGGAACAGACCGCCATCAATCGTAATGGCGCGGATACGCGGATTGACCAAGGCCATGACGTTGAACGCCTGCACGACTTCCGGGCAGTTATGGCACGACAAAGACATATACGTCTCGAAGGTGTAGTCGCCGTCCAGATTACGGATCTGTTCGATCACTGAATCTTCGAGTTTCAATGGGTGGCCGCCGGTTTGCAGCAAAGCCAGTACCAGAGAAGTAAATTCGTGACCCAGAGGAATCGCGGCGAATTGTATGCCTGCGTGTGCATCCGGGCGTTTGATTTGGAAAGACGGTTTGCGCTCGTTATCATCGGTGCGTTCGATCAAAGTGATCTTGTCGCTCAGTACGACGATTTCTTGCAGCAACTCTTGCAGTTCACGCGATTTGTCGCTGCCATCGAGTGACGCAACGATCTCGATCGGTTGCACGATCTTTTCCAAGTAAGCGGCTAATTGGGTTTTGAGATTGGCATCTAACATGATGGTCCCTGCTTTCTTTTCAGTTTTAAAAATAAAGTCCTGCATGTCCGGGCCACACGGCCCGGACAGTCCTGCAATTACTTATTTGCTACAACTTCAAATGACAACTTAGATCTTGCCGACCAGGTCCAGCGATGGAGCCAGGGTCTTTTCGCCTTCTTTCCATTTGGCCGGGCAAACTTCGTTCGGGTGAGCTGCGGTGTATTGAGCTGCTTTCAGCTTGCGCAGTGTTTCCGAAACGTCACGAGCGATTTCGTTCGAGTGGATTTCCAGGGTTTTGATGACGCCGTCTGGATTGATCACGAACGTACCGCGCAGCGACAGGCCTTCTTCAGGAATGTGTACGCCGAATGCGTTGGTCAGTTGGTGGGTTGGATCGCCAACCAATGGGAATTTTGCCTTGCCGACTGCTGGCGATGTTTCGTGCCAAACTTTGTGCGAGAAGTGGGTATCGGTGGTGACGATATAAACTTCGGTACCCAATTTTTGGAATTCTGCATAGCTGTCAGCTGCATCTTCAACTTCAGTTGGGCAGTTGAATGTGAACGCTGCCGGCATGAAAATCAGAACGGACCATTTGCCCTTCAACGATTGTTCGGTAACTTCAATGAATTTGCCGTTGTGGAAAGCTTGGGTCTTGAAAGGCTGAACCTGAGTATTAATAAGAGACATGTAGTTTCCTTTGGGTTGGGTTAAAAATTACTTCGAAAATTGGTTTTGCACTGCACAGATACGAATGATAGATAAGTCTCGATCATTTGTATAATTGATTTAATTTACAAAATCAATTTGTTTTCGCTATCGCGTAGGCGATGCCATAGCCGATATTGAACCCACTATTATGCATTTTTAAGGCGACAGTGGTGTGACCACTCTGATTCCGCCTGAGTTCGACATAAAACAGGCTGATTTCTGCCTAAAACGGCGTACGCCACACGAAGACCTTATAATTTCACGCTTGGTGACGCCTTTTGGGCGTCTTTTGCATCAGATTCTTAGCAAGGTGATATGACAATCCCAGCAACCCCACCCGCCGGTATCAGCGCTGCCGAATGGCAGGTACGCATAGATCTCGCCGCCTGTTACCACTTGTGTGCCTTAAAAAATTGGGATGACCTGATTTACACCCATATTTCCGCCACCGTGCCGGGTGAAGAAGGCCGCTTCCTGATTAATCCGTTTGGTTTCCGCTTCGATGAAATCACCGCATCCAATCTGGTGAAGATCGATTTGCAGGGCAATATCATCGGTGACCAGACTTATCGCGTGAATGTCACCGGCTTCGCGATCCATGGCGCGGTGCACGCGGCACGTCCGGATGCGGTGTGCGTGATGCATCTGCATAATGAAAATGGGGTCGCGGTCGGCATGCAACAAGGGGGATTGCTGCCTCTGTCGCAACATGCGATGCGTTTTTACCAGCAAATGGGCTATCACGACTATGAAGGCCTGGCCTTGTCGCCAGTGGAGCAAGTGCGCCTGATAGAACGGCTAGGTGATTATCCGGCCATGCTGTTGCGCAATCACGGCACGCTGATCAGTGGCCGCACGATAGCTGAAGCCTATGTACTGATGGATACGCTGGATAAAGCCTGTTCCTTCCAGTTGAAAGCGCAAGCTGGAGGCGGCCCGTTGAATATCCCGGCACCGGAAATCTGCGCCAAGACCTATAAGGAATTGCTCGGCGACGGCTCACCGGAAGGCATACTCGAATGGCCAGCCTTGCTACGCAAGCTGGACGCAGTATCGCCGAGCTATCGCAACTGATTTATAAAAAATCCATTATCTTCATTCACCAAAAAAGGAAAACATATGCCAACTATCAATGTGCAATTATTTGAAGGCCGTACCGTTGAACAAAAACGTGCTTTCGTCAAAGCCGTGACCGAAGCAACGGTCGCGACGCTGGGCTCCAGTGCTGAATCCGTCGACATCATCATCGAAGATGTGAAACGTGAAAACTGGTCGACCGGCGGCAAGCTGTGGTCTGACGTCTGATGCACATGGCGTCCTGTCTGCACTTAGCTACAGGCGCGTGATGTTCATCACAGATACCATTTCGGTCGATGACAGCGAGATAGCGCTCAGCGCTATCCGCGCGCAAGGACCGGGCGGGCAGAATGTGAACAAGGTAGCGACGGCGATACATTTACGTTTCGATATAAATGCGTCGTCCTTACCGGATTATTTGAAAGAACGCTTGCTGGCACTCAGCGATCAGCGCATCAATAAAGATGGCGTGGTCGTGATCAAGGCGCAGCAGGGACGCAGCCAGGAACAGAGCCGCGAAGAAGCATTGCGTCGTTTGCAGGAGCTGATACTCAGCGTCACCACCCTGCCAAAAACCCGACGTCCCACCAAACCTACCTACAGTTCACAACGCAAACGCCTCGATGGCAAAAGCGCGCGCAGCCAGACCAAGGCGATGCGCGGCAAAGTATCTGATTAAATTCCCGCTCCTTGAGTGAGCTGGCGCACGGCAGCCTCTGTATGAATGCGTTAAGCTAAGTTTTAGCCGCTATCGATGGCTGGCGGGCAGGAGTGCAATCATGAACAAGGCCTTTGTTAAAGAAACGAATGACGACGATACCCTGGCGCCGACACCGGAGATGCCGGTTGGCGTCAAAAACTACATCACGCCCGACGGTTACCGGAATTTGCAGCAAGAGTTGCAGCACTTGCTGGACGTAGCGCGCCCGGCCGCCTTACAGCTGCAAACAGACGAATTAAATGCGAGCGCAACAGCAGACGCACCGGAGCAGTCGCTGCGCGAAATCGAGCAGCGCATCCATTATCTGCAAACGCGTCTGGAAGTAGCGGAAGTGGTGGACGCCAGTGTGCATGAGGATGGCGAGCAGATATTCTTTGGCGCAACGGTCGAATATGAACATGCCAACGGTGAACGCCAGCAGGTCACTATCGTCGGGCTGGATGAGCTGGATCCGGAGCGCGGCAAGATCAGCTGGCTATCGCCGATTGCACAAACATTGCTCGGCGCACATGAAGGTGATGTGGTGCAACTAGCCAGCCCTGCCGGTCATGAAGAATTACATGTGTTGACGGTCCATTATCCGGCGCACAGTTGAACCCTATCCCATTGCGTAGTGTCCTATAGGTAGTGACCCTATCAACAATTCAAAACGTGCAGGGAGCTTCAAATGACAGAGCATCGTAAAGCGAAACCGGCAACAAGCCAGAAACCTTCCGACCTTGCAGCGCATACGCATGAAGAAGAGTTGCTGGACGAGGCCTTGGATCAGACCTTCCCAGCCAGTGATCCGGTCGCCGAAATCCCTGCCGACAGCACGCCCTCGGAGCAGGAGCAAGCTAAAGACGTCTTGCTGGATGAAGCTCTGGATCAGACCTTCCCTGCCAGTGATCCTATTTCCGTTACCTCAGGCATCACGCGCATTCGTCAGGGTAAATCTGTGATTACGAAGAAAAAATAAACCGACATCTCATGGGGTATGCATGTCCAGCATGCCCGTGTAGGCGGTCATATCGGAAGCTTCCGCCTAATGACTGCGGTTAAGGCCAGTTTATTGACCTCGGTTAAGATCGGCGAAATTTGCTGCAACATGCGGCAAAAATGCCATTCCGCACGCTTATTCTTTCGTGTTACCATTCGGCCACGCTAGGGGTCCTGAAGAGTTAAACGTCTTCGGGTGAGATAAAACCCTCCGTACCTGACCTGGATAATGCCAGCGTAGGGAAGCGCAAAGTCCTCGCAATTTCTTTGTCCATTCTCTCGCGCGCATTCGTTTTTTAACGCGATTGATTGAACAAAACATGTCTGTACCTCACTCCCGCCGTTCCCTGATTGCCCTCGCCGTTGCACAAGCTTGTGCGTTCGCTCCACTGGCGATGGCTGAAACTTCCGAAAACGTTTTGCCCGAAGTGGTCGTGACGACGGAATCGTCGACCGATGGCATTGCACGCGCTGCCAGTGCTGGTGGTTTTTCCGAGACATCGTTACTCCGTACTCCGGCATCGATCAGCGTCATTACGAGTGAGCAAATGCAAGAGCGCAGCATACGCACCGCGACTGACGCGGTGAAATACGATGCGAGCGTACAGAATTCCTATAACGCAGTCGGCTTGTCCGACTGGTTCGCGATACGCGGCTTTACGCTGGATATGGGCTCCAACTATCGCAAAGATGGCTTGGTGATTTTGGCGCACTCGGCGATTCCGATGGAGAACAAGGAACGGCTGGAAATCCTCAAAGGGCTGGCAGGCATGCAGGCGGGTATCGCCTCTGCTGGTGGCATACTCAACTACGTTACCAAGCGCCCGACCGACACCCCTTTACGTTCCGCCACATTCGAAGTCCGCGAACGCGGCACAATCTACAGCGCAATTGACCTCGGCGGCCGCTCTGACGATAAACGTTTTGGCTATCGCATCAATGCAGCGGCGGAAGATATCAAGTCCTATGTCCAGGGTTCCAATGGCGACCGCCGCTTCATCTCCGGTTCATTTGACTGGCGCATCAGTCCACGCGCTTTACTGACGGTAGATATGGATTACCAGCACAAGTCGCAGTTGACGGTGCCGGGTTTCCAGTTGCTTGGTCCTGAGCAACGCATACCTACAGGTGTCAGCGGTAAGACCATGCTGAACAATCAGTCGTGGAGCTTGCCGGTTACTGATGACACCAACAACCTTGGTGTGAAATTCGAATACGAACTCAATGACAACTGGCGCACCGTATTGCAAGCGAACAAATTTGAATTACGTCGGGATGATGCGGTCGCACTGGCTTCCGGATGCCCGTCACAAGGCTTGGCCTTTGGTTATTGTTCCAACGGCGACTTCGGCTTATATGATTTGCGTCGCGAAAACGACAAACGTTCCGTCATGACGACACAGGCTTTGTTACAAGGTAAGTTTGCAACCGGTGGTGTGAAGCATGAATTGACCACTGGTATCTCGACCTTAAATCGTCGCGACAATTACGCAGATTATTTGTTTACATCGACGGTCGGTGGCTTGCCGGGCAACATCTACACCTTGCCACAACGCGAGCTGGTACCTGAGCAGGCTTTGCCTGTCGCTTTGCGTCGCAAGGAAGATGAGCAATCTTTCTTTGTGCAAGATGTCATTGGCTTGAATGATCAACTCAAACTGCATACCGGCGTGCGTTATACCAAACTGAAACGTGCGCAGTTCGCTGCGAATGGATCGAGTATCAGAAATACCGACGAAGGTTTTGTGTTGCCAAACGTCGCTTTGGTTTACAGCCCGAAAGCAAACCTCTCTTTCTATGCGTCGTATGCGCAAGGTCTGGAGCCAGGTGGCGAAATTCCATCGGGTTTGCCTAATCAGGAATCCGTACTCGATCCATACAAATCGAAACAGATTGAAGTTGGTGTGAAAGCAGACATTACGCCGGATGTCAGTGTTTCTGCTGCATTGTTCCAGATTAAGCGCCGTAACGAGTATGTGAAAGCATCTGATTTGACTGCGACCGCGACGACGGCAGCCTATGTCGCTGCGGGGGAACAAATCAATCGGGGCCTGGAGTTCGCATTGCAAGGGCGTGCCACGCGTGACTTGATGTTGGGTGCCAGCTTCACCGCGATGGAAGCGAAAGCGGTTGATACCGGTGACGCTGCTATCGAAGGTAAGCGCGTGGGTAATGTACCTAAATTCAAATCGGCAGTGTATGCCGACTATGCATTGCCACAAATGCCGGGCGTTAAATTGAATGCGACATGGATTTATTCGACCAGCAAAGTCTTTGCACCGAATAGCCAGATTGCTTCGTTGAACAAAAGTGTCGATGGATACCATGTACTGAATCTCGGTGCGCGCTATGCGACCCGTATCGGTGGCAAGACCACGACCTTCCGTTTCGGCGTCGATAACGTGTTCAATAAATTCTACTGGGGCGATGCAGCGAACGCCTTCGGCGGTTATCTGATCCCGGGTGCGCCACGTTTGGCTCGCTTGTCAGCACAGGTAGACTTCTGATTTTTTCAGATGGTATGAAGACAAACGCCACCGTTGTTACGGTGGCGTTTTTTATTGGGTGGGCTGGTTCTTAGTTATTCTGAGAGATAAGCTTCGACCTGTTTAAGTCGCTCTTCAGTATCACCAGCAACCAACAAGTAAGGTATTCGCGCCTCATCCAATGCGCGCAACAACAAGCGGTGTACTTCCTGCCGCACGCTATCCGATTCCCGCTGCAAGCCATCCGCAACCCAGGGATTACTCGGTTCCGCCACGATCGTAAAATCATAGCGATGCTGCAATGCCAATGCCTGCAAAGCGGCATCCACTTCGCCAAAATAAAATTGACTATAGAGCGCCGTCATCAACGGTGTGGTGTCGCAAAACAAGAAATGTTGCGCGTGCTGAGCTGCCGCATCCTCTCGTGCGATCTGCGTAGTGGCAATCAGAATTTGTTCGTGCGCTTGTGGTGTGCGTTGCTGCACTTCGACAAATTCGCGCAGGTATTCACTAACCCACACAGTCTGGTAATGGCTGGCCAGAGCCGCAGCCAGCGTTGACTTGCCGGTGGACTCGGCACCCAGCAAGGCGACACGTAAAGGACGCTCAGTCATCTCAGCCCTTGTTGCGCGTGCAGCGACTGCTTCCATGTGCGCAGGCCGACTGCTGCCAGCACCACAAAGAGCGCGAACAACAATGCGGTCAGGTAGAGATTTTTGTGTGTGTACAAGCCAACATAAATCAGATCGATCACTATCCACACATACCAGTTTTCCAGTTTCTTGCGCGACAGCAGGATTTGCCCCAGCAGGCTGCCGGCAGTGAGGAAGGCATCGATGTGTGGCACATCGGTGTCAGTAAACATGCGCAGGAAGGCCGCGATGGCGATGAAGCCGAGCAGCCAGAACAGGCCTGCATACAGATAGCTGGCGCGGCTCATGCGCGAGACTTGCACACCGTGATGAGTGGTGCCGCCGAATAGCCATTGATACCAGCCCCATAGCGAGACCGCGATAAAGAAGAATTGCAGCGACATATCGCCGTAGAGCTTGCTGTCGTAAAACACGATGACATACAGTGCGGCCGATGCGATGGAAAATAACCAGGCCCACGCCGATTGCCGAATGTTGAGTAAGACCATGACGAGTGCCAGCGCAAAGGATGCGAGCTCCAGCCATGAAGTGCTGACTAAACCAAAAAGCGTAAGCGTATCGTTCATGCGCAGTGAGGGTGTGTGCTTGCGCGCGGTATGCGGGCGCTGTGAGAGTGCGTCGGATTGTATCGCTATTCGGTGTGTGCGATCAGTTCGCAGTATATTAAAGAAAACACTGTGAGGTATGCTATTTCATATCCTTATGCCAGCCAAAAAATCACCCTTCAAACGTTCTGCTGCTGCAGCTGTAAACACAGCAAGAAAAACCGCCGCACCTATATTGCCGCAGCGCCCCGGCAATGATGAGTGCTGTCATAGCGGGTGTGAACCCTGCATCTTTGATTTGTACGAGATGGAGATGGAGCGTTATCGCGCGGCTTTGAAAGAGTGGGAAGAGAAGTAAGTCGCACTAACGATAGCGCTCAAGAGTTCAGATAGTCACACGGTGGCTGGCACATATAGGCTGATGCAGCCATGATTAACGCGCCGCAGCTACTTTCGATGCTCCGGTATCCGGCACTTGTCCCCAGATCCATGACCAGATACCAGGCAAGACCACTTTTTCACTTGCGCTTTTGATGGTGCGTGCCAGCGCCGCACGTTCAACAGCTGCCCGGTCTTTGTAAAAGGCTTGCTCGCTGACCGGTATATTTAATTCCGCAGCGACGTCTAGCAGTATCTGCAAATACTCTTGCATGTGGCGCGCGGTGTAGGGGTTGGTGTCATGGAAGGTGACGACGACCGGAATAACCTCATCAACGATAGGTACTTGTCCGCCGACCATTTTCGGCCGCATGGCTGATAGCTGATTGTATAAATTGATACGGCGGCGCGGGCTGCCGTTGAAGCCCCATATCTTGCCGTCGTTGGCGCTGAGGTCGGTCAATAAGACGTGCATGCCATAGCTTTGGTAGGCGGCAAAGGTACGTGCGTCATAGTTCCAGGATGGTGGGCGCACTAAGTTCGGTGCCGTACCTGTGACTTTGCGGATGTCGGCAATGCCGTTTTCCAGTGAAGCGATAAAGTCTTCGTGTGACATAAAACGATGGTTCTGATGGCCGTTGGTCGCGGTGTGAAAACCAATCAAGTGGCCATCTGCATATTCACGTGGCAATAGTTCGCGCCCTGGCGAACGCAAAGTGGCACCGCGTGTTTGCACAAAGAACAAGGCCTTGATGCCGGGCTGGATAGGATTTTGTTCCAGCGCGCTCAGGATGGTTTCGGTTGAGTTTGACCACCATGTGGATGCGCTCGGACCATCATCGAAGGTGAGCAAAAAACGCACCGGATGCGAAATTGGCTCAAGCAATGAAACCTTGGGCGTGGCAGGCATGATCAGAGCACAGCCTGATAGTGCCAGGCCGCTCAAGACAATTGCTAAGGATTGCAACAAGCGTTTGCCGCTGGCCGGCAGAGAGGAAGGCAACATGCGTAGTAGGTAGCTGCGTGTGAGCAAGTGAAACATAAATAATGAATAGCAAATGTGCATTGCTGCAGGGTTAGCAGCGGCCGACATGGGCAGTGTGCTGCCCGCTGTGGCGGGATTAATAAGGCAGGCGCAAGAGTAACCGAAAGCGCGGCCAGCCGAATCTGATTTCTGCTTTTAATGCAGTGATGACGCAGATAGACAACAACAGCACGTAGGACTTTGCCGACAAGCAATCGGCAGGTAATCCGATAGTTTCCCGCCAGCGTCTTCGATACATTAGCCACTTACTCGGAATGAGTCTTATCTAGGTCGAGGGGAGAACGAAATGCTTGCTATCGCAAAGCTCGTATCAACAACAGGTGTTATTTTTTCGGTGGGCTGGTTTGCCATGAAGCCGGACTTTGCCGCAGTGCTGGTCGGCATCTTGTCGCTGTCCGCACTCATGCTCAGCTTTCTGCCGATTACGCCGGAAAGTCAGCAGCCGTAATCCCTTGCCAGGCGCTCAGCCCTGGTATTGCTGGTTTAGCACCCATATAAGTGCATACAATGACGCGACCCGGCGCGTTCAATTTCTCCGTGGAAACATTCAATACTGGCGTTTACGATTTTCGCTTGTAACACAATCAAACGATTTAATTAAATCAATCGTTTGATTTATGTGTTCTAATGCGAGTCATGAATTCTGCCGCCAAAAAACCATCTCCCCCAGCCTCGTCGCAAGGTGCCGAGTCCCTCGAAGCGCAGCATGCCGACGTCGACGTGCGCAAACAGCGTTCCGACGGCGCCGAGGCGCGTGCGCGCTTATTGCAAGCTGCCCTGCGTCTGTTCGCCGATAAGGGCTTTAGCAAAACCTCCACGCGCGAGATCGCGCTGGCGGCTGACGTCAACATCGCTGCGATCAAATACTACTTTGGCGACAAAGCCGGTTTGTATCGCGCGGTGTTCACCGAGCCTATGGGTAGTCCGTGTGACTTCATGCTGCTATCGGCACAGGATGCGTTCAGTTTGCGCGAATCGCTGACCGGTTTTTTTGCGGGCTTCCTTGAACCGCTGAAGCAAGGTGATCTGGTGCAACTTTGTGTGCGTCTGCACTTCCGCGAAATGCTGGAGCCGACCGGCTTGTGGGCAGAAGACATAGACAACAACATCAAGCCAGCCCATGCCGCAATGGTGGCGATGCTGGCGCGGCATCTGAATGCGCCGGAAGCCGATGATGAAATTCATAGACTGGCTTTTTCTATCGTCAGTCTGCCGCTACAGATGTTTGTGGCGCGTGATGTGATTGATGCGATCCGTCCTGATCTGATGAACAGCCCTGCCGCGATCGATGAATGGGCCGCAAAAATGACCTTGTACGCCGAGGCCATGACCGAAGTGGAAGCCAGCCGTCGCCGTGCGCTTTCTGGCAAAACCGTCAGCAAGAATAAATCATGAAGAAAACAACTTTACTCGTCAGTCTGGTTTTGCCGGTCTGGCTCGCCGGTTGCGCGCTGAACGCGCCGCCGGAAAGCGTGTCGGTGCAGCCAGCAAACAAATGGTATGCGCCCTTGCCGGCCAAAGCTGCGCCAGCGCCTGCGCCTGCGGTAGAAAATCTGCCGCATCACGGCACGCTGACTGATTTGACGACCTGGTGGGAGCAGCAGAACGATCCGCTACTGGTTGAACTGATCGCGTCGGCTCAAGCGGTGAGCCCGACGGTGGCGAGCGCCGTATCGCGCATCTCGCAATCGCGTGCGACCAGTGTCTCGGCCGGTGCCGCGTTAGGCCCGAAGCTGGATGCAACCGCCAGTTCACAGCGCAGCAATATGCAGGCACCGCTGCCCTTGGGCACGACTACACAAGCGGCGTTGCAGCCATCGTGGGAAATCGATTTGTTCGGCGCCAATCGGGCCACCGCGCGTGCCGCGCAAGCACGCCTGCAAGGCGCGCAAGCGAACTGGCATGATGCACGCGTCTCGGTTGCCGCCGAAGTGGCGAATCGTTACTACAGTCTGCGCACCTGCAACAAGCTCGAAAGCGTGACGCAGGAAGATGCCAACTCGCGTGCAGAAACCGCGCGCCTGTCTGAGCTCAGCGCGAAGGCAGGCTTCCAGGCACCGGCCACTGCCGCGTTGGCGCGCGCCAGTGCGGCCGAGGGACGTGGCCGTGCGACGCAACAAAGCGCTTTGTGCGATCTGGACGTCAAGGCTTTGGTGTATCTGACCGCCATCGATGAGCCGGCTTTGCGCAACAAGATAAGCAGTAGTGCGCTGCCAGCGACGGTGCCGACACTGAATATCGATAGCCTGCCGGCGCAGACTTTGTCGCAACGGCCGGATGTGTTCATCGCCGAACGTGAAGTGGCCGCGGCCAGCGCCGAAGTTGGTAATGCGCAGGCGCAGCGTTATCCACGTCTGACCCTGAGTGGTTCGGTCGGCGTCGGCAGCTTCCGCTCGGCTGGTACCACCACCAATCTGAGTACCTGGTCGGTCGGCCCCTTGTCGCTCTCGCTGCCTATCTTTGATGGCGGCGCGCGGGCCGCGAATGTCGATGCGGCTACTGCGCGCTATGAAGAAGCAGTGGTCAAGTATCGCGCCAGCGTGCGTCAGGCGGTACGTGAGGTCGAGGAAGCTCTGGTTAATTTGCAGAGCACTGCTTTGCGTAGTGAAGATGCACGCGTTGCAGTGGACGGTTATCGCGCCTCGTTCAATGGCACACAGAGCTTGTATCAAAATGGTCTGGCTAGTCTGATCGATCTGGAAGATCTGCGCCGCACCCGTCTGGCTGCTGAGCTGAATGCAGCCACGCTCGAACGTGAACGCATGGCGGCGTGGATAGCCTTGTACCGTGCCGCCGGTGGTGGCTGGGTGAATCCGCAAAGTACGCAAGTCAGCACCGCAAATAATAAAAACCATCCTGAATCTGAATGACGGACGCAAACATGAAACGCTTCAATAAAAAAACTATCGTCATTGCCGTGGTCGCCGTACTGGCGCTGGCGGGCATCGTAATCGCAGTCAGTGGCGGCAAATCTGACGCTGCCGGCAAGAAGGCCGAGGTCGCACCGAAACCGGCTTTGGCGGTGACAACGGCACAGGCAAGCCAAGCCAGTCTGCCTATCTATATGTCAGCGAACGGCACCATCAGCGCATGGCAGGAAGCCATCATCGGCAGTGAGTCGAATGGCTTGCAGTTGACGGAAGTACGCGTCAACGTCGGCGATGTGGTCAAACGCGGTCAGGTCTTGGCGACCTTTTCGGTGGCGTCAGTCAAGGCCGATGTCGCACAGGCGCGCGCCAATCTGATGGAAGCTGAAGCCAATGCAGCCGATGCAAAAAACAATGCCGAGCGTGCGCGCACGCTGGAAACCACTGGTGCCTTGAGCACGCAGCAGATCAATCAATACCTGACGACCGAACAGACTGCCAAAGCCAAAGCGGAAGCCGCCAAAGCGGTGCTGGCAGTGCAAGAAGTACGCCTGTCACAAACGCAGGTACTTGCATCGGATGACGGCGTGATCTCGGCGCGCAATGCGACAGTGGGTGCGGTGGTCGGTGCAGGTACAGAGTTGTTCCGCCTGATACGTCAGGGCCGACTCGAGTGGCGAGCTGAAGTGACGTCGGCTGAGCTGGGTCGTTTGAAAACCGGCACCCCGGCCTTGATTACAGCTGCCAACGGCAGCGAAGTCAAAGGCAAGGTACGCATGATTGCGCCGACCGTCGATGCACAAAATCGCTCGGCGCTGGTGTACGTTGATCTGGCACCAGTGGCGGTGAATGTGGCGCCAGTACGTGCCGGTATGTTCGCGAGCGGCCAGTTTGATCTGGGTACTTCGAATGCACTGACGGTGCCGCAACAGGCGATCGTGATTCGTGACGGCTTCAGTTATGTGTTCCGCGTGAACGCTGATGGCCGAGTGACTCAGATCAAGGTGCAGCCAGGTCGTCGCTTGTCGGACCGCATAGAAGTCGTCTCCGGCATTACAGCGGACGCAGTACTGGTGGCCAATGGTGCGGGCTTCCTGAACGATGGTGATCTGGTGAAAGTGGTGCCGGCGGAAGCAGCCACATCGCCCGCCACCACACCACGTGCAACGAGTTCGCCTGCAGCTACTGCAGCGACCAAATAGGAGCAAGCGTGAATTTTTCCTCGCTTTCCATTAAGAACCCGATACCGGCGATCATGTTGTTCGCCTTGCTGACGCTGGGCGGCTTGCTCGCGTTCAAGTCGAATGCGGTGCAGGATTTCCCTGATATCGAATTACCGATCGTGATTGTCAACGCATCCTTGCCGGGTGCCGCACCAGCGCAGCTGGAAACTGAAGTGGCGCGCAAGATCGAAAACTCGGTAGCGACGCTGCAAGGTATTAAGAATATCTATACCAAGGTACTCGACGGTGCCGTCACGGTGACGGTCGAGTTCGTGCTTGAAAAGAATATCTCGGATGCGGTCAATGATGTGCGCGATGCAGTCGCGCTGATCCGCGCCGACCTACCGGCCGATTTGCGCGATCCGTCAGTGACCAAGATCTCGACTGCAGGTCGCGTGATTCTGACCTTTACCGCGGCGGCGGCACCGGGTAGTCAGGTCGATGAACAAGAGCTGAGCTGGTTTGTCGACAACACAGTATCCAAACGTTTGCTGGCAGTGCCGGGCGTGGGTTCGGTCAAACGGGTCGGCGGTGTCACCCGTGAAGTCAGGGTCGAGCTGGATACGGCCAAGATGGCGGCCTTGAGAGTCACGGCGGCAGATGTATCGCGTCGTTTGCGGCAGGTGCAACAGGAAGCGCCGGGCGGTCGTGGTGATGTCAGTGGTGCCGAACAGGCCGTGCGTACTATCGCCACCGTGAAAACTGCAGCTGAACTGGCGAAGATGGATATTCCATTCAGCGACGGTCAGCATATACGGCTGGAGCAGATCGCAAAAATCAGCGACACCATCGCCGAACGACGTTCGTCAGCCTCGCAAGATGGCAAGACCGTGGTTGGCTTTGAAGTCTTCCGTACCAAAGGTGCGAGTGAGCTGGCAGTCGCCAAAGGTACCAAGGCCGCAGTAGAAGAATTACAGGCGAACAATCGCAATATCGTGTTCAAGGAAGCGATTGATAACGCCGAGCCGGTAGAAGAAAACTTCGATGGTTCGATGGAGCTGTTGTATGAAGGCGCGATCCTGGCCGTGCTGGTGGTCTGGTGGTTCTTGCGCGATTGGCGCGCGACGCTGGTGGCATCTGCCGCTCTGCCTTTGTCGGTGATCCCGACCTTCCTCGGTTTGAGTTACTTCGGTTACACGCTCAACACGGTGACCTTGCTGTCGCTGGCGCTGGTGGTCGGGGTGCTGGTCGATGATGCGATTGTCGAGATTGAAAACATTTCGCGCCATTTGAATATGGGCAAGACGCCGATGCAGGCGGCGATGGAAGCGGCCGATGAAATTGGTATGGCGGTGATTGCCACCACCTTTGCGCTGGTTGCAGTGTTCTTGCCGACCGCATTCATGGCCGGTATTCCGGGTTTGTTCTTCAAACAGTTTGGCTGGACCGCGGTGCTGGCGGTACTCGCTTCACTGGTGGTCGCGCGTTTGCTGACGCCGATGATGGCGGCTTACATCCTCAAGCCGGTCAAGGAACATAAGGAAGAAGATAGCTGGTTGATGAAGCGTTACCTGATCGTCATGCGCTGGTGTCTGACACACAGGCTGACGACGGCGATTGCTTCCGGTGTGTTCTTTGTCTGTTCGATCTTGCTGGTACCTCTGTTGCCAACCGGCTTTGTGCCGCCGGCAGACCGTGGTCAGACGCAAATCAATATCGAACTGCCGCCTGGCAGTACGCTGGCAGAAACGACTGCGATGGCCGAGCGCGTGCGTCTGGCGGTATCGCATGACAAGAACATCAAGAGCATCTTCATCTCTATCGGTGGTGGTTCCAGTGGTGATGCGTTTGCACCGGGTGCTTCGGCTGAAGCGCGTCGTGCCGTGATGACGCTGACCACCACGCACCGCAACGACCGCCATGAAAAGATGGCCGATATTGAAACCCGCATACGGGCCAATATTGCGGATATCCCGGGTGCACGTTTCAACGTCGGCACACCGGATACCGGCGTCAAGATGCAACTGGTTTTGCGCAGTGAAGATCCGGTCGCCTTGTCGGACGCAGCGCAAAAAGTGGTGCGCGAGTTGCGCGGCTTGCATGGCATCGGCAATGTGACTTCCAGTGCATCGCTGGTACGTCCGGAAATCATCGTGCGTCCGGATACCGCACGAGCCGGTGACCTGGGCGTGACGACAGCCAGCATAGGCGAAACAGTACGGGTCGCCACCGCCGGTGATTACGATATGAATTTGCCTAAGCTGAATCTGTCCGAACGTCAGGTGCCGATACGCATCAAGCTGCCGGACAATATGCGCGCCGATCTGGCAGCGATAGAACGTCTGACGGTGCCGGGGCGTAACGGTCCGGTGTTGCTGGGGAATGTGGCATCCGTGTATATGGATAGCGGCCCGGCGCAGATTGATCGCTTGAACCGCAGCCGCAATGTGACGCTGGATGTGGAGTTGGGCTCGCGTTCGCTGGGTGAACTCAATACCGAAGCACGCGCCCTGCCATCGATGCGCAATCTGCCACCGGCGGTGAAGATCGCTGAACTGGGTGATGCGCAAGAGATGCAGGCTTTGTTCAACAGCTTCGGTCTGGCCATGATGATCGGCGTCTTGTGTATCTACTGCGTGCTGGTCTTGTTGTTCAAAGACTTCATGCAGCCGGTCACGATTCTGGCGGCGCTGCCCCTGTCTATCGGTGGTGCGTTCGTCGCCCTGCTGCTGACCGGACGCGCCCTGTCTATGCCGTCGATGATTGGCTTGATCATGCTGATGGGCATTGTGACCAAGAACTCGATTCTGTTGGTCGACTATGCGATTTTGGCGCGCCAGCAAGGGATGAATCGTTTCGATGCGCTGGTTGACGCCTGCCACAAACGGAGCCGCCCTATTATCATGACCACCATCGCGATGGGTGCCGGCATGTTGCCGCTGGCGCTGGGCTGGGGCGCGGATCCGAGCTTCCGCTCGCCGATGGCGATCACGGTGATTGGTGGCCTGATCACATCAACCTTGCTGAGTTTGCTGGTGGTGCCTGCGGTGTTTACCTACATCGATGATCTGGAGCACTGGGTCAAGCGCATGATGAAGAAGGCGCGTGGCATCAAGCATACGGATGAGCATGCGGCGGCAGCGCCAGCGCAATTGGGTGTGGAGAAACATTAATGGCTGTGCAATTTCCTTCCAAGCGCCCGCTGCAACTGTCTGAACTGGTGCGTCAGTTGCCAGCGGCGCTCAGCATCGTCGTACTAGCTCCGCATCCGGATGATTTTGATGCGATTGCGCTGACCTTGCGCGCCTTTCATCAACGTGGCGATACCTTGCATCTGGCAGTGTTGACGAGTGGTGCCAGCGGTGTGGAAGATGGCTTTGCCGAGGCGTATACTACGGCTGCCAAGGCGGCCTTGCGCGAAGTGGAACAGGCAGCGAGCTGTGCCTTCTTTGGTTTGCCGGCTGAGCGCCTGAGCTTCTTGCGCTTGCCGCCCGATGAAAAAGGCAATCCGCGGCTGGACGATGCGAACCGGCAATGCATCCGTGATTATCTGGCAGCGCGTCAGCCCGATCTGGTCTTTATGCCGCACGGCAACGATAGCAATGTCACGCATCAGCGTACCTATGCGCTGTTCCGTGCGGTGGCACTGGCGGAACAATGGTCGCTATGGGCAGTGCTGAATCAGGATGCGAAGACGGTGGCGATGCGCACCGATCTGTACACGCCGTTTCAGGATGAAGACGCGAGATGGAAAGCAGAATTGCTGCGCCTGCATGCGTCGCAGCAGCAAAGAAATTTAAATACACGTGCGCAAGGTTTTGATGAGCGCGTGCTGGCCGTGAATCGCAAAACCGGGGCGGGTCTCCATGCTGAATATGCAGAGGCTTTTGAACTGGAGCCTTACGGTGCAGATGAAGACAAATGAATTGAAGGAATAGAAATGGTGTGCGATCACAAAAAAGTATTGGATCTGGAAAAAGCTGGCAACTGGGAAGAAGCGCATGCACTGGTACAAGTGCATGGCGATGAGTTCTCGTGTCAGATCCACGGCTATTTACACCGGGTCGAAGGTGACCTCGGCAATGCGCGTTACTGGTACAGCCGTGGCAATAGCAGCGTGCCTAAAAATACGCTGGAAGAAGAATACGCGCGTTTATATAGCAAACTGTAACGCGCGCCTGTGAGCCGATCAACCCGGCGCTACCTCAACGCGGCTTGCGGTACTCGGCTTCTATCCAGTCGGTCGCACTGCTGCGCGTGAGTTTGAAGTTGGGTACCACGCGTACTTCGGCAATCTGCTCACCACCTTCATCCCATGCACTCAGGGTCGCATAAGGATCGTCTTCATCCGGCACGATATCCAGATTGACGGTGATACTGGCGCTGGCGGTGTTGATGATCACACTCTTGTGCAGGTCTGCATGTAATTGCTGTTCATGGCGGCGCAATACTTCGGATGCAGTTTTGACCAGGGTATGAAAGGCTGGTGTGTCCAGCGGCTTCGGATTCTTTTTGTCGCGGCCCATGGTCCACGGTCCGACCAGTGCTGGTTCGGATTCGCCATCCTTGATCATTTCTACCGCCCAGCCTTCGTCATCTTCGTTCTTGATGACGCGTGCGGTCCAGCCGTTGTCACGCCACAGGCGGGGTTCATTGATGGCGGCGTCGTGGTCGACTTCAGCTTCGTCGTTATGCATCAGATATCTTCGGTTTAATGATTCAAGGCTGCATATCATAGTTGGATTTGGCTGGCAGCGCGGGCTGGCCGGGCATGAAACCTGCAAAAAACCCTTACAGCGTGTAGACTTGCGGCCTTGCGCGCTGATTGTTGTTTTAATTTGCGGCTTGTCCTTGTTAGTTGTTGTACAGGGCCTCAGTCCCTAGAATCATTCCTAGAAGTTAGAATTCATGTCCACTGTTTCAAGAATGCCTTGTGTCGATGCACTCAAGGCGGTTGCCTGTTTGTTGATTGTTTTTCATCATCTCGCGTTTTACGGCCCCATGTCGGATATTGCTTATCCGCTTATGCCTACCGTGATCGATCTGTTTTATCAGTATGGCCGGATGGCAGTGCAAGCCTTCTTTGTGATTGCCGGTTTCTTGCTGGCGACCAAATTTGCGCCGGATGGTGCGGCGAGCGTGAGTCGTCCGCTGAATGCGATTTATCAGCGCTATCTGCGTTTAGTCATTCCTTATCTGGTGGCGTTGGTGTTTGCCATTCTGTGCGCCGCGCTGGCGCGTGAATGGGTCAGCAGCGATTCGATCCCGGATGCGCCTAGCTTCGCGCAGTTGTTGCCGCATATCTTCCTGTTGCAGGATTTGCTGGATCAGGACGCACTGTCGGCCGGGGTTTGGTACGTCGCTATCGATTTTCAATTGTTTGCTGTGGCGGCCTTGCTCTTGTGGCTGGCCGGCAAGATCGAAGCGCATGCCGGCACCAAGCGGCCGCATCTGCGCCTGCTCGGGCCGCTCTTTATTACGCTGCTCACGCTGGTCTCGCTGTTTGTGTTTAACCGCAATCAGGGGCTGGATGAAACCGCGCTCTACTTCTTCGGTTCCTACGGTCTGGGTGCGCTGGCTTATTGGGCAACGCGGCGCCAGCACGGCATGTTCTGGCTGATGCTTTTATGCGCAGTCGTTTTGGCGGCCTTGCTGGTCGAATTCCGAGGCCGTATTCTGGTCGCCGGTTGCGTGATGCTTGTGCTGGGTGTGGCGCGTCAATCCGGCGCACTCGAACGGTGGGTGATGCCGGGCTTTCTGACTTACCTCGGCCGCATCTCGTATTCGGTATTCCTGATTCACTTCCCTTTGTGCATGCTGGTGAACGCCGTGTTCTTCCACTTCTTCCCGCACCAAGCAGTGGCCAATGTGATCGGCATGCTAGTTGCAGTCGGCGTCAGCATCGGCGGTGGTGCCTTGTTGTTCCGCTGGGTTGAGAACCGGCCGGGTAGCAAGAAACGCATGCTGGCACCGACCGGCTTGCTGGTGAGCGGCATGCTGGTCGCGCACCAGATCAACTAAGTTCAGCCTGTTCAGGCGCGGCAGCCTGCGGTCATATCCAGCTTCTTGTCGTAATAGCTGGATTCGATTTGCAGCATGCCGAGTATCGAGTGGAATAAATTATCCTGGCTGACGGGATTGGCGGCACGCTGCTGCAGACAATCCTTGTTCACGCCGAAGCTGGCAGCAAAGCCGGGCGACATCCACATCACCATCGGTACCTGTGTTTGCTCCTTCGGTGCAATCGAATACGGTAGACCATGCAGATAGATGCCGTGCTCACCCAGTGATTCGCCATGGTCGGACAGATACAGCATGGCGGTGTCATACGAGGTTTGCGACTTCAGGTAAGCAATCGTTTTCGCCAGGAAGTGATCAGTGTACAGCACGCCGTTATCGTAAGTATTGGTGATTTGTTCGCGGCTGCATTTGCTCAGGTCCGAGGTATCGCAGGTCGGCGTGAAGCTGCGCAGATTGGCCGGATAGCGACGGTAGTATGCCGGCCCATGATTGCCCAATTGATGCAGCACGACGAACAGATTGCCGTTCTTGGCCTTCTGTATCACGCCATCCATATTCTCCAGCATGATTTCATCGAGGCAGCGTTCACCGTCACACAAGGTCGGGTGTTTGCTCTCGCTCAGGTTTTGTTCTTCCAGACCGTCGCATACGCCTTTGCAGCCAGCCTGATTGTCGCGCCATACTGTTTTGACGCCGACTTTATCGATGATGTGCAGCAGCGATTCGTGGCTGCGAATTTTGGCCTCGTTGTAGTCGTGACGACCATAGATAGAGAACATGCACGGGACCGACACTTCGGTATTGGTGCCGCATGAAGTCGCGTGCGGGAAGTTCACCACATCCAGCTTCTTCAGTTCAGGTGTGGTCTGGTGTTCGTAACCATTCAGGCCCCAGTTGGCGGCGCGTGTGGTTTCGCCGACCACGAGTACAAACAACATCGGTTTGGTGCGGCCGGCCCAGCCAGCGGCCAGTTTGGCATCGTCGCTGATTTTGATCTTAGGGGTATGGGCTTGCGCGGTATCGGCGGCCACTACCCGGCTCAGCGAAAACAGATAATTGCTCGGTGTGATCAGGTAGCGCACTTCCTTCTGGTTGCGCATCAATGACGAGAAATCCTGAAAGATCAACATGGTCGAGCCTGCCGTCACTGCCAGCGCCGCGACTATATATAAGAGGCGAACCGGGATCGCACGGCGCAAGGGCGTAGTACGCAAACGCAATTGCCACACCAGCACACTCGGCAGCACACCAAACACCAGCATATGGATGACAAAGCTCAGGCAGAACAGCTCGCCAGCTTCTCTGACATCAGTGCGCAGGATGTTTCTGACCATCTCCGGATTGAAGAATACGGTGTACTTATTCATGTAGTAAGACGCCGCCGCGGTCACCATGAACAAGATGGTCAGCAGTGGTTTGCTGGTCCAGCGATTGAGCAGGATCAAGAGACCGGCACTTTGCAGTGCGGTGATCGTCACAAATAAGCCGGCGGCGAATAGCCAGGAAGCCGGATGTGTCCAGTCACGCTGCGCCCATGCGGTAGTGAAGAACAGATAATTGCACGACAAGGAAAAAAACAGGCTCGCAAAAATCGCGAGCCTTTCAACGCCAATGGCGGGGAGTCGAGCAAAGAACGCGGAACAAGCAGCAAAGACGACAGAAATGAAGTGGCGACCGCCACTGACGTCTAATACCGCACTGGGGTTAGCAGCCGTTTGGGAAAGTTTCAAGACGAGCACCGACTTCAAATGAGAGAAGTCGCTACGCTATCGGGAGCGCCGTTAATGCCGCGTTAAGAGGGGTGCGAGAAGTTTCTTATTTTTGATCGTTTGTGAAAGTGACAATAAAACGACTGCCGCCACTGGCCGGGCTTTCATACTGGATGGTCCAGCCCAGATGGTCGACCACCCGTTTAACAATTGCCAGCCCCAGACCGGAGCCCACATGCTGATTATCGTGACCCCGGACGAAGCGATCGAATAAGCGAGTGCGGACGTTTTCCGGAATGCCCGGGCCGTCGTCTTCAATGGTTAAATTGTCGGCACTCAGGCGGACCTGGACGCGGCCGTTTTCTGTGTACTGACAGGCGTTACGCAGCAGATTGCCGATGGCGATACCGGCCAGCTCTGCTCTGGCATACACCAGCACATCTTGCGGCGCATGGAATTGCAGTTCTACCGGTTTGCCGTTCAGTAGTTGCTGGCAGCGCTCGAGTTCGCGTTCTATCAAATGCGTCAGCGAGAGCTGGGAACCGCCTAGCAAGCCCGGCGCCTGTGATAACAGCAGCAAGGCACCAACCCGTTCTGACGCTTCACTTGCGACCCGACGTATGCGTTCGGCCACTGCCAATTCATCGGGCGCATTTTCCAGCCTGGCTTTCAATAATTCGGACGCCCCCAGCATGATGGTTAAGGGCGTGCGCAGTTCGTGGCTGACGTCACCGGTGAAGAGTTTTTCATCGGCCAGAAAGCGTTGTAATTCATCGGTACGTTTGGCAAAGGCACGCGCCAGTATGCCGATCTCATTTTGCGTATCCAGCGATGGCAGATCGGCCGGTGCATCGTTGCGTTCGACCGCTTCCGCCAAGGCCGTCACTGGTGCGACCAGGCGTTTGGCCGAGGTCAGGCCGAGTGCAATCGAGAGCAGGATACTGGTGATGAAGCCGACCCCGAGCGAGATAAAAATCAGCAGTTCGGTATTTTCAAAATCGCTGGTGTCATCAACCACGACGAATCGTTGCGCGCCGACATCGCGCACCGTCAGATGGACTTCGGTCTCGCCGGTTTCGATTTCATGGATGCCGACTGGCAGATTGCGGAAGGCGGGAGGGATATCATCATCGACGTAAAAACTGATGTCCGGCGGCAGTTCCAGTGTGACCTTGTTGATGTGCTGTGTGATCAGATTGGTCGCCAGCTTTTCCAGATTGTGGTCTATCAGTTTTGATTCGGCCAACTCGACCGCAGTGTAGGCCGCCAGCGTAAAGAAGCTGCACAGTACAAAGGCCAGCAACACAAAGGAGCCGGCGATGCGGTTCTTGAGTGAGAGACTAGCTTTCATTGTGATCGATCAGGCGGTAGCCGCTACCCGGCAGAGTGCGCAACATCGGTTGGACAAAAGGCCGGTCCATCGCTTGCCGCAAGGCATGGATGTGGGTGCGCAAGGCGTCACTGTCCGGCGGATCATCGCCCCATATTTCGCGCAGAATTTCTTCGCGGCTGATTAAGGCCGGCGCTTTGCGCAGCAGTGCTTCCAGTAATTTATAGCCGGTCGGGGTTAAGGTCAGGGTATGGCCGGCGCGGGTCGCGACGCTGCGGCTGAGATCCAGCCGTAATTCGCCGAACTCGAGGATGTGCTCCACCGTTTCATTGCGGGCGCGTCGCACCAGTGCCTTGAGGCGTGCTTCCAGCTCGACCAGAGAAAAAGGTTTGACCAGATAATCGTCGGCCCCGACTTCGAAGCCCAGCAGCTTGTCTTGCACGGTATCGCGTGCGGTCAGCATCAGGATTGGTGTGGCCAGCCTTTGCACTTTGCGTAACTGACGACACACTTCCACCCCATCCAGTCCGGGCAGTTCGAGGTCGAGCACGATCACATCGTAATGCGCACTGGTGGCACGGGTGACACCAGCCGGGCCGCTCAGCGCGACGTCGAGCGTATAGCCCAAAGGCTCAAGGAAGCCGTACAGATTGGCAACGATATCGGGATTGTCTTCGATGATCAGTGCGTACACTTTGTCTTCTCAGTCAGCCAGCAGGTTGAAAATAGTGAGGAATGCGTCGTGAGGTGGATGCGAAGATTGTAGCCTGTGTCTTAACCGTCAGGCCGCTGGAGCATCGATAGGGGTGAACCGTTGCACGGTTGCTCCCTGATGTTCTATCTTTTCAAAAAACACGCTCTCCGGACGGGTCCAGTATGAACCGTCGGCCGCGGTGTAGACGATCATCGTGACGGTCGGATCGGATTCAAGTTTGGCAGCACAAACGAAATCGTAGATGCCACCTTTAAAATGTCTGAATTGCATGTTTGCTCCTGCTTACATCCGTACGATCCAGCTTGCCACCACCAGCACCACGCCGATATTGATCGGAATATTGATGCCCGGTTGGGTGCGGCCATACGCTTTCATCGCGTTCGAGACGGCAAAGCCACCCCACACCAGCAGATTGCCGCCACCGCGCAACCAATCCATCTGGTTAACGCCTGTGACTAATTGATAGAGACCCATTACCGCAAAGTAGATGCACAAGGCGGTGAGTGCGAGGCGAACTTTCTTTTGCGCCAACAGTTCGTCGAGCGATTTACTTGAAAACATAGCGACTCCATTTGTAGAGCCGCTATTGTAAGTGAGTACCGCGTCATGCAGGAATATTAGCTAAATAATGCGCGAACAAGGTATGCAGTACACCCGGCAGACGCATACGCCGCGCTGCGCTGGCTGACAAGCGGCATCGGCTTGTGAGATTATTCGCTCACTCGACGACAGCCCGGATGCCGGTAACAAGCAAGACCACATCACCAGACAAATTTAAAAAATGACAGATGCAACCACAGTGCTGATCGTTGATGACGATGAAGAAATCCGTGATTTATTGGCAAATTATCTGGCTGGATTTTCCATCGCAGCACATGCGGTAGCAGATGGCAGCGCGATGCGCGCGGCGATGAGTAGCAGGCATTTCGACGCCATTATTCTGGATTTGATGTTGCCGGGGGAAGATGGTCTTTCGCTGTGCCGGCAATTGCGTGCGAGCACCGATATCCCGATCATCATCCTGACCGCACGTGGTGAATCAGCGGATCGGGTGGTAGGACTGGAGCTGGGCGCCGATGATTATGTGATCAAACCCTTTGATCCGCGCGAATTGGTGGCGCGCCTGCACACCATTCTGCGCCGCACCCGCGACGGCAAGCAGCGCGACGCGGTAGAACATTCCGATGTCTGGCATTTTGAAGGCTGGACCATCAATCGTCTGGCACGCCAGCTGGTGACACCGCAGCGCATGGTGGTGCCTTTGTCGAATGCCGAGTTCCGCCTGTTATCGGTATTCATCGAGCGGCCGTATCGTGTCTTGAGCCGCGATCAGTTGATGGATGCCGCACGCGGACAAAATGCGAGCGCCTTTGATCGCAGCATCGATTTGCTGGTATCGCGTCTGCGGCAAAAGCTGGAAGAAGATCCGAAAGACCCCAAATTCCTCAAGACGGTACGCGGTGAAGGCTATATGTTCGACGCCAAGGTCGTGCGATGAAGCTGATCCCGAATACCATTTTTGCGCGCCTGTTTGCGTTGGTGGTGGTGGCGATCATCGTCAGCCATGTCATGACCTTCATCTTGCTGTTTCAATTCTTTGATCGCGATTTCCCGCCACGGCCACCGCATATGCAGGCGCATGCCGGACAACTGGCGGTGACGGATGCGGGCATGGCGCGCATGCACCGGCCGCCACCACCGATGTGGCAAATCGGCGGTTATACGCTGCCACCCTTGCCGCCGGGTTTGTGGATAGGCTTGATCGTCCAGTTCATTACGCTGACGGCCACCGCCTGGTTCGGGGCCCGTTTTTTGGCCCGTCCTATGCAGCAAGTGGCGCATGCTTCGGCGCAGCTGGCGAACAATCTGTATAGCGTACCGATGAAGGAACAAGGACCGGACGAGGCACGCCAGACCGCGCATGTGTTCAATCACATGCAGTACAAGGTCCGCGCCCAGATCGAAGAGCGGGAACGTTTTCTGGCCGCGGTCTCGCATGATTTGCGCACGCCGCTGACACGGATGAAGCTGCGCATAGAAAACCTTGGCGAAAACTACGCCAAGCAAAAACTGCGGGACGATATCAGCGAGATGGCGAATATGCTGGATGCCACCATGAATTATCTGCGTGAGCGGGTGGCGACTGAGCCCCTGCAATTGCTCGACGTGCAGGCGCTGATCGAAGTCATGGTCGAAGATGCCGCGGCACATGGTGACAAGGTCAGCATGGCGGGCAGCGCAGAACCCTTGTTCACCAAGCCGATGGCTTTGCGCCGTTGTCTTTCCAATCTGCTGGAAAACGCCTTGCGCTATGGCCATGAAGCGATCATCACCTTGCACGATGCGCGCGATACGCTGGTGATCGAGGTGCGTGACCGCGGCCCCGGCATCCCCCCAGAAAAAATGCAGGCGGTACTGGAGCCCTTTGTCCGGCTGGATGGTTCGCGCAACAAGGCCTTTGGCGGCGTCGGTCTCGGACTGTCTATCGCACGCGAAGCGGCGCTGCAGTGTGACGGCCAGCTCAGCTTGCGCAATGCTGATGATGGCGGGCTGATCGCCGCGATTGCCATCACCCGCTGATGTTGCTCGCTGTTGCACATTTGCCGAATGTATCAATCCTGATACAAAGCGCACATGCCATGGATACATAGACCTGAGATCCTGAGTTGCCTGCCGGGAATAGTTTGTTCTGCCGGCGTCTAATCAAGGGGAGAAGAAGATGGCTATCGGTGGAGTGAGCAGCAGTAGCTGGACAACAGTACAGCGCCCGGACGCGAGCAAAATAGCGAGCGATTTATTCGCCAAGGTCGATACCAAGAACCAGGGTTATATCGACAAGGCTGAACTGCAGTCGACGCTGGAACAAGCCAGCGATGGCAAGTCGGGTTCATCGACTGAAGTTGAACAATTCCTCAGCAAGATCGACGCCGACAACGACGGCAAAATTACCAAGCAAGAGCTGACCGATGGCGTCAAGCAATTGGCCGATCAGCTGGATGCGCAATTCGACAGCGCGCGCATGAGCCGGGCCGAGATGGCAGCGCCACCACCACCGTCGACAGATGACATCTTCGCCAGTCTGGATACCAAAAATCAGGGTTATATCGACAAGGAATCTTTGCAGGCCGCTTTCGATAAAGGCTCGACCGATACCGAAGCGAATGCAGCAGCGGTCGAACAAATCTTCAAGACGCTGGATGCCGATGGCGACAACAAAATCACCAAGGAAGAACTGGCGGCCGGCATAGAGCAATTGGCACCGCAAGGAGCGGCACCTGCTGATGGAGCACAACAAGCCAAAGGTGCGCCGCCGGCTGGTGGTGCACGTGGCGCCGGTGGCGCTTCAGACGACAGCAGTTCGACCACGTATGAAGCCGCCGACACCAATCAGGATGGCACCGTCAGCTTGCAGGAACTGGTGATTTATCAGTTGAGTCAGGCTGCTAAATCAAACACTGCTGACGAAAATAAAACCAGCATTGATGCGGTGATGAAGATCATGACGCAACTGGCGCAAACCTACGGCCAGTTCGACGCTAGCGTGGCGAATGCCAGCAGCAGCGTCAATACTATTTCTGAAACGGCTTGAGGCCGATCCGCTTCGCCGCGGTTTCCGCTCAGGATGCGGGCAGCAGTCGTATCAGCTGCCCGCTGGATTCATCCGTCAATATATAGAGCAAGCCATCCGGTCCTTCGCGCACATCACGTACGCGTTGCTGCAGATCCGGTAGCAGACGTTCTTCCTTCACGACTTTGCCATTCTTCAATTCCAGTCGCGCCAGATAACGGAATTTGAGCGAACCGACAAACAGATTGCCTTGCCACGCCTTGCCATAACGCGTGCTGTGCAGGAAGGTCATGCCTGACGGCGCAATCGATGGTGTCCATTGATATAGCGGCTGTTCCATGCCGGCTTGTGTCGTCAGACCGGCGCCGATTTTTCCGCCGCCATAATTTTCGCCATAAGTGATCACCGGCCAACCGTAATTCTTGCCAGCTTCCGGCCGGTTGATTTCGTCACCGCCTTGCGGCCCGTGCTCATGGGTCCACAAGCGTCCGTCCGCACCCAATGTCGCTCCTTGTGAATTGCGGTGCCCTATGCTCCAGATCTCTGGCAATGCACCGGCTTTGCCGACATAGGGATTATCCGGCGGGACCGAGCCATCTTTGCGTATGCGTATGACTTTGCCGTGATGATTGTTCAGCGTCTGTGCATCCTGCATGCGGCTGTAGCGGTCACCCAGCGTCAGGAACAAGGTGCCATCAGGACGTTCGACGATACGGCAACCAAAATGTGCACGGCTGGCGAACTTGGGCTTTTGGCTGAACAGGACTTTGACTTGCTCCAGTCTCTTCAAATCTGTCGACAAGCGTGCTGATGCCAGTGCGGTCGAGTTGCCGCTGCCGCCGGTACGGGCATTCGCTTCTTCGCTATAGCAAAAATAAATGGTGCGGTTGTCTGCGAATTTGCTGTCGGTGATGACATCCAGCAGGCCACCCTGACCGCCGTCTTCTATTTTCGGCAAACCACTGAGCGGTGCCGAGACCGGTGCGCCGGGCTGCACAATGCGCATCACGCCATCGCGTTCTGTAATGAGTATACGACCGTCACCGATGAAGGCGAGCGCCCATGGATGGTCGAGATCCTGCGCCAGTACTTCCGTGCGCAGTGCATTCTGGGCCCATACGCAAGCGGGGGCCAGGATCAGAACGGCTGCCAGAAGACGGGTACGTGAAATGGTTTTCATACGAGCCTGTAAGCAGAGTTGATTTAAAAACCGCCCGGTGTGGCCGGACGGGAGTGCGGTGCAGGCTTAAGCTTGGTTTTGTACATAGTCTTAAGCGCAGTGTTGCGTAAGCTTTGCTCAGCGGAGGAAGTGATGTTCCGTATGCAGGGACTGAGCAGATACCGAGCCGCGCGGCTCGGTATCAATATTCTTTTTATCAGGAGCGCGGCGGCTCGTTCGCGAGATTCTTCACACTGGTGATCGCATACCCTTTGGCATTGATCTGCTCGAATGGATCGTCGATCGCAAAATCCGCCAGATGCTTGGCATTGTCTTCCAGATCAACGCTGCGATCGGTAGGTTCCCAATCGGTGTTGACCACTTCTTCCGGCAGCAGCTTACCTTCAGGTACAGCGAGGTAAGAGAAGTGACCTGCGTTTTCAGCTCTTCGATATATATCTATGCGCATGACATGTCCTTGGAAAAATGAGGGTAAGGTCTTTTGTGACCAAGCTTCACTACAAAGGTTGCGTCATCAGCATAGCGTAACTAAGAAGAAGGTGATGGCGTGATCCTTGCTATGAATTTCCTCCAGTTAAGTTTTTCTTAAGACTATTTGGCAGCGTCAGGCGTTAAATCGGGGTTTTAGGCGTAGATGGTGGCTTTTTTGCACAAAATAGGGACTTTTTTGTTGTCAGGTGTTACGTTTTGGCAACCAAATTTGTCATCGCGTGCTAATCTGCCAATTCGTTGCGCCCCTTTATAGCGCAATGCGGTCTGCTTCATTTGTGCGATGTGTGGAGGTGCTTATGTTGAAATATGATTTTTCAGTGAAGACACGCGAAGGCCAACGGCTGGAAAGTATCGTCATCGGTGGTATGGATCGTAGTGATGCGGAACGCAAGCTGCGACAGATGTACCGTCACTGTGAAGTGCTGCGTTGTGATATCAAGGGTGCGGTGCAACGTCCGGGTATTGCACACTCAGTCGACGATATCCTGTCGCTCATCTCGCGCTGAATCTGGCTGCTGGATAAAACCGTCTGCCAGTAATTCATCAAGCAAAGTTTCATAGTCCTGCGCGCCGCGACTTTTGGGCGCATGTTCGAAGATGGTTTTATTGTGAGCGGGACTTTCTGCGAGACTGACGTTCTCTGCGATGCGGGTGCGGCAGACATCGGCACCGAATTTTTCTTCCAGCACTTTTAATACTTCCCACGCCATCCCGCGTCGTCCGTCGAAGCGCGTCAGCAGGTAGCGTCGATTGACGCGCCGCTTCAGGACCGGCTCCAGCGCGCGTAGCGTTTTCTCGATTTGCATCGCGCCTTTGGCGGACAGGTGATCGGCTGAGACCGGCACGATGATGCAGTCGCATGCAAAAATCGCATTCAGTGACAGCACCCCGATCAAGGGACAGCAATCGATCATCACCGGTGTATTCGCGCCGCTGAATTTTTCCGCACGCAGATTCGCATTGAGACGATTGACGATGTCATAGCCTTTGCCGAACAGGGTATCGACCTTCGACAATTCCATATGGGACGGAATCACGCCCAGACCGCTGGTCGGTGAGCGCTGTACTAGTTCCTGCAAGGGACGGTCGCGCTGAAACAGGCTGAGTATGGTGTCGTCGCCGGATTGCGCGGTGATGCCGGCGATGGCGCTCAGATGTGCTTGTGGGTCGAGATCTATACCGTAGGGGCTGCAACCGCGCCGCGCCATAGCAGCAGCCAGATTCAATGCAGTGGTGGTTTTGCCCACACCGCCTTTTTGGTTGAATACGGTAATTATCGTCATAACCCTCCCGGATTCGATGCTTGCGCATCGCCGGTATCAATCGAGTGATACCGGTTTTTTGTGACTGGCTTGCTTGCTGCGGTACGTAAGCTTACATAATAGTAACACCTGCGAACGCACGGCCAGCCTATGGCTTGAGCAGATACCTCTTGCGCGAATTACGACGCAGGCTGCAGCCGGAATTGCGCAATACTTTCTTTGTGCCGTCCTACACGCTGATCGATGCTTTCCTGCGCTATGACATAGACAAATACGGCTTCCAGATTAATGGTTATAACCTTGGTGACAAGAGCTATGTAGCAGGTACTCAAAAAAGGGTATGGTTGATGCTGCTGCCATTAACCATACCCGACCATGCCAAGCTCGCCACACCCTTCTCACGCCACGCCGCAACTAAGTCGCTGGCTCATCGCCGCAGGCGCACTGATCGTGCTGGCCTTGCTCATATCCTTCATTAATCCGCATGACCGGCTGACCTGGCTGATGGAAGTCATGCCGGTACTGATTGCCTTGCCGGTGCTGGCCCTGACTTACCAGCGCTTCCCGCTGACGCCATTGTTGTATGCGCTGATTTTTTTACATGCGCTGATCCTGATCGTGGGCGGCACCTATACCTATGCGCACGTACCGATCGGTTTCTGGGTGCAGGATGTGTTTGCGCTGGCGCGTAATCCTTACGACAAACTGGGGCATCTGTGGCAAGGTCTGGTGCCGGCATTGCTGGCGAAGGAAATTTTCGTGCGTCGACATGTTGTGGTCGGCAAAAAGATGGTCGCCTTCCTCGCGATCTGCGTCGCGATGGCCATCAGCGCCTGGTATGAATTGATTGAATGGTGGGCCGCCCTCATCATGGGGCAAGGCGCCGATGAGTTCCTCGGTACGCAAGGCGATCAGTGGGATACCCAGTCCGATATGTGTATGGCGTTTATTGGTGCGATGATCGCGGTCATACTACTGGCCAGATGGCATGACAGACAGCTCGCCCGCAGCACTGGCAGCAAACAGTAACAGCAAGGGAGTCAGCGTGGATCAACAAGTATTGCGGCAGTATTTATACGATCACATTCCTTTATCGCAGGCGATGGAAGTGGATGTGCTGGCGGCGCAGCCGGATGGCGTGGTGCTGAGCGCGCCGCTGCTACCAAATATCAATCATCAGGCCACCATCTTTGGCGGCAGTGCGTCGGCGGTGGCGATTCTGGCGGCCTGGTCTTTACTGCATGTCCGTCTGCAACATGAGGGCATACGTAGCGGCCTGGTGATCCAGAGCAATACCATGCAGTACTCCTTGCCAATCTCCGGTAGTTTTAGCGCGCGTTCCTATCTGGAGCCGGAAGCTGACTGGCCGCGCTTCCTGCGCACACTGGCACGCAAGGGCCGGGCGCGTATTTCCGTCAGTTCCGTACTGGAATATGAGGGGCAGCAAGCCGGTAAGTTGACGGGTGAATTCGTTGCATTGGCGTCGACACCTGCAAGCGTCGCTTAAGTGCCCGGGCAATTTTGCGCTATAGTGCTGCACACGCAAGAAAGTGCAGTACCCATAGCGATGCAATATTTACAATCAGATATCACTTTTAAATCATGAGCGAAGACAATTTCAATGCAAAGGACGTTAGCCGTCCTACCGGTAAAGCACCTGATCCTAATGCCAAGTTCTGGGACATCGCCGATACCTTTATCCATCTGGCCAATGAAAACTGCAAAGGTGCAGATCGCGGTCAGGTGTGCGCGGCCATGATGTACGCAGCGGCACGTTTCAATGCATTTACCGCTTCAGTCGATGCACCTAGCGGCGCAGCCTTCAAATCCGAGCTGGATCCGGCTGTGGTTTATTTCCGCACCGAATTCGACAAAATGTTGCGTGAAAACTTCCGTGACTATGCAGAAAACTTCAAAAGCTACCATCCTGAAAAAGGCTGAAGCTAGTGGATTGAGGATTGGCTGCTTAAGCTGAGCCCATAAAAAAGCCTCGCTGCTGTCGATACAGAGCGAGGCTTTTTTGTATCCGGCGCATTCAGCGCCGTATGATCAGGCCGATTTGGACAGGATGTTGAAGTGTTCCACCACTGGTGGCGATGCAAAGAATGGGCCGACGATGGCGCGCCAGTCCTGGAATGCCGCTGAGCCGCGGAAATCGACAGTATGGTTTTCCAGTGTGGCCCAGTAGATCTGGATCACATAGCGTTCTGGTGTTTCTATGCATTTGTTGATGACGTGCGATTGATAGCCGGTGGCTTTGCTGATGACTTGCTCCAGGCCGCGCTGCACGGCAGCGTCAAATTCGGTTTGCTGGCCGGGCTGGATGCGGAGGTCGACGAGTTCGAGAATCATGTTTGCTTCCTGTAGAAGTTTGGTAGATGCGGAATTATTACATTTTGGGTGGTCTGCTGCATCTGTTTGCTGATGTCAGCATTTCGCCTCAGCAGAATAATTCGTTTCTTGTTACTGTTCAGTGAGCGACGAACTGCGTAATCTGTCTGCTTGATGTAAAAAACTAAGGAAAACACATGCGTACAATTCTGGCCAGTATCATTTTGGCGACCGGCACCATGGCCGCCTTGCCTTCACAGGCACAACAGATAGGCGAAGTCAGTACCGCCTTTCGCTTTCTCGGCAAGAATGATCGCATCGTGATTGAAGCCTATGACGATCCGAAGGTGCTCGGCGTGTCTTGTTTTGTGTCGCGCGCGCGTACTGGCGGTGTCAGCGGTACCGTCGGTCTGGCGGAAGATACGGCCGATGCCTCGATCGCCTGCCGTCAGGTGGGTGATACCCTGAGCTTCAAAGGCAAACTGCCGCAGCAGGAAGATGTGTTCTCGGAGCGCCAATCGATTTTGTTCAAGCGCCTGCATATCGTGCGTTTCGTCGACCCGGTGCGCAATACCCTGGTCTATCTGACCTATTCCGATAAATTGATCGATGGCAGTCCGAAGAATGGTGTGACGGCGGTGCCGGTACCGCGTAGTAATCCTATTCCACTCAAGTAACTTACCGGCTTAGCGCTTATGTCCGCCACCCTCAAAACTTCGACCATCGTCATCGCCTCCTATGTACTGGCTGCAGCCGCCCTGCTGCTGGTGATGCATCAGGGTTTGCTGGCAGCCTTGTTTTCCGGCTTGCTGGTGTATTCGCTGGTGCAGTTGCTGGCGCCAAAAATGGGGCGCGAGCTGGTCGGGCACAAAGGGCAGGTCGCCGCCGTGGCCTTGCTGAGTGTGTTGATTGTGGCCGGATTGTCGGTGCTGATCTGGGGTTCCATCACCTTCTTCCGTAGCGATGCCGGACGCATCTCGGTCTTGCTGCAAAAAATGGCGGATATTCTGGAAGCGTCGCGCAGTCAGATTCCGGCATGGATCGCCAGTTACATCCCGGTCGATGCCGAAGCCTTGCGCACCATGATCACCGGCTGGTTGCGTTCGCATGCGCTGGAAGCGCGCACCATGGGCAGCGAAGCGGGTCGCATCCTCGCGCATGTCTTGATCGGCATGATCATCGGTGCAATGGCAGCGCTGTACGACACCACCACCGTTCGCGTCTATAAACCACTGGCGGCAGCGCTGCATGCACGCGTAGTGGCTTTGCACGATGCCTTCCGTAATATCGTCTTTGCGCAAGTCAGGATCGCTGCGATCAATGCGGTACTGACGGGTATTTATCTGATCGTGATCTTGCCGCTGGCTGGCATCGAACTACCCTTGCGCAAAACGATGGTGGTAGTGACCTTCTTTGTTGGCTTGCTGCCGGTGATAGGCAATCTGATTTCGAACACTATACTGGTGATTATCGGTCTGTCGCATTCGCTGCATACCGCATTTGGCTCTCTGGTATTCCTGATGCTGATACACAAGCTGGAATACTTTCTGAACGCAAAAATCATCGGTCAGCATATTGATGCACGTACCTGGGAATTGCTGACGGCGATGCTGGTGATGGAATCGATCTTTGGCATACCCGGTGTGATTGCGGCACCGGTCTTCTATGCTTATCTTAAAAAAGAATTGAAGGACCGAGAGCTGGTATAGCTCTGCTCTCGATTCAGCGCTGTAACCAGCTCAGCACGCCCTGCGCGGCCGTGCGGCCGCTGGCAAAACAGGCGGTGAGCAAATAGCCGCCGGTCGGTGCTTCCCAGTCCAGCATTTCACCGGCGCAGAATACACCCGGCATGCTGCGTGCCATCAGTTGCGCATCCAGCGCTTCAAACAGCACACCACCGGCGCTGCTGATCGCTTCATCGATAGGACGCGCGGCGTGCAGGCGAAGTGGCAAGGCTTTGATTGCTGCCGCCAGCTTTTCTGTTTGCGCGTACTCCTCTTTCGACAAGTACTCATGCAAGAGCCCGGCTTTGACGCCGGTGATACCGACCTTGCTTTGTAAATGGCTGGCCATTGAACGTGAACCGCGCGGGTACGAGACTTCTTCCCGTACCCGTTCCAGCGATTTGCCGGGCGCGAGGTCGAGTGTGAGTGTGGCGCTGCCCTCGTTATTGATTTGTTCGCGTAAAGCCGCCGACAAGGCATAAATCAAACTGCCCTCTACGCCGGTTTCACTAATGACGAATTCGCCCTGTCTTTGCTGCGTCTGGCCTTGCTGATCCTGATAAATGGCGACTACCGGTTTAAGCGGCTGGCCTGCATAGCGTTCACGGAAGTGCGTACTCCATTCCACTTCAAAGCCGCAATTGGCCGCTTGTAGTGGTGCACTTGCTATGTCGTGCTGCGCCAGTATCGGCAGCCATTTGCCATCTGAACCAAGACGCGCCCAACTGCCGCCACCGAGTGCGAGTACCACTGCATCGGCATGGATGTGTTTTTCTTCCAGTGGCGTGCTCAGGCGCAGCAGGCCAGCCTCATCCCAACCCAGCCAGCGATGGCGCATATGGAAGCGCACACCTGCTTCGCGCAGACGTTTGAGCCAGGCGCGCAGCAAAGGAGCGGCTTTCATATCGGTCGGGAATACGCGGCCGGAACTGCCGACGAAGGTCGGTATGCCCAGCGCATGGACCCATGCACGCAAGGTGTCAGGATCAAACTCTTGCAACATAGGCGCGATGTGTGCAGCGCGTGCGCCATAGCGTGCAAGGAATGGTGCGCTGGCTTCGGTATGGGTCAGGTTCATGCCGCCCTTGCCAGCTAGCAGGAATTTGCGCCCGACCGATGGCATCGCATCGTAGAGGTCGACTTGCACACCTTGCGCGATCAGCACCTCCGCCGCCATCAGACCAGCGGGACCGCCACCGATAACCGCGACGGTGTATTGCTGCAGGTTCGCTGTCATGTGCGGCCCGCCTCTGGGTTAGTCATGTGGCTGGTGGGCGTGCTAATGATTCTGTGCATGGAAAGTGTGAGTGGTGGAGTGGAACTGATCTGCATCAGAAGCAGGCGCCATTCTTGATCAAGGGCGAAATTTTCTCAAGCTTAAGCGTGGATTAAATCAAATATCCACGATCGGCGATAATGCCGTCTGGCGCAAATCCTTGCGCGCAAGCCATGGGAGTAATGATGACACGGACACGTTGTAGCTGGGTGAATCTCGATAGTGAGCTGTATGTTGCCTATCATGACGAAGAATGGGGTGTGCCCTGCCACGACGAAACACGGCTGTTTGAAATGCTGAATCTGGAAGGTGCACAAGCCGGCCTGAGCTGGCTGACCGTGCTGAAGAAACGTGAGACTTATCGTGCAGCCTTCGATCAATGGGATGCAGAAAAGATTGCCCGCTACGACGAGAAGAAGGTGGCGTCCTTGCTGGCCGATCCCGGCATCATCCGCAACAAGCTGAAAGTGGCGGCGACCATTAGCAATGCCCAGGCGTATTTACGGCTGCGCGATGAAGTTGGCGGACTGGATCCGTATCTGTGGGCCTATGTCGGCGGCAAGCCGCTGAAGAATCGTTGGGAAAATATCAAACAGGCGCCAGCCAAAACCGCTTTATCGGATCAGGTGTCGAAAGATTTGGCAAAACGCGGCTTCAAGTTTGTTGGCTCCACCATCATCTATGCGTATATGCAAGGCATAGGCATGGTGAATGACCACACCACTGATTGTTTTTGCTATAAGAGCGCACGCAGGTAATGTAGAGGGAGCGCAGGCCGGTCGAACTCAATTCGACTAGGGCTGGCGCGGTTTTGCGGGATGCGAGAAAATACGGGCAAAAAAAAGCCCGCTCAAAGAAGGCGGGCTGAATCTATATCAAAGGAGGAGACATAGAGGAGACAACTGAAGTATAGGGAGAGTGCTGCTTGCAGGCTACTTTCCTTTTCTGATATCCGATATTCCCAATGTGAATACCAGCAAAAATAGGCGTTTTGATATGTCAGTGATTTGCTGCGCGAAATTGAACGAAGCAGCCGAATCAGTTATTCTTGGGCAAAAAAAAGCCCGCGCAGGTGGCGGGCTAAATCTATATCAAAGGAGGAGACATAGAGGAGACAACTGAAGTATATGAAGGTTTGTCGCGTCGCACCAATTTCCTTTTCGCATATCAGATATAGAATATTCATATATGGCAACTTTTCTGCCGCCAAAGTCCCTTACAGCAAGCCTCTAAAACACAGTAACTGCTTACATACTGCTTTCATTTTTGTCGTTTTCCGCGAACAAATTCTTTCCAGGTATGTCAGTCAGGCCCGTTTCGACCGGCTGGAATGCATTTTCAGCCCCGGTGCACTTTTACAATATTTGCTAATATCCACGGGCTGATTAAAAAGCGATGCCGCTTATGCATCCTTATCGGCGCCGCAGCTAGCCATGTGCCGGGCCGCTAAATTCAAAAAGAATAAAGGAAGTGGGGACGACCCCACCGCTCCACCATCGATTGAGGACGGCCTCGACACTATAGGAAATAGAACCATGTCTTGGATTATTCTGGTTATTGCGGGTTTGTTTGAAATTGGCTGGGCGATCGGCCTCAAGTACACCGAGGGTTTTACCCGGCTCTGGCCCACCGTCGGTACGGTGGTGGCGATGGTTATCAGTGTCGCGCTACTGGGCGTGGCGATGAAGACCCTGCCGGTAGGAACTGCCTATGCAGTGTGGACCGGTATCGGTACCGTTGGCACCGTGATCCTCGGCATGGTCCTGCTGGGTGATGCGGTCACCGTGGTGCGCATCCTCTGCATCATGCTGATTGTTTCCGGTATCGCAGGTTTGAAATACTTCAGCTAACCACGAAGTAACTACTGCAATAAAAAACGGAGCCCAGGGCTCCGTTTTTTATTTGTCTTTCTTCTTGCTGCTCTTCTTTTTCTTTTTGGAAGCTTTCTTTTCCTTCGGTGCCAGCATGGTGCCGCGGCAGCTTTCCGCACCGCAGCGGCATTCGTATGCTTTCTTCAAGGCCTTGGTCTGGCGGTCTTCGACGATCAGGCCGTAGTCGTAATTGAATTCTTCACCGCGTTTGATATCGCGCAGTGTGTAAATGAAGACGCGGCCTTTTTCTTCGCGCGCTTCGCAATTCGGTTCGCAAGCGTGGTTGATCCAACGTGCATCGCTGCCGTCTGCACCACCATCGATCATTTTTCCGTTTTCGAGGCTGAAGAAAAAGGTGTGATACGGATTTTCCGGATCGGTGCCGTGGCGTTTCAGTGCTTCCTTGTCGCTGATGCGTTCGCCTTCGTACTCGATCAAAAAGGAATCAGCCTTCAGATTGCGTGTCGCGAATACGCCGCGACCGTGTACCGCCGAGTTTCTAACGAGGAAAGCAGGTTTATCTGACGATGCCGCAGTTGGGGTCTTGCTCAATTTGGTCATGTTGAATCTAAAGGCAAAAGGGATGAGTAAATTCAGGGTCCGACAACGATCTGCAAGAAGCGTTCCACTTGCTACGCGCGCTATTGTCTATCAATACGCGTGCAAGAACAATTGAGTGGAAGGCTTTATCGAAAGATTAGTGCAGATACGCGACAGCGCAAGTGTAAAGACATAGCGATGACAAGCGTATGACATCAGGCATGGATGAGGGCATCAAGGGTATGGCTGCGCGCATTGCACGCGCAGCCAGTGCTTAGTGGGAACCCTTTAGAACTCTTCCCAGTCGTCGCCAGCGCGCGCAGTCGCTGTGGCCTTCTGTGCCGGGGCGTTGCTGCTTTTGGCTGGCAAGGCCTGACGGTTGGGTTTGCTTTCAATTTGCGCTTGCGGCTCGGGCGTGTAGTGACGCAGCTCACTCATCAGACTGTGTCCGCTGCCATTGAGCTTGAAGGTGCCGACGACTTGCGACAAGCCGCTAGCTTGTTGTTGCAGCGAAGCGGCCGCCGCCGCGGCTTGCTCGACCAGCGCGGCATTTTGCTGCGTCATTTCATCCATTTGCGTGATGGCCTGGTTGATTTGCTCGATGCCGGAAGTCTGTTCCTGACTGGCAGCGGTGATCTCGGCCATGATGTCGGTCACGCGTTTGACGCTGCTGACGATTTCTTCCATGGTCTTGCCAGCTTCGCTGACTTGCTTGCTGCCGGCAGCCACCTTGTCGACAGAATCGCCGATCAGGGTTTTGATTTCTTTCGCGGCACCGGCGGAGCGTTGCGCCAGATTGCGCACCTCCGCTGCCACCACCGCAAAACCGCGCCCTTGTTCACCGGCGCGTGCCGCTTCGACTGCAGCGTTTAGCGCCAGAATATTAGTCTGGAATGCAATGCCATCGATGACGCCTATGATGTCGACGATTTTGCGTGAGCTATCCTGAATCGAGCTCATGGTTTGCACCACCTCGCCCACCACCACGCCACCCTTGACGGCGACCTCAGACGCGGAGGCCGCCAGTTGATTCGCTTGCCGTGCATTATCGGCGTTCTGCCGCACGGTAGAGGTCAGCTCTTCCATCGAACTCGCGGTTTCTTCCAGCGAACCGGCTTGTGCTTCGGTGCGACTGGAGAGGTCGGCGTTACCGGATGCAATTTCGCCGGATGCGAGGGTAATGGTCTCGGTGCCGTGGCGCACCGCACTAACGGTTTGCGCCAGACTGTCGTTCATATCCTTGATGGCTTGCAGCAGTTGTCCGGTTTCATTGCCGGAACGCACCTGAATTTGTTGCGTCAGATCGCCAGCGGCCACACTGCGTGCGACGCCGACTGCTTCCCGCAATGGACGCACGATCAGGCGCAATAGCCAGAACGCCATGAAGCCAGCCAGCAGCACACCAAAGATAATCGCGACGATGGAAATGCCGCGCACAAAGGCAAAGCGTCTCTGCGATGCTTCGAACTCATGCCGGGCTTCCTGCAACTGGATATCGATCAGTGCGGAGACATCGTTGCGCACCGGCGTGATCAGCCCTTCCATCGTTTCATTAACGATTTCGGTCACGCGCAGCACATTGCCGCCGCGTGATGCCGCAATGGCCGGTGTCAGTGCCTTGTCGACAAATGTTTTGTAATCGGCACGGAATTTATCGGTGAATGCTTTTTCATCGGTAGTGGCTTCGGTTTTTGCGTATGCGGCGAAGGTGCTTTCTATCTTCTTCGCACGTTTTTCGATGGCATCCATCTTCGGCAAGACCAGATTCGGATCGCCGTAAATCGATGTGGCGAGATCGAGCTGGTTGATGGTCAGCAATGTGATGACGGTATTGAGTTCGCCGAGTGCGGTGGTGCGGTCTTCGTACACGCTTTTCAGCGCATTGTTGGTAAGGGATAAAGAAGTCAGGCCGAGTACGCCGGTACCTACCAGCAACAGGGACAGTATGCCCATGACGGACAAGAGCAAGGATTTGATCGTTAGATTCTTCAGCATGATGTTCTCAAACAAGTAACTTGTAATAGGAACCGGAGGAATGCTACTGATGGCGCGCATGCGGGCGCGCCGCCACCCTGCGGCGGGCTGGTGCTGGTTCAGTTGAAGTGTGCGCTGGCGAATTTAAGCCGCGTGTTGAGCGATCAGGCCCATCTCATTGCTGGACATCAGCTTGTCGATATCGACCAGGATCAGCATGCGTTCATCGACAGTGCCGAGTCCGAGCAGATAGTTAGTGTCGACGGCGCCACCCATTTCCGGCGCCGGCTTGACCTGTTCCGGCATCAGCGTGATGACGTCGGACACACTATCGACCACCATGCCGATGACACGACCGCCGATATTGAGGATCACGACCACAGTGAACTGGTCATAAGTCGGTGCGCCGAGATTGAACTTGATGCGCATATCGATGATGGGCACGATGGTGCCGCGCAGATTAACGACACCCTTAATGAATTCCGGCGCATTGGCAATTTGCGTGACGGCGTCGTAGCCGCGCAGCTCCTGCACTTTTTGGATGGAAACGCCGTACTCTTCGTGTCCTAGCGTGAAGGCCAGGAATTCCAGTGATTCGCCATGTAAAGGTATGACGGTTTGCGTGCTAGGTGAAGCCATGTGCACCCTCCTTGCAGTCTCGGTTAGCGTTCTTTGAACGTCTGTTTTTACTGGTCTGCTGCCATAGGGCGCCGCTGTGAAGAGGACCCTATCCAGCCACCATAGACAATTAGTTTCCATGCGTCAACACCGCGCAAGGTCGCGTCAGTCATGGCATAGCGGCTGCTCGCCGGGTCTGGCAAGGGCTGCGTCATAGACGGAAGTTCGCGTACTACATGAGCATATGTCACGTCTTGCGCTGCCTGACGCAAACGCAAAATGTTGTTAAATCAGCCCATTTGGCGCTCAATGCGGCCATGCGGCAGATTTGCCGCATAGCCGCATTGATTCGCATCGGGTAAAACGGCTGGAGTAAAATAGCGCGCTGCCGACCGACACGACCCTGGCGGCAGCACAGTTTTTTACAGGGCCTGGCTGGAAACAAGCATGTTGCGATTGACCGACGTTCAACTCCCACTCGACCATCAAGAAGAAGACCTCCGCGCCGCGATACTCGCGCGTCTGGGCATTGCTGCCGATGATTTGATAGCTCACACGATATTTCGTCGTGGCTATGACGCGCGCAAAAAAAGCGCGATCACACTCGTCTACACGCTGGATGTGGAAGTTAAAAATGAAGCGCAGGTGCAAAAGCGTCTGGCCGGCAATCGCCATGTAGGCAGCACGCCGGATACCAGTTATCACTTCGTCGGTCAGGCTCCGGCCGGTTTGCAGACGCGCCCGGTCGTCATCGGTACCGGCCCTTGCGGCATTTTTGCCGGTTTGATCCTGGCGCAGATGGGTTTCAATCCGATCATCCTTGAGCGCGGCAAAGCGGTGCGTGAACGTACCAAAGATACCTTCGGCTTGTGGCGCAAACGCGAATTGCATCCGGAATCGAATGTGCAATTCGGTGAAGGTGGTGCCGGTACTTTTTCCGACGGCAAGTTGTGGAGTCAGGTGAAAGACCCCAAGCATTACGGTCGCAAGGTCTTGACGGAATTCGTCAAAGCCGATGCGCCGGAAGAAATCATGTACGTCAGCAAGCCGCACATCGGGACCTTCCGTCTGGTAAAGATGGTCGAACTCATGCGTGCATCGATCGAAGCGCTGGGCGGTGAATTCCGTTTCGAGAGCAAGGTTGATGACATTGAAATTGAAGACGGCCAGGTACGTGGTCTGAAGCTGGCCGATGGTTCGCACATCGCCACCGATCACGTGGTACTGGCGATTGGTCACAGTGCGCGCGATACCTTCCAGATGCTGCACGCACGTGGCGTCTATATCGAACCCAAGCCGTTTTCGATGGGCTTTCGCATCGAACACCCGCAATCACTGATCGATCGTTGCCGCTTCGGTCCTAACGCCGGCAATGAGTTACTCGGTGCGGCCGACTACAAACTGGTGCATCACGCTAAAAATGGCCGTTCGGTGTATAGCTTCTGCATGTGCCCGGGCGGCACGGTGGTGGCGGCGACCTCGGAACCGGGACGCGTGGTCACCAATGGCATGAGCCAGTATTCGCGCAATGAGCGCAATGCGAATGCCGGTATTGTGGTCGGCATCACGCCAGCGGATTATCCGGGTCATGCCTTGGCTGGTATGGAATTCCAGCGCCAATGGGAAACCCGTGCGTTTGAACTGGGTGGTGGCAATTACGATGCGCCCGGTCAATTGGTCGGTGACTTCATTGCGAACCGGCCCTCGACCGCTTTCGGTTCGGTGCAGCCGTCGTACAAGCCGGGCGTCAAGCTGGGTGATTTGAATCCGTCGCTGCCGTCTTATGCGATCGAAGCGATACGGGAAGCATTGCCGGCCTTCGATAAGCAGATCAAGGGTTTCTCGATGGCTGATGCGGTGTTGACTGGTGTTGAGACCCGTACTTCATCGCCGATACGCATCAAACGTAATGATCAGGATCTGCAGAGTCTGAATACGCGCGGCTTGTTCCCCGCCGGTGAAGGTGCCGGTTATGCCGGCGGCATTATGTCGGCTGCGATTGATGGGATACGGGTGGCCGAAGCATTGGCGCTCAGCATGATAGAGCGTGTGGGTCGTGGCACCACGCGATAAGACTGCGTTGCAAAATCAAGCCCAATAAAAAGCCGGGGATCAGCGCAATGTATATGCGCTGATCCCCGGCTTTGTTTTCAGCACTAGAGCCAGCCGGATTTCTTGAAGCGGTAATACAAATAACCGCAGACACCGACCACCAATAACACGGCAACCGGGTAGCCATACTTCCAGTCCAGTTCCGGCATGAACTTGAAGTTCATACCCCACAGACCGAAGAAGGCCGTCGCTACCGCAAAGATGGCAGCCCAGGCCGCGAGGCGCTTATTCACTTCACTTTCTTCAATCGTCACCATCGACAGGTTAACCTGTATCGCGGTGGCGACGGTTTCGCGGATCGCATCGGTCAGCGCATTGATGCGGTACAAATGATCGCCGACGTCGCGGAAGTAATCGCGTGTGCTTTCACACAGTGCCGGTACCCGGCCGCCCGACAACTTGCCGACCGCTTCCATCAACGGCGCGACTACATGCTTGAGCATGACGACTTGTCGTTTGAGGTCGTACAGGCGTTCGATATTCAGACGCGCCAGACCCTTTTCGAAGATCTTGCCTTCAATCGTTTCCAGTTCTGCTTCCAGACTTTCGACCACAGGGAAGTAGCGATCCACCACGGCATCCATCAATGCATATAAAACAAAGGCCGAGCCTTTGCGCAATTGTTCCGGTTCATGTTCGCAACGCGCGCGCACGCCGAGGAAGCCCTGATTGCTGCGATTGCGTACCGAGAGGACGTAGTTGGTGCCGGTGAAAATATCGATCTCGCCGATATGCAATTCGCCGTCGACCATTTCCGCGGTTTTGACGACGGTGAAGAGGGAGTCACCGTATTCTTCTATCTTCGGACGCTGATGACCGTTGCGCGCATCTTCGACTGCCAGCTCATGCAGATTGAATTCTTCCTGCATTTTTTGCAGCTCTTCCGGGCTGGCATCCTTTAATGCGACCCATACAAAGCAGTCTTTGCGCTGCAGGTAATCGCTGATTTCTTCAATCGGAATGTCGGATAGTTTGTTGCCGTCCTGATAGACGACGCAATTGATCAGCATCTAGCTAAGTCTCCGAGTATGAGTATGGCCCTTGGTCGGACATGTATTGGGCTTGATTTATTAGACCTGAATTTACTAAGCCTTATTGAGAGTACACACGCACTGTGTGCCTCCGTCAAGCCTTCTATGTATCTTGTTTGTCTTGGTGTACTTATTGACCGCCAGCTTCGACTGAAGTTGCACAAGCGGCTTGCGCTGTCGTGCGTTCCGCATTCTTGCGACTGTGCACACAACTGCGGTAGCGCTCGACATAGGTATTAAACAGATTGCGTGCCTCGGCCAGCGGCAAGGCGATCATTTTCTGCGTCAGTGCGCGGTTGACCTGGAAGTGCTGATAATCGATAGGCGCATCCCAGTTACCGCCCCAGCCGAGGAAGCCGTGCTGCGCAAAGACTTCGACCACTTCTTCCGCCATCCCTGCGCGCGCAGCCTTGCCGGGGCGCACTGGCAGGCGATTCGCATACTTGCTGCCGGCAGCCGGGCTGTAGCTGACTTTGCCGTCCGCTTCAAATTGCAGATAAGGGTTTTGTACCGGGTTCAGATCAATCGCCACGCCATAGGCATGCAGCGATGGCGCTTTGCCATTGGTGATGCGTCTGTCATTGAAGGCCGAGGTGTTGTTGTCGCGCATGGAGGCGACATCGTCGCCGCGATAGTGATCCATCAGCCGAGCGCGCGCAATCGGGAAGCGGCGTTGCAGCAAGGTATCGAAGATGGCTTGTACTTGTGCGGCGACGGCGGCCAGCACCATGATCTCGCCATCGTCGCGCAGCTTGCCGTCAAAATCGAGATAAGAAAAATGCACGATACGTAATTGCGCACAGCTGACCAGCGCATCTTTCTGCATGACGCCCTGTTGCCGCATGTTGTTGCAGGCGACATCGCTGACTTCGGCGATGCGCGAGCCAGCATGGGCGGAGCTGGCGACGCAGATGAGCATGCATGCGAGGCTGCGGTAAAAATGTCGGAATCCGGTCATGGGTGCGCGCGTTAGGTGAGGCTGGCAGGTGTTGGGCAGCGGCTCATTATAAGAGCGCATGTTGCCTTTGTGCCAAATCCGCCCGGGTTTGCGTCGGAGCGGCGTAAAATGGGCGTTTCTGCCTTGCCTGCACCTCATGACCATACTGCTTTCCACCTTAAACGCCCGTTACACGCATGCCTCACTGGGTTTGCGCTATCTGCAGGCCAATATGGGCGACCTACAGGAATGCACGCAGTTGCAGGAATTCGTGATCGGTGCCCGCACTACCGATATGGCGGAGAAGCTCTTGCAGAGCAAGCCACGCATCATCGGCTTTGGCGTCTATATCTGGAATGTCGAAGAAACCACCAAACTGGTCGCGCTGCTCAAACGCGTGGCGCCGGAAGTGGTAATCGTGCTGGGTGGGCCGGAAGTATCGTATGAGTCATCCGAACAAAGCATCGTACAACTGGCCGACTATCTGATTACCGGCTGGGGCGATGTCAGCTTCCCGCAACTGTGCAAACAGATCTTGCACGGCCCCAAGCCGCTGATGAAAGTCCATGCCGGGGTACAACCACCGCTGGCCGAGCTGACCATGCCCTACAGCTTGTATTCAGATGAAGACATCAAGAACCGTACCTTGTACGTGGAAGCATCACGCGGTTGTCCGTTCAAATGCGAATTCTGTCTGTCCGCTTTGGACAAGACGGCTTGGCCTTACGACCTGGATTTATTCCTGGCTGAGCTGGAAACGCTGCATGCACGCGGCGCCAGACTCTTCAAGTTCGTAGACCGCACTTTCAATCTGAACATAAAATCGAGTCTGAAGATCATGCAGTTCTTCCTCGATAAGCTGGCCGCGCATCCGGAAGATCCGGTGTATGCCCACTTTGAAGTGGTGCCGGATCATTTGCCGGACGCCTTGAAAGAAGGCATCAAGAAATTCCCGGCCGGTACCTTGCAGTTTGAAATCGGCATCCAGAGTTTTAATCCGGAAGTGCAAACGCTGGTCAGCCGTAAACAAAATAATGAAAAAGCCGCAGAAAATATCCGCTGGCTGTGTGAAAACTCGCATGCGCATTTACACGTCGATTTGATCGCAGGTTTGCCGGGTGAAGATATCGCCAGCTTCGCGCGAGGCTTTGATCGCCTGCTGGAACTGAAGCCACATGAAATCCAGTTCGGCATTCTGAAGCGTCTGCGTGGTACCCCTATCATCCGCCATACGCAGGAGTACGGTTTGGTGTTTGATCCTTATCCGCCTTACACCATCCTCGCGACTGACCGTATCGACTTCAATCAGATGCAACAGCTGGTGCGTTTTGCGCGCTACTGGGATTTGATCGCGAACTCCGGCCGCTTCGCACATACGCTGCCGCTGATCTTGCGTGAGTCGCCGTTCGCCAACTTCATGCGCTTATCTAACTGGTTATATGCAACTACTGATGCGACTAACCGGATTGCGCTGGAACGGCTGGCGGTGCTGGTGCGGCAATGGTTGGTAACCGAGGGAATGGATGAGGAAGATGCGGCGGAAGTAGTAAGCAGCGATTATGCGGGACAAGCCAACACCAAACTGAAAGCGCAGGCGGTACGCAAGGCAGAGCAAACCGTGTTGCAGCGTCAGGCCCGGCATATGGCGGTGAGCTGATTCATCGCTGCTAGTGCGGGCGTCAGCTGGTTTGCTTGCGCCAGGCTTCTATCAGTTGGCGGCTGACCGGTTGCAGTGATTCGAGAGGGCTGCTTTTTTGCTGGTGAAAAATCATCAGCGCGTACAGATGGGCGAGCGCGTTGACCTCAGGCGAGAGCGCGCGTTCCTCACCGCTGGAGGGACGCAGCGTGCGCCAATAGTTGATCGCCTCTTCCAGCTCGGGCAGTGTGATATCCATCCGGCTATTGTACGCGCCGTCATTCTTGCGGTAAAACGAGCATGGAAAACGGCATTGCAACAGGGCAAGTCGCCTGCTGCGGGTATATATTTAATAGACGTCATTTTTCTAGGCATGGTTGTACATCATGAGTTTTGACATCAAGCGTTTCTTCCCCTTTCTGAATTGGCCACGGCCGACGGTCGCTACCCTGAAAAGCGATGCCTGGGCCGGGATCAGCGTCGGTCTGGTCTTGATACCGCAAGCGGTGGCCTATGCGACGCTGGCCGGGATGCCGGCGGCGACCGGTTTGTATGCGGCCTTGCTGCCGAGTGTGATCGGCATCTTGTGGGGTTCTTCCGCCTTGCTGGCAGTCGGGCCGGCGGCATTGACCAGCCTGCTGGTATTCGGTTCGCTGGCACCGATGGCCGCGCCAGCCAGTATGCAATGGGTGACGCTGGCGATCTGGTTATCTATTTATACCGGCGTGTTTCAATTCATGCTGGGCGCATTCCGCCTCGGGCGTTTGTCGAATCTGGTATCGCAACCAGTGATCATCGGCTTTATTAATGCGGCGGCCCTGATCATCATGATGTCGCAAATACCGGCACTGATAGGCGTGCCCGATTTGTTCGTCGCGGATATAGTCAAGGTGTTGACGCGCGTGACGGATGCGCCCGGCAGCGTGTTGATGACCAGCGCCTTCGGCTTCGGCACGCTGATCCTGTTGCTGGCGTTCAAGCGTTTTTTGCCGCGCTTCCCCGGCATTTTGCTGGTGACCATACTGGGTACTTTACTGAGCTGGGCGCTTGGCTATTCCGCCACCGGTGCGGCGATCGTCGGTGATATCGACAAGGGTTTGCCACCGCTGGCCTTGCCGGCCGCGATTCCGTTCGAACATCACCGTGATTTGTGGTCGGCGGCTTTGGTGCTGGCCCTGATCAGTTTTACCGAAGCGATGTCTAGCTGTCGCGTGCTGGCGCGCAAGCGGCGTGAACGCTGGGACGAAAATCAGGAATTGATAGGTCAGGGTCTGGCCAAGATGGCGAGTGGTTTTAGCGGTGCCTTCCCGGTCAGCGGTTCTTTCTCGCGCTCTGCCTTGAATCTGTATGCCGGTGCCACCAGTGCCTGGTCGACTTTGTTCAGCGCCTTATGCGTACTGTTCAGCATGCTGTTTCTGGTGGATCTCTTGTATTACCTGCCGCGCTCGGTGCTGGCGGCGATGATTATTGTGCCGGTCTTTAGTTTGTTTGATTTCGCTGCATTTAAACGACTGTTCGTGATTTCACGCGCCGATGCGGCGATTGCGATTGTCACCTTCCTCGTCACGATTATCTCGATGCCGCGTCTGCATTGGGGTGTGGTCGCCGGCATTACGCTGACCATGGTGTCTTATCTGTATCGCCATATGCAGCCGCGCATTATTGAAGTCAGCGAGCATGGCGACGGCACTCTGCGCGATAGCTTGCGCTTTGATTTGTCGCGTCTGGCCCCGAGTGTGCTGGCAGTGCGCATCGATGCCGCGCTGAATTTCCTGACCGGGGCCGCGCTGGAACGTTTTGTCGTGACCCATTGCAGCGCAGATCATGATATCCGTCGCGTCTTGCTGTGTGTCGGTTCGGTCAATGATATCGACGCGACCGGTGTCGACACGCTGGAGTCGTTGCAGATGACGCTGGAAGGTCTGGGGATCGAACTCTATGTTTCTGCGATCAAGAAACAAGTGTGGGATGTGCTGGATGACGCTGGCTGGATCAAGGCGCTCGGCAATGAGCGCATCTTCATGACGGATCACGAAGCGATACTGGCGATGCGCAAGCTGGGCTGAGCTGCTCATACTGAAAAAGACGGAGACGGGAGCTTGCGCTGCCGTCTCCGCTTTTTTTCAGTCCTACGGTTTTATTTCTCTGCCGGTTTGTTTTCGTCGTTCGCATACTGCGCATGCAGATGCACCGGTTTGGCGGTGCGTGAGCGCATGCGGATATTGATCAATTCCACCACCAGTGCAAATCCCATCGCGCTATAGATATAGGCTTTCGGGATATGGTGATCGAAGCCTTCGGCGATCAGCACCACACCGATCGCGACCAGGAAGGCCAGCGCCAGTATCTTGATCGACGGGTGGCGCGAGACGAAGCGGCCGATAGGTCCGGCAAACAGCATCATCAGGCCGACCGACACGATCACGGCTGCGACCATCACTTCGATCTGATCCACCATGCCGACCGCGGTGATGATGGAGTCCAGCGAAAACACCATATCCACCACCATGATTTGCAGTATGACTGCAGTGAAGGTCGCTTTGACCGCACTGGAGGCATGGCCTTCCTCGCCTTCCAGTGACTGATGGATCTCACCGGTGCTCTTCCATATCAGGAATAGTCCGCCGCCTATCAGAATCAAATCTCGCCCGGATATCTCCTGATCCAGCACCGTAAACAACGGTGCCGTCAGACCCACGATCCAGGCCAATACCATCAGTAAACCGATACGCATGAACATGGCGATGAACAGGCCGAGTTTGCGCGCGAACTCGCGTCGCTCGACCGGCAGTTTGTCGACCAGAATGGAAATAAAAATGATGTTGTCGATACCCAGCACCAGTTCGAGCGCGGTGAGGGTGATAAATGCCAACCAGATTTGTGGGTCTGAGATGAGTTCTAGCATGGGCAAATCTCCATTAACTTTCGAGTGAAAGAAGCGGCTTCAATTCTCTGTGGCATCTGTTGTTTTTCTGGCGTTGCCGGGCGTCAACAAGGTTTCTGGTCAGGGCGACCACAAACCGCGCAAAAGCGCGCCACGGCTGACTATCTCCTATGTTTCCTGTTTGCATAATGACCATGCAATTGCACATTAGCAGGTAAAAGCCGCCGCGCCAACAGAATCCCAAACCCGCGCTTGACAGTGCTTTCGGATACCACTAATATGTTAGTCATACACAATAAGAATAATTCATCTACCTCAGGAGATTTATCATGATGAGTGAACGCCAGCGGAAATTCCGCGAAGCATACAAGGCTGACATCAGCCCGCTGTATAACGGCCTGTTACATATAGGCGTGATGTACGCGACCGGGATTGCAGCCATCTGGTACTGCGTGTCGCAATTACAGAATTCGAGCTGGGAATGGCTGATCGTCATTCCGGTTTTTCTGGCAGGGAATTTTGTCGAATGGGCGATGCACCGCTTCGTCATGCATCGCAAGATTGACGTCTATGCACTGCGTGCGATCTATGACCGCCATACGCGCCAGCATCACCAGTACTTCACCGACAATGAAGCAACGATCGATACCACGCGTGAATTCCGGATTGTGTTTTTCCCGTGGCGCGTCTTGATTACGCTGGGTGTGGGTGGCCTGACTCTGGGTTATCTGGCATCACTGGTGATCAATGTGAATGCTGGCTACATCCTGTTCATTACGATGGTGGCGCAATACCTGATTTATGAAACCTTCCACTATTGCTGCCATGTGCACGAGAACTGGTTTGTGCGCAATATGCCCTTCATCAATACGATACGCCGGCACCATACTGCGCATCACAATCAGGGCATCATGATGAAGTACAACATGAATTTGACCTTCCCGATTGCCGACTGGGTCATGGGCAGCACTGATCTGGATCGTGGTCTGATCGGTCACCTGTTCAACGGCTACAGCGAAAAGCACATCAAGGAAGAGCTCAAGCCCATCATCAAACGTTTCCGTTACGACGATTCGCGCGTAACGCTGGACGGTCCGCAACTGACCAAGGAAGAAGAGGCGAGCATAGACCGCGGTCTGGTGCTCTGAAAATAAAAAACGCCGGGAGGGGGTGGTCCCCGATCCCGGCGCTTTTGTTTGATTTCCTGCGGTTTTGCCGTGCTTACATATCCGACATCAGCGTGGCTTTGGTAAAGGTTTCGATGTTGTCCAGCAGCAGGTCTAGTGTTTCACCAGCTGCATTCACATCACCTTTGGCAATGGCACCAGCGACTGCAGCATGCAGACGCGCCATTTCAGGTACGTCTGCCGCCTGCTTATAGTGGAAATACCAGAAGCGACGTGAGAGACCATGCATCAGACGCATCGCACCTTCGGCAAATTCATTGCGCGCTGCAACCAGCGACAGTTCATTGAACTCACGGTCAGAGCGCAAGAAGGCAACATCATCGTCGGTCGCGGCGGCATGGATGAATTCATCATGCAGCCGCGTAAAGCGTTCGCGTTCTTCCGGCAAGGCACGGCGCGCTGCGCTCTTGCAGATCAGGCGCTCCACTTCGCGCCGGGTTTCCAGCAGTTTGAGTTGCTTGCGCAAATCAATCTCGGGTACCAGCAAGCCGCGTTGCGGCAGCACCAGCAGCAAATGTTCGCGCGCCAGACGCTGGATCGCTTCGCGGATCGGAGTGCGGCCGATATTGAGCATCTCGCTCAAGGTCAGTTCAGAGATCACGGAGCCGGGCGGAATGCGCAGGGTAATGATGGCTTCCTCGATCTGTTCATAGGCGATATCGGTCAGTTTCACCTTAGGTTCGGCCATGTCTTGTATCGCAGATTGAGGGGACGGCATTTTGGCCTGCTTTGCAGTTTTTGTGGCACCTGATTTACGTGGCGCTTTTTTAGTGGCTGTCATGGGCGATCAAATGGTTGTGGTCAGTCTGGATGGGAGATGCAGCTGAATATGCAGCTTCTTATACATGTCTGCAATTATGGTTTTAAAAAGTGATTTTGCCTACTGTAATTCATCTTATATATGGCTGGTATGAACAATTTCAATAAGCTTGCGCTACAACCCGGCAATACGATGGATGTAGTGTGTCGTGGCGGCGGTGGCATCACCATCGTGGCCTTGCATGGGATACAGGGTACGCGCGCCAGTTGGCAGCCGCTAACCGAGGCGCTGGGCGAGCAGGTGCGCTGGGTGTTGCCGAATATGCGCGGCCGGGCCAAGGCTGCGCGCGGCCATGGCAGCGCCGACTATAGCCTGGACGAGTTCGCCGCCGACATCGCGAAAGTAATCGCTTGCTATGTCACCACGCCGCGCTACGTACTGGCGGGTTGGAGCATGGGAGTGTCGGTCACGCTGGCGACCCTGGATTTGCTGCAAAAGCAGGGCGCGCCCCTGCCTCAGGCATTGATCCTGATGTCGGGCAGCCCGGTACTGCAGCAAACCAGTTGGTTCCATGCCACGCAGCATGATGCGCTGCTGCAGGAAATTACTGCGCGTGAACAACGTCTGGGTTTGCGCGATGCCGCTGATCGTGACGCGGTGGCCTGGACCTGGCAAAGCATCAGCCGTAGCGACCAGCGTGGATTGTTGCCGGCGATCGATATCCCGACGCTGATCATCCATGGCAGTGCCGATGAAGATTCACCGTATGCGCATGCACAACTGCTGGCAGACGCTTTGCCGCAAGCCCGCTTATGCACGATAGAGCAAGCATTGCACAGCATCCTGACGCAAAACACGGAACGCGTAGCCGACGAAATGCGTGCCTTTTTATCTGATATTCCAACCCTGCGGAGCTCCCATGAGAAGTAATGACCTGATCCATTTTTGTCCACCTGCACGGGTAGTGCTCGGTTGTGGCAGCCGCAGCCAATTGCCCGGTTTACTACAGCGCCTGGGTTACAAGTCGGGCGTGCTAGTCACCGATACTTTTTTCAGCAAACAAACACCATGGGTGCGTGAATACATCGCCGCCGCAGAAGCGCTGGGTATCGCAACCATCGTGTTCGACGGTGGTGCGGCTGACCCGACCACCACGCTGTGCGACGATGCGACCAAACTCATACGCTCACAAATCGGTGCCAATCAGCCGGATCACATCATTGCGCTCGGCGGCGGCAGCAATATCGATTTGGCGAAAGCCTTGTGCGTGACCATACCCGACGGTTTGCCGGTGAAGAACTTCATCGGCGCCCTGCCGGCCGCACCCAAAGCCTTGCCTTTGATTGCCTTGCCGACCACCGCCGGTACCGGTTCCGAAGCCACGCCCGGTGCGATTCTGATTGATCCGTCGAATGCGACCAAAGTCGCGGTGATGGATAACGTCTTGCGCCCGGTGATTGCATTGATCGATCCGGAATTTACTTACACCTGCCCGCCCCGTGTGACGGCAGACTCCGGCGTCGATGCCTTGACCCATGCAGTGGAGTCCTACCTGACGCTGGACTCGGCCGAATTCGATCGCGGTGGTCAGGTCGATCCCGGTTATAGCGGGCGTTCGTCTCTGACGATGTTGTTTGCACGTGAAGCAATCGATCTGTGCGCGCGCTTCCTGATGCGTACTTACCAAAACGGCGCTGATACCGAAGCACGCATAGGCATGGCTTATGCCAGTCACTACGCGGCACTGTCGTATGGCGGGGCTGGCTTGAATGCGGTACATGGGATTGCGTATGCGGTGGCGGGTCTGACCCATGCGACGCACGGCAGCACCAATGCGGTGATGTTGCCGTATGTGCTGGATGCTTTGCGTACGGTACGTGCGACGGAATTGCTGGAAGTGGCGCGCCTGTTCGGCATCGATACCAGTGATCAGGCCAGTGCCTTGCGCCAGTTGCCGGTCTTGCTGCGTGATCTGATCGGCCAACTTGGCATCCCGACCACCTTGCAGGCCTTTGGTGTGGGGCAGGAACATCTGGCTGCGCTGACGCAAGATGCACTGGCGGTAACACGTTTGGCCAAAGCCTTCCCGGTGGCAGATGTGCCAGCGACGTATGCGCGCATCATTTATGCTGCTTGGCATGGCAAGCTGGGTGATTAAGCGTCACTGAAACAGAAAAGAAAAAGGGCTGCACTTGCAGCCCTTTTTTTCATCGTCACCATCGCTGTCTGGCAAAGCTGCATTATGTGCAGCTCGCCACCTACACCAGCCTCAGGTTCCTTTGATGATCTTCATCGTCGCGGCATCGGCTTCTGCTTGCGCCAGTGTGCCTTCAAACACAATCTCGCCACGTTCAATTACATACAGGCGATCGGCAAAAGGCGGCAAATGATAGAAGTTGGATTCGGCCAGCAGCACGCCGCGTCCTTGCTTGAGTATGCTTTGCAAACCTTCACTGATGGTCGGGATGATCGCCGGTGACAAGCCCTCGAAGGCTTCATCCAGCAATAAGAGTTCCGGGTCCAGCGCCAGCGCCCGTGCAATCGATACCATCTTGCGTTCGCCGCCCGACAATTGCTGCCCGCCGCGGTGCAGATATTGCTTGAGCTTGGGGAACACTGCATATGCTTCGTCTATACGTTCCTGTGCGCTGCGGGCAGACTTGCGAGTCCAGGTCGGCAAGGCGATATTGTCTTCCACCGTGAGGTCGCCGAACACATCGCTGCCTTCGGGCGTGTAGCCGAGGCCGAGCTCGACGATCTTGTGCGTTTGCATGCCGTTGATCGCCTTGTTCTTCCAATTAATGGCGCCCGACTTCAAGCCCTGAAAACCCATGATGGAACGGAAGGTGGTGGACTTGCCGGCACCGTTGCGCCCGACCAGACACACCAGCTCGCCCGGATTGATGCGCATCGAGATATCGCGCAAGACCGGATTGCCGGCCAGAATGACATTTACCTTTTCAAGTGCGAGGGACATCAGTGCGCTCCTTTGCCGACCACGATAGACACCACTTCTTCATTGGCAAAAAATTCATCGCGCGGGAGGTCGGCGATTTTCTTGCCGCCCTGCATCGCAATGATGCGTGTCGAATAGCGCGACACCAGATCCATATCGTGTTCTACCAGCATGATCGCTTCTATCCCCATATGTTTGGCGGCACGTAACAGGGTTTCCATGACGCCGTGTTTGTCGGCAGTGGAGACACCGGCCGTCGGTTCATCCAGCAACATGACTTTTGGATGCAGCGCAAAGGCGCTGGCCACGTCGAGCAATTTGCGGCGGCCGTGCGGCAGCGAACCACCCTTGGTATCTAGCCATGGCGACAAGCCAAAGGCATCGGCGGTGCGCAGCACGATATCGTTGACTTTGCGGTTGCCGAATAAATGACCGAAGCCGTTCCAGCGCATATTCAGATAAGAACAGGCCGAGACCGCGATCGTTTCGCGCACCGTCAGCTCCGGAAAAACGCTGGTGAGCTGGAAGGCGCGCGCCAGACCACGCGTGGCCAGATCGACCGCACCGACGCCGGCAATATTTGAACCGTTGAAATGCACCATGCCGGTAGTCGGCTGATGCAAGCCGGTCAGCACATTCACCAGTGTGGTCTTGCCGGCACCGTTAGGGCCGACCACCGAAACAAACTCGCCACGCGAAACCGACAGATCAACATTGTGTAGCGCGATGAAGTCGCCATAGTGGCGGGAAATCTGTTGGGCCTGGAGCAGGACATCGTTGCCACTCATGCTTGCTCTCCTTTGGACTTGAATTTACGTACTGCGCCCATGATGCCGCCCGGCAGTACCATCACCAGTATCGCCAGAATCGCACCGAGGAAGAAGCGCCAGTATTGCGTCAGCGACGACAACTCATCCTGCAACAGGATGAAGACAAACGCACCCAGTACCGGGCCGAGGAATTCCTGATAGCCACCCAGCACCGCCATGAACACCAGATGACCGGAGTGCGTCCAGTACGCCAGTTCAGGATCAGCCAGACCGGTATTCACACCGAGGATCACGCCGCCGATTGAGGCATAGATGGCGGAAATGACGAAGGCTATCGCACGCACGCTACGGATCTTGACGCCGAGGTACAGCGCCTTGACCGGATTGTCACGCGAAGCCATTAGGTGGATGCCGTAAGGCGAACGCACGATGCGCCACATCACCAGTGTCAGCAACAGAATCATCACCAGACAGTAGTAATAAAACGGACCGCCGAGGAAGGCCGTCTTGTCGAACTGATCCAGCTCCATACCGAACAGCGTCGGCCGTGGCACACGCATGCCGCTGTCACCACCGGTAATGTAATAAAACTTATTGAGGAAGGAATGGAACAGCATGCCAAATGACAGCGTCAACATGCCGAAGAAAATGCCGGTAAAACGACTTGCCAGCCACGCGATCGGGATCGAAATAAGGGCCGACGCCACAATCGCCGTCAGCAACATCAGTTCGAATGACACCATGCCGGTTTTCGATACCATCGCTGCTGCCGCGTATGCGCCAATCGCAATGAACAATGCATGGCCGAAAGAGAGCAGGCCGCCATAACCGAACAGAAGATTAAAGCCGAGCAGGATCACGGCATAGGCGAAGAATGGAATCAGCAGCGTCATGTAGTACTGACTGACCACCAGAGGAGCGACGGCCAGCAGCGCCAGCACCAGACCACCGGCGATCAGTTTTGCGCGTGAGATAGCAGGAGGTGCGACGTACTCCAGCTCCTGCGGTGCCGGGACAGGCGCGGCAATTGTCCCGCTTGTTACGGTATCCGTGTTCATGCTTCAGCCTTTCCGTAGAGACCAGCCGGCTTCCAGATCAGGACCGCCAACACGATTGCATAGATAGCCAGAATTTCAGCTTCGGGGTAATACATGGCGCTGAGCGCACGGATCAGGCCAACGATGAGGGCGCCGACCGCTGCACCCTTCATGCTACCCAGTCCGCCGATCACCACCACGGCGAATGCTTCGACCACCAGTTCGACACCCATTTCCAGCGAAGCCGCTGCATTCGGGATCACCAGTGCGCCACCGATGGTGCCGAGCATGGTGCCGAGCGTGAACACCATGACGTAGACACGTGTCACGTTAATGCCCATCGCCGCACTGGTTTCGCGGTTCTCGGCAGTGGCGCGCAAGATCTTGCCGGTGCGGGTTTTGCCGAGGAAGTAAGCCATGCCGATAGCGAGTGCGACCGCCACTGCGATCACCATCACATTGTAGGTAGGCATGCTGACGCCGAAGGCCGACATGGTGCCGAAGGTCATAGAGACATTCGGCAATTGCTGTGGATCGGCGCCCCAGAAGAAGCGCAGCACGTCCTGGAACATCAGCATCACGGCGAAGGTCAGCAGTAACTGAAATGATTCCGGGCGGTTATAAATAGTGCGGATTAATCGTTCCAGTGGAATACCGATCAGGCCGATAACGATGCCTGCGCCGAGCAGTACGAATGGAAACAAATGAACCGGCAAGCCTTTGCTGAGCGCCCATGAGGTGACGAAGATGCCGAAATAGGCGCCGAGCGCATAAATCGATCCGCACGCCAGGTTGATGATGCGCTGCACGCCGAAGATGAGTTGCAAGCCGGACGCCACCAGGAACAAGACAGCTGCCTGGAATATGCCGGCCAAAAGGATATTAAAAAACGGAGCCATAGATACACCCCTCCCTGGCTCGTACCAGAACTCATCTCAACAATATCTGTGAGATGAGTTCTGTGTACAGGCCAGGGAAGTTCCCTCCTCTTTGTCAGGTGTTAGATCTTGAAATTTGCGGTATTCAGCCATTCCCAGAAATCCGCACCTGTCGGTTTCTGCAATTGGTCTGAATACATGGTTTCAACCGATGCCAGCGTCGGGAAGTCGTAGTTATTCTTATTGGTCGACAGTCCCTGATGGAAGGTCTGGTTGGCGATATGGTCGGCGCGCATCGCACCCTTACCGCCGAGCGACTCGATCTGAACGCCTGGGATGGCGGCGCAAATTTCTTCCGGTGTCGGCCATGCTTTCTTCGCCGCCAATGCTTTCTCGACACCGGCCTTGTAGACCATCATCGAGAAGTACGCACGGTCAGCTTCCCAGTGCGGGTAATCCTTGTATTTGTCGGCATACCATTTGACGAATTCTTTCTGGGTCGCCGACGCTTTCGGATCATCGAAGTACATGGTGTTATGACCCCAGACGATGCCTTCAGGTGTGAATTCCTTCTTCATCGCAGTGTGTTGCCAGCCAGCTGCTGGCAATACGAAGCGGGTGCCTTCAGTCAGACCGGCGTTATGTGCCTGCTTCATGAAGACTGGCAAATCGGCGAACAGCAATGATGAAAAAATCAGATCGGGTTTGGCTGCTTTCAGGGCGGCCACGTTGGAAGTCAGATCGAGGTTACCGATCTTCGACCATTGTTCGGACACCACTTCATGTTCGATGCCGTATTTCTTCAGCAAGGCCTGGAATGCAGTCCAGGTATTGCGGCCATATGAGTAATCGGGGTTGACGCAAGCGATGCGTTTGAACTTGCCTTTGAAATGTTTGATCGCCAGCAGCGAAGCCATGACCGCTTCGCATTCGTTATCGGTGCTGCGGAACACATACTTCGGCTTCGGCATGGTTTCTTTCACGCCGTCTTGTGTGGTGCCATCCCAGAAGATGGTCGGTGTGCGCGAATCTTCGGCGGCCGGGGCCAGTGCCAGACTCACACCTGAAGACACGATGCCTTGTACGCAATCGACTTTTTCCTGCAATACCAGTTTGCGGAAACGATCGATGGTGTCTTTAGGTGAGGTTTCTTCCTGAATCACCAGCTCGACTTTGCGACCGCCGATGCCACCTGCCGCATTGATGCGGGCAGTGGTCCATTCCACGCCACGCAAGCCGCACTCGCCGATGGTGCCAGCCACGCCACCACGCGGGGCGATGATGCCGACGCGTAAAGGTTTGTTTTGTGCAAAGGCGGGCATGCCCAATAATCCGGTCGCGATGCCGGCGCCTGCAGCTTTTAAAACGGTACGTCTTTGAATTGATGAAACGTGAACTGATGAAACTTGAGTGGATGACGTGTTATCGGGTGTAACGTCAACTGATGACTCGGGCTTTTTCATAGTCTCCTCCGGGGGATGGGAATGGGTCTCGAAACGTTTTATATATTGATTATGTTCAACTAAGATATCACAAATATTTCTTTGTGCGATTTATTTGCTAATCGCTGATTTTTACTTGCCTTACGGCAATAAATATTGAAATCTTGTGACAGCTGTTTACGCCTATGAAACAGGTGTCTGCAAGCCCTGCTACAACCCGCCAGTTTCAGCTGTAAACCAGAACCGATGTGCTCAATAAATGGTGTACAGAGCCCGCCCGTATTGCCCGGAATGCCCGTTTTTACTGTGTTGCAGCGCTTGCGTCTGCATGCTGCAAAAATGGAAACATTGTGGTTTTTCCTGCGTCGCAGATAAGTGATTGCCAGCGGCCGCTAGCCGCGTCCTGCTTGCCTTTCTGGCCATTTACAGTGCTGGTCGGAAGCCTTTTCCCATACCCCTTTGCACTGGTCTTGCTGCGAAAAAATCGCCGCTTCTAATGCTGATTCCCCACTCCAGATATTTGTCGCATTTTGCTTGCGCGTCAACAAATTAAAAAAACTCTGCAAATTTGATTGACACAACTAATATATGAGAAGAATATATCAATCAGGCGCAAAAAGCGTCACCAACCAGACCGTGCATCACGTGTTTGCGCGGCTAAAAAATGAAGTTAAGAAAATTAGGAGACAAAAATGTTCAATCGCCTCAACGTCGCACGTGCGTCGCTATCTGTCGTCGCGGCCACCATGCTTTGCGCCCCTGCTCTCGCATGGGAGCCCAGCAAAGCAGTAGAAATGGTCTTGCCTTCCGGCAGCGGTAGCGGTACCGACCAGATGGCTCGCCTGATGTCCAGCATTGTGGTTAAACACAATCTCGCAAAAAAGCCGTACATCGTCACACCTAAGGGTGGTGCAGGCGGCGCTGAAGGCTTTATCGATCTCAAAACTTCACCGGGCAATCCGCACAAGATCCTGATCTCGGCTTCGCATATGTATATGTTGCCGCTGACCGCAGATGTGCCTTTCACATGGAAAGACATGACGCCGGTCGCCAATCTGGTGATGGATGAATTCATTCTGTGGGTGAACGCCGCCTCGCCGTACAAAACAGCAGGTGAATTGCTGGCCGCAGCCAAAGCCAAACCGGGCCAAATCCGCGCCGGTGGTGCTGGTTCGAAACGTGAAGACAATCTTTTGTTCGCAGCAGTGGAACAAGCGGCCGGTGTGAAATTCAATTACATCCCATACAAAGGCGGCGGTGACGTGGCGACCCAGCTGGTCGGCAACCACATCGATGTCTCGGTCAACAACCCGGTCGAAGCAGTATCGCAATGGCGTGCCGGTCAGTTGCGTCCTTTGTGCGTATTCGATGACAAGCCAATGGCGCAAACCGACAAAGTGACTGAAACAGAATCATGGTCCAGCATTCCTACCTGCAAATCGGCTGGCCTCAATGTCACTTATCTGATGCAACGCAGTGTGTTCTTGCCATCCGGCACCAAGCCAGATCAGGTTGCCTACTACGTCGATCAAATGAAGAAGATCGTCGCTACACCTGAATGGAAAGAGTTCTCCAACCGTAACGCATTCAAAGATGCCTTCCTCACCGGTCCGGCACTGCAAAAATTCCTGCAGACAGATGCCGACATGCATTACGACTTGCTGAAGAAAGCCGGTTTCCTGGCCGACGGTAAATAAGCGGAGCAGCAATATGGATAGCAATCAAAAAGACGACCGTGTTCTCATCAAACACGGTGTGGCGGAGTTCGCCTGTGCGCTGGCCTTCCTGATTGCCGGTGGGCTGTTGATGTGGGACAGCTACCACCGGGGCGCAGGCTGGGGTAGTGGCGGGCCGAAGTCCGGCTACTTCCCGTTCCGCATCGGCATCATCATGTGCATCGCCGCTGCCATCGTGATGTTCAACAGCACGCGCAGTAAAGCGATCAATAGTTCTTCCTTCGTCACCCGCGGCGAACTGAAGCCGGTGTTGCAAGTACTGGCACCTATTCTCGGCTTCGTCGCGCTCGCGCAGTTCCTCGGCATGTACATCGCCGCGCTGGCACTCATCGCCGGTTTCATGCGCGTACTCGGTAAATACAGTTGGTTCAAATCGTTAGGCGTCGGCCTGGCAGTGACTGCTGTTGTGTTCTGGTTGTTCGAAATTCAATTCATGGTTCCGTTGATCAAGGGCCCACTTGAAGCGGCATTCGGCTACTGAATCTCGCTAAAAAAGATATCCATAGAAGGAGACATTCATGGAAGAGCTGGGTTATTTGATGCACGGGTTTTCTGTCGCCCTTACGGGACAGCATATTTTAATGATGTTCATAGGCGTCACGCTGGGCATCCTGATCGGCGTATTGCCGGGACTGGGCGGGCCGAACGGCGTGGCGATTCTGTTGCCACTGACATTTTCGATGGAGCCGACAGCCGGCATCATCCTCTTGTCTTGCCTGTACTGGGGCGCATTGTTTGGCGGCGCGATTACTTCGATTCTGTTCAACATCCCGGGTGAACCGTGGTCGGTCGCGACTACCTTCGACGGTTATCCGATGGCGCAAAAAGGTAAAGCCGGTGAAGCCCTGACGGCTGCTTTCAGCGGTTCCTTCATCGGTGCGTTCTTCTCGGTCGTGTTGATCACCTTTCTGGCACCGCTGGTGGCTTCCTTCGCGTTGAAGTTTGGTCCGCCGGAATTTTTCGCCGTGTACTTGCTGACCTTTTGCAGCTTTGTCGGCATGGGGGGTGGCTCGCCGTTCAAAACCATACTCGTGATGATGCTGGGTTTCGGCCTCGCGACTATCGGTATGGATACCATCACCGGTGGCTTGCGCATGACTTTCGGCTTCGATGAATTATTGCGCGGTGTGGACTTCCTGATCGTGGTGATTGGTCTGTTCGGTATCGGTGAGATTCTGTTGACGATGGAAGAAGGTCTGGCCTTCCGCGGCAAGCAAGCCGGCATCAACCTCAAGGTCGTGTTGCAAACCTGGCGTCAGTTACCGCGTTACTGGGCATCGCTGGTACGCAGCTGGCTGGTGGGCGCGTGGATGGGCGTAACACCTGGTGGCGCCACCGCGGCGTCCTTCATGGGCTACGGTATCGCACGTCGCTTCTCGAAAGAGAAAGACCAATTCGGTAAAGGTAGTCTGGAAGGCGTGATCGCACCGGAAACAGCAGCACATGCATCGGGTACTACCGCTTTGCTGCCGATGCTGGCGCTCGGTATTCCGGGTTCGGCTACCGCTGCTGTCCTGTTGGGTGGTTTGATGGTGTGGGGTTTGCAGCCGGGTCCTATGCTCTTCGTTGAGCAAAAGGATTTTGTCTGGGGTCTGATCGCCAGTATGTATCTCGGTAATATCGTTGGTCTGATTGTGGTGCTGAGTACTGTGCCCTTCTTTGCTGCGATTCTGCGCGTGCCATTCACCATCGTGGCGCCGGTCATCATCTTGCTGTGCGCGATCGGTGCCTATACCGTGCATGGTGCGATGTTCGATGTGTGGCTGATGGTGCTGTTCGGTGTAGTGGGTTATGTGCTGAAGAAACTCGATTACCCGCTGGCACCACTGGTGCTCGCGATGGTACTGGGTGATAAGGCAGAAGATGCCTTCCGTCAAACCATGTTGTTGTCACATGGCAGCATGGACATCTTCTGGTCCAACTATCTGGTCGGTACCATCACGACGGTGGCATTGATCACGTTGATGTGGCCAGTCATTTCGGGTCTCTTTAGCAAACGCGTCAAGGTAGTGGAGGTGCCAGCATGAAAATGGCGCCGGACTTCCACTGGGATACCTTAGCCCGCAACACCGCGACGCGCCTCAAGCGCGGTGCGTCGCACGCCAACGGCAAAGTGGTGGCAGCTGAAAACATTGCCGCCTTGCTGCATGCGGTGATTGAATCGGGCGACCGCGTTTGTGTCGAAGGCAATAACCAAAAGCATGCTGACTTCCTGGCACAGGCTTTGTCGAAGATGGATGCGGATCTGGTGCATGACCTGCACATCATTCAATCCAATCTGGCACTGGCAGCGCATCTGGATGTATTCGAGCGCGGTGTCGCATCGCGCCTCGACTTTTGCTATTCGGGTGAGCAAGGCGTGCGTCTGGCGCGTTTGATCAAGGCGGGCAAGATCAATGTCGGTGCGATCCATACCTATCTTGAATTGTATGGCCGCTACTTCATGGATCTGACGCCGCGCGTGTCGCTGATCGCGGCGCAGAGTGCAGATGCCAACGGCAATCTGTACACCGGGCCTAACACCGAAGACACGCCAGCTGTAGCCGAAGGCACCGCGTTCAAGAACGGCATCATCATTGCGCAAGTCAATGAGATCGTCGATCAGGTACCGCGCGTCGATGTGCCGGGTGACTGGGTGTCGTATGTGGTGCAGGCGCCGAAGCCGCATTACATCGAGCCTATCTTCACACGTGATCCGGCGCAGATCACCGAAACGCAAATCCTGATGGCGATGATGGTCATCAAGGGCTTGTATGCACCGTATGGCGTAACCCGTCTGAACCACGGCATCGGTTTCGATACCGCAGCGATTGAACTGATCTTGCCGACCTATGCCGAGTCACTCGGTCTGCGCGGCAAGATCTGTAACTACATGACGGTAAACCCATGCCCGACGCTGATCCCGGCAATCGAAGCGGGTTTCGTCAAAGGCATTCATTGCGCCGGTTCCGAGCTGGGGATGGAAGAGTATGTGCGCGCCCGTCCCGACGTGTTCTTCAACGGACCGGATGGCAGCATGCGTTCGAATCGGGTGTTTTGCCAGATCGCCGGTCATTACTCCGATCTGTTCATCGGCTCCACCTTGCAAGTTGACACCCAGGGCAATAGTTCGACCGCCACCCTCAATCGCATCACCGGATTTGGCGGTGCCCCTAACTTCGGTTCCGAATCGCGGGCGCGGCGTCACGTCAGTTATCCGTGGCTAAAGGCGGGTCAGGAATCGGCTGCTGCAACCGGCGCCACCATGCCACGTGGTCGCAAGCTGGTGGTGCAGATGGTGGAATCCTTCCGCGAAAAAATGAGCCCGACCTTCACCGAAAAACTCGATGCATGGCAGCTGATGGAAGACCTCTCGCTGGATCTGCCGCCGGTCATGATCTATGGCGACGACGTCACGCAAATCGTGACCGAAGAAGGGATCGCCCATTTACATAAATGCAGCAATCCGCAAGAGCGCGAGCAAGCGGTGCGCGGTGTCGCTGGCTTCACGGCCGTTGGCATGAAGCGTGATCAGCGTGCCGTCGACAATCTGCGTGATCGCGGTGTGATCCAGCGGCCGGAAGACATAGGCGTCGATGTCTCGCTCGCCACACGCGATCTGCTGGCGGCCAAGTCCATGAAGGATTTGGTCAGATGGTCAGGCAATCTCTATCAACCTCCTAACAGATTCAGAAACTGGTAGACCACTATGCAAACACTTGAATTTGAAGTCGGTCCTTGCGCCAATCCTGATCGCAGCATAGGCAGCGGTCTGGTCGGTGTGGTGGGTTCCGGCAATCTGGAAGTATTGTTCGAACCGGCCGCGTTGAGCGACAAGGTGAAGTTCGTGATTGCCACCTCGGTGCACGGCTTTGAAGAAACCTGGGCCGCGGTCACGCGCAGCTGCGCAGAACGCTATCGCCTCGCCAATCTGATCATCACCATCAACGATGCTGGTGCCACACCGGCGGTGGTCAGCTTGCGTCTGATGCAAGCAGTGGAAGAATTCAGGGGTGCGCGATGACGACGAAAACCAATGCTGCACATAAAAGTTTTCTCGAACGCACGGCACGCCAGCGCGTCGCCGACTTGCTCGATAGCGACAGCTTCAGTGAAATCCTGCCGCCATCGGAGCGCCACTACAGTCCGCATCTGCCTGTGCTCGGGCAATCGGTCGCCTTTGACGACGGCATCGTGATCGGTTCCGGTTTGCTAAGTGGCGCCAAAGTATTGATCGCGGCGCAGGAACCGGCCTTCATGGGTGGCTCGGTCGGTGAGATACACGGCGCCAAGCTGACTGGTTTGCTGGAACTGGCAGTGAAGCAGGCGGCAGGGCCGCAGCGTCCGGCGGCCGTGCTGCTCTTGCTCGATACCGGCGGTGTGCGTTTGCACGAAGCGAATGCAGGTCTGATCGCGATTTCCGAAATCCAGCGCGCCGTGTTTGAAGTGCGACATGCCGGGATCCCTGTCATCGTGCTGATCGGCGGCTCCAATGGTTGTTATGGCGGCATAGGCATCGTCGCCAAATGCTGCGATCACATGATCATCTCGGAAGAAGGTCGACTCTCGGTCTCGGGCCCTGAGGTCATAGAAGCAGCGAAAGGCGTGGAAGAATTTGATGCACGTGATCGCGCGCTGGTCTGGCGCACCATGGGTGGCAAGCATCGCTATCTGATGGGTGATGCCGATCTGATAGTGGCTGACGACGTCGCTGCCTTCCGCAACGCTGCGATCAGCCTGCTCGGCGCCTCACGCCCATTGACGCTGGAAAGCATCACGCAAGAACACCAGGCCTTGCAGACGCGCATGCAGCGCTTCTCTGCCTGTGCTGATGCAACCCAGATCTGGCAAGAACTGGGTGTCGCGGAACCAGCCCATGTGCCTATCGCAGAGATCCCCGAATTTCTTGAAATGAGTGCACACGTGCGGAGGGAAGAACATGCTTGAGTGGAAAGAGTTATGTGATCAGTTGTTCCCGCAAGGTCATACGGTGACGGCGCATGGTCTGGTGCTGAGCGGAACAGGACGTGTCGGCGATGAAGTGGTGGCGGTGGTCGGCACGTCCGCGCATGCGGCGATCGGCGTCGACATCGCACTGGAATTATCGGCGGCGGTGATCGACATCATGAACCGTCAGCCCGGTGCACCTATTCTGATGCTGGTCGACACCCAAGGACAGCAGCTCTCGCGGCGTGATGAATTATTAGGCAACAGTCCCTTCCTCGCCCATCTGGCGAAATGCTTTGCGGTGGCACGTCAGCGTGGTCATCAATTGCTGAGTGTGGTGTATAGCGAAGCAGTCAGTGGCGGCTTTCTTTCGCTCGGCATGATCGCCGATGAAACCTATGCAGTACCGGGCGCACAGATACGCGTGATGGCGCTGCCGGCGATGTCACGCATCACCAAGCTGCCGCTGGAAGAGCTGGAAGCACTGTGCCGTACCTCGCCGATATTGGGGCCGGGTGCGCATAACTTCGTCGCCCTCGGTGCGGTGGAAGCAATCTGGGAAGGTCCGCTGGATCAGTGTTTGTCGCAAGCGCTGGCGCGAAAAAACAATCTCGATATACGTCGTGAACTGGGGGCCAGCCGTGGTGGCCGCACCGGTGCGGCGCGCATCGCGCAATTGGTGTGTGCATCTTAAACCGGCCCATCACATGACAGCTGAGCAAGCATTTGTATTCAAGCGTCACGCACGCGTCTGGCTAAACTGGCCGGACGCGGGCGAGCTTATACATCTGCAAGATGCGGTGCAGCTGGCTGCGATCCATCAGCATGCGGCACGTGGCTTACCTTTTGTTGCACGCAGCATGCAGCCCGGTGATTTGTATGGAATGGTGCCGCTCGGTCTGCGTCTGCCGCGCTCGGCGGCACCACGCTCCATCGGTTTTTGTGTGCCACCGACAGTGGTACGTGAAGTGAGTGATGCGCTGAGTTTGTCCGAGGCCTTGCTGCAGCGTACGCCTTTGCCGAAAGGCTGGCCCGACGCTCTGCAGCGTTTGCAGGCAGATGCGACTCGTCTGGGCTTGACCTTGCGTGTCTACGGTTCGCTGGCGTGGCAATGTGCGACCGGCATTCCATATCTGGCAGAAAACTCGGATATCGATTTATTGCTGGCACCGGAATCGGCCGAGCAAGCGCATGCCGGTTTGCGTTTGCTGGAAGCGGTAGAGGAAGAAGGTTTGTTGCGACTGGATGGGGAAATGATTTTTCCGGATGGTCGTGCGATTGCGTGGAAAGAATTACTGGCGAACACCCGTCTGGTCATGGTCAAGAGCGCAGAAGGCGTTGCGCTGGCCACGCAGGAATCAGTATGGAAGCAGGCGTCATGGCAGTGATCACAACCCAATCGAGCAGAACCAGACAAGTGGCGCGTGCGGCGCTACGGGCACTGTACGATGAGTTGTGCCTGTACCCGAAGCCGGGTCTGGTCAGTAAGGTCGATAACGGCAGTCACGACGACATGCAGCCGGCGACCTTTATCAAAAGTCTGTTTAGCCTGCGCCATTACTTTGCCGCGATTTACTGCGCTGGTACACGCAAGGCCGATTTTTCCGAATTGACGCAGCTTGGTCTGGCCGCAGAGGCGACCATGCTGCGCGCGACCGCCGGTGTGAATACGCATCGCGGCGCGATTTTTAATCTTGGTTTGTTATGTGCGGCGGCGGGTAGCGCTGACCTCATCAATGCATGTGATGAGCATACGCAGCCTGATCTGGCGCAGATCCTGATGAATAGTTGGGGTGCTGCCATCAAACTGGCGGACAGCGCGGACCGCAGTTCCAGTCACGGCAATCTGGTGTGTCGCAAATATGCGGTGGGTGGTGCGCGCGGTGAAGCCGCCGCCGGCTTCCCGCATGTCTTCAAAATTGGTTTACCTACGCTCCGCTTGATTCAACACGTCGGCGGCACGCCGGAAGCGGCACGTTGCCAGGCTTTCTTCGCGATCATGGCGGCGCTGGAAGATACCAATCTCCTGCATAGAGGTGGTGCCGAAGGTTTGAGCTATGCGCGTACCTCAGCGATTTCCTTTCTCGCCGCGGGCGGCGTGTTCGCGCGCGACTGGCAGCAGCACGCCGCCGATATTCATCATGCCTTTGTTGCGCGGCATTTGAGCCCGGGCGGCTCAGCCGACCTGTTGGCGGCAACGATATTTGTAGATGCCTTGACGACCCGCGTGGTGCAGGCATGAGCGCGCTGGCGATTGCCTGCCCCGGACAAGGTGCGCAGCATCCGCAAATGTTCGCGCTCGCACTGCAGTCGGACGCGGCGCGCGCGGTGCTGGCTGAATATACCGATGTGACAGGCGTTGATGTGGTGGCGCTAGCGGCCAGTGGCCAAGACTTGTTCAGCAATCGCAATGCGCAGTTATTAATATGCGGTGCGGCGCTGGCGACCTGGGCTGCCTTGCAGGAGCGCCTGCCGCAGCCGGAATTATTCATCGGCTATAGCGTCGGTGAGCTGGCAGCTTACGGTTGTGCCGGCGCCTGGAGCGTACGCGAGATGGGCTTGCTGGTGCCGCAGCGCGCATTGTTTATGGATCAGGTCGCACCCCACAACGCAGGTATGTTGGCGCTGAAAGGGATAGCAGCCAGCGCGCTCGCCGATGTTTGCGAGCGGTACAATCTTGAGTTGGCCATCGTCAATGGCGCAGATCATTTTGTGCTGGGTGGTTTGCGTAGCGATATTGAAAGCGCAGTGACAGACCTCACAGCTGCAGGGCACTGGTGCAAAGCACTGGACGTCGCGATACCTTCACATACCGCGCTGATGCAGGCGGCGGTGGCACCCTTCCGTCAGGCCTTGCGGCAGACCCCGGCGCATCCGTTGATAGCACCGGTACTGGCTGGCATCAATGGTTTGTCGGATGCCGAAGCCACGATAGCGGATACCTTGTCAGCGCAAATTGCTGAGCCAGTGCGCTGGCAGGATTGCATGAACACGACGCTGGAGCGCGGCGTCACGGTGGTGCTGGAACTGGGCCCCGGTCGCGCTTTGAGCCGTATGTTTGATGAGCTGGGCGTGGCAGTGGAGGCGCGCTCGGTGGAAGACTTCCGCACCCTGGACGGTATCGTCAAATGGGTAGAGACACGACTGAACGCAACATAAAATCATAGAAAAATTACACATGTCGATTAATCGTACGTCTGCCAAAGTAGTACCCGCCGGTTCTGATTTCAAACCAGCGCGCCAGCCTTTGCCATCGCCGCGTCCTTCGGTTGCCAGTTCGTCCGAGCGCGCTTATCTGCGTATAGAAGAAGCCATCGTCACGATGGAAATCGCGCCCGGCACTGACGTCAACGAAGCCTTCCTCAGCGATATCGCCGGCTTTGGCCGCACACCGGTGCGCGAAGCGGTGCGCAAATTATGCTTCGAGCATTTATTGGTGGTGAAGCCGAAGCGCGGCATCTTCGTCACCGAAATCGATCCGGTCGCACAATTGCGTCTGCTGGAAGTGCGGCGTGAAATTGATCGACTGGTATTCCAGAATGCAGCACGTCGTGCCACCCCGGAACAGCGTCGCCAGTTTGCTTTGCTGGGTGAGAACTTCCGCCGTTCGGCACAAGCCACCGACAAAATGTTGTTCATCCGTTGCGATAAGGAATTCAATGAACTGTGCCTGAACTGCGCGCGCAATGAATTCCTCACCGGCAGCCTGCGCTCGATACAGGGCTTGTCGCGGCGTTTCTGGTTTTGCTATTACAAGAGCTTTGATTATCTGTCCGTCACGGCCTTGCTGCATGCCGGCGTGGCTGAAGCGATCGCCTATGGCAATGTGGATCTGGTGACGGAAGCGACCGAACGTCTGGTCGACAGTGCCGAATCTCTGGCGCTGCGGGTGGCGGCGCAGCAAGGTGTGCTGGCCGAACATGAGGCGATATTGCCAGACCCGTCCGCGCATTAAACCAGCGGCGACATAGGTGGCCGCTGCTGTCTATGTCGCGCTCACCACTCGCTGTTTTTCCCTTCTTTTCCCGTCCTGCACTGTTGACGGGCACTTCCCTTAGAATATCCGGTCGAAAGTCGGCGGCAGTACTGTGGCCGCCTGCTTGATCTTGTCCTGCCTATTCGCCTCATGCATATATTTACTTACGGTTCGCTGATGTTTCCGCCGATCTGGCAGCGCGTGGTGCGTGGACATTACCGTTCGGCAACTGCGACGCTATCTGCTTACGCCCGTTACGCGCTGCGCGACGATAGCTATCCCGGCATGGTGGCGCAGCCTGATTCGGTAGTCGAGGGTGTGCTGTATTACGATGTGGATGCGCAGGATGTGGCCGAGCTGGATCGCTTCGAGGGCCATGAATATCGCCGCGAAGAAGTCAATGTTGTAATAGAATCAGGCGCAAGCGTGATAGCGTGTACTTACATATTTTTGGCGGAGCAGCGTCTTTCCGGCTTGCCGTGGGAGCCGCAGGGTTTCCGCCTGTCACGTTTCATTGATACTTATATAGAGGCGGAAGCTAGCGCCGATAGCAGCGACAAATTGGGCGGATGAGGGCTGGCTAGCCAGTATAATTCCGTCTACGTTTATTCCATTTCAATATTCGGTCTTGCACCGTCAGAAACAAATCATGCTCGCAGCACAAAAACAACGCCTCACCGAACTCTTCCAAGCCGCCGTCGCACCACTGGTCGCTGGCACCGAATTGCAGCCGACCATCACGCTGGAACGTCCACGCGACCCCAGTCATGGCGACGTGGCTTGCAATCTGGCAATGCAAATTGCCAAGCCACTCAAAAAGAATCCACGCGAAGTAGCGCAGGCGCTGGTCGCCGCCCTGCTCGACAATCCGGCTAATCGTGATCTGATCGAAGCGGCTGAGATCGCCGGTCCGGGCTTCATCAACCTGCGCCTGACTGCCGCCTCGCGCCAGTCGGTGGTCAAAACCGTATTGCAGGAAGCGGCCGAGTTCGGCAAAAGCAAGCTCGGCAATGACAAAAAAGTCATCATCGAATTCGTTTCTGCCAACCCGACCGGTCCGCTGCACGTTGGCCATGGTCGTCAGGGTGCTTTGGGCGATGCCATGTCTTCGCTGTTCCAGGCGCAAGGCTATGACGTTACCCGCGAGTTTTATTACAACGATGCCGGTGTGCAAATCGCCACGCTGGCAACTTCGGTACAGGCTCGCGGCAAGGGTTTGAAGCCGGGCGTTGAAGGCTGGCCGGAATCGGCATACAACGGCGACTACATCCAAGACATCGCGAACGACTTCCTGGCGAAGAAAACCGTCTCGGCCAGCAATGGTGAACCGGTCACCGCCAGCGGCGACATCAACGATATCGAATCGATCCGTCAGTTTTCGGTAACCTATCTGCGTCGTGAGCAAGATCTGGATTTGCAAGCCTTTGGCGTCAAGTTCGATAACTACTATCTGGAATCGTCGCTGTACGCTGACGGCAAAGTTGAAAAAACGGTTGATGCGCTGATCAAGGCAGACAAGACCTATGAGCTGGATGGTGCGCTGTGGTTGCGCACCACCGACTACCGCGATGACAAAGATCGCGTAATGAAGAAGTCCGACGGTACTTATACCTACTTCGTACCGGACGTCGCGTATCACACCGTCAAATGGCAACGCGGCTTTACACAAGCGATTAACGTGCAGGGTAGCGATCACCACGGCACCATCGCCCGCGTGCGCGCTGGTTTGCAGGCACTGGATATCGGCATCCCGCCAGGCTATCCGGATTACGTCTTGCACAAGATGGTGACGGTCATGCGTAACGGCGAGGAAGTGAAAATTTCCAAACGTGCCGGTTCCTACGTCACCTTGCGCGATCTGATCGAATGGTCGAACGGTGAGGTGGTGGACGGCGAAGTGCGTGACCTGACCCGCGGCCGTGATGCGGTGCGTTTCTTCCTGATCTCACGCAAGGCCGACACCGAATTCGTCTTCGACGTCGATATCGCGTTGACACAAGGCGATGAAAACCCGGTCTACTACGTGCAGTACGCGCATGCGCGCATCTGCTCGGTACTCGCACAATGGACCGACGGCGATGAAGCCAGCCTCGATAAAGTTGATCTGTCACCATTGACCGCACCGCGCGAAGCCGCGCTGCTGGCCAAGCTCGCCGAATATCCGGAAACCCTGCAAAAGGCATTGGAAGAACTCGGCCCGCACCAGGTCGCTTTCTACCTGCGCGACTTAGCGGGCGAATTGCATAGCTACTACAATGCAGAACGTGTATTGGTAGATGATGAAGCACTGAAAATGGCGCGTATCGCCCTCATGAGTGCAACACGACAAGTATTGCGTAACGGCCTGGCCCTGATCGGCGTTTCTGCGCCGGCACGCATGTAACAGGAAATTTATGATTAAGAATATGAAACACCGGGATCTCAAAAAGCAGGCTGGCGGTACTTTGCTCGGCCTCATCCTCGGCCTGATTATTGGTTTGGGTATTGCGGTCGGCGTGGCGCTGATGATTTCCAAAACACCGCTGCCATTCACCAATAAAACCGGTGCGCAACCGGAACGCTCGACGCAGCTGCCGCCGGCGACCAACGACTTGTCCGATCCGAACAAGCCTTTGTATGGCAAGAAACAGCCGAAGCCGGCAGAAGCGACCGAACCCGCCGCGCCGGCTGCACCGGCAACCGCCACCACACCAGGCGCACCGGTAGTAGACAAATCGACAGCAGCCAAGGAAAAAGCCCAGGCCAAGGTCGAAGCCGCAGCCAAGGCTGAAAGCGATGAAAAATGGATTTATTATCTGCAGGCGGGCGCCTTCCGTGAACGCGCCGATGCAGAAAACATGAAAGCAAAACTGGCATTATTGGGTTTCGAAGCAAGCGTCTCTGCCTATCAAGCCGATACCGGTGCATTGCACCGTGTCCGTATCGGCCCCTTCGGCCAATTGGAAACAATGAACCGAGTGCGTGGCAAGCTGTCTGATAACGGCGTCGATGTCGCAGTGGTGCGCATCGGCAAATAACTGAAAGGGATCACATGCGTTTTATTCAACACCTGTTGGCAGTCGCAAGTCTGAGTTTGTTTGCCGCGACCGCCGGCGCATCACCGACCGCACCGGTCAACGGCACCGATTACCGCACGCTGGAAAAAGCCCAGCAAGTCGATAGCGGCAAGAAAGTCGAAGTCACCGAATTCTTCTGGTACTCCTGCCCGCATTGCAGCGCGCTGGAACCAGCACTCGAAGCCTGGGTGAAAAAGCAGGGCGATAAAATCAACTTCAAGCGTGTGCCGGTCGCCTTCCGTGACTCCTTCATTCCACAGCAAAAGCTGTACTACTCGCTGGAAGCACTGGGTTTGCTGGGCACCGTGCATGCCAAAGTGTTCCGTGCGATCCACGTAGAACGTCAACCTCTGGATACCGACAAGCAAATCGCTGACTTCATCGTCAAGCAAGGCGTAGACGCGAAGAAATTCGCCGAGGTCTACAACTCCTTCGGCATCCAGTCCAAAGTACAGCGCGCAACGCAACTGCAAGGCGCGTACAAAGTGGATGGCGTACCGATGATCGCGATTGACGGCCGTTATGTCACCTCGCCATCCATCGTCGGCGCCTCGCTGGGCAACCGTCCGGAAGCCATCTTGCACGAAGCTACGCTGCAAGTAATGGACTGGCTGGTTACCAAATCCGCAAAGTAAGTTTCAGGTTCGCAGTGCTGAGTTAGTTTTTTAGACCAGCACTCTGCAGCATGAGTAAAATCCGCAACTCGCAAGATTGCGGATTTTTTATTGGGAGTAAGCATGACAGTTAATCGGCAACGCGTATTCATCACAGGGGCATCGAGCGGACTGGGTGCTGCGCTGGCGCGCAAGTATGCCCAGCAAGGCGCGGTGCTTGGTCTGGTCGCACGCCGCCGCGCAGTATTGGAGGATTTGACAGCTGCTTTACCAAATGCGGCTGATCATCAAATCTATGCGCTGGACGTCAACGATCATGCGGCACTGGCGCAAGCTGCTGCTGACTTCATCCGGCATGCGCAAGGGATAGACATCGTCATCGCGAATGCCGGTATCTCACGCGGCACGCTGACCGAGTATGCGGAAGACTTGCAAGTCTTCGAGCAAGTCTTTGCGACCAATGTCACGGCGACGGTGGCGACCTTCTCACCGTTCATTGCGACGATGCAGGCACAGGCTGCGGCCGGGCATACGGCTTGCCGTCTGGTCGGTATCGGTAGCGTGGCAGGCATCCGTGGCTTGCCGGGTGCCGGTGCGTACAGCGCGTCGAAGTCGGCGGTGATCAGCTACTGTGAATCGCTGCGGGTGGAATTGAAAAAATCAGGCATCAAGGTCGTGACCATTGCGCCGGGCTATATCGATACACCGATGACGCAGGTGAATGATTACGCGATGCCCTTCCTGATGCCGGTTGAGAAGTTTGCTGAAGTGGCGACTGCGACGATAGCTGCGGGATGCAGCTATCGGGTGATTCCGTGGCAGATGGGGATGGTGGCTAAGGTGCTTAGATTGCTGCCTAATTGGGCTTATGATTTTTTGTTTGCTAATGCACCACGTAAGGCTCGGAAGTTATAGAGCGTCTCAACTTGAATACCTAGCTTCTTCGTGGTGACATGCCGGGGTGCCCGGCGGCCACTCACTTGGCAGCGTCAAAGCGGAATTCAAAACCGAGAAATGGATTTGAGGTGTTGAGGTAGAAAGTTGGTGTATTGTTTGATCCGTGATAATTGCGGAAGAACCCTGTCATGCTCTCTATAATTTTTCTGGCCTTAGCTCTTGTATGTGCTTGGTTAGCTTCTGTTGCATACCGTACTAGTAAGGGCATCAGGGAATTACCATTCAAAGTTTTGACTGGTGATACCTACGATTTTTTGTCTGGTACTGAACGCATTGAGATGCAAGAGAGATGGAGTCGCCGTATCGGCTTGAATCACTACATATGGATCTTGTTTTCCGTCCTATGCGTAATCCTCGCCATCTCTACTTTAGTGATGGATTATTGAGATAGGGATGTTTAGGATCTTTATTGATGAGTTTATTTGATATCAATACACCTGAAACCGAATCACCCCATCCTCACTAACCATCCGCTTCAACATCCCATCCTTCCAAAGCTTGTGCAAATGCGCCAAGGCCTCCCCCAGCGCAAAACTCAACTGATGTGAATCCAGTTTACGCACAAACATAATCGGCACGATGTCTGCTGCCGATTGTGGTGTGACGCAGGCTTTTAATACCTCGTCCAATCGCGCCGCATGATGATCAAACAATTGCTGGATACGCGTATGCAAACCACGGAAAGGCTTGCCGTGCGATGGCAGTACCAGCGTGTCTTCCGGCAAATCTTTATATTTCAAAAGAGAATCTAGATATTGCTGTACCGGATTCGATTCCGGTTCCACCGCAAAGACCGAGACATTGGTCGAGATGCGCGGTAGCACCATGTCGCCGGAAATGAGCAGGTTCAAATCTTCGCAGTAGAGCGCAGCATGTTCCGGCGCGTGGCCGAAGCCGGTGATGACGCGCCAGGCGCGGCCGCCGATGCGGAAGCTTTGCTGGTCGTGCATGCGGATGTAGGACGTCGGCACACTCGGTACCAACGTCGGGTAGTAGCTGCGGCGGCCTTCCAGCTCGGCCAGCATTTGCGGATCGGCCAGACCGTGGCGTTTGAAGAAGGGGAACATCGAGGTGCCGTCGGCACCGGGCAAGGCGGCCGACATCATGCGCGCGAAGGTGTATTCACCTGTCGTCATCCAGAGCGGTACCTTCCAGCGACTGCAGATCCAGTCAGCGAGCCCGACGTGATCCGGGTGACAGTGGGTGGCGATGACGCGCACTACCGGCAAGCCTTCCAGCTGGGTCGCGAAGACGCTTTCCCAGGCGGCGCGGGTAGCGTCGTTGGCGATACCGCAGTCGATCACGGTCCAGCCGCGTACCGTGCCGTTTTCACCCTCAAACTCATCGGCCAGCAGCCACAGATTGATGTGGTTGAGTGCAAAGGGCAGGCCCATGCGCAGCCATTTCACGCCGGGCATGATCTCGAACGTGCTGCCTACGTCTGGCAACGTGTCGTCAAATGGATAGGCTAGTTGTGCTTCAAGCAAATTCATCGCATTCCCGTGTCAAGCCAATAAGATTCACATTCCCGGTGGGCGCGCCTACAATAGCCGACGGAAATGCATGGCGTCATTCTACGGTGTTCGTTCGGATTACGTCATTGCAACTTGAACAAGCAGGACTGATGATGACAAAAACCAAGACCACGGCCTGCCCTTGCGGCCAGAGCGATTATGCGCAGTGCTGCCAACCGTATCATAACGGTACGCCTGCACCGACTGCCGAAGCGCTGATGCGTTCGCGTTACAGCGCTTATGCGCTTGGCCTGATGCACTATGTGCACGCGACCTGGCATGCATCGACACGCCCCCCGCTGACGGATTTTGTACATGATGCAGCAACGAAGTGGCTGGGTCTGGAAGTGCGCAAGTTCGTACCGGGTCAGGATGAAGCGACCGTCGAGTTCGTGGCCCGCTCCAAGAGCGGTGGCCGGGCGCAACGTCTGCACGAGGTCAGCCGTTTCGTAAAAGAAGATGGACGCTGGTTTTATATAGACGGCGTTTTCCCCGAATAAGTAGTTGTTGAAACAGTTGTTGAAAAGCGAGCTCCCGATGGTGGATGCAGTAAATAAAGCGCCGCATAAAAATAATGATCTGGTCGCGCGCAGTTTGCGCAGCGTCTGGCATCCCTGTACTCAGATGCAGCATCATGAAACCTTGCCGCTGGTGCCGGTCAGCCACGGGCGCGGCGCATGGTTGTATGACACCGATGGCCAACGCTATCTGGATGCGATCAGTTCGTGGTGGGTGAATATGTTTGGTCACGCCAATCCGCGCATCAATAGTGCTTTGCGCTCTCAGCTCGATATGCTGGAGCATGCGATGCTGGCCGGCTTTACGCATGAGCCGGTAGTGCAATTGTCGGAACAACTGGCGGCACGTACCGGCCATGCGCTGGGTCATTGCTTCTATGCGTCGGATGGCGCATCGGCGGTTGAGATCGCCTTGAAGATGAGCTTCCATGCATGGCGCAATAATGGTTTGAGTGACAAGCGTGAATTCGTTTGTCTGAAGGGTAGTTATCACGGCGAGACCATTGGTGCGCTGGCGGTGACCGATGTACCTATCTTCCGCGATGCTTATGATGCGATGCTGCAGCATGCGCATGTGGTGATGAGTCCTGATGCGCGCGCTGCGCGTGATGGCGAAACTGCCGCTGATGTCGCGCGTCGCGCTGCCGCTGCACTGGAAGCCTTGCTGCAGGAACGCGCACCGCATATCGCGGCACTGATCGTCGAACCGCTGGTGCAATGTGCAACCGGCATGGCGATGTACGATCCGCTGTATTTGCAGCTGGCACGTGTCTTGTGCGACAAGTATCAGGTGCATTTGATCGCCGATGAAATCGCAGTCGGTTGTGGTCGCACCGGTACCTTCTTCGCTTGTGAACAAGCGGCGATCTGGCCTGACTTTTTATGTCTGTCCAAAGGGATCAGCGGCGGTTACCTGCCTTTGTCGCTGGTGATGACGCGTGATGAGATTTATCAGGCTTTTTATCACGGTGATGTGGCACGCGGCTTTTTGCACTCGCATTCTTATACCGGCAATCCGCTGGCCTGCCGTGCCGCACTGGCGACCTTGGCGATCTTTGATGAAGACGATGTGATCAATGCGAACCGCGTCAAGGCGGATCGATTAACGCAAGCCTTGGCTCCGTTGGCAGCGCATCCGCAAGTCAGTAATTTCCGCCAGCGCGGCATGATCTGGGCTTTCGATGCGGTGATCGATGATGAGCAGGCCGCGGCGACTTTTTCGCGGCGCTTCTTTACCAGCGCGCTGGAACATGAATTACTGCTGCGCCCTATCGGTAATACGGTTTATCTGATGCCACCCTATATCTTGAATCCTGAAGAAATTGATGGGCTGGCGGCGCGTACGCAAACCGTGTTTGAGAAGGTCATGCAGCATGAGTAAGTTGATATGAGCAAATTAATAGCGGGACTGGAACAACAGCTTGCGCAAATCGATGCGCAAAGTCTGCGTCGTCGGCGTCGCGTGAGTGAGTCGCCGTGTGCGCCGCGCGTACAGGTGGATGGCCGCAGCATGCTGGCTTTTTGCAGCAATGATTATCTGGGGCTGGCCGCGCATCCGCGCATTGTGCAAGCTTTGCAGGAAGGTGCCAGTCTGTACGGTGCAGGCAGCGGTGCCTCGCATTTGATCAGCGGCCACTCGCGGGCACATGCGGCGCTGGAAGAACGGCTGGCTGAATTTGTCGCGCCGCAGATCGCTGATGCGCGCGCGCTGTATTTTTGCACCGGCTATATGGCGAACATCGCCATCCTCAGCGCCTTGTCTGGCAGCGGTGCCGATCTCTTTTCTGAATCGCTGAACCATGCTTCGCTGATCGACGGTGCGCGTTTGTCGCGTGCCAATGTGCAGGTGTATCCGCATGGGGATTTGGATAAACTCGCAGCCCTGCTGGCGGCGATTACTGCCAGCAATAAGATGGTGGTGACTGATAGCGTCTTTAGCATGGATGGCGATCTGGCCGCCCTGCCGCAATTGCTGGCTTTGTGTGAGCAATATGATGCGTGGCTGGTAGTGGATGATGCGCATGGCTTCGGTGTGCTGGGTGCACACGGACGCGGCGTGCTCGAGCATTTTGCGCTGAGTTCGCCGAATCTGGTTTATATGGGGACGCTGGGCAAGGCGGCCGGTGTGGCCGGTGCCTTTGTCGCCGCGCATAAGAGTGTGATTGAGTGGCTGGTGCAACGCGCCCGCCCGTATATCTACACCACTGCCGCACCACCGGCCGTCGCGCATGCGCTGCTGACCAGTCTGGATATCATCGAAGGTGCGGAAGGTGCCGCGCGTCGTGCACACTTGCAAACATTGATCGCGCAATGGCGTGCCGCTTTGAAGTTGCAGCGCTGGCAGGCGCTGGCGTCGGATACCGCGATCCAGCCGGTCGTGATCGGCACCAATGAAGAAGCGATGCAGGCTGCTGCCGCGTTGTATGCGCAAGATATCTGGGTGCCGGCGATCCGGCCACCGACCGTCGCGGCCGGGACCGCGCGTTTGCGTGTGACCTTATCGGCGGCGCATACTGCAGCTGAAGTGAGTCTTTTGACAGACGCGCTGCATAAACTGGAGCAAGGGGAATAAAGCGATGACAGCGACTTTTAATTGTTTTGTGACCGGCACCGATACCGAAATCGGCAAAACCACGATTTCTACCGCCCTGTTACATGCTCTGGTGCAACAAGGGGTGCGCGCGGCGGCGATCAAAAGTGTGGCGGCGGGCGCAACGCCAATTCAGACAAGTGAGGGTCAGGTCTGGCACAATGACGACGCTGACGCGCTGGCGCAGGCTGCAAATGTGGTTTTGCCGCGAGAATTGGCCACGCCATATTTGCTGCAGGCCGCTGCTGCGCCGCATGTTTCGGCGGAGTTGCAAGGCGTTGCTATTGATATCGAGCATATTAAGAGCTGTTATGCGCAGGTGCGGGAGATGGCCGATGCCGTGGTGGTGGAGGGCGTCGGTGGTTTTCGCGTTCCCTTGTCTGACCATGCCGATACTGCGGATTTAGCCCAACAACTGGGTTTGCCCGTCATAATGGTGGTCGGTCTGCGTTTGGGCTGCCTGAATCACGCCCTGCTGACCGCCGATGCGATCGCCGCACGCGGCCTGAAGCTGGTGGGCTGGGTAGCCAATACAGTTGATGCCGGGATGCCGTTTGCCGAGGATAATGTAGCCGCATTGGCCGCGCGTTTATCCGCGCCGCTGCTGGGTTGTGTGCCGCGTCTGGCCGCGCCCTTGCCAGCTGCCGCTGCCGCGTATCTGGATTTTTCGTGTTTGCCGAATTGGCCCAAGGCCTGATCTGGCGGACACCCGATTTAAATTTTAGTCAGGAGTTTTTCGATGTCGTCGCAACCAGTAACATTCCAGGCGCCTGTCGCACCTATCATTCCAACCGCATGGCCGGTGGATGATGTGCTGGCCTTGTTCAACCTGCCGTTCAACGATTTAATCTTCCGTGCGCAAACCGTGCATCGCGAAAACTTCGATCCGACGGAAGTTGAGCTGGCGACCCTGTTGTCGATCAAGACCGGCGGCTGCCCGGAAGACTGCGGCTATTGCCCGCAAGCCGCACGCTACGACACCGGCGTGACCGCACAAAAAATCCTGCCACTGGAAGAAGTGCTGACCGCCGCGCGTGAAGCGAAGGCGCATGGCGCGACCCGTTTCTGCATGGGTGCCGCATGGCGTGAACCAAAAGACCGCGACCTGGAAAAAGTCGAAGAGATGGTGCGTGAAGTGAAGGCCATGGGCCTGGAAACCTGTGCAACCCTCGGCATGCTGGGCGAAGGCCAGGCGGAAAAACTGAAGAACGCCGGTCTCGATTACTACAACCACAACCTGGATACCGCGCCCGAGTTTTACTCGAACGTGATCTCGACCCGTGATTACCAGAATCGTATCGACACGCTGGGTCGTGTACGCGGTGCCGGTATCAAGGTTTGTTGTGGCGGTATCGTCGGCATGGGCGAATCGCGTTTGCAACGCGCCGGCCTGATCGCGCAATTGTGCAATATGGATCCTTACCCTGAGTCGGTGCCGGTGAATAACCTGGTGCAGGTTGAAGGCACGCCTTTGCACGGTACCGATCCTATCGATCCGCTGGAATTCGTACGTACCGTTGCGGTTGCGCGCATCACGATGCCGAAGGCGCGTGTGCGCTTGTCCGCCGGTCGCCGCGAAATGGGTGAAGCGATCCAGGCGCTGTGCTTTGTGGCTGGTGCGAATTCGATTTTCTACGGCGACAAATTGCTGACCACCGGCAATCCGGAAGCGATGGCGGATCAGGAGTTGCTGGAAAAACTCGGCATGCATACCCGCAGCACCGCGATCGATGCGCGTTGCGACGTCACACCTTCGTGATCACGCCTACGTAATCTTTGGTAGATATCGTTTTGGATATTGATGCGGCCGGTTGATACTCTCGACCGGCCGTTTTTTATGGAGCATGCGCAATTGAATCCCCTGCCAACAGCCGTCAAGATCATCGAAGTCGGCCCGCGCGACGGTTTGCAAAACGAGCAGCAAACCATTAGCGCCGAGACCAAGATAGAACTGGTCAATCGCCTGTCGCAAGCGGGCTTCCCGAATGTAGAGGCGGCGTCCTTCGTGTCACCGAAATGGGTGCCGCAGATGGCAACTTCAACCGAAGTGATGGCCGGCATCACGCGTCGCCCCGGCACACTCTATTCCGCCTTGGTGCCGAATATGAAGGGCTTTGAAGCGGCACTGGCAGCAGGCGTCGATGAAGTGGTGATCTTCGCCGCCGCATCGGAAGCCTTTTCACAAAAGAATATCAATTGCTCGATTGCTGAATCGATCGCGCGTTTCCGCGATGTCGCGCAAGCGGCCAAGCAGCACAATCTGCGTTTGCGTGGAGCCTTGAGTTGCGCTTTCGGCTGTCCGTATCAGGGTGAAGTTACAGCTGATAGCGTGGCTGATGTGGTGCGTCAATTGCGTGAGCTGGGTTGCGATGAAATCGATATTGCCGACACCATAGGCGTGGCGACGCCGCGCCATGTGCAAGTGGTGATGCAGCGTGCGATAGAGGAATTCCCGCTTGATCGTTTATCCGGCCACTTCCACGATACCTACGGCCAGGCGCTGGCAAATATCTACGCCAGCCTCGAAGTCGGCATCTCGATTTACCATGCCTCCGTCGCGGGCCTCGGCGGTTGTCCGTATGCGAAAGGCGCGACCGGCAATGTCGCTACCGAAGACGTGCTGTACATGATGCAGGGACTCGGCATAGCAACCGGCATCGACCTGGAGGCAGTGGTGGATGCCGGACAATTCATTTCGGAGAAGTTGGGGCGCAAGGCGGTCAGCCGTGCCGGCAATGCGATCGCGGCGAAGCGCACGCCGGGCTGTTCCTGATCTGCGTAGCCCGGAATTGAAAAAGGGGTGCAAGCATTGCTTGCACCCCTTTTTTTGTATCAACTACCAAACTGCGTTTTCAGTCGTCAATTCCCGTACAGGAATTCCGGCAGCCACAAGGTCATGCCCGGCCACAGATACATCAGGACCATACAGATGATCACGATGAACATATAGGGCATCATGCCGGCAAAAATCTGGTTGAGGGTGACATGCTTCGGTGCCACTCCTTTCAGATAGTAGGCCGACATCGCCACCGGCGGTGACAGGAAGGCTGCCTGCAGGTTGACGAAGACCAGTGTGCCCCACAACAAAGGATTGATGTCGAAGTGGTGCAGCATAGGCAGGAAGATAGGCACGAAGATCACGATGATCTCGGTCCATTCCAGCGGCCAGCCAAGGATGAAGATGATGGCCTGCGACAGCAGCATGAATTGCAGCGGCGTCAGGTCCAGCGACAACACCCATTGCTCCACCAGTGCCTGGCCGCCGAGGATGGCGAACACGGCAGAGAAAATCGCCGAGCCGACAAACAGCCAGCACACCATCGCCGTCGTTTTCGATGTCAGGAACACTGCTTCCTTGATCTTCTTCCAGGTCAGGGTGCGCGCCTGTATCGCCAGCAGGAAGGCGCCGAAAGCGCCGACCGCTGCCGATTCAGTTGCAGTGGTAATGCCGAACAGGATTACCGCCAGCACCAGGAAGGTCAGCGTCGCCAGCGGCAGCGTCGAAGACATCAGCAACTTCAGCAGCTGGAAGAGTTCACCCTCCATGATCCAGTAGTAGTAGATGAGTAAAGCTGCAGACACTACGCACAGGATGGAGAAGTAGATATAGAAGCCGGATGGTGGCCCGGTGTACTCATGTGCCGGTATCGAAGCCTGTAACTCGGCATCGCCCATCTCTTGCAAACCGACGGAAGAGTCTTCATCCGCTTCGGCCGTCTGCTCACTGCCGAGTTCCTGCAACGGTGCTTCTGCCAATGCATTCGGATCGCTGCCTTCGGCTGCCGGTGCCTGCCGTGTTTCCGTTGCGACCGGGCGGGTTGGTTCGACTTCATCCGGTTGTTGATGGATGACGACATACCACCACACCAGCCACACGGTGAGCACAGTCATGAAGAGCGGCATCAGCACTGCGAGGAAGTTTTTGAATAACTTCCAGTAAGTGATTTTCTGGCCGTTGACTTCGATCTGCATCGCCTTGCCTGGCATGGCCACTGCAGCCACCAGGGCCGGCAGCATCTTCTTCGAATAGGCTTCCTGCAGCTTGGTGGTCCATGGTTCAACCGGGATATGCGTTGCGCTTTCCGGCAGGCGTGGTGCGATCTTCGGATTGATCATCGCCCAGCCTATGATGTAGACCAGGTACAGGAAGGCGAGGAAGAAGCCCGGCAACATCGCGGCGGCATAAAGTTTGACGATGGACTCACCGGCTACTGCGGCAAACACGATGATCATCACCGATGGCGGGATCAGGATACCCAGCGTGCCGCCGGCAGTGATGACGCCGGCTGCCAGCCGTGTGTCGTAACCTGCCTTCAGCATCGGGTTGAACGCAATCACGCCCATCAGCACCACCACCGCGCCGACGAGGCCGCTGGCGATACCCCAGAAGGTACAGACGATTAATGAAGCGACAGCCAGCGAAGCCGGAACCCGGCGGAACGCGAGCTGGAAGCTGTAGAACATTTTGTCCACCAGCGCCCCTCGCTCCATTACGTAGCCCATGAGCACGAATAGCGGTATCGATACCAGTACATCGTTCGTCATCGCGCCATAGGCACGCTGCACCATCAGATCAAAGATCTTGTTGTGTATCCAGGATTGTGAAGGATCATAAAACGCAATAAAACCAAATGCAGTGCCTAGCCCCATCAAGGTGAACGCAGTCGGAAATCCCAGCAGGATGACCACTACGATCAGGGCCAGCATCAACATGCCCATTGCCGGATCGCTCATAGTTTCGCTCCATCGCCCATGCCGCGTTGTTTTGCCGCTTCTTCAATTGAATGTGCACGTTCGATCGCATCCTGACGGGTTGCTTCATCGACGTACTCGCTATTGGCAAGCTGCTGTTCGACGACGTCGATTTCTTCAGCATCTTTCAGGCGTGGCGGCCATTCGCCGGTTTTGAGGCAGACCACACAGCGGACGATTTCAGCCAGGCCCTGCAGCATCATCAAGGCACCTGCCAGTGGAATGATGGCCTTGAAGTGATAGATCGGTGGTCCGTTGGCGGTCAGGGTCGAGTGTTCCTGGATACGCCATGAATCGCCGGCATACTCCCATCCGGCATAACACAGCGCCAGGATGCCGGGGATGAAGAAAACGAAGTACAGGATGAAATCAAGTGTGGCCTGGGTGCGTGGCTTCATGCTGCTATACAGGAAGTCACCACGGACATGGCCGTTCTGCGCCAAGGTATAGGCACCGCCGAGCATGAATAATGTGCCGTAGAGCATATTGGTGGCATCGAAGATCCAGGCCGTAGGTGCATTGAGCAGGTAGCGTTTGAATACTTCCGCACAGATCATGAGCATCAGCCCCATGATCAACCAGGAGGCGGCTTTGCCGGCCCAGGTATTGATGCGATCTACCCTGTTGAGAAAAAGTTGGACGGTCATGGATACACCTTTTCAGGAAACAGTGCTGCTTAAAAAACGGGCATCACTCCCGCTCGCGATCAGGAGGATGCCCGTTGCTTCAATCCTTCATCAGGACTTGGCCGCTTTTTTCGGTCCGAAGTAGTGATTGAAGGCCATGCGCCTGTTATTGTTGGTATCCATATCCCAGCGCATTGCGCGCTCGGCAAACGCACGTTGCGAGGCTTCGACTTCGCGGAACAGTGCATTGTCTGCACCCTTCTTGGCGACGACTTCATCCCACACCGTGAGTTGGGTTTGCAGCAGCGCGTCAGGTGTCTTGTAGAACTTGACGCGATCCTTGGTTTGCATCTCGCGATAATCTTTCGAATAGCGGTCGATGGCTTTCCACGACATATCCGCCGATGAGGCTTCCACCGCATTGGCGATGATGGCTTTCATTTTGGGTGGCAGTGCTTCGTACTTGGTTTTATTGAAGCTGATCTCGAACTGCTCGGAGCTTTGGTGGAAGCTTTGCAGCATGCAGACTTTGGAAACGTCCGGGAAGCCGAGTACGCGATCCGAGCTGGCGTTGTTGAATTCAGCGCCGTCCAGCAAGCCGCGATCCATGGCGGATACGATCTCGCCGCCCGGCAGTGCGTTCACGGCAGCACCCATCGCGGTAAACATATCAATCGCGAGGCCGTTGGTACGGAACTTCAGGCCCTGCAGGTCTTCTTTCTTGGTGATCGGTTTTTTGAACCAGCCCAAAGGTTGGGTCGGCATAGGACCGGTCAGGAAGGAAGTAACGTTGGCACCGATGGAGGTGTAGAGTTTTTCCAGCAGCTCCTTGCCGCCGCCGTATTTGTGCCAGGCCAGGACCATGTTCGCATCCATGCCGAACACCGGACCCGAAGTCCAGAGTGCGATGGCACTTTGCTTGCCGTAGTTATAGCCCATCACACCGTGGCCGCCGTCGAGCGTACCTTTCGAAACTGCATCGAGCAGACCGAAGGCCGGTACCACTGCGCCTGCCGGCAACACTTCAATCTTCAGTTCGCCGCCGGTCATATCATTGACCTTCTTGGCAAAATCCTGTGCGTATTCGTGGAAAATATCTTTGCTAGGCCAGGTGCTTTGGAAGCGCATCTGGGTGACAGTCTGCGCTGTCGAAATCATCGGGAAACTGAGTGCGGCTGCTGCGCTTGCTGTTGTTGCGGTGCCCAGGAACTTACGGCGGGAGGAGGTAGGCGTCTGACTCTGCTTGTGGCTCTTCTTCATTGTGTATCTCCTTTTATATTTTTTAGAAATCACTTTGATTCATCAACCGACAGGTAGCATCCATTGATATTTAATGGCGGCGTTACTGACGTGAGTAGAATGCGCTTTCGTGTGCATATGTCAAGTTGCATCGCAACAAGCGGAGCATATTTTTCGCTTTTATTTTTTTGGAAAACGGATAAAAAACGCGATGTGTTAAATGTTTTTCGCGGCATGAAGTTAACTTACAGCGAGCGTTTTTTGCGCGCTTTGTTGTAAGCACTTTTCATAGGTAAAAGCAGAGATTTTTCGGCGTTTCCACTTGTAAGGAAATTCCTGTTTTCGCTTGTACATAAGATGAATTTGCACCAGTTTGGCGACACCTTGCATGTCACAAACATGCATTTGTGGCGCTGCAGTTAATCTGTTTAAATGCATCAATTATTTTTCGTGCGTGAACATCGCTGTGATTTTTCTTACGCGATGCTTACAAAAATATGGGCCGATCACACACCATGTCTGATATCGATCTGATTCAAATCAATTTACGCGGTCAGCCTGTCAGCAAGGTCGGTAACTTGCATGCGATTGCACGCCAGGTTTGCGTGGCGACTGCGCGCTTGTATGCCGATGCAGAGTTCGTCGCACCATGGGTCGGTTATCTGGCGCAGCGCGATGGCAAGATCGTCGGTGCGTGTGCATTCAAGGCGCCACCGCAAGATGGCAAAGTAGAGATCGGTTATCTGACCTTTCCCGGTTTTGAAGGGCAAGGCGTAGCCACGCTGATGGTGCGGCAGTTACTGCAGATTGCGCATGCCGAGCACGCAGCACTCACGATACGCGCGCTGACAGCAAACGAAGAGAATGCATCAAACGCAGTGCTGCGTAAGCTGGGCTTCCAGTTTGCCGGTGCGATAGACGATGCGGAAGAAGGCCAGATGTGGGTGTGGCAGCTGGCGATGCATACATAGGAATTGGAAAAACAGCATGTTGGAAATGAAAACGGTCGCCTTGTTCATCGTGACGGCACTGGCGGAAATCGTCGGTTGTTATTTGCCCTATCTGTGGCTGCGTCAGGGCGTCACGGTTTGGGTCTTGTTGCCAGCGGCCTTCAGTCTGGCTCTGTTCGCCTGGCTGCTGACGCTGCATCCTGAGGCCAGTGGTCGGGTCTATGCAGCCTATGGCGGTGTGTATGTCGCGGTGGCGCTGGTCTGGCTATGGGCGGTCGACGGCATCAAGCCTACGGTGTGGGATGTGGTGGGCGTGGCTTGCACGCTGCTCGGTATGGCCATCATCATGTTCGCGCCGCGGCAGGCATAAGGCTCCGCCCGCACTAGCTTTACTGCGCAGGATGTGGGCTGAGCTTTATTGGGTGCTGAACAGGCTGGGAAAGATTTCGATACCGGTCGCATTCAGTGCTGCAAAAACACGTCCGTCTTCATGCGTGGTGACGTCGACGATGCCAGCATCTTCAAACTCGCTGAGGGTGCGACGCAGGGTACTCATCGGGATGCATGAGCGTTTGCTGAGCTTGGCCAGCGACCATGCGCTGGCACTGCTGTCCTGTGACGCTTCCCACAGGTTGCGCAGTATGGTGACTTTGATCGGGTCCAATTCGTCTTGCGCTGAGGTGTCTGCACTGGCCATATGATGGGCTTTCCTTTTGGTGCATGTGTGCTGATGTCCGTGCCCGCCATTCAGTCTGGCGTGTTGCATGTGAACATCCCGTCTCCGATGCGCTCTCTGTGGAGCGTTATCAGTATTATTTGTGTAGCGCCGTCTGACTATGGCGCTTTGGCACTTCACTTCATATTATAGTTTTCACGCGTGCGGCTATCAACTGCGCGTTCTGCCTGCGTCATGCAATCAGCCACCAGTTTGCCGACCGTCCTGAGCGCATCTTCTATGCTGCTCGACCACGGGTAGCTGTAGTTCAGACGGATGAAGTTGCTATAGCCGTTGCTGACTGAAAACATATACCCCGGACCGATCGTGATGCCTTTCTGTAAGGCTAGTTCATACAGCGTGATCGAGTTGACTAGCGCCGGCAATTCCACCCACAAGACATAACCGCCTTTCGGCTCCGAGGTTTGCGTTCCTGCCGGGAAAAAACGTTTGACGGCAGCCCGCATGATGCTGGCTTGCTGTGCGTAGATTTTGCGGATGTGGCGCAGATGATGTTCGTAGCCATCGTGTTCCAGATACTCGGCGATCGCCATTTGCGGAATGGTCGGTGTGGTCAGCGTATTGAGGAACTTCAACTTCTCGACCTGATCGCGATAACGTCCCGGCATCGCCCAGCCTATGCGGTAGGCCGAAGTCAGGCTCTTGGAGAAAGACGCACAGTGCAAGACCAGACCCTCGGTGTCGTAGGACTTGAGCGAGGTCGGATGGGCATCACCGAAGTACAACTCGTTATAGACATCGTTTTCTATCACCGGCACTTGTCGCTGCGTAATCAGCTTGACCAGCGCGCGCTTGTTTTCATCCGACATCTGGAAACCGAGCGGGTTCTGGAAGTTGGGCATGACCATGCAGGCGGCGATCTTATTGTTGTCGAGGATTTCTTCCAGTGCCGCCAGATCAATGCCCTCGCGCGGATGGGTGGCGACTTCTATTGCGCGCATGCCCATACGTTCGATCGCATGCAACATCGCATAGAAGGTCGGTGATTCGACGGCGACGATGTCACCGGGTTTGCCGACCGCTTGCAAACAGAGATTGATTGCTTCGGTCGCACCGACGGTGACGACGATTTCATTCGGATCGATCGCGCTGCCGTTTTCCAGATAGCGCCGTGCGATCTGGCGGATCAGATCGGGATGGCCAGGCGGTAGCGCATCAGTGACGCCCCATTTGGTTTTGCGCCGCGTGATGCCATACGCATAGCGATTGATCTTTTCCGACGGGAACAGGCTGGGGTCGGGATACGGCGAGCCTAGTGGTACCGCATCATTGGTAATCGAGCGTAGCGTAGAGAGCACCAGATGACTGACGTCAACCTGCGATGAGATAGCCACTGGCTGTGAGGTGCGCAATTCTTGCGCTGCCTTGCCTGTATGGGTAGCGACGCGCACGAAGTAGCCGGATTGCGGGTGGCTTTCGATGATGCCTTTGCTTTCCAGTAAAAGAAATGCGTGCACGACGGTGGTGATACTGAGGCGATGATGCTGGCTGGTTTGGCGTATCGACGGCAAACGTTCGCCGGGACGGAACACGCCGTTCTCGATCAGCTCTTCGATATCTTTTGCCAGCTTTTCATACAGCTTCACAAATGCCCCTGATGCTTGTCATGTTAATTTTTTGCTGTGTAATGAGTCATATTCATTACTCAAATACCCTAGTGTTTATGCGGCTCTCCGCTGCGTTCTGTGTTTTTCGCAAGCGAAAACAAAAGCACAGATACGGCACTTCCCAAACTGTACTCTTTTTATTTCAAGCCATGTGTACACTCTTTGATCTGACGGGGCGATCTACTCTTTGAGCACACGGCACACAAGGTGATCATGCAGGAACCATTTGCATGGCGGTGGCCGTAGCTAAGGAAAGAAAAGTGGATAAGTCGAAGTCGCAAGGCACTATAGAAAACTATGATCATCCGGCCGGTGGCTGGGGTGCGGTGAAGTATGTTGCCATCAATCTGATCAAGGAAAAAGTCGCCGGCGGGAATTACCGTACGCTGTTCAAACAGAATCAGCCGGAAGGTTTCGATTGCCCTGGTTGTGCGTGGCCGGACCGGCAGCATGCATCTACCTTTGAATTTTGTGAAAACGGTGTGAAGGCAGTCGCGGCCGAAGCGACCAGCAAACGCGTGACACCCGCCTTCTTTGAAAAAAACACAGTTGCGGCATTGTTTGAGCAGTCCGACTACGAACTGGAACAACATGGTCGTCTGACCGATCCGATGCGCTATGACGCGGCCAGCGATAAGTATGTGCCGGTGAGCTGGGCCGATGCGTACAAGCTGATCGCGACCCATTTGCATCAGCTCGACAATCCGCATCAGGCCGCGTTTTATACCTCGGGTCGCGCCGGTAATGAAGCGGCGTTTGTATATCAATTGTTTGTGCGCATGTTTGGCACCAACAATTTCCCTGACTGCTCGAATATGTGTCATGAAGCGACCAGCCGTGGTTTGCCCTCGACCGTCGGTGTTGGCAAAGGCACGGTGACGCTGGATGACTTTGAGCATGCCGATACCTTGCTGATCTTTGGCCAGAACCCCGCTACCAATCATCCGCGCATGCTGGGTGAGTTACGTGAATGCTCGAAGCGCGGCGCGGTGATCGTTTCGATCAACCCTTTGCGTGAACGCGGTCTCGAACGGTTTGCCGATCCGCAAAGCGTGGTCGAGATGCTGACCTTGTCGAGCACAAAAATTGCATCGACCTTTATCCAGCCCAAACTGGGTGGCGATTTCGCCTTGATCAAAGGCGTTGCAAAACGCACGTTGGAACTGGATGACGACGCGGTGGCACTCGGCACTGAGCGCGTGCTGGATACTGCATTCATTGCCGAACATTGCCTCGGCTTTGAAGCGTTTGCCGCTGATCTGCGCATGCAGGACTGGCAGGAGCTGGTCGATGAATCGGGTGTCTCACGTGAAGACATCGAAAAGCTGAGCCGTATCTATGTCAATGGCAAGCGCGTGATTGCAACCTGGGGCATGGGTATCACGCAACACAAGAACTCGGTGCAGACAGTACACATGTTGTCGAACCTGATGATGATGCGCGGAAATATCGGCCGTGAAGGCGCCGGTTTGTGCCCGGTGCGCGGACATTCAAATGTGCAGGGTAATCGCACCGTCGGTATCGAAGAAAAACCATCGCAGGAATTCCTCAATCGTCTGGGCGAGGTCTACAACTTCGAACCACCACGCGGTCATGGTTTCGATGTGGTCGAAACCATACATGAAATGCTGGAGGGCCATGTCAAAGTATTCATCGGCCTTGGCGGTAACTTTGTGATGGCGACGCCGGATACACCACGTACTTTTGACGCGATGCGTTCTTGCAATCTGACGGTGCATGTCACGACCAAACTCAATCGCAGCCATCTGGTGCATGGCAAGGATGCGCTCATCTTGCCGACGCTGGGCCGGACCGAGATCGATAAGCAAAATGGTGTGGCACAAGGCGTCACGGTGGAAGATTCGATGAGCATGGTGCATATCTCTTACGGTATGAACACACCGGCATCGAAAAATCTGATGTCGGAAACCGCGATCGCCGCCAACATCGCGCATGCAACGCTGGGCTCAGACAAAGTGGACTGGCTGGCGTATGCAGCTGACTACTCGCTGGTGCGTGATGCGATGGAAAGTGTGCTCGACGGGTTTGAGAATTACAACGAGCGCATCGCCAAACCGGGCGGCTTCCATCTGCGGGTTGCTTCGCGTGAGCTCGAGTGGCTGACGGATACCGGCAAAGCGAATTTCATCGTACACAATGTCGAACAAGACACACCAATTCGTCGCGCCAGACAGCAACATGGTGAACAGCTGATGACCCTGATGACGACCCGTTCGCACGATCAGTACAACACGACTATCTATGCAATGGATGATAGGTACCGTGGTGTGTTTGGTCAGCGCCGCGTGGTCTTCATCAATCCGCAAGATTTGCTGATGCTGGGCTTCAAGGCTGGCGAATGGGTAGACATGAGTACGGTATGGGATGACGGCATCGAGCGTCATGCGAATCGCTTCCTGCTGGTTGAGTACGATATTCCACGCGGCTGTATCGGCGCTTACTATCCGGAGACCAATCCGCTGGTGCCGCTCAATAGTGTGGGTGATGTCTGCAATACGCCGACTTCGAAGTCGATCCCTGTGCTCTTGCAACGCTCGCAGCCAGTCGCACTGGCCGCCTGAGGCTAGCCAGCCTCGTTTTAAGCAGCCATCTGCCATCCATGCAGATGGCCGTTTATACTGTGGGCCTACCCGCTCATTTTGAGCCCTCCAGGCCCACCTTTCATGCGCAAAAAAGACGCGCGTCCAGAAGATCTGGACCATCTGATCAGCATCTTCGACGCCGAGGCCAGCCCTGTGCCCTCGCCGTGCATACGCATTTGTCGCGTCGACAGCCGTAGCAATTTTTGCACGGGTTGCCTGCGCACCCTCGCCGAAATCACGGAATGGGGTGCGGTCGACGACCTGCGTCGCCGTCAGATCTGGCGCGACATCATGGTCAGACGCGCGGCAGTATTGTCAGCATAATCAGCAAAAATTCCTTCTAAACCGGTTCGAGGATCTTGTCCGAAAACGGCTAGACGCTGCTCCGTCCGGCGCGTATAAATACGCCATGGATATGCCCGCCCCTGATTCTCTCAAACACGCGACACCGCTGGTGCCGGACAGTTGCTATCGGGCATTGGCGGCCAAGGATGCGCGTTTTGATGGTGTGTTCTTTGTCGGTGTGAAGACCACCGGCATCTATTGCCGCCCGGTGTGTTCGGTGCGCACCCCGCGTGCCACTTCCTGCACTTACTTCAGCACTGCTGCAGCTGCCGAGGCGGCGGGCTTTCGTCCCTGTCTGCGCTGTCGCCCCGAACTGGCACCGTATGCCCTGCAGCAGAATCTGGCGTATGCGGTATGGCAAAGGATAGCGGCCGGTGCACTGAATGATGGTGATACCGAACGACTGGCAAGCGAAGTCGGTTTGTCATCGCGGCAGTTGCGGCGTGTGCTGCTCGAACATTTTGGTGTGACCCCGGTCGAGCTGGCGCAAACGCAACGTCTGCTATTCGCCAAGAAGCTATTGCAAGAAACCCGGCTGCCGATGAGTGATGTGGCGTATGCCGCTGGTTTTGGCAGCATACGACGCTTTAATGCGCTGTTTCTGGCGCGCTACGGGATGGCGCCGACCAGCATACGGCGCGCCGCTGGCAGTGCGCCCGAGCATGGGCAGGACGCGATCACCTTGCGCCTCGCCTATCGCCCGCCTTATGCGTGGCAGCCTATGCTGACTTATCTGGCCGGGCGCGCGATACCCGGAGTGGAAGGCGTGATCGACCAAGCATCCGGTAATCCATCCTATGTGCGTAGCGTGCTGTTGAACGGCTGTGCCGGCTGGTTGCGCGTGACGCATCTGCCGGCGCGCAAGCAATTGGAGTTATCGCTGCCAGCCAGTCTGGCGCCAGTGCTGATGCCTTTGCTGGCACAGGTGCGCAAACAATTTGATCTCGATGCCAATCCGGAAATCATCGCCGCGCATCTGTCGACCGATCCCTTGCTGGCGGCGCAAATCAGTCAGGTGCCGGGTTTGCGTGTGCCGGGCACCTTCGACACCTTCGAGCTGGCGATCCGTGCGGTGCTGGGGCAACAAGTCAGTGTGGCCGGTGCAACCACCGTATCCGGACGTCTGGTGCAAGCGTTTGGCGAACCAGCAGAGACACCCTTCATCGGCATCAACCGTCACTTCCCGCCGCCCGCCAGACTGGCGCAAGCCAGTGTGTCGGAGATCGCCGGGCTAGGCATGCCGGGTGCCAGAGCGCTGGCGATACAGAGTCTGGCGCAGTTCGCACTGCAAGGTGGTTTGCAGATGCCTGCTGGCGCATCGCTGGAGGCCTGCGTGGCCAGTCTGAAGAGCGTGCGTGGGATCGGTGAGTGGACCGCGCAATATGTGGCGATGCGTGCGCTGCGCTTTCCGGATGCGTTCCCGGCGGGTGATCTTGGTTTGCAAAAGGCGGCAGTAGAAAGTGCAGATGGCCTGCGCCTGACCGAAAAACAATTGCTGGCGCGTGCCGCCAGCTGGTCGCCGTGGCGCGCCTACACCGCATTGCTGTTGTGGCACTCACTGGCGTGAAGCCAGACTTATTCAGATGAAGGAAGCATCATGATTTTTTATATCGAACACCCAAGTCCGGTCGGCATGCTCCTGCTGGCGGCAACTGAGCAGGGTTTGTGCGGCATTTACTTTGAAGAACACAAACACTTCAAGGGCAAGGATGGCTGGCAAGTGGCACCGGCGCAATCGGCGGCAGCGACGTATTTGCATGACACGGCGCGGCAACTGGATGAGTACTTCGCTGGCCAGCGCACTGAATTTGATGTGAGGCTGGATATGCGCGGTACCGAATTCCAGCGTTCGGTGTGGCAAGAGCTGACCGCCATTCCATTTGGTGCCAGCGTCAGTTACGGCCAGCATGCGCAAAGGCTGGGCAATCCTAAGGCCTTGCGCGCGGTGGGTTCTGCGATTGGCAAGAATCCGGTCTCCATCATCGTCCCTTGCCACCGCGTGATCGGTGCCTCTGGTGCAGTGACCGGTTATGCGGGTGGACTGGAGCGCAAACGCTTCCTGCTGGCGCTGGAAGGTGTGGCGGTGAATTGATTATTGCTGCGCGCTCAACCAGGCCAGCACATGTCCGGCATCGGAGTCCGATGGGAACACCGGATAAAACACTTGTTCTATTCGTCCGGCACGGATGATCAGCGTCAGACGCTTGATCAGTTCCAGCCCGGCAAAGCGGAAGGTCGGCAGGCGCAAGGCTTGCGCGAATGCCAGCTGCTCATCACTGAGCAAGGGGAAGGGCAATTCCAGCCGTGCCACGGCTTCCTTTTGATATTCGCTGTCTTGCGTGCTGAGGCCGTACACGGTGGCGCCCAGCTTCTGTAACTCGCTGTAATGATCGCGGTAGGCACAGGATTGCGGCGAGCAGCCACGTGCACCCGGTATCGCATTCCATGCATCCGCACCACCCGGCAATTCATGACCGGGCCGACCGGTACGCGGATAGCAATACACAACCACCCACGGACTACCCTGCTGCGACAGATCGACACTGGCGCCAGACGTTGCTTGCAGAACGAGCGAGGGCAATTGCATACCGCGCAAATGGTCGCATGCACCATCGTCTTGCGGTACCGGCAGATCGGTGGGAGGGGTGAGCAAATTATCGGTAGCCATAGATCGAAGCGGAAGGTGGTAGAGGGCAGCAGCCGGCAGCGTAAAACGCGGCTGGTGCTGCCTGCGCTGCTTTATTGCACCAGACGGAGTGCCAGCGGGTAGCGATACGCCTGACCTTTGGAAGCGGAGATGGCCGCGATGATGCAAAAGATCAGATTCAGTACAAACAGGATAGGAAAGAAAATAATGCCGATGATAATGAAGGCGAGGATCCAGGCGATGACGAAACCGATGGTGATCGTGATCTGGAAGTTCAGCGCTTCTTTGGCTTGGGAGGAGATGTAGGCCGAATCATCTTTCTTCATGATCCAGATGATGAGTGCGCCCAGGAAGCCGGTGAAGATACCCAGCAAGTGAGCCAGCATCGCGATATTGCAGTCGTCTTTGCTGGGGTTGCCTGATTCAAGTTGATCCATGAGAGCTCTCCTTGTTGATGCAAGCGTAAGGTCTAAATGAATGCAGATGTCGCGTTGTGGACGGCTGCCACTGCTGCCTGTTTATTTGTCTGGCGTCTGGCGATGTGGAGCCGGACACAAAGAGTGTACTGTGCATCGGGCCCCGATGCACAGCTTGGTTTGCAGATGTAATGCAAATACAGTGATCCGCTGTCAGCGCTTGCTGACAACGTTTACTCTCAGGCCGCAGCTTTTTTAGCGGGCGCTTTCTTTTTGGCGACAGTTTTTTTGGCAGCAGGTTTGGCTGCTGCTTTCTTGGCCGGCTTGGCGGCTACCACTGCTTCATCACCTGCTTCTGCTGCTGCGTCATCCTTGGCGGCAGCTTTGCCTTTGGCCGGCGCTTTTTCTTTGCGCGGTTCAAATTCGAAGCTGGTTTTACCATCCTTGCCGCGTACCAGGAAGGCCTTGAAAGCGCGCCGTGTGCGTTGCGACACAAAGCCGCCGAGCAAATCGGTTTTGCCTTCATTGAGCAATTTGCTCATTTGTTCCGGCAGGATTTCCTGTTGCAGAATGATGCGGCCGCTACGGAAATCACAAGTCTTCGGTTTCGCTACCGAGTTTTCGCACACATAGGACAAAGGCAGTTCGTACACGCCGCCAGCACATTTCGGGCAAGGGCCGAGCGAGGTGTGGCCGCTGAAGTCGACTGCTTCGGCGTTTTCATCATCGTCGTTTTGACCGAAATCGAATTCGAGCTTGTAGTTTTTGATCTCTTCGTCGCGCGAGATTTTCAGTACGGCGGCAAACGGACGGCCCATTTTCGAACGGAAGCCTTGCAGCGGTCCTATCGTTTTATTGGTCAGCAGTTCTTCGACTTCGGCGATTTCAAACTGACGGCTGCCCGGCGTTTTGCTCATCGAGAATTCGCACTTGGTGCAGGCGAAACGACGGTAGTTTTCTTTCACCACGCCGCCGCAATTCGGGCACGGTGTTTTCAGTGTCGCGTAATCACCGGGGATGGTGTCGTTGTCGTATTCCTTGGCGCGCTTGACGATGACTTGCGTCATCTGTGCAATTTCGCGCATGAATTCTTCACGGCTGATCTTGCCGCGTTCCATTTCCGACAGCTTGTATTCCCATTCGCCGGTCAGCTCAGGTGCGGTCAGTTCGCTCACGCCCAGGCCGCGCAACAAGGTCATCAACTGGAATGCCTTCGCGGTCGGGATCATTTCCCGGCCTTCACGCAGCAGGTATTTCTCGTTCAGCAAACCTTCGATGATGGCGGCACGGGTTGCCGGTGTGCCCAGGCCTTTGCCGGCCATCGCATCACGCAGGCCATCGTTGTCGATCAGCTTGCCGGCACCTTCCATCGCCGACAACAGTGTCGCTTCAGAATAGCGCGCAGGCGGCTTGGTGACGAGGCCGTTGGCGACGACGGATTCGGTTTTGACCTTTTCGCCTTTGGCGACCGGCACCAGCGTGCCGCTGTTTTCCGGATCTTTTTCGTCGATGACTTCCTTGCCGTAGACGGCGAGCCAGCCCGGATTGGTCATGACCTTGCCTTCAGTCTTGAACTGATGGCCGGAGACTTCGGTAAAGCGCGTGGTGACCTGGAACTCGGCAGCCGGGAAGAAGATCGCCATGAAGCGACGCGTTACCAGGTCATACAGTTTCTGCTCCGGTTCGGACAGGTTCTTCGGCGCTTGCGTGGTCGGGATGATCGCAAAGTGATCACTGATTTTCGTGTTGTCGAAAATCCGCTTGTTCGGCTTGACCCACTTGTTGTCGGTGATCTGTTTCGCGAACTGGTGGTAATTATTGTTTTCCGCAATCACGTCCAGCGTTTGCAACACGGTCGGCAGGTAGTCTTCCGGCAGGTGGCGCGAATCGGTACGCGGATAAGTCAGGACCTTGTGCTTTTCATACAGCGCCTGCGCCAGGCCCAATGTGTTCTTCGCGGAGAAACCGAAGCGCGCATTGGCTTCACGTTGCAGGCTGGTCAGGTCGAACAGGGCCGGTGCCATCGACGTGGTCGGTTTCGATTCTTCGGTGACATTGCCCTGCTTGCCGCGGCATGCTGCCACGATGGATTCGGCCGCAGCCTTGCTCCACAGGCGCTCGGCGCGACGTTCCGGATCGGTTTCATCCTTCTTGAAGGCGGTGTCCAGCCAGCGCCCCTGGTAGATACCGGCGGCGCAAATGAATTCAGCGCGTACTTCCCAGTAATCACGCGGGACGAATTTTTTAATCTTTTCTTCGCGTTCCACCACGATGGACAGCGTCGGCGTCTGTACGCGGCCGACGGTGGTCAGGTAGAAGCCGCCTTCTTTCGAATTGAAGGCGGTCATCGCGCGGGTACCGTTGATACCGATCAGCCAGTCAGCTTCGCTGCGGCAACGGGCGGCGTCAGCCAGCGGCATCATTTCATCATCGCTGCGCAGGTTCTTGAATGCTTCACGGATTGCGCCCGGCGTCATCGATTGCAGCCACAGGCGTTTGATCGGCTGCTTGGCTTTCGTGTATTGCGCGATCAGGCGGAAAATCAATTCCCCTTCGCGCCCGGCATCGCATGCGTTGATTAGGCCGGTGACATCCTTGCGCTTGATGAGCTTGTTCAGCACTTTCAGGCGTGATTCGGTCTTGGCGATGGGATTGAGTGCGAAATGCGGCGGAATCATCGGCAAATGGGTAAATGTCCATTTGCCGCGTTTGACGTCATATTCTTCCGGCACGGTGATTTCGACCAGATGGCCGACGGCGGAAGAAAGGACGTATTCGTCGGATTCAAAGTACTCATCGTGCTTGGTAAAGCCGCCGAGCGTCTTCGCGATATCGTTCGCGACGGATGGCTTCTCGGCAATGATGAGGGTCTTTGTCATAGTAAATAGGATCTCGAAAGGGGCGCGTCTATATACGCGCGGTACGCTACTGGCAGCCGACTGACAGCATATAGCAGTGGCAATTTCCCATGAAAAAGCCGCCTAATATAATAATTGCATAGCCGTCAAGCGGCCAATGATAAGCGCGTTGCTGGGAAATCCGCAAGCGGGAGACAAAAACGGGTGTTGTTGAAGAGGCATGTCCGGTGTGGACGGGCATGCCTGTTGGCCTGTCGCTTAGTGCAACATCCGTGGCGGCGCATCTTCGTCGTCAACGAAGAGTTCGTCGAAAATCAGGCCATCCGGTTCCTTGCCCTGGCTCCACAACACCATCAGCACGATGACTTTCAGCTTTTCGAGCGAAATTGGCGACTCGCCGGCCGCCAGTGCGCGTTCGATCACGATCTCGCGCTGCACCGGATTGATCAGCTTGGCCGATTCGAGGAATTGGATAAAGCCGACTGCCGGTGTGCCCAGCACATCCATCTCTTGTGTTGCGTAGATGCGGATGCCGAAGGAGAACGCCGTCTGGTGCGGATAGGAATCGGAGAGTTCGTTGGTGGTCTCAGCCAGCGCAGTCAGCCAACCGAGAGCCTTCGCGATCTCTTCTTCTTCAAAGCCGATAGCGGATAGTTTCTTTACCAGCGCCTCAGAGTCCGGGCAGGCATCGGGCCGGTAATAGGTTTCGTACAGATAGACTAGGACGTCAAACATGGCTTCACCGTAGCGCTTGGGTTAAGACGTCACCATTTGGTGCCGTCAGGATCGGATGCGTATGAATCACGCTCTTTACACAACACACACTACAAAGAGGTGTTACGACAGCGGCAGATCAAAAACAGCGCTTACTGAGAAGAAGGATACCACTAAAAATGAAGCTGCCAATAGTGCGTGGAATTTTTGTTGCAGCAGGCAATGACAAATTGAAATCAGCCATGCACTTCAGGCAATGCGCCGATATAAACCGCCCGGCAATATTTCCGCATGGCCGTCCAGTTCGAGTGTCAACAGCTGTGTATGGATTTCGGCAATATCGAGTTGGCAACGTTGCGCCAGCGTGTCTGCATCGACCGCGTCATAGCCCATGTTGTGCAGGACTTGCGCGTACGGCGCGTCCACAGCCGGCGTGGTGCGTTCGCGTGGCGGTGTCGGGGCGCCCGCATACTGCAGCTCTTCCAGGATGTCCTGTGCCGTTTCCACCAGCTTTGCGCCCTGCTTGATTAACAGGTGACAACCTTTGGCCAGCGGCGAATGGATGGAGCCGGGTATCGCAAACATATCGCGCCCCTGTTCAGCGGCCATGCGTGCGGTGATCAGCGAACCGGATTGCAGGGCGGCTTCCACCACCAGCACGCCGCGCGCGAGGCCGCTGATGATGCGATTGCGGCGCGGGAAATTGGCGGCGATGGCCGGCATGCCGAGTGGATACTCACTGATAATGCAGCCGTGTTCGGCGATCCGGTGGGCGAGCTCGCGATTGCGCGCCGGGTAAACGATGTCCATGCCGGTACCGATCACGGCGATGGTCGAGCCGGCGTTGACAGTTGTTTGCAAGGCCTGCAGCGCGCCCTGATGAGCGGCGGTGTCTATGCCGAGGGCAAGGCCGGAAATGATGGTGAGACCGGAAAGGCTGAGGCTGGCGGCGAATTGTTCGGCATTGCTGATGCCTTGTGCGCTGGCGTTGCGACTGCCGACAATGGCGATGGAGGGGTGGGAGAGTAGGTCCTTGCGACCTTTCGCATACAGCAGTATCGGCGGATCATGGATTTCCAGCAGTGCGCTCGGATAGTCGGCATCCGCCAGTGTGAATACATGGTTCCCGTTTTGCGTCGCCCAGATCCGGGTTTGTTCGATCAGGGCCAGTGTGGCCGCTGAAGGTGCTGCCAGCAATGCGTGCGCGATCGGCGGACTGACTACTTCTTGCAGCGCAGACAGCTTGCTGCCGAAAATATTGTGCGGCAGGCCGAATGCCGTCAGCAGCTTGCGGGCGATTCCGGCTCCGACACCGGGCGTCCGTTCCAGCCTGAGCCAGTCTGCGAGATCGTCCGGTGCAGGCATCCTTGCTGGCCCTTGGAGATATTTATTCCGGTGACGTGGCGATGTCGCCAACCTGCACCGTATCCTGCACCTGCATGACCAGGCCGTAGGAAATACTGTTGAAGACGCGGAAGATAAACAGTTCACCGTATTGTTCGTCCGGCAGCTTGATCAGGCCGCGGCCATTGCCGACGGTCCTGTCCGGCACCATCAGGCCGAGGCGGCGCAGGTCCAGCACGGTACCGATATCGATGCCATCCTTGCTGCCGCGATTGATGGCGACGATCTGGTTTTGTCCGGCCTGCGAGACGCCGCCATAAACCGAAACCACGCGCGCATCAGTTGGCTGTGCCGGCACATGCGGCACGTAATTGATGAAAGGTACCGGCGCGGTCGGGATCAGGCGATCGCCTACGCCCATTTCTTCCTTGGCGGTCAGCACCACCAGCGTATGCGGTTCGAGTTCGACCTTGCTGGTGCGTTGTACTTTCAGGGTGCCGAGGTACATCGCTTCATAGCCGATGATTTTCTTGCTGACCGGATCCTTCAATGGCTTGCCCGGACGGAAAGCCTCGAATGTCGTGTGGTCCTGCAGGTCGCCGCGCACATAGGCCTTGTCCCCGCTGGCGAGGAAAACATGGCCTTCCTGCGTCGCGACGATGCGTGGCGCACCGTTCAATTCGTCGACTTCGACGATCAGCGGTTTGGTCAGGAACTGCTCGATGGATTTGAAGGAAACGGTGGTAATCGCATCCGAAGCGGCGTCGGTCGAGCGTACTTGCGGCGACAGGCGCACGGTAGGCACGCCGCTGCTATCGCCGCCCACATCCTTGCCCAGGCGCAAGCGGCCGGCGACGCGGTCGAAGTACACGGTTTGGCCCGGATAGATCCAGTGCGGGTTGCGAATTTGATCACGATTCATGTCCCAGACTTGCGGCCAGCACCAGGGGCGCTGCAGGAATTTCCCAGAAATGTCCCACAGGGTATCGCCGCGTACAACCACATGCTGGTCAGGCGCATTCGGCAAAAAAGCGCAGCGGGCATTGCCCGAAGTGGCGTTTGCTGGCGTTTGGGATAGTGCGCTGACGGGTATTACGGCTGAGACAAATGCGAGGAAGAGTGCAGCTGTGCTAAAATTTTTCATGGTTTGTCCGGTGAGCTTGACCAATTGTGACGCCATTACTGTGCTGCTGCATGTTAATAACGAATCAAGTAATTCGTAAAAAAACTTGCCAAATTGAATCAAATTTTGCACATAAATCATTGAAGTAGCAAGAAGAACCACGCTCTCAACCTGCCGCCTTGTTGCGCAAAAGCACGTATGTCTATATTAAATATCCTGCGTTACCCCGATCCACGGCTGCATAAAGTTGCCAAGCCAGTCACCGTGTTCGATGAACGCATCAAAACCCTGGTCGCCGACATGGCCGAAACCATGTACGACGCCCCCGGCGTTGGTCTGGCGGCGTCGCAAGTTGACGTGCATGAACAAGTGATCGTGATCGATACCTCGGAAACGAGTAGCGAATTGCGCGCCTATATCAATCCGGAAATCATCTGGGCCAGCCCGGAAATGAAGGTCTACGACGAAGGCTGCCTGTCGGTGCCGGGTGTGTATGACGGCGTTGAACGTCACGCCGAAGTCACAGTGCGCGCCTATGACGCGGACGGCAAACAATTCGAATTGACCGCCGATGGTTTGCTGGCGGTCTGCATCCAGCATGAAATGGATCATCTCAAGGGCAAGGTGTTTGTCGAATACCTGTCGCCGCTCAAGCGCAATCGCATCAAGGCCAAAATGCTGAAAGAAGAGCGCGAATTGACGCGCGCCAACAAACAGCGCGTGGCGCAACGCTGATACCAGTTGTTGATAGTCTTTGAAAACGGGCTCTTAGGAGCCCGTTTTTAATTTTGATGATGTTGCCCGGCGTAACTTAGTTCCAATATCTATCTGGCATGCCGGGTTCGCATCCGGCGCTGCCCGTACTACAATCCATCCCATGAAAATCATTTTTGCCGGCACGCCGGAATTCGCGGCAGTTGCCCTCGCGGCGCTACACGCAGCAGGTTTTGAAATCCCGCTGGTTTTGACGCAGCCGGATCGACCTGCCGGGCGCGGCATGCAATTGCATGCGTCGGCCGTCAAACAGTTTGCGCTGGCGCATGACATACCGGTTGCGCAGCCAGTATCGCTGCGTCTCGATGGCAAGTATCCGGAAGTGGCGGCAGAAGCACATGCGCTGCTCAAGGCGACACCGCATGATGTGATGGTGGTGGCCGCTTACGGTCTGATCCTGCCGCAATCGATACTCGATATTCCACCGCGTGGCTGCATCAACATCCATGCCTCGCTGTTGCCGCGCTGGCGCGGTGCGGCGCCCATCCATCGCGCGATTGAAAGTGGCGATGCTGAAACGGGTGTCACCATCATGAAAATGGAGCTGGGTCTGGATACCGGCCCTATGCTGGCGACGCAGGCCTTGCCGATTGCCGCCGACGACACCACTGCCAGTCTGCATGACAAGTTGGCGACGCTGGGCGGCGAGATGATCGTGCAAGTCCTGCGGCAGATAGAACAAGGTGATGTGCATGCCGAGCCGCAACCGGACGGTGCCAACTACGCGGCCAAGATTTTGAAGGAAGAAGCGACGCTGGACTTTACGCAGCCAGCGGAACAACTGGCGCGCAAGATACGCGCCTTCAATCCTTTCCCCGGCGCATCGGCGACTTGCGACGGTACGCTGATCAAGTTCTGGCATGCGCAGGCCGTGCCCGCGTCCAATCAATTAAGTCCGGGGCAAGTGATTGCGGCGAATCCGCATGATGGTGTGCTGGTGGCTTGCGGTGATGGCGCTTTGCGCATTACCGAATTGCAAAAGCCAGGTGGTAAGCGCTTGCCGGCAGTGGAGTTTCTCAAGGGCTTTACGCTGGAAGACAAACGCTTCCAGTAAATCAGTCTATCGGTCGTTTGATCTGCTTTATCTGCTGAGACAGGAGACAGTCTATGCGTGCTTCCCTGCTTTTACTGACGCTGCTTTTAGCCGCCTGCCAACATCCGGATGCGGTAAAGGAAAGAGTGCCGCAATCGGCAGGAGAAGCGGCGCCAGAACGTAATCTTTTGATGGCGAATGTCGTGATCTGGTGGGCGCATGGCAATGAGCCTTTCTGGAAATTCACTGCAGACTCCGGCAAGCTGCGCTTCGAAAGTCTGGGCGAAGAAGCCGAGTACTTTGCCTATACCCCGTTCGATAACGATGGCACCGCACGCACCTTCAAAGCCAAGAACGAACGCACATCAATCCAGATCCGCATGCTGCAGCAAACCTGTACCGACAATATGTCGGGTGCGCAGTACCCGTGGACTGCAGAAGTCACCGTGGGTAAGCGCAAGCTGCAGGGCTGCGGCGAACGCGGTCGCTTGATGGAGTAGCAGATGGCGCGGCTTTAGTCCGGTAAGGGCAAGGGGCTGGCCGGTTTGATTTCTTCCAGACACACCATCGAGCGCACGCCAGCTACACCGGGCACTTGCATCAATCTGTCCGTCAAAAAAGACGACAACGATTTCAGATCGATGGCGACCACTTTCAGCAAATAATCAAAGTCACCGGAGATGGTGTAGCACTCCAGAATTTCGGGGAATTTCCGGATCGCCTTTTCCAGTTCGCGCACCTGCTTGAACTGCTCGCGCGCTATATTCAAATTCACAAAGGCGGTGACGCCGAGTCCGATGGCGGCGGCATCAACCTGCGCCGTATAGCCGCGTATCACCCCTTCCTGTTCCAGTCTTTGCACCCGGCGATAGCATTGCGGTGGCGAAAGATGGACGCGTTCAGATAATTCCACATTGGAGGCGCGCCCCTTGCTCTGCAGGGTTTGCAGCAGGATGCGGTCGTAACGATCGAATTTCTCCATGGATTGCTCCTTTTGCGCACGATACGTTCAATTTATACCTGAAACATGTTCAATAACGCAGAAAAATTTCATCGCATTGCTATTAGCATGTAAGGGTGAATCCTTCTGTGGGAGCGCTATCGTGAGCAGCCACCGTATTGCACTGGAAGAGCGCTATTGCGCGCATAACTATCACCCGCTGCCGGTGGTGCTGAGCAAGGGGCGCGGCATCTGGTTATGGGATGAAGACGGCAAGCGCTATATGGACATGATGTCGGCCTATTCCGCGGTCAGCTTTGGTCATAGTCATCCGACACTGGTAGCGGCCTTGACGCAGCAAGCCGGACAACTGGCAGTGACCTCGCGTGCCTTCTATACCGATCAGCTCGGCAAGTTTTTGCAACTGCTATGCGAGATGACAGGCATGGACAAGGCGCTGCCGATGAATAGCGGCACCGAAGCGGTCGAGACCTCGTTGAAAGCGGCGCGCAAATGGGCATACAAAGTCAAAGCTGTGCCGGATCAACAAGCGCAAATCATCGTCTGTGACGGCAACTTTGCCGGACGCAGTACGACTATCGTCGGCTTCTCATCCGAGCCGCAATATCGAGACGGCTTTGGTCCGTTCGACGGCGGTTTTGTGCGCATTCCGTTTGGTGATGCAGCGGCACTGGAAGCCGCGATCACGCCGCGCACGGCAGCCTTTCTGGTGGAGCCGATACAGGGTGAAGGCGGCATCATCGTGCCGCCGGATGGCTATCTGGCGCAATGCCGCGAGATTTGCACGCGTCACAATGTGTTGCTGATCTGCGATGAAGTGCAAACCGGTCTGGGTCGCACCGGTCGCTTGCTGGCTTGCGATCACGAAGGGATACGGCCGGATGGCTTGATCCTCGGCAAAGCGCTGGGTGGCGGCTTGCTGCCGGTTTCGGCTTTTCTGGCGCGCAGCGATGTGATGGATGTGTTTACACCTGGCGATCACGGCAGCACCTTTGGCGGCAATCCGCTGGCAGCGGCAGTCGGCTATGCGGCGCTGTCCTTGCTGCGCGATGGTGGTTTGACTGAAGCCGCCGAACAGCACGGCCAACTGTTGCGCGCGGGTTTGCTGGCACTACGGCATCCGGCCATCCGCAGTGTGCGCGGCAAGGGTTTGCTGATCGGCCTGGAACTCGATCCTGCCTACATCAGTGCGCGCGATTTTTGCGAACGCTTGATGCAGCATGGCGTGCTATCGAAAGAAACGCATCACACCGTGGTGCGCTTTGCGCCACCACTGATCATCAGCACGCAGGAAATCGCGGCGGCACTAGGCATCATCGAACAGGTATTTGCCACCCTGCCCACTGAACACATAGAGGTTTGCACATGAACACAGTTGCGTCCGATAGCTTTCTGATGTGTGCCCCCGAGCACTTCGAAGTGGCCTACATCATCAATCCATGGATGGAAGGCAATATCGCCCACGGTGATCGTCTGACTGCGCACGCGCAGTGGCAGGAACTGGTACATGCTTTGCGCAGCGTGGCGCGGGTGGAGTGCATGCCGGCCGCCGCCGGTGTGCCGGATATGGTGTTCACGGCAAATGGCGGTCTGGTGCTGGGTGATACGGTGATCTTGTCGGCGTTCAAGCATGCCGAGCGGCAGCCGGAAGAAGCTCACTTTGCGGCATGGTTTGCCGCGCGTGGTTTGCGCGTAGTGCGGATGCCGGAGGGCTTGCCATTTGAAGGCGCCGGTGATGCCTTATTGGATCGTGGCAGCAATCTGTTGTGGTTGGGTTATGGTCACCGCTCGGACCTTGCCTGTGGCGCGGTGATTGCCGAGTTGCTGCAGATTGAAGTGCAGCCGCTGAAACTGGTTGATCCACGCTTTTATCATCTGGACACCTGCTTTTGCCCTTTGCAAGGCGGCTATCTGCTGTACTACCCCGACGCTTTCGATGCTGCTGCGCAAGCACGGATTGCGGCTCATGTGCCGGCACATAAACGTTTTGCCGTGACCGCGCAGGATGCACTGGATTTTGCCTGCAACGCCGTCAACAGCGGTCAACATGTGTTCCTGAATCAGGCTTCCGCCGCATTAAGTGCACAACTTGAACGCTGGGGCTTTGTGCTGCATCAAATCGCGCTGACCGAGTTCATGAAGGCCGGCGGGGCGGCCAAGTGCCTGACCCTGAAAATGAACGAGCCACGCCTGTCGCCAGCAGCGCCTGGTGGTGACAGCCGTCCGACCGAAGCGACGCTGGCATTTTAGGGATTTGCCCATATGTAGCAAAAAGGCCCTTGAAACCTCGCCGGATGCTTGTTAGAGAGCCAACTAGCGGTCTGGGATCAGGGCTTTGGCGTATAATTTGGTCTAGTTTTCATAGGTATTTAACCCGGCGCAGCCTGTGTCCGGGTTTTTGTATTTATGTGGCCGCACCGATAACGAAATAATAAAGAATTGACGATGAAACGCGACTCACTCTGCCCTACCGAAGTTCTCCTGCGCGACCTGATGGCGCGCCGCATCCTGATTCTGGATGGCGCGATGGGAACCATGATTCAGCAATACAAGCTGACGGAAGAGGATTATCGCGGCGAGCGTTTCGCAGACTTTGCTGTACCCGGCAAAGAATTGTTCGTCAAAGGCAATAATGAATTGCTGTCGCTGACCCGCCCTGACGTCATCAGCCAGATCCACGAACAGTATCTGGCCGCAGGTGCCGACCTGATCGAGAGTAATACCTTTGGTGCCACCACTGTGGCGCAGGATGATTACCACATGGGTCATCTGGCCTATGAGATGAACGTGGCTTCAGCGCGTCTGGCGCGTGCTGCCTGCGACAAGTATTCGACCCCGGACAAGCCACGCTTTGTCGCCGGCGCTCTCGGCCCTACGCCTAAGACGGCATCGATTTCGCCAGACGTGAATGACCCGGCTGCACGTAACGTTACCTTCGATCAATTAGTCACCGCCTATCTGGATCAGACCCGCGGTCTGGTCGAAGGCGGTGCCGATGTGCTGCTGGTCGAAACCATTTTCGATACGCTGAACTGCAAGGCGGCCTTGTTCGCGATTGACCAGTTCTTTGAAGAGTCCGGCAAGCGCTTACCGATCATGATCTCCGGTACGGTAACCGATGCCTCGGGTCGTATCCTGTCGGGACAAACCGTGCCGGCGTTCTGGAATTCGATCCGTCATGCACGACCATTGACTGTGGGCCTGAACTGCGCGCTGGGTGCGGCACTGATGCGGCCGTATGCAGAAGAATTGTCGAAGATCGCCGACACCTATGTCTGCATCTACCCGAATGCGGGTTTGCCGAATCCGATGAGCGATACCGGTTTCGATGAAACCCCGGATGTGACTTCTTCGCTGCTGCAAGATTTTGCCGATAGCGGCTTCGTCAATATTGCCGGTGGTTGCTGCGGCACTACGCCTGACCACATTCAGGCGATCGCCGAGACCGTCAAACATATGGCGCCGCGTCTGATCCCTTCGGTCGAGCCGACACTGAAGTTGTCCGGACTGGAACCGTTCGTGATCGACGACCACTCGCTGTTCGTCAACGTGGGTGAACGCACCAACGTCACCGGCTCCAAGGCCTTCGCGCGTCTCATCATCAATGAGCAATACGACGAAGCATTGGCAGTCGCACGTCAGCAGGTAGAGAACGGCGCGCAAGTCATCGATATCAATATGGATGAGGCGATGCTGGATTCGCAGGCCGCGATGTCGCGCTTCCTGAATCTGGTGGCGTCGGAACCGGATATCGCACGTGTGCCTATCATGATCGATTCGTCGAAATGGTCGGTGATCGAAGCCGGTCTGAAATGCGTGCAGGGCAAAGCCATCGTCAATTCGATTTCGATGAAGGAAGGCGAAGAAAAATTCCTGCACGAAGCCAAGCTGTGCCGTCGCTACGGCGCGGCGGTGATCGTCATGGCCTTCGATGAAAAAGGTCAGGCCGATACCTTCGAACGCAAGATAGAAATCTGCGAACGCGCTTACTGGCTGCTGGTGAATGAAGTCGACTTCCCGCCGGAAGACATCATTTTTGATCCGAATATTTTCGCGATTGCGACCGGTATCGAAGAGCACAATAATTACGCCGTTGATTTCATCAACGCGGTACGCTGGATCAAGGAAAACCTGCCGCACGCAAAAATCAGCGGTGGTGTCTCCAACGTCAGCTTCAGCTTCCGCGGTAACGATCCGGCACGTGAAGCGATCCATACCGTATTCCTGTATCACGCGATTAAAGCCGGGATGACGATGGGTATCGTCAATGCGGGCATGGTCGGTGTTTACGATAATTTGCCGGCGGAATTGCGCGAACGCGTCGAAGATGTGGTGCTGAACCGTCGTGAAGATGCGACCGAACGCATGATCGAAATCGCTTCCACATTGAAGGCGGGCGACAAGAAAGAAGAAGCAACGCTGGAATGGCGTAGCGGTACGGTACAGCAACGTCTGGCGCATGCGCTGGTGCAAGGCATTACGCAATGGATCGTGGAAGACACCGAAGAAGCGCGGCAAGAATTGCTCAACAACGGTGGCCGCCCTATCCATGTGATTGAAGGCCCGCTGATGGATGGCATGAACATCGTCGGTGATCTGTTCGGTCAGGGCAAAATGTTCTTGCCGCAGGTGGTGAAATCGGCGCGCGTGATGAAGCAGGCGGTAGCGCATCTGATTCCATTCATCGAAGAAGAAAAGCGTTTGCTGCAAGAGCAGACCGGTATCGTCAGCAAGCCGAAAGGTAAGATCGTGATCGCCACCGTAAAAGGTGACGTGCATGACATCGGCAAGAACATCGTCTCGGTGGTGCTGCAGTGTAATAACTTTGAAGTCGTGAACATGGGCGTGATGGTGCCGTGCTCCGAGATTCTGGCCAAGGCGAAGGAAGAGAATGCCGACATCATCGGTCTCTCTGGTCTGATCACGCCTTCGCTGGAAGAAATGGCTTACGTGGCGAAGGAAATGCAGCGTGATGAATACTTCCGCGGTTTAAAAACGCCTTTGCTGATCGGCGGTGCGACCACCAGCCGTGCCCACACTGCGGTCAAGATCGCACACAACTACGACGGTCCGGTGGTGTATGTGCCGGATGCCTCGCGTTCGGTGTCGGTCGCGCAATCGCTGCTGACGCCGGAACAGCGCGATGCCTACATCGCTGAGGTCGCGGCGGATTACGAACGCATACGCGAACAGCATGCGAATAAAAAAGCAGTGCCTATGCTGACGCTGGAGCAGGCACGCGCCAACAAGATGAAGCTGGAGTTCACCGGCAAATTTGCGCCGGTTAAACCGAAGTTCATCGGTCGTCGCGTCTTCAAAAACGTGGATCTGGCGACGATTGCGCAATACATAGACTGGGGCCCGTTCTTCCAGACCTGGGATCTGGCCGGCCCTTATCCGGCGATCCTCAAGGATGAAGTGGTCGGCGAAGCGGCGACCAAGGTATTTGCCGAAGGCCAGGCCCTGCTGAAGAAAGTCATAGAAGGCCGCTGGCTGCAGGCCAATGGCGTGATCGCCTTGTTGCCGGCGAATACAGTGAACGACGACGACATCGAAATCTATACCGATGAGACACGTACCAAAGTCGCCTTCACCTACTACGGCGTGCGCCAGCAAACCGTGAAGCCGGTGATCGACGGTGTGGCACGGCCGAACCAGTGCCTGGCCGATTTCATTGCGCCGAAATCATCCGGCGTGGCTGACTACATCGGCCTGTTTGCCGTGACCGCCGGGCTTGGTATCGAAAAGTATGAAAAGCGCTTTGAAGATGCGCACGACGACTATTCATCGATCATGCTGAAGTCGCTGGCGGATCGTCTGGCCGAAGCCTTTGCCGAGCATTTGCATGAACGCGTACGTAAAGACTTGTGGGGCTATGCCGCCGACGAGAAACTGACGAATGAAGCGCTGATCAAGGAAGAGTACAGCGGCATCCGCCCTGCTCCTGGTTATCCGGCCTGCCCGGAACATACGGTCAAGGCCGAGATGTTCCAGACCTTGCAGGCGGAAGAGATAGGTATGATGCTGACCGATTCCTACGCGATGTTCCCGGGCGCTGCGGTTTCCGGTTTTTACTTCGCGCATCCGGAAGCGAAGTACTTCGTGGTGGGCAAGATAGGCGACGACCAGGTCACGGATATGGCCGAACGTCGCGGTGCCACGAAGGAAGATGTGGAACGCTGGCTCGCACCTAACCTGTCCTGATGCAAGCCGACAGGCTGGACGTTTACATCCGTTCAGCCTATCGGTGCGCCATCGATAAATACTTTTAATTCCCCGCTGTTGAACGCAGTCCATGTTTCATTCGTGGTCAGCGGTTCTGTCACGATAATGGCGACACGGTCATTCGGCGTCGTCACTTCCGAGAAATTCACTTTTACATCTTCGTCGCACAAGGTCGCTTCGGCAAACGGATGCTGGCGCACGATGTAATGCAGGTTGGTCGAGCAATGCGCGAACAATGCAGAACCGTCGGACAGCATCATATTGAAGGTGCCGTATTGCGAGATTTCCTTCGTCAGCTCGGCGATGGCGGCGGTTAGTTGCGGCAGCATCGGCAGGGCATCGTCGAAGCGGCGGCGCAATTCCTGCAGGATGTAGCAAAAGGCGGCTTCACTATCGGTGGTGCCGACCGGCTGGTAAGGGCCGTTCAATTCAGGCGTGAAATTCTTCAGGTCGCCATTGTGGGCGAACACGAAATAGCGGCCCCATAGTTCGCGCACAAAGGGATGGCAGTTTTCCAGCGCGACGCGGCCCTGCGTCGCCTTGCGGATATGCGCGATGACATTCTTCGATTTGATCGGGAAGCGGCGGATCAGGTCGGCCACCGGCGATTCAATGGCGGCCTGGTGGTCGACAAAGTGGCGCACACCTGCGCCTTCAAAAAATGCGATACCCCACCCGTCATTGTGGACATCGGTACGGCCGCCGCGGGTGGCGAAGCCGGTAAAGCTGAACACAATGTCAGTCGGGACATTGCAGTTCATTCCGAGAAGCTGGCACATTTTCTTCCTTAGTTAGGGTGGTCTGCCGGCTCAAAAGCTTGTGGATACAAGAAGAGGGTGGAATCACCCGCATATTTGCAGTGTGACCCACAGATATTGAGAAACGCGACGCAGTGACACGTGGCCTCAATTTTTACACAAAAACACGGCTTCGAGCGGATGCTGTGTTCGTGCTGTTGGATGAGCTGCTCTGGCAGGATGGATGATCAGGGTTCGGGATCCATTTTCTTGCCGATTTCATCCAGGATGGCATCAATGTTGTCGACTTTGTTGCCGCTTTCATCCCAGGCTTCTGCGTAGGTCACCCCGGCATAAGTGGATCGCGTGTACTTGGCCGCCGGTTTGCCGGACGGGTACCAATATTCAAACTGAGAGCCGGTATTGTCTTCCACATATTTTGTTGCGCGTTGTCCGCTTTTATAGAAGCCTTCTCCGTTTCGGCTCTCTTTGTCTGTATTGGTGAATATTTCCAGTACCTTGCCATCCGAGTAGTACAGCGTGGCGGAACCGATGACGGCATTACTATTGAAGTTAAAAAGATCGTTGGGCTCCCTGACCCATACCGGTGAGGACTGAGCGCGTTTATTCTTTTGATAAAAATCCTGAATCAGGAACAGACCCTCGGCATTGCGTCCCAGCAGTACGCGGTAATAGCCATTTGGTACCGGCGTTGCAGAGTAATTGGCGTCGACGTCTGACAGGCAGTTACAGCTTTGCTGCGTATCCCCGTTGCCAAAATAGGCAACGATGGCCTGACTGGTGTTCATCTGCGCTCTTATTTTTGCCGGGATCGGTGTAGTGCTGCATCCGGTCAGAGCGAGAACGATGCTGATGAATGCCAGATGGAGGTAGCGGTTTGCTGTCATGACAAGCTCCGTTGGTGTACGCGGGATGCTAGTTGCATTTTGACTCAGGCATCAGATCTAGCCGTCCCTGTCGCAAAAACAGCACTCCCGCAGATGGCGTTTTCTCTTGGGGCGCTGGGCCTGTTACTGCTTGCTATTTTAGTTGCTACATTCGCTGTCGCATTTATTGCACGGCATCGGATGAGTTTGGGCCATGTCAAAGTCCGGTCACAATCGGCGACTAGCATGGCAGCAACTAACCCATATACAGGTGACGTATGCGCACTCGGGATTTGCTGTTGCACGGCAGTACCGGTTTCGTGCAGGGCGCACGAGCCGACATAGCCAGCCCTTTGCCCGGCGTGCGGGTATCATCTGTAAACATGACGCGCTACGCCCTTTACTATACGCCCGTAAACGACTCGCCGTGGGCGCAAGCTGGTAGCAGCTGGCTGGGCAGACAGCCCGCCAGTGACGAGCCTGCCACACAAGTCAATATTCCGGGCATACCCAGACTTTTACTCGCCAGCCTGACCGCGGATGCACGTCGCTATGGCTTTCATGCGACGCTGAAAGCCCCCTTCCGTTTGTTCGAAGGTTTTTCCGAAGAGCATTTATTGCAAATGGCGCGGGCATTTTGTTCTACGCAGAAAGCGATCGCGCTGGATGAGCTGCGGGTACGTCCGTTGAAGGACTTCCTGGCGCTGTCAGTCGCCGGACCGCTGGATGAGATCGGCGAGCTGGCCATGCGCTGCGTCTCCTACTTTGATCTGTTGCGCGCACCCTTGACTGAACCTGAATTGAGCAAGCGCCGTCAGCTAGGTTTGAACGCACGACAGAGTGATCTCTTGCAACGCTGGGGTTATCCCTACACGGAGGAATTCTTCCGTTTCCATATGACGCTGACCGACGGCTTGATGCATGCTGACCCGGATGTGATCTATACGATACGCAAGGCGGCTGAGCAGCACTTTGAAGCTATCCAGACCGTGCCCTTGGCGATAGACGCGTTGACGATTGCGCGCGAAGAATATCCCGGCGCGCCGTTTGTCGAGTGGCAGCGGATACCGTTTTCGCATCAGAGCGAACGCGCTTGCTTGCCGCAGGGTGGCCGCATATTTTATTGCGTCGGTCCCTCGGGTGTGGGCAAGGATAGCCTGCTGCAATGGGTGCGCCAGCATAGTGAAGATGACGGGCGTCTGGTATTTGCACAAAGAACGATCACGCGCGCAGCAGATAGCAGTGAAGCGCATGAAGCGGTGGATACCAGCACCTTCTGGCGTTTGGCGGCCGGTGGCCAGTTTGCGATGGTGTGGCAGGCGAATGACTTGTGCTACGGCATACGGCGCGGCATAGAAGCCGATCTGAAAGCCGGGCGTGATGTGGTGATCAATGGTTCGCGTGCGTATGTCGCGCAATTGCAGCAAGCTTTCCCGGATGCAGTCGTGATCTGGATAGAGGCGAATGAAACTCTGCTGCGCGAACGTCTGGAAGCACGCCAGCGTGAGCAGGGACCAGCTTTGTTGAAGCGTCTCAAGCGTGCCAAGGAATTCTTGCCAGAAAGTCAGACACAAATCATTCGGCTGGATAATAGCGGGCCACTGGAAGTGGCCGGGCAAAAGTTGCTGAAGCTGCTGCGCGAGCGCGATTAATCTTTGCGGTTAGCCAACGGGCGGGCTGTCAGTTGCGTGCGGCAGCGCCATAAGCCATGGCCGGATGCCAGATACTTTTGTTCAAACGGCGTAATGCATTGCTGCGGGGCATAAGCTTCGGTAGTGACGCTTTGCTGTGTCAACAGCTGCAATGCCGCCGCGAACTCTTCAATATAGATGTGCCAGTTGCTGCGACACTCCAGCACCCCACCCAAGGCGACGATGGTCGGGAAGATCGCATGACCATGCCAGCGTCGCGTCAGATGACCTATCTTTGGCCATGGATTCGGATACAGGATGTAGTGCCGCGTCGGGCGGATTGCGCTATCGAGCAGCAGGCGCCAGTAGTCGACCAGATCGGCGCGCACCCGCAGGCAATTGTCCGGTATCGCATCCGGCCATTGCGTATTGCGCGTGATGCGATCGGCAGACTGATCGACGCCGATGACGTAGTGATCCGGGTACTGCGTGGCCAGATTGAAGGTCGATAAGCCGACGCCGCAGCCGGCATCCAGTATCAGCGGTTTGCTGCCAGCGGCTTGCCAGCAGGCGATGCTGTGTTCGAAGGCGCTGCGATTGTAGTCGGTGACTGGTTTGCGGAAAGGGTGCGTGGCGTGCCGCTCAACCTGTGCTTGCAGTTGCGCATGGGCATCGGTTTGCCGGCTGGTGATGAAGTGCGAATTCGCGTACATCGCGATGAAAAGCAGTGGAAGAAGACGAAATTATGCCTGCATTCGGCGCTCTGGCCTATGCAGGCATACAGAAAACTTCCTGGTAAAACTACTTAATACGGCTTAATGAATCGTGACAGCCTGGCTCATGAAGGCATCGTAATTTGCCAGAAAATCATCGATTTCCTCGACGCTGGGTTCGGTCGCAATCAGGTCGCGCACGTTCTTGCGGAATGATTCGGCAGAGGCACCGGCGATGAAAATTTCACGTTTGGCGGGCTTGTCCATGATTTCGTAGCCACCAAAGCGCAGGGCGTCTTGCCCGTCGTCAGCACCGAATTCCACGACGCTGTATTGCTCGCTGTTATAGATCACGTTCATATATTCTCCTGTCGCAATTGCAATGAAGAAATCATCGCGTTGATAGGGAAATGGCGTTATTCGGAGCAATTTCAAGTGTTGGACAGGGATTCCGCCCATAAGTTGGTAACGGCACGTAACAAAAGAAATAAAGTTCCTGCGAGAAAGATTAACAATCTTCTACAAAGGCTGGGCGGCCCTGCTCAGGATGTGCATACCAGGTCGTCACTCAGCGTGAGCCAGGCATCGTACGGTGCTTGCGTCAGGAATTGGCGCAGTTGTTCCAGGTGTTCGGTGTTGGCGACACTGATATAGAGTCGTGCCGGTTTATCGCGCAGTATGCGGTTGAGGGTGACGCGCATGACCAGGTTGCCGGTGCAGTGCATGCAGCCGGGGGCGATACGGGCGATGTTCAGGAGGGGTGAAGCTGGCAGTGCGTCGAGGTCGCTGCGCCCGTCGGGCAAACCTTCGAGGATGATGGCGGTATCTTGACTGGCATCAATACGGCTGTGGATGGCGGCTTCACGGGTGGCGGCGCGTCCGCCCAGCACCAGCGAGGTGAGCGTCATACCCCTTTTTTTGCGATTTTTCCGGGTTCGACGCCGAGTTGCTTGAGCTTGCGGTACAAGTGGGTGCGTTCGAGGCCGGTTTTTTCCGCCACCCGTGTCATGCTGCCGCCTTCCTGACCCAGGTGGTGTTCGAAGTAGGCGCGTTCGAATGCATCGCGTGCTTCGCGCAAGGGCAGTTCAAAGGATGCGGTAAAGAATTGGGTATCGGCCGACATCAGCGGTGCGCTGGCGATAGGCGGGTACATCTGGCTCGAGCTGGCCGGCAACACTTTGTCCTGCGGTAGGTGATGGCTATCGTTGGTGGCGATAGGCGCGCGTACCGGCATGCTGGCGATGCGTGTGACTTCCTGGCCGCGGGTCAGTCCCTGTTGCACCGCTTTCAATAATTTCTGCAGTGAAATCGGTTTTTCGAGGAAGTTGAGCGCGCCGATGCGGGTCGCTTCGACCGCGGTGTCTATCGTTGCATGGCCGGACATCATGATAACTGGCATGGTCAGCATGCCGTCGCGCTGCCATTCCTTGAGCAGGGTGACGCCGTCGGTATCAGGCATCCAGATATCCAGCAGGACCAGGTCGGGTTTGGCGGCGGCGCGCAGTTCGCGTGCCTGTTGTGCGTTCTCTGCGGTCGCTACGACATGCCCCTCATCCCCGAGGATTTCCGAGAGCAATTCGCGTATGCCCATTTCGTCGTCAACAACTAGAATATTTGCCATCTGTTTCCCTCCCTCATCTTGATTGCCCTCCCAATGCGCTGTGTTTTATTGCAGCTTTCATTCGGAGGATAACTTTAACAGCAAAATCGCCACTTTCGCACCGTTCGTATCGCTGCGGTTCTGAATATCTATGCGCCCGCCATGCTCTTCGATGATTTTCTTTACCATCGCCAAACCGAGGCCGGTGCCGCGCGGTTTCGACGTGATGTACGGTTCAAATGCATGCGCCAGGATCTTCGGCGTGAAGCCCGGGCCATTGTCGGTGATGGTCAGCTGCACGGCATTGCTGACGGCGCCATCTGAACTGCGGTAATGAATTTCTTCCGTAATGATATCAATGCGCGCCGGTGCCGCCTGCTCGCCGCGGTCCGCCACCGCATCCTGCGCATTTTGCAGCAGGTTGTGGATGACCTGGCGCAACTGCGTCGGGTCGCCCATGATCAGTGGCAAGTCCTGTGCCAAGCTGGCGTGGATGATATCCCTGCCGTCGCCGCTCAGGTAGAGATGCAGGATTTCTTCTATCAGCGCATTCAAATCCAGCGAAGACAATACGGCCGGTGGGGTTTTCGCGTAATCGCGGAAATCGTCGACCATGCGTTTCATCGCCGTGACCTGGTTGACGATGGTCGCGGTGCTGCGTTCCAGCACTTGCGCATCGGCGTCGTTCAATTTGCCTTCCAGTTTCATGTGCAGGCGTTCGGCCGAAAGCTGGATAGGCGTGAGCGGGTTTTTGATTTCGTGCGCCAGGCGACGCGCCACTTCACCCCAGGCGATCGAACGCTGCGCCGAAATCACGTCGGAAATATCATCGAACACGACAACGTAGCTGCCTTCGCGCCCGCCCGGCAGGCGCGAACCGCGTGCCAGCAAGGAGATATCGTTCTCGGTTTCCGGCCCGCCCATGCGGCGCGGCACATCAATCTGATGTTGCCAGTGCAGGCTTTCCCTGCCGGCGCGACCGGCGGCGGATTGGGCACTCTGCTCGGAAAAGGATTGCGTGATCACTTGCGCGAAAGTGCTGAGACCATCTATATCCTTCAAGGGTTTGCCTATGTGCTGGGCAAAGTCGTGCTGCAGTATGCGCTCAACGGATTCGTTACATGTTACTAATTTGAAGTTGCGGTCGAGGACCATCACGCCGGCCGACATATTCGCCAGGACCGATTCCAGATAGCCTTTCGCGTTTTCCAGTTCCTGGCGATTCTTTTCCACCGAGGCGCGCGCATCGAAAAGCTGGCGCGTCATCGTATTAAACGATTGCGTCAGCGTGCCGAGTTCATCCGAGGTGGCGACGATAGGACGCGGCGACAGATTGCCTTCGGCCACCGCCTTGGTCCCTTCCGCCAGCAGCAGCAAAGGTTTGGCGAGGTCGCTGGCAATCAGGAAGGCGCCGGCGATGGCGCCGAAAATCGCCAGCAACAAGGTCAGCGTCAGGGTGACGATGTAAATCTTGCGCAGGCCGGTGCGCGCCAGATAGCGCTCCTGGTATTCGCTGTAGGCAACGCGCAAGGCTTCCGCATTGGTCGCCAGTTGCTCGGGCACCGGCTGCCGAAGTTGCAGGTAACGGCTATCGGTTTGTAGCAACAAGGCCTTGCTGGAAGTAGGGATTTCCACCACCACGCGCAGGTACATGCTGTTGGCGGTATTGGCGACCGGCGTGGTATTGGTCGAGGATTTGCCGCCCTCATCCTGGAATTCGTTATTGCCTTCGATGGTGGCGTAGGAACGGGCCACACGTGCCTGGCGCAGCATCGCCGCCGTCGGCAGGTCGGGCAGCAGCGAACTTAATTGCGAGCCGGAGCTGGCGATCATTTGCCCGTTGCTGGTCACAATCACCGCTTCCTGCTGCAGGTTTTGGTCACGCATGCGCGACAGCTGTGTGATTTGCATTGCATCCGACAGGTCGGACAGTTCCAGCGCCATATTGCGCGCTTTGGTTTGCAAATCATTCAGCGAGGAATCCAGTGCTGCACGGCCGAGGTTGAGGCCGGATTCCAGCGCCGACTCCACCCGCACGTCGAACCAGGATTCGATCGAGCGCGACACGAATTGCACTGATACCGTGTAGATGACCGCGCCCGGCAGGATGCCGATGATGGCGAACAGCAGCACCAGCCGCGCCATCAGCTTGGAGCCGAATTTACCGCGCTTGTAGCGTTTGTAGAGGCGTACCAGTAACAGGATCACTAGCAGCAGCAAGGCGCCGGCCACGACTGCATTGAGGATCAGCAGCCACGGGTAGTTTTGTTCAAACAGATTGGAGTTTTCAGATGCGGACGCGAGCAGGAACAACAGAATACTGACTACCGCTCCGCCGACGACCAGCAGATACCGAAGAAGTCGGGTCACTGACGTTCCGCCGTATAAGTGAAGCGCTTCCAGTTCGACGACAGGCGCCAGTCGCTACTGTTCATCGCATGCACCTGGAAAGGCTTGGGTAATTGGGCCACGTCCAGTTGCATGCGCACCGCGACTTCGTAGGTCTGGCCGACCTTGAGCGTATTGCGGTCGGCGATCACCCAGCGATTCGGGCGGCGCACCATGGATAAGGCATCATCCAGCGAGGCAAAGCTTTGTTGCAGCCGGCCGGTGATGGCAGCGTGGTATTGACGGGTCAGGACGTTATAGGAAATGCGTATGGTCTGGCTTTCGCTGACTTCCTTGGCGTCAAACCAGTACCAGCGTGGCTTGTTGATTTCAATTTCGGTGGTGAAGTAAAGCGGGATGCCGCGTGACAATGCATCTTCCAGGCCACGGCTCAAATCGAAGGAGTAAGTTGCTGCGAGGCGATAGCCTTCGGTGCTGTCTTCCAGATGGGCTTCTACGATTTCTATGCTTTCCGCCGCATGTACGCTGTTGTGTTGCAGCGAGAACGCCAGCAACATAATGGCGCACAGCCAGTAGAGGGGAAAGAAAAGTTTTCGTTTCACGCGTCTTCGAAAGGCAGGACTAACTGCCCGATAAGTTAAGTGGCTTGAGCTAAGACAAAATCAGATTACAAATTAGGGCACGGTCTTTTGAAACAGGGCGTAAAACAAACCATCGTGGTCGTTTTCCGCATTTGCCGTCGGCAATAGCTGGCCGGGTGCCGGCAGGCGAGTTGCATTATGACGTACGGCAAATGCTGCCGCCTGTGCTTCCGACTCTTGTGGCCACAGCGAACAAGTGACAAACAGCAATTTACCATCCGGCTGCAGCATCTGCCAAAGATTGTCGAGGATTGTGGCAGAAATTGCCGCAAGTTGTGTTGTATCACCCTTGCGTCGCAGCCAGCGGATGTCCGGATGGCGGCGCACGATGCCGGACGCGGTGCACGGCACATCGGCCAGGATACGATCAAACGGTTTGCCATCCCACCAGTCGGTGCCGCTGGCGTCGCCGGTCAGCAGGGTCGCCTGCAGTTGCAGGCGCTCCAGGTTTTCCGCGATGCGCGGCATGCGGCGCGCTTCATTATCGAGCGCGATCAGTTCGACGTCGGCAGTTTCCAGGATGTGTCCGCTTTTACCGCCCGGTGCCGCGCAGGCATCGAGTACCCGCATGCCATCACGCAGGTCCAGCAGTGAGGCCGCCAATTGCGCTGCCGCATCCTGTACCGATACCAGTCCTTCGCTGAAGCCGGGAATCTGGCTGACCGGGGTCGGCTGCGCCAGTTTGACGGCATCCGGCCCGATGCGGGTAGCCGCGACGGCTTGTTCGGCCAGCAGCGCCAGGTAGGCATCGACCGTGGTCTTGCGGCGATTGACGCGCAAGGTCAGCGGTGGCGCGGCATTGCCGGCTTCGAGGATGGCTTGCCAGTTTTGCGGATAAGCCGAACGCATCCGATCTATCCACCAGTCAGGATAATTCCAGCGCGCGAATTGCGTGCCGCCGGCGCTTTTCAACAGTGCATCGCGTTCACGCAGGAAACGGCGCAAGACGGCATTCACCATACCTTTGGCATGCGCCATGTCGGGATCGGCGGCCGCTGCGGTCACCGCCTGGTCGACGACGGTAAAGGCGCTGTAGCGCGCTTCGGACTCGGCTTCATTCGGATCTGAAATCAGCGCCAGCGCGCAGCACAGCAAACCATGCAAGATCGCCGGCTCGGTTTGCTTGGTCGTCATCGCATTCAGCAAGGCTTCGGCACGGCCGATATGTCGCATGCAGTGATACGACAGATCCTGGATCGCGCCGCGTGCCTGCGGTGTCGCATGGGTTTGCGCAAAAATTTGTGCGAGTGCCTGCGGCAGGGCAACGCCGCGTCCGACTGCGGCAACGGCTTGTGCTGCGCCGTGCAGGCTGAAGGAAAGGGAATCGGGTTTTAAATGGATGGTCACGTTATCTTTTCGTTAAAGCTGTGCCGGACGCGATTGGTACGCAGGTCCGGCATGGTCCAGCCAGAAGCGAGCGATGCCTGGGTGGGCTGCTTCTTGAATTTTCAATGACGTGATTGTAGCGGTGCGAGCGCTTTGCGCGTGCGCGCAGACGCGATAAATCGTAAAAAAGCCGGATATTAAGGGTATTGGCGGGAAGGAAGGGCGAATCAGGAGCGGCGGAGCCAGTTGCCGGAAGCAAACTGCTCCGCTCTGCCTTGGGGCTGTGTGTTAGCGGATGGTCTTACGATTGATTTCTTAAATTTCCTATACGCCCCACATCACATCCTGGTTTTCTGCGCGGGCCGCACGCAGCATTTCCAGTAAAGGATAGGCGCGCGAGGAAAAGCGGACTACTTCCGGTTGCTCGTGTTCATTATCGTCGCCGTTCTCGCCATGATGGGCGACAACATCGCGTTGCACTGCTTCCGACGCGAAATGGGCATTGCTTTCGACAATTTCCTGTTCCAGCAATTTGATTGCGTTTGCTGTTTCTGCTGCAGTGATGACGCCACGCTTATGGTCTTTATGCAGAAGGTCGAGTATGCGTTTTGCATGCTCTTCATACATCAGTACCTCGGCTGCGGCTTTGGATTTGAACGTGATTAACATGAGCAGCCTCCTTGAAGTGATCGACGCTTAAACCTTAGCACGATTTCTATAACTGTTCTAGCGAAGTTATAACAGCTGAAAACGGGCTAAACGGCAAGCAATAAGGTTTTAATGCGGTCTCGCATCATTCTTTTAATGAGACTTTGGAAGCGGCTTTTAATTCAGTTTGAACGATGAAAAAAACGTATCCACCAGTTCGCGTTTGACGGCAGGTTCGGCGCCGGTGACCACCAGTTGATACACGCGTTTGTCTTTGGCGACAAAACGCGCAAACAAAACACGCGGAGCCGCATTGCTGGCGGCGGGGCCGACTGCTTGCATCTCCATGACCGCCAGTTGCCCGGCGTCGCTGCCGTTTGCCATCGTCAACACTTTTTCTTGCTTGATGGTACCGCTGATATTGTTGACCAGTGCCGTTTGCATGGCGCTTAAGGAAACTTGTGCCTGCGTCGCATCCGGTAATTCGGCGGTACCGACTGCGAAGGTAATGCCGTCGATCACCGACGCCGTCATCGTCATCGCGACCGGCGTGCCATTCAAATCGATCTGACGTGTCAGCGAGGTCGGTTTGCTCGGCAATGACACGGCGTAAGGCGCGTCGCCGCTGCGGATTTCGCGCCAGTCGAATTTGGGCGAGCAGGCACTGAGCAGCAATGCGGTGGCGAGCAGTACGGTGCTGGAGCGGATGGCAAATTTCATTAGCGTCGACGCATGAAGACAGATGGATGGCTATGGTACACCGCGAAGCGCAGCAATAAAAAAGGCCAGCGCGAGGCTGGCCTGATCATGCTACTGCGACTAGATTAAAACTCTTCCCAGTCATCGGCGCCAGCGCTGGCAGTTGCTTTTTCGCGTTTGGCGGCAGGTGCAGGTCGCGGATTGGCCAGCAACGGTTTGGCAGCTTGCGTGCGGATCGCCGGAGTGGTGTTGCGCACCAGTGGAATGTCATCGAGCGCGCTGCTATAGGCGAGCTGATTGCCATCCAGTTTGAACTGGCTGACCACGCGCGCCAGATTGCTGGCCTGATCTTGCAGCGATTCGGCCGCAGCGGCGGCTTCTTCCACCAGCGCCGCATTTTGTTGCGTGACTTGATCCATTTGTCCGATCGCCTGATTGACCTGATCGATACCCGAGCTTTGCTCCTGACTGGCAGCCATGATTTCGGCCATGATGTCGGTCACGCGTTTTACGCTGTCGACGATTTCATTCATGGTGCTGCCTGCTTCATTGACGAGCTTGCTGCCAGCTTCGACTTTGCCGACCGAGTCGCCGATCAATATTTTGATTTCCTTGGCAGCGGCGGCAGAGCGTTGCGCCAGATTGCGTACTTCGGTTGCCACCACCGCAAAGCCGCGACCTTGCTCACCGGCGCGGGCGGCTTCGACTGCGGCATTCAGCGCGAGAATATTAGTCTGGAAGGCGATGCCATCAATGACGCTAATGATGTCGACGATCTTGCGTGCCGATTCATTGATCGATTCCATCGTGTTGACTACTTCCGACACTACGGAGCCACCACGTACTGCCACATCGGAGGCTGACATCGCCAGACTGTTGGCCTGACGTGCATTGTCTGCATTCTGGCGTACGGTCGAGGTCAGCTGCCCCATGGAGGCAGCGGTTTCACCCAACGAGCTGGCTTGTTCTTCAGTGCGGGATGATAAGTCCAGATTGCCGGAAGCGATCTGGCGCGAAGCGGTGGCGATAGTTTCGGTACCGCTGCGCACTTCAGAGACGGTTTTGTTCAGGCTGCCGGTCATGTCCTTCAGCGCGCGCATGAGCTGACCGGTTTCATCATTGGAGCTCACTTCGATCTTGCCCGACAAATCACCGGATGCCACGGTACGCGCCACCGCGACGGCCCGATTCAATGGGCGTGTGATGCTGATGGCCAGACGCCATGCAAAGAAAATACCGAGCGTCACCGCCGCTGCCAGCAAACCGATCAGCAGGCTGCGGCCGGACAGGAAGGCGCTCTGGATGCTGCTACCGGCGGCGTCTATCATGTTCTTTTCATGATCCAGCACGGCTTCAATCGACTTGCTGTAAGCATCCATCGCCGGCAACATTTTTTCTTTGATCATGGTCTGCGCTTCAGCCATCTGGCCGTCTTTCTTGGCCTTGAAGACGGCGACGCGTATGTCGCGGTAATTGCCGCGTGCCACCACCAGTTGTTCGAACAGACGCTTGTCTTCAGGCGTCTTGATCATGCCTTCGATTTCTTTTTGCAGTTCAGTGGCGCGCGCGCTGGTTTTTTCCATTTGCTTCTGGAAAAACTCCTGATCCTCGGCGCTGGTGGTCTTGGCCGACGCCAGCGTGCGGGCGCCGTTTACGTCGACCGCAGACAGCCATTCTTGCGCCAGGCGTTCTTTCGGCAACATGGCATGGGTCATGACTTCGGCTGAGGTGCCGACTTCCTGCAAACGCAAGATACCGACTACGGTCATCACGACCATCAGGGTGAGCAGCAGGGCAAAGCCGAAGCTGAGGCGCGTGCTGATTTTTAAATTTGTAATTTTCATGGTCTGGTCCAAAGGTGCAGCAGGGTGAATGGCGATGCTGCGAAAGTTACGATGAAGGTACGACGAAGGTACGATGACGCTGATGGATTACTTGCGACTGGCTTGCTATGGGATGTGCAAGAAGTTAGCTGATACCAGAAGATGACAGTGCTTTGCAGAAATCAGGCGCTATTATCGGCTGAAATGCTAAATATTTCCATGTGGAAACATTATATTTTTCAGGAATATCCGGAAATGTCAGTCAGTCGGGGCTGAAAAGCGCGATGTCATTGCAATAAAGGCAATGCTATCGAGGCAAGAACAGCAAAGACTTGTAAAATGCTTGTCCGCGCCGGGTATCAACGGCTGCTTGTTTTGCATAAGGCTCCAGTTCATGGGAAAACTGCTCGCGATTGATGGCCTGAATATAGTACGTCGGGTCTACGAAGCGAATGTCGAAGAAGACACTGCCACCAAGGCAGAGGCTGCCTTGCGCCATTCCCTCGCCTCTTTTCGCAAACTGCTGATGACGCACCAGCCGACCCACGTTTTGCCTGCCTTTGATTTTGGCGGTCATACCTGGCGTCATGATCTCTACGCACGTTATCGCGAAAACCGCGAGCCGATGCCGGAAGTATTAAAAGAACGACTGCCGGATTTCTACGCGCAACTGGCAGAGCTGGGTTTGCATGTGGTGTCCGTGCCTGAGGTTGAGGCCGACGATGTGATTGCGACTGGTGTGTTGCGCTGGTTGGGTGAAGGTCGCGGCGAGGCAATCATAGCTTCTACCGATAAAGATTTACACACCCTGATTGAACATGGCGCAGTGATATGGGATCACTTCAAGGGCGAGTGGCACGATAGCAAATGGGTGGAAGCCAAGTTTGGTGTGCCGCCTGCGCAGCTGACCGATTTGCTGGCTTTGATGGGCGATGTGTCGGACAGCATTCCAGGGGTCTCCAAGGTCGGCGTGAAAACGGCGGCCAAGCTGCTGCAAAGCTACGGCAATATCGAACGCATCATGGGCGGTGCCGGCATCCTCAAAGATACCTTGGGCGAGAAACTGCGTAAGGACAAGGATCAGCTTTATCTGTCGCGCCAGCTGGTCGCACTCAAAGATGATGTACGCATGGGCGTGACCTGGAATATGCTGGCATTCGATAGTGCCAGTCTGGGTTGAACTCAGCCTGCTTGCGTAGCAACTTCTGCTTTGCCTCACCAATTTTTAAAGAATCATCATGACTGATACAACACAACTTTATATCGTTCAGCAACGCAAGCTGGGACCGCAGGAAAAAGACTTGCCGGTCTATGCGAAAGTAATGAAAAGCAAGGAAGGCGTATTTGAAGGCGTGTCCTTCATCCGCAGCAAAGACAAGGCGACGGTCATGAGTCTGGCTGAAGCGCAACAGGCGGTGGCCTGGGCCAAGGCGAAGAAGCCGTTGGCCAAACTGTACGAGACCACCGTCATTCCGGTCGAATAAAACCTGAAGGAGTCAGACATGCGTACCATTTGTTTACTCGGCCTGCTGGCTGCGTTCAGCTTGCCAGCGACGGCTTCCACTCCAGAAGCATGGGACGCTTTGTATAGCGCAAGCAAACAAGCCTGCTTGCAAAAAAGCGGCTTGAAAAATGCGAAGGTGATCGAAGGTCCGGTGCTGTTTGCCGGCGATGTGCTGTACAAAATACGCGGCAAGTGGCCGCAAGCACATATGAAGGGTAAGACTGGCAAAGTGTATTGCCTGCAGCCTTATCCGAATGGCGAGCCGGAGATTACTGAAGCGCGTTGATGTGGGTTGCGGAGCGCTCGATTGCCGGTCGATAAAAGGGAATAAGATCGACCGGCAACGTCATCACGCAAAACTTACTTCAAAGGCGGTGTGCTGAGCGGTGGCTTGCGCACTTTGCTGGCTTGTTCGAACGCATAAGCAATTTTTACCAGTCTTGCTTCCTCAAACGGACGAGCCATGATATCCATGCCGATAGGCACGCCGATCGGCGCGCTCGCAGTAGGCTGCGAAAAACCGATAGGTACGGTGAATGCAGGGAAGCCCGTCATCGCCGACAAGATGCCATTGCGATCAGCCTGATTCAATTCGCCGATAGGCACTACCAGACGCTTCTGCAGTGGATAGATGATGCTGTCCACATTCTGTTCCTTCATACGCATCAGCAGGCGATCACGCAAACCATCCAGCTTGGCCAGACGCAACAGGTATTCCTTTTGTTCGCGTGGTGCTTCGATGGCATTGGTGGCATTCAGAAATTTTTCCAAAGTCGGTTTATTGAATTTTCCTGATGCGATCAATTCTGTCAGCGATTTGACCGGCGTCGCATCACCCAGACTTTGCAGATAGCTGTTGAACAGGGTTTTGAACTCCCATTTCTGTACGTCGTAATCATTAATGATGGCAGCGGCATCAAACACCGGGTCATTAATTTCCACTACGGTGGCACCAGCCTTCTTGAGTGTCGCGACTGCCTGTGCCATCGCCAGATTAACTTCTGCATGCTCCGGCTGGGTGCCGAGGAAAGTCTTGAGCACTGCAATGCGCGCGCCTTTTAAACCATGTGCATCGAGGGACGCGGTATAGCTCTTTGGAATCTTGCCGACGCTACGCGCAGTTGGCACATCGGCAGCATCAAAACCGGCCAGTGCATCCAGCATGATGGTGGCATCAGTGACCGAACGTGTGATCGGGCCCACCACATCCTGGGTGTCGGACACGGGTATGACACCGGCGCGGCTGATCAGACCAAACGTGGGGCGGAAACCGACCAGACTATTGGCTGAAGCGGGCGAACGTATCGAGTTTACGGTGTCGCTGCCTAAGCCGACTGCTGCAAAGTTGGCCGCAATGGCGACGCCGGTACCACCGCTCGAACCACCAGGTGTGCGGCTCAGGTCGTATGGATTACGGGTTTGGCCGCCGAGTGAGCTGACGGTGGTGCCCGACAAGGCCAGTTCATGCATATTGGTCTTCATCAAAATGATCGCACCGGCTTCGCGCAATTTACGCGTGACGGTACTTTCGACGGATGGATGCACGCCCTTCAATGCTTCAGAGCCACCGGTGGTTGGCATGTCGACGGTGTTGTAATTGTCTTTGGCTGCCACCGGTATGCAATGCAGCGGGCCGCTCAGCTTGCCAGTTTTTTTGAACTCGGCATCTTTGGCGACAGCGATCTCATGCGCGGCCGGATTGATAGTGAGTACTGCGTTCAGAGCTGGTCCCTGTTTATCGTAGGCGGCAACGCGTGCCAGATACGCATCGACTAAATTCGCGCAACTCAGTTTGCCGCTTTTGAGTGCAGCTTGAATATTGGCGATGGATGTTTCTTCCAGATGGTAAGGCTGGGCAGCATGTGCAGTTACCTGCATGAGTGCAGCAAGAGAAAAGGCAATGACTTTAAGTTTCATGGATGATCTCCGATGGAAGAGCGACATGTGTGAGCAATTACTATGCCAGTGACATGTCAGTGTTGGTAATGTGTTCCCCAAGACGGTTGCAATCATGGTTCGCGCAAGGCGCGTCGATACTGGATCGCCTCAGCTACGTGCGGCTTGCTGATCATCGCTGAGCCGGCCAGGTCGGCGATGGAGCGTGCGACCTTGAGCACGCGGTGATAAGCGCGGGCCGACCAGTCGAGCCGCAGCATCGCGGTGCGCAGCAATTGTTCACCATGGCTATCGGGTGAGCAGTGCAGTTCGATATCGCTGCCGGACAATAAATGATTGCTCTTGCCTTGCCGCGCGATCTGGATTGCAGACGCTGCCGCCACGCGTTGTGCAATCAGCGTGGACGCTTCGCCATCGGCTTGTTTGAGCAAGTCTTCATGAGCGATAGCGCCGACCTGGATTTGCATATCGATGCGATCCAGCAAGGGGCCGGAGATCCTCCCCTGATAGCGTGCAATCAGATCCGGCGTGCAGTGGCATTTATGCGAGGCGTGTCCGAGATAGCCGCAGGGGCAGGGATTCATCGCGGCGATCAATTGGAACTGTGCTGGAAAATCGGCTTGGCGGGTCGCACGTGAAATCGTGATGCGGCCTGACTCTAGCGGTTCGCGTAATACTTCCAGCACGCTGCGCTTGAATTCCGGCAGCTCATCAAGAAAGAGCACACCGCGATGCGCGAGAGAAATTTCACCCGGGCGCGGATTGCCGCCGCCACCTACCAGCGCAATGCCGGATGCAGTGTGATGCGGCGCGCGATACGGTCTGTGCTTCCAGCGCCGACTACTAAAGCCGCTGCTCAGGGATAGTACCGCTGCAGATTCCAGTGCTTCTTCATCGCTCATAGGCGGCAGGATGCCGGCGAAGCGAGCCGCAAGCATGGATTTTCCGGTGCCCGGCGGACCGACCATTAACAGGCTGTGACCACCTGCCGCCGCCACTTCCAGTGCGCGCTTGGCTGGCGCTTGTCCTTTTACATCGGCCAGATCGGGATAGACCGGGCGGCTAATGGCGGGTGCCGCAATATGCGGCTGCAGTCTGGCTTCCGCATCATGGGCGGCGAAATGGGCACAGACTTGCAGCAGGGAATCAGCCGGCAGGATGGATACCGCGCTGACCAGCGCAGCTTCATCCGCATTGGCGCGCGGCAGGATGAATGCACGTTGTTGGGCACTTGTATCACCACGACGGTGCATCGCAAACGTCATCGCCAGCGCACCGCGTATCGGTCGCAGTTCGCCAGACAGCGATAACTCACCGGCGTACTCATACAGATGCAGCTTGTCTGCCGGCATTTGTTGGGAAGCGGCGAGAATGCCGAGCGCGATCGGCAGATCGAAACGACCGGACTCTTTCGGTAAATCGGCGGGTGCGAGGTTGACGGTGATGCGGCGGGCGGGAAATTCGAAGCCTGCGTTTTGCAGGGCCGCACGGACGCGGTCTTTGGATTCTTTAACTTCGGTTTCTGGCAAACCAACGATGGTGAAGCTCGGCAGACCATTCGCCAGATGTACCTCAACCGTTACTTCCGGTGCCTGCATCCCGCTTAATCCGCGACTGGTTAAAACGGCTAGGCTCATGCACCCTCATGGTTGAACGGACTATGGCTGGCTGTGTAGCTCCTGCTGGTGCTTGCAGTGTTTGGCGTGCTCCAGATGCGCGATAGTCGCCTTGACGATGGCAAACATCAAGGCCCGGTCTTTGTTCGGATGATCGGAAACATGGGCCACGGTGCTGCCTATGTGTATCAGCTTACACTGAGGATTATGTGGGTCTGGCTCGTAAGTGATCGCTAACTCATAGGTCGCGATCAAGGGGCCGCAAGCTTGCCAGTCACGCGTCCATTTTGGGAGTTGTCTGGCGTTCTCCCATAGCGAACCGGCGCTTTCGTAAAACTCTTCGACGTTGTGGCAGCCCAGTAATTGGGCCAGATGGCGCTCTTTGGAGACGCAGCTGCGGAAGTACTCTTCGTCACTCATACGCATGGCTTGCTCCTGAGGTGGGATGGGATGCCGATGCTGACTAATAGAACTGGTACTGAATAAAGCTCGTACTGAATCGAACTGGTACTGAATCAAACTACTGCTGGTTTTCTGCCTGCTGTTGCTGACAGGGCCGGATCTCAGTCCGGCCACTATCTGTTAACACCCGTTGCAGTTGCTATATATATAGTGCGCTAGCCGGGGCCGTCGCAGCTTACTTTTTTAACTGTGCTTCCAGAATCGCGACTTGCGCTTCCAGTGTTTCGAGTTTGGCGCGGGTATTGGCCAGTACTTGCGCCTGTACGTCGAATTCTTCGCGCGTGACCAGATCCAGTTTGGAGAAGCCCTGGCTCATCATGGCTTTCACATTCTTTTCGATATCCTTGGCCGGCGAGTTCTCCAGTACTTGATTGATCTTGTCCTGCATGTCGTTAAAGAAATTTGGCTTTTCCATGTGATCCTCTGATATTAAAAATATTTGGCACCATTAAGGTGCAATCCGCTTAGGTGCGTGCTATAAAAGTGCATATTTCGTGTTTTCCGCCTGTAAATATGCTCGTTAGCAACTGTAAACTATAAAAATGATAGTACAAGCCGTCTAAAAAAGGCTGGCATGAGTCCTGCTAAATATGTATCGAAGACAACCAACGTTTGGTTTCTACTTTCAACTTTAAAGGGAACATCATGAAAAAACTGATTATTGCGGTTGCGGTTATGGGTGCATTCGCCGGCAGCATGGCACACGCACAAGAAGCAACGCCAGAGCATTCGTTTACGGGCAACCTTTCTGTAGTCAGCGACTATCGTTTCCGTGGTGTTTCGCAAACCTTTAAACAACCAGCTGTACAAGGTGGTTTCGATTACGCCCACTCCAGCGGTTTCTACGTTGGTAACTGGAACTCGAACGTAAGCGGCAATTCGTTTACCGACGGTTCGATCGAAATGGATCTGTACGGTGGTTACAAATTCAATATTACACCTGACGTCGCAGCTGATGTCGGTGTTCTGTACTACTACTACCCAGGCGCGCAAATCGTTGGCGGCAAAAAATACAACACCACCGAAGTATACGGTTCGATCGGCTACAAATGGTTCACCGCTAAGTACAGCCACGCAGTTTCGGATTTCTTCGGTACACCAGATACAAAAGGTTCGGGCTACCTCGAGTTGAACGCAGCGTTTGAAGTTGCTGACAAAACGACTTTGGGCTTCCACGTTGGTCATCAAAAAGTACGCCACAACGGCAACCTGGATTACACCGACTATAAAGTCTCGCTGGCTCGTGACTTTGGCTTCGCAACCATTGGTCTGGCGCTGATTGGTACAGATGTTAACGGCGATGGCCCAGTGACAAGCAGCAGCGGCAAAGTTAAGAAAACTGCCGGCACCACAGGTGTTTTGTCGATCTCCAAAGCTTTCTAATTTAAAAAATAACGTCAGAGGTTCCAATGAAACTGATTACTGCCATTATCAAGCCCTTCAAGCTGGATGAAGTGCGGGAAGCCTTGTCTGCGATTGGCGTGCAAGGCATCACCGTTACCGAAGTTAAAGGTTTCGGTCGCCAAAAAGGTCATACAGAGTTGTACCGCGGTGCGGAGTATGTTGTTGATTTCCTGCCGAAGACAAAGATCGAAGCAGCTGTGGATGATGCGATCGTTGATCGCGTGATCGAAGCGATCGAGACTGCGGCAAGAACCGGCAAAATCGGCGACGGCAAGATTTTTGTCTATGACCTGCAACAAGTCGTCCGCATCCGTACCGGCGAAACCGGTAAAGAAGCACTTTAAGGGGAATGAGATGAGTATGAAGAAAATGTTCACAAGTGCCCTTGCCACAGGTGCTCTGTTGCTGGCAGTCGGATTCTCGGCGCCGGCGATGGCGGAAGACGCGGCCGCCCCGGCTGCTGCGCCAGCGGCTGAAGCGGTAGTGGTAGTCACCGAAACGCAAGCAACGGCACCTGCTGCCGCGCCAGCGGCTCCGGCAGCACCTGAAGTTGTGTTGAATACGGGTGACACCGCCTGGATGCTGACATCGACCATGCTGGTTATCCTGATGACCATCCCTGGCCTCGCTTTGTTCTACGGTGGTCTCGGCCGCTCGAAGAATATGTTGTCGGTACTGATGCAGGTCTTCGTGATCTTCTCGACCATCACTGTGCTGTGGTGCCTGTACGGCTATAGCCTGGTGTTCGCGGATGGCGGCTCCTTCGTCGGAACCTTTGGCAAGCTCTTCCTCAATGGCGTCAAACCAGACACCTTGTCCGGCTCGATTCCTGAGTATGTATTCATTGCCTTCCAGTCGACCTTTGCTGCAATCACTTGCGCACTGATCGTGGGTGCCTTCGCTGAACGTATGAAGTTCGCTGCAGTGCTGGCTTTCAGCATCCTGTGGTTCACCTTCAGCTACATCCCGGTCGCACATATGGTGTGGGCTCCTACCGGCCTGTTGTTCGCTGATGGCGCACTCGACTTCGCCGGCGGTACCGTGGTTCACATCAATGCCGGTGTGGCTGGTCTGGTTGGCGCATACATGGTTGGCAAGCGTATCGGTTTCGGCAAAGAAGCAATGCCTCCGCATTCGCTGACATTGACGATGGTTGGTGCGTCGCTGCTGTGGGTGGGTTGGTTTGGTTTCAATGCCGGTTCCGCACTGGGTGCAAACCCGATCGCCGGCCTGGCATTCATCAACACCATCCTGGCAACCGGCGCTGCAACACTGGCCTGGATCACCACTGAATCCATGCTCAAAGGCAAGGCTTCGATGTTGGGTGCTGCTTCGGGTGCGGTTGCTGGCCTGGTTGGTATCACACCTGCTGCCGGTTTCGTCGGTCCGATGGGTTCCATCGTCCTCGGCCTGATCGTTGGTGCAGTCTGCGTATGGGGTGTAAGTGGTCTGAAACGCCTGCTGGGTGCAGATGATGCATTCGACGTATTCGGTGTGCACGGCGTTGGCGGTATCGTCGGTGCGATCCTGACCGGTGTCCTGGCTGCCCCATCGTTTGGTGGTACCGGCGCTGCCGACTTCTCGATCGCGCATCAAGTGATGGTGCAGTTCAAAGCTGTGCTGATCACCGTAGTGTGGACGGCTGTGGTTGCCTTCATCATCTACAAATTGGTTGACCTGGTTATCGGTCTGCGTGTTTCGGATGAAGCAGAGCGCGAAGGCCTGGATATCACCAGCCACGGCGAAACAGCGTATCACTCCTGATCACAGTTCTTACGTGATGGCCCTGCGCAAGCGGGGACATAAAGAAAGCGCCTCCTCGCGGGGCGCTTTTTTCATTTGGGGCTTTAAAAACGCTTTTTAGCCCTAATCTACGTGTGCCAAATTGAGCAAATCCGCTTGCAATGCGGACGACGCAAGCGGTTTTTCCCGTTAGAATCAGCTTCAATTAACGATAGTTTCAGCACAAAAGGTTTATATGGTTCCGCACCTCGTCACGGCTTTGAACGGTCCGCTGCTCGACCTTGAAAAGAAAATCCTGACCGCCACCCCTGCCATCGAGCGCTGGTTCAGGCTGGAATGGCAAGAACATACCCCTCCTTTTTATTGTTCCGTCGACTTGCGCAATGCCGGTTTCAAGCTGGCGCCGGTGGATACCAATCTGTTTCCTGGTGGTTTTAACAACCTTTCGCCGGAAATGCTGCCTTTGGCGGTACAGGCCGCGATGGCCGCGATTGAAAAATATTGTCCGGATGCCAAGAATCTGTTGCTGGTGCCGGAAGGCCACACCCGTAATACCTTCTACCTGCAAAACGTCGCGCGCCTGATGCAAATCTTCCGCCAGACCGGCTTGAATGTGCGCCTCGGTTCCCTGTCGCCGGATGTGACCGGGCCGACGCCGATAGAATTGCCGGATGGGACGACGCTGACGCTGGAGCCGCTGGAGCGCTCGCAGAATGGTCGCCGCGTCGGCCTGAAGAACTTCGATCCCTGCACCATCCTGCTCAACAATGACCTGTCGTCCGGCTTGCCGTCTATCCTGGAAAACGTCAATGAGCAAAACCTGCTGCCGCCTTTGCATGCCGGCTGGGCGGTGCGGCGCAAGACCAATCACTTCGCCGCCTACGATGAAGTGGTCAAGAAATTCGCGAAGCTGATCGATGTCGATCCATGGATGCTGAATCCCTTCTTCATGAAATGCGAAGGCATCAATTTCAACGAGCATACCGGTGAAGATTGCCTGGCGTCGAATGTCGATACCCTGCTGGCCAAGATGCGCAAGAAGTACAAGGAATACGGCATCAAGGAAAAACCTTTCGTCATCATCAAGGCTGATGCCGGCACCTACGGCATGGGCATCATGACCGTGCATGATGCGAGCGAGGTCAAGGACCTCAACCGCAAGCAGCGCAACAAGATGTCGGTCGTCAAGGATGGCCTGGAAGTGACAGATGTCATCTTGCAGGAAGGTGTGCCGACTTTCGAGCGCATCAATGAATCGGTCGCCGAGCCGGTGGTCTACATGATAGATCGCTATGTCGTCGGCGGTTTCTACCGGGTCCATTCCGAACGCGGCAATCACGAAAACCTGAATGCGCCGGGCGCACATTTCGTGCCGCTGGCCTTTGCGCACCAGCATGCCCTGCCGGATTACCAGGCCAAGCCGGGTACGGTGGCGCCGAATCGTTTCTATATGTACGGCGTGGTGGCGCGGCTGGCCTTGCTGGCGGCCTCGCTGGAAATGGAAAAAACCGATCCCAACCCGGAAGTCTATTGATCCCACATTCGCCACCCTCGCCGGTGGCGAATTCACTTTCGGTGAAAAAATTCAGTTGGTGTCACAATTGAGTCCTTTGCCACATGGCCACCACTAATATGCCTGCCCGCCACAGTCGGGCGGCGCGCTTTTCAGGATGCGTTGAATGAAATTAGCCTTTGTTGCCGATCCGCTCGATGGTTTCAAGATTTACAAGGACTCCACCTACGCGATGATGGCCGAAGCGGCCCGGCGTGGTCATACCATCCACGTATTCCAGCACAAGGATATGGCTTTCGAAGGCGGCAAGGTTATCGCCAATGTGTCGCGCGTGACGCTGACCGGGGGCGGACAGGAAGACTGGTATCGCCAGGATGCGCCGACGGCGCAGGAGCTGACGGCTTTCGATGCGATCCTCGAGCGTACCGATCCACCCTTCAATATGGAATATATCTACGCAACCTACCTGCTGGAGCTGGCGCAGCAACAGGGCGCGCGTATTTTCAACAAACCGGAAGCGGTGCGCAGCTTCAATGAAAAGCTGGCGATTGCGCAATTCCCGCAATTCATCGCGCCGACGCTGGTCAGCAGCGATGCCGCGCGTGTACGGGCTTTCCATGCCGAACATCGCGATATCATCCTCAAGCCGCTGGACGGCATGGGCGGCGCCGGGATTTTCCGCGTCAAGGACGATGCGCTGAACCTCGGCTCCATCATCGAAACCTTGTCCGACAACGGGCGCCGGACCATCATGGTGCAGCGTTACATCCCGGAAATTACCGAGGGCGACAAGCGTATCCTTCTGATCGGCGGGCAAGTCGTGCCTTATTGCCTGGCGCGCATTCCGCAAGGTACGGAAATACGCGGTAATCTGGCGGTGGGCGGAATCGGCGTGGCGCGGGAAATATCGGCGCGCGACCGCGAAATCGGTGAGGCTTTGGCGCCACTTTTGTTAAAAAGAGGCTTGTTACTGGTAGGATTGGACGCAATTGGTAGTTACATGACTGAATTAAATGTGACCAGCCCTACTTGCTTCCAGGAAATCAAACAGCAAACCGGTTTCGATGTTGCAGCAATGTTCATTGATGCGCTGGAAAAGAACGCTGCATCCTGGAATTCCTGAGTAATTGATAGAATTTGCCCTTGCCGGGCGGGTTCTGGCGTGAAAAAGGTTCGGATTAAATAGATGGTCGGTATTTTGTTATTGACGCACGCACCGCTGGGGCAAGCCTTTATCTCGGCTGCGACCCATGTTTTCCGCACGCGTCCGGAACGCCTGGACGCAGTGGATGTGAATGCGGACCAGGACACAGGCGAAGTTGAGCGCCTGGCGAAGAAAGCCATTGCCGGTCTGGATGATGGCTCCGGTGTACTGGTCATTACCGACGTGATGGGCGGTACGCCGTCCAACTGTACTTTGGGTTTGTGCAATGTCGACAATGTTGCCGTCATTGCAGGTATCAGCTTGCCGATGTTGTTGCGCGCAATTACCTATCGGCAAGACACCCTTGATGTTGTAGTGGAAATGGCGCTGGCGGGTGGCCAGGGCGGCGCGGTCAGGGTAGACAACCGTGTTCGACTTTCGCCGAATTAATTTGAACTCAAATCTATAAGAAAAATGATCGAACAAGAAATCGAAATTATCAACAAACTCGGCTTGCATGCGCGCGCATCAGCCAAACTCACACAACTGGCGGCGAAGTACAAAAGCGAAGTCTGGATGACGCGCAATAAGCGCCGCGTCAATGCCAAGTCCATCATGGGCGTGATGATGCTGGCCGCCGGCAAAGGCGCCAAGGTCACGCTGGAGACAGACGGCCCGGATGAACAAGAATGCTTCGATGCACTCGAGTTGCTGATTCAAAATAAATTCGGCGAAGGCGAATAAGCCGATAGACTTGTGAAGTACCTCCTTGGTATGAGGTACTTGCATACTCCGGTTTCATTTCCGTATTGTTGTTCTCTAGCTTCGGACCGACCCCGATGAGTTCTTTTACGCTACACGGCATTCCAGTATCGCGCGGCATTGCAATCGGCCGCGCGCATCTGCTTGCGCCGGCAGCGCTGGATGTCCAGCATTACCTGATCGCCGACGACCAGGTTGAGGCCGAGGTGTCGCGTCTGCAATGTGCAATCTCTGCCGTGCATGCCGAGCTGCAAAATATCTGGAACGAGTTGCCACAGGATGCACCGGCTGAGCTGGGCGCATTCATCGATGTGCATGCCTTGATTCTGTCTGATCCGATGATTTCCGAAATGCCGCTGGATATCATCCGTTCGCGTTACTACAACGCCGAATGGGCGCTGGTGACGCAGATCGAGGAATTGTCGGCGCAGTTTGAAGAAATAGAAGACCCCTATCTGCGCGAACGACGTGCTGACATTCAGCAGGTCGGCGAGCGCGTATTGAAAGTATTGACCGGCAGTGCCAACCTGTTGCCGAAGGCGGATGGCAGTGAAGGCAGTGCCAGCATGATTGTGGTGGCACATGATATTTCACCGGCCGATATGCTGCAGTTCCGCAATCGCGCCTTCAATGGCTTCATCACCGATGTCGGCGGGCAAAACTCACACACCGCCATCGTCGCCCGTAGTCTGGATATCCCGGCGACCGTCGGCGTCTCCAATGCATCCGAACTGATCGTGCAAGGCGACTGGCTCATCATCGATGGTGATGCCGGTGTGGTGGTGGTTGATCCGACGCCGGTCGTGCTGGATCAGTATCGCGAAAAACAGGCGCGCCAGGTGCGCGACCGCAAGAAGCTCCTCAAGCTGAAGAAGACACCATCGCTGACGATGGATGGCACCCCAATCACGCTGCTGGCGAATATCGAATTCCCGGATGACTGCGCACACGCGATGGATGCAGGTGCGCATGGCATCGGTTTGTTCCGCTCGGAATTTCTGTTCATGGGACGCACCGGTCACGCCAATAAACTGCCATCAGAAGATGAGCAATTCGAATCCTACAAACGCGCTGTGATTGCGATGAAAGGCCGTCCGGTGACGATACGGACGCTGGATATCGGCGCTGACAAGCCTTTGGATTTTGCCGAGCAGACCGCACTCAATCCGGCGCTGGGTTTGCGCGCGATACGTTTCTGTCTGTCTGAGCCGCAAATGTTCCTGACGCAGCTGCGTGCGATCTTGCGTGCATCCGCTTTCGGTCCGGTCAAATTGCTGGTGCCGATGCTGGCGCATGCATTTGAAATCGATCAGACCCTGCTCATGATAGAGCAGGCGAAAACGCAGTTGCGCGAAGAAAAAATCAAATTCGATGCGGACTTGCCAGTCGGTGCGATGATCGAAATTCCGGCGGCGGCACTGACTTTGCCCTTGTTCATCAAACGCATGGATTTCCTGTCGCTGGGCACCAACGACTTGATCCAGTACACGCTGGCGATTGATCGCGTCGATCACGAAGTTGCGCACTTGTATAACCCGCTGCATCCGGCGGTCTTGTATCTCTTGTCCAGCACGATAGCGATTGCAGCCAAAGCCGGTGTGCCGATTTCGGTATGCGGTGAAATGGCGGGCGACACCACCATGACGCGTCTGTTGCTGGGTATGGGCTTGCGTGAATTCTCTATGCATCCTTCGCAATTACTCTCAGTGAAGAATGAAATCCTGAATAGTGATCTGGGTGTGCTGGAACCAGTCACCCGCAAAATCACACGTATCTTTGAACCGAAAGCGATCAGCGAAGCGGTCGAGAAATTGCGCGTCTTGTAATTCTTTGGAGCCGGCCTTGCTGCATAATGCGGCAAGGCCTGTCTCCTTTAAATCCACCCCAGAGCACCGATCAAAGCACCTGCTGCCAGCAACCACAGAATGTGGATACGCGTGTTGAGCATTAGCAGCATGGTGGCAACGGTGATCAGCCAGAGTGGCCAGTCTTCGGCGGGTTTGCTATGTGCGCTGGCGAGTATCCAGCCGGTGGCCAGTACCAGCCCGACCACGATAGGTCCCATCCCCAGCTTAAAGGCGCGTACCGCACGCAAGTCCCGGTTTCTATGCACCCAGCGGGTTGCCATATAAGTGAAGATCGTACTGGGCAACAAGATACCGACCATGGTGACTGCCATGCCGAGCAAGCCTATGCGCAGATCGCCGGCATTCAATCCTATATTCCATCCCATCAAGGCAACGAATAACACATTCGGCCCGGGGGCAGCCTGAGCGATCGTGATCGAGGTGCTGAACTGGGCATCGGTCAGCCAGTGTTGTTCATCCACCAGATAACGATGCATCTCTGGTGCGGCCGCAATCGCACCACCGAGAGATAGCAGTGATAGCGATACATAATGCAGGAACAGGTGTAACCAGTCGTTCGCTTGCATGGAAAGGTGCAGGGATTCGTTCACGGTGCCAGCTTGCGGTAAGCCAGTATGCAGCCGATCAGGCCGAGACCGAACAATGGATAGATTAAAGGCAGTCGCAACAAGGCGACTCCCGCAAAGCACAGCAGGCATAGCAGGCCGCATAAGCGCGGCCCGAGTGGATTGCGTTTCAGGGCGCGTGCCAGCTTGACGCCGGTCGCCAGGATCAGACCGGCCGCGACCGCTCCCATCGCACGCAAGGCGTCCACCACCTGCGGCTGGTGCGCAAAGGGCGCGTAAATCATCGCGATGGTAAGTATCAGCAGCAAGGGGCATACGAGCATGCCTGCCAGTGCCGCCATGGCACCCGGCAAGCCGAAGTGACGGCCGCCAACAATGATGGACATATTGACGACATTCGGCCCCGGCATGATTTGGGCGACGGCCCAGTCCTCAACGAATTCCTCAGGCGTCAGCCATTTCTTCTTCTCGACCAATTCGCGCTGGACGATGGCGAGTACGCCGCCAAAACCTTGCAGCGCCAACAGCGTGAAGGAGAAGAACAGGTCGGTAAGTGATTGCGGGCCGGGCCGCGTGTGATCGGGTAGTCGTGTCATGGCAGGAAGCGGGTGTCTGGCTGCGGCAAGTCTAGCATTGCTACCCCCACCGGATGTAGTGAAGTCTCTGTAATTGTCATTTATGCACTTGCGCCTGACGGGAAGCGGCATTTATCCATCAAATCGAGCGCTGGCCGTTTGACGGCGCGGGGCGACCGGTTTATTCTTATGGCATTGCGCCGATTTGACATCAGCTTGCGGGCGCATAATAAATACGGCTAAAGCGTGCTCGAAACTGAGTCTCGAATTTAGCCCGATAAGCGGATCGCTTTCGGGCTTTTGTTTTTTGTAGTGCCAGAGAAACCAGTGCATGCAAGCGCCCTTCTCCTGAATAGATAACATGACCTCAATCGGAATCGTTTCACCGCAATCCATGTTTTTTGATACGCCGCTGCCTTTGCAGAGTGGCGCGCAAATTACCGACTACACGCTGGTGTATGAAACCTACGGCACGCTCAATGCCGATCATTCCAATGCTGTGCTGGTATGCCATGCGCTGAACGCATCGCACCATGTGGCCGGCACCTATAGCGAAGATGCCGGCACCACCGGCTGGTGGGACAATATGGTGGGCCCGGGCAAGCCGCTGGATACGAATAAGTACTTCGTCATCGGCGTCAATAATCTCGGCTCCTGCTTCGGTTCTACCGGACCTATGCATATCAATCCGGCCACCGGCAAACAATACGGTGCGCATTTTCCGGTGGTGACGGTTGAAGACTGGGTACAGTCACAAGCGCGTCTGGCCGATGCTTTGGGCATCAAACAATTTGCTGCGGTGATGGGTGGTTCGCTCGGTGGCATGCAGGCGCTGGCGTGGAGCATCTTGTTCCCGGAACGTTTGCGGCACTGTGTGGTGATTGCCTCGACTCCAAAATTGACAGCACAAAACATCGCCTTCGATGACGTGGCGCGGCAGGCTATCCTGACCGATCCGGATTATCACGGCGGTGATTTTTATGCGCATGGTGTGGTGCCGAAGAATGGTTTGCGCGTGGCGCGCATGCTGGGTCACATTACCTATTTGTCGGATGACGATATGGCGGCCAAGTTTGGTCGTGAACTGCGTTCCGGCTCATATCAATTCGGTTTCGGTATCGATTTCGAAATCGAATCGTATCTGCGTTATCAGGGCGATAAATTTTCGACCTATTTCGATGCGAACACTTACTTGCTGATTACCAAGGCGCTGGATTACTTCGATCCGGCCAAGGACTTCGGCGGTGATCTGACCAAAACCTTGTCGAACACGCGGGCTAAATTCCTGCTGGTGTCGTTTACGACGGACTGGCGTTTTTCGCCTGAGCGCAGCCATGAAATGGTACAAGCGCTGGTCAACAATAATCGTACTGTGACGTATGCCGAGATTGATGCACCGCATGGGCACGATGCCTTCCTGCTCGACGACAAGCGTTACATGAACGTGGTGCGTTCTTACTTTGAAGTCGCATATAAAGAAATCGATGGTGGCAGTCTGAAAGCAGGAGCAAGCGCATGAACTTCCAACAATTAAGCGCATTGCGTCCCGACCTCGCCTTTATTGCGCACTGGATTAACCCACGCACTAAAGTATTGGATCTTGGCTGTGGTGATGGCGTGATGCTGGACTACCTGCAATCGGACAAGCAATGCAGTGGTTACGGCATTGAGATAGACGACAAAGAAATCCCGCTCTGCATCGAACGTGGCGTATCTGTGATCCAGCGCGATCTGGAAGCAGGACTCGCCATTTTTGCTGATAACGCTTTTGATACAGTCTTGTGTCTGTCTGCCCTGCAGATGATGAAAGATGTGGAAGGCGTATTGCGCGACATCTCACGCGTCGGTCGAGATGCGATTGTGTCCTTCCCCAACTTCGCTTATTGGCCGCATCGCATCGCCTTGTTACGTGGTCGCATGCCAGTCTCGAAAAGTCTGCCTTATGAATGGTATGACACGCCGAATCTGCGTTGCGCGACGATCAAGGACTTTGAAGAACTGGCGAATGAAGTCGGACTCGAAGTCGTCGAGCGCGTTGCCTTGAATGAAGGTGAGCCGGTCAACTTCCTGCCTAACTGGCGCGGTAGTCTGGCGGTATTCCGTCTGCGCAAAAAGCAATAACGCTAACTGTCCTGCGGCACCTTCGGTGCGGTACGGGCGGCAAACCACAGCAAGACGATCACCGGCAAGCCGAGCAAGGCGGTGCCGGTGAAGAAGCTGGCGTAGCCAAAGCTGTCGACATAGGCGCCGGAGTACCCGGCGATAAACTTCGGCAGCAATAACATCATCGAACTGAACAAGGCGTATTGCGTGGCCGAGTAACTGATATTGGTCAGGCTGGACAGATACGCGATGAAGGCGGCGCTGGCGATGCCGCTGGCCAGATTGTCGGCAGAAATCACCAATACCAGCGCTTGCACATCATGGCCATGCCCGGCCAGCCAGACAAACAGCAGATTGCTGGCAGAACTCAGGATCGCACCGAGCGCAAGTATGCGCATCATGCCGAAGCGCATCGACAAGGCACCGCCAATGAAGGCGCCGACCAGCGTCATGATGATGCCGAAGATCTTGGTGACGGCGGCAACCTCATCCTTGCTGTAACCCATATCAACATAAAACGGATTGGCCATGATGCCCATCACTACATCGCTGATGCGATACGTCGCGATCAGCGCCAGAATCAGCAGCGCCTGCCAGCGATAACGCACGATGAATTCGCGGAACGGGCCGATCAGCACATCGTCTAGCCAAGCTGCGACATTCTTCGCCGGTGGCAAGACGCGGCGCGCAGGTTCGGACGAGAACAGTACCGTGATCACGCCGACCAGCATCGACGCTGCCATCACCAGATAGGCGACGCGCCATGCACCCGGCTGGTAAGCGCCGCTGCCGGCGATTTCGGCCCGTGCTGCGATCCACAAGACGCCAGCTCCGGCCCAGATCATGGCGAGGCGATAACCGGTCTGGTAACTGGCGGCGAGTGCGGCCTGACGATCGGTATCCGCTGATTCAATGCGGAAGGCGTCAAGTGAGATGTCTTGCGTGGCGGAGCCGAAGGCGACCATTAAGGCGCACCAGACTACTGGTTGCAGCGCCAGATGCGGATCATTGCTCGCCATCCCGACCAGACCGGCCATGATCGCCAGTTGCGACAGTAGCAGCCAGCTGCGGCGGCGCCCCATCCAGCGTGTCAGCAGCGGGATAGGCAGGCGGTCCACCAGCGGTGCCCACATCCATTTGAAGGCGTAAGCGAGGCCGACCCAGCTCAGATAACCGATGGTGCTGCGATCTATGCCGGCTTCGCGCAGCCAGAAGCTGAGTGTGCCGAGCACCAGCATCAACGGTAGTCCGGCGGAAAAGCCCAGCAACAACATGCGTAAGGTGGCGGTTTCTAGATAGACCTTAAAAGTATCTGACCATGAACGCCGGGCACCATCGCTGTTGCGAAAAATCATCTTTTCTGACCTTGAAGAAGGGAGTGTCGACATTGTGTCGACAGGCTGAGATGCTGACACAAGAGCGCCCGCACAGCAAGCGATGCCGCCGCACTGGCCGTCAGATTGCACCGTTTGCCGTGCTTTTGCGCTTCAATTGCAAAGCAGAGGCGCATTCCGGCAGTGGCCGGTTTATCATGGAGGCCTTATTGCTACCGACGTGTATTTACTCCTATGCTGATCATCACCATTAAACAAGGCAAAGAAAAAAGCCTGCTCGAACGCCGGCCGTGGATTTATGCCTCAGCAGTGGAGCGGGTCGACGGTAAGCCGGCAGAACGCATGAAGGCGGGCGCCACCGCGATGGTGCGTTCATCGTCGGGCAAATTCCTGGCGCGCGCCGCCCATGCGCCGAAATCGCAGATTCAGGCACGGGTCTGGACCTTCGACGAAGCGCAGCCGGTGGACCACGCGCTGATCAAGCGCCGCGTCAAGGCGGCAATCCAGAAACGCGTCGCAGCGGCCAAAGGCAAGCGCGTCGGCGCGGCCAAGCGTTTGCCGCTGGTGATCGGTGATGAAGATGAATTATCGGGTTTGCTGGTCGATTGGTATGGCGACCAAAAAGGCTACTTGATCTGTGAGTTTCAATCGGCAGGTGTCGACGCCTGGAAAGTCGCCATCGTGCAGGCACTGATCGCCGAAACCGGCTGCCCGAATGTTTATGAAACAGCCGACGAGCTGATCCGCAAGGGCGAAGGCTTGCCATTCAATTACGGTGTGCTGGCGGGTGATGAACCGCCGGAAGACCTGTTATGACGGAGCATGCAATGCACGATGAACGCGATCTGAAATCTGGCATGAACAGGTTTTTCCAATAATGGCGGCCGAGTTCCGGCAAGCCTTCTGGCCGCAGTCCGGCTTTAGCCTCGCGCAACGTGATGCAGATCGACGCTTGTTGCTGAGCGACGATTTGTTGCGCGCATGGTGGCAACGGCCAGAAGTAGCGCCGGTCGCCGAATCGTGTGCGCAAGAGCGTGCCTTGCACGCGGCCCTGATGTTGACACCGCGCCGTGCGGTCACAGAGACAGAGCTCACCGGATTGCAGGATGCTGACGCGCGCGACAACTACCGCATCTTGCTGGCCTGGCGTGATCGCCTGCTGGCAGCACCGACGCTGGAGGCGGCCTATCTGGAACTATTCCGCGCCGGCAGTGTAAATGTGCCGCCGTTGTTTATTGATCAGCTGACCGCGATGATTGTGCACGGCATGTTGGACGGTAGCGAAGATGCGCTGCAAGTGCGCGCCGCCGAACTGTTTTTCCGCAAGCAAAAAGTGGCGATTGAAAACGGCGCGGTGATGCTGGCCGATGCCGACACGGTAGAGCTGCATGCCAGCGGTGGCAACTACGGTGATATCGGGCGCTTGCTGATAGAAGCGAATACCAAACCGCGCCGGGTTGAACTGGATGTGCTGGATCAGGAAAACGCCGAGACATATTGGGCGCGCAATGAGCGGCACGACACGGTAATCAGTTTCGCTTATGGGCGCACGGCGCTGACCGCATTTTGTCGCGTGATAGAAAAATGGATACAGCACTTCTATGGTGTCGCCGTGGTGGTACGGCCTTTGCGTTCTATCGAAGCCAAACACTGGGCCTGGCACATCGGTCTGGATGCCGAGGCCAGCGCCATCCTCAATGATCTATATGCGGGAGTGGAACTGGAAGAAGAACGCAATCGCCGCATCCTGTCGCTGTTCCAACTTGATTTCGTTGATCCGGCCGTCGTGCGTGCCGATGTGGCCGGGCGTCCGGTCTACATGGCATGCGCGATGAATGAGGCAGAGCTGCTGCGCATCAAGCCGCAGAATTTATTATTGAATCTGCCACTGGCATCGATTTCCTGATTCTTTCGGGTTTTCACTATTACGACAACCATGAGTGAACCTGTCACCACATCCGCAGCTGCTACCACCGTACACAATCGCTACGACCGTATGGAGTGGGCGGGTGCCTTCGGTGATCTGGGCACGCTAATTCCATTCATGGCGGCCTACATCGGCGTGCTGAAAATGGATCCCTTCGGTGTGCTATTCGCTTTTGGCATGTGCATGCTGGTGTGCGGTTTGTATTACAAGACACCGTTCCCAGTACAACCGATGAAGGCGATCGGTGCGGTGGCTGCCTTGCAGGCGGTGCAGACCGCAGTGGTGACACCCGCCGCCGTGTATAGCGCGGCCCTGATCACTGGTCTGGTGTGGTTGCTGCTGGGCGTGACCGGTCTGGTCTCGCGCGTGGCGCGATTGGTGCCACCGACGGTGGTCATCGGCATCGTATTTGGTCTTGGCTTCGGCTTCATGCTGCAAGGTGTGACCATGATGCAAAGCGACTGGCTGATCGCCGCCATCGGTGGTGGCGGCACCCTGCTCTTGATGGGGAATAAAAAAATCCCGGCGATGTTTGTGCTGCTGGCCTTCGGCGTCACTGTCGGCATCGTACAAGACCCTGCCTTGCTGGATGCGCTGGCACAGAGCAATGTAGGTTTTCATACGCCAAGCTTTGCACTGACTGATTTGTCGTGGAATCAATTCTTTGTCGGCGCGGTCTTGCTGGCCTTGCCGCAAATTCCACTGACGCTGGGCAATGCAGTGATCGCCATCAAGGAAGAAAATAATCGCCTGTTCCCGCAACGACCAGTGACGGAAAACGGTGTCTCCGTTTCTACCGGCTTGATGAATTTGTTTAGCGCTTCCGTCGGCGGGGTACCGATGTGCCATGGTGCTGGTGGCATGGCCGGGCATATTGCATTTGGTGCCAAAACCGGTGGTGCAGTGGTGATCCTCGGTGGTGTGTTACTGGTGCTGGCGTTTTTCTTCAGCGATGCGGTCGATGTCTTGTTCAAGCTATTTCCGACTGCAGTGCTGGGCGTGATTCTTTTCCTCACTGGTGCTCAACTGGCGCTGGGTAGCAGCAGCTTCCCGGCGGAACGTAGCGGCCGGGTCGTGGTCTTGCTGACGGCGGCCTTGTGCATGTGGAATGTGGGTGTCGGTTTTGTGATCGGCATCGCGCTGCATCACTTGCAACAAGGTGGTCGCCTGCGGATGTAGGCTGCAGCTCGGCTTGTCGGCGGGTACTCTTTCCGATAGCAGGCGCATGCACCGAACCTTTATGGCCCGGCCCGGTCTACCTTCGTTCTTGCTTTAATGAACTGGCATTGCTGCCCCGCCGCAGCTGACTGCCGCCAGCTAACCATGAATAAATATGTAGCGCGCCGCTGGGAGCTCGATGCCCTGCGCGGCCTGATGTTGGTCATGATGTTTTCTACCCACTTGCCGACACGCTTCAGTGTTGGTCTCGGGCAAACTCTGGGTTATGTGTCTGCAGCAGAAGGCTTTGTCCTGCTGTCTGCATTTATGGCCGGCATGATTTATACCCACAAAGCCTTGCGCGATGGCGTCGACGCGATGCGGCGCGCCTTCTTCAAGCGCACGCTGACGGTTTACGCTTGTCATGTGGCCTGTCTGCTTTTGCTGTTCACACTGATCGCTGCGCTGGGTTTGAAGTTCGATCAGGCTGGATTAAAAAACCTGATCGGCTTTTATCTGGAACATCCGCTCACCGGTTTGTTCGGCGGCATGCTGTTGATTTATAACCCGCCCTTGCTCGATATACTGCCCTTGTACGTGATGCTTCTGCTGGTCAGTCCGTGGGTACTGGCGCATGGCATGCGTCATGGCTGGCGTGGCATTTTCATCGTAAGTATTTGCTTATGGCTGGCAGCACAATTCGGTTTGTCTGCCTTCCTGTACGGCATATTGGTGACACTGACCGGCTTGCCCATTCCGCTGCGCGAAACCGGTTCCTTTGAAACCTTTGCCTGGCAGCTATTATGGGTGTTTGGTTTGTGGTTGGGTTCGCTGGATGCGCGCGGTGTGTTGCAGCAACGCCAGCCATTTTCTCCGCGTCTGGTGCTGAGTGCATTGGCGATCGCTGTTGCGTTTTTTGTGTGGCGCCATCTGGTAGGTCAGGTGCCGTTTCCGAATCACGAAATGCTCAATATGTGGCTCGATAAATGGCATTTGGCACCACTGCGTTTGCTCAACGTTTTTGCACTGCTATTACTCGTCATGCACTTCGGTGGCAGTGCCTACCGACGTGTGCCGCGCTTCAAATTTCTCGAAACGATAGGGGCGGCATCGTTGCCGGTATTTTGCGCACACCTGATTCTGGTCTTGCTTACGCTCGCCATCATCGGTGATGCCTTTGATGAGCGTTTCGACTGGATGGATGAGCTATTGCTGAGTGGCGGCTTGCTCTTGTTGTATATCTCGGCGGCTGCAGCCATCAGCTACAAACGCAGGCAAAGCCGTATTTAAATGTGGTGCTTCACTCCAGCCAGCGCGCACGACTGGCAGAGATCGCAATCGCGATCGCCATGATGCCGATCAGGCCGAGCGCCACCTGCATGCCCCAACCTTGCGCCAGAAAGCCGATCACTGGTGGCCCGATCAGACCACCGCTATAACTGAAGGTAGCAACTGCGGCCAATGCGGTTGCACCATGCCGACCGGCTGAGCTGAAGACGAAGGGGAAGACCGAGGCAAAGCCGGCTCCGGCCAGCGCGAAGCCGATGATGGTGAGCGGGATGTTGACAGCAGCAACCGCAATAAAAATACCGCAGGCGGCGAGCGAGGCACCGACCGCTACCACGCGTCGTGCACCGTAGCGATCCTTGAAACGATCACATACCAGACGCGCTGCCAGCATCAGTGCCGCAAAGCCGGCGTAGGCCAAAGGCGCGATACCGTCATGCGCACCCATCCGGTCTTTCATGAAGATGCCGCTCCAGTCGGCAATCGAACCTTCTGCTACTGCGCCGCAAAAACCGATGATGCCGAGCGCCACCAGCGGGCCGTGTGCAATCGCGAAGTATTGTTTGCTGGCCACATGTTCGACCTGATCCGGCGGCAATGCCTGATACGCGATATACAAAGGCAAGAGCAGTGCAACAGCGGTGATGATGAAGTGTACGGTCGGGGTAATCCCTATGCCTGCCATCAGGCTGCCGAACAAGGCACCGCTGACGGCACCTACGCTGAACCATGCATGTAGTAGCGACATGGTCGAGCGCCCTGCCTGTTTTTCTTGCTCGGTGCCGATGGCATTGATGGCGACATCGAAGCAACCAGAACCTGCGCCCAGACCAACGGCGACGATCACCAGCCATGTCATGCTGGGTGCCAGCGCCAAAGCCGGCAAGACCACGATCAGGCCCAGACCGGAATACCAGGCCGCACGGCGGCCACCGAAGCGCCCTACCAGCCATGCTGCCAGCGGGAAGGAGCCGACCGCACCGAAGCCGCCACCGAGCAAGACCATGCCCAACTGCGCCGGACTTAATTGCAAGGCATCACGAATCGCCGGAATGCGCGCCGCCCACGATGCGTAGATCACACCCAGCAGGATGAAGAGGAAGGGCGTGGCGGCAGAACGCAAACGGGCAAAGCGAGGGGCGGCGGATAAAAGCGATTTGGTGGACATCGAATAAACAGGACTAAGCGGGATGGTTGCGTTTGCACGCAATGCTGAATTGTATTGTGTTCAAGCGGATCGCGTGCAGCGGATGTTGAAACATGCGCATAAAAAAAACAGGCGCAGAAGCCGCGCCTGTTTTTGAGATACGAGCGTTAACGCTCAGACGCCAGCTTAGGAAAGCTTGGGTTGCACTGGCTCGGCGATCAGGTAGCCGACGGCCGCGCTGAAGCGATCGTTGTAATTTTGCTTGATCAAAGGATCCAGTTTGTCTTTGACCTTGCTATGCAATTTTCCGCTCCAGTCACCGGCATGCTGGAAGTTGCTCATGATGTAAGTCCAGCCATTGATTTCATCGACCGCATGCAAGCCAGTCGATTCCGCGCCGGATGGTACCGACATAATGCGCGCCAGTTTTTTGGTATCGACGTTGTACGCCCACAAGAAGTTATTGACGTGGGTGCTGCTGTCTTCACCGATGAACAGCGTGCGCATTTTTTCTGAAAATTTCAGATTGTCGGGATTGGCGATCTTGTCTGGATTGGCCAGATTGCCGAGTGCATCTGCGGCAATATCTTCACCGATCAGCAGGGCGCGGGTTTGTACCGGCACCCACTCACTGATGATCGCGCTGCCTGTGGTATCACGCTGGCCGCCTGTCAAGGTGTGGGCGAACACGCCGCCAGCCACAATCGCCTTGTCGACCGTGATGCCACTGGCCGGGTTCCATGCCGGATCGCCCTTCACCATCGAGTTTTGAATGTTTTGCAGCGCCGAGTAGGCGATCTTGTCTTTAATGTTGACGGTCGTACCTTCCATCTTGGTGAAGCCCATGCTGGCACCAACCAGATTCGCATAGCGATGGGTTTCGAGGAAGGCGGCAGCGCGTTCCATACCCGGTTTCAATTTGACCCAGTTCACGATGCCGTCGGCGTAGAGCTTGGTGTAGCTGGCATCGGCCGGATCCGTTTTGACGCTGTGCATGATGTCGGATGGCTTGAGCGTATTGGCCAGCTGTTCGATTTCTGCACTGCTGGCATGACCCAGTTTGATCCAGCTCAGCGCGGCACCTGCAGCTGATGGATCGACCGAGAATCCGGCGCCGACTTTGGCGATGTACAGCGTGCCTGCCGACAAATCTTTTTCCTTGTCAGCGATAAACATGAACAGGCCGCCATTGGTGTAATCATCGCCCATCAATACGGTGCGATTGTCCGGCATGACTTGTATTAATTCGTGCGAGATGCGACCCAGGCAGAAATGTTTTTTGATGCTGCCGCTACCATCGGCGTGCACGGTGACTTCCGGCAAATGACCGTAGTGGTAAGGGTTGGCTTTGTTTTCATCGCCAAACAAATTCTTGCTGAAGGTTTTGAAGAAAGGACTATCGGCGATGAACTGCGCGTCCGGCTCGTATTCTTCGCTCGACAGATGGGTGTTCCATGGCGACAGACTGGCGCCGCAAGTGATCCACAGACCATGCACGGCGGACGTATCCACGTTGTGATATTTAACCAGTTGCAGTTTGCCGGTGCTCTGATCCTGATCCAGTGTCAGCACTGCGATCGGTGACGGCAATGTGCCGTATGCATTGTTCTTGCCGCTCGCTGCGCCCAGTTGGTCGCGTGTGGTGTATTCAAATTGCACGACGCCAAAGACGGCTTTGCCTTTGATGTTGGCGACGTTTGCATTATCTAATGCGAGCAAGGAAGTGCCGTCTGGTGAGTCCGAGAAAAACTGTCTCTCTTTACCGGCGACCGAGCGATCGATGATCGGCTTGTTATTGATATCGACATAACCACCGGCGAGGATGCTGCCGCCTTTGCCATCCGGTACTTGTGCACCGGTGATGAAGAAGGGTTGATACGCGAGCTGGTAGCTCTGCACCGATTTGTCGGCGTAGTGCACGTTCAGGGTGGAGCCGACGCTGGTCGTGGCCATTGCTGCTGCATTGGCCAGCGTCGGTGCTGCCATAGGTGTGAAGCTGGTGCTTACATATTGTCTGGCCGCGGTCGGTGCTGTGCTGCAGGCAGCCAGCAAGGCGGATGATGCGCCCAGTGGCAACAGCGGTGCGCTGGCAAGAAATTTAAGGGTACGGCGGCGTGATGCTTGCGGCAGATCGGACATGATGATTTCCAGAAGGGTTGAGTTGCGATGCGCAGGTGGCCGCAAGTTGCGTTCTTCGAGAATGGTCGTGCGATCCCGGCGTTGTTCCGGATTATAAAAATGCTTTGTGACCGCTTCGTGAAAAACGGTCACAGTTGCTTAGTTGCAATGCGTCGCTGAGACTGACTGCGCTTACTGTTGCCAGTCGTAGTCTATCGTCAGCGGCGCGTGATCGCTGAAGCGTTCATCTTTATAGATAGCGGCGCTGCGCGCAGTCGCGGCCAGTGCCGGCGTTGCCACCTGGTAATCAATGCGCCAGCCGACGTTCTTGGCATAGGCTTGACCGCGATTGCTCCACCATGTGTAGCACTCGTCAGTGGTGCTCGGGTGCAGATGGCGATACGCATCAACCAGACCGACTTCATCAAACACGCGCGACAACCATGCGCGTTCTTCTGGCAGAAAGCCGGAGTTCTTGCGATTGCCTTTGAAATTCTTCAGATCGATTTCATTGTGCGCGATATTCCAGTCGCCACAGATGACGAAGTCACGCCCTTGCGCCTTGAGTTCCAGCAAATGCGGCAGGAACACGTCCATAAAGCGGAACTTGGCTAACTGGCGTTCTTCGCTTGATGAGCCGGACGGGCAATACACTGAAATGACGCTCAGTTTGCCGAAATCGCATTGCACATAGCGTCCTTCGGCATCGAACTCAGAACAGCCAAAACCGATCTGTACATGGTCAGGCACCGTCTTGCAGTACACGCCGGCACCGGAGTAGCCTTTTTTCTCGGCATAGTGGAAATAGCCGGTATAGCCCGGTGGGGTCAGGAACTCGGGCGTCATATCAGGCGCTTGTGCCTTCAACTCCTGGACGCAGATAAAGTCGGCATCGTGCCTGGCCATCCAGTTAAAAAAGCCCTTTTTAGCGGCGGAGCGTATGCCATTCAGGTTGGCGGAAACAATTTTCAACATAGCGTCGTTCAAAAAAATGAGGCGATCAGGATAACCGATTCGCCGGAAGCAGGCATATCCTTTGCATTTACAGGCATACAGACCCGATAACGCTTTAAAATGTGGCCTTAGTCGAGCAAATAACGACAATTTTCGTCACTTTTATCCGTTATGGAGTCGTTTTGAACAATTTACGGCAAGAATTCATCAAATTTTCGGTTGAAACCGGCGTATTGCGTTTCGGCGAGTTTGTGACCAAGGCTGGTCGCACATCGCCTTACTTCTTTAACGCAGGTTTGTTTAATCAGGGGCGCACGCTGGCGACGCTGGCCGAGTTTTATGCGCAGACCCTGATCGATTCGGGCATTGAATTCGATATGTTGTTTGGCCCTGCGTACAAAGGCATCACGCTCGCTTCGGCGACCGCAGTGGCGCTGGCGAACAAGGGACGCGACGTATCGTTTGCCTTCAATCGCAAGGAAGCCAAGGACCATGGCGAAGGCGGCACGATGGTGGGTGCCAAGTTGCAGGGACGTGTGGTGATCATCGATGACGTGATCTCGGCCGGTACTTCGGTACGCGAATCGGTCGACATGATACGCGCCGCCGGCGCCACGCCATGTGCGGTCTTGATCGCACTGGACCGGATGGAACGTTCGGGTGCAGACGGTGCATTGTCGGCGCACTCGGCGGTACAGGAAGTCAGCAACACCTATGGCATGCCGGTAGTCTCGATAGGCAATTTGTCGGATCTGTTTGAATACCTGTCGAATGCCGGTGCGGATTCGGAGCAGGCGCAGTACAAGGACGCTGTCGCTGCTTACCGTAAGAGGTACGGCGTAGTGTAAGCAGACTTTTTTCGCGGAGAGTGAAATGAAGGGTGCAGTCAAGACACTGTTTTTTCTCTCGATGTTAACGGCCAGCGCTGCACAAGCGAAGATCTATATGTGCAAGGATGCATCCGGTAAAACACTCTCCTCCGACCGCCCGATTCCAGAGTGTGCCGAGCGCCCGGTGCGCGAATACAGCAACAATGGCAGTGCGCGTAAAGATGTCGCTGCCCCGCTCACTGTTGAGCAAAAGCGCGCGCTGGAATTGGAGCAGGAAAAGAAAAAAGCGGAACAACTGGCCGCGATCGAACAAAAGCGTTCCGATCGTGCGCTGTCTGCCCGTTATCGTAGTGAAGACGATATTGCGGTAGCACGCAAACGTGACACCGATCTGGTCGTCATTCAAATCACACAGTACAAAGCCGCCTTGCATGGCGCAGAAAAAGATCAGACCGCCGCTCTCGCGCAAAAGCAAAAGGGCGCGGTCTCACCAATCCTGCAAGCCAAACTGGATCGGACCGATGCCGGCGTGTTGGACTTGAAGAAAAAAATCAAAGACAGCGAAGCCGAGCTGGCGCAGATCAATGAAAAGTACGATCTGACGCTGCAGCGTTATCGCGAGATTAGCAAGACGGCTGCGCTTCCTTAAGCAAAGCGAGAGAACTCTCGTCTATCCCATCCACTTGGGATAATACAATTTCCACATAGTCTTTATCATGCGACGTTAGCTTGCATGCATAGCTGAATCCGAAGACATCATAGTCCTTTGATGCTTCCTCGATTTTTCAGTAAACAAACCCATTCTTTCTAAGGTCTGTCCATGAAATTCAAGCTCAGTCTTCTCATTTCTATAGCGCCGATTTTCCTTCTGACATCATGTGCCATGATCGGTCTTGATATCAAGGTCGGTCTTTCCCACGAAGCCACTGCACAGGCGTATGCGACGCATCGTGCCACCATGGGTACGGTATTGTTAGATGCAAGGTGGGGGCGATACTGGAAATGCGGTACATACGAAAATGCACAACTGGTGAGCTTTGGATTTGATCGTATGCCTTTGGGTGCGACCGCAAAAACTGGAGCTCCGGATGTCGTGGTTGGGACACCTAGCCAGATGATGGCCAAGCCACAATTTCTTGCCATTGCATTGTTAGTGCCACCCGGTGAATATGCATTGAGCAATGCCAAAATCAAAGTGGCAGAGTCTGTATCTAAGGTTGCTTACTTTGAGGCAGGCCGTAGTCGCTTGTTGCGTGATGGAAAATCATTGGGCGGTAGTTTTAAGGTCGCCGCAGGTGAGACTGTATATATCGGTAATTTTGGTCTGGATTGCCTGCAAGATCCTATTTTGTGGCGCTATTACACGAAAGCTGAACATTTCCAGGAATATTTGGCGGGATATAAGGAAGCGTATCCGTTTCTGGATATCAGTTCGGTGCAATACCGTTTGTTCGAAACGACTACTCTAGGCCTACCATATGAACTGAAGTGAGTAGGCTTGATAGTAGTGATTCCGCTTTGAATAAAAAAACGCGCTCGTTTTACGGAGCGCGTTTTTTATGAGTACAGGACTAATCAATCAGGCAGTCAATTTTTTCTTCAGCAATTCAGTCAACTGCGCCGGATTGGCTTTACCCTTGCTGGCTTTCATCGCCTGACCCATCAAGGCATTGATCGCCTGTTCTTTACCAGCGCGGAATTCTTCGACTGATTTGGCATTGGCTGCCAGCACGTCGTCGACGATTTTTTCCAGGGCGCCGCTATCGGAAATTTGCTTCAGGCCTTTGGACTCGATCAATTCATCGGCGAGCTTGGCGCTATCCGATTTTGCTTCCCACATGGCACCGAATACTTCTTTCGCAATTTTGTTGGAAATCGTACCGTCACTGATACGTTGCAACAGCAATGCAAGCTGTGCTGCAGCAACTGGCGCAGCAGCGATTTCTATGCCTTCGCGGTTCAGCGTCGACGCGACGTCGCCCATCAGCCAGTTCGCGGCTGGCTTGGCTTGTTCTTTGCCACCGGCCGCAACTACTGCTTCGAAGTAATTCGCCATCGCCTTCGATTGCGTCAATACCGCCGCGTCGTATTCAGACAAGGCGTAGTCGCGCACAAAGCGTTCACGCATCGCACCCGGCAGTTCCGGCATCGCGGCTTGTACGCGTGCGATCCATGCGGCGCTGACGACCAGTGGTGGCAAGTCAGGATCAGGGAAGTAGCGATAATCGTGCGCGTCTTCCTTGCTGCGCATTTCGCGGGTTTCTTTTTTGTCCGGATCGTACAGACGGGTTGCCTGTACCACGCGACCACCGTCTTCGATCAGTTCAATCTGGCGACGCACTTCGTAGTTGATGGCGTCTTCGAGGAAGCGGAAGGAATTCAGGTTTTTGATTTCGCAGCGGGTGCCGTATTCCTTTTGACCGACCGGGCGGACCGATACGTTGGCGTCGCAGCGGAACGAACCTTCCTGCATATTGCCGTCGCAGATGCCAAGCCAGGTAACCAGAGTGTGCAGCGCTTTGGCGTAAGCCACTGCTTCCGCGGCGCTGCGCATATCTGGTTCAGTCACGATTTCCAGCAATGGTGTGCCGGCGCGATTCAAGTCGATGCCGGTCATGCCTTGATAGTCTTCATGCAGCGATTTGCCGGCATCTTCTTCCAGATGCGCGCGCGTAAGCTGCACTGAACGGATTTCGGTTTTGCCATCGACTTCCAGTGCAAACGAAACACGGCCGCCTTGTACGATAGGCAGATCCATCTGGCTGATTTGATAGCCCTTCGGCAAATCAGGATAGAAATAGTTTTTGCGTGCAAACACCGAGTGCGGCGCGATGGTAGCGCCGATGGCGAGACCGAATTGAATTGCGCGCTCCACTGCGCCGCGATTCATCACCGGCAAGGCACCCGGCAAGGCCAGATCAACTGGCGATGTTTGCGTGTTCGGTTCTGCGCCGAACTGTGTCGGCGAGCCGCTGAAAATTTTTGTCTGGGTCGTCAACTGCGTGTGCGTTTCCAGACCGATTACCACTTCCCACTGCATATATTTCCTTACTCGCTTGATGGCGTATTAACTGAGCGTATTAACTGCGCGGATTAACTTTTTTCGCGATGTACTAAATGGCGTTTATTCGGCTGGCTGGCGCAGGTGCCAGTCGGTCGCTTGCTGGTATTGATGTGCGACGTTCAGCAACTTGGCTTCGGCAAAATAATTGCCGATGATTTGCAGTCCGACCGGACGTTTCGAATTCTTTTCACCCTGGCCGAAGCCGCAAGGAATCGACATGCCAGGCAAACCGGCGAGGCTGGTCGAGAGCGTGAAGATATCGGCCAGGTAGTTCGCGATCGGATCATCCGCCTTGTCGCCGAGGTCCCATGCCACAGTCGGGCACACCGGCCCCATGATGACGTCGCATTGTGTAAACGCCTGCTGGAAGTCCTGCGCGATCAGGCGGCGGATTTTTTGTGCCTGCAGATAGTAGGCGTCGTAGTAACCGTGCGACAGCACGTAAGCGCCAACCAGGATGCGGCGTTTGACTTCTTCGCCGAAACCTTCTGCCCGTGTCTTGCGATACATATCGGACAAATCGCTGTAATCCTTGGCGCGATAACCGTAACGCACGCCGTCAAAACGGCTCAGGTTGGACGATGCTTCCGCTGGTGCGATGACGTAATAGGTCGGGATCGACAGTTCGGTTTTCGGCAGCGAAATATCAACCAGCGTAGCGCCCAGTTTTTCATATTCCTTGAGTGCGGCGCGCACCGCCTGTTCAACATCAGCTGCCAGGCCGGCGCCGAAATATTCGCGTGGCAAACCTATTTTCAAACCTTGCAGGGGCTGATTCAGGTCGCGTGTGAAATCTTCGTTGGCACGCTCGATGCTGGTCGAATCGCGTGGATCGAAACCTGTCATCGCGTTCAACAGCAAGCCGCAGTCTTCGGCGGTTTTTGCGATCGGTCCGCCCTGGTCCAGCGATGATGCAAACGCGATCATGCCGAAGCGCGAGACGCTGCCGTAAGTTGGCTTGATGCCGGTGACGCCGCACAAGGCAGCCGGTTGACGGATCGAACCGCCGGTATCTGTTGCGGTGGATGCGGGCGTCAGGCGTGCGGCAATCGCGGCCGCCGAACCACCCGACGAGCCACCCGGAATCGCGCGCTTGTCCCACGGGTTTTTCACTGCGCCGAAGTAAGAGTTTTCATTCGACGAACCCATCGCGAATTCATCGCAATTCAGTTTGCCCAGGTGCACCATGCCGGCTTGCTTGAATTGTTCAACCACGGTGGCATCGAAAGGGCTGACGTAGTTTTCCAGCATCTTCGAACCAGCGGTAGAACGCCAGTCGCGCGTCACGAAAATATCCTTGTGCGCAATCGGGATGCCGGTCAGTACGGTGGTGTCGCCGCTGGCCAGGCGCTGGTCGGCCAGTGCCGCTTCTTTCAGCGTCAATGCCGGGTCCACATGCAGGAATGCATTCAGGTCGCTTTGCGCGATGCGATCGAGGAAGAGTTGCGCCAGCTCGGTCGCGGAAATCTGTTTGCTATGCAGCAGTGCGGATAATTCTTTTAGGGTCTTGGTATGCATAATCAATTTCTGGTGTTCGGTTGGTGGAGCAGCGCGCTGCCCCGCGTGCACATCTGTAAAGAGTGCCGGCGACTTATTCGATGACTTTCGGTACCAGGTAGAGGCCATCCTGTGTGGCCGGCGCGACTTTTTGGTAATCGTCGCGGCGATTGGCTTCGCTGACGACGTCTTCGCGCAGGCGCAGCGCGAGATCCGGCAGCATGGTGGCGATCGGGTGGTTCAGCGGTTCAATGCCGGTGGTATCGACGGCGCGCAGCTGCTCAACCAGCGCAAAAATGCCATTGAGCTTGTCCAGCGTTTGCGCGGATTGCTCGGCAGTCAGTTCGATTTGAGCGAGCGTTGACAGGCGTTTGACATCGGAAAGTTCGAGGGACATGGTCGGATTGCGGTCGGGCCGCTGTTCAATGTTAAGAAAATCGGAAGATGCAAAAGTCTTCTAGTGTTGGCAAAAGCTTTGCAAAATAGCGCATCCAGCGGATATTTTTGCCTTTTTAGACGACTAAATTAAGGTAAATTATAAGGTAGAATATCGGGTTAATGCCTTGCTGGCGCCGATATTGGGTCGCCGCGGCCATAAAACCCTTTTTTTACTTAAGCGCACCTCTGCTGCGCACCAGGACAATTCATGTTTGGATTTTTACGTAGTTATTTTTCGAATGATCTGGCTATCGATCTGGGTACTGCCAACACCCTGATATATGTTCGTACCGCAGGAATCGTGCTGGATGAGCCTTCTGTAGTGGCAATTCGCCAGCAAGGCGGCCCAAATGGCAAGAAAACCATTATGGCGGTCGGTAAGGAAGCCAAGCAGATGTTGGGCAAGGTTCCGGGCAATATCGAGGCGATCCGCCCGATGAAAGACGGCGTGATTGCAGACTTTACCGTCACTGAGCAAATGCTCAAGCAGTTCATCCGCATGGTGCACGACACCAAACTCTTCAAACCTTCCCCTCGTATCATCATTTGCGTACCTTGCGGCTCCACCCAGGTGGAACGTCGTGCGATCCGTGAATCGGCGCTGGGCGCAGGTGCAGCACAGGTGTACCTGATCGAAGAACCAATGGCAGCGGCGATTGGTGCCGGTTTGCCGGTCTCCGACGCAACCGGCTCAATGGTGGTCGATATCGGTGGCGGTACCACTGAAGTCGGCATCATTTCGCTGGGCGGCATGGTCTATAAAGGCTCGATCCGCGTCGGTGGCGATAAATTTGACGAAGCGATCGTCAATTACATCCGCCGCAACTACGGCATGCTGATCGGTGAACAGACCGCAGAAGCGATCAAAAAAGAAATCGGTTCGGCTTTCCCGGGCTCCGAAGTGCGTGAAATGGAAGTCAAGGGCCGTAACCTGTCCGAAGGTATTCCACGTTCGTTCACCATTTCCAGCAATGAAATCCTGGAAGCACTGACCGACCCGCTGAACAACATTGTTTCCGCCGTGAAAAACGCGCTGGAACAAACCCCGCCTGAACTGGGTGCCGATATTGCTGAAAAAGGCATGATGCTGACCGGTGGCGGCGCCTTGCTGCGCGACCTGGACCGTCTGTTGATGGAAGAAACAGGCTTGCCGGTGATCGTGGCAGAAGACCCTCTGACTTGCGTGGTGCGCGGTTCCGGCATGGCGCTGGAACGCATGGATAAGCTGGGTTCGATTTTCTCTTACGAATAATCGCCCTCTAACCGCATTACCCATCCGACTGGCTGACATGAACAATGTCATGAAAGCACAACATTGCGAAACACAGGCTGCCGCTGCCGGACATATCGTCCCGGCAGCGCGGTTTGTTGTGGACATCCTCGGCAGGTTCGCCAACAAGTAATACATGGAATACAGCCCACCACCACTCTTCAAACAAGGTGCCTCGGCACGTGCAAAGATGGTGTTCTTCGCCTTGATTGCGTTGGTGCTGCTGGGAGTGGATTCACATATGCGCTCACTCGCGGTGGTGCGTCAGGTCATCTCGACAGCACTTTATCCACTGCAAGTCGTCGCCCTCGCTCCACGCGATGCGCTTTATTACGTCGGTGATTACTTCACCTCGTTGTCCGACATCAAGCGCGAGAACGAAAAGCTCAAGCAGCAACAAACCCTCAACGCACGTACCTTGCAACAAGGTCAGCAACTGCTGGCAGAGAACACGCAATTGCGCGAGTTGCTCGGCACCAGCGAACGTCTGCCAGTCAAATCCGTACTCGGCGAAATTCTGTATGACACCCGCGATGCCTTCACCCGCAAGATCGTGCTCGACCGTGGCACGCAGCATGGCGTGGCACTTGGTCAGCCGGTGATTGACCATGTCGGTGTGGTCGGGCAGGTGACACGTGTGTTCCCGTTCAGCTCGGAAATCACTTTGTTGACAGATAAAAACCAGGCGATTCCGGTGCAAGTGGTACGCAATGGTTTGCGCAGCGTGGCCTATGGTCGCGGCCAGTCGAATGTTCTGGATTTGCGCTTTATGCCGACCAATGCCGATATCCAGAAGGGTGACGTGTTGGTTACTTCGGGCATCGACGGTATTTATCCGCCGGGTCTGGCGGTGGCAACGGTCTCTCAGGTTGAGAATAAATCAGTCGATTCCTTTGCACGTATCGTGTGCCAGCCATCGGCCGGCATAGATCGCAATCGCCAGTTATTGATTCTGTTGACGGAAAACAAACTGGAAGCGCGTGCGCCGGATGATGCGAAAGATAAGAACGCCAAGATGGCCGGTATCTTGCGTCATGCTGCCAGCCGTACCAACGGAACTTCCGGCAAAGGCATCGATCTATCACCCGCGCCTCCACCAGCAGCACAGCCAGCGACTGCACCGCGATGAACCACCAGCCTCATTACATACTATTGCCGGCCAGCCCGGCCTTCATTGCGCTTAGCCTGATCGTCGCATTTTTGCTGAACTTGCTGCCATGGGGACAATGGATAGGCGTGCCTGATTTTGTGGCACTGATCCTGGTGTTCTGGAGCATGCATCAGCCGCGCAAAGTCGGCATCGGTGTGGCTTTCTTCATGGGCATCCTGATGGATGTGCATGATGCGGCGGTGCTGGGTGAAAACGCACTGGCGTACACGCTGCTGTCGTATTTCGCGATCATGATACACAGACGCGTACTGTGGTTCCCGAATGGCACGCAAGCCTTGCATGTGTTCCTGCTGATGCTGATGACGCAAATGGTCGGACTGATCGTACGTTTGTTTGTCGGCGGGAATTTCCCCGGCTGGTTGTATTTCACCGAGAGCGCGGTGGCGGCCTTGTTGTGGCCGGTGGTGACCTGGATCCTGTTGGCACCGCAACGTCGCGCCGTCAATCGCGACGATACGCGTCCGCTGTAAGCGGCCGCATCTGTCTGATGTATATCCCGGTATTTGAAACCGCATGACTGAATTAAAAAATACCGAACGCGAACTCCAGCTCTTCCGCTTGCGCCTGTCCGTCGCTGGCGTGGTGGTGTTCATCTTGTTCGGCTGTTTGCTGGCGCGCTTTATCTGGTTGCAGGTGTATAAGCACAATGATTATGTCGCGCAGGCCGAAGACAATCGCATCTCGGTGGTGCCGGTGGTGCCTAATCGCGGCTTGATCGTCGATCGTAACGGCGTGGTGCTGGCGCGAAATTACTCCGCTTACACGCTGGAAATCACCCCTTCAAAAATCAATGGCGATCTGGAAACACTGATCGATGAGCTGGCGACACTGGTCGACATCCAGCCGAAAGATCGCCGGCGCTTCAAGAAATTGCAGGAAGAGTCACGCAATCTGGCCAGTTCGCCGATCCGCGTGCGCCTGACGGATGAAGAAGTCGCCCGGTTTTCCGCGCAGCGTTACCGCTTCCCGGGGGTAGAAATACAGGCGCGTTTGTTCCGCCAGTATCCGCTGGGTTCGGTTGCTTCGCATGTGATCGGCTATATCGGCCGTATCAATCAGCGTGAAGCGAAAGAAATCGACGCCAGCGATGATGCGACCAACTACCGCGGCACCGAACATATCGGTAAAGAAGGTCTGGAAAAGAATTACGAAGACAAGTTACATGGTCGTACCGGTTACGAAGAAGTGGAAGTCTCAGCCGGTGGCCGACCTATCCGCACCCTGTCGCGCACTGCAGCGACGCCGGGCGATAACCTGATTCTGTCGATCGATATCGAATTGCAGAAAGTCGTGGAACAAGCCTTCGGTGATCGCCGTGGCGCCTTGATTGCGATTGAGCCATCGACCGGTGACGTGCTGGCTTATGTTTCGATGCCGACCTTCGATCCGAATTTGTTTGTGGAAGGGATTGACCAGCAAAACTGGGATGCGCTGAATAATTCGCCAGACCATCCATTGCTGAATCGTCCTTTGTCCGGTGCTTACCCACCCGGCTCAACCTATAAGCCCTTCATGGCATTGGCGGCACTGGAATTGGGCAAGCGCAAACCGTCAGATGCGATTTCGGATCCTGGCTACTTCTGGTTCGGTAACCATAAATTCCGCGACGATAAAGAAGGCGGACATGGCATGGTCGATATGTATAAATCGATCGTGCAATCCTGCGATACCTATTACTACCTGCTGGCGAATGACCTCGGCGTGGATGCGATACATGACTTCATGAAGCCTTTCGGTTTCGGTCAAAAGACCGGCATCGATTTGCGCTTTGAACGTACCGGCGTGTTGCCATCCACCGCGTGGAAGGCTGCCGCTTATCGCAAGCCGGAACAAAAGAAATGGTATGCCGGTGAAACCATCTCCATCGGTATCGGCCAAGGTTATAACTCGTTCACACCATTGCAACTGGCCCATGCGACTGCAACGCTGGCCAACAACGGCATCGTGATGAAGCCGCATCTGGTGAAGATGATAGAAAACGGCACTTCGCGTCAACGCACGCTGACGGTACCGAAAGAAAGCTACCGGATTCCTTTGAAGCAGGAAAACATCGACATCATCAAAAATGCGATGGTAGGCGTTAATAAAGAAGGTACCGGTGCCCGCGCTTTTGCGCGCGCCGAGTATGTGTCGGCCGGTAAGACTGGGACCGCGCAGGTGATCGCAATCAAGAAGAATGAGAAATACGATTCCAGCAAAATTTCGGATCGTCATCATGACCACGCTTTGTACACCGCGTTTGCGCCTGCCGACAACCCGCGCATTGCGCTCGCCATCATTGTAGAAAACGGCGGTTTCGGTGGCGCGGCAGCAGCACCGATTGCCAAGGCCGCCATGGATTTTTATCTGCTCGGCAAGCGCCCGGAAGATAAAGGCAAGACCCCGGCCAAGCCGGTCAAAGAGCCGAAAGAAGAGTTCGTCGAATGAGTGATCAGATGAATAAGCGCTCGGTCGGGCAAATCCTGCAGCCATACATTCAAATGTTTGATGGCCCGCTGATGCTGATCGTCTGCATGATTTTGGTGGTGAGTACCGTCACGCTGTATTCGGCCGGTATCGATTTCCCGGGTCGGGTCGAAGATCATGTGCGCAATATTGCGATTTCCTTTGCCGTGATCTGGATCGCTGCCGCGATTCCGCCGCAAACGCTGATGCGCTTTGCCGTGCCGCTGTATGTCGGTGGCATCATCTTGCTGCTGGCCGTGGCGCAGTTCGGTCTGATCCGTAACGGCGCGCGCCGCTGGGTCGATCTCGGGGTGGTGGTGCAACCGTCGGAAATCATGAAGATTGCGATGCCGATGATGCTGGCCTGGTTCTTCCAGAAACGCGAAGGCGTGACGCGCTGGCGCGAATTTCTGGTGGCGGGTCTGATGCTGATTGCACCGGTCGGACTGATCATGCGTCAGCCGGATCTGGGTACTTCTTTGCTGGTGCTGGCGGCCGGTTTCTATGTCATCTTCCTCGCCGGTTTGTCGTGGAAGGTGCTGGTCGCGGCAGCAATCTCGGTGGCAGCCAGTTTGCCGGTGGTGTGGTCCATGCTGCATGATTACCAGCGTGGACGGGTGTTGACACTGATCGATCCGACCACCGATCCGCTCGGCAAGGGTTTCCATATTATTCAGTCGACGATTGCGATCGGTTCCGGTGGTATCACTGGTAAGGGCTGGCTCAACGGCACACAGGCGCATCTGGAATTTATTCCGGAACGCACCACCGATTTCATCTTTGCGGTGTACTCCGAAGAGTTCGGTCTGATCGGCAACTGCGTCCTGTTATTCCTGTATTTATTGTTGATAGGCCGCAGCATGATTATTGCGGCTAACGCGCCTACCCTGTTCAGCCGTTTGCTGGCAGGTGCGATTACGCTGATCTTCTTCACCTACGCATTTGTGAATATGGGGATGGTCAGTGGTATTCTTCCGGTCGTCGGCGTACCTTTGCCGTTTTTCAGTTATGGCGGCACCGCCTTTGTCACGCTCGGTCTGGGCGTCGGCATACTCATGAGCATTCAGCGGCACAGGAAATTGATGCAAAGCTGATGTCACCGTTTATCGATTGCATCGCGCGAAGTTGGCGTGATGCAATCATTATCAGGAGCAAGCGATGCAATTTCGCCCCGTATTACAAGTCTTGGCCATTTCTTTCATCGTGGCACTGGCTGGTTGCAGTACGACACCGCTTACTACGCCTCCCGCCGGTAAATCCCCATCCGGTAGTTCCGCTACCCGTTCTTCGACTATTCCTGTATTGCCGCCAGCCGGTTCCGGTCGTGGTGGTTATTACAAGGATGATGGTCCGGGCGATGATATTCCTGAGGGACTGGAAAATCTGCCGGATGCAGAACCGCGCGTCGAGCCATATGCCAATCGCGGTAACAAACCGTATGTCGTCTTCGGCAAACAGTATGTGCCCATCAGTGATGAGCGCCCCTTCAAGCAGCGCGGACGTGGCAGCTGGTATGGCAAAAAATTCCACGGGCAAAAGACTTCGTCTGGCGAGCCTTACGATATGTACAAAATGTCGGCCGCGCATCCGACCTTGCCGATTCCATCTTATGCACGCGTGACCAATCTGAGTAATGGCAAGCAAGTCATCGTGCGCGTGAATGACCGTGGTCCATTTCACTCCAGCCGTGTGATTGATTTGTCGTACACCGCTGCGTTGAAGCTGGGTTACATCGGGCATGGTAGTGCCGAGCTGGAGGTGGAACGTCTGTTGCCAGATGAAATCGAGCGCATCAATGCCAACCGTGGCACCGCAGCTGCGATCTCCGATGCGACGCCGGTGCAAATGCCGAGCGTGGAAGCCGTCGCGCTGGCAGCGCCGGTCATGAGCAATACATTGGCACCCACGGAAAATAATGCAGCACAGCCAGCTGCGGCAGTGCCGGCCGGATTCTATTTGCAGTTCGGTGCTTATTCGCAAATGGCGAATGCAGAAGCAGTGCGCGCGCGACTGGCGCAGGATGTCGGCAGAAACTTGCCGCAGTTGAAGGTCGAGCCGTCGAACAATTTATATCGTCTGTACAGCGGCCCGTTCAACAGTCGCGATGAAGCTGCAGCGGCTGCGGCTCAGGTGCAGCAAAGCGGTTTGAACAAACCGTTTATTGTGCAGCGTTAATCATAGTTAATCGTCGCTGTCCTGCTCTGCGCCTTTCATCTGTAGCGCACGGTCGTACAAGGCATTCTTTTTTTGCCCGGTGATTTGGGCCGCCAGCGTGGCGGCTTGTTTCAGCGAACATTCCTGCAACAGGATGCCAAGGACGCGCTCCGCTTCTATCTGGTCCTGATCCCCGGCAGCTGGCGCGCCCTCCAGCAAAATCACAAATTCACCTTTTTGCCGGTTGGCATCGGCATTAATCCATGCGACTGCTTCGGCCAGCGTACATCTGTGGGTTTCTTCGAACAGCTTGGTCAGTTCACGCGCGAAAACAATGTGACGGGTCGGCTCGAATCCAGCTGCCAGTGCGGCCACGGTTTCGGTAATGCGATGCGGCGCTTCGTAAAACACCATGGTGGCGGCGATCGCCTGCAAACCGAACAGCACGCTTTCACGTTGCTTGGCTTTGGCTGGCAGGAAGCCGACAAAATAAAACTGGTCGTTCAGCAAGCCACTGGCGGACAGCGCCGTCACGGCGGCCGAGGCACCCGGCAAAGGCACTACGCGCAAACCGGCAGTGCGGACTGCATCGACGATGCGTGCGCCCGGATCGGACACCGCCGGGGTACCGGCATCAGAGACCAGCGCGATACGTTCGCCGGCCTGCAGGCGGCTGATGAGTTTTTCCGCGACTTCCCGTTCATTGTGCTGGTGCGCCGCGATCAGGGTCTTGGACAAGCCGTAACGTGTCAGAAGATGACCAGTATTGCGTGTATCTTCGCAAGCGACGGCATCGACTATCGATAAAGTGTGCAAAGCGCGCAACGATATATCGCCTGCATTTCCGATCGGGGTAGCCACCACATATAATGTTGCCGAAGGATAGGTCTGCTGTGACACATCGTGCATAATCGGCAAGATAGTGGAAAGGCTGTTGCTTGTTTCAGTCATTGGGAGAGTCGGATGTTGGGAAATTTAGCGAGAATGTTCGTGCTGGCAAGCGTCATCAGCGGATTGTGCTCGCCTGTGCTGGCAAATACAACTGCCGACGTCACCGTTGACAGCCTTGCCAGTGTACCCGGCATTCAGCTTCAGCGGTCATCGCTGGACCAGATGCAATTGGCGCAAACCGACCTGGCCCTGCCCGAAGCGATGAGCGCCCCGCTCGACGAACCCATCGTCGAGCCGATTGAAGTTCCCGTCATCACCACACGTTTGCCGCCGGTACGGATCGCGCTGCTCTTGCCACGCCGCTCCGAATCACTGGCGCAGGTCTCGGATGCGGTGCGCGCCGGTTTCATGGCGGCCTATCAGCATGAACCTGGCAATAATGTGGTCAACCTGGTGGAAACCGGCGATGCCGCGCAAGACGTGCTCAGCGGTTATACCGAAGCGGCCGCCGGCAATGACATCGTGGTGGGCCCGTTGACACGCAGCGGTGCGACCGCGATTGTGCAAAACCATGTCGTCACCAAGCCGACGATTGCCCTGACGCAATTGAATGCGGCCGGCGAGCCTGAAGTAAGGGTGCCGACCAATATGCTGGTCATGGGTTTGTCGATTGAAGACGAAGCGCGCCAGGTGGCGAACTGGGTCGGCAAGAACCGCAGCAGGCAAAAGGCTTTTGCCCTCTCTACCAATGTCGCATGGCAGCGTCGTGCGGTCAGCGCCTTTGCCGGGCAATGGAGCCAGCTCGGCATGAATGCGGAAGTGATGGAGCTGACGATGAGTGGCGGCTTCATGAATGCCAATGCATTGGTACAACTGAAAAAACGCATACAGACCGAAAAACCGGCACTGATTTTTGTCGCGCTGGATGCTGCGCAGGCGATCCAGTTGCGCCTGGCGATAGGTGGCGAAGTCACGATGTACGGTATTTCGCAATTGAATCCGTTTGCGCTGGATGACTGGGCGAACGCCGACCGCATCGTTGACCTGGAAGGCGTGCGCCTGGTCGATATGCCGTGGCAATTGCAGGCCGACCATGCGGCGGTGATGGCTTATCCGCGTTTGCCGAAAGCCAGCGGGCAGCGCAGCAGCCCGGACATTGAGCGCCTGTATGCATTGGGTATCGATGCTTATCGGGTGGCGGCGAATATCGCGATCAAGCAAAACGATTTCAGCCTGGACGGCGTGACCGGCAAGCTGACGGTACGGTTTGGCCATGGCGCACCTTACTTTGAACGTGTGATGCAGCCTGCAACGTATCGTGAAGGCATGGTGCAGCCACTGGAAGTGCAGTAACCGGCTTGCGATTGCCGGCTTTCCTGCGTCCGCGCACCGCGCAACAAGTAGCCGGACTAGCCGGCGAAGACCAGGCGCTGGCCTACCTGCAACAGCAGGGACTGCAGCTGTTGGAACGAAACTTCCGCTGCAAGGGCGGTGAAATCGACCTGATCATGCAGGACGGGAAAGTTCTGGTATTTGTCGAAGTCAGGGTGCGCAGCGACGGCAAATTTGGCGGTGCCGCCGCCAGTGTCGGGAGCTCCAAACAAAAACGCCTGATCATTGCCGCCCAGGTTTACCTGCAGCGCCACACCATGCCGCCGCCGTGTCGCTTTGATGTCATTGCTTTTGATGACAAGAAAATGACATGGCTGAAAAATGCAATTGAAGCCTGAAATCCCTGGTCTTGCGCCACTCTTGGCGATGGACTGCTCTATAATTCCCCCACCATGATTAATCAACGTATTCTTAGTCACTTCCATGAAAGTGCCGAGCTGAAAATCCAGTCCGCGTCGGTATTGGCGCGTCCAATTGAACAGGCTGTGGAACTAATGTTCGGCGCCCTGTCTAATGGAAACAAGATTCTTGCTTGCGGCAATGGCGGTTCGGCAGCAGATTGCCAACATTTTTCAGCACAACTGGTGGGGCGCTTCGAACGTGAACGCTTGCCGCTGCCGGTGATGGCGCTGACAACCGACACCTCTATCCTGACTGCGATCGGCAACGATTACAGCTATCAGGAAATTTTCAGCAAGCAGGTCCAGGCATTTGGACAATCCGGCGACGTACTGCTGGCATTGTCGACTTCCGGTAACTCAGCCAACGTTAACGCCGCGATTGAAGCCGCGCTGGAACGCGATATGCGCGTAGTGGCACTAACCGGCAAAGGTGGCGGCGCTACCGCCAAGCTATTGACCGATGCGGACGTGCATATTTGCGTGCCGCATGACAGGACAGCACGGATACAGGAAGTACATTTATTAACGATACATTGTTTGTGTGACGGCATTGACGTTGCACTATTTGGAGGAGATGAAAATGATTGATTTGAAGCGTTATATGCATGCAGCCAAGCGTCCGCTGGCGGTGGTCCTGGTCGGTGGTGCACTGGCAGTCAGCCTGCAAGGTTGCGTCGGCGTGATGGTCGGTGGTGTGGTGGCCGGTACGCTGGCAGCGACAGATCGCCGCACACTCGGTGCTCAGACCGAAGACAAGGCAATCGCCGTCAAAGGTGAAATCGCGATTCCGAAAGTGGTCGGCGATGCAGGTCACGTCAATGTCACCAGCTTTAACCGTAAAGTGTTGTTGACCGGTGAAGTGCCGAGCGAAGCCGCAAAAGAAGCGGCCGCACGTGAAGCAGCCAGCATTGAAGGCGTGCAATCGGTGGTCAATGAACTGGCAGTATCCGGTGCCTCCGGCTTCGGCTCGCGTTCGAATGACGCACTGATCACCGGCAAAGTGAAAGCTTCGATCGTCGATAACCGTACCTTGTACGCAAATTCGATCAAAGTCGTGACCGAGCGCGGTATCGTCTACCTGATGGGTCGCGTTACTGACAAAGAAGGCAATCTGGCAGCTGAAATTACACGTGGCGTGAGCGGCGTGCAAAAAGTGGTGAAAGTATTTGAATACATCAGCGACGATGAATACCGCGTCCTGACCACCACGCCTGAAGCGCAACAGACACAAACCAAGCAGTAATAGTCGAAACAACTGTTACTTGCGGGGTGATATATTGAAAGCCGCGCAGCAAATTGCTGCGCGGCTTTTCCTTTTGGGGAGAGAAAAGATGCAACTGATTTTTCCGGTCGGATTGATCTTGCTCGTGGTCCTGTGGGGGATATTTTCCCCGGCGTCACTGGGCTCGATTTCCCATATTGCGATGCACGCAATTACCAAGAATTTTGGCTGGCTCTATTTATGGGTGGTATTGGGGCTGGTACTGTTTTCCGCCTTCCTTGCCTTTAGCCGTTACGGCAATCTGAAGCTGGGCAAAGACGAGGATGAGCCGGAGTTTTCACTACCGGCCTGGTTCGCGATGCTGTTCGCCGCTGGCATGGGTATTGGCCTGGTGTTCTGGGGTGTGGCCGAGCCGCTGTCGCACTATATGCAAGGACCACCCGGCACCATCGCCGGCACACCTGAAGCTGCGAACACGGCGATGCGTTACAGTTTCTTCCATTGGGGCATCCATCCATGGGCGGTGTATAGCATCGTGGCTCTGGCGATCGCCTTCTTCCAATATCGCCGTCAGGGCGTCGCACTGATTAGCGTCTCCACCCAGTCCCTGCCGTGGCGACCGGTGCAACGCATGTCCGGCCTGTTCAATGGTCTGGCCGTGATTGCCACCGCCTTCGGCGTGGCGACCTCGCTCGGCATGGGCGCAATGCAGATCAATGGCGGTTTGTCGGCAGTGTTTCACGTTGCCATCAATAATTACGTTCAGGTCGGTATCATCGTACTGGCGACCGCGTTGTTTATTACCTCGGCCGTGAGTGGTGTAGCCAAGGGCGTCAAATGGCTATCCTCGATCAATATGCTGGTGGCCGCCTTGCTGACGCTGATGGTCTTTGTGCTGGGCCCGACCGTGGTCATCATCGATACCTTTACCAATACGCTCGGTAGTTATCTGAGTGAATTCGTGCGTCTGAGTTTGCGCATGACGCCATTCCGCGATAGCGAATGGGTCGGTGAATGGACCGTGTTTTACTGGGCGTGGTGGCTATCGTGGTCGCCCTTCGTCGGACTCTTTATCGCGCGCGTATCGCATGGCAGAACCATCCGCGAATTCATCGTGGGTACCGTGATTGCGCCATCGATCGCCGCGTTCATCTGGTTCTCCGTGTTTGGCGGCACTGCGCTGCATATGGAAATCTGGCAAAACGTGCCGATTGCCGATGCCGCCAAGAGTGATTTGTCGACCGCCTTGTTCACGATGCTGGATGCGATGCCGCTGGGTCTGATCATGTCTGTCATTGCCACCTTGCTGGTACTGGTGTTCTTTGTGACGTCCGGCGACTCGGCGATCCTGGTGCTGGGCATGATGAGTACCGGTGGCAATAGCGAGCCGTCGAACCGTATCAAAATTACCTGGGGCGTATTGATTGCTGGCATCGCGATCAGTCTGTTGCTGGCGGGCGGCATCGATGCCTTGCAGACCGCGACCATCGTCTTTGCCTTGCCCTTCACCATTGTGGTGGCGTTGATGGCGCTGGCCTTGTGGCGTGCGGTACGGGAAGACTGGAAGGAAGAGCAAAGGGTAGAAAAAGAGTTGCGCCAGCGCATGAAACAACTGGTTTCCAAGTGATTTTTTGAAATCTTAATTACAACTTAACAACTTTTTGTTTCGGAGTGCTATATTGAGCTAGCGTAAGTCCGCGTAACACTTGTTACGCGGCTTTTTTCTATCAGGAGAAACCATGACAGCAGTGCTTGTTTTACTGGCTATCGTTGCAGTCGTCGTGTTTTGGGGTGTCGCGGCTTACAACCGCCTTGTCACCTTGCGCAATTATTTCGAGAATGCGTTTTCTCAAATCGACGTGCAACTCAAGCGCCGTTATGATTTGATTCCGAATCTGGTAGAAACTGCGAAAGCCTATATGACGCACGAGCGTGAGACGCTGGAAGCAGTGATCGCAGCGCGTAATCATGCTGCAGATGTCAACCAGAAGGCCGCCCGTGATCCGGCCGATGCGGTAGCGCTCAATCAGATGTTCGCCGCTGATAGCGCGCTGGATGCAACGCTGGGCAAATTCTTTGCCTTGTCGGAAGCCTACCCGGATCTCAAGGCGAATCACACCATGATGCAATTGAGCGAAGAACTCAGCAGCACGGAAAACCGTATCGCCTTTGCGCGTCAGGGTTACAACGATAATGTGATGGCATACAACGTGGCGATACAACAGTTTCCCAGTTCGCTGATTGCGAATTCCTTCAATTTCAAAAAAGCAGAATTGCTGGAATCTACTGAATCACCGGAAGAGCGGCAGGCCATCAAAGTCGCATTCTGAATATTAGTGCTATCAGTTGCTATCACCTGCCTTCCCTAGTCCTATGCAGTCAGATGACGCTCGTACCCTCTTCACGGGTGTGAATCTGCGATGAATTTCTTCGAGCAGCAAGATCACGCCAGACGGCAAACCAGAGTATTAGTGCTGCTGTTCGCACTGGCCGTGCTCGCCATTGTGCTGGCCGTCAACTTTGTCATGGCCTTGCTGTGGATACTGCTGCAGGGGCAGCCCTTCACCGGGCCGCATGATTATCCGCACGGATTTTTCTTCACCAATACCGCCATCACGATACTGCTGATAGGCGGCGGCACCTTGATAGAGATACTCAACTTGCGCGATGGTGGCGAGGCAGTCGCACGCATGGTGGGCGGGCGCCAGGTCGGACTGAGTACCATCGATCTGCATGAACGACGCTTGCTCAATATCGTGGAAGAAATGGCGCTCGCTTCAGGCATCGCCTGCCCCAAGGTATATACCCTACCGAAAGAAGCATCGATCAATGCATTTGCCGCTGGCTACAACCCGAATGAAGCGGTGGTGGTACTGACGCAAGGTGCGCTGACGCGTTTGACGCGTGATGAATTGCAAGGCGTGGTGGCGCATGAGTTCAGCCATATCCTGAATGGCGATATGCGTCTGAATCTGAAGTTGCTTGGCGTCACCTTTGGTATCGAGATGGTCGGTGATTTTGGCCGGCAGGCGCTGGAATTCGCCTGGTACAGCTCGGATGATGTTGAAGCCAGTTTCAAACTGGGTGTGTTTCGCATCATCGCGTTTATTTTTGGCGTATCGTTTTTTGTGATTGGTTATATCGGCTTATTTTTCGGCCGCATCATCAAGTTCGCAGTATCGCGTCAACGTGAATATCTGGCCGATGCCAGTGCGATTCAGTTCACCCGCAATGCCGACGGTCTTGGGAATGCCTTGCGCAAGATTGCGGCATTGAGTGAACGCGGGTTTTCAGGTGCCTACATCGGGCATCGCAATGCCGAGCAGCTATCGCATCTTTTTGTCAGTGCGGTCAGGCCGCATTTGATGGCAGGTTTCTTTGCCACGCATCCACCTTTGCAGGAACGGCTGCACCGCATCTATGGGCGTGCCGTGGAAGTGCCTGACGCACAAGACTTGCGGATTCCTGATGCGCGCAATTTCGCGATTCCGGCCGATGTCTTGCCGCCGCTGGCGTTTGTCAGCAGCCCCTTGCAAGCTATCAGGGGCGACCTGCAGGCAGCCAGCACTGCCATCGCGGTCACAGCCGCGCAAGCGTATGGCGATGGCACCCTGGCGCGCATCCGACTGAGCGCAGAAATCGACGCCGTGGTGCACGATCCGGCGAGCGCGCCTTTGCTGGTGTATGCCTTGCTGCTTGATCCGACGCAGGAGCAGAGCCCGCAGCAACAATGCTTGTTTGAACATGTGCCACAGCAAGCAGGAAAAGTGGTGCGATTGGCCGCTGCGATTGCCAAGCTGCCGGACAATGCACGCCTGCCTTTGCTTGATTTGAGCATGCCGGCTTTGCGGCAGTTGCCTGTGACTGAGCGTGAAGCGATGCTGGCGCAGTTTGCACGCATGATTGCGAGTGACCGCCGTGTGAGTCTGCAAGAATTCGTGTTGCAGACCGTACTGGTCAGACGTCTGGCAGTGCAAGCCAATCGCGCCGTGAAGATTAAGTACGCCACCGTCAATGAACTCAGGCCAGAGTGCCTCGTACTGTTTTCTTTGCTGGCGCATGTCGCGGCACCACTGCGCCAACAATCCGTCACCTCTGTATTTATGCGCGCGGCACAGGCATCGCCGACGCTTGCTTTGTCTGAGCAAGATGTGATCGCGCTTGCTGACCTGAGTTACGCGCGTATCAAAGCTGCTTTGGATAAAGCGAATCAGTTGGCACCGCTGGCGAATCCAGCCTTGATCAAATCGCTGCTGGCGATTGCCGGTGATCAGGGCGCTCTGCCCTTGCCACTGGCTGATCTCTTGCGTGCGATTTGCGCTGCGTTGGAAGCGCCGATGCCACCGGCGGTAGCAGCTGTCTACACGGCTTCCGGCTGGCCGGCGGCATCCTTGTCGTAAAACCACAGCTTAAGCTCGTATTTTTCGCTCGCATTTTTCGATTAAACGCGGGCTGGTGTACCTGTCTATAATAGGCACACCGAATTCTTTGAATTGCCGATCATGCAAGCTTCTCCTGCCGCACCCGATCACACATCTAAACCCGCGCCTAATCGCACCTGGCTTAAATTACTGGTCGCCATCATCGTGGTGGCACTGGCCGTGGTTGGCTATATGTCGGTGTCGAAGAAGGATGCAATTCCGGATGTGACCTTCACCAATCTGCAAGGCAAGAAAATCACCTCGCAGGATTTGCGCGGCAAGGTCGTGATGATTAATTTCTGGGCCACGTCTTGTGTGACATGCGTCAAGGAAATGCCGGACATGGTGGCGACCTACAATAAGTACAAGGATAGCGGTCTGGAGTTTGTTGCCGTGGCGATGGCTTACGATCCGCCTAACTATGTATTGAATTTTGTCGAAACGCGCCAGTTGCCGTTCACGATTGCGCTCGATACTCAGGGTGAGTTGGCAAAGTCATTCGGCGACATCAAGCTGACACCGACCACGCTGGTAGTCGATAAAGATGGTCACATCATCAAGCGCTATGTCGGCGAGCCCGATTTCGTAGCGCTGCATCAATTGCTGGAAAAAGCGCTGGCGGCCTGAGATTAAGGAAGGCCTTGGCCGCCGCTGACGCGTTCTATACCGGCCAGATCACGCCAGCTCTGCACTTGCGTATACGCATGTGCGCTCAACAGATCCCGCACAGCCGCGGCCTGATCGTAACCATGTTCCATTAATAGCCAGGCTCCTGGCGCCAGATACTGCGCAGCGTTTTGCGTAATCGTTTGCAGGTCCGATAAGCCGTTCGCATGATCGGTCAATGCATCGACCGGCTCAAAACGCAGATCGCCTTCCGATAAATGCGGGTCACCGGCGACGATGTAAGGCGGGTTCGATACGATCAGATCAAAGCGTTGTTGGGTCACCGCCGCGAACCAGTCGCTGCGCAGAAAATTCACCTGCACCTGATTCTTTTGCGCATTGCCGCTGGCAATCGCGAGTGCCTCGGCACTGACGTCGAGTGCCGTGACGATGGCATCCGGGCGCGCATGCGCAATCGCGATTGCAATCGCACCGGAGCCGGTGCCCATATCCAGAACACGTCCTTGCGGCGGCAAGTGTTGCAAGGCCAGTTCAACCAGCAATTCGGTATCAGGCCGCGGAATCAGAACGGCCGGACTAACGTCAAAAGATAAACCATAGAATTCTCGCTCACCGGTCAGGTAGGCGATCGGTACGCCTTCTACGCGCTGCGCAAAGAGTTGCGAGAGTTGCTCAGCCTCGTCAGCCGTCAACGCGCGTTCTGAGTGTGTAATCAACTGTACCCGTGAGAGTTGCGTGACATGGCCCAGCAAGATGCGCGCTTCCAGCTGCGCCACCGGCGCACGCTGCATCACGGCAGCGATGGTAGTGCCGGGCTGGATAGGCGCATCCATCTGACGCATCAGTTCTTCTTGACGGTAGCGTAGATCAGATACGTGGCGATCACGGCGAACCAGACCAGTGCCCATTGCGGCAGCGATAAGCCGAGGATAGGCGCGTATTCAGTTGTGCACAAACCATCCGCCTGAAACAGGAAGGGCAAGAGCTTGGCGGTGGGGATCGTGTTCAAGGAGGTTTCCAGCGGATCGATGCCGCAAGACACGGTCGGATTGGCCTTGATGTAGATGTGCCAGCCAGCGACACCGGCACCAGCGATGGCGGCCAGTGCGGCTAAAGCGGTGGCGATTTTACCGGCGCCACGCGGCAGATAGACCGCGACCAGACAGATGATGGCGATCACGGCAAACGCATAGCGCTGGATCACACACAAAGGACAAGGCAGCATGCCTTCTACATGTTGCAGATAGAGTGCGATCGCCAACAGGGTAAGTGACACAAAAGCAACGGCAAGCAACACGGGTTTGGAATTTTTCATCGCTGGGTTCTCAAAAAAGGATGCACGTTAAGAGTTAGAGTTGCCGAAATAGTTGCAATCAAATACCGGAATCAATTTGCGTCGCCGAGCGCTGCCAGCAATTCTGCCTGATGTTCCGCTGCCAGCGCATTGGTCAATTCGGTCAAATCGCCATCCATGATGAAGTCCAGTTTATACAAAGTCAGGTTAATGCGATGGTCGGTCATGCGTCCCTGCGGGTAGTTGTAGGTACGTATGCGTTCGCTGCGATCACCGGAACCGATCAGCGATTTACGCGTGGCGGCTTCCTTCGATTGCTGTTCGCGCAGTTGCACGTCCTTGATGCGCGCTGCCAGCACTTTCAGGGCTGACGCCTTGTTCTTGTGCTGACTACGATCATCCTGACATTCGACCACGATGCCGCTCGGGATGTGCGTGATGCGCACCGCCGAATCGGTTTTGTTGATGTGCTGACCACCGGCGCCCGAAGCGCGATAAGTATCGATGCGCAAGTCAGCCGGATTGATGTTCACGTCTTCCACTTCATCAGCTTCCGGCATGATGGCGACGGTGCAGGCTGAGGTATGGATGCGCCCTTGCGTTTCCGTCGCCGGCACGCGTTGCACACGGTGTCCCCCGGACTCGAACTTGAGTTTGGAGTAAGCACCGAACCCGATGATGCGCACGATCACTTCCTTGTAGCCGCCTACTTCGGATGCCGACTCCGACACCATTTCTATCTGCCAGCGATTGCGTTCGGCAAAGCGGGAGTACATGCGCAAGAGGTCACCGGCAAACAATGCCGCTTCATCGCCGCCAGTACCAGCGCGGATTTCGAGGAAGATATTGCGATCGTCATTCGGATCTTTCGGCAGCAGCATCTTTTGCAAATCGATTTCCAGCTGCTCCATGCGCGCTTTGGCGGCGCTGATTTCTTCTTGCGCAAATTCCTTCATGTCCGGATCGGACAGCATGTCTTGCGCATCCTGAATGTCGCTATTGGCTTGACGGTAGTTGCCGTACAAAGCGACCAATGGGCCCAGTTCGGCATGTTCGCGCGTCATCTTACGGTAGTTGTCCATATTGGACGTCGCATCTTCCTGCATCAGCAGCACATTCAATTCGTCCAGTCTCTCGGTCAATTGATCGAGTTTGGCGAGCATCGATGGTTTCATCATATTTTTATCTTGGTTCAGTTTGATTTTGTTGCTGTGCATCGCCGTGCAGGACAGGATGCAATGGTGTGGTCGGCGCGCGGGCTGACCGGCAGGAAGAGCGTCGCTAGCGCTTGGTGCGGAACAGCTGCGGCAGCAAGGCGGCAAGGCGCGCACGTTCGTCGCCTTGTGCATTATTCAGTGCCTGTTGCGGGCCATGCAGGAATTTGGCGGTCAGGCCTTTGGACAGGGCTTCGAGGACCGCATCGATGTCTTCGCCCTTGGCCAGCAATTTGCGCGCACGTTCCAGCTCTATCATGCGCATGGTTTCGCTGGTTTCATGCAGGTCCTGGATTACCGGTACCACGGCGCGCGCATCTATCCAGTGCATGAAGGAGCGGACGCGCGTTTCTATGATGGCTTCGGCTTGTGCGACTGCGGCCTGGCGGTTCTCAACACCTGTTTGCACAAAGCTGCCGAGGTCATCCACCGTGTACAGGAAGACGTCGTCGAGGCGACCGATCTCGGCTTCGATATCGCGTGGCACGGCGAGGTCGACCATGAACATTGGTTTGTGACGACGGGCCTTGATCGCCCGTTCCACCATGCCGAGGCCGATGATAGGCAGGGATGAAGCAGTCGATGAAATGACGATATCGAAAGTCGCCAGCTGGTCCGGCAAATCCGCCAGGCGCAGTGCGCGGCCATTGAAGCGATGTGCGAGGGTCTGGCCGCGCTCCAGCGTGCGGTTGGCGATGGTGACTGATTTCGGATTTTGCGCGGCGAAGTGCGTCGCGCTGAGTTCGATCATTTCACCGGCGCCGATGAACAATACATTCTGTTCTGAAATCTTGTCGAAAATGCGCTGCGACAAACGCACCGAGGCGGCTGCCATCGATACACTGTGCGCGCCGATTTCGGTGGTGCTGCGTACTTCCTTTGCTACTGCAAAGGTGCGCTGGAACATCTGGTGCAAATAAGTGCCGAGTCCGCCGGCGGCTTCCGCCTGGCGCACCGCGTCTTTCATCTGGCCGAGGATCTGCGGTTCGCCGAGCACCATTGAATCCAGTCCGGATGCGACACGGAAGGCATGACGCACCGCACTGTCTTGCGGCAGCGCATACAGGTATGGGCGCAATTCGGCGTACGGCAGCTTGTGATAATCGGCGAGGAAGTGTGCGGTGATATCGATTGCCTCGTTCACGCCGCCCGGCAGGTTGCTGGCTGCGTATAACTCGGTGCGATTGCAGGTCGACAGGATCGCCGCTTCATCGGTGTAAGTGGTCGCGTCACTGCGGCCATACCAGCTACGTGCGGAAGCCACCGCCTGACCAAGCTGGTCAGCGGGAAAGGCTACCTTTTCGCGCAGCGATACTGGCGCGGTAGTGTGGTTAAGGCCGACGGCGAGGAGTTGCATTTATGAAACAAATATTCAAAGGTTGAATAGCGCTACATTATAGCCTGTTGCACTTTGGCACGAGGCGCAGGCCGCAAAGCGACTAGACCTCGTGACAGACCGGCAACTTCAGGGTGAAACAGGTGCCAACACCCGACTCACTGATGAAGCTGATATCGCCCTGATGTCGCTCCAGAACAGTTTTCACAAAGACCAGTCCTAATCCTACGCCATCATGGCGCGGTTGGTTCGGTAAATCGACACGCTGGAAGCGCAGGAACAACTTGCCCTGATCGGCTTCGGCGATACCGTAACCATGATCCAGTATGCGGCACACGACACAAGTTTGTGTCTCTGCACGCTCAAGCCAGACCGAACAAATGATGCTGGTGTGGTCCGGGCTGTAATTGATGGCGTTAGACAGCAGATTGGTCAGCGCCCGCGTCATTAGTGTGCGATCGACCTTGACCGGGTATTCGCCTTCCGGAATTTCTATATTGACGCTGATATGCCGGCCTTTGGCGAGCGACCACATTTCATCGGTGGCGTCGAATAAGACGTCTTGGAAATCTACCTCTTCCAGCCGGTATTCATGCGATTCTGCACGCGCCAGTTGCACGAAGTTATCCGCCAGCCCCAGCGTTTTGCGCGAGGCTTTTTCGATGCGGGAGAACAGTTCGGCCTGCGGCAAGGCCGATGAAGTCTCGCTTTGCAGTTCCAACAAGGCCAGAATCGACGCTTGCGGCGCGCGCATATCGTGTGACAGGAAGCGCAGCGTTTCATCGCGGCTGCGTTCCGCGGCGCGGATGGTGGAGATATCCACCACGCTGACGATCCAGCCAGTGAGCAGATTGGCGGCCGAGTTGCAGGGACTGCTTTTCACCAGCAAATCGCGCCCTTTGTAGTCTTGTACCGAAATGCCGTTGCTGAGCGCTTGTGAACGCTGCAGGTCCAGCAAGTCTGGCCAGTCAAACGAGAGATTGGTGGCTTGATCCACCGGTTGCGGTGCTTTCAGCTGTGTCAGCAGTTCCAGAATATTGAGTCCGAGCACGCTATTGAAGCCGAGTGAGCGGTAATAGTCATTGGCGTGTTTATTCGCCAGCAGGACTTGCCCTTCGACCGAGGTGACCAGCGCCGCATCCGGCAGATTATCCAGATTGTCGGACACGAACTGGCGCAAATCGCGCACCCGGCGTGCCGCGTTTTCCATCGCACTGATGCGTTGTTCGAGGACGTCGGCGACTTGATTTTGCGGCGCTGCGAATTTCTCTTCCGGCAGCAGATGCGGTTCCTTATCGAGGCGGGTAAATTCCTGCCCGAGGTAAGTAATCGCCGCTTCCAGTCGACGCCAGCTCCACAGCGGATAAGAAACGATCAGCGTAATCACGGCCGCAGCCGGTGCGATCCAGATCCCCATACGCAAGCTGATATAGCTGGCGACCAGCGTGGCCAGCATCCAGATGCCGGTGGCAAACAGCGAGTAGCGCGGCGACAGCAGCAGGTAACCGAGCAAGGCCATAAATACCGGAGCAGCATTGAATAAGGCGGTTTGCCAGGCGGCCGCTATATGGATTTCCTCACCGTCGAGCAAGCTGGCCAATACATGGGCGTTGATTTCTATCCCCGGCATCGCGCCCGCGTTACCCGAGACCGGGGTTGGATAAGAATCCGCCATGCCGAGTGCGGTGGCACCGACCAGCACATACTTATCGTTAAAGAATTCATCCGGCACTTCGCCGCGCAAGACTGACACATAGGGCACCGATTTGAAGTGTCCTATGCCACCGCCATACGGTATGTACAGTTGATCACCGCGTTGCCAGGTGTCGATCGGCGAGGCCGATGGCAAGACCGGTAATGCGCTGGTGTCGCTGTACTGCATGCCGCTGCCGGTACTAAACAGTGCCGCGGAAAAGTGCAGCCAGCTTTTGCCTTTTTGTCCCTCGCGCAGGAAGACACTGCGCACCACGCCATCGCTGTCATGTTCCAGATTAATATGACCCAGAGTATGCGCGGCGGCGGCCAGTGCCGGGATTGGCAAACCGGCGCGCAAGCCTTGACCGGCATTGCTCAGTACCACCGGCAGCACCACGCGCTGGCTTTGCGCGATGGCGGCGGCCAACTGGCTATCGGCTTGCAGCGTTGAGTTCTCGGACAAAATAACGTCCATGCCGATGGCGCGCGGCTGGGCCTTATTGAGGCGGTTGATCAGGTCGCTATGCAGTGTGCGTGGCCACGGCCAGCGTCCCAGTTCAGCCAGGCTGTAGTCGTCGATGGCGACGATGATGATGTCTTCGCGTACCGGTTTGCTGTCGACCGACAAAAACAAGTCATACAGCGATTGATCCAGCCGGCCCAAACCATTTTGCCAGCCCAGCGTGATGGCGAGTGTCAACAAGCCGACGAACAGCATGAACCATTCGCGTAAAGCCAGGCGGCGCACGAATGGAGAGAGCCAGCGGATCTTCATCAATGTGGATCAGTAATTATTGGCGGTCTGCGGTACGGCTGCTCTCGCGCGCGGCTTCTTTGCTGCGCAGGGGATGGCCGTCATTGATGATCCATTGATCGGTAACGATCAGCGGCTGGGCGGAAGAAAACGGATTGGTGCTGCCATCCGCGTTCACGCTTTGCACGCGGGTGAAATAAGTGCCGAAACCAGGGCGTGGCAGCTTGATCTCATTGCCGGTGACATTGCTGTTATACATCAGCCAGGTGAACTCGAGATCGCGTGCCACCTGAATATTGTACTTTTGGCTGGCAGAGCCGACCCAGCGCAATTCCAGTTCCTTGCTATAGCTATTGGAGACTGATGGCGCCGGTTGCAGCGGCGCTTCCTTTAGTGGCTCAGTGCGATTCTTGATGGTGACAGCCAGCGTGCGCGGCATCCCTTCCAGACCCAGCGCATCGATGGCGGAGATCTGCGCGAAGTAATTGCCTTCCTGGATATTGTCGATGACGACTTCTTGCGTCGTGCTTTTGGCTTCCGCCAGCAGATGCAGGGTTTCGGAGTCTTGCGCCAGTTGGATATGGTAGGCGCGCGCACCCTTGACCGGTGCCACGGCAAACTGTGCGTTGCCATTCTGGCGGTAAGGCATGCTCGCCAGTTGCGGTGCTGGCAGCAGATCGACCGGCTGGCCGATTGCACTAGCGGTGATGATATTGCCCTTCACACTATCGAGCATGCGGGTGTCGGGTTTGGCCTGCGAGCCGACTGCAACATGGCCGTCCAGTACTTCGGTAGCGACTTTGTTGCCATCGAAACCCACGCGGAAATGCGTGCCGCGCACGCCCGCGACCGAGGCCGGGGTGCGGACTTCAAAGCGGCCTTTATTGGTATCCAATGGTGACACCCGTGAAACGACGCGGCCGCGTAGCAGTTTGACTTCGGTGCGCGGGCTGGCGGTGTAGAGTGATTTACGCAGTTTGGCGATCAGCACATTGCTGTTCGACGGCACCGAAATGCGCGACTGGTCGGCCAGCGATAAAGTGAGGAAGCTATTGCTGCCGGTGGTAATGCGCATGCCTTCGGCCACTCGGCTGCCGATGTCTATGGTCATGACCCGGCCATCGGCGGCGGTCGCGGTGATGTTGCCGTTGCGCGCGATGACGGTGGCTTCGGTCGGTTCATCCGCCAATAACTCGGTCGGGATGATGATACCGGTGCCAATCGGGATGTTGCTGTCTTTGCTGACGCGGTTAATGGTGCCGAGGGCGACCCAATTGCCGGTTTTGGTTGTGAGCCGCTGCGCGATCGACATCAGAGTGTCGCCGGCCTGAGCGTAGTAGGTAATGCCTGAGGGTTGTATGGTGATGCTGCCCGGCGCGGGGCCGGATGCAGCTGCCCATACGATAGGGGCTTGCCCTATCGCTAGTGCCAGAACCAACATCAATTTTTGAAGGGTAATGCGCATGCTTGTTCTCCGCGCAACCCTGGTGCGCCTTGCTAGCCTGTCATTTGCTCCAGGCGGTAGCCGTAGCTATACACCGGAGCCAACCGAAAACCATGTTCTGGACGCAATTGTAACTTGCTCCTGACTCTGGATACATGTGTATCCATCGTTCTCGATGGAATTTCTACATCACGAGCCCACACTGCTTCCAAAATATAGGCGCGCGACAACGGGCGACCCAGATTGCGGAAGAACAGCAGCGCCAGATCGAATTCTTTTTGCGTCACTTCGATCTGCGTTCCCGACATGGTCAGACGGCCGGTACGTGCTTCGAAAATGAAATTGCCAAACTGGATTTGCTCGATCGGGTTTTGGCTAGGATACGCGCGGCGCAACAAGGCCTGCACGCGCGCCAGCAACTCGCCGCGACGGATAGGCTTGATCATGTAGTCATCGGCACCGGCAGCCAGACCGGCCACGATATCGTCTTCACCCGAACGGCTGGTCATGAAAAGCACTGGCAGATTGGTCGGCAGTTTTTCGCGTGCCCAGCGTAAAACGTCGGCACCGCTCAGATCCGGAACCTGCCAATCGATAATTAACATATCGAAGCTTTCGCGGCGCAATTGGTTCAGCAACTCCTTACCGCTTTGGAAGGGGTGGCAGAAATGGCCGGCGGCACTGAGCACCTGACAGACTAAATCTGTCTGACTGCGGTCGTCATCGAGTACGGCAATTCGCATATTTTTAGCGCTTTGGACAGCGAGTTGTATTTCGTTGCTCTAATTTAACAAAGTATTCACACGCTGGGTCTTTACGGGTTGCGATGTGACAATATTTCACAAAATACGGGCCTGAATAGCTGACATTTATGGTTTTTTTGCATCATGTCGGTGTTTATCTGACTTGAGCGTGCGCTTTAATTTACCTAGTTGCCCCTCTGATTTGAGGCGGAAAGCTGCTTTTGAAGGCAAAAAAACGGGGCCAGCTAACCGAGTAGTTAAGCCGCACATTCTGTGACATACGCAAAATGTGTGTCTTCTTGTTATACGTAATTATGAAGTCCTTGGATGCAGATTGGGAGCTTATTCAAATGTTGCGAAATGGAAATTAACTTGTTTCCTGGTGTTTATTTCCTATACTGAAAGCGCAATCCCGAGAAAGTTAACGTTAGAACTAACCGGAGACCATCATGAAATTTAACGACTTCCATTCATGGCATCTACCCGACGTTGTTCAATCTGCCAAGAAAGTAGATGCAGACGGTGACCTTGCTCCCATTGCCGCATTTGTGGTCGGCGCGCCCCTTGTTACGCTGGGAGCCGTTACCTTCCTCGAAATCCTGTTTGCCATATAGGCCTCAGCCATTGATTAGCGCAAGGCCAGCTAAATAGCTCAATCTTGAGCGGAAACAAAAATGGGCGGAACTGCATGCAGTTCCGCCCATTGTTTTATTGAGCCTTGCGGCTCCCTGCATGTTTACTTGGACAAGCAGGTTTTCATGAATGTCTTACGGGCATCGCCCTTCATATCTTTGGCATCAGCATTGCAGCTGGCCATTTTGTCGCGCTGAGCTTGTTGTGCTGCACTGACTTTTGGTTTGCCGCTCAGGCAGTCTTTCATGAACGCTTTGCGTTCATCGCCCTTTTTACCTTCGGCATCCTTGTTGCAAACTGTCATTTTAGTTTGCTGCGCGGTCTTTTCCTTGGCTGGGGCAGCTGCTGGGTCGGCTGCGAATGCGCAGCTGGCAAAGGCGGCGGAGATGAGAAACGCTAGAATTTTATTCATTGGAACCTCTCAAGAAGGGAATCGGACTACTTTTTTAGTATGGATATAAGTACAACGATGCTACTTGGACTACAACGACCTGAAACTCTGTTCAGTTGACGCCGACGCGCTAAATTTTGCGGCCTTGCCGGCGGTATTGCTTAACCGAAAAATTTTCCCTTAAGCAGACCCAGACCTTGTTGCAGCAAATCATCGCCTTGCGGGATTTGGCCGTTCGGTGTCAGTTGATCGATGATTTGCGGCAGCAGTTGCGCCAGACCGGTGCTGGCATGTTCCGGCGCCATACCGGCTTGATCTGCAATTTTCTGGATATTGTCGGCTCCCAGCGCGTCCTGTATCTGATTGCCGGATACCGGCTGATTCTCGCCGCTGCCTATCCAGGAAGCGACCTGATCAGCCAGACCACCGCTTTGCAGCTTTTCCAGCAAGCCTTGCACGCCACCAGCTTGATTAACCAATTCCATGATGCTGCCCATCAAGTCGCCTTGCGCGACCGGGTCCTGCTTTTGCGCACCGAGTGAACCCATTACCTGTCCTGCCAGTTGATCGAGTAATCCCATCACACCCTCCGGAAGTAAACACCATGTCTGTCGTGTCAGCAGTGAATTGGCACTGTAGAGGCACAAGATGGGCGCGAGCTTGCGACCCATTGCGGCCATACTAAATCAAAAAGATATCCTGTTGATTACATTTTGACGGCTGTAAATTCGGCACTCAGTTTGGGCTATAAGTTTTATGGGAAGGGTAGCGGAGTAGGCGCGCGGATCTGGCTTTGCCGGATGGCAATCAGCAGATGGCAAAATAAATTTTGAAATTAAAGCGGTGGCAGAGCCGGGGCTACAATCTGTGCTTTGCAGAAGGAAATCGCAGAAAGCAAAAAGCCCACCGGTGAGGGTGGGCTAAGTGCTTGATTTTCTTGGTG
>RCUQ01000026.1_pt1 | contig 224071 bp, 191 predicted proteins | sample 2166351 | NCBI WGS metagenome assembly RCUQ01 (sample SAMN09932597, study PRJNA488358) | compost metagenome | feature: garden; material: soil; isolation source: compost soil in acetonitrile-enriched culture | place: Germany: Experimental Botanical Garden Goettingen | collected 2016-01-27 | reverse complement strand
GGGGACACACGGATTTTCAATCCGTTGCTCTACCTACTGAGCTATCACGCCGATGTCGCGTATTAAACAGTTTAAGCGAAGCAGCGTCAAGTCTGTTTTCAAAAAAATCATTTGAGTGTTTACTTTTACAGCAAACCCAACACCCTTCGTACATTTTTTGAGTCATCCTTTGTACTTAGAGCGCGTCACCATCACTATTCATGAAAAAAAGCAGCCCAAAGACTGCTTTAAAAAAGCTTAAATTTTACCAATGTGCTCTAAGCAACGGTGAATTGCACCACAGCCCGGCTCGAACACTTTCACACCTTTGGCTTCTTCCATACGACAGACTTCTTCAACCAGCCGCTCCGCAACCCCTCGTCCACGGTTAGCAGGATGTACTACGATGTATTCTAAGGTTTTATTTTCACCCTGCCCACTACACCAAATGGCGCCAATGACTTTAGTATTAAATTCTGCGATGTAAAGTAAGGTATACTGAGCTAGATTTTGCTCAAGTTGTTCTACGGCATCATGCCCATCGCCAAATTCAGGACTGGTGTCGTACAGTCGCTCTAGCTGGCTGCGCAACTCTTCTTTTTCCAGTGAAGTATAAGCGTGTACGGTAATAGGCATTGATAAACCCTCCTGAGCAATCTAATATGCGGTGACTTCGTTACGGCGAAACATTTTACATCAATTATTTGACGTCTTTGAGGAACGTGTCTATGACAGAACGTATCAGTGAAGTGGTAAGAAATACCAACGAAACCAAAATTCGAGTTCGTGTAAACCTCGATGGTACGGGTCAAGGCACGCTCAACACAGGTATTCCCTTTTTAGATCATATGATTGATCAAATCAAGCGACATGGCTTATTTGATATTGATATTGAATGTGATGGTGACTTGGAAATTGATGATCACCACACGGTTGAAGACTGTGGTATCACGCTTGGACAGGCTTTTGCCAAAGCTTTAGGTGACAAAAAAGGTTTACGTCGTTATGGTCATTTTTATGCACCGTTAGATGAATCTTTAAGCCGTGCTGTGGTGGACTTATCAGGCCGTCCGGGTTTGTTTATGGATATTCCATTTACCCGCGCCATGATTGGTCGTTTTGATGTGGATCTATTCTCTGAGTTTTTCCAAGGCTTTGTGAACCATGCGCTCATGACGGTACACATTGATAACCTCAAAGGTAAAAATAGCCACCACCAAATTGAAAGTGTGTTCAAAGCGTTTGCGCGTGCACTTCGTATGGCCTGTGAAATTGACCCACGTGCAACCAACACCATTGCTTCAACCAAAGGTAGTTTGTAATGACCCGTATTGCCCTTCTTGACTATGGTATGGGTAACCTACACTCAGCAGCAAAAGCGCTTGAGCATGTTGGTGCAACGGTCGATGTGACCAATGATCCCAAGCTAGTGGCTCAAGCTGATAAAATTGTGTTCCCTGGCGTAGGTGCTATGCGTGACTGTATGCAAGGCATGCATGAAGCAGGGATTGATGAAGTCGTTCGTCATGCAGCATTTAATAAGCCTGTATTAGCGATTTGTGTCGGTATGCAAGCGCTGATGCAACGCTCTGAAGAAAATGGCGGAGTCGATGCTCTCGGTATTTTTGAAGGCAGTGTGAAACGCTTTCCTGATGTAGACGGCTTGAAAGTCCCACATATGGGTTGGAACCAAGTTCATCAGGCTGATCCGAGTCATCCAATGTGGAAAGACATTGAGCAAGATGCACGTTTCTACTTCGTGCACAGCTTCTATGTTGAACCGAAGAACTCTGGCATTGTGGCGGCGACCTGTGACTACGGTTTAGAGTTCTGTACAGCCATTCATCAAGAAAATTTATTTGCAACCCAGTTCCACCCTGAAAAAAGCCATACCGCAGGTTTGCAACTGTTGAAAAACTTTGTGGAATGGAAAATCTAATTCATTCCAGCCTCTGTTTGATTGGAAAAGCTCAACTTCGGTTGGGCTTTTGTTTATCCAAAATTGCTGCATCTAGGCTCAAAATAAATCAGAAACAGCTTTAGCAAATGAGGCGTGTGACCTCACTCCTGTACCTTTCAATGTATAAAATCTTTGCTTTACAGCACACTACTACACACCAAACAATTACAATGACTTTTCATTGTCACCAAATTTGATTATGCTTTGCCTGCTTTTTAGACATTTTATTTATAAAAAACTTAATTTACAACGATAAGGTAAGTCACTATGACTCAATATGCACAAGAATCTGCGCTGAATGCCGCAGGTCGTTTTGGACGTTTTTCATATCTCGCATGGAACTGTCTACTTGCCATTGTAGCGTCAATTATTCTTGGTATTTTCATCGCCATCTTTCCTAATACATTCGTGAACTTGGAAACAGGCAACTTCGGTGGCGGCATGATTTTTATCATCCTGATCTATGTTGCGTTGATGTACTTCACGTTTGTATTTACTATTCGTCGCCTACATGACCGCAACCATACGGGATGGTTATCACTGTTGATGCTGGTGCCTCTTGCCAACGTGATCCTAATGCTTTACCTGATTTTCGCACCAGGCGATGATCGTAGCAACAGCTATGGCTCACCACGCCCAACGGCAGGCTGGGAAGCCGTTTTGGCATGGATTTACATCGTAATTTTCGTTTTAGCAATTATCGGCGGTATTGCGGCTGGTTTTATGTCCTAAAATCACCTGTGCAAAACAGCCTGCCTAGGTCGGCTGTTTTGCTAAATCAACGCAAAAGCTTTAGGCTTAAGCAACAGTGGCATAGTCAAAGCATGATGGATTCTTCTTTTCAACACATCCTTCCCAGCAAAGTCGAAATTCAAAAATTTCCTCGTTTTCAAAATTTGCCAAAACAAGCAATTCATGTCATTCAAAACTTAGAACAGTGTGAAGCAATCCGCGCTGAACTAGAACAGGTTTCCATCTTCGGTTTTGACAGCGAGTCCAAACCGACCTTTCAAGTGGGAGAAATCTCCACAGGCCCGCATTTAATTCAACTGGCCAGCGTCGAGCATGCTTATTTGTTTCAAATGAGTCCACCCATTTGGAACTTCCTTGCGCCATTTTTGGCGAATCCCGCCCAACTCAAAGTGGGCTTTGGTTTAAAAAATGATGCCCATCTGTTCCGTAAAAAAGGTTTTGAGCTCAAGGGTGTGGTTGAGCTGTCAAAATGCTTTGCAAGCTTTGGTTTGACTAACCCTGTCGGCATTAAAAATGCCATGGCCCTGCTGTTTCAACTCAACTTCCCCAAAAGCAAAAAAGTCAGCACTTCAAATTGGGCGAGGAAAGTACTCACGTCTGAACAAGTTGACTATGCTGCTGCCGATGCCTATGCGGCGCTGTTGGTTTTTGAAGAATTGCGGCGTTTAGAGCGACTCCCAAAAGATATTTCCAAAGAATTAGAGAAAACAACAAAACCTTGTCGTCATGAAAAGCTGTAACAGATGCTTAGAAAATTGCCAATACTTTGCTAAGATGACGGACATTGATTTTATTTAAGATTTGGCTAGGAGCGAAAGCATGCTGATCATCCCTGCAATTGACCTGAAAGATGGCAAATGTGTTCGTTTAAAACAAGGTCGTATGGAAGACGATACGGTTTTTTCTGATGATCCTGTTGCAACTGCACAGCACTGGGTAAATGAAGGCGCGCGTCGCTTACATTTGGTCGATTTAAATGGTGCTTTCGCTGGTACGCCAATTCATAAACCTGTGGTTGAAGCCATTGCTCGCGCACAACCTGAACTGCCAATTCAAATTGGCGGCGGTATTCGCTCACTAGAAACCATTGAACACTACTTAGAAGCGGGTGTGTCTTTTGTCATTATTGGCACCAAAGCTGTTCAAGATCCTGAGTTTGTTGAAGAAGCTTGTAAGAAATTTGCAGGTCATATCATTGTCGGCATCGATGCCATGAATGGTATGGTGGCCACCGATGGTTGGGCCAATGTGACCGATGTGAAAGCAACAGATTTGGCCAAACGTTTTGCCGATGCGGGCGTATCGAGCATTGTCTATACCGACATTGCGCGTGACGGGATGATGCAAGGTGTGAACGTTGAGCAAACTGTTCAACTAGCACAATACTCTGGCCTACCTGTGATTGCATCAGGTGGTGTGACCAACCTTGATGACGTACGTAACCTCAAGGGTCAACCGGGTATTTTGGGCGCAATTACTGGTCGTGCGATTTACGAAGGCAGTTTAAACCTACGTGAAGCACAATTGCTATTAGACGAACAGTCGCTCTAATTAGAGAATTTAAAAAAGAGGTCTATGGACCTCTTTTTTATGCGCTAAATATCAGTGTGTAAGATCTGCATCTTATTTAATAAATCGCATTACGAATAAACTTTAACGGTACAGTTCCACGGTTGATATATTGGTATTCGATGGCACTGGAAAAAACAATCGACTCTCCTACACCCAAGACTTTCATGTCACCTGCCAGATCCAAAGTTAGCTCACCCTCCATCACATAGAGCATCTCACGCCAACCTTCTGGGTCAGGTTCTGCACTATAGTGTTCATTTGGGGCAAGTACCCATGTCCACAATTCAACTTTTTGTGTTGCTGCCGCCGAGGCCATTAATTTTGCTTCACTGTGGGCTTGTGTACCTTGCCAAGCCAAAACATTGACCACTGCTTGCCCTTGCTGTTCAGGCGCAGCAATGATCTGTACAAAATCGACCTCAAGCACATCGGCAATCAAGCTGAGTTTTGCCAAACTAATATTGTCCTGTCCTGATTCAACCCCAGCCACCATGCGACGGCTTAAACCAGCCAAATCCGCCAGTTGTTGCTGGCTCAGGCCTTTTAAGCTTCGATAATGACGCACATTTTGACTGACGTATTGTAGTACCGCAGGAGACTTCATAGAGATAAATCAAAAAATATTGAGCAATATATTGCACACAAAAACAAAGCATGACAAGCTATGTGCAATATATTGCACATCAGTTCTTTTATGTTGAATACTCAGCTCGGTTCTAAAGCGCCTGTCATTGCGCTGATTTTAATTACCTTTATTTGGGGCGGTACCTTCTTGGCCGTGAAATATGCCTTAAATTTCAGCTCCCCCATGTTTTTTGTAGGTTGTCGTTTCGCCTGCGCCGCTACGATTATTGGCTTATTTTCCTATCATCATTTAAAGCACATCACCCGACAGGACTTGTGGGCAGGTGCACTCATTGGCTGTATGGTCACTATTGGCTATGGCACACAAACGGTCGGACTACAAACAGTCAGTAGCAGTGAATCTGCCTTTTTAACAGCACTGTATGTGCCTTTGGTACCTGTATTGTTGTGGCTGATCTTTCGTAAAGTGCCCCATTTTATGATTTGGATTGGTGCGCTCTGTGCGTTTATGGGCTTAGTCTTGCTTACAGGCAATAGCCTGAATTCACTTTCACTGAATTTTGGCCAGACCTTAACCTTACTCGGTGCAATCGCTATAGCGATGGAAATTATCCTGATTGGTTATTTTGCCCCAACAGTCGATATTGGTCGAGTAACGGTGATTCAACTGGCAGTTGCCTCTGTGCTCGCCTTTGCAGCCATGCCATTGGCAGGTGAACACCGCATTCCAGACTTTTCATGGCCTTTACTAAGTATCGCACTCGGCTTGGGTCTTGCCAGTGCCGTGATTCAATATGTAATGAATTGGGCACAGCGCTCAGTCAATCCCTCTCAAGCGGCAATTATTTATGCAGGAGAGCCTGTATGGGCGGCACTGTTTGGGCGACTTGCAGGAGAACGCTTAGCACCACTGGCTTTGTTGGGCGGACTTTTGGTGGTGTTTGGCATTATGATCAGTGAATGGAAACCGAAACTGCTGAAGTCGAAAAAGAATGTCGAACAACTTTAGCCTATCTCCGAAACGAAAAAACTGCTGAATCGAGTGATCAATGGCCACCAATTCAGCAGCTCAGTCAGATGGTTAGATGGTTAGATGGTTAGATGGTTAGAATGACACCATCTTGCCCGGATTAATCATTGCTCCGATTCCATACATGCTTTTGGCTATTGGAATTACCAACGGCGCCAGTGCACGACCAAAAGGAATGCTCTGATGTTGAATACGGGTCAACATATTAAAGTCATCACTTTCACCGCAGAAATCATCGGCAATGGCTTTACCAATACGCACCGTTTGCGCAACACCATGGCCACTCCAACCCTGAACTGCATAGATTAGGTATTGGCTGCCAAATTTGCGACTATCCGTGGCACCATTAACGGTTAAATCTGTCGTGCCACTCCACACAAAATCAAGCTGGACCTGCTCTAACTGAGGAAATACGTGTTGAATACGTCCTAGCAAATAGTCATGGGTTTGTTCAGGACTCCAACACGAACCCGTACCTTCACCGCCAAATAACAATCGGTTTTTAGAAACCCCGCGGTAGTAGTCAATTTGAAACTGGGTGTCGTATACAGGCAGATCCGTCGGCAAAAGTTCTTTCAAATCTAATGCTAAAGGCGCAGTGGTACACACATAAGTATAAAAAGGAATGGTGGTTTGATTGCGTTCTTCTAATAGTTTAAATGAGGCATGATGTACGCCCATCACCACACTTTTACGTGCTTTAATCACGCCTTGGGCTGTGGTCACATAAATACCATTGGCACGTTCTTGGATTGACTGTACTTCTGTCTGTTCATAAATCGTGCCACCGTTTTGACAAAAGCCATAAGCCAAACCACGCGTCAGGGCTAAAGGATGAATATGCCCCCCGAGCCGATCCAACTGACCGCCAAAATAGTTGTCGGATTGCACATGCTCACGCAATTCATCTTGGGTCAGCATTGAGCTATTTTTTTCGTCTAAATACTGACGTGCTTTCATCCCTTCACGCAGTGCATCTAAATGTCCAGGGTGTACCGCAGCCGTCAAGTGTCCACGTTTACGTTGCACATCTAAGTCATATTTTTCGGTAATGCCATCAATCAAAGCCATCGCTTCCGTTGAGGTAAAGTGCCATAACTTTTTAGCCTCTTCAAAGCTGAAGTGCTCAATCATGGTTTCGGCTTCCCAACGTGCCAATCCCGGTGTGAGTTGCCCACCATTGCGCCCTGAGGCGGCACTGCCCACTCGGTTTTTTTCAACCAAGACCGTATCGACACCCTGCTCCGACAAATGCAGTGCAGCCGATGCTCCCAGTAAGCCACCGCCTATCACGACCACGTCACATTCGATATCTGCATTTAAAGGCTCAAACTCATGCCATACATGCATTGAACTTTCATAGTAATTGGCAGGATGACTAAACACAGCACACTGCGGGTTCAACCAATTCCACTCTTTACCACTTTGCGTTGCAGAACTGGCTTTGTATTCAACGTCGTCTAAAAATGTCGGTTTATTCATATTCATTTCATTCACACTCAATATTTATCTCATTTTCATGCAGGGTTTAATATGCATTTCCAATCACAATGTTTTGTCTTTTCAATTTCTTATAAATAAATAGACCAATGCCTATCGCCAGCCAAGAGCAACCAAAAATCAGTGCGTTTCGTTCTAAATTGACCCAGAGGCAAAGCATCACCAATACAGATAACAGGGGTAGAATCAAATTGAGGCATTTGTTTTTAATGCCTTGGGTTTGTTTTTCCAACAGATAAAACTTCACAAAAACCGAGAAATTCACCGCAGTAAAGGCAATCAAAGCACCGAAGCTAATCATGCTGACCACCGTCGCAAGATCTAGAAAAATGGCCGATAGCGAAATCAAGCCAATACTTAAGACAGCATAAAGTGGCGTACCTAATTTTGCATGGAGCTGCCCAAAGGTTGCTTTGGGGAAAATGCCATCCTTCGCCATAATATGAATCAGACGTGAAGCGCTGGCATGGGTGGCTAAACCTGAAGCGAAGGTATTCATGATTTGGGCACATAAAAATACGGCTTGGAAAAGTGCTCCCCCCACATAGAGGACAATTTCAGGTAAGGCTTCGTCAGGGTTGTTAAAACGCACATTGCTTGGAAAATACAGCTGGATAAACCATGAGGCACTAATAAAAATTCCGCCCCCGAGCAACGTGGTAAGCAGCACGGCACGTGGAATATTCTTTTGGGGATCTTTGGTTTCATGGGACATGGTCGTGACCGCATCAAAACCCAAAAATGAAAAACATAAAATCGATGCACCCGCAATCAAAGGCAAAACAGAACTGTCTCCATTAAACAGCGGGGCTAAAGTCAGTACATGATCATAGCCTTGTTCAGAACCCACGCCTTGAATGACTAGATAGATAAATAAAACCATCAGCAGTAAGGGTAAAAGTACAAACAACAGACTTAAATTTGCCAAAATATTGACTCGAAAGCAGTTGATCAAGGTGACTAAACCTGTAAATAAAACCACCCAGACCCAATAAGGTACACTCGGGATTACAGCTTCTAAGTAAATACTTGCCAGTAAGGCATTCACCAATGGCAACAAAATATAATCCAGCAGTGAACACCAGCCGACAAAAAAGCCTGCTTTGGCTCCACACGACTGTGCCGTGTAGTTATAGGCAGAACCTGAGTCACCACTGATTCGGCTAAAACGTGCATAACTAAATGCGGTCAATAACATTGCAACCAACGCCAAAATATAAGCCAATGGCACACGCCCATCGGTGATCCCAGACACAATCCCAAAGGTATCAAACACTACCATCGGGGTCATATAGGCCACACCAATAATGACCACTTGCCATAGTGACATTTTCTTTAAAGAAAAATCTGCATTTTTCACCGAAATCACCATCTTTCATTTTTTAATCTAGTGATTTTGGTTTTTGCAACAACTATGCCATATAATAACAGCTTCGCTATTTTAAAAATATTGAATTAAATGCCAAAGTACGATTTAGAAACCCGAAAAGCAGCGATTCAACGCTATAAACTCACGGATTATAAGGTTGCAGTTTGTAAGGAATTTAACATCTCTCGTGTGACCTTAGACGCATGGATTAAACTCGAAGAAGAAACAGGTGGCTTGTCTCCAAAAGTAGCCAACAGCCGTGGAGCACCCAGCCATATTAAAGACTGGAGTACATTCCAAGCTTTTGTTAAAAATATAAAATTTCAAAATATTAGCGATTTAGTTCCACTTTTTGAACAACACTTTGGCTATTCGGTTTCTTATGCAGTTTTGGTTCGCGCCATCCATGTTTTGGGGCTAAAACGTCGTCGAGGAAGATTCTACGCTTAGTCAAAAAGGGACTATTTTTTATAATATTTTCTACGCATACATTCATATAAATAAATGTACATTAATGTAAGTTTAATTTATTAAAAATGTAAATTATAATTATTAAAAAAGTAATCCTTTATAAATAAAAATGTAAGTTATAAATATTAAAAAAGTAAATTTATTAATATAAAAAAGTAAAGTTTGAAATTTAATTTAGTAAGGTGCTTTTTAAAAGCCTGCGCAAAAATAGAGACACTGCTGCATCAGCTTGGCTCATCTCGGTGCATAAACCTTGTTATGAAAAAAAATAAAGTCATAAAAAAAGGGCACACTGCCCTTTTTAAATTCCATCACTTGTTATTGATACATGGGTTGATTGTCGTTTAAACGAATAATGCCTTTAATGGCACGATACACAATCCACACCCACGACAACCCAATCACAGACACGCAGAAGGTTGAAGCACCGAGTGCGACACCTGCGAAAGCGGTGGCATTTTCACCCGTAAAGAATAAGAAAATAAATGGCACAAAGGCAATCACGTTCCAAATCAAATACCACCAAAAGGTGCGAATCTGCCAAGTAAAATGGCTCTCAAAAATGGAACCACGCACAGAGCCACGCTTCACATAATTAATCACTAAAGCAATGATGGCTAAAATCCCTGCGGAAAAAATCGCAACGATATACAAAATATAAAGAATAAAAGTCAGACTACGATTCGGATCTTGATCGACTGAATAATTCATATTGTCCCTCATGAAGTGGGCTTGAACTTTAAATAGGCAAACTATTGAAAGGAGAAATAAGCCATAAAATTAAAAGAATATTGAATAGAATTGTACAAAAGTAAATCTTTCTAAACGGTTGTTTTTGTGTTTTATGTCGTAGCTTTTGCTGCGCTAACCATGCGGCAGGCCACCCCCCTAAAAATGAAAGGAGATGCAATGTATTTTCAGGTACACGGCGCTGTCCATTTTGCGCAGCTTCTTTATCTTGCGCATAGAACCAATAACTGGCCGCATTCATCACACTAATCAACAGCAGCACCAATCCACTCAAGCGCCCCAGGAGTACCAATAGCGCCAAAAACACGATGTATACCACCGATGCAATTTGCATTGGACTCCAGCGTTGACCCGGTTCGGTCTTTTTCGGTGAGACTTTTGAGGTACGACTCTTTTGGGTTTGTGATGCTTTTAAATAACTAACTTGCTGTGCACGATAACGCCCTTGCGCATCCATAATCACATTGTATTCCAACGCACAGCCTAAAATAGGACGAGGACCTTGCCGTGCAAAGTCCTTGATATGTAAAAATACGCGATCTTTGCTGTCATCGTTGGGCTGAATAAAGCCATAGCCTTTTTCATCAAACCATTCAACGAGTCGTCCTTGGTCACGCATTTTTCTTTCCTATTTAAGCAGTTACAAATTTTAAGCGGTCAATCACCATATTACGCATTTCGGCAGGATTTTTCTGCAAAATGTCCTCCCCCGTACGGCCTTGTTCAGCATTTTTTTGTGCCACTTGTAAACGCATCATCCAAAAACGTGCAGCGGCCATTGCCAGATACAACTCGAGGCAAGATTTTTCATCGGCAGTCAAAGGACGAATACTTTCATAGGCATTTAAAAATGCGATGGCCTTGTCTTCATTTAAATGCACACTTGGGTATTCAGTACAGAAGTCATTCAGCGTAATCGCAATATCAAACAAGAACTCATCTTTATTCAGTTCATAAAAATCTAAAATGCCTTTGAGCTGATTGCCCTCAAACAAAGTGTTGTCACGGAATAAATCCGAATGGATAAAGCCCTTTGGACGATTCGGATAAACCGCCGATAATGCATCATATAACCCCAACAACTTACTGAGCAGTGCCTGATCCGCTTCACTTAAAGTTGGTTTCATCTGTAACGCTACAGCGAGCCAGTAGTCATGGTCACGGTATTCTGCACGCTCCAGTGGAAAATCTTGCAGTGCGACATGCATTTGCGCTTGTGCAACCGCAATCGCCTCGGCTTGCTCAAGGGTCGCAGGCATGGGATGTTTGCCCATCATCCGTGGGGCAATTTGCGCAGGTTTATCTTTTAAACTATGAATGGCTTTGCCTGAGTGACTTAAAGGTACAGGAACCGCTAAACCAGCCTGACCTAAATGCTCAAGTACAGGAACTAACTCGCCTGCGCCCTGTTCATCCATTTCTTCAAATACAGTCAATACATACTGCACAGCATTTTCACACACAATAAAATAGTTCGTATTTTGAATACCGCCTTGAATTGGGATCAGATCGATTACCTCAAGTCCATAAGGTGCTGCAAACGCCTGAACTTCCTGTAAAGTCAAAGTGGTATAAACCGACATATAAAACCTGCAAAAAAACTTACATAAGTTTGATAGAATACCCGCTCCGACTATTAAGGTGTAGCATCTAAGTCGCGAAGTTTCATAATCGGCTGTTATTTTTGGAAAAAATTATGCTAGCTAAACGTATTATTCCTTGCCTCGACGTAGACAACGGTCGTGTAGTGAAAGGTGTTCAATTCCTTGATATTCGTGATGCAGGTGACCCAGTAGAAGTAGCACGTCGATATAACGAACAAGGTGCTGATGAAATTACCTTCTTAGACATTACCGCAACTTCGAATGGTCGCGACACGACTTATCGTACTGTTGAACGTATGGCTGAAACGGTTTTTGTTCCCTTAACGGTCGGTGGTGGCGTTCGCAAAGTTGAAGACATTCGTCTCTTACTCAATGCTGGCGCGGACAAAGTTAGCATTAACTCAGCAGCGGTGTTTAACCCAGAATTTGTACAAGAAGCATCGCAACGCTTTGGCGCACAGTGTATTGTGGTTGCCATTGATGCAAAAAAAACGGGCGAGAATAAATGGGAAATTTTTACCCATGGCGGCCGTAAACCAACCGGTATTGATGCGATTGAATGGTCCGTAAAAATGGCCGACTTTGGTGCAGGTGAACTGCTGATTACCTCGATGGATGCCGATGGTACTAAAGCAGGTTATGACCTTGAGCTGATGCGTCAAATCAATGACCGCGTGACAATTCCAACCATTGCTTCGGGCGGTGTCGGAAACTTACAACACTTGGCCGATGGTATTTTAAAAGGTGGTGCAGACGCTGTACTGGCTGCTTCAATTTTCCACTTTGGACAACACACCATTCCTGAAGCGAAGAAATACCTTGCAGAGCAAGGCATTGAAATGCGTCTATAAACAGACCATAACCGTAAAACCTATGAAAAGAGTGCTTTCGAGTACTCTTTTTATCATTTTAAAGATGAGAAAAAATGTATCACTTAGAACTAATCTTATTTATTTGTGGTCTATTGATCTGTTTTGTTTTCATCCTGTTGATGAAGAAATATGCTGACCGCCCTTTCGGTATGCTGGCCGTACTGCTACTCCTTGGTTTATGCCTGTTTAGCTATATCAGCTTCTGCAAATATCAGTTTAAACAGTATTATGAAAAAGCGCTGATTGCACCTGATCAAATTCGGGCTTGTGGTATTTTTACACAATGGTCGGAGGTCACCCATTATCGACGGCACAACATCAGTACTGAAAAAGTGTTTTACTTTCAGAGTGGTCGAAAAGGTTTTTTATTTAGCAATAGTCCACGTGCCAGACAAAGCTTCCCTGATCTCAAAACCTTAAACATCAACGAGCATGTCTGCTTTCAATTTTCCCCGGACTATACCGATGAAATGGATCGCTATATTTTAACGGGCTTTAAAAAGCAGGCGAATTAAAAGGCTCAGTTACGCTGTACTTCGGCACAGCTGAGCTAATGCTAAGTCGGACAGTAACTATCGCCTCTATTATGCAGCAAATGTTAAAGTTTAGAATGCTCGCTGGCTCTCGACCGAACTTATGCTCTCAATTTTTGAGATAAAAAAAAGGGAGTCTTGCGACTCCCTATAAACCTAGAATAACTACAACATTGTCTTGTTAAACTGGAAAATGAAAAATGACGTACTAGTGCTCATGAGATGATTTCATCTCATCAACAGCTTTACTATAGAATGTTCAAATGACGAAATATTGACAATACATACCAATATTATTGACAAATCACGACATAAATACCTATTCAGTTATCCTGCAACCGTTTCCGCCGTCTGCACTGAATTCAATGTAATCGCTTCAGGTGCCTTAACCCATTTTGGAGGGAAGACTTGATTGACCCACTGGGTGAGCTTATCCGACACCACTTGGGGTAAAGCAATACCCAACGGATTTTGCTCTTGCAAATCCAGCGAGGAAATGACCCGCGTTCCCAAAATATAATCAAACCACGGCTTGGTCACACACCAGTTGGCATCCTGATTGGAGTTCATATGATGGTCATAATGCCAAGGAATTTTACGCATTGCCCAGTCTGGCTCTAAGTGCGCACGGCGGTGGATGTAGTAATAATTTCCTGCACTGTACAACACCGACAAAGTCATGCCTTTGGAGACAGGATAAAATAATGTCCCAAACACACCCGCCACGACAGCGAGTGACACGATTTCATTTTTGGTACGCCAATTGCTCCAACCTTCAACATAACCATGATCGTGAAATGTGGTTTTCCGCACTTCTCGGTGATGCTCCCAATGCGATTTCATGCTGTCAGGCACGGGGCTATAGCGTGGCTTTCCAGCACGGTGTGTTCCATGCAAAATATATTTATGTGCAACCCACTCAAACGCATTGGCAACCACCAGTCCTGCGACAAAACCCTTCCACATGGCAAATTCCTCCTATATTCAGATTGAATATAATGTGGAAACTATGCTAAATATTGACCCTAGCATTCAAATTCATTGACAAATTACGACAAGAACAATAGAGCCAATTAAATGCAACATTTCAAAGACTACACAGGTTCTGTCTACGGTGGACTGGGGCATTTACTCTATGCCTATTGCCAAGCCGTGGGCTACCCAATTTCTGAACAACTTGAAAAAGCACAGAACTTAGAACGTTTTGATTATGCCCTGTGGTTAGAGTTACTAAATGATCTTGACAGCCATCTGCACATCCCTGCGCTCGGACTCGAGATTGCAAAGTATGTACAGCCCAAGCATTTAGGCATTTTGGGCTATATTGCGCTGTCCTGCGAAAATTTAGGCGAGGCGCTCACCCGTTATCATGACTTTCACCGCCTCATTTATGATGGCAGTTCACTATATGTTGCAGTAGAAGGTGAAAATCTATGCTTTGGTTGGGTGGAGATGCCGATTGAACTGACCACTCAACTCAGCAATGAAGTGGCAATGGCGCTGATCATTCAATTTATGAAGCACTTTGTCGCCCATGAAGACATCCAGCTCAGTGAAGTTCATTTTACTCACCCTACACCGAAAAATACGGCACTGTATGAGCAGTACTTTAATTGTAAAGTTCGCTTCTCTCAAAGCCGGCCGATGATGATGATTCCCCTCAGCGAATTATCCATGCCCTTTCAGCAAGGTGATCAAACCCTGCAAAAACTGCTCTTACAGCAAGCCGAAGCCTTACTGGAAAAACTTCCCAACTCTACTCACATCGACCAGCGCTTACAGCATGCGATTTTAACGGGGCTACAAAAAAACCAATATCAAATTGAACATATTGCACGGCAACTGAATTTTTCAGTCCGACAGCTGCAACGTTACTTACAACAACAAGGCACGACCTACCAACAGCGGATGCAAGAAGTCCGACGCATCTTGGCGGAGCAATACTTAAAAGATCCTCACCTAAGCTTACAGGAAATTGCACTGTTGTTGAGTTACTCTGAACAAAGTGCTTTTCAACGTGCCTTTAAACACTGGACTCAAGTCACACCTCAGCAGTGGCGTATTCAGCATTTTCACTAAAATCTGATCTGTTTGATCCACGTCATCAGGATGTCATGCTTTTTTTGTTAAATTGATTGAAAAACGAGCATTTTCTCGTTAAATATAAAGTTCTACGCGAATAAAACATCAATAACTACAAAAGGCGCATTATGAATAAATATCTTGCTGAATTCATCGGAACGTTTTGGTTGGTCTTCGGAGGCTGTGGCAGTGCCATTTTTGCAGCAGCTTTTCCTGAGTTGGGCATCGGCTTTCTTGGCGTTGCTCTTGCCTTTGGTTTAACCGTTTTAACGGGTGCCTTTGCACTTGGACATATCTCTGGCGGACACTTTAACCCTGCGGTCAGTGTCGGCTTATGGGTTGGTGGACGTTTTGATACCAAAGATCTGATCCCCTATGTGGTCTCCCAAGTGGTCGGAGCAGTTTTAGCCGCTTGGGTGTTATACCTGATTGTCCAAGGACAAGCTGGTTTTGCTGGTACAGGAGGCTTTGCGACCAATGGATATGCTGAACTGTCACCAGGAAAATACTCTTTAATCTCCGCTTTAATGATTGAAATTGTACTGACAGCAATGTTCTTGATCGTGATTATGGGCGCCACAGATAAACGTGCGCCTGCTGGTTTCGCGCCAATTGCGATTGGTTTAGCCCTAACCTTGATTCACCTGATCAGTATTCCTGTGACCAACACCTCGGTTAACCCTGCACGAAGTACAGGTGTTGCAATATTTGCTGAAACAGCCGCGTTAAGCCAACTCTGGTTGTTCTGGGTTGCTCCGATTGTCGGTGCCATTATCGGCGCTATTATTTATAAAATTTTAGAAAAAGAGGATTAATTTTTTCTCTATCCATTAATAACAAAGCCCACAATCTGTGGGCTTTTTTTTATTGTTCCACATGGAACATGAGCTTATTTTACAAAAACGGATTGTCAATTTCACCCGACTGCGGACGTTCAATTTTCTCAGGAAGCTGAGCTTCACTTTCAAGCTGTTGCACAATGACATTCAGATACGCCTGCAATGCTTTGGCCGCAGCTAAACCGGCTTGGTCTTTAGTGAGTTGCAAATTGCCATAAATACTGACACAGTCCGTGTCATTTTCAAGGGTCAAATCATGGATGGCATGGGACTCGTTACCTTGTACAAAAGGTTTAAACATTTTATTTTTACTCTTGTTTGTTTTTCAGGCATTGGGCACTGCAGTCGAATGTCTATACATCCAACTGCATAGAACTTTAACGTAACAGCTGCAAAATATATTGCAATAAGGCATCGACTAATTGTTTCACAATCGCATCTTGATCCGCCGCATCAATACCCGTGCCCTTTGTTACGGTGCTACCACTACTCGACTGAGTAGAGCCCGATTTAAAGTTTTTTTGTAAGGCTTTGAGCTGCTCGGATGAAACCTCTTCTGCACACTGACTTTCCGCATCCCAATGTGAGTATTGAATTGCACTATTGGCTTTTACCGCCGTTGCTGTCAACGGTAGTTTATAGGTATTACGTTTTTGCTCTTCTGTCAGTTGTGGAAATAAATTCACACCCAACTGCTCTTCCAAATAGCAGACACTGACAATTCTTACCTGCTGTGAATTATCATTCGGTGCGTAATAGGCGCCGATTGCACCCGTTTTTGGCATATAGACCGCTTTGTAAACCGCACTCGGAACAATCACTCCCTGACCAATGGTCTTGAGCTTTTTGCCCTGAAATACAGGCCCAGTTACCACAAAAACATCCAGCTTTTGCTTGGTCACAAGCGCCCGTGTGGCTTCTTCCAATTCACGCCACACTTGCTGATTATTTTTAGGGGCCTGTGGCACCATGTTGGCCAAAGAAAAACTGTCGAATTGTGCGGCTTTATTCGGCATATCAGCATTCGGCGCCATATGTCCACGGTCATAGCCTGAACCACGGTAGTCCGACAATGTCGCTCGATGTTCAGTTGCAACATTATTTTCTTCGTGAAAACTATCTTCACGTGGAATTTTTTGGCTCAGGCGCTGCGGCGTCAGAGCCTCTGCAACCCAGAGGGGGGTTTTCGAAACGCCCGAATACATCACATTAAAGCCGTTAAAGCACAGTGCATAGCTGTGTTTACTTAAACTTTCTTTCAGTAAATAAGGCGGAATTTCCCGATAAAATTGTTCTAAACAGGCTGAATTTGAGCTTGGGCTTAAAGACACGTATTGCTGAATTTTTTCTTGACCAAAGGCAATTGCAAAACTTCCCGTTGCCACCAATCCTAAAATCACTTTCAGGCCATTTTGATTAAACATATTAAAGACTGACTTACCTGAACTACTTTTCTTCTTCGCCATCACAACTACAATAAACATCGGTTTTTCACGAGCTTAACAATCAGCGTATACGAAGTATATCGCTCGAGTTCTATTCGCATAACAATTAAACAAAACGCCATATTTGGATGATTTTGCATGTAACAAAATGTCTTTTTTGTAGAGTTTTTCTACGGCAACGTGATGCGATTGCGTATCTTTGATTGCTGTCGCTTCAAAAAATATGTCAAGGTAAAAATGAATCGAACGAAATAATACATGCAATTTACGGAGTTCTTATGCATTCTAAGATTTTAGCTTCTCTTGGTTTAATCGGCACAGTGATAAGTGCTTCAGCCTTCGCCGAGCCCCCTATCCAACCGGGTGACACCTTAGAAAGTCTCTCTCAAGCCAAAGTCACTACTACGGTTAATGGTCAACCTGGTTCTATTCAAGAACTCGTAAGCTCAGGGCAAATTAAATTGCTTGATCCAAATGCAGCACCTATCAGCCCAGCAGGCCAAGGTGCACCCAATGACCAAGCAGTGATGCCAACAGCACCACAGAATGAAGCTCCTGTTCAACAGGCCGCACCTGATACCACAGCGCAACAAGACGTCGCTGCGACTCCAACAGAGCAACATCCGCTGGTACCAAATGCAGAACTCTCAGCACAACAAGCTGAAGCGGCGTTAAATGATGCTGTCGCACCCACGGCAAATGCAGACATGAATGCTGCCCCTGCTGCTGCACCTCAATTAGATTCATCAGCAGAAGCACCCGTCAATGCGGTTGAGCCTGATTCACTGCAATCACCTGATGCCCCTTCAGCAGAACAGCCTGTCCAAGCGATGCCTGAAGCACCTATAAATGATCCAATGAACTAAGACTTCAGCTGATTTATCCTCCAAAAAAACCAGCATATGCGCTGGTTTTTTTATTGATGTTTTAAATCTCGATCTGACTACCGAGTTCAACCACACGGTTTGGTGGAATCTGATAGAAGTCACTCACAGGACTGGTATTCCTTTGCATTGAGATAAAGAGCTTTTCACGCCACGGCGCCATACCATCGCCCACGGTACTGATAATCCGTTCACGCGATACGAAGAAGCTGATCTGCATTAAGTTATATTCCAAATCAATCGCTTGATACACAGCTTCAAGTGCTTGTGGAATGTTCATTTCATCTTTAAAGCCATAGTACAATTCAAGACGATAGAAATGCTGATTCATGGTTTCGACATGGAAGCGATTGGACTCTTCCACATAAGGAACATCTTGAATTTTAACGGTGAGAATAATGTTCTTTTGATGCAGTACTTTATTGTGCTTCATATTGTGCAACATCGCATGTGGCACAACGGTTGGTGTTCCAGTTAAAAAGACGGCCTCGCCTTCAACCCAATTGGCTTGATCACCAATACTTTGTACAAATAAATCAAGTGGCAATGTATCTTGCTGAAGCTTGGCAAAAGTTAACTCGCGACCTTGTTTCCATGTCATTAATAACATGAATGCAATACCGCCAATCAGCAATGGAACCCAACCGCCCGATAACACTTTAAGTGAGGTCGCACTCACCAAGACCAAATCTAAAACAAGGAATGGAATAATCAGCAACACCAGTTTTGGCATACTCCATTTCCATGTATAACGAATAAATACCGCAATCAATAAGGTGTCACACAACATGGTCATGGTGACCGCCAGACCATAGGCATGCGAAAGCTGTGAGCTGGTTTGGAAGATTAAAATTAAGACAATAATCGATGCCAACAATATCCAGTTCAGTAAAGGTACATAAATCTGCCCCTGTTCCGAGTCTGAAGTATGTTTCACATTTAAACGTGGTAAATAGCCCAATTGAATGGCCTGACGCGCTAAAGAGAAGACCCCTGAAATTACCGCCTGTGAAGCAATAACAGCGGCCATAGTGGCCAAGAAGATCATTGGGTACAAGCCCCACTCTGGCACCAACAGGTAAAATGGATTTTCAATCGCAGTCGGATCACGCAAGAGCAATGCACCTTGCCCTGCATAATTGAGCAGTAAACACGGCAAAACCACAATAAACCAAGCCAAACGAATCGGCACAGGACCAAAATGGCCCATATCGGCATACAGTGCTTCGCCACCTGTGACGGTTAACACTACCGCACCCATAATGAAAAAGGCCATTAGAGGGTTGGTCACGATAAACTGAAATGCCCAATGTGGGCTCAGCATGCCCAAAACCAAAGGCGTTTGAATAATGCTCGAGATCCCAAGAATACCGAGAGAGAAGAACCACAATAAGGTCAGTGGGCCAAAGAACTTACCAACAAAGGCTGTCCCATACTTTTGCATGACAAATACAGCAGTGACGATACTAATTGCAATCGGCACAATATAAGGGTCAAGTGCATCGGTTGCGATGGATAAGCCTTCTACGGCAGATAAGACTGAAATGGCTGGGGTGATGATCCCATCCCCAAAAAATAGTGAAGCCCCAATAAAGCCAATCGAAATTAACAGTAATTTTTTCCGATGGCTAAAATTGGTATTGCGCAAATTGAGTGCAAGCAAAGCCATAATCCCACCTTCACCATTGTTATCTGCACGCATTACAATTGCAGAATATTTAATGGTAATGACCATGGTCATAGTCCAGAAGATAATAGACAAAATACCCAATACGTTTGCAGGGGTGATGCCCAAGCCATGTGCAGCGTGGAAGGATTCTTTCAATGCATAGAGTGGACTGGTTCCAATATCCCCAAACACGACCCCTAATGCTGCCAAGGTCATCGCAGGCAAGGCGGCTTTTTTTGCAGTACTTTGCATAAGCTTGTCTTCAATTATCGACACTATTTTTGCGAATCATATCATTGAGCTAAAACTTTTGCTCGAATTCAATTGTTTCACCTTGTCGATGGCTATATTTTTCGATATTATCCTCCGCCATGGTGAAGTGTCCGAGTGGCTGAAGGAGCACGCCTGGAAAGTGTGTAAACGTTTATAGCGTTTCGAGGGTTCGAATCCCTCTTTCACCGCCAAATTGAAAAAACTGCAATCCAAAGCAGTAAAAAAGGCTTAATCCCTTTAGGGTTAAGCCTTTTTATTTACCTCTACAATGCAGCACAATACGGTGCGACCCAATAAAGTCCATTTTTAACTTCACTTGAAATATCGTAGCCTTACTGCACCAGAGTTCGTAGAACACTCGCAGTTCTAGGCGACCCGTCCAAATTTACCATCCACTAAATAAGCATTTGAACATGCCCTCAAACTGAAATACCACCAAGACTGTATCTCAACAGCCAAGATGGTGAAATCATAAAAATAAGATGTCTTAAAATTTATACTTGAGTCCTAGATTATAATTACGACCCTCACCCCATGTATAAGTGCTATACCAGCTAAAAATCGTATAATATTTTTCATCTAGAAGATTATTCACATTCAATGAAAGTGAGAGTTGATCGTTCACTTGATAATTTGCCATTGCATCCACTAACCAATAATCAGAAACCGTGTGTTTAACAGAATCTGCATATTGTGGATTTTTCACGTTACCCCATGTCTCATCTTGCCAACGTACGCCACCACCTAGGGTTAAACCGTCCACCCATTGATTAACTTTATAACTGGTATACAGCGTAAATTCATTTTCAGGAGTTAAAGTACTGACTTTATCACCTTGTTGTTTCGACACTTTATGGTTAAAACCTGCATGCAGGTTCCAATCAGGCATAATTTCACCCGTGATTTCTAACTCTGCACCTTTCGTCTCCACACCTTGTATGGCTTCAAATGCGGTATCACCAGCAGGCGTCTTCACACCAGCAACTTCCTGAGCATAATTATCCTGCTTAAGCTGATAATAGGCCAAACTTGCATTTAAGCGACCCTCATAAAACTCGCCTTTGATACCAACTTCGTAGTTCTCACCTTCTTGTGGGTCAAGTGTTTTACCGTTGATATCTTGGGCAGACTGAGGTGAAAATATGGTGCTGTAACTCGCATAAACAGAGTACGTGTCATTTAAATCGTAAACAGTGCCAATATAAGGCACAAAGATCCCCGATTCTTTCATATCTTCTGATTTATAGTTTGCAACACGGCCTCCCAAAATCAGCTTTAAATCATCGTGTAAATTCAAACGAGAAGTGACATATAAACCATTTTGTTTGGTCGTTTCTTTATTTGTCCAATGGCTCCCTGCCTGCCAATTCGGCTCTGCTACGTTGCCATTCCATTGATAGTATTGATCTACACTGGTTTTATAGTCACTTGGTGCGCCATGGCCATTATTTTTCCAAGTACTTTCCGAAATACTTGCACCTACGACTAACTCATGTTCACGTCCAAACAGTTGAAATGGTCCACTGGCATAGAGATCAGCAGCATTGCTTTTGGTTTCACCCTTGTAATTTCCGGCCCACATTGAGACCCCACTGCCATTGGCTGGATTTGGATTACCTCCCGCAGCGGCTCCTAACTGTGCATCATAACCATTGATTTGATGGTTCAATTGCAATTTGGCCACCCAGTCATTTTCAAACTTATGTTCTAAGGTTGAAAAAATCGTGCGGGTATATTGTTCCCAATTACTCCAAGTCGCACCATTGTTAAAACTACGGGGCATTTTATTGAAATTACCCGTCGTATCATAAATCGGGATTCCGCCCCAAGTTGATCCTTTCGGTTTGCTGTCTTGATAATCTGCACCAATGGTCAATAGGGTGTTATCGGTCAAATCAGCTTCTAGAATGCCGTAAAACACAGGGGTTTGACGTTCATAGTGATCCAGCTGAGATTCCTTGTCCTGATACGCAGCCACACCTCGGGCACGAATAGTCCCTGACTCGTTGATGGGTCCACTGACATCGATTTCACCACGATACGTATTCCATGAGCCGAGTCCAAGTGAGGTACTGCCTTGAAATTCCCGAGTCGGTTTTTTACGAATTAAATTGATCGTCGCTCCGGGGTCTCCTACACCGGTTAATAAGCCTGTTGCCCCTTTTAAAACTTCAATCCGATCATAGATTGCGGTATTGCTTAAAGTATTTCCTGCCGAGTAGGCTGAATCACGACGCATCGGAATCCCGTCGTATTGGAAATTTTGAATAGCAAAGCCACGTGAATAATATTCAGTCCGCTCACTATCGTAAGTCACCACGCTAACACCGGGTGTATGACGCATGACGTCATCGATAGAATTTAAATTAAAATCATCCATTTCCTGACGTGTAATCACACTAATGCTCTGCGGTGTTTCTCTTGGCTTTAGAACCAAACGCGTTGCGGTAGCAATAGTCCCAGGTGTATATACGCCACTATTTTCTGTGATTTCACCGAGCTGGTTGGCTGTAAATTTCAGTGCGGGCAATACCTGTTCTTTTGAAGCATCCTGCGGCACCTCATCTGCGGCATGCACTATGCTATGAGCAGCAGCATATACCGTACTGAACATTATAATTTGCACCATTTTCGACAGATACTTTTTATCTGTGGTGTGAATCCTGTTGACTGACATGAATGATGGCCTTTTAACCGTTAAGAGTATTCTTCTTTATATGTCGGTCGAAATCTTAAAAAGGCTCATTACTCTGTTCAGGTTTTATCGGCATAGCTCGATGAAGTGAGAAGAATTGAAAAATCGGACTACTACTTTTTATTGATATAGGCTTGGGTGTAATACTTGGTTCAATATAAATCACAAGACTTTAAATTTAAAATACAGGATCGTTTTTACCAAAATTTTAAAGACCTTAATCGAAAGATTAAGGTCTTTTTTTATGCTGAACATTCTTATTTAGACTTGGCACAAAGTCTGCTTCATAAAAACGACTCTTCACAAAACAGGATAATTTGCACCACAAAGTGAAATATTTATTCAAAAATAAACGCTTGAACCTGATTCAAACTTGAGCTAAAACAATTTCTAAGGGAGGTTAAAATAAATCATCAATGATCATCTAGATGCAATGTTTATGAAGCACAATTCATTTGCGGTATATAACTAGCGAAACACAAAATTGACCAATAAAACTGCTATTCGGGAGTCAGAATGAATAACAGCACCAATTATGTCAAACAAATTAAAAACGCTAAACGAGGCGGTTATACCCCAACCCTTGCAAAGGATGTCAACAAACATAAAATTCAAAAAGCAATTCGTCTGATTGAACAATGGAGAACGCTGGCCAATGAACTCAAACCTCAAATGCAACTCGACATGGCTTTTACGTTGGAAGAATGTGCCCAAGACCTCGATCAAATTTTAAGGAGCAAATAAGTTCCATGTTTTCACTTAACCTTATTTAAAAACAGTTTCATCACAGCCCCCAAATTTTATTCTTAGCTTTCACCCACCCTTTGGTGGGTGAAGTTTGCACAAAAAATCATGTGCATTTCAATCGCTCACTTTTTGGCTTGCGTTTTCAAGAAAATCCGCTATTATTCTCACCACGTTGCCGGCATAGCTCAGTTGGTAGAGCAACTGACTTGTAATCAGTAGGTCCACAGTTCGAATCCGTGTGCCGGCACCATTTTATACTTAGCCTCGCTTTTTAGTGAGGCTTTGTTGTTTCTAGCTCTTTGATTTTTTATTTCATTTTAAATGTCTTTAATTGCTGTAATTTGAACATAACGCACGATGCCCTGTTCAAATAATTTCTGGCAGAGCTTAGCCGTCATTTTAATTTTGAAATGATCCAAATTTTGAGCGGACTGTTGTGCTAAATGCACATGATAATAACGAGAAAACCCCGCCAAAACTGCATCTGATAAATCTTCAATAACAATCTGCTGATAACCTTGTGCTTCTATCGAATGCTTCAAATTCGCTTCTAACTGAAGATGTTCCAAATGAACATCGGCTGCTTTTAACAGCATTTTCAGTTGAAGTTTCTCAAAACGATTTAAATTCAAAAATGCATCACTTAGCATCAGATAGTGAAAACCGATGCGCCCTTTTGAATTTAAAACAGAATGGGTTGATCTCAGAAATGAATTTAAATCACTGTGATAAGCGGCATCGAGACACAACACCACATCAAAAGGTTTTAAAAATAGCTTTGAATTTAAATTTAAAAATGACGTTTGAATGATGTGTATCTTTGAATTTAAAGTGTGTTGTATCCGCTGAACACATTCGGCTTGTAACTCAACCGCACAAAGTTGCTGAACATGGTAATGCTGCTGCCACAGCAATAGACTTGCACCCTGTCCACAGCCCAAGTCTAAAACACGGTCATTTGATTTTAGCTGTAATCGATCAGCAAGATGCGTTGCCAGTGTTTGGCAAGCCTCAGGATAGGATGACCTTGCATCATCCCAATAGCCAAGATTGCTCCAAGCCAGTACAGCGTGATCTCCCAATTGTTTTGCATCAATTGCATATTTATGTTTGGGCAGATGTCGCTGTAAGGTTTGAAGCCATTTCATGCTTTAGTAGCCGAGTTGTGGGGCAACCTCAACTTTAGGTTTTAATCCAACAAACGGCAATGGTGCACCGAAAATTTCTGCAATATGCATTGCTGAAGTGACGGCAGACTCTAAAATAGGCAGACCATCGCACGACCATGAACCACAGAAGAAGACTTTTCGGTTAGCACTCTTATGGCGTTGTTGTAACTCTTTATTCAAAGCCACAGTTTGCGAGTCCACCACCGCACGGGTCAAAGTTACAGTTGAAATCACTTTTTTCGGGTCAATCTCGGTCACAGGCTGCCACGTTTGGAACACGGCATTTTTACCGACCAGACTTGGTTCAACTGAATTGAGCCAAACCGTAAACTGTTGACGGGTAAACTTACGGTCCATCATATAGCTCAGTACCGACCAGTCTTTACGCTTAGGTGGCATCACGGAAGGATCAGTATGAATCACCAGCTGACCTTGCTCAAAACGGAACTGTTTTAACAGAGCAATATCATCTGCAAACTGAACAGGATCTAAAAACTCTTCAATTTTTGTGGTTGGCGTTGCCACCACTACACGGTCAAACAGTTGCTGTTCGCCCTTATTATTTTCAACCAAAACCTTGTCACCTTGTTCAGTGACTTTACTAATAGCAGATCCGCTTTGGATATTGATGTTTTCAATCAATTTATCGACCAAGGCAGGTGTTCCCCCTTGTATACGCAATAAAGCATCACCATCCGTCAACTGACGTAAAAAGATCAACAGCGGTTTCGCTGGCCATTCGCCGATGGTTTTTGGATTACAGGTACAGATGGTGTAGAGCACAGGCATTACTGCGCCATGCCAAAATACGTCTTCAATGTCATGCTGGTTGATAAATTCAGCCAAGGTAATGTCTTGATCTTTAGATTTGAAGAATTTAGCAATCGCGGTTTTAAGCTGCAACATACCTTTAACCAAGCGCCATCCATACTGCTGTAGGCCTTTACGGTTATTGATAATCGGGAAATTGCCAATGCGGCTACGGGTAGTGGTTAACCATGTTTCTGTTCGGTCTTCAAACAACCAACTACACGCCATGTAGGTGCGTACTGGATACGTTTTGATGCCTAAATAAGTCGCAAGACTTAAGGTATTTTTCCATAAGTGTGGGTTCATGACACGTAACGGAGCATCAATCAGACCACCTTCAAACTCTGTACTGTGGCTATCCATCCCTCGCCCAGTCAGTGCTTCGAAAATAGTGATATTATGCCCAGCATCCTTTAGAATTCTTGCGGTAGCAAGACCGGCCATGCCGCTACCAATAACTGCAATATCCAAAATTATGATCCGTCAGTCTGACTTATATTGACTGAAATTATGACCTAATGTCGAAAAAATAGGGCTATTAAAAAATACCAGAATCACATTTTTTCATGTGCCGCACCAGTAAAACGATATCTGCTTAAATTACATTTCATTACACTAAAAAATCACTTAAATAAGCACAGGTTTTTTATACAATTTATTTTAAATAAAAATATAAATTCTTTAAAAACAAAGTATATAAATTAACTATTTTTATAACATCTGTTTTACAAACAGGCGAAAAGGCGCTAAGATACGCCCCGCATAAAAACGATAACTACATCACATAATAATTCATGACTAACTATGCAAAACAAGAATACTACAGCGCCTAAAAAATCCCTACCCTTGACCGAGTAGGGATTTCTTCTTTTTAGCGACAAGATTTTAGTCCACCACAGCAACAGGGATTTCACCAAACTTGCCACGATTAAAATCGTCAAAGGCTTGCACAATTTCCGCTTTGCTATTCATCACAAATGGACCATAACCTTGAATCGGTTCATTCAGTGGTTCACCGGTCAACACCAAGAACTTAGTGTCTTGCAGCGCTTGTAGTTGAATTGCAGCTTCGCCATCTTGAGCAAACATCACAATCGAACTATCCACCACTTTTTGCGTGCCATTAATCAGCACTTCACCACTGAGCACCACCACAATCGTGTTATGCGTGACGGGCACATGGATAAAAGTTTCGTACTCTGCTTTTAATTCACCATCCCAAACATTGACGGGGCTATACGTTTGAGCAGGGCCATGATGACCACCAAACTCACCCGCAATCACGCGTATGTGTCCAGCATTATCATCCATTTCGATGCGCGGGATATCTGCCACGGTCAAGGCTTGATAACGTGGTGTGGTCATTTTGTCTTTGGCTGGCAAATTCACCCAAAGTTGTACCATTTCAAACAGACCACCATGCTCAGCAAAGGCTGGCGAATGAAACTCTTCATGCACCACACCTGAACCCGCAGTCATCCACTGTACATCGCCAGTATTGATGGTACCACCGCCGCCGCTAGAGTCTTTGTGTGTCACTTCACCGCTATAGGCGATGGTAACCGTTTCAAAGCCACGATGCGGGTGTGAACCCACACCACGTTGCGATGTGGTTGGATCAAATTTGTAAGGTGCTGCATAGTCCAAAAGTAGAAACGGACTAATCGCTTGTCCTAAGCGGTCATATGAAAAGAGGTTTTTGACAGGAAAACCATCACCAACCCAATGCATGTCTTGATTACGATAAACACCAATTACTTTTTTCATCTTGGAACTCCTATATCGATAGGATGAATATGCAATCTATACTACCCCTTTCCTCAGCCCTCTTATAGCACTGCGCTAGTACACACAATCACACAGATAGGACAATCTCGTTAGAATCATCTCACCTGCATAAAAACCAATTTAAAAACAAAGCCATTCTTTATTTTTATGGCATATTCTTGCTCAAATTTTCCTATTTTTAAGATTAAGCATCTCGTTTGGCTTATTTTATTGTCTCATTTTCCTACCTATGATGATGTTCAAGCTCAAGGCCGTAACCTTCTTATTGATTGCCTTGAGATTCGACTGATAATCACAACGAGGACAGAAAAATGGCGAAACCTTATATTCGTTTAGACAAAGATAATGCAGCGGTTCTTTTGGTTGACCACCAAGCGGGTCTACTTTCACTGGTCCGTGACATTGACCCAGACAAATTTAAAAACAATGTGCTGGCACTGGCTGCTGCCGCGAAATATTTTAATCTTCCCACCATTCTGACCACCAGTTTTGAAGATGGTCCAAACGGCCCTTTGGTCCCTGAATTGGTCGAAATGTTCCCCGATGCACCCTATATTGCACGCCCAGGGCAAATCAATGCATGGGACAATGAAGACTTTGTTCAAGCCGTAAAAGCCACAGGTAAAAAACAATTGATTATTGCAGGTGTAGTAACTGAAGTCTGTGTGGCCTTCCCTGCACTATCGGCACTTGAAGAAGAGTTTGACGTCTTTGTGATTACCGATGCATCGGGAACCTTTAACCCCATCACCCGTGATGCAGCATGGGATCGTATGTCTCAGGCAGGCGCGCAGCTGATGTCATGGTTTGGTGCAGCTTGCGAATTACACCGCGACTGGCGTAATGATATTGAAGGCCTCGGTTCACTCTTTGCAGCGCATATTCCAGACTATAAAAACCTGATTCAAAGCTATAGCAAAAATACAGCGCAGAAATAATCAGACCTCAGTAAAAGCGATCCTCGGATCGCTTTTTTGTCGTGTGCAATCATCAGCGATGATACAGTATCAGATCATCCATCACAGACTGCCTTCGGTCACAAATCAATACAGGCTTGAACCCATCATGCATTCATTTGACGACTATTATTATTTTTATCTTGTGGTCAAACACGGCGGTTTCAGTGCTGCAAGTGATGCCTCGAACATCACCAAGTCTAAGCTTAGTCGCCGCATTTTAGACCTCGAAGCCAAGTACAACGTGACCCTGATTCAGCGTTCAACACGACATTTTAAAGTCACACCTTTGGGACAAGAACTGTTTGAAGAATGTCGTCAAATCATTCAGCAAGTCGAAAGTGCACACAATGTTTTACTGAAACAGAAAAGTGAACCGCAAGGTTTAATCAAGATCAGCTGCCCTTCTGTGATGATGCGCTATCAAGTGCGAAGTTTACTCAATCATTTTTTAAAACAATATCCCAAAGTCCAAGTGGAAATGGAGCTGACCAGCCGTCGTGTCGATGTCTTGCATGATGACATTGATCTTGCCATTCGGACCAATTTTAGTGCCAATGAAGACTCGAGTATTGTGGTACGTGATGTGGTCAAAACCACGCATTGTTTGGTGGCCAGTCCTGATCTGCTACAAGGCCGTGAAATTCAATTTGCCACCGAGCTGAATGATTTTCCAACACTCGCACTGGGAGTACAAAAGTCTGATTATCAATGGTTATTGCATCATACCCGGAGCGATGAACAGATCGTGATTCCTTTAGAACCACGGGTCAAAAGTAATGATGTCGCAGGCGTGTATTACTCGGCTCTGGATGGACTCGGCATTGCCAACCTGCCTTACTTAACGGTAGAGGCAGATATTGCTTCAGGTCGCCTAGTTCACATTTTGCCCGACTGGTGTTCCAATATTGGAACCGTACAGTTGGTCTATGCTTCACGTAAAGGTCAACGCTTGGTCATGGAAAAACTGATTGAGCATTTGATTCAGGGTTTAAGAGACTTTGCCAGCACCAGCAAGGGTTACCATCTGTAAAAGCTAAAAGAACCCCGCATAAAAAAAATCAGCCACTTGGGCTGATTTTGTACAGGCATCATGCTCATGACTCAGCACAATGCAACCATCGAGGTTGACTTAGATTTTACCAACCAAGTCGATTGACGGCGCAAGCGTTGCTTCACCTTCTTTCCATTTTGCAGGACACACTTCGCCTGGGTGTGCATGCACATATTGTGCTGCTTTCACTTTGCGTAATAGTTCAGATGCATCGCGCCCAATACCGCCGGCATTAATTTCAATAATTTGGATTTTACCTTCAGGATCAATCACAAAAGTACCACGGTCTGCGAGACCTTCTGTTTCAATCAGCACGTCAAAGTTTTTAGACAAAGTCCTGGTTGGATCACCAATCAATGGATACTGAATTTTACCAATCACATCTGACGTGTCGTGCCATGCTTTATGGGTAAAGTGGGTATCGGTCGATACGCCGTAAATTTCTACACCGAGTTTTTGAAATTCAGCATAGTGATCGGCTAAGTCGCCCAATTCTGTTGGACACACAAAGGTGAAATCAGCAGGATAGAAAAATACGACCGACCATGTGCCTTTCAAGTTTTGCTCAGATAACTCAATGAATTCGCCATTTTGGTAAGCTGTTGCATTAAATGCCTTAACTTCAGTATTGATTAAACTCATGTATTTGTCCTCAAAAGATTTGTGAGAGTGCTTAAGTGATGAAGCAAGAATACGCACAAACCAAAAATTGGTAAAACAGTATGTTTTTATTATTTTTATCGGATTTTTAGATTTATTATTTCCCGATACTGTTGCCCGATTTTCACCATTTTTGGTCTAAATGAAAACCTTTCGATTTTTCAAATGAGTGCAATACAGTCAAATCTAGAGTCAAGCAGTGGAAAATCTATGATTTGGGAAGCCATTTCAGAGCTTTGATGTTCAATAAAAAAGTGAATTTAAGCCGTTTCGGTCTGCCCCACCTGATGATAAGCACGATTAAAATAAACCAAACTTTGCTCATGCTGGCTTTGTTGAATCGCGACAATACGGCACATAAAAACCGTATGTGTTCCCACTTCTTGAATGTCATCAATTTCACAGTCAAAATTGACTAAAGCATCCTTTAAAACAGGCGCGCCCGTTTCTAGCTCTGTCCAAACACCATGTTTAAAACGCTCTTCAGACGTCATTTTAGATGCAAAGACATTCGAAATATGCTGATGTTGTGCACTTAACACATTCACAGATAAAATTTTATTGTCGACAAAATGTGCATGTGAACGCGATGCTTTATTCATACAGACCAATAATGTCGGTGGTGTATCCGTCACACTGCATACGGCAGATGCTGTGAATCCATGACGATCAGCCATGCCTGCCGTAGTTACGACACTCACTGCACTGGTTAACAAAGACATTGCATCTCTAAAGTCTGTTGCTTCAATCATCATTTTATTCCTCAGTAACGGATACATGCTTGTACTCGGATAAAAGCTACCCATTTTATCAAACGGGTAGCCCTTTCAAATCACGCGCTTGCTGCGTATGAAGCCGAAAGTTCTTGTCGAATAATTTCTGCACCTGCGCTTAACGCATTCAGCTTACCACGTGCGACTTCACGTGCTAAAGGAGCCATACCACAGTTAGTCGAAGGATAGAGTTTATCCGCATCGACAAACTGAAGTGCTTTACGTAGTGTATTCGCAACTTCTTCAGGTGTTTCAATGGTATTGGTTGCGACATCAATCGCACCGACCATGACTTTTTTACCGCGAATCAGCTCAATCAGATCCATTGGCACACGCGAGTTTTGACATTCAAGTGAAATGATATCAACTTTAGATTGTTGCAGTTTAGGGAATGCTTCTTCGTATTGACGCCACTCTGAACCCAAGGTCTTTTTCCAATCGGTATTGGCTTTGATACCATAGCCATAGCAAATATGAACCGCAGTTTCACATTTCAGACCTTCAAGTGCTCGCTCAAGGGTTGCAACACCCCAATCATTCACTTCATCAAAGAACACATTAAATGCAGGCTCATCGAACTGAATGATATCCACGCCAGCAGCTTCTAACTCACGTGCTTCTTGATTAAGAATTTTGGCAAATTCCCAAGCCAGTTTTTCACGGCTTTTATAGTGACCATCATACAGCGTATCAATCATGGTCATCGGGCCTGGTAACGCCCATTTAATCGGTTGCGTAGTTTGACTACGTAAAAACTTAGCATCTTCAACAAATACCGGTTTTTGTCGGCTTACAGCACCAACCACTGAGGGTACACTCGCATCATAACGATTACGGATACGAACTGTTTCGCGTTTCTCAAAATCAACGCCATCCAGATGTTCAATAAACGTCGTCACAAAATGTTGGCGGGTTTGTTCGCCATCACTAACGATATCAATGCCTGCAAGTAGTTGTTCTTGTAATGACAAACGTAAAGCATCTTGTTTCGCTTCGAGTAATGCCTCACCTTCGAGTTTCCAAGGTGACCAAAGTTTCTCAGGCTCGGCAAGCCAAGAAGGTTTCGGTAAACTGCCCGCAGTTGATGTTGGTAATAAAATGGCCATTTTAAATCTTCTATCTCTATGTTCTATTTCAGGTAAATTAAGCAGCGTTGCTGTTTACGGTGTAATTCGCAGCCCATTGTTCAAGGATGTCTTGATAAGGCTTAATAAAGTTCTCTTCCGTCCATTTACCTTGCTTAACCGCGAGCTGACCACGTTCAACACGGTCATAGACAATTTGTGTTAAGGAGTAATCTGGATACTCTAGGCTGGCCTGATAGACTTGAGACGCTGATGAATTTGCATTGTAAATTTCAGGGCGATAAATCTTTTGGAAGGTTTCCATGGTACTAATCGCACTGATCAACTCAAGATCGGTGTAGTCCCGCAGTAAATCACCCGCAAAATAGAATGCTAAAGGTGCAGCGCTCCCTTTTGGCATAAAGAAGCGAACCTGTAAGCCCATTTTATGGAAATACTCATCGGTACGTGAATATTCATCTTGTTTATACTCAACGCCTAAAACAGGATGCTCATTGGCAGTACGGTGATACTTCTTCGCTGTTGAAACACTCAAACAAATCACAGGCTGTTGATTAAACTCTGCTTTAAAAGTCTCTGAGCTCACCAAGTATTGATACAGTTTGCCATGTAGATCACCAAAACCTTCAGGTGCATACGACGTCGAATTCTCTTTATTGTGTTCTTTCAGCACCACGCTAAAATCGTAGTCACGTACATAAGACGAGAAGCTATTGCCAATCATGCCCTCAATACGTTGATGGGTGTGGTGATCATTAATCGTGCTTTTCAGCATTTCAATAATTGGGAAAGTTTGACCATTCCCCTCAATGTCTAAATTTGCAGAAATAATATCGATTTCAAGCGAATAACGATCACCATTCGGGTTATCTGTTTGTGCTAAGGCATTGAAACGATTATTAATCATACGAAGTGTATTACGTAGGTTCTGCTCACGGCTTTCACCACGCGCCAAGTTAGCAAAGTTAGTCGTTAGACGTGTGTTATCTGCTGGTTGATAGTTTTCATCAAAACGAATGCGTTTAATTGAACATGCAAACTCTGTACTCATGGCGATCTGTTACCCTATATTTCTGCGATAAAACTGAATTTCTTTCATGCTCTTTCTAGACTGTCCAATTTTCTTTTTGGATCTTTCTAGCGAATCGTCTTTTCAGCCTTTTCAGTTTTTTCTGATCGTCAGGCTAAGAAGCAACGATGAATATGATCTATCGTTAAGAGCGTGGTTTAATTTATACCTGAATGATCACATGAATAAAAATGATTTAATCTCACACCAAAGTGAACCAAATTCATGTTTAGCAGTTCTGTCGCATTCACAATGAATTATGCGTGGATAATTTTTTGTGGATGTACGAAAGGAAAGAATGAAAACATCAGCCCTCGTGCGCGAGCTGTGAAAAGTCATGATATTGCTAAATCAACGTCATCAACACGCTACATCCCTATTTTAATTATCCATTTATATCAGCAATTTAAGCTCATGATCTAATTATTAAAATATTAGATAAAACGGGCAATTCAATGGTTTTGTCCGTGGAAAAATGATAAGCGAAAGCTTGGTTTTAAGTTCGTGCATTCATTAACTTTGGCTTCGCTTTCAGATCTTAGCTCTTCCTCACAGAATCAGGAAATGTAATATCTTTCCTATCACCAATCAGAATTAAAAAAATAAACATTCGGTCTTTATATTAAGAACAGCTCACCTATATCAAGTAAAACTAAAGAATCATCTCATGCATTTTTTGCATAACTGAATTAAAAATTGCATTGTCGTTTTTTTTAAAAAAAAGTAACACTTGCCACAGTTAAATCCCCAATCGACGATTTAGCACTCAACACCTAAAGCAATGCCTATATAAATTGATCAACATGGAATGTCATCAATGCCTTGCTACATCAGGCCAAAAGTTGATGAAAAGAAGATTAAAGAAGGAACGATAAGTATGAAGCAGAAGAAACTACTGAAATATATTCTGATTGCCATGATCTCTGGAATACTGATTGGTTGGGCTTTTCATAGCACTTTAACGACTGCTCAAACCACAGAACTTGCCGCCTATTTTAAAATTGTGACCGATGTATTCTTAAGATTAATTAAAATGATTATTGCACCCTTAGTGTTTGCAACAATCGTTTCTGGTCTTGTCTCGATGGGAAAATCTTCTTCTCTGGGATCAATTACCTTAAAGGCCATGAGTTGGTTCATTGGTGCATCATTTATTTCACTTTTACTGGGTATGGGCTTAGCCAATTTATTCCAACCTGGTGCTGGGATGAATCTCACCGTCCCTCAAACAGCGGTTGATATCGGTGTCAGTGCGACAAGTCTGAGCTTAGAAAGCTTCATTACGCATATTTTCCCGCGTAGTTTTGCTGAAGCCATGGCCAATAATGAGATATTACAGATTTTGGTTTTCTCAATTTTCTTTGGTTCTGCACTTGCCTATGTGCAACATCAAAGTGAAGTGACCGTCATTGGTAAAATTATTGATGAACTCTGCAAGGTCATGTTCCGAATTACAGATTATGTCATGGCATTTGCCCCTATCGCCGTTTTTGCAGCCATTGCTTCCGCTATTACTATCCAAGGCCCTAAGCTGATTATCGATTATAGTATTTTTATTGGACAGTTCTATGTGGGATTACTGGTGCTTTGGACTCTCCTGATTGCTTTCGGCTATATCTTCTTGAAAAAAGATATTTTTAGATTGATGCGAATTGTGCGTGAACCCACCATGTTGGCATTTGCGACCGCAAGTAGCGAATCGGCTTATCCAAAAACCATGGAAGCTTTGGATAAATTCGGTGTTCCTAAACGTATCACCAGTTTCGTTCTCCCTTTAGGTTATTCTTTCAACCTCGACGGCTCGATGATGTATATGGCATTTGCCGTGTTATTTATTGCACAAGCCTACAACATTGATTTAAGTTTTTCCCAGCAAGCACTCATACTCTTTACCCTCATGATCACGAGTAAAGGGATTGCCGGTGTTTCACGAGCTTCCATTGTGGTGATTGCTTCTACACTGGCCATGTTCAAACTTCCTGAAGCCGGTATTCTATTAATTTTAGCGATTGATCAGTTTTTAGATATGGGCCGTACGGCAACCAATGTGATTGGAAATAGTATTGCAACTGCCGTGATTGCACGTACTGAGGGCAATAAAGATGAGCTTACGGAGCAAGAAGGCATCATGGTGAACAACATTCCTCCCGCAAATCAATTAGCCGATAATAGTTAGAATTATTTATAGAGAAAATAAAAGGTGATTTTTAAATAGTAAGTAACGTCCTTTATTTACTATTCATAAAATCACCCTATTTATGATTAAAATATGTCTCACAACGATTAAATAAAATAACCCATAAAATACAATTATTTATTTTTCTGAATTAAAATATTCCAAATATAATTAATTCGATTTGAAAATGACATTTCTCGTTTAACCAGATAGACATCTTGAAATAAATAGTACTGCTTACCGTCCAGTACTTTTAATTTGTTTTCTTGAATTTCTCTTTCAACCAATAATTTAGGCAGCCATGCCACACCTAAACCTTGTAATACCAACTCTTTTAAATCACCTGCATTATCAGTCTCATATAAAGTTCTATAATCCAACTTATTTTCAATCGCTTCATCCACACAGTTTCTTAAATATGCTTGTTTACTATAAGACAACAAAGGGAAAGACTGATCGAGTGAATATTTGGCAGTCCCGTCATGATCTAAGGCCGTCACAGGGAGTATTTCCATTTCAACAATTTTATGAAATTCGAACAAAGAACGATCGAATTGTTCTAATGTTTTTTGATCGCAATAGCTGATTAAAAAATCACACGAGCCATCTTTTAATAAGCGCATCCCCTGTTTGAAATTAGAGGCAATAATTTCCAATTTTAAGTCCGTCATATCCATCGCTAACTCATGAATAAAGCGGGGGAAAAACTGGGTAATGAGCGAGTGTGACACTGCAAACTTGACGGTTAACTCATCATGTTTCACATTCTTTTCTAAATATTTTATTGTTGTAGTAAGTTGATTTTGTATGTTTTTTGCCGAAGCCAGTAAAACTTGGCCTGCTTCGGTGAAATCAATATTTTTACTATATCTTTTCAAAATTTGGAAACCCAATGAGTTTTCAATATTCTGAATTCTGCGCGTAAAGGCAGACTGTGTGACATGTCGTAGAGCTGCTGCTTGAGATATCGATTTTTCTTGCTCTAATGCAAGTAAATCTTCAATCCATCGAATTTCTAAAGTCATAACTCATTCTTCACTCATCCTTTGATCAATTATAATCTATTATGCAAAAAATGCATGTAGTAATATATTTTTACATTAGAAAAAAAACCGTGCGCACTTTAATATCAATTTATTCGAGATTAGAGTCTATTTAAATGAACATTAAGATTAACACACGCGTTGAAAAGGATTTATTAGGGCATAAAGAGATTCCCGCTCATTGCTATTATGGCGTACAAACTTTAAGAGCTTTAGAGAACTTTAATTTAAGCCCAAATAAACTCAATCAATTCCCTGTTTTTATTAATGCCCTTGCAATGGTTAAAGCAGCATGCGCAGAAGCCAACTTTAAACTCAATAAACTTGAAGAAAATAAATACAATGCGATTCAATATGCATGTGAACAAATTATTAATTATAAGTATCATGACCAATTTCCAATTGATATGATTCAAGGTGGTGCTGGAACATCCACCAATATGAATATCAATGAAGTACTGGCTAATATTGGATTAGAACATTTAGAGCATTTAAAAGGCGAATATCAATATTTACATCCAAATAATGATATTAATATGTCTCAGTCAACCAATGATGTTTATCCAACGGCAATTAAAGTGGGTTTAATTTTTGCAATAGAGCAATTGAACAGCCCGTTCCAAAATTTAATTCAAAGTTTTAAGAATAAGTCCGATGAGTTTTCGCATATCTTAAAAATGGGTCGCACCCAATTGCAAGATGCCGTTCCAATGACCTTGGGCCAAGAATTTGGCGCATTTGCAAATACCTTACAAAATGATTTAAACAAGCTCAATGACATCATGCCGTCTGCTTTAAGTGTTGTAAATTTGGGCGGAACAGCAATTGGAACAGGGATCAATACCGAAGTTAAGTATCGTGAATATGCCATCGCAGCATTGTCTGAAATTACGCAAAAGCAGATCAGCAGTTCACCTGATTTAATCGAAGCAACCTCCGATATGGGTGATTTCGTTTTATTATCGAGCTTCTTAAAACGTACCGCTACTAAACTCTCAAAAATTGCCAATGACCTGCGCTTGCTGTCTAGTGGTCCTCGTACAGGTCTGAATGAAATTCATTTAGAACCGCGTCAACCAGGCAGCTCAATTATGCCAGGCAAAGTGAACCCTGTTATTCCAGAAGCAATGAATTTAGTGTGTTTTCAAGTGATTGCAAATGATTTGGCCATTACTTTGGCGGCCGAAGCAGGTCAACTGCAGCTCAATGCGATGGAGCCGTTAATTGCTTTTAAACTGTTCGAATCGATCGATTTGTTGGGTAAAGCGATGCAAATGTTCCAATATAAATGTATTGAAAACATCCGTGCCAATGCTGAACACTGTCAGGCAAATGTAGATAATTCAATCGGCATTATTACTGCACTCAACCCATATTTGGGTTATGAAACAACGACTCGTATTGCAAAACAAGCGAATGAAACTGGTCAAAGTGTATTGGCTTTAATTAAAGCTGAAAACCTATTGTCTGACCAACTTTTGGCTGATGTGCTATCGATCAAAAATATGGTTCATCCTCAGCAATCTTTATCATGATTTATTAGCATTTCGTATTTATAAAAAGGGATCTCATCAGAGGTCCTTTTTTATAGAAAGGAAAAGTATGCTATGTCACTCGTATTAGCTGAATGTTTTTCTTCTATAAAGTTCTTTTTTAAATACCAAATTTGCCTAGCTATAAAAAAAGAACTTGATATAAATCAAGTTCTTTTTCACTTCATACAATATTTACATATTGCACAAGTTAGAATGGAAGATCATCATCCATATCTGCTGGTGCTGCCGCAGGCGCTGACTGAGGTGCCGCCTTTGGTGCAAAACCGCTTGGGTTATTGTTCGCATATCCACTTTGTTGGTTGTTGCTATTACCCGCTGCTGGATTGCCACCATAACCGCCTTGGTTGTTATTATTGTTATAACCACCACCTTGGTTATTGTTGAAACGTGGTTGTGCATAACCATCATTTCCGCCTTGCATTTGCTCACCTTGCTGACGGTTGTTGTCTAGCATCTGCATTTGCTCACCACGAATTTCTGTGGTGTAGCGTTCTTGACCATTTTGATCTGTCCACTGACGAGTACGCAGTGAACCTTCAATATAAACTTTCGAACCTTTACGTAGATATTGTTGCGCAATTTCACCTAGACGGTTGTGTAACACAATACGGTGCCATTCGGTTTGCTCTTTACGCTCACCTGTGCTTTTATCTGTCCAAGAGTCGCTCGTTGCAATTGAAAACTGTGTCAACGAACCACCATTTGGGAAAGTTTTCGTCTCTGGATCTCGGCCTAATGTGCCCACTAAAATAACTTTATTTACACCGCGCATCTGATGTTTACTTCCTATCTATTTCTATTATTTACTTTATAAGAGTTATGCTTAAATGGCTACCTCTTTCCCCAACAACTGCGTTAAATCTTGTCGCGTAGCATCATCTATTTGCTGCTTATCGACTTTTACATACGCTACTTGCTGATCAGACATCACCACGACCTCTTCAATACCACGAATCGCTAAAAGCTGTGAAGTCCATTCGTCCGTTTGTTTATGTTCAGGTAAACGCAACACCATCGAAGACAAATAGCGCGGTTGTGCCAAGCCAAAACTAATCAATAACCAAACAATCGCCAGTCCAGTCAGGATACTCCAACCCAAGGCAGTATTGTTTAACAGCAACAACTGACCACCTGTGACACCACCAAAGAATGCGCCTAAAAACTGGCTACTGGCATTGACGCCCATCGCGGTGGCTTTAGACTGAATCGGCGCAGCTTTCGATAACCATGACGGCAACAACGCTTCCATGACATTAAAGGCAATAAAGAATAAGCCCAAACCTGTCAGCAAAATATACTTCGACTCAAAGCCAAAAATTAGGATACCTAAACCTAAAATAATGCCGCCAATAGCCGTTAAAAAGATGCCTCGCATCTTGCGATATTTTTCAGCCAATACAATACTAGGAAAAGCAAAAAATAGGCTAATCACCAACAGCGGCAAATACACCCAGCCATGCGAATTTAGTGGAATTTTTGCAAAATCGATGAGTTGCGATGGGACATAAATAAACATTGCAGTCAGCAATAAATGTAAGCTAAACACCGACACATGCAGACGGTTCAGATCGCCCATTTTTAAGACTTGTTTGAGCTGAGCCAAATAACCTTGCTGATAATTACGATGATGGCGGGTGACTTTTGGCACCAAAAACAGCATCGAAATGGCCGCCAAACCCATGATGGTCGTTACCCAGAATAATCCTGAAATCCCTACTAAACCGGTAAGCCACGGCCCCAAACTAAAAGCTACAGCAAAAGAAACCCCGATACTCATGCCCATGGTTGCCATGGCTTTCATGCGGTTTTCTTCACGGGTCACATCCGCCAGTAGTGCCATCACCACTGCAGACACTGCACCCCCACCCGCAATGGCACGACCAATAATCACCCCATAAATGGTGTCTGACATCGCGGCAATTGCACCACCCAAAGCAAACAGAAGTAGCCCAAAAACCACCAAAGGCTTACGGCTATAACGGTCAGCAATCAAGCTGAAAGGAATCTGTAAAATAGCCTGTGTTAAACCATAAATCCCCACAGCCAAACCGAGCAGCGCAGGCGTTGCATATTCATAGGTCTGCCCTGCCACAGAAAATACAGGGATGATCATGAACAAACCCAACATGCGTAAGGCAAAAATACTGCTTAAGGCAAAAGTTGAACGACGTTCTAAAGCATTCATCATAAACGAGGACAGACTGTATTGAATTAATCTTGGATCAAGATTATAGGCTATTCAATCCGACTAGCGGCATGAATTTTATGTTTAATAAAAGCCTTCATGATCTGAAAAACAAAAAGCGCAGCCAGAGCTGCGCTTTTCTTCGGTTTAAAGCAATTTGCTTTAAGCGGCTTGATGTTTTTTGTATTGAATAGATGCAATAACAGCCCAAACAATAAAGGCCACACCAATTAAACCCGTGACGACTTCTGGTACATGTAGACCTGTGCCACTTGCCAGCATAATGAATGCTAAAGCACCAATTGCGTAGTGTGCACCATGCTCAAGGAAAACATAGGCATCCAAGGTACCTTTTTCGACCAAGTAAATCGTCATCGAACGCACGAAGATCGCACCAATCGCGAGACCAAGCATAATAATCACGACATCTGAAGTAATGGCAAATGCACCAATTACACCATCAAAACTGAACGATGCATCGAGTACTTCTAGGTATAAGAAACCACCAATACCTGCTTTGACCACACCTGTGGTTGCGCCATTGGCATCATGCGTAACCGCATTGCCGTCTTCATCAACTTCAGGTTCGCCACCCAACAAATGACTCAAGACTTGTACACCAATATAAACCACGATGCCCCAGATTCCCGCCATGGTCACCACCAGACGTTTAGCTTCATCGACATTGGCCGCCATCACCAAAAGTGCAATCAGTGCAAGAAAGACCGACATTGCAGGAACATTGGCTAAGTTGGTCAAACGACGTTCTAACCAGCGGAACCAGTGTGTATCTTTCTCTTCATCTAAGAAGAAGTTTAAGAACACAAGTAACAAGAATGCACCACCAAACGCAGCAATTTCAGGGTGATGATCCATCAGACGTTGCGAGTAGGTTTTTGGATCATTCAAAGCCAGTTGTACGACTTCAACAAAGCCCATATCTGCAGTTACAGCCACAATTGCGACAGGGAAAATTAAACGCATACCAAATACAGCGACTAAAATACCCACTGTCAGGAACAAGGTTTTCCAGAAATGATCCCAACCACGTAACACGGATGCATTGACTACGGCATTATCGAAAGATAAAGAGACTTCCATCACTGCTAAAATTGCAGTAATGGTCAAAGCAGTAAACATGGTCTTTAAGCCCGCTTCTGGTCCATGGGTAAAACCCCAGTACGCAGACAACGCAAGACACACGATCGTAAAAATGATAGAGAAACCAAAATGTTTCATCATGACAGATCGACCTATAAAAAATTTGGAGATGAACGAAAACTAAAAAACAGGTTGAGTTTTATGGCCGCAATTATGACGCTTTTTGAGTCCGAAACCAAAACATCTTCGTTAATTTTTACTTATCTCACCGATGTACGGAGATAGATTGTTGTTCCGAGCAAACTGTTGTTATAGTCTTGCCCATATTTTGGCTTCCCTCAGGATCTAATCATGGCTTTTTCTCAAGACGTTTGGCAACGTAATGTCGACTTATATCAAAAAACACTGGCTTTACCTTTTAACCAAGAATTGGCTTCAGGCACACTTAATAAAGAAGCATTTTGTCATTATGTGATTCAAGATGCGCACTACTTGGTGGCTTATGGTCGTGCTTTAGCAGTGTGCGGTGCCAAAGCTTATGAGGCCGATGACATTATTCAGTTTAGCCAAGGAGCCAAAGAAGCGATTGTGGTGGAACGCAGTTTGCATGATGGCTTTATGAAAAATTTTGATATTTCAAAACAACAGTTTGAAGAAACACCTCTGACTTTGGCATGTCACCATTACACTTCATTTCTAACGGCAACAGCATGGTCTGAAAGCTACCCTGTGGTGTTAGCAGCGCTCTTACCTTGTTTTTGGATTTATGCTGAAGTCGGTAAAGACATTGTGGGTAACTCTATCGCCAACAATCCATACCAAGCCTGGATCGATACTTACGCAGGTGAAGAGTTCAACCAAGCTGTGCGTAATGTGATTGCAACCATCGATAAAGTGGCTGCGCGTTGCGATGCAGACACCATTGAGAAAATGCATAAAGCCTACCGTAAAGGGGCTGAACTCGAATGGTTGTTCTGGGACAGCGCTTATAAACAGCAACAATGGCTCGGTTTAGATCACGCTTAAAAGCGTACATGATCCAAAAAGCCCTGAACCCTTCAGGGCTTTTTATTGACCGAATATCGTATTTTTTCAGATGGCGCGATTGCTATTTTAAGCGTTTAAAACTAAACTTCAATAATGATAATAATTATCATTTGCACAATTAACTTTCGAGGGCCGTTCTCATGCATCCTGATACTCTAGGTACTGAAGCCATTCGTGCATTTTTTACCGTACAATGCTGCTGGCTAAATAACGAAGAAATATACCTTGAAAAAGGCTGTTTACACTGCGGTTCTGCCGCGACCTATCTCATTTATTATACCAATCCACATATTCAAAAATTGATGTTGGCTTTTATTAAAAAATATCATTGTGTTTTAAGTCGAGAACAAGACTTACTCGACCTACCAGACTTTGAAGATGACTACGACGCCTTCTTACAAACTCTTGAGCATGAAGTCAATTTCTATGCCCGTCTCCATCATGACATTATCCGTCCCTTTGCTTTTGAGACGGTCGACTCAATCTTTGAACGTCGTTATGCTCTAGCATGCTAAATGCTGCAACCATAACAATGCTCTATCCCTGAAGGCGTACGGCAAACAAAAAATAGCACAGCCATGATTCAACTTTTGCGCTACGCCGAATGGGTGATCCTCTCTTTTTTACGCAACTTATAAATACCTTCCAGTTTTCAGTCACAGCCAATGTCGATACGTTGAGACTTGTTTCAACACTTAAATCTAGCTACAGTCTAGCAGCATCACTTTTCTTTTGGCCGACATGATTTGTCGCTATAAAATCATGTTTAACACTTGAATAAAGCATAAGTCGTTATCATATACCTCCTTCATCTGCACAATTTCGAGATAGTTTTATGAGCCAAAGTCATATCCGTATTCGAGGCGCACGTACCCATAACTTAAAAAATGTGAACCTTGATATTCCCCGCGACAAATTCGTGGTGATCACGGGACTTTCTGGTTCAGGTAAGTCATCGCTTGCATTTGATACGCTGTACGCCGAAGGCCAGCGTCGTTATGTCGAATCACTCTCGGCCTATGCGCGCCAGTTCCTATCACAAATGGAAAAACCTGAAGTTGATTCAATTGAAGGCTTAAGCCCAGCGATTGCAATCGAACAGAAATCGACCAGCCATAACCCACGTTCTACGGTGGGAACCATTACCGAAATTTATGACTATTTACGTCTACTCTACGCACGTGTCGGCACGCCATTTTGCCCAGAGCATGATTTACCAATGGTGGCACAGACCGTATCAGAAATGGTCGATGCAGTAAAAGGATTGGATGAAGGGACAGCGCTGATGCTGCTTGCACCAGTCGTCCGTGAGCGTAAAGGTGAATATTCCAACCTGTTTGAACAGCTACAAAGTCAAGGTTTTGTACGAGCACGTGTCGATGGTGAAATTGTAGATCTCGACCCAATTCCAGAACTCGATAAAAAGAAAAAACACACCATTGAAGTGGTGGTAGATCGTTTTAAAGTCCGTGATGACCTCGGCAACCGTATTGCAGAATCTTTTGAAACTGCTCTACGTTTGGGCGGTGATATTGCCATTCTCTCGTGGATGAACGGCGAACACCCAGATCGGGTTTTTTCGGCTAAACACTCATGTCCTGAATGTGACCGTGCCGTTGCAGAACTTGAACCACGTTTATTTTCATTTAACAATCCCTTTGGTGCCTGCCCAACCTGTGATGGTTTAGGTACTCGTAGCCATTTTAGTGCCGAAAAACTCATTCCAAGCCCTGAGGTTTCCATTAGCCAAGGCGCAATTCGCGGTTGGGACAGACAACGTCCGTACTACTACAGCATGATTGAAAAAGTGGCAACACATTTCGGTTTTTCTTTGGATACCCCGTGGAATGAACTGGATGCCGATACCAAAAAGAAATTTCTCTACGGCACAGGCAAAGAAAAAGTTGATTTAAGTTATATCGACGAACGTGGTCGCAAACATAATCGTGTACAACCTTTTGAAGGAATTTTGCCACATTTAGAACGTCGCTATCGTGAAACAGAATCAAACTATGTTCGTGATGATTTGTCGCAGTATTTATCCAATGCTGCATGTGATGCCTGCGGTGGATCACGTCTGAATGAAATTTCACGCCATGTTCGTGTTAAAGACAAAACTATTGCCCAAATTACCAAAATGTCGATTGGTGATGCAGAAAGCTATTATCAAGATTTAAATCTTGATGGTGCAAAAGGCGAAATTGCCGATAAGATTTTTAAAGAAATTCGTGAGCGTTTACATTTCTTAGTTTCAGTGGGTTTGAATTATTTAAGTCTTTCTCGTTCAGCAGAAACATTGTCTGGTGGTGAAGCGCAACGCATTCGTTTGGCTTCGCAAATCGGCGCAGGTTTGATGGGGGTGATGTATGTCCTCGATGAACCGTCGATTGGTCTGCATCAACGTGATAATGATCGCCTATTGGAAACCTTAGTCCGGTTACGTGATTTGGGGAATACCGTTTTAGTCGTTGAGCATGATGAAGATGCAATTCGTGCAGCAGATCATATTATCGATATTGGCCCTGGTGCTGGTATTCATGGCGGTCATGTGATTGCTGAAGGGACTTATGATGAAATCCTTGCGAATAATGAATCTCTCACGGGTCAATATTTATCAGGAAAACTGAAAATTGAAGTACCGAAAAAACGTACTGAACCGCCAAAGCCTGAAGAACAAATTAAATTGATGGGTGCTGCGGGTCATAACCTACAGAATGTGGATTTAACCATTCCTTTGGGTGTGATGACCTGTGTGACTGGTGTGTCTGGTTCAGGTAAATCTACGCTGATTAACCGTACTTTATTGCCTTTAGCAGCGACACAGCTTAATGGTGCAACGACATTAACGGCCGAGAAATTTGATTCGATTGATGGGCTGCAATTCCTTGATAAAGTGGTTGATATTGACCAAAGCCCGATTGGTCGTACACCTCGTTCTAACCCAGCAACGTATACTGGTTTGTTTACTCCGATTCGTGAATTGTTTGCGCAAACACCTGAAGCCAAAGCACGTGGTTATGCTGCGGGACGTTTCTCGTTTAACGTAAAAGGTGGTCGTTGTGAAGCCTGTGAAGGTGACGGCATGATCAAAGTGGCGATGCACTTTTTACCTGATATGTATGTGCCTTGCGATAACTGTCATGGTGAACGTTATAACCGTGAAACTTTAGAAGTCGGTTATAAAGGCAAAAATATTTCCGATGTACTGAATATGACCGTTGAAGATGCCATGCATTTCTTTGATGCGATTCCTGTCATTCACCGTCGTTTGGAAACGTTGAATCAAGTGGGTTTAGGCTATATTCGCTTAGGTCAGTCTGCAACGACACTGTCAGGTGGTGAAGCGCAACGTGTGAAATTGGCACGTGAATTGGCAAAACGTGATACAGGTAAAACGCTATATATTTTGGATGAACCCACTACAGGTCTACATTTCCATGACATTGCTAAACTGTTAGATATTCTTCATGAGCTACGCAATAAGGGCAATACCATTGTGGTGATTGAGCATAATTTGGATGTGATTAAAACTGCTGACTGGGTAATTGATTTAGGCCCTGAAGGTGGTGCAGGTGGTGGGATGATTATCGCGGAAGGAACGCCCGAGGTAGTGGCGAAAAATAAAGTTTCACATACTGCGAAGTTTTTAAAGCCAATGTTGAAGTGATTCTGGGATTCTCCCACTTGAAGAGGGGGAATTTCCTCCTTCCACATAACAGGCGACATGAATGTCGCCTGTTTGACTATGCTCAAGGGACTGAGCATTAGTCAAACAAGTGGGTTTTGTCACTTTTGCCCAGTAAAAATGAGATAACGCTCCACAATCGCAATTAAGCTAGCAATCCAGTGGGAAGATGCGCTAAAACAATAGTCATTAATACCAATCGTTCAACTTATTATTCAAAAGCTCGAATCTGCTCAGCAAGCAAAACCAACTCTTCATCATTTGCCTGCTGAAAATCATGTGATGAAATATAGCCTTCGTACTGCTCAAAGTATTTATCAACATTAGAGTTTACAGCTTGCCAGTTTTCATGCATTTGCTTGGTTCCATGCAGAGGGAACAATTTTGCATGTATATGATTGACACCAAAACCCTCAAATACCATTGCCGTCCGACCAACATCATCAAAGAATCCATCTAACTTTTTCGCAATTTTCTTGGTGTAAAGTATCAATCCGGTGAGAACATCATCATCCAAATCAAAAGCATAACTTGTGTAATGTTTTTTGGGGATTACAACAGCTGCACCTAACGTATTCGGAAAAATAGTTAAAAAAGCCATGTAGTCGTTATTGCTATCAATAATATGGCAAGGTATTTCATTTCGTGCCATCTGACAAAAAATACAGTCTGTTCCCATTTGCCCCTCATCTATTCTTTTGTACTGTTATTTAAATTTATTCATATAGGGCTAATTATTTCAAATATAATATGACTCATTCACTTCATCGACTGAATAAGCCACAACCTTATTTTTCCCCTGCTCTTTGGCTTGAAACAAAGCACGATCGGCTTTTTCTAACAGTGCCATCCAACTGGTCGCACCAATTGCGACCCCAATACTAATACTAACTTTCAAATCAGGGCAACGTACATTATCAACTGACTTCGCTTCATAAATCTCAGAACGAATCTTTTCCGCAATTTTTAAAGCGCGCTCCATTCCAACATTTTCAATCAGTACGATAAATTCATCGCCACCGTAACGTACCAACAAGTCAGATGTCCGAATATTTTCTTTTAATTTTTCAGCCACAAACTGAATCACCTGATCCCCCATTAGATGCCCATACACATCGTTGACTTGTTTAAAATGATCAATGTCGATCACCATTAAACAAGTCTCAGAGAACTGAGTCGGCTGATTTTCCAAAAGTTTAATGTATTCATTCAACGCATAACGGTTTGCAACCCCCGTTAATGAATCCAAATGCGCAATATTCTTGAGTCGAAACTCCAACGCATCCCGCTGCTGAAGTGTCTGTTTTAACTGCTGAATCGCTGTAAATAAAGAGTACATATTGGCTGGTTGATCTTTGGTGTCCATCGGGTTGGGGCGAATACTGGAATGAGATAAATCAAACAAAATTTCACGCGCTTGAATGAGTGGACTAAACACTCTCTTGCGCGCATAAATCATGGTAAACAGTGCCGCAAAAATTGAAATAAGTGAAATACTCACCGTTGTGAGCAAAATATTTTGTGCTTTATGCTTTTCAATGATGGCTTTTTCAACACTATATTTGAGTAAATAATTTTGCAATTCCACAACAGTCGAAAATTTATCAACGATTGCTTCGGTTAACTGTGTCCCCGTTAAATAGTACGGTCGATGATAAATACTTTCATTCATCAAGCGCTCTACGATTAATAGCCCTTTGGCTAAAAACTCGTTATAAACCGCTTGATGCAGCACTTTAAATTCTTCGGTTTTATCATGCTCGGGCTGTAAGGTATCAATGAGTTCCCACAAATACATCACTTGCTTCCGAGTCTGTAAAGAACGCGCTAAATTGGTTTCAGGAATCGGTTGTTTAAAAGCTACATGCGCCATCACATTGGATGCAGCACGACCAGCCTGATCGCGTAAGTCCGCTAATAATAAAATTTGGACATAGAAGTTTGAAACAGCGGTGTCTTTGCCTTCAGATACAGCGATCACATCTTTTAGAACATCATGACTACGATCCCAAGCACTAAACATTTTTAGGATGGCTTGATCCATAGTCTCGGCATTACGTTGCTCACGTGGTAGAGCTGCATAGGCATCTACCTGTTGTCTGCCTTGTGTTAAAGCTTCATCTAAACGGTCGAATAAACTTAAATCTAAATTAGGAAGGTTGGAATGTTTTAAAACATCTAGAGTCTTTTGCATCTGCTCATCCACCGTGAGCCGATATAGTTTTAACTCAAGCACGTGTTTGGCAAAGTCTTGCTGATTACTCGACATGAGTTTGTTGGCTGGCGCACGCTCTCGTGAAATCTTATTGGCCAAGTCTGCAACAGCCTGTAAGGCTTGTATTTCAGTTAAAGCTTGGTTGGTCTTGATGTAATCGCGATAACTTTTGACCATCAACGGAATGGATAAGCTGCACAATGACAAAATAATAATGCTCATTGCAATATACAACTTTTGACTCAAATACTCAGAGCGTATTTCTCGCATACTTCAACCACGCCCCCATTCCAAAAAAAATCAAACCAATTGTTCATTATACAAACAGTATATCGTGTATTTAAGTGATTAATTCTTTGTTTTGCATCGTTTTAAGATTTCATCAGCCCAAATGATCACAGCTAAACTTTCGCCCATCTATGAAAGCTAAGTAAATCAATCATTAATAATATTCATGTTTAGTGTGAATTTCATTCAATATTTTCTAATTTTCCCATTTTTTAAAGTGCCTATATTTACACATGCAACATTTAGGTGCATAATGCACAGTATTGGGGCGAATTAGAGTATATCCTCAGCAGATATTCTAATTTTCCCACAAGTTTTGGCGAAAAAAACCAACTTCTTTTAGAAGTTGGTTTTTTTTTGCCCGAATAAAATTTTTTAATTAAAAATATAGACTCATATTTGCACCATTATAGCGCATTAAATTTCAATATATTTTTATTAAGGAAAAAGGAGATCTCGGAATTTTAAATAAAAAAAAGCCCAACCTTGGGGAAAGTTGGGCAGATAAACAAAAACTGTTTGAGGAGAATTAGCTTCTCAGAAAACAACAATATTGTTAAATGATTCGCTAAAATTATTATGAAATAAATCTGCTCGATTGTAAAGCCAACCAAAGCACTATGAATTAATATAATTACATAATTATTGTGAGAATTATCACAAATGTCGAGGATATATGTACATTATGCAATCAAAAACCGTGTTTTTTGCGCTAATTTTAGGCATTTTTTAGACTTAGGACACAAAAACGCCTATATTTGAGGCATTCCGGTTAACTTTTTTAACGTTTATTGTTATTATTTCAATCTAATTTATCAATCACAAACCAAGTTCAGTACAATTCAATATCGCGCATTCTCTGTTTTCTAAATAGGTATACCCTATTGTTCTACTGTAAGTTTTTTTTGGTTGACATGGATATGCTTAATTGAACACTTTTTGACCTTTAGCATAGTTAGAGTAATTACTCAATAACGTAATATCATTAGAGTTCATTGACTTAATAAATTGTTACAATAGAATAGCCTTAGTTTAATCCAATGTTAACAATCTGGTAAATATCATGAAAAAACTCGGTTTAGCCACTGCTTTATTATTAGCCATGACCGGTGCTCAAGCATACCAATTCGAAGTACAAGGTCAATCTGAATACATCGATGCATCTGCTGCAAATGACAAAGATTTTACTGGCGGTTTGCAAGGTACTTTCTACTTTAAAGATGTTGATTCATCTAAAGGCCCTTTAGCTGAAGCTGCTTTCTTAAACCAAGCGTCTAATGTATCTGTAGCGTATAACTATGCTGAACTAGATGCTGACGTAGTTGCTCACAACTATGGCGCTAAAGCTGAAGCTTATGTACCAACTAAATTCGTTCCTGCTTATGCAAGCGCGTCTTACAGCCACACTGTTCTTGATGGTAAAAACGGTAAGTCAAATGACCAAGGCGACCGTTATGCTCTTGAAGTGGGTGCTTTAGCTGCTCCAAACTTCTTGGTTGCTGTAGGTTATACTAGCGTTGCAGACCAATTTGCTCTTGATGCGTTCAACGTAATGAGCAATGGCGCTGTTAAAGCTGCTGGTGAAACTGTAACAATCGGTGATGACCAAGACGCGATTACTGCACGTACTAAATACGTAGGTAACATCGACGGTACTAACATGGCGCTTGGCTTAGAAGCCGGCCTTGTTTATGGTGACGACACTGCTTACCAATTAAAAACTGACCTTTACTTAACACCTGCGTTAAGTGTTGGTGCTTCTTATGTTGAATCAAGCTTTGCTGGTACTCCAGATTCAGCTTGGGGTGCGAACGTAAACTACTTCATCACTCCAGCGATTGCTGTAGGTGCTAGCTATGTAAATGCTAATGCTGAAAATGCAAATCTTGATACACAATCTGTTGGCGTAAACGCTAAATTCCGCTTCTAATTCAATTTAGAAACTGAATACAAAAAAAGGACGCTTAGTGCGTCCTTTTTTTAGTTTGTTGCTCTGACTAAATTTAAGAAATGTAAATGACGCTCATATTGGTCAATAATATCTTGTAATAGATCATCTAAAGTCCAATCCATCACATCATAATTCTGCCCACCTTCTCTTAAGAAAACTTCAGCTTGATAAAACTGCTGTTCTTCGAGTCTATCTGCCATAAAACTGGGTGGCTGGGTTTCACGGGCAACCACCTGATAGATGAAGTTAATTTCATTATGGTGATCCACGCGTAACTGCAAACCATGCTCAATCGGTTGGATGGTCACGTCTAGCTGACGGCGCTGAAATTCCTTTTGTACGGCTGAAAAAGCATGTTGTACTTGCTGACCAATGAATTCTTCAACCTCAGACTGGGTATGCGGATAATGCATAATCAGACCTAGACGTTGTTGCCAACTGCGTGGATTTTGAATCGCACGTGGCGTGATTCGCGCATCTTGTAGTGCACGCATTTTGGTGACATCCAAACGCAGTGCTTTCAGTAAGCCCCAACAGACCAATAGCATAATCAAAGTAAAAGGTAAGGCACTCATAATTGTGGCCGATTGTAAGGCCGAAAGTCCGCCTGCCATCAGTAAGATAATCGACAGTAATGCAATCAGAATGGTCCAAAACAAACGTTGCCATAAGGGCGAGTTTTCTGTTTCTGCGGTTAAATAATCAATGACCAATGAACCTGAGTCGGCAGAAGTCACAAAGAATAGCACCACCAGAACGGTCGCAAGCAGGCTCGATATTTGCGCGAAAGGTAAATGGGTCAAAAATTCAAACAGTGCGACGGATGAATCTTGTTGTACCGCTGAGATTAAAGAAGTGTGCCCTTCTTGAATAATACTGAACAGCGCTGCATTCCCCATGAAGCCCATCCAAATTAGGGTAAAGCCTGTAGGTATGAACAACACCCCGACAATGAACTCGCGAATGGTTCGACCTTTAGACACTCGGGCAATAAACATTCCCACAAAAGGCGACCATGAAATCCACCAGGCCCAATACATAATGGTCCAACCACCAATCCAACCATTGGGTTGATAGGCATATAAGTTGAAGGTCATCGTGAACAGATTGGATACATATTGCCCTGCATTTTGAATGCTGGTTTGTAAGATATAAATAGAAGAACTGGCAAAAAACACAAATAACAGTAAAAGCACTGCCAATACCAAGTTCAATTCAGACAGACGTTTAATACCTTTATCTAAACCAAAACCGACCGAGAGCGAAGCTAAAAAAGTGACAAAAATAATCAGCCCGACTTGAATAGCAATACTTTGCTGGATACCAAATAAATAATTCAGTCCCGAATTAATTTGAGTTACCCCAAAACCAAGTGTGGTGGCAATCCCGAAAATGGTACCTAAGGTTGCAAAGGTATCGACTGCATCTCCCGTTGCACCATAGATTTTTTTACCCACCAAAGGATATAAAGCGGAGCGAACTTTTAAAGGCAAATTATGTCGGAAAGAGAAATAGGCCAGTGACAAGCCCACAAGCGCATAAATGGCCCATGCATGTAATCCCCAGTGAAAAAAGGTGATTCGCATCGCTTGTTGTGCGGCATCTACGGTTTGCCCATCTCCTGTGGGCGGGTTGACATAGTGCATTACGGGTTCAGCGACACCGAAGAACATCAAACCAATCCCCATCCCTGCGGTAAACAGCATGGCGAACCAAGAGCCACTGCTATATTCAGGCAGACTATGATCGGGCCCGAGTTTGATTTTCCCCATATCGGAGAGTGCAATAAAGATCAGTAAGATCAGAAATAACGCGACCGCTAAAACATAAAACCAGCTAAATGAATCAATAATCCATTGATTTAAATGTTTAGTTAAAGCCTCAAAACCACTTGGGTCAAAAAGGATCAAGGCCAGAAAAAGCACCAGAATCACGACAGTGCTGAGAAATACATTCCGTTTGACGTTTGCAAACAGCGATGGCTTTATGGAAGGCATAATTCCCCCAGAAAATTATTTTTAGTACAAAGATATAACCAAAATGGTTAATTAGACGAGTCTAATAAAGAGTGAAGAATGAATAGCTTAAAATTTAACGATTCTGTTCCATTATAATTTATGTTTAAAAATAAGGCAGTGCGAATCCTGTAACCGTTTAATTTTCTTTATGATCATTGGGTCGATGCTGAATATACTGCAAGGCAATCAAGCGTGAGACGACTAAAGCCAAATACATCACCCCACAAAACATCTGTAACATTGCGATCATACGGGCCAGCGGTGTTAGTGGCATTAGATCGGACAAACCTGTCGCCGACTGCAAACTAAAGCTTAAAAATAATAAATCGAGCCATGACTGTGCGCCCGCCACATTGGGATTTAAAAAGCTATTTGGTTCTAAAATCTGGCAAATGCTATATAAAAAGGCAAAACCCCATGCAATAAGCGTAAACACTGCCCCTGCAGCAAATAGCTCATCTTTGGTCAAATAACGATCTGCAAACATATAGCGCAGCAAGCCATAGGCCGCAATAAAATAGGCCATCGCCTCAAAGGCATGACTAATCACCAAAAGCATCGGATTTCGCGCACCCAGCAAAATCAGTAAGGAAAAGAACAATGCCCCACCAACAAAACTCAACCCGAGAATCGTAAACACTGGGGTCTGACGAATGACCTTGGCAATGAGTAACAGGACCAAAACACCTAAGCCCCAAACCAATACACGTAAGGACAGGCTATGGCCGCTCAACAGCGCCAAAATCAGCATAATAAATTGCAACAGCAGTAACCATGCTGAAGGCAGTAGACGGAAGCCTTTCCAAAATTCGACAAATACTTGCATATACAGCCTGTTGTTTTTAAAGCCAAGTTTGATTGGTTCTTGTTCTCGCTATTTTAACTTAGCATGAATAGCCACTGAAACCGATGCTTTTTATTCGTGTCATTCGATTCATTTTGCCCAACAACTTGAGTACTAAATGTCACGATCTAGGCCTTTCAGCATTCAAAACCAACACAGTTAGGATATTCAACATCATAAAAAAAGCCCCAATGAATGAGGCTTTTTTAGTTCAGGTTCAGATTAGTGATCTGAAGCGCCTGAGATACCAATACCCGTTTGTGAACGTACATATTGCGCATCAAATGCTTTACGTTCTGCTTGTGCACGTGCTGAGTTATCAGTCACAGAGAACAACCAGCAACAGAAGAACGCCAATGGCATTGCAAAGATTGCTGGACCATTGAATGGGTTTACTGGAGTTTCAGAAATACCCAATGTATCGACCCAAACTGCTTTAGATAAGATAATGAGTACAACCGCAGTCGTTAGACCAATCACACCACCAATCACCGCACCACGTGTGGTTAAACCTTTCCAAAACATTGAAAGTACAAGCACTGGGAAGTTCGCACATGCTGCTACAGAGAATGCTAAACCTACCATGAAGGCAACGTTTTGTTTCTCGAACAGAATCCCTAAAATCATCGCAAAAATAGCAAGACCTAAAGTCGCGATTTTAGACATACGAAGTTCAGATTCAGGAGTCGTTTGACCTTTCTTGAATACGTTTGCGTACAAGTCATGTGAGATTGCCGAAGCACCTGACAAGGTCAGACCTGCAACAACAGCAAGAATCGTTGCGAACGCCACTGCTGAAATGAAGCCCATGAACAAGTCACCGCCCAATGCATCAGACAAGTGAACCGCTGCCATGTTGTTACCACCAACAAGCTCTAGCTTGCCAGTTACTGCCATTTTCGCGACATCAATGAACTGTGGGTTGTTCGATACATAAAGGATCGCACCAAAACCAATGATGAAGGTTAAAAGGTAGAAGTAACCAATGAAACCCGTTGCTACAACCACTGATTTACGTGCTTCTTTGGCATCTTTAACCGTAAAGAAACGCATCAAGATGTGTGGTAGACCCGCTGTACCGAACATTAAAGCCAAACCTAAAGAAATGGCATCAATTGGGTTCGCTGCAAGTTTACCTGGGCCCATGATATTGCCCGCTTCTGCTAAAGAAATGTCATGTACTTTAGAGAAAACTTGAATTGACTGCGTGAACATTTCAGAGAAGCTGAAGCCTACGCCTTTCATCACCATGAAAGCCATGAATGTCGCGCCAGACAAAAGCATTACAGCTTTAATAATCTGTACCCACGTCGTTGCCAACATCCCACCGAAGATCACGTAAGCCATCATCAAAAGGCCGACAATCACTACAGCAATGTTGTAGTTCAAACCAAATAACAGTTTGATCAACTGACCTGCACCCACCATCTGAGCGATCAGATAGAATGCAACGACAACCAATGAACTCACTGCTGCAAGCGTACGCACTGGTTTTTCTGCTAAGCGGAATGACACCACGTCAGATAAGTTGAACTTACCTAAGTTACGTAGACGTTCAGCCACCAAGAACAATACGATTGGCCAACCGACCATGAAACCCAATGAATACAGCAAGCCGTCGAAGCCTGAACTGAAAACCATTGCGGAGATACCCAAGAATGACGCTGCGGACATATAGTCACCCGCAATCGCTAAACCATTTTGGAAACCTGAGATCCCGCCACCCGCTGTGTAGAAGTCAGCAGTGTTGGTGGTTTGTTTTGCTGCCCATTTGGTGATGAGCAAAGTAAATCCGACAAAAATACCGAACATGATAATGGCATGCCAGTTTGTCGCTTGCTGTTGAGCCTCACCCAAATCTGGGCCTGCAAGTGCTAGGCTCGAAGCCAACAGTGCTGTAGCAGCGACTGTAAGCGCTTTCAATGAATTCCATTTCATTAGTGCTGTCCTTTCTCTTGCGCAATGGCTTCGACTTCACGCATTGCTTCTTCATTTAATGCGTCGAGTTTGTTATTCGAGATATACGAATAAACGCCACACAAAACAAAAGACAATACAATAATGCTTAGACCCAATGGCATGCCAATCGTGGTCACCCCACCACTGACTGAAGTCATTAAAAATTCTTTGTTGTAGCCGACCAACAACATGAAGCCAACGTATACAACCAACATAATAGTTGTCAGTGTCCAGCTCAGTTTACTTTTACGACTAACCATTTCCTTGAATTTGGGATTTTGTAGAATCTGTTCTACTTGTCTCTCATCCATAACCATACTCCTGTCTGTATCCAACCGTAGATACAATTTTTTAATTCGAATTATTACATTTGCTAAAGTAGCAAGCTTCTGTATTGGTTGTAATTTAGACTTTGGTCTGTAAATTTTAAACAAGCTCAGCAGCCTCTATCCGAGATGCGCTATGATGGCCAAGATGAAGGAAAAACTTTAGGTAAAATGAACAGCTGGCTCATTATCGGGGTATTGGCCCTCTATATCGTCTTACTCTTTATCTGCGCCTTTTTTGGTGAGAAACACGCCAGTCGCCTGAGCACGCGTGGGCGCATGCTATTGTTTAGTTTAACTTTAGGGGTCTACTGTTCATCTTGGACCTTTTATGGCGCAACAGGTGCAGCGGTTCGTGAAGGCATTATCTTTCTGCCGATCTACCTTGGCCCACTACTCTTCGTCGCACTGGGCTATGACATTTGGCGTCGTTTAGGCCGCGTCCGTCAGCACCATGCTATTTCATCGATTGCCGATTTTGTTGCTGCACGCTATGGTAAAAGTGGGCCTTTGGCCTCGATGGTGACCATCCTCGCCGTCATTGCGATTATCCCTTACTTAGCCCTACAGCTACGTGCCATTGCACTCAGTGCCGCGGTGATTTTAGAACCCACCGCAGGCAGCATCGCCTCAACCACCAACGGTGTGCTGTTCCTCACCGGTATCTTGGCTATTTTAGCCATGATTTTCGGGACGAGGCAGATTGCCAATACAGAACAACATGGCGGTCTGATGTTGGCGGTTGCCTTCGAGTCTTTTGTCAAACTGTTTGCTTTGCTGTGTGTCGCGCTCTTTTTCGTGTTTGCTGCACCTGAAAACATTCATCAAATCTCCAAAGATGTCGCAGAGACTTTCCATCAAGTACAACTGATTGGTGTACCCGATACGTTTTGGATTCAAACCTTATTAGCTGGACTAGCGATCATTTGCTTACCGCGTCAGTTCCACGTCGCTGTGGTCGAATTGCGTGATGAAAAGCATATTCGCGGGGCACGGCGCTGGTTTGCAGTTTATTTAGTTTTAACCATCATTGCCATTATCCCGATTGCCAGTTGGGCGCTGCATGCAACGCCAGGTTACTTAGCGATTCCCGATGTAGCGGTTTTGTCTTTACCCTTAAGTTATGGCCAAGACTGGTTAACCCTATTAGCCTTTTTAGGTGGCTTCTCTGCCTCTACGGGTATGCTGTTGGTGTCGTCAGTGGCCCTGTCGATCATGCTCAGTAATGACTTGATCATGCCTGCCTTATGGCGTACCAACTTACTGTCCCGCCACGATAAACGCTTACCTTTGGTGCTTAAATTTACCCGTCGGGTCTGTATTTTAGCCGTCATGTTATTGGGCTTTTTGTTCTTCCATTTTTTCAATGACATTGACCAACTTTCAGTCTTTGGCTTGTTGGCCTTTAGTGCGGTGGCTCAGTTCTCACCTGCCCTTATTGGTGGTCTATACTGGCGTGGCGGCAGTAAACAAGGCGTCTATGCAGGTTTATTGGCTGGTTTTGGCATGTGGGCCTACACCTTGTTGTTACCCACTGTACTGCGCAGTTTGCCTGCTGAATATTCACACTTTACCGAAAGCTTTCTCAATTTCGGGCCAATGGGCATTAACTGGTTACGCCCTGAAGCCCTGCTCGGTTTTGAATCCTTTGCCGCACTTACTCATGGGGTGGTGTGGGCACTGGGTCTGAATATTATTTTATACATTTGGATTTCCCGAATTTTCCGCCCCAGCGTGGCCGAACAAATTCAAGCAGAAAGCTTTTTCTATTATGAAACCAAGCCACTGCCAACACAGAGCACGTCTACAGACATCAACTACATTCATCACGATGTTGCACGTTTAAAAGTAGGTGATTTAATCACCTTAGCCAAACGGATTACGGGGGATGGCGCAACCATGCGCGCTTTCCAACAGTTCTGTGCACAGAATAATGTGGTGCTGAATGAAAACAGCAATGCCAACGGCATGTGGTGGCGTTTTACTGAACAATATTTGGCAGGCACTATTGGTGCTGCCTCGGCACGTACCCTGCTCACCACCGCAATGGTCAACAATGGCCTCGCTTTGGGGCAAGTGGCAAACATTCTAGACCAAGCCTCACAGTGGCAACGTTTTAATCAAAACCTGATCATGACCATGATTGACCACATGACCCAAGGGGTGAGTGTGGTCGATGAAAATATGTGTTTGGTGGCATGGAATAACCAATATTTAAAACTGTTTGATTATCCGAAAGACATTGTCTATGTCGGCTGTCCAATTTCTGATTTGATTCGATATAACGCAGAACGCGGCGAGTGTGGCCCGGGTTCGGTTGAAGAACATGTACGGAAACGGATGCACTGGATGCAAGTCGGTAGTGCGCACGAGTTTGAACGAATTCGTAAGGATGGTCGTGTCATTCAGATGCGCGGCAATCCAATTGAAGGCGGTGGCTTCGTCACCACCTTCGCCGACATTACCGCCTTCCGTGAAAACGAAGCCATGCTTGAGGCGCGTGTCCAAGACCGAACTCAACAGCTGGCAGATGCATTGTCTGAACAGCAACTGGCGCGTGAACAAGCCGACAAAGCCAATATGTCGAAAAGTCGCTTTATTGCCGCGGCCAGTCATGACTTACTGCAACCGATGCATGCTGCACGTCTGTTCAGTACTGCTTTAGAACAAAGCGTACAAAGTGAAGAAGACCGTAAAACCCTACAACAGCTTGATCGTGCCTTACACGGTGCAGAAAGTATGTTGTCTGCATTATTAGATATTGCCCGTCTTGAAGGTGGCACTATTCAACCGAATCGCCAGGCTTATCCGCTGCATGATTTACTCAGCGACCTTGAATTGCAGTTTAAATCCATTGCCGCACAGCGCGGTATTCGTTTTAGCGTACATGATGCGCAATTCTGGATAGATACCGACCCACAATGGATTCGCCGTATTATTCAGAACTTTGTCAGTAATGCCCTACGCTATACCGCCAAAGGCAAAGTGGTGGTGGGTGTACTCCGCTCCACGGACAAGCCACGCCATATTCGAATTGGAGTGTGGGATACAGGACCCGGGATTGCAGAAGAACAACGAATCAAACTATTCCAAGAGTTTGAGCGCTGTGGCCATACCTCACCGTGGGGTGAGCAAGGGCTTGGCTTGGGTTTGGCCATCGTACAACGGATGACCAGCCTGCTCGACTACCCAGTGCATGTCTATTCAGAGTATGGCAAAGGTTCATGCTTTATGATTGAAGTACCAATCATTGACCCACCAAAAGTCGTGGCAGCGCCTGTACAAGCGGTTCCACTCAAAACCAAAGCCTATAAGATTTTGTGTTTGGACAATGACGAAACCATTTTAGAAGGGATGTCGACTTTACTGACCAAATGGGGCTATCAAGTGTTTAAGGCAACCGAGCCTGAGCAAGCTTTTGAGATGATTCAACAAGAAAACATTCAGGTCTGGTTGGTCGATCAGCACTTAAATCATGACAAAATTGGTTTGGACTTTATTTTGGCCAATCGCCAAGAAAATGTCCCCGTCGCTTTGATTACCGCAGACTCAGATCCTGAACTGCCACAACGGGTCAAAGATATGAATATCGTGCTGTTGAAAAAACCATTAAAACCTGCTTCTTTACGAGCATGGTTATCGGGTTTAAAAATTTCAAATCCTGAATAAATTCACTACATTTGCTCACAAAACCCAAGTCATCTGACTTGGGTTTTGTCTTTTTTAGGCCCTGTATATACGGCAAACTGACTAAAGTTTTAACGGTTTCGACCAAAGTGCTCATTTCCAGCTCTTTGAAGCCCAATAATATTGACTAAAAATTACACATCCATTTTTACTATGGCAAAATACACCACTTACATTAGTGAACACTTGTATACTTAGTTACAATTTTTCAAGTATTTGTTTTATTTAAACTAAATATGCATAAAAACACAAACTACGACTTTAGTCGTATTCATCTCCACAGGGGATTGGCAGATAACTAGGACTAAGAAAAGATCAGTTTTTCTACCTATATACCTCTTCCTTCGCTGAAGAAACTGATCATCCTTCTCTTGGAGTTTTATGATGAACATTTCTAAAGCAATGCCACATGGCTCAGATCAATCACAACAATTTTTGCGCCAGTATAGTGCCAATGCCTTTTTACCCAGTATTGACTGGGTCGAACTCTTTAAACAAAGTAGACTCAACGAGACTCATGTTCAGGCCTTAGATACGCTGTATCACACCGCTATTCCCCTCGCATTACAAGTATTTGATCAACTCGACTTTGATGTGTTTCGCCCCGCGGCTTACCAACCGCAAGGTTTAGGTCTATTTGAAAAACTTCAGCAACAAGAAGACCCGTTCTTGCTGGCATTGGAAGCCGAATCCAGCGGACTCAGTGAAGATGTGCGCCATCAAATTTGGAGCATGCTCCTTCGCGGCGGTGCAGTTTTGGTGTTTAAAGCATGGCTCGGTAAAGTCAAAACCGATCAGGATCAACTCGACACCACCCAGTTTGACCAATTGTCGGATCTGCTCTTTATTAAAACACCACCGCAAGTCTTGGCGGATCGCTTAAGTATTGATGCGCAAGGAACACAAGACCATATTTTCCTCATGTATGACAACGAAATCTACTTAGACCGTTTCAACAGCTTGGAAACGGCGGCTTTATTTGTCGATCTTGGCGTGTATGATGCGGCCTTTTTAAGTCTGCGTGATGACCGTGTTGCCGCTTATTTGAAACAACAGGGCTATGTCTCTGAAGAGCAAATTGATGACTTACAATGTGCTTTAAATCCTTTATTTTGTACCGATGTCACCAGCAAACAAAACTGCTTGGCTTAAACTCAAAACCGAAAAAAAGCGCTGATGATTCAGCGCTTTTTTTAATTCAATAGACTACGTTACATTCGTTTTTCTTCAATATTTAAAGCATTGATCGCGAGTACAGCTTGAGTTCGGTTTTGTACCCCGAGCTTACGGAAAATCGCAGTCACGTGTGCTTTAATTGTCGCTTCTGAAACATCAAGTTCATAGGCAATCTGCTTGTTCAGCAAACCTTCTGCCACCATCATCAATACACGGAACTGCTGCGGCGTTAAGGATTGAATCCGCTCAGCCAGTGCAGTTTCATCGGCAGCACGTGGATCAAAGTTCATGTTAGCAGGTAAATTTGGCGGCAACCAAATTTCACCATCTAAGACTTCGCGAATTGCTTCACCAATATGACTTGGATGTGCCGACTTTGGAATATACCCCATCGCACCATGCGCAATTGAACGCTGAATGATCGACGTCTCTTCATGCGCTGAAACCACGATAATCGGTAATGATGGATACTGGGCACGAACGTGTACCAATGCAGAAAAACCCGAAGCACCTGGTAAGTTTAAGTCCAATAGCACCAAATCAGGTTCAGGACCTTTTTCAAGGCGTTCATAAAACTCGTTTACTGCGGCTGTTTCATGAATTTGAGCTTGCGGTAAGCTATAACGAACAGCTTGGATTAACGCATGGCGAAACAGAGGATGATCATCAACGATTAATATATTCATAAGCAACGAGAGATTTCGAGTGCACTAGTCTTGACTATTCTAACCATACAAGTGCCGATAAGGATATGCAAAGTCTAACTTTTTTTCACTTTATCACGCTTTAGGCAGGGAAATAGCCTCAATTCCAAGTCAATCTTGAAATATAAATAACTAATCACATTTTGATATAAAATTTATCAGCACATCGAAAAAGGTTATTTAATTTAAATATATACATAAAATACAACGATTTAATAAAAAATTAAGCAGCCTTTTTCAACCTCAACAGATATATCTTAAAATCAGATAACTTAACGCTATTTCTTTATTTTACAGCCTTCGTTCAGATATTAGATAAATAAGCCCATTCCGAGATACAACACTTTAGGGCTTTCCTTATGTCTACTTTACTGCAAAAACCACTCAATATTGTCGCTGTGTCAGGTGGTTTAAATACCCCGTCTAAAACTGAGGCTTTGGTACAAGAAATTTTAAATGAACTGGGCGATGCAACCCCAATCAATGTACATTTCATTAAATTCAGCGAAATTGGCCATTTACTCGGTGGCGCGATTTACCGCAACCAACTGCCACAACGTGTGCAAGATGACTTAGCCGCGGTCGAAGCTGCCGATGCTTTGATTGTTGGAACACCAGTTTACCGTGCTTCATTTACTGGTTTATTCAAACACTTTTTCGACTTTGTTGAGCAAACGGCGCTAGTGGATGTACCGGTACTGCTTGCAGCTTCAGGTGGCAGTGAACGCCATGCACTGGTACTGGAACACCAACTCCGCCCGTTATTTAGTTTCTTCCAAGCGCAAACTTTACCTATTGGGGTCTATGCCACAGACAAAGACTTTACCCCAGCGTATACCATCCACAGTGAATTATTACGAGATCGCATTACTCTTGCCGTAGCTCGTGCTTTACCCATCTTAGAATGGGCACCTGCCAAAGGTCAGCGTGCAGAAGTGGTGAAAGAAAAGACCCAACTTGCAAATCAGAACTTGGGTATCAACACGCAAATCGAACAAGACGATGTGCTACCTTCAGCGGCGGTTCCGAATTTAGATGCGGCCGAGTCTCGCTTGCATCATAAAAAAGCCAAACCACAGGTCGCTTAACGCAAAAAAGCATTGAGAGGGTTTTCACATGTCACAACAGAATAAAAAGATTACGTTTGCTTATTGGGTTCCCAATGTCAGCGGTGGCTTAGTGGTGAGTAATATTGAGCAACGTACGGATTGGAGTTATGACTATAACGTCCGTTTAGCGCAGGCTGCGGAAAAGAATGGATTTGATTATGCTCTGACTCAGATTCGTTTTACTGCAGGTTATAACGCAGAAAACCAACATGAATCGGTCAGTTTTAGTCACGGTATTTTAGCCAAAACCAGCAAACTCAAAGTCATTGCAGCTATTTTACCTGGCCCGTGGAAACCCGTGCTTGCCGCAAAACAGCTTGCAACCATCGACCACTTAACCCAAGGACGTATTGCGATTAATGTGGTTAGTGGTTGGTTTCGCGGCGAATTTGATGCCATTGGTGAACCATGGCCTGAACATGACCAACGCTATGCCCGCTCGGAAGAGTTTATTCGTACATTAAAAGGCGTTTGGACCCAAGACAACTATAGTTTCAATGGAAAATACTACCAGTTCAAAGACTACACCTTGTCACCCAAACCTGTGCAAAAGCCGCATATTGAAATTTTCCAAGGCGGCAGTTCACGCGCTGCACGGGATATGGCTGCACGGGTTTCAGACTGGTATTTCACCAATGGCAATACCCCTGAGGAGCTCAAAAAACAGATTGATGATATTCGTGCAAAAGCCCAACAAAATGGTCATCAGGTCAAAATTGGGGTCAATGCTTTTATCATTGCTAGAGATACAGAGGAAGAAGCGAAAACGGTTCTGCAAGAAATTATTGATAAAGCCAATATTCAAGCGGTACATGCCTTTGGCGTTGCCACCCGTGAAGCGGGTGCAGCAACACTTGAAGGTGAAGGCAATTGGGCCGAATCGACCTTTGAAGATTTGGTTCAATACAATGATGGCTTTAAAACCAATTTGATTGGCACACCACGCCAAATTGCCGAACGTATTGTGGAATTAAAAGCCGTTGGTGTGGATTTAATCCTTTCAGGTTTTTTACATTTTATCGAAGAGGTTGAATACTTCGGTGCCAAAGTGTTGCCATTGGTTCGTGAGTTGGAAGCTCAGCAGCAATCCGTTGAGACTGCCAAATCTGCTTAGCTCGGTAAGCAGCAGACACGAGCTAAAAAATAATAATGATAGGTGACTCTATTCTTCCCTCAAGGCTCGGCTTGAGGGTTTTTTTATTGGTGTATAATCCACACAAAGTAAAAAATAACCACTTGATATGAACTACAGCCAACTCTCTAAATTCATTAATCTCTCTTTGGCCTTTTTATGGGGCTATCAAGGTCTAATTCCTAAAATCCTTTTTATCAATCCCGATGAGATTGCCATTTGGCAAACTTTTGGGCTTTCCTACACACAGGCCCAACTAGCAGGTCAGGGCTCAGGTGTGCTTGAGTGTGTTTTTGCTTTATTGTTCCTCTTTAATTCCAGTAAATATCTGCATTACCTCAGTATCTTTAGCTTAGTGTTTTTCTTTGCACTGGTCGCTTTTCTGATCCCAGACAGTCTCATTCGTGCTTTTAATCCTGTGGTCATGAACCTTGCAATGATCAGTCTATCCATTTGTTATTGCATGCTTCACAACCAAGAAGCGACTTCCTTTAGTTCACAAAGTAAAGGCTCAATATGAATTCAAAATCAGGTTGCATCGTCATTACAGGCAGTTCTAAAGGTATCGGCTTGGGTTTAGCTCAAGCCTTCTTAGAACAACAACAAGCCGTTGTGATTTCTGGTCGAAATAGCACAGATTTGCAGCGCACCCTGCAACAGCTACAGCATCGCTTTCCCGCTGCGCTGATTCATGCCGTCACTTGTGATGTCACGCAGATCCATGAAGTACAAACGCTTTGGGATGAAGCCATTCAACAATTTGGTGCTGTTCAGATTTGGATTAATAATGCAGGCAGTTGTACAGCGATACTAGACTTTAAAGATCTCGCAGCAGCAGACATACAGACTGTGGTTCAAACCAATATTCTCGGCAGTATGTTCGGCTCACAAGTGGCCTTAAACGGCATGGTGGCACAAGGCTATGGTCAAATTTTCAATATGGAAGGTTGGGGTACTCGAGGCGAATGGAGTGCAGGCATGACTACCTATGCCACCACCAAACGTGCCGTAGGGTACTTTAGTCAAGCCCTGTTTAAAGAAACCAAACAGACCAATATTCAAGTCGGTACGCTCAGTCCCGGAATGGTGGCAACCGACCTACTGGTATCCTCATGGCAAAATGGCAATGTTCAGCACTGGAACAAAATGAAACGGCTTTTTTTGTTTATTATCGATCCTCCCGAAGTAGTCTGTCGCTATTTGGCCCAACGGATTTTAGAGAATAAACGTCGCCATAGTCGCATCGTATGGATGACGCCCTTACGTCTGTTGCTCCGATTTTTGCGGCCCTATTATTGGCGTCGAAATCCAATCAAAGATACAGCTTTAGCGCATCTCAACTCAAAATAATGCCACATCAAGTTGTAGATCATTTACATTAAACATAACCCCCGAATTAGGAAGACTTCTGATGTACACAGGTATCGTACAAGGCTTAGAAAAAATTCTAGATGTCCGTCAAGGCGACGGTTTTAGCACCCTTGTGGTTTCAAATACACACAACTTTTTTCACGATGTCTTCATCGGTGCAAGTGTAGCCATCAATGGCACCTGCTTAACTGCAACGCGCATCGATCTGACCGCCAATCAAGTCCATTTTGATGTTTCGGATTTGACTCGACGCCTGACCACTTTAGGCACTTTACAGGCAGGTGATGAGGTGAATATCGAACGTTCAGCCAAAGTTGGGATGGAAAATGGGGGACACAACTTATATGGACATATCGAAGGAACAGCCACGGTAAAGCAGCTGAGCCGTCACGGCGAGACTTTGCATGTGGATCTCCATATTCCCGAGGGCAATATCAAATACTTTTTCTTAAAAGGTTTTATTGGTCTGAATGGTTGTAGCCTCACCGTCAACCGTGTTGATCGTAGCAGCCATGAAATTTCAGTTGATTTGATTCCTGAAACCTTGCGTCTAACCACGTGGGCATCGGTACAAGTCGGCGATGCGGTCAATTATGAAATTGATCAGATGACACGGACGATGGTGGATACCTTAGAAAGCATCCATCAGCGATAAGCTAGATTTATTTTTGACATTATTGCTGTACAAAAACGCCTGAATCAGGCGTTTTTGTGTATTTTAAAAAATATTAATTATCAATCAGCTTACCAATGCACATACGCCCTTTCGATCCTTCAGAGCTCAAATCTCTAAGGGCTGAGCTTCATATTTCACATCAATAATCGCTGCCAAAACTACGACTAAAGTCGTATAAAATTTCCGCACAGGAATGATTGTTCAAAATTTACATGTTGCATGCAACATGCTACCATCGGTTTTAGATCCAGTTGAGATAGTCATTGGTACTGTAATCTGACCAGTTTTCACGTTTTTCCGATTCTTGGTTTATCAGTAGCGTTGCGGTATTTATTATGTGAGCTTTCATCAAGTTAGCGGCTTGTTGAGCATCTCCACTCACAAATGCATGATGTAACTTTAAATGGTCATCAAAGGTCTGTATACAATTTCGCGAATGCGGAATGGTTGCAGAACCCGCGATTAACACTTGATTACGGGTATTGCTAATAATATCAATCGCTTTCTGATTGCCCACAATTTGTAACAACGCTAAATGGTAATCCCGGTCAGCTTTTAGAGTCCCTGTAATGTCATTTGAGGCTGCCTTCAGTTTGAACTCCTCAAAAATAGCATTCAAATGTTCAATATCTTGCTCTGTTCTGACCTTAGTTGCACGGTAGACCAGAGGAACCTCCAGCATCAATCGGATTTGAAAGGATTCAATCATTGTGGTGAATGTTGTCGGAATAATACGTATCCCTTTATTTTTCTCAATTTTCACAATACCAATCTTTTCAAGCATTTGTGCTGCTTCACGCACAGGTGTGCGTGAAATGCCGCCAAGCATCTGACCCAATTCTGTTGCTGAGTACAAGACATTGAACTGTAAGTGATTATTGATAATTGCATCCTGCAAAATTTCAAAAGCTTCTTCAGTTAATGTTTTTGGTTTTTGGATCAGTTTCATGAGGTTTTACAAAGGGAATCAATATGCTGAATAAACATTATGCCATCATCGGGGGGGGAATCAATGGATTGGCTGTTGCCCGCCAACTTCTGTTGGACTATCCAGATGCCCGTGTCACGGTATTTGAAAAAGAAACTGATGTTGCAATGCATCAATCTAGCCATAATTCAGGTGTAGTACATGCTGGACTATATTATGAACCAGGGGGCTTAAAAGCCCGCTTATGCCGTCGTGGTGCGACACTGGTTCAACAATACTGTACTGAAAACCAAATTCCCTATGATGAATGTGGCAAGGTCGTGGTGGCACTCACTAAAGATGAAGAAGGTCGTCTCGATGCAATCTACAAAAAATCGATGGCCAACCAAGTTCCTGATGTCCGTATTCTGCAAGCTGGCGAAATTCAAGACGTGGAGCCGAATTGTATTGGAACCAAAGCCCTCTATTCCCCACGTACCGCAATTGTCAGCTACGGTGCAATTGCGAAAAAAATTGCAGAAGAAATTAAACAGAAAAATGGCACATTGGTATTGGGTCGAAAAGTCATTAATTTGACGGAAAAAAATAATAAAGTCAGTGTACATTTTGACGATCATGAGGTCTATCCAACCCAGTTTGACTACGTCGTAACCTGTGCAGGTTTACAGTCTGACCGACTTGCGAGCAATTCAGGCGATATTGCCACGCCAAAAATTGTCCCATTCTTTGGTCAATACTATGTGATTGATGAACAATTCAAAAATCATGTCAAAGGTCTGATTTATCCTGTACCCGATCCTAAATATCCATTTTTAGGGGTACATTTCACCAAACGAATTGATGGTCAGATGACCATTGGACCAAATGCGTTTATTTCGTTTGGCCGTGAAAACTATACCGGTAATAAATTTAACCTCACCGATATTTACGACTTCCTCACTTACAAAGGTTTTTGGAAATTCTCCTCTAAAAACATGCCCGCAGCGGTACGAGAGCTGAGAACGGTGCTCAGCCAAACCAATTTTGTCGCAGAAGCAGCCAAATATGTGCCATCTCTTGCTGACGTCTCTGTTGAACCTGCAACACGTGGCATTCGAGCTCAAGCTATGGAAGCTGATGGCTCATTGGTCGATGACTTTGTCATTCGCAAACAAGGCAATATCACCCATATTCGTAATGCCCCGTCTCCGGGCGCGACCTCATCTTTAGCGATTGCCGAATATATTGTGCGCGAAGTCATGTCTCACCACTAATAAAAAACTGACTCTCATAAAGGAATATCAAATGAGCAATACTCATGAAACAGAATTAGAAAAAAAGAAGCGACTCAAAAAAGTAGCAACTGCAACCATTGTTGGCTCCATGTTAGAGTGGTATGACTTCTATCTGTATGCCACCATGGCCTCGATTGTCTTTGCTAAAGTGTTTTTTGACACTTCAGACCCAGGCAGTGCCAGTTTGAAAGCCTTTGCGACTTTTGCGATTGGCTTTATCGCACGCCCTCTAGGGGGGCTGTTCTTTGGTTATTTTGGTGACAAATATGGCCGTAAAAAGATGCTGTTTGTCACCTTCTTATTGATGGGACTGTGCACTACAGCTATTGGCCTTATTCCAACCTATGAATCTATCGGCATCTGGGCAGCAGTACTGTTGGTGACTTTCCGTATTATTCAAGGTCTAGGTGCTGGGGCTGAATTTGCAGGAGCTGCGATTACCTCGTATGAACATGCCTCTGAAGATAAACGCGGTAGTCAAGGTGCATGGCCTGCTCTGGGTTTAAACTTAGGTCTCCTGCTCTCTTCACTTACAGTCTTTTTATTAACCTTAAATGGTGATGAATTCTTAATTAATGGTGGCTGGCGTATTCCGTTTATTCTCAGTTTCGTGCTTGTAATTATTGGTTTGTGGGTCCGTAAGAGTTTGCCTGAAACTCCTGATTATGCTGAAGCACACGTCGAAAAATCGACTGAAAACCCATTTAAACAGATCCTAAAAACCAATATGAAAGGTCTAAGCGTAGTGTTTCTGATTGCAATTGGCTATAACGCCTTGAGTTATATCTTTAAAACCTTCTCTTTGGCTTATTTAACTCAATTCCAAGGTGTTACGGCACATGTCACTTCATTATCCGTGACCATTGCAAGTTTGGTTGCCATCTTCACTGTACCATTCTTCGGTTGGTTGTGTGACAAATGGAACAGTAGAAATGTTCTGATCTTAGGTGGTTTTCTCTCAATCCTGTTTGCCTATCCATTTATGAAATTACTGGAAACAGGCAACAATACTTCAATCTACATCGCTTTAGCGATTGGGACAGGCATTCTTGCTCCAATGATGTTCGCACCACAGGGATCTTTCCTCAGTCGTCAGTTTGCCGTGGAGAACCGTTCTACTGGAGTGAGTACAGGCCGCGAAATTGGAACTGCAATTGCAGGGGGCTTAGCACCTTTAGGTGCTTTGTCATTGGTAGCAGCTTCACCAACCAATTCGACGACAGGTGTGATTCTAATTTTAGCGTTAGCAGGTTTATTTGTGGTCTTAACTGCCCTTTGCGATCAAGGCTATAAATTCTCCAAACATAAAAACTAAGCACTTGAACAACTCTTCGTTCACAAAGACAAAGCCCATGTCTAAAATTTAAGACATGGGCTTTTTGGCTTCAGCCAACATTTATCCGTTTGGATATACTTCTTTAATCAACACTTCGACCACTTGCGGTTCAGCCAGCGTCGATGTATCGCCCAAACTATCTAACTCGTTCGCCGCAATTTTTCTTAAAATACGGCGCATGATTTTGCCTGAACGTGTTTTAGGTAAAGACGGTGCCCAATGTAAGGCATCTGGTGTTGCCACAGGACCCAACACCTTTCGTACCCATTGAATCAGCTCTGCACGGAGTTCTTCCGTTTGTGCAGTGCCCGCTTGTAAAGTAACAAAGGAACAAATTCCCTGCCCTTTGATCTCATGTGGCATTCCTACTACGGCAGCCTCAGCAACTGCCTCATGTGCCACCAAAGCACTTTCCACTTCGGCCGTGCCTAAGCGGTGCCCTGACACATTCAGCACATCATCCACTCGACCTGTGATCCAATAATAACCATCTTTATCACGGCGTGCGCCATCGCCCGTGAAATACGTTCCCGGATAAGTTGCAAAATACGCTTCGATAAACCGCTCAGGATCCCCCCAAATGGTTCGCATTTGTCCCGGCCATGAGTCCTTAATCACCAGATTGCCTTCGGCCTCTCCGTCTAACTCGTTGCCTTCAGCATCGACCAAAGCGGGTTGAATCCCAAATAAAGGACGCGTTGCAGACCCCGGTTTAAGTGGCGTCGCACCTGGAAGTGGAGAAATCAAAATCCCACCTGTTTCCGTTTGCCACCAAGTATCCACCACTGGGCAACGGCTTTCTCCCACTACCGTGTAGTACCAATTCCATGCTTCAGGGTTGATCGGCTCTCCGACGGAACCAATTAAACGCAAACTGCTACGGTCACTCTCACGGACAAAGGCATCCCCTTCACGCATCATGGCGCGGATCGCTGTCGGTGCCGTATATAAAATCGTCACATTGTGTTTATCAACAATATGCCCAGTTCGCGCCCAACTTGGATACTGGGGAATCCCTTCAAACATCACCGTTGTCGTTCCATTCGACAAGGGTCCATACAGCACATAAGAATGTCCCGTAATCCAGCCCACATCGGCGGTACACCAAAACACATCATCTTGTTTTAAGTCGAATACTTCACGGAAGGTACTATTCACATAAGTTAAATAGCCCCCTGTGGTATGCAGCACCCCTTTGGGCTTACCGGTTGAACCTGAGGTATATAAAATAAATAGGGGATCTTCGGCATTCATCGGTTCAGCTGGGCAAATCTCGTTGACGGTCATGATCTCCATGTGATACCACAAGTCACGCCCTTCTTTCAGCGTGATTGGATTGCCTGTCCGGTGTACCACAATCACGTTTTGTACCGAGTCTGTCCCAGGTAGATTCAATGCTGCGTCTACATTTTCTTTCAGTGGAATGGGTTTCCCTCCGCGCATCCCAGAGTCTGCAGTAATCACAATTTTGGCTTGACTGTCATCAATCCGGCTTGCCAATGAGTCAGGTGAAAAGCCACCAAACACCACACAATGCACAGCACCGATTCGGGCACAGGCCAACATCGAAATGGCTGCTTCTGAAATCATTGGCATATACAGCACCACACGATCGCCTTTCACCACACCATGTTTTTTCAGGACATTGGCAAAACGACATACTTCGTCATACAGTTCAGCAAAGGAAATGATTTTATGGCGTGAGGGATGGTCACCTTCCCAAATAATGGCAGGTTTATACGGATGCTCTTTTAAGTGGCGATCAAGGCAATTGGCACTTAGGTTTAACTGACCATCTGCAAACCATTCAATTTTAAAATTATCTTTGTCATAACTGGTATTTTTAACTTGGCTAAAAGGCTTGATCCAATCGAGCTTCAAAGCTTGTTCAGCCCAATATTCGTCAGGTTGTTCTATCGATTTTTGATAGCGTTCAAAATATTCTTGTTCATTGGTGCGCGCAGTTTTTTCAAATTCAGCAGGTACAGGATAGACTTCTTTCATATCATACTTCCTTATATTCTGACTCTCATCGCGAGAGTTCATGCCACAGTTATTGGTTTATTATTGGACTGTATAACCACAGTATGACGATTGTTTTTTAAACAGATCAACACGGCTTTGGTCGTATATTATTTCTACAATTTAAAACACATTTTATAGTGATCTTTCAATGAGATCCTGTGTTTAATCCGTAACATGAACAAAGCTGAACTCCGTAAAGTCACTCCAGCTACACTTTTTCAAGCATATTGTTACACTTCAGTCGGTGCTGTTTCATACTTAGGAGCATGACTCAGCGCCTTCATTCCAAAACTCAAGCATTTAAAAAACAGAGAGATAAGTTTTAATCCGTCTATCAATCACCCAGAATGCGATAATTTCATACGCTTTTCTCTATTAAATACACACAATTTTCAGGCAAAATATGCCAAATTTTCAGCGATTGGAGCACCAGTGTCAGAACAAACCAATACCTTGAGCGAGGTTGCTCAAGGTACGTCAGAGATGCTACATGACGCGACAGCAAAAACCACGCAAAGTGTAATTGCACATACAGCAAAATATAATGATGCCTATTCCACCATCGACAAATTTGTCGATAGTTTTTGGGAGCGTATGCCTTATTTTTGTATTGCGCTAATTACCTTCGTCATTTTTTATTTGCTCTCCAAACTGTTTAAGCTTTTTGTTCGTAAAGCACTGTCTGATCGTTCTTATACCAAGCAAAACCTTGTCCTTGTCCTGAACCGTGTTGGCAGTTCGGCCATCGTCTTTATTGGCTTCCTGATTGCCATGGTGATTGCTATTCCGGGTTTCACCCCTGGTCAGCTGATGAGTGCTTTAGGGATTGGCTCGGTTGCCATTGGTTTTGCATTTAAAGATATCTTCCAAAACCTACTTTCAGGAATCCTGATTTTACTGGGTGAACCGTTTAAGATTGGCGACGACATTATTGTCTCGGGTATGGAAGGCAACGTTGAAGATATTCAAATTCGTGCCACTTACTTACGTGCGCCAGATGGTCGCCGTATCGTGATTCCGAATGCGACTGTGTATACCAGTGCGGTCACTGTCAACACCGCCTATCCACGTCGTCGCTGCGAGTTCTTGGTCGGTATTGGTTATGAAGATGACATCAAAAAAGCCAAAGATATTATTTTAGGTATTTTAGACCGAGATACGACCATTTTAAGTCAACCCGGTTTTAGCGTGAACGTCGCGGCACTTGCAGATTTTTCAGTGAATCTTAAAGTTCAATGGTGGGTCAACACTACTGAAACCACGGTATCTGGCTCGATCAGTTCGGTACAAGAATATGTGGTTCAGGCCTTTGCTGAGCAAGGAATTTCTATTCCTTACCCAGTCCAAGAAGTTCGCGTCGCAAAAAATGACAGCTACCCGACAGAAACTTCAGCCGCTAAATAAGCGCCCTAAGACATAAGGGATCACAGTTTCGGTCCGAATAATACGGTTGCCTAAGCTCATCGCTTGGCAGCCATTTTTTACAAGTAGTTCAACTTCGTAAGGGATAAACCCACCTTCCGGCCCGATCACAATCGTACACGGATGCTGAATTGCAAAAGGCATTTTGGCATCACTATAGGGATGTGCCACATAGGCAGGACAATCAGCTGAAATCAGACTTGGCAATTGATCTTCAACAAAAGGCTTAAAGCGTTTATAAATTTCAATTTTTGGTGCAATCGTATCGCCTGCCTGCTCTAGCCCCAAAGTCATATACTGATCCAACTGTTGTAAAAATGGGGTTTGCCAATAACTTTTATCGACCCGATAGCTGTGCAGCAAAATGATTTTCTCAACCCCTAATGTCACCGCATCCATAATCAAACGACGTAGAACTTTAGGACGTGGCATCGCCACAATTAACGTCACTGGTAGTTTGGCAGGTACAGGTTCTTCATATAAGGGTTTTAAGCGTACAGCTGTTTCGGAAACATCAACCACTTGCGTAAGATAACGCTTCCCGTTTTGTATCCCTACTTTTAACGTATCACCAGCTTTCAGCTCTAAATGACGATGCAAATGTTCAAGCTGACGCTTAGCACTAATGGACCAGCCCTCAGATTCAGTTTGGCGCGGGTCTAAGAGAACGATATTCATAATTTAAGAAAGCTACTTTAAACTTTAAGAACCCATGATATTTAACAGCTTACTCATTCATAGCCGCAAATCACAATATAAATTTAAAGCCATTGTGTAGGCATCAGCCTACTTTTGAAAGAGCAAAAGTAGGCAAAACTCTTTGTTAGGCTGATGGTACATCCCTATACCACAGCCTAATGATGGCATCGCTACCACTTCACCGTTCCTATTTATTGTGAATAGTCTATAAATAAGCATCAATCACTTGAATATGCTTTGCTAGAGAGCCGGTATTTAACTGCATAATCTTTTGTGCCGCTTGATTCAGTGTATTCGCATGCTCCGCATCATCTAACAATGTCATCAACACCGCGGCAGCTTGTTCAGCATCCTCAACAACTTTCACCGCATCGGCTTGTACAAATTCATCGACAATGGTTTGGAAATTAAAATAGTTTTTGCCCAAAACCGTCGGCACATGTAACGCAATCGGCTCTAAAATATTATGCCCACCACCCGGTTCATTCAGTGAGCCTCCGACAAAACAGGCATTCGATAAGGCATACCACAACCACATCTCCCCCATCGAATCGGCTAAATAGACTTGGGTTTCCGCCTCTATTCTTTGTCCTAAACTTCTGCGAGTAGTACTTAAATTTAAACTTTGCGTGATGTTAAAGACCCCATCAAAACGCTCTGGATGACGCGGTACCACAATACACAACAGTTCAGGCTGTGCATCCAAATATGGCTTAAACGCACTTAATAGTTTTTGTTCTTCGGGTGCATGGGTACTGGCAATAGTGATGATCTTACGCCCAGCGAGCGACCATTCTTGCTTAAGCTGAGCTGCCTGTTTGACAAAAGATTCTGGCGCATGAATATCAAACTTAATACTCCCAACCACCTGTGTTACCGATGGCGCTGCACCGAGCTGAATAAAGCGTTCTGCAGTTGCCTGATCTTGTGCCAAGAGCTGATCTAGCCCGTGTAACATCGGCTGCGTCAGGCTAGATACTTTGGCATAGCCTTTGGCTGATTTTTCAGAAAGACGTGCATTAATCAAGATACATGGCACCTGACTCTGCCCTGCTTGGGCAATTAAATTCGGCCACAGTTCCGTTTCAACCAAAGCCAAGAGTTTGGGCTGATACAATGCAAAAAACTGACGAACTAAAGGCTTTTGATCTGCAGGTAAATATACAGCTTGGAACAGGTCTAAATAAGGTGCTTTTAAAAATAGTGATTTGGCCCGCGCCTGACCTGTTTTGGTGGTATTGGTCACCAAGACTGGATGACCTGCTTTTAAATAATGCTCGATTAAAGGCTGCGCTGCATTGGTTTCACCCACCGACACCACATGGAACCAAATCGCTTGGCGATTTTTAACCGGTTGAAAAGGCCCGAAACGTTCGAGACATTCTTGTTGAAATTGTTCTGTACTCTCTGCACGTTTTTTTATTTTAGACTTATACAGCGGTTTGATCAGCGCAAGTGCTGCGTTATACCAAAAAGGAGTAGCCAAATACGTGCTCCAAAAATCAATGCAAAAATAAAACAGCGCAACTCATATTATCCCATGAATTGCGCTGTTATCTTGTCGCGAATTTAACGGAAAAGCAATTTAAACCGCAGCTGTTTCCATTTCAGCTAAAGTCGGATAGTCCACATAGCCGGCCGCGACATCCGTTCCAATCATATTTTCTAGTTTCAGTTCATTCAGTGGCGCATCTTGGATTAGACGCTCATACAGATCTGGATTGGCAATATAATCCTTACCCCAAGACACTGCATCCGCTTGACCCGATGCTAACAGATCAATCGCATCTTCACGGCTTAAACGCATATTAGCAATCAATGGTACACCACCCGAACGTTGTTTCAGGTAATTACTGATACTGTCGTCTGCCAGATATTCACGGGTAAAAAAGAATGCAATCTGACGCTCACCCAGTTGCTCCAGTGCATAGCCAAAGGTTTCACGTGGATCATTATCGCCCATGTCATGCTCATCACCACGTGGAGCTAAATGCACCCCAACACGACCTGCACCCCAAACTTCGATTAGCACATCCACCACTTCAAGCAACAAACGCGCGCGGTTTTCTACGCTGCCACCATATTGGTCTTCACGTACATTGGTTGAACTTTGTAGGAACTGGTCAATCAAATAACCATTGGCCGCATGCAGTTCCACACCATCAAAGCCTGCGGCTTTGGCATGAAGCGCTGCTTGTTTGTATTGTCCAACAATGCTCTGAATTTCGGCAATCTCTAATGCACGAGGCACCACATATTCACGTTTCGGACGCAATAAGCTAACATAACCTTTTTGTTGCACACGACTTGCTGAAACTGGGGTTTCACCATCCAATAAATCAGGGTGAGATACACGCCCAACATGCCACAACTGCGCCACAATTAAGCCCGCTTGGTCATGTACCGCTTGGGTGACCTGTTTCCAGCCTTCAACTTGAGCCTCATTAAATAGCCCTGGTGTATTCAAATAGCCATTGGCTTCTTCAGAAATCACGGTCGCTTCAGAAATGATCAAACCTGCACTTGCACGCTGTGCATAATACTCCGCCATCATGGCTGTTGGCACACGGTCTGCCGTTGCACGACTTCGTGTTAAAGGAGCCATAATGACACGGTTTTTTAAGTGTAGATCACCTAAAGTTAAAGGAGAATTCAGTTCAGCCATAGTCGCCTCGATCGCCACTTTTTTCAATTAAAGTGAACGTTGCAAATGTTCGATATATTGCTGAATCAACGCTTCATTGCGAGAAAAATAAGACCATTGCCCATATTTTTCCACTTGAATTAAACCGGCCTGCTGTAACACAGACAAATGGTTCGACATCGTCGATTGCGATACTTTTCCCAACCGTTCGATATGACCTGCACATACGCCGCGTCTAAAGTCACCACATTCGTCACTCGATAAAAATTGTTCCGGTTTTTTTAACCATTCCAAAATTTGGCGACGCGTTGGATTAGCCAAGGCTTTAAAAATTAAATCTATATCCATACTCAAGACACGTTTAATGGGCAGCAAAGCGTTGTCAGCTTGTTTTATTTAATATATCGCATTTTTTCGATTTTAATATCGATTTTTTTGGATATATTGTAAAATAACTGATAACACTTTGCTTTCATTCATCATTTAAATTACAAACCTTGCTTTAAGCTTGCTTCAATAAACTTATCAAGGTCACCATCTAGTACTGCACCTGTGTTGGAGTTTTCAACACCAGTACGTAAGTCTTTAATACGCGAATCATCCAATACATAAGAACGAATCTGACTACCCCAACCAATATCCGACTTCGAGTCTTCAAGTGCTTGAGCCGCTTCGTTACGTTTGCTCATTTCCAACTCATACAACTTCGCACGTAACTGTTTCCAAGCATGGTCACGGTTGGCATGCTGTGAACGTTGGTTCTGACACGCCACCACAATCCCTGTTGGCGCGTGGGTTAAACGTACCGCAGAGTCTGTTTTGTTAATGTGCTGACCACCTGCACCAGAAGCGCGGTAGGTATCGGTACGCACGTCAGATGGGTTGATATCAATTTCAATGTTGTCATCGACTTCTGGTGAGACAAACACAGCAGAGAATGACGTATGACGGCGGTTACCCGAGTCAAATGGCGATTTACGCACTAAGCGATGCACGCCCGATTCGGTACGCAACCAACCATAGGCATATTCACCTTCAACACGAATCGTTGCAGACTTAATCCCAGCCACGTCGCCGTCTGACTCTTCCATCAATTCAGCTTTAAAACCATGACGTTCAATCCAACGCATATACATACGCAGTAGCATTGAAGCCCAGTCTTGCGCTTCTGTCCCACCTGAACCGGCTTGTATTTCCACATAACATGGATTTGGGTCCATTGGGTTGCTGAACATACGGCGGAATTCAAGCTTCGCTAACTCTTCTTCTGCAGAAGTCAATTCAGCTTGGACATCAGCCAACAGACTTTCATCATCTGCTTCTACTGCCAAATCAAGCATCGCTTGCGCATCTTCAAGCTGCGTTGCCAAACCATCTAACACATTTAAGACGTTTTCAAGTTCGCCTTTTTCTTTGGCCATGGCTTGTGCACGGCTTTGATCATTCCAAATCGCTGGGTCTTCTAATTCACGGAGAACCTCTTCTAAACGCTCTTTTTTCAGATCGTAGTCAAAGATACCCCCGTAATGTGAGACCACGGTCGTTTAAGTCTTTTAATTGGTTTAGATACGGATTAATTTCCACGTGAATTACTCTCAATCAATATAAAGCGAAAAATAGCCGCTGATTATATCACAGTCGACGGCTGGGATTATTCATCTCAAATTCTACAAAATCACACCCTTCTTTCTAGAGCTTAAAATTGTTTAGTCTCCGAAAAAGCATTCACTTGATCCAAAATCAAGCTGCATATAAATGCGAACCATCCCATAAAATACACACCTGAGAAGTGTTCTCAACAGACAAACGGACTAAACATTTTGAGTTAAAATTGGTTAAAATAGCGTCAAAAATTATGAAATCCACAGAATCTACACAATTTTAATAAAACAAAACATTATAAATTTATAATTTATTATCAATCATTTAAATTTTAAAAATTACACGATGTAACCTTAGATACAGAGCATTAACTTTCCTTTGGTTGACGCTTTTTTATTTTGCCCTAGACTGAAGTTGTAACAAAAAATTAATGAAATACGGGTCCACTTACGAGGGGTACATACCATGAAAAAATTAGCAATTGCTTCAGCATTACTTTCAGCTCTAGCGATCACAGGTACTGCACATGCATACCAAGCAGAGGTGGGTGCTTCAGCTGGCCTAATTGATCCAGACAACGGTAGTTCAAGCGGCTCTTTTGGCGTAGATGGCACATACTATTTCAACCCAGTTCAAACACGTAACGCGCCACTTGCAGAAGCAGCATTCTTAGACCGTGCAAGTAACGTTAACGCAAAATATCAGTATGACGAAGTTGGTAATGATGAACGTCATCGTTATGGCGTAGGTGCTGAAGTTTACATTCCTAACTCAGATTTCTATGTGAGTGGTAATGTTGGTCGCGACGATATTAAATTTGACCGCGGTGGCGATTTTGATGAGACCGTTTATGGCGCTGAAGTCGGTTATTTACCAGCACCAGGTTTATTAATTGCTGCGGGTCTAAAAGGCTATGACAACGATTATGACGATGGTGTAGATCCTACTCTTCGCGCTAAATATGTCACTTCCCTAAGCAATGGTAAAGACATTAACTTAGAAGCAGGCGCAGGTTTTGGTGATTTAGACGAATATAATCTTGCAGCAGATTACTTCATCGATAAAACCTTAAGCCTAGGTTTAGACTACTACAGTAAAGACCGTGACTATGGTGATACTAACGAATTTGGTATCAATGCACGTAAATTCTTTACCCCGCAAGTCAGCCTTGAAGGCCGTGTTGGTTTTGGTGAAGTCGGCAACAACGACTACAACAAATTCGGTTTAGCTGCTAAATATCGTTTCTAAAACCAATTAAAAACCTTGAATACTCAAAGTCCATTTTCGAATGGGCTTTTTGCACTCTGATAAAGCATTGTTATAAATAAAGATTGACTCCCTGCTACTTTTTTGTACACTTCGTTACAACTGTCATAGAACAGTCATATTTTTATAACAAAGAGAGAACCTCTAAAATGCTTAAAAAAATTGCGCTGACTACAGCACTGATCGCAAGCTTTGGGACTGCACATGCTTACCAAGCGGAAATCGGCGGCACCATTGCTGTGGCGGATCCTGATCATGGGGACACTTCAATAGGTTTTGGCGTAGATGGCACGTACTACTTCAACCCTGTTCAAGTCAAAAACAGTCCACTGAATGAAGCTGCATTCTTAAATCGCTCAAGTAATCTCAACGGCGAAGTTTCATACATTGATTATGATTATTACGAAGTCACAGACTTTAATGTTGGACTTGAGTATTTTATTCCAAACTCTGATTTTTACCTGAACGGTAATATTGGGCAAACCAAACACGAAGCCGATGGTGTTGAAGACCTAGATACCACGATTTATTCTGCTGAAGTAGGTTATCTACCTGTTCCTGGCTTATTGGTTGCAGCTGGTTTATTTGGCTACGATAATGATAATGGCGATGATGTCGATCCAACTTTACGCGCCAAATATGTCACTCAAGTGGGTGCTTATGACATGAACTTTGAAGGTGGTGCAGTCTTTGGTGACATCGATTACTACAACCTTGATGCTGACTTATACTTAAATAAAACTTTTAGTGTGGGCCTCGGTTTCTCTGATACCGATGAAAAAGATGCTGAAATATTTACCATCCGTGCGAAAAAGTTCTTCACTCAACAAGTCAGTCTAGAAGGTTCTATTGACTTTGCTGATGAAGACAATGTGTTTGGCCTACGTGGTGCTTATCGCTTCTAATTGCAACTAAAATGTATTAAAAAAAACCGCTCTATTAGAGCGGTTTTTTAGTGTTGTTCTAAATGCAAAATGCGAAGTTGTACGCTGACATTGCCACGAAATTCATTTTTATCCAGCTCATAGACCAAACGAATTTGATGGTTCATCTCATTGAACTGGTATTTGTCTGCCGCATTAAAAGCAATGGCATCCACGACCTGTCCATTGTCTAAAGCAACACGTAATTTTAAATGCACTTCTTTCAGCCAGCGAAAATCTAAAATTTGAAAATTTCCCTCAAAAATAGGCGCTGGAAACTTTTGCCCCCATGGACTAATCTGCTGTAGAAGATCGACCGTTTCAACTTGAATATTCTGTGCAGCTAACTCACCATCGGTCCATAAAGTCGCAGTAAATAAACGTTCATCCTGAGCTGCCATCAGTACTTCAAAGGCCTGCTTGAACTCTTCAAAATGGACTTTTTGAATGGTTAAACCCGCTGCCGCAGCATGTCCCCCAAAGTGGCTAACCAAATGTGGATATTGCTCAGCAACACACTCAATGGCATCGCGGATATGCACTCCTTCAATCGAACGGGCAGAACCTTTGATATGTATCCCATCTTCATCTGAAGCAAACACAATACTCGGACGATGAAACTGTTCTTTTAAACGCCCTGCAACAATGCCAATCACCCCTTGATGCCAATGCGGCTCGAACATAATTAAAGCCGCAGGTAAGACCGTATCATCCAGTTGAATTTGATCCAAGGCTAGTAAGGCCTCTTGTTTCATCGTCGCTTCAACCTGACGACGTTCCACATTCAACTGATTCAGTTGTTCTGCCAATGGGTAGGCAGAGGCAAAGTCCTGTGCCAATAGACATTCAATGCCGATATCCATGGTTTCCATACGACCTGCCGCATTAATAAGTGGTCCCAGTACGAACCCCAAATCTTGCGCTTTTAAAGTTGTAGCCTCTCGACCTGCAATCTCCAGTAAAGCACTAATGCCGGGACGACATAAATGCTGTTGAATTCGCTTCAGCCCGACATCGACCAAGATGCGATTGTTATAGTCAAGACTGGCAACATCGGCATAGGTGCCTAATGCTACCAAATCCAAATACTGACTCATGACTGCCGAAGACTTATCTAGTTTTTTACGATAGGTCGATAAGTTAGCCAAAACATAAAAGGCCACGCCCACCCCAGCTAAGGCTTTACTTGGAAAATCACACCCCAACTGGTTCGGATTCACTACCGCTTGGGCACTGGGAGTCGGTTTGGTGGTCAAATGGTGATCGGTAATAATCACCTGCATGCCATGATCTTGCGCTTGTTTCACGCCATCATGACTGGAAATACCATTATCAACCGTAATCAATAAATCAGGTGTAAAGGTGGTAAATGCTAAATCCGCAATCGCAGGCGTTAAGCCATAACCATATTTAAAGCGGTCTGGAACCAGATACTCTACCTGCGCCCCCATTTCTCGCAAAGCCAAGATCATTAAAGCGGTGCTGGTTGCACCATCCGCATCATAATCCCCCACAATGACAATTTTGTGTTGCTGATCAATTGCAGCATCCATCAACTGAATCGCTTCATTTAAGCCTTTCAGACTAAGGGCCAGTAAATACTTGAGCTTTAACTCCAGCTCCTGCGTTGACGCCACCCCACGACGGGCTAAAATTTCTGCAATAAAGGCAGGAACGTCCTGAAATAATTCAGGGCGAGTAATGAAGGGTCTTTGCTTAATTTGAATGGCTGACATTTATGGCATTAAACGCTTCAGCATCCAAACATCTTGCTGTTTTTCATAACTTAAACGGTCATGTAAACGGTTCGGACGCCCTTGCCAAAACTCATAGTAGTCAGGCTCGAGACGGTAGCCACCCCAAAAGGGGGGTTTATTCAGTTCTGATTTAGCTTCAACTTGGCTCTGCAATTGCGCAAAACGTTGTTGCAAGACTTCACGGCTTTCAATCACACCACTTTGTGGTGTACTGATATGTGCCGCAATTTGGCTATCTCGTGGACGCTTATGATAGTAGTCGGTCGATTCTGCTTCAGAAATCTTGACCACTTTACCACCAATGCGGATCTGACGTTCCTGCTCTTGCCAATAAAACAGTAACTCTGCATACGGGTTTTCTGCCAGATCATTGCCTTTTTGGCTGTCATAATTGGTATAAAAATCATACCCTACTTCAGTTGCACCGCGCAGCAATACCGTTCGTACATGCGGACGACCCTGCGCACTTGCTGTCGCCAATGACATGGCATAGGGTTCGTGTAGTTGAGCTTCTAAAGCATGATTAAACCAAAGCAAGAACTGAGCATGTGGATTAGTTTCTACTCGATCTTCACGCAGCTCGCCTTTTTGATAACTTAAACGAAGCTCGCTGAGATCTTTAATTAAATCACTCATTTCTTCACTCCTTATTAAGCTGCATTCGCACGTACAGCATCAGCCAATGCATTCGCTAAAGTGCTGACTTCATCGAGATCATCCCCTTCCACCATGACACGAATCACAGGCTCAGTACCTGATTTACGAATCAACAAACGACCACGACCTTTAAGTTGTTGCTCGGCTTTATCAAATTCAGCCACTAAAGCAGGCACCGCATAAGGGTCAAACATCGCCTCTAAACGTACATTCACCAGCACATTCGGTAGAAGCTTAAAGTCAGCAACCAATTCATGCAGCGCTTTCTTCTGCTCGACCATCACGGTAAGGACTTGTAGAGCCGCAATAATGGCATCACCCGTGGTACTTTTATCCAAGGTTAAGATATGCCCTGATGGCTCACCGCCAATGACCCAACCTTTTTCTTCTAGACCTTGCAGGACATAACGATCACCCACTTTGGCACGTAATAACGCCACACCCGCTTTATCCAATGCCAACTCTAAAGCCATGTTTGACATCAAGGTACCCACTATTCCAGCAGGCTTTTTAGCGCTCTGTGTCGCCAAGATATATAAAATATGGTCGCCATCAATCAGCTTGCCATCTTTATCCACCAAAATAACCCGGTCTGCATCCCCATCAAAAGCGATGCCCAAATCAGCCTTATGCTTCACGACAAGTTGCTGCAAATGCTCAGGATGGGTCGAACCACATTGTTCATTGATATTTACACCGTTAGGCTCATTATGAATGGCAATGACTTTGGCGCCGAGCTCACGAAAGACTGATGGACCCACGTTATATGCTGCACCATTGGCACAATCCACCACAATCGTTAAATCATTCAAGTCATAGTGATAGGGAAATGTGGATTTACAAAATTCAATATAACGACCATTGGCATCTTTTACACGGACACTTTTACCTAAGTTGGCAATATCATCAATGATAATGTCTTTTTCAAGTTCTTGATTAATTTCTTCTTGAATAGCATCTGGTAGTTTCTTGCCTTCACTGGAAAAGAACTTGATCCCATTGTCAAAATAAGGATTATGCGATGCTGAAATCACAATGCCCAAACTTGCGTGTAAGGCACGGGTCAAATGTGCAATCGCTGGGGTTGGCAATGGGCCTAGTAAATGTACATAAACCCCTGCTGCATTTAAACCCGCTTGTAATGCTGACTCTAAAATATAACCCGATAAACGTGTGTCTTTACCGAGTACGACCAATGGTTTTGATTTTTTACTGTGGCGTTTTAAAACTTTCCCTGCTGCAAAGCCTAATTTAAGTGCAAATTCAGGGGTAATAGGGAGAACGCCAAACTTACCACGAATACCATCGGTACCAAAATAACTCATATTTTACTCACTTCTTAATGGTGATCTAAATCATCACTTTTTTACTGCCAACACTTTACACCAAAACGAAAAAGCCGTCATAAAAATGACGGCTTTTTACTTTGAACAATTGGTATAGCTGAATTAGCCAACGCGATAGTTCGGTGCTTCTTTGGTAATCGTAACGTCGTGAACATGTGACTCAGACATACCTGCCGAAGTGATTTTCACAAACTTCGCATTTTGACGAAGATCTTCAATCACAGATGAACCCGTATAACCCATAGAAGAACGTAAGCCGCCCATCATTTGGTGCACAATGTTGCCCATTGGACCTTTGTATGGCACACGACCTTCGATCCCTTCAGGAACAAGTTTTTCAGCGCCTGCTTTAGAGTCTTGGAAATAACGATCAGCAGAACCTGTTGCTCCTGCCATCGCGCCCAATGAACCCATACCACGATACGCTTTATAGTAACGACCTTGGAAGAATTCCACTTCACCTGGCGCTTCTTCAGTCCCAGCAAGGAGTGAACCAACCATAATCGTACTCGCACCCGCGCCAATCGCTTTCGCCATGTCACCCGAGAAACGAATACCACCATCTGCGATCAATGGAATTTGATCTTTCAGTGCATTAGCCACACTGTCAATTGCAGAAATCTGCGGCATACCAATACCTGCTACAATACGAGTGGTACAAATTGAACCTGGGCCGATACCGACTTTAACCGCATCTGCGCCTGCATCGAGGAGTGCCAATGCAGCATCACCTGTTGCAATATTACCGCCAATCACTTGAACTTGTGGGTAATTCGCTTTCACCCAACGTACACGCTCGATCACACCCGCAGAGTGACCATGCGCAGTATCTACCACAATCGCATCAACACCTGCTTCAACCAAAGCTTCTACACGGCTTGGTGTTTCTACACCTGTACCAACTGCAGCACCCACGCGTAAGCGACCAAGGTCATCTTTACAGCTGCTTGGATAGCTTTCCGCTTTACGGAAGTCAGTGACTGTAATTAAACCTTTAAGTTCGTTGTGTTCACCAACGACCAAAACTTTTTCAATGCGGTGCTTTTGCAGTAAAGCTTGAATATTTTCTTTCGACTCACCTTCACGAACAGTCACAAGGCGGTCTTGGCCCGTCATGATGTTGCTTACAGGTTGCTCAAGGTTCGTTTCAAAGCGTGTATCGCGACCTGTGACAATACCGACCACTTTGCCATCTTTCACAACAGGTACACCGCTGATGTTGTTGGCTTGAGTAATCGAGATCAATTCGCGCACTGTAGTTTCAGGTGTCACAGTGATTGGATCTTTCACCATTCCTGCTTCAAATTTTTTCACACGACGGACTTCTGCAGCTTGTGCAGCAATATCCATGTTCTTGTGCAAAATACCAATACCACCGTTTTGCGCCATCGCAATCGCCATACGTGATTCAGTCACCGTATCCATTGCTGCTGAAACAAGGGGGATATTTAAATTAATGCCGCGCGTGAATCGTGTCTTTAATGAGACATCTTTTGGGAGAACAGTAGAATAGGCAGGGAGTAATAGGACATCATCAAAAGTTAACGCGTCTTGAACGATGGTCAACATGGCAGTCTCACTGGTAATTTCCGTGCGCTATTATAAACAAATATGAACTTAAATTTCATTTCAATTGAAAATTTATTTTTTTATCTTAGAAAATAAAGTGATAAAACCCATATTTTATTTGAGACCCTCATTTTCACCTTTATTTTTTATTTCTTGTTTTGAGATGGGTTCAATTGACGTTCTAAAACTCAAAAAAGCAGAGCCTTGACTCTGCTTTTACCGATTAACACACTTGATCAAAACCTTCATCATTGACTGCAATGCTCGCTTCCAATTGTACAAATGGAATCATATTGTGTGCACGTCGTGCTTTGTTGCATTGATCATCAGCGATTTGAACTTCTTTACATGAAGAGCTACGCTGTTCATACATCCCACAACTAACGTGTTCACCAATGGTACCTTGCAGTGCAATACAGCGTGGGCTGGCTTGATTGGTTCCAGCCATACATGAATACACAGCCGTCACTGGCTCTGTGTAATGTTCAGGCATGGAGATGCCTTCAGCCCAGTAAAATGAGACTCTAAAAAAGGCACAACATGCCCCGCAGCTTAAACAGGCATCTTCCGTTGGAACTTGAGACAACATCCTTTATATTCTCATTTTCAAAAACTTTTTTTGGAAGAAAATATTAAAAAAATTGTGGTTGCCAAACAAGCAAAATTTACGACTATTTTGTCACTTAAGTTGGACAGGTAAAAACACTCTCATCCATCAAGTCTGTACCGCACTCCAAAGTCTCAATCCAGTCTAAAAATTGATGAATCTGCTCTTGCCCAATAAACGGTGTCCCATGCTGCGGTACAATCATTTCGACATCCATGGTGCGGACCATATTGACCCATAAACGAATCACTTTGTTATTGCACATATAGCGCTGATGAAAGCCTTTCATTTTAGGAATATGCGCAGCAAAGTTTTCCAAAGGTTTTGAGGCATCATCCACCATTGATGCCCCCATATCGCCTGAAAATAGAATCTTGGCAATTGGGTCATAAAACTGAAAATTACCCACCGAATGTAAAAAATGCGCCGGCACAGCAATAATCGAGGACTGCCCCAACGTAATCACCTGACCGTGGTCAGGTAGCTCCACTAAACGATCCAGCCAGTTACCTTTCATCCGCTCACTCATAAAGGCAGAGTTCAAGTGGGGTAAAAAGCGTGCCCAAAGTTTAGAAGCCACCACTTTCGCTTCGGTATAGACCAACCAACGCGGCATTGAGGTAATAATGTCGGGGTCTTGGTGTGAGGCCATCACAAAATCAAGATTGGTCAAGCGAGTATATTTATTCAACTCCATGGTCAGCGGTACATAAGTTAAATCACCACCGGGATCTAAGACCGCTGCACGCTCATGGTCAATAATTAAAAACTGATTTGCCTGTACACCCTCGCCTTTGACCAAGCTGGTAAAGCTAATACACTTATGTGTGCCATCATCATATAAAACCTGTGACGTTGTGCGGTCAAATGCCATGCCCATCCCCTCAAAATGCTGTTTTTCTTAAAAGACTTTTTAATACCTACAACATATATGGATTTACACAAACTTACAATGCATTTGCAACCAATATCATTTGATATATCAATAAATTGAAGATCATTTTTTAATAAAAAATCCCGATTTTTTAAGTCGGGATTCTTATTTTTTACGGTAAATTAGAAGAAATAATGCTGTACAAGTGTTGCAACACCAATGACCAAGAAAATGGCCGCACCAATTTTATGAATTAAGGCAATTGGCAACTTAGTTGCCAACTTATCACCAATAAAGACCGCTGGCGCATTGGCCAACATCATCCCGAAAGTCGTACCCAACATCACCCAAACAATACTGTCAAAACGTGCCGCTAAAGCCACGGTAGCAATTTGAGTCTTATCACCAATTTCGGCCAAGAAGAACAGCACAAACGTTGCGCCAAATACCCCTAGTTTCTGCCATTTCTTAATACTGCCTGACTCATCATCCAACTGATCAGGAATCAACATCCAACCTGCCATAGTAATGAAACCAATCGAGAGAATCCAGATCAGCGCATCAGGGCTTAAAACTGTGGTGATCCATTGGCCTAAAACAGCAGAGACACCATGGTTAATAATAGTCGCCAGCAAAATAGCCAATAGAATTGGGACGGGTTTACGGAAACGTGCAGCAAGTAACAATGCGAGCAGTTGGGTCTTATCGCCCATTTCAGCTAAAGCCACGATGGCTGTGGAGAGGAGGAATTCATACATGATGTCTTTCTCTGGCTAGCATAACAAATACCAATGACTCACCGCTCCTGCTAGCCAAAAATCTGCAGAGTGGTAAATCAAAGGTCTTGCCAACAAAAGAAAGCTCTTTAGAAGCTCATTTGGTTCTTTGCTATGATGACCATGCTCGTTTTAGAGCAAATATGTTGATCATCACCTGTTCTTAGGAACAGCGGCTACTCCCCAATGAAGTAACACCATGTTAGGCGAAAATACGTTTTTTGGCAATCTCTAAATACAAAAGACCCTGCCGAAGCAGAGTCTTTATTGAGGTGTTTTTCAGCGTACCCAGCCGCTATTTTTCTCTTTTGAGAAGAGAGATCTACAGGGTAAAAACCTAGATCATCAGATCAGCAAAGTACGGATGTCTTTCAGCAACTTGGTCAGCTTATTGGTAAAGCGCGCTGCATCAGCCCCATTGATCACACGGTGATCATAAGACAATGACAACGGCAACATCAGTTTCGGATCAAAACCTTGACCATTCCATACCGGCTGCATCGTCGCTGGAGAAATCCCCAAAATCGCGACTTGTGGCCAGTTCACCAATGGTGTAAATGCCGTACCACCAATTGCACCTAAGCTTGAAATCGTGAAGTTTGCACCTTGTAGATCTTTCGGCGAAAGCTTCTTATCACGTGCTTTCTGACCCAATACACCGAGCTCCACCGCAATGTCTTTAATTGATTTCTGGTCTGGATTACGTAGTACCGGAACGGTTAAACCATCTGGTGTTGCTACAGCAATGCCCATATGAATTTCGTTACGCAAGAGTACAGACTTGCCATCATCAGCCAAGTGACCTGCAAAATCACGCTCTTCTTTCAGCAAATGCGCAACAGCTTTAATAATGAAAGCCATAATGGTCAAGCTAATGCCATCTTTCTTAAAGTTACCTTTAAGGTCATTACGCCAAGCTTCAAGCTCAGTAATATCCGCAAAATCAAACTGAGTCACTTGTGGAATATAGTTATTTAAAGACAACTGCGGAATAGAGACTTGTTGCAGACGTGTCAGCGCTTTCTCTTCTACACCACCAAACGCACTAAAGTCAGGCAGTTTCGGTAAGCCGGCAGCAGCAACAGCCGTCGTAGCAGGTGCAGTTTGTGGTGCTGTTAAACGACCTTTCACATAAGCAAAAATGTCATCTTTCATTAAACGGGTATGGGGCCCAGAAGCTTTGACTTCTGCCAGCACCACGCCCAATTCACGCGCCAGTTTACGTACCGCAGGACCCGCGTAGACTTTAGCATTGGCTGCATTTTGCTCTTTGGTCAGCTTATCTGCACCTTGAACTGCTGGTGCAGCCTGTACAGTAGATGCCACCACTGGCGTAGTTGCAGCTTGAGCCGCTGTAGGTTTCGCTGGTGTCTGAGCAACAGCTTGAGCCACTGGTGCAGGGGCTTGGCCCTCAGCTTCAATGGTCACCAAAGCCACACCTTCCGATACATTTTGTCCCAATGCAACATGAATGGCTTTAATCACACCCGCTGTTGTACTTGGTACTTCCACAGTCGCTTTGTCTGATTCAACCACGATGATACTTTGGTCTTTTTCAACCGTATCACCTACTGACACCAAAATTTCAGCAACAGCCGCTTTGTCCACACCCAAGTCAGGCACTGCAATTTCAACCGCACCTGCAGGCGCAGCAGCAACTTGTGGCGCCGCTTCAGCAGGCTGAGCTTTAGTGGCTTGAGGTGCTGCAACTTGCACAGGCTCAGCAATCACTGGTGCAAATGAAGCTGCTGTTTTTACAGTCAGAATCACTACGCCTTCTTTAACACTGTCACCAACTTGAATACTAATCGATTCCACTGTGCCTGAAATCGTACTCGGGACTTCCACAGTCGCTTTGTCTGACTCAACCACGAGGATGCTTTGATCGACGTCAATTTGATCGCCAACCGACACCAAAATTTCACCAACGGTTGCTTTTTCCACACCAATATCTGGCACTTGCACATCAACCACTTGTGATGCTGTAGTCGCAACGGGTGCAACCGTTTCAGCAACAGCAGCGGGTGCAGTCTTTTCTTCAGCTTGTACAACGTCAGCCTGTGCTTGTACTGCTGGCGCTTCAGTTTGTCCCTCGGCTTCCAGCTCAATCAGCGCTGCACCTTCAGCAACCGAGTCACCTAAGTTTACTAAAATGCTTTTAACAACGCCTGTTGAAGTGCTAGGCACTTCAACAGATGCTTTGTCTGATTCTAATAGAACGACACTGTCATCAACCGCAATGGTATCGCCAACTTTGACCAAAATTTCAGCAACAATGGCTTTATCTACACCAATATCAGGAGTTGCAATTTGCATACTTATTTCTCCTCTTTGTAGTCAGCTACAGCGTGTACAGATGGCGTTGCTTGAGGAGCCCAAGCTACTGGACGGTCCGTATCTAATTCAAATGTAGAGATGGCATCTTTCACTAAGCGTGCATCCACTTCACCTTCATCAGCCAATTTCTTCAGTGTGGCAACAACAATGTGCGCTGCATCTACACCAAAGTAGCTACGTAATTTAGCGCGTGAATCTGAACGACCATAACCATCTGTACCCAATGCTACGAATGGACGGTTGTCTGGAAGATATGCACGAATTTGTTCGCTATAAGCACGCATATGATCTGTTGCAGAAACCACGATACCTTCTGTACCGCGCAGTTGCTCAGTCACCCAAGCCTCTTTCACATTCTCGCTCATTGGATGCAAGCGGTTATATTCTTCACATGCCATACCATCACGTGCAAGCTCATTGAAACTTGTTACGCTAAATACATTTGAATGGATTTGGTATTCATCACGTAAGATTTGAGCAGCTTTAATGACTTCACGCAGAATCACACCTGAACCCATCAACTGAACAGTGGCTTTTTCATCTTTTTGAAGTAAGTACATACCACGTTTAATGCCTTCTTCAGCACCTTGTGGCATTTCCGGATGCTCGTAGTTTTCGTTCATTACCGTTAAGTAATAGAAAATACGCTCTTGGTTCACATACATGCGTTGTAAACCATCATGCACAATAACTGCTAATTCATAACCAAAACATGGGTCATACGACACACAGTTCGGAATCGTGTTCGCAAGAATATGTGAGTGACCATCTTGGTGTTGTAAGCCTTCGCCATTGAGCGTGGTACGGCCTGCTGTTGCACCCAATAAGAAACCTTGTGCTTGTGCATCACCTGCAGCCCATGCAATGTCGCCAATACGTTGAAAACCAAACATAGAGTAGTACATGTACATTGGAATCATTGGTAAGTTATTGGTTGAATAACTGGTTGCCAATGCTGCCCAAGCGCTCATTGCACCTGCTTCGTTAATGCCTTCTTGAAGCATATGACCATCTTTTGCTTCACGGTAATGCATCAACTGTTCTTGGTCTTCAGGCGTGTAATGCTGACCATTGGCTGCATAAATACCTAACTGACGGAACATACCCTCTAGACCAAAAGTACGTGCTTCATCTGGAACAATTGGCACAACACGGTCTTTAATTGCTTTTTCTTTTAACAATGCAGCGATTAAACGAACCATCACCATGGTAGTTGATTGTTCTTTGCCTTGTGAGCCTTTTAATACTGCATCAAAGACAGAAAGTTCTGGAATAGCCAACTGTTCACTTTCTTTACGACGTGCTGGTAAGTAACCACCTAGTGCTTCACGACGTGCCTTCATATATTTCAATTCAGGTGAGTTTTCGCTTGGACGATAGAAAGGCACTTCTTCTAATTGCTCATCGTTAAATGGCAAATTGAAGCGATCACGTACATATTTTAAAGATTCGATTTGCATCTTTTTGATTTGATGCGTTTTGTTTACCGCTTCAATTTCATCAGACAAGCCATAACCTTTAACAGTTTTCGCTAAGATTACAGTTGGTTGACCTTTGGCTGTACATGCTTCTGCATAGGCTGCAAAAACTTTGTACGGGTCATGACCACCACGATTTAGATTATCAATATCTTCATCGCTTAAGTCTTTAATCAACTCAGCCGCTTCTGGGTATTTACCAAAGAATTTTTCGCGTGCATATGCACCGCCCTTCACTTGTAAGCGTTGGTATTCGCCATCCAGTGTTTCTTCCATAACCGACTTTAAAGCACCAGTTTTATCTTTTGCAAGTAACGGGTCCCAATGACGGCCCCAAACCACTTTAATGACACGCCAGCCCGCACCACGGAATAAAGATTCTAATTCTTGAATAATTTTACCGTTACCACGTACTGGGCCATCTAGACGCTGTAAGTTACAGTTTACAACCCAAATGAGATTGTCTAATTTTTCACGACCCGCAAGTGAAATTGCACCTGTGCTTTCTGGCTCATCCATCTCGCCATCGCCAAGGTATGCCCAAACTTTGCGATTTTCTTCTTTAATCAAACCACGGTTCATCAAATATTTTTGAATATGCGCTTGGTAAATCGACATGATTGGGCCAAGACCCATCGATACCGTTGGGAACTGCCAATAATCAGGCATTAAGTATGGATGCGGATAAGAAGGTAAGCCAACACCGTCCACTTCGCGACGGAAATTGTTTAGATGTTCTTCAGTCAAACGACCTTCAAGGAATGAACGCGCATAGATGCCCGGTGCACAGTGACCTTGATAATAGATCATGTCCCCGCCAAAGTTGTCGTTATTGGCACGGAAAAAGTGGTTAAAACCGACATCATATAAAGTTGCTGAAGATGCAAAACTTGCCAAGTGACCACCTAAGTCATCACCCGTTTTATTGGCGCGAAGTACCATCGCTAGCGCATTCCAACGAATCAACGCACGGATACGACGCTCCATGTCTTGATCGCCTGGCATTGCAGGTTCTTCAGCCACTGAAATTGTATTTAAATAAGGCGTATTTAATCGCTGAATAGGGACATGTTTAGCGATTGCTTGTTGATACAGTTTTTCCAGTAGAAAAGCTGCACGCTCAGTCCCCATGTGTTGTAAAACGGAGTCAAACGCATCTTGCCACTCTTGCGTTTCTTGCGCGTCAGTATCACCATAAAACGCCATAATTCACCTATTTCGATATCCTAATCTTATATGCTAATATGTATCATACTTTCGTCCTATAAGAGTATCGCTACAGCTGAATATGGCTGAGCCATACTATTTAGCAACTAAATAGTCATTGACCATTCGTTACCCAAGATAACAAAAAACCGCCAATTCAGGCGGTTTTTTATACACTTAATGCTATTTTTCGATGCTAACTTAGATTTCGTCAGACCTGTATTCCTTTTTCAAGCATCAGACCAACGGTAAGTTCGGATCATCGATCAAATCGGATTTAAGGCAACATGGCTAGATAAGTCGATGGGTTTTTGCGTTGACCATCTTTAACTACTTCATAATGTAAATGTGGGCCTGTACAACGACCTGTACAACCGACATTAGCAATATGCTCGCCCGCATCTACACGGTCGCCAACACGAGCGATTAAACGTGATGCATGAGCATAGCGCGTGATGTAACCATTGCCATGGTTAATTTCAACATATTGACCATAACCTGTACCCCAACCTGACTTGGTCACAATCCCTGGACCTGTCGCATAAATCGGTGTACCGCTTGGCGCAGCAAGATCTAGACCTGAGTGGCGCTCAGCACGACCATTCATTGTGCGGCCGCCGTAACTTGAGCTAACACGTGCGCTTGGAAGTGGGTGTGTCACTAACCACGAATATGGATTATTTGAAAAACTTTTTGCAGAGGATTCCGAACCGTATTTTTTCGCCAGTGAAGCGTTGTTGAGTTCAACCGTTTTCTCACGTAATTTCACGGACATTTTCGTTTCGGCAGGGATATCAATATCATTTGATTCAGTATAAGCACCTTCCGATAAAGTGCGTGTCAATTGCTCAATTCGATCCGAAGAAGCATTATTTGTATTGAGTTCTACCAAATCAGCGAAGGCTACTGAAGCAGCCGATGCCGCAAAAGAAAAAGCCAACAAAATACGTCGCATATGCATAAAAAACCTCTTAAAACTGTTCTTACAAATGTTTCTTGCGTGATCTCGTCCTTGATATCTACCGAAAGAAGCGCATAAGATTAAGACATTAACATGAAGGAAATATGTATGTCCGAACCAGTGAATCTCTTTCAACAAACCAGAAAACACATAAAAACAGGAAACTTAACGTTTCTCTCAAAGCAAGTGACTGCATGGCAGAAACTTACAAAACTGATTCAACCTATCCTACCGCAACCAGAGCAGTGGCAGGTTGTTTGTTATCAATATGGTATTTTGACGATTACCGGCGAAAATCAAGCGATGATTAGTCAACTTGGTTACCTTCAAAAACAATATATTGCACAACTGTCGGAACTTGAAGAGTTTAAAGACCTACAAAAACTCCAAGTTCGTTTGAGAATCCCCTCTCAAACACCCGCAAAGATACAATCTATTTCAAGATCGCTAAGCACAGAAACTCAAGACTTAATTCGAGGTGCTGCTGACTTTGTGAGCGACCCTAAGCTTAGCCAAGCAATGCGTCGTTTGGCAAGCAAAAAAAAGTAACCTCGTCGTGACTAGCTTCAGAATTGCTTTTTTAAAATGATAAATTCATCACACTTAACATTGTTACAATATAACATCACACAACAAAGACAATGACTTAAGTCACACTCACATAAGGAATTGGACACTGATCTTCGTCATCAAATGTTACAATTTCATAGCTGCTTGGATCACTTTGGACATTGCGCAATAATTGATTATTTAAAGCATGCCCAGACTTATACCCATCAAATTTGGCAATAATTTGGTGGCCGAGCAAGTAAAGATCACCCACCGCATCTAATATTTTGTGACGAACAAATTCATCTGAGAAGCGTAAACCTTCTTCATTCACCACACCAGTTTCATCAACGCCAATGGCATTGTCTAAACTTGCCCCCAAAGCGAGATTATTGGCTTTGAGATAGTCCAAATCTTTCATGAAACCAAAAGTACGGGCTTCGCTGACTTCATAAACAAAAGTTTCGGTTGAAAAATCGATAGTGGCAGACTGATATTCTTTCTTAAAAGCGGGATGGTCGAAGTCAATGGTGAAGTTGAGTTGAAAACCCTCATGCGGACGGAAAATGGCGCGTTTGTCGTCGATGAGTGCTTCTACAGGTTTGAGTATTTTTATAAATTTTTTAGGGGCATCCAGTTCTTTGAGACCGCCTTGCATGAGCAAGTAAATAAACGGACCTGCACTGCCGTCCATAATTGGTACTTCAGAGGCAGACACTTCAATGATTAGGTTATCAATACCTAGACCTGCAATTGCACTCATGACATGTTCAATCGTACCGACTTTGGCATCTTCTTGGACCAAGTTTGAACACATGAAGGCTTCTTGAATCAACATTGCATTTGCACGAATGTCGACTGGTGGATTGAGATCGATACGACGAAACACAATTCCTCCGTCCGCATGATGTGGCACAAAGTTAATTAAGACTTTTTGACCACTATGCAAACCAATGCCGCTTGCTTTAACGACACGTTGTAGAGTTCTTTGTTTCAACATGTTTCATATCATCTCACCACTAAACCGCTATACGTTAGCATATTTAGCCATTGATAAAAAACAAAAAGGTAGTCAGAGACTACCTTTTCTTCATCACATGTGGCTTAACCACATAGACAAATACTACTTACGTTGTTGATTTTTCAAGTAATCTTGAATACTCATTGGTGTTGGACGTGCAGCACTCACTGTCGATGCAGAGCTTGCTGCAGCAGCCACGTCTTGGTTCTGACGCTGGATTGCAGGCACATCATCATCTTCAACAACCGCTTGCGTTGCATGCCCATGTTGTGCTACCTGCACATGTGCATTTGGACGCTTCACTGGCTCAGCAGAATCTGCTGAATTTCGAGTCAAACCAGTTGCAATCACAGTCACACTGATTTCATCACGCGCATCTGGATCAAATACAGTGCCATAGAAGACTTGGCCTTCATCTAGATCGACAATTTGGTTCACAACGTCGGTAATTTCTTCGATTTCGCCAAATGTAACATCATCACCACCAGTCACATTAATCAGAATTCCTTTGGCATTCATAATGGTGACATTATCTAGCAATGGACTACGGATCGCTTGTTCAGCTGCTTGGCGTGCACGGTTTTCACCACGACCTAAACCCGCACCCATCATGGCATAACCACGTGTGCTCATCGCAGTTTTCAAGTCAGCAAAGTCAAGGTTAATATGACCTGGGCGTACTACCAAATCAAAGATACTACGGACCGCATTTAATAAGACATCATCCGCTTTTTTGTAGGCATCTTTCATTGAGATGTCACGGAAAACTTTTAACAAACGTTGGTTTGGAATGATGATTAAAGAATCTACATGCGCTTCTAATGCTTCAATGCCTTGTTCAGCAGACTGAAGACGACGTTTACCTTCAAAGTTAAACGGTGTCGTTACTACGCCTACGGTTAAAATGCCCATTTCTTTGGCAATTTCAGCAACCACTGGCGCAGCACCTGTACCTGTACCACCACCCATACCAGCAGTAACAAACACCATGTCAGTACCTTCAAGGTGCTGACGAATCAAGTCACGACTTTCTTCAGCCGCGGCTTGACCTACATTTGGATTAGCGCCCGCACCTAAACCACGAGTACTTTGCTCACCCAACTGGATCTTGAATTGTGCATTCATACGGTCTAGCGCTTGCTTGTCCGTATTGGCACATACAAATTTTACACCTTGAATATCTGACTCAAGCATGTGTTGTACGGCGTTACCACCTGCACCACCAACACCAAACACAGTAAAACGGGCTTGACCGTTGCTATCGGTTTGATCATCTTCTAAAAATTCAAATGAGGCCATGACCTATAGATTTCCTAATTCGTTATTGGCAGTCACTTAAGCCCGTATACTGCCTTGATCTTAATAAACAAAATTGCTTTTAAGCATGCTGTGCAAGCCATAGCTTGTCAAGTTTAAGCGATGCGTTGTACAACTTCTTAACAATATTCCAAAAAAATTCAACTTAAAAAACAGATTTCAGCTTTTCATTGAGTCCAGACCAAGCACGTCCAACGCGTTTAATCAGAGACAGTTTTTCTGTATCTTCTGGTTCCACTATGGTTTCTTGTGTTTCGCTCTGACTAAACATCAATAAACCTGCGGCAGTGGCATACTGAGAGCGACGCAGTGCGGCAATATTTTGCTCATCTGCTGTCACTTGCACAGGTGGATTACCCAAATGTGCAGACACACCCAACATACGACGGGTCAACGTCACCATACCTTCGATTTGACTGGCATCACCAGTTAACACCACACCATGATACAGACCATGAATCGCACCATTACGCTCTAGCTCTTGGCGAACTTGGCCTAAGATTTCTTCATAACGCGCAATCACGATTTCAGTCAGCTCAATACGACTAATCGTTTGCGGACCATCAATCCCTTGGATCTGAATCATATGGTCCGGTTTAACCGACTTAATGTCGACACACCCATAGAGTAATTTAATTCGCTCTGCTTCTTCAGTGGTGGTTTGTAACACAGCAGCAATATCACGGGTGACATGCTCGCCGCCACGCTGCAACGTATGTGTCAACGCCAAACGACCATCCAAATACACCGCAATGTTGGTGGTACCTGCACCAATATCAACCAAACAGACGCCATACTCTTTTTCATCTTTGAGTAGGCTCGCTTCTGCCGTTGCCAAACAAGACACCACCAGTTTTTCTACCCCGATGTTCGCGCCTTTTAATGCTCGATCAAGGTTTTGCATGGTACTAATCGGTAACATCATCAACTGATAATGACCAATCATGCTGTGTGCAGACATCCGTATTGGGTTTTGTACCCACTCAGTGGAGTCATCCAGCTCAAAGCCCAGTGGAACAGCACTGACCAAATAATGATCCGAGGTCATGTGGCTGGCTTTAGCCAACTCTAATGCACGAACCACTTCACTTGTTGTAATTGTATGGTCAGTATTTTCAACTGGCGTTCGTCCAGATGCATAAAAGCTTTTTAACTCGGCACTTGGGATTGAGACCCACGCGGAATGGACACGGCATTCAGCCATATCTTCTGCTTCTTGCACGGCATTTTTTATCGCTGTAATGACTTTATCAAGACTTACAATTTTTCCTTTATTCATGCCTCGGTTACGAGCAGTTGCCATTCCTATCACTTGGATATTGTCTGGCGCATGTACCTTACCAATCAAAACTGAAACTTTGTGCGTCCCAATGTCAATCGCAACAACTGAGGGAACCGCTTCATTCATTATTTACTACTACCATCACATGTTTGTTTAATTTATGGCTTTATGCCTCTGTTTTAAAGCCAAGTATTATGGCTTTGCTGCTGCTCCACCTGCAATGCTTGTGTCATCAATCGTTACAACAAAATGACCATTTGCTATCTTTGGTGCGCCAGCATTCTTCCATTGGATGGCCAAGCCATTCCGATAACGCAAATCAATGGCAGATACTTTGGCCCAAACTGGCTTCAAATCACTTTGAGCCAAATAACTCAAACGTTGCAGCTTACTCATGGTTTGATCCTGATCTACGATAACACGTAAACCCGAATCGAACTGCATAAACCAAGTCATACGCTCCGTTAAATATAGTTCTTTTAAACGGAGATTGACTGGCTGGAATAATTGATTAATTTCATTATAACGGCGCATCATCATTTTAGATTGACTGATTGGGCCGTGTAATAAAGGCAAATTCTGATTATTTTTCGGCGTCACTTCGCTAAATACGTCACCACTGTCACTTAAGAGACGCCCTGTCCCCCAACGTGCAATTGCATGCCGTGGCATAACGCGAACCCGAATCGCATTCGGCCATGCGCGCGAAACCACCACGCGATCGACCCAAGCCAGCTCTAAAGTTCGATCACGAATTTCTTCTAAATCGGAGGTGAAATAATTATGGGTAATAGCTGGTGAAACATGTCCCATCAGCTGATTCTTTTCCGCCTCAGAACGTACACCTACTACATCAAGTTCGGCCACACGTGCATCGGTCATGACTTGATATAAGCCATAAATACCAACCAACAGCACCGCCACGGCAACGACCAACATCACCCAACCACCGAAGTTGGCAAGCTTTTCCTTACGCGTCGGTGGTTTATCGTGTATCGAAGTAATCGCTGCGCGTTTACGGCGCATAGAAGCGGGTAATTGCGCCATTTAGTGAGCCGCACCTGTCAGTGTTTGCTCTAAAATTTGGACACAAAGCGCATCAAAACTATAACCCACTGCATTTGCTGCTTTCGGCACCAAAGAGTGACTGGTCATCCCTGGGACTGTGTTCACTTCTAATAACCAGAAATTGCCTTGCTCATCTTGCATCGCATCAATACGGCCCCAACCACTTGCACCTACCGCTTGGAATGCACGGAGGCAAAGTGCTTGCAACTTTTGCTCTTCTTCAGCGCTTAAGCCACACGGAATTCCGTATTCCACATCATTACGCTGATATTTCGCTTCGTAATCATAAAAAGCCACATCCGCAGGCGGTTGTAGACGAATCACAGGTAGCGGTTGACCATTTAAAAATGAAATCGTGAATTCACGTCCCGTAATCCATTTTTCAGCCATCACCACAGCATCGTGTTGGGTCGCTTTGGCAATTGCCGCTGCCAAATCTTCTGCTTTTTCGACTTTACTCATGCCGACACTTGAACCTTCATGTACCGGCTTGATAATCAGTGGAAGACCCAAATTCGCCACCACTTCAGCTAAATCTGACTCTTGGCTAATGATGCGATAGGGTGCTGTCGGTAAGTCTGAACCCTGCCAAACTTGCTTGGTTTTAACTTTATCCATACCAATAGCAGAACCCTGTACGCCTGTTCCAGTATACGGGATGTTGAGCCACTCCAAGACACCTTGGATTTGACCATCTTCCCCACCGCGACCATGCAACACAATAAACGCACGGTCATAACCGACCAATTCCGTCACACTACGCTCTTGCGGGTCAAAAGCTTCTGCATTTACACCCGAACGAACCAATGCTTCAAGTACAGCCGCACCACTATCTAGAGAAACCTCACGCTCAGCAGACTTACCACCAAGCAACACCGCTACTTTGCCGAATTTTGAAGCATTTGACACGTTGATATCCTTAAACTTTATGACTGTTTTATTCATTGAGTAATCACAAAACGTGATTATTTTAAATATAAATGATTGCTTGCAAGCTCAACCGAGATAGCCCCCACATTACCTGCGCCTTGCGTCAATAACAAGTCATCCGCTTGTAACACTTTTTTCAAAGCATGCTGCAAATTACCTTCGACTGGATCGATCAAAATTGGCTCTACATCACCACGTAAACGAATACTACGCGCCAATGAACGACTATCTGCCCCCACAATCGGTTTTTCGCCAGCAGGATAGACTTCAAGCAGCAACAACTGATCGACATGTGACAGTACATCCACAAAGTCATCGAAACAGTCACGGGTACGGCTAAAACGGTGCGGCTGGAACATCATCACTAAACGGCGGTTTGGATGGCTCGCACGTGCAGCTTTAATGGTCGCCTCGACTTCTTTTGGATGGTGACCATAGTCATCCACCAATTTCACATTGCCGCCATCGATGTCAAATTCACCCTGGACTTGGAAACGACGACCTACCCCGCTGAAACTCTCCAACGCACGTGCAATCGCAGCATCAGACACACCTTCATCGGTTGCAATACCAATCGCCGCAAGTGCATTTAAAATATTATGCAAACCCGGCAAGTTGATGGTTAAACGCAAAGGCTCTCGATCTTTACGCAATACGGTAAAGTGCGACTGCATGCCTTCTTGTTCGATATCCACTGCACGAATGTCATTGTCTTCGTTAAAACCATACGTGATCAATGGACGACCAATGCGCGGCATGATTTCACGAATGTTGGCATCATCGCCACACACCACAGCCAAGCCGTAAAACGGCAGTTTTTGTAAGAACTGTACAAAGGTATCTTTTAGGACATCGAAGCTACCACCATAGGTGTCCATATGGTCTGCATCAATATTGGTCACGATGGTGGCCATCGGTTGCAAATGCAGGAATGATGCATCTGATTCATCCGCTTCAGCCACGATAAAACGACTCGCGCCCAGTGCAGCATTCACACCGGTACGGTTCAGCAACCCACCAATCACATAGGTTGGATCTAGATTTTCTTCTGCCAACATACACGTGACTAGGCTTGTGGTCGTAGTTTTACCATGCGTTCCCGCAACAGCAATCCCATGACGGTAGCGCATCAGCTCACCCAGCATTTCTGCACGGCGCACCACAGGTGTACGCGTTTCAATGGCTGCTTTAATTTCTGGGTTTTCTGCATCAATTGCAGTCGACACCACAATCACGTTTGCACCCTGAATATTTTCAGCTGTATGCCCGATATAGACTTTGATGCCGTTTTCTTCAAGCTGAGCCGTGGTTTTTGACGCTTTGATATCTGAACCTGAGACTTTGTAGCCTTGGTTCTTGAGCACTTCGGCAATACCACACATACCCGCACCACCAATCCCAATAAAATGGATGTGCTTAATACGGCGCATTTCTGGCACTTTAATTAACTTTTTTGCTTGATCAGCAGGCGTAGATGGCGACATAAAATACTCGGTTTACAATGCTTGAATTAAACGAACCACATGTTGGGTTGCATCGGGTTGTGCTTGCTGACGTGCTTTCACTGCCATTTCAGACAATAACTGACGGTTCATCAAGGGTAATAATAATTCTTTTAAACTCTCGGGCGTCATGCTTGCTTGCGGACAAATTTTGGCTGCACCGATATTGGCTAAAAACTTTGCATTGGCCGTTTGGTGATCATCCACTGCGCTTGGCAGCGGAACAAACACTGCAGTCACACCCGCAGTCGCAATCTCTGTCACGGTTAACGCCCCAGCACGGCAAATAATTAAATCGGCATCGCTATAGGCTTGGGCCATATCTTCAATAAAAGGATGAACTTCAACCTGAAGCTGTTCAGGTGCATCGGCATAACGCGCTAGTGTCGCCTCTGCATGGTTTTGACCACACTGATGATAAACGCTTAACGGCACATTCAATTGCTTCAATGCTTCAGGAACACGTTCATTTAACGCTTGTGCACCCAAGGAGCCACCCACAATTAAAACTCGAAGCGTGGCCCCTGCTTTTTCACGTTCTTGATAACGCCAAGACGGATTTAAAATTTCCGTAATCTCTTTGCGGACGGGATTCCCTGTGGTCACAATTTTATCTTGTGCAGCAAAGGTATTTGGAAAGGCCTGACACACTGTTTTTGCAATACGTGATAACTGCGTATTGGTAAAACCCGCAATCGCATTCTGCTCATGAATAATCACAGGAATACCCAGTGCGCGCGCAGCCAATCCACCTGGCCCAGCGACATAGCCCCCAAAGCCCGCGACTGCATCGACTTTGAGCTGCTTCATGTAGCGCATTGCGCTTAAAGTGGCTTTTAAAATTTTAAAGGGTGCCAATACTTTGCGGACTAAGCCATTGCCGCGCACACCTTGAATATCAATTTGATAAATCGGGATATCATGATTTTTAAGCAGGCGATTTTCCATACCTGTAGGCGTAGCAAGCCACGAGACTTGACAGCCTTGTTGCTGTAACTCCTTAGCCACAGCAAGTGCTGGAAAAACATGCCCGCCGGTTCCGGCAGCCATCATCATTACATGTTTCGGCTTTGTTTGTGTTGCTTCGGTCACAGTCTAATTCTTCAATTCTAAAAATATGGAAACAAAATTCAATTTTAAGCGATCAATTGTAATCACAAACGCATAGCCGCGAAAGATTATTTACTTTTTTTCAACAGGCATTTGATTGTTTTTTTCTACTGATTTTCAAGTTTAAACTAGATTTGTTATCAGATGTGCATTTTTACTCAAACTACAGCACACAACCAGGCTCGACAGCGCAATTGGCGATATTTAAAAATAAAACAATGAAGCTGATTTGAATCAAATATTTAACATCATTCTAAAGCGTAATTCACTTCATTTTAGCGCCTAGAAATACAATCTGAGTACATACATTTGAGTGGGATGAAAATTTGTAGTGTCTAGCAACATAATCCGCTTTATTTTCAACCAAATTTATACACTTTGCAGTAAGCCATGCCCTTATTTCAAAACTTCCCTGTGCATTGGAATAAAAAAGGAACCATTTCAGGTTCCTCTTTCTGTCGCTTTAGCTGGCTTTGCCTGCCTCTAAGACATCAAATAAAGTATCGGCAATCGAGGTGCCAAATTGTGCATCAATCTCACGAATACAGGTTGGACTGGTGACATTAATCTCGGTCACATAATTGCCAATCACATCAAGTCCGACAAAAACCAAACCTTTTTCACGTAAGAAGGGTCCCACTTTTGCGGCAATCGCCTTGTCGTTTTCGGTCAACGGACGTGCTTGACCCAAACCACCTGCGGCCAAATTCCCACGCACTTCACCGTTTTGTGGAATACGCGCCAAACAGTACGGAATCGGTTCGCCATTGACCAACAAAATACGTTTATCCCCTTCCACAATTTCAGGAATATAACGCTGCGCCATAATCGGACGTGTGCCCATTTCCGTCAACATTTCCAAAGTTGAGCCAATGTTCACACCATCTTGATATAAACGGAAAATTCCCATACCACCCATCCCATCAAGAGGCTTCACAATCACATCGCCATGTTCTTTGATAAATTCACGAATGAGGCTTTGTTGTGAAGTCACCAATGTAGGGACTTGGAGTTCTGGGAACTGCGTGGCAAACAATTTTTCATTACAGTCACGTAAGGACTGTGGTTTGTTGATAATCCACGCACCTTCACGTTCCGCTTGTTCCAAAATATAGGTGGTGTAGACAAAGTTCATGTCGAACGGTGGATCTTTACGCATCAAGATCACATCGTAATCAGCCAAGGACTCTTTTTGCTGTTCGCCCAACTCAAAATAATGATCGTAGTCTTCAAACACTTTTAAGGGAGAAATCAAACCAAAGGCTTTGCCTTGATCAATATATAAATCGTGTTGTAATGCATAACCCAACTCATGTCCGCGACGGCTTGCTGCCCATAACATGGCCATGGTGGAATCTTTTTTCAGATTCACCGTTTCAATCGGGTCCATCACTACCAGTACACGCATAATTCTCACGCTCATATTTTTTAAACTTGGCAAAAAGTATAGCGAAGTTTTCAGGTTTGGGTGCAACAAGTTGTGTAATAATTAAAGATTAAAAAATCTATTTTATTCAAATAACTACAACTTCTTGCGGCAACTAATCAGATGCTAACTGCGCGATGCAACAAAGGAAAGTATACATCCATTACCAAGCGACAGCTCCTTTCCACACCGTCTCCATTAAGCCAAAAGGCGTTGAATATCCTTAGCAATTTTTTCAGGTTTAACAATTGGCGCATAACGTTTCACCACCTGTCCTTTTTGGTTAATGAGAAACTTGGTGAAGTTCCATTTGATGCTCTGGCTACCTAAAATGCCTTTAGCTTCAGTGGTTAAATACTGATACAGCGGATGCGCTGTAGGCCCATTCACGTCAACTTTGGCAAACATTGGGAAAGAGACTCCATAGTTACGCTGGCAAAAGCTGCCGATCTCTTCATTACTCGCAGGGTCTTGCTGCGCAAATTGGTTGCAAGGAAAGCCTAGAACCAGCAGACCTTGCTGTTGATAGTCCTGATATAACTGCTCTAAACCTTCAAATTGTGGGGTTAAACCACATTGGCTGGCGGTATTCACCACCAATAAAACCTTGCCCTGATAATCGGCCAGATTCTTTTGCTCGCCTTCCAACAGTTCGGCCTGAAAATCATAAATTGTGGTCATTACATCTCTTCCATTCATCAAAATGTCATTACTTAAAGTCGCTTCAAGGACTGAACCGACCTTAGTCTTAAATAAATATCGCACACAATTAACTTGCGCACAAGTTTATTATACACAATATACTTTCACCCCTATTTCATTTATACTGCTTTACAGACATTAACACCCAAGGACATGCAACATGGCGGACATCCCACTTTTAGAAAACCGCGTGTGTTTTGCCATGTATTCCGCAACCAATGCCATGGTTCGTCAATACCGTCCACGCTTACAGGCCTATGATCTGACCTATCCGCAATTTATTGTTTTATTGGCTTTATACGAGCAGGACAATGTGACGCTGACTGAGATTGGACAAAAAACCTTTTTTGACTCAGGCACCTTAACCCCGATTATTAAAAAACTAGAAGAAAAACAGTTTTTAAAGCGTGTTGCCGTCAAAGAAGATGAACGTATGAAAAAAGTCGTTCTGCTGGAAAAAGCACTGTTAGCCAAAGATAAAATTATGGCCATTCCATTTGAGCTGGCGTGTTCTTTAGGTCTAGATCCCGATGATTTGGTAGCCATCCATCAACTGTGTCAGCGTTTTTTAAATGGCTTAGAACAGCCTCAACACGCCAGTGGAGATACTTAAGTGCAACAAGCGATTGTCGGTTTTCATCTCGATGAAGAACATCATTGGGTGGCGGAGCTTGCCTGTGGCCACACACAACATGTCCGCCATACTCCACCGTGGCAAAACCGTCCTTGGGTACAAACTGAGCAAGGACGCCAAGAAAAAATAGGTGTTCTTTTAAACTGTAAAAAATGCATGGAAAATTCCCAAAAATAATTCTTTTGCATTTCCTTCAAATTTTAATGCTTATTTATCAATTTTTTAGAAAAATTAAACAGCCTGTATAGCTGTACTTTTCAACTCAGTAATACTATGTAGAAAAAATGAATATTACCGTAAGTCTTGTTCATTTTTAGTAAATGATTATACTTCTCATTTTTATTGGCAATTCACTCTCTCCGAGCCTTAAATCATGATGAAATTTTCACCACAGCCGCTTTGTGGTTCTAACCTATTCAAATATAGCCTTCTCAGCTTTATGATTTTAAATGCGCATGCAGCCTATGCGGATGAAGCGACGCTACAAAATAATGAGAACCCCTCCTCTCAAGCGACGACAAACAAATCGGGCACAGCAGCAGTTTTGCCTACTTTAAAAATTGAGGCAATGAGTGAACTTGATCCAATCAAAAGCTATGTTGATTATGATCAGGCCAATGTCACACGGAATGGTTTAAAGAAAAAAGATATTCCTCAAACCATCGACACCATTGATGTACAGAAATATAAAATCTACGGCTCTAACGACCTCAGTGTAATGCTACAAGGCACACCAGGGGTATCCACCAGCTACGATATGCGCGGTGATGGCATCACCCTCCGTGGTTTCTCTGCCGACTCGGGTGATATTTACCGTGATGGTATCCGTGAAAGTGGTCAAGTCCGTCGTAGTACAGCCAACATTGAACGGATCGAAATTTTAAAAGGCCCTGCCTCTGTGTTATACGGGCGTAGTGCAGGCGGTGGTGTGGTCAATATGGTGAGTAAATACGCCAACTTTGACTCGAAAAGTTCCGTCGGCACTTACGTAGGCTCATATGATAACTACGGTGCAACAGCAGATATTAACCAAGTGTTGAATGACAACTGGGCTGTCCGTTTGACGGGTGAATACGGTGAAGCGGATAGTTTTCGTTCAGGCATCGACAGTAAAATTGAAATGATCTCGCCAAGTTTCACTTATAAAAATGATGATGAAACCCTTACGTGGACCACGCAATATACCTATGACAAATTAGGTCGAGTGCCAGACCGTGGACCAAGTTATAGTGTTTTACCTGCTGGAACATCGATTAAAACGGGTTTTGCTCAAGAGGGTGATTATGTCAATGACGTGCTACAGGTCATTCGCTCAGATGTAAGTTATGAATTTACGCCAAATTGGACTTTCCATTGGGCTGCGAGCTACAGACAAGCCGAACAAAACTTTGATCATTTTTATTTAGGTGGCTACTGCGCAACTGCGACTACTGTAATCCGTAACGCAGGCACATGCCAAGGTCATGTAGGCGACATCTCTCAAATCTATTATTGGCAACAAACAGACAATAAAACCACAAGTAATACTTTTGATATTAAAGGCGAATTCAACACGGGATCAATTAAACACAACCTTGTTTTCGGCAGTGACTGGAGCTATGAACAGCGCGAACCGCGTCTAGCCAATACCAATCAAAATGGTTCTGCAATTTATGGTTATGTAGACCCAATTACAGGTGAACGCCAAGCCAGTCGAGGTACAGGTCCACTTAAAATTAGTCAGCACAATTATAATCAGGGTACAAGTTTAGGTTTCTTTGCCCAAGACTTAATCAGCCTAAATGAACAATTCAAAATCATGCTCGGTATGCGCTACGACAGCTATGATTTTTCTACCACCAACAAACTACCAAATGTTGATGCAGATAAACGTAAACGATCTGTCGATGATGATTCATTTAGCCCAAATGTCGGCGTGGTCTGGCAGCCGAATGAACATCAAAGTCTGTACGCATCATACAGTAAAAGTTTTGCTCCCTTTGGTGGCTCTATGGGTGTAAACCCAATTTCATCAGCAAACCAAGATATGAGCATCTTTAATGCTGAACCACAATATAATGAACAGTACGAAATTGGCGTGAAAAGTGATTGGTTCGATGAACGTCTAAATACACAGTTCTCTGTTTATGACATTCGTAAAAAGAATATTCGCTACCGCCCAGACCCAGATGTTCCAGACGTATGGGCCGTAGGTGGTGAACATCAATCCAAAGGCTTAGAATTTAGTTTCATTGGCCGTGTATTAGATAATTTATTTGTCCGCGGTGGTTATGGCTATACTGATGCTGAAGTTAAAAAAGACAAAGAAAAGCCTGAAAATGTAGGAAATACCCTTTCTAATACCTCTAAAAATACAGGCAACCTATTTGTGCGCTACTTACCTACAGAAAAACTCTATGGTGAAGTTGGCGTGACTTATGTTGGCTCTTACTATCCAAACATCAATAACTTGAGCAAGATGGATGGTTTCAATCGTGTCGATGCAGCCATTGGTTATAGTGCTGATCCATGGAACGTGACTTTAGCTGTCAGTAACTTAACCAATAAAGAATATTGGCGTTCGGACTCTATGCCAGGTACACCGCGTAGCTTCCTCATGCGTTTGAACTACCAGTTCTAAACCCTTCAGTTAAAACGCCATCTCCAGCGGAACAGGTCACTGTTCCGCTTTTTTATGCTTATCAAGAGGTGACTAAGTCAATCGATGCATGCTTCTAACCTTTTCTGATAAAGCGCAAGAAACGGATTTTCAGGCCTGACTGGATTTGTTACTGTTTTCTTAAGTTAAATGATTTCCGCGAGTAATCATGACAGAACATAGCAACTATGCACGTGTGGCAAAGGCAATTGAATATATTGAACAAAACTTCAAACAGCAACCCAGTTTGGCTGAGATTGCAGAACACGTTCATTTAAGTCCTACACATTTTCAGCGTATCTTTAGCGAATGGGCAGGCATTAGCCCGAAGAAATTTCTGCAATATATTAGTGTGGAATATGCAAAGTCGGTTTTGAACAATCACACAGAAAATAATATTTTTGCAGCAACCTTTGACACTGGCCTTTCTAGTACCAGTCGATTGCATGATTTATTTGTCCAAATCGAAGGGATGACGCCCGCAGAATATAAACATGGCGGTGAAGCACTCCACATTCACTATAGTTTTGCCGAAACCATTTTTGGCTCCGTCATTATTGCCTCGACCCCTAAAGGGATTTGTCATATGGCCTTTACTGAAGCAGATCAGGATGCATTGACCTATCTGAAAAAACAGTTCCCACGTGCGACATTTATTGAAGATCAGGATGAATTACAACGCAAAGCACTCGCAATTTTTCAGCAAGATCAAAACAGCTTATCGGAGATTAAACTGCATCTGAAAGGCACCGACTTTCAGCTCAAGGTGTGGCAAAGTCTGCTTAAAATTCCCATGGGGCAGCTCAGCAGTTATGCACATATTGCTCAAGAGATTGGGCAAGAACGTGCCTCACGAGTGGTCGGAACAGCCATTGGCAGCAATCCCGTTGCCTTTTTAATTCCCTGCCATCGGGTCATTCAGTCTTCAGGGCAACGTGGCGGCTATATGTGGGGGACAACACGTAAAACTGCGATGATTGGCTGGGAAGGGGCGCATAGCCAAACACTAGCCGAAAAAGAGAGCGAATAAAAAAGGAAGCCGAAGCTTCCCTTTTTTGTTTCAATGCTTAGACGCCATATTTCACGCGGTAGGCTTCCATTTTTGCTAAAGCTTCAGTCTCACCTTTAGCCTCTAAATAATTCATCAAATCTTTCATGGTCACCAGTGCATGCACAGGAATTTCCAATTCTTTTTGGACTTCTTGAATCGCAGACAGTTCACCTTGACCTTTTTCTTGGCGGTCTAATGCCACCAACACACCTGCAATCTGCGCACCTGCATTTTTCAAAATGGTGACTACTTCACGGATTGCTGTGCCCGCAGTAATCACATCATCAATAATCCAGACTTTTTTACCTGCAACGGACGCACCAACCAAGACCCCGCCTTCACCATGATCTTTGGCTTCTTTACGGTTAAACCCCCAAGGCACACTTACCCCATGATTTTGTGACAAGGCCACTGCTGTTGCAGCAACAAAAGGAATCCCTTTGTACGCAGGACCAAATACCACCTCAACATTGTTGCATTCTGTCAGTTTAGTTGCATAGCCAGACGCCAGTAATGACAAGGCTTCACCATCATTGAGTAGACCTGCATTAAAAAAATAAGGACTCACACGACCCGATTTTAAAGTAAACTCACCAAATTTAAGCACGCCACGTGATAATGCGAGTTCGATAAAAGCTTGAGGGTTAAATGTCGCTTGCGTTGTCATGCGGTGCTCCGTATTTTCAAATTGAGGTAAGACTTGCGCATGATACCAAAGAGTAGCTATCCAAGTGATCAAAAAATTTTACGTGTGGTTTCAATTAACGTAAATGGTCTACGTTCTGCAGAAAAAAAAGGGATTTTTGATTGGATTGCCACATCAGATGCTGATGTGATTTGCATGCAAGAATCTCGCATCACCCACGAACAATGGACCGATAAATTTAAACCTGAAGGCTGGCATACCCACCTGTTCCCTGCTGAACGTCCAGGGTATGCTGGCACTGCTATTTATAGTCGTTTACCGTTTGTTTCAGTTACTGATGGGCTTGGTTTTGAATTGGCCGATTCTCAAGGCCGCTTTATTTCGGCTGAGTTTGACTTAGGCTTAGACCAAAACGTGCATATTTGTTCACTCTATTTACCATCGGGTTCTTCTGGTGAAGAAGCACAAGTGCGTAAAGATCACTTCTTAGAAGAATACAAACAAATTTTGAAACAATGGCGTGATGAAAATAAATCCGTAATTGTCTGTGGTGACTACAACATCGTGCATAAACGCATCGACATTAAAAACTGGTCAGGCAATCAAAAAGCCTCGGGCTGCTTACCGCACGAACGCGCTTGGCTCGATCATATTTATGATGAACTTGGCTATGTCGATACTTTCCGTGAAGTACGTCCAGAAGCTGAGCTTTATTCGTGGTGGTCAAACCGTGGACAAGCCCGTGCGAAGAACGTGGGCTGGCGCATTGACTATCAGGCTTGCTCACCTGACTGGAAAGCCCGTACAGTCAATGCTTGGGTCTATAAAGAAACATGGTTTAGCGACCATGCACCTGTCATTATTGACTACAAAATCTAGAAAAATGTAAGTATTTAGCTCATATTCAGTGAACAATTGTTTACTGGATATGAGTTTTTAACCTACATTATCTGCCGTTTTTTGAGTCTTTTTCTGATCAATCAATCAGTGCATTATGTTTCCACGGCAAAGGGACGATGTCAGGATGACAGCACAAGGACAGGACGCCGTAGGATGAAATTAAAACGAACTATGGATATAGTTGGTTTTCAAGGATGTGACAATGGACGTTGTAATGAGACCCGCATGATCAGGATGATTAAATGCGGGTTTTCTCTTTTTTAGTCTCTTCTATTTTTAATTCTACTTATTTTTACACTGTACTCTTCTTTTCATCCTATTTTAAATTCTTTTTATGACAATGCTATGACGGCTTAATGCTAAGCACGGACACTAGAGCTTCTTTTATTTTTCGGCTACTCTAAACTCAGATTGAAATTAGAAAGGGTTTTCCATGTTAAAGGTGTATGGCATTAAAAATTGTAATTCAATGAAAAAAGCTTTCGACCTACTGAGTGAGTTAGGACTGGCTTATGAGTTTCATGATTATAAAAAGCAAGGCATTGATGCTGTGACTGTCAAAACATGGCTCGATCAGATTGGGGCAGATGTGGTCCTCAATAAAAAAGGCACCACATGGCGTAAACTCACTGAAGCAGAACAAGACACAGCTTTAGCTTCAGAGCAAGGACTCATGGATGCCCTCACCACACATAACAGTCTCATTAAGCGCCCCGTGATTGCAACGCCACATGGTTTTATTGTTGGTTTTAATGAAGATGCAATTCGTGCCTTGAAGGCATAACAAAACAGAAAAAAGCCGAGCAATTGCTCGGCTTTTTTGTTGGATGGGATTAGTTCGCGCGAATCCAAGTTTGGTTACGGCCTAATGCAGCCACACCAATATAGCCACGAAGCTCTAGTTTTTTACCACCAGCAGCAATGTTGCCTTTTAATTTATAAGTTTTGCCCGTTTGCGGATCTAAAATTGATCCACCTTCATAGCTTGTACCACCCGCGTTTTTCAGACCATGTACAATCGTTAAACCTTTCAACGATTTGTTTTTGTATGGGCCTTCACACTTGGTACATGCATTTTCTTCACCTGGTGTCAAAATACCTTGAATACTCGCAGTTAAAGTTCCATTTTTCTGCTCAGTGAATTTAACCAAAGCTTTCGCTTGTTTAGTTTTATCATCAATCGTTTTCCAAACAGTGCCATTCAGCGGATCTGCTGCATGAGCTAGAGCGGTTAATCCTAGTACGCTTAGTGCAAGTGCAATTTTTTTCATTTTTGTCATTTCCCTAGTCTAGTATAGACGACTATCATTATTAAAAAGTCACAACAATTTTTCAATTTTTCAATGTGACCAATTAGTGTAACCTTGTAAATTATGTTGGTAAATACACAAACTCAAGGTAAAACAAATAACAAAATGGAATAACTATGAAGATTGCCGATCCATGGAAACAAATTTTTACGGAGCAGTTGCTAAAAACCACAATTCGAACCCCAAGTCGCTTTAGTCTCCCACCCAGTAGTCAGCGTTTTCTTCTTGAACAAATGTGTCGTGCATTTCCGCTCAATAAGTCGATCCGCATTCGCCCTCTACGTCTCGCAGGCCTACGTGCGGAAGAATTAAAACCTGAAACTGAAGCCACTCAGCTCATTTTACACATTCATGGGGGGGCTTTCTTTTTAGGTTCAATGAATACCCATCGTGCTTTTGTCTCAGACCTTGCAGCCAGCACACAAATGCAGGTTATTCACCTTGACTATCCTTTGTCACCTGAACATCCCTATCCTGAAGCTATTGATGCGCTGTTTGATGTTTATCAGCTGTTATTGGAGCAAGGTATACAGGCCAAAGACATTATTTTATCGGGGGATTCATGTGGTGCAAATTTAGCACTAGCCTTGGCACTGCGCATTCGTGATGAGCAACGTCCTCAAGTCAGTGGGCTGATTCTGCTTTCGCCATTTTTGGATTTAAGCTTAACCAGTGAATCTATTCGCTATAACAGCAAGCTCGATGCGTTGTTATCGATCGAAGCCCTTGAAACAGGCATCGACTATTATGTTCCAGAGCAAATTGACCCAGCTGACCCGCTCGTTTCACCCTTATTTGATGATTTAGCAGACCTCCCACCGACCCTTGTACAAGTCGGATCGAAAGAAATTCTCTTGGACGATGCCCAGCGGTTTAGAGATAAAGCGACCAAGGCAGGTGTAGATGTGACATTTAAACTTTACACAGGCATGTGGCATAACTTTCAAATGTTTAATGCATGGTTTCCTGAAGCTAAAATGGCGTTAGATGATATCGCAGCATTTGCTCAAGCGCTCGACCAAGACTAAACACATCCCACATAAAAAAGGTCAGCTTAACGCTGACCGAATGAGGAATCATGGAACTACAGTTATTGTTATTAAATCGCTTGCACCTGCGCTAAAGCTGCTGCAATGGCTTTGTCTTTCAGCTCTGGACCCATATTCACGCCTTCAGCACGAATGATTTCAACATCTGTCACACCAGTAAAATTAAAGACAGTTTTTAAGAAGCCTTCTTGGAAGTCAACAGGACTATTTTCACCATAGACACCACCACGACTACTAGCAATATAGGCTTTCTTGTCACCAGCCAAGCCGACAGGACCATTTTCCGTATATTTGAAGGTACGACCTGCAACACTAATGCGGTCAATCCAGGCTTTTAAAGTCGAAGTAATCCCGAAGTTATACATCGCCGCACCAATCACCACAACGTCCGCCTCTAAGTATTGTTGAATAATACGCTCGCCCAAAGCCGATTGTTCTGCATTTTGACCCATTAAAATTTCTGCATCTAAATGTGGAATCGGTTGAGTTGCCAAATCCAAATATTCAACCTCAACTTGCGCATGCTTTTCGCTGAGTTGCGAAACAATGGCTTGGCTCAACTGACGAGACACAGAAGCACCCGCCATAATACTTGAATCAATATGTAAAACTTTCATGGGAGGTTCCCGCATAATCTTTATTGAATAACTGCATCTTAAAAGAATCCTCCTCTTAGAATAATTGGTTTATTTAAAACACTATGTTGCAAAAATAGAACACTTTTCCCTTTTTATAGGGATATTTTTTCTATGATTTTAGATGCTATCTTTGAATTCAATTTTAAGAATTAATTACACTATTTAAATTAAAAAGAATATGAAAGTATGAGGATAAAAAGATTGAATGAATTCACTAGCCTCCAGCTCTAAAAAATTAAATAAAAATAAACTTTCTCACTATTTACTGGAAGAGGAAGTCATCATGAATTGGAGTACCTTGAAGAAGTGTATTCTGATGTTGGTATTGGCTTGCATTATTCATATTGCTTGGCTCGGTTGGGATAGCTTTATCCTACTGAACCCGCAATATTGGCAGGTGGTCAATCTCGATATTGTGCGTATCCAATTCGTACTGAACTCTATTTTTTTACTGATCTTATCAGGACTGATTTATCCCTGCTATGTCCTACATGATCGCGTCTGGGTGCAGCGTTTTTTACCCTATGTCGCGATCGGCATTTTTGTCATTTCTCTTTGCCAAGACAGTTATTTCGTTGGCGTATTAAGCCCCATGACTATGATTGCCTACATTTGTTTACTGACCGTGGGCTTAGTCCTGTTTAAACGCAAAATCATTTATATCATGCTGATTCCCGCAACAAGCTTTTTGGTCTTCTCGGGCTATCTCAGTTTTATAGATGTCGTGCCCTACTCGCCACTTTTCACCATTAACGGCAAGCTGTTTTATAATGGGTTTTGGTTATTTTCAATGCTGTATTTCATTACCCCCATTCTTATCACTTGTCTGATTTTATTTGAAATTTTACTCAGCCAATGGCGGCATCGTGAACGACTGATTCAACACTTAAGTCAGACCGATCCACTCACCAATGCCTTGAACCGTCGCAGTATTAACCAAAGCTTAGATGAGTTGCATCATAATAAAAATTGCCCCTATGCCATCGTGCTGTTAGACCTCGACCACTTTAAAAATATCAATGATCAATTTGGACATCATATGGGAGATACGGTTCTAATTGCCGTAAGTCAAAAATTAGGCCTTCATTTGCGTGAAAGTGATGTAGTGGGCCGTTTTGGGGGTGAAGAATTTATACTCATTTTAAAGCAGTCCTCTGCCCTTAAAGCTCGTCAAATCGCGGAACGTTGCCGTGCAGCCATTGAGGATTTAGCGATTCAAAATGAAGATGGACGTGCAATTCGCATTACTGCCAGTTTCGGCATTGCCCTAGCGACGGATAAATTGAAACCGCAACAGCTTTTGGATCAAGCAGACAAAGCACTGTATGCCGCTAAAGCCAGTGGACGCAATCAAATCAAATGCTATTTAGAAATCAATCCCTGTGAGATCAAATATAGCGCTGCATGTGGTGACACACAGCATATTTCACCCAACTAAACTGCTTCTGCTCGTGCCGCGTCAACCCATTGTGTGACCGCAGGATGCTGCATAATGTGTTGCATATACTGCTGACTGCCTTCGGCTACAGGTAGTGCATAACTCTTGAAACGCATCACTACAGGGGCATAGAAGGCATCGGCTATAGAAAAATCACCAAATAGAAAGGTCTGCTCATCTGCACGCTGTGCCCAAATTTGTTCAATTCGTTCAACATCCGCTCTTAATTCTACATGCTGCACCCACAGAGCTTGCCCCTCAGCTATGCTGTACTGCGCTTGAATATTCATCGGACACAATTGGCGTAGTGCCATAAAACTACTGTGCATCTCACAACTGATACTACGTGCTTGTGCTCTCAAATGGGTCAGTTTGGGCCACAGGGCTAAATCGGAATTTTGCTCGGCCAAATATTCACAGATAGCTAAAGAGTCCCAAATTTTAAATTCGCCCACATCCAATACGGGCACTTTAGCATTGGCATGAATCTGAGACAGTTGCTGCTTAAAGGTGGGGGCTTCTGCATCAAAACGAATAAGGATTTCTTCAAAATCCAGATCAAATGCAGTCAAGACCAACCATGCTCGCATCGACCAACTGGAGTAATTTTTATTGGCAATATATAAACGTTGCATACCCGCTCTCCCTCAGGTTTAAAAACGTTGTAATTGGGCTAGCAGCTCAGCCTCAGTAAATGCACCCGTTAAACGTAAACCACGAATTTCTTGTTGTGAGGCATCTAAGAATAAATAGGTCGGTGGTCCTAAAATATCCCACTGGTTTAAGAGCACTTGATGGGTTGCATCGTAATGGCTCAAATCTAATTTGATCAAATAATACGGCGCAAGTGCTTGCTGTACCGTTGCCAATTTTAATATACGGTGTTCAATCGGCTGACAAGCAACACACCAATCCGCATAGACATCGATAATGATTTTTTGCCCTTTTGGTGCTTGTGCCAAGAGCTGCTTAAACTCCGCTGCTGTCGCTGCAACATGCCAACGCGCAGATGCAGCCACTGGTTCTTCAAAGAAACGCTGACTCTGCTGATATTGGCTATAAGCAATGTACGTCCCGCCAACGACTAGAGCCACCATGTACAGCATACGCAACTGAGTTTTATGCCACATCAAACGATACAACACATAGATAATAAAGCTTAACCCTAGCAGCAGACTCAGGGCTTGCATCCATGTTTCAGAAAGCAAAGGACGCACAAAATACAGCGCCAAAGCCAACATGATGAAAGCAAAGAATACCCGAACCTGATTCATCCACAGACCAGCACGAGGCAATACCTTAGCGCCAAGTACGCTTGCCAGTAACAGCGGTGTACCCATACCAAATCCTAAGGTGAACAGCAAAATGGCCCCTTGCCACTGGCTTTGTGTCTGTGAAATAAACAGTAAAGCGCCTGCCAAAGGCGCAGTCATACACGGTCCAACCAACAGCGCAGAGATCATGCCCATAATCGCGGCACTGATCAGGCTTCCACCCTTTTGCATAGACTGGATATGATCAAGTTTATTCACCACGGCTTGCGGCAGTTTAAGTTCAAACAAACCAAATAGATTGAGCGCGAATAAAATAAAAAGAATGCTAAAAGCAATCAGGGTGGATGGCTGTTGTAACCAACGCTGGAAGTTCAAACCTGCTGATGAGGCCACCAAGCCCAAAATGGCATAGACCATGGCCATACTGCAAACAAAGACCAAGGCAATCATCCATGCTTTGAGGCCTTTGCTATCGCGAATAATTAAAGAGGTTAAAATCGGCAACATCGGCAAAGAACACGGCGTAAACGCGAGTAATATCCCGAGGCCAAAGAACAGTAATAAACCATAAGCCAATGAGCTTTTAGCTAACTCTTCAGACCAAATTTGGTCTTGCGCAGCAATCTCATCGGAAGCTGTTGCGGCGGGTTCAGCAGTGACTGTTGGGTTGATAGGCTCAAATTGCGGATTCGACTGCGCGGCTAAATCTAACAGTCGTTTTGATCCACCCGCTTGGTCTTGTAGGCTGACCAAGCCATTGACATCAGTTTTAAACTCAATGCTTTGCGGTGGATAGCAAATACGATCTTTGGCGCAGCCTTGCCAAGTCACCTTATAAGTTTGCGAAGCTTGTGTGTCTAAATCAAATTGCACTTGTTGATAATAAACTTGGGTGTGTCCATAGTTTTCATCATACAGATCATGCGCAGGAGGTAGCTCAAGCTTGAGCGGCTGACCTGCCTGTTGTACTTCAAATTTGTGCTGATACAGATAATACTGCTCAGGGATATTCCAGTGCAGTTGAGCCGTATGCTCAGTCGTAGATTCCATTGTAAATGGAAAAGCATCTTCAGCTGAAAGGAGTGGAGTTTCCGCATGAACGTTTAGGATACTGGTCCAGATACACAGATTGATGATCAATACTGACAGTGCCAGATACCACGTTTTGCCGCTCATCCCCTGTTTCAGATGAAGATGCTTTTTCATAATATGTTCTTTTTTCTAATTAAAATAAGTATGAAACGCCAAGTCCTGAATAATAACTTTTATCTGAACCATTTAAGTCGACACCAACACTTGCGTCCAACTGCATCCGATTATTCACCGCATACATGACACCTGTACCGAGCGCATATTCATTGTCTTGACTTTCTGCTTTACGGTAAACCAATTCAGAGAAACCACTGAGTTTATCGGTAAATTGGTACTCTAAAGTCGGAATCGCAGAAATGGCCCAATCACTATTTTGCACTTCATAACGCATAGTGATGGATGTCGACACGAGGTCGCTATAATCGTATGCCACCACAGATGACAGACTATAAATATCATCTTCATTGGTGAAACCATCATTACCTGTGGCAATAATCGCTTCAGCCAGTACCGCCATACTCAAGCGTTCATCATCCAAAGGAATCGCCGCTTTCACCCCGACACTGACATCACCCAAACCGTCTGTTTCAGACTTATTGCCTGCCACTTTCATTTGTTGCCAAGAGGGCCCAGCCCAACCCAATTGCAATTCGATGTTTTCAGCTAAACCTGTGCGCAATAACATATCTGCATTTAAGCTGGTGGTTTTGACTTTTTCACCATCAGCCGTGGTCGATTCAGCATAGTGCGCATTGGCCAAGCCCTGCTCCCAAGCCAACTGCCCCACAGGCGTAATCCCTGTCCCTATGCCCGAACCTGGGCGGTCAAAGGAAAAATCTGCGGCCATCGCATTCATACTGAACCCAGTGGCTACACATAAACCTAAATGTTTTAATTGCATCATGATGATCTCGCTGTTTAAGCTAATTCTTTTGTCATTTTTGCACCATACTGACGAAGCAACTCTAAAGTTTGCTTTTCTTCAGCCAATGCTTCGGCCCAATTAATTTCGTCAAATTCACAATCAAAGAATAAATCGCTAATTGAAGATAAAATAGTTAAGCCATCTTCATCTTTGGTGTTTGGATCAACTTTTTCATCCAATAAACGTTTGACCGCGGGCGCACATGCAGCACTTGCAGCATCCCAAAGTGGGCCATAAATTTCTTCTGTATCCCACAAATGCAAGTTTGCTTTGCCATGAATCAGTTGTTCTAAAATGTCTAAATGGACCGCTAAAGTCTGTTGTTTTTCTTGTTCTGACAGTGGTGCACCTGCTTCATACGCTTCGCAAATCGCTTCCCACCATTTGAATAAGCCGTCTGACCAGACAGAAATCACAGGTCCTTTCTCAGGATCGATAAAATTGAGACTTAACCCATCGGTCAATAGACGTTGAACTTGTTGAAGATCTAATTCTTCAAGTGCTTGCACGAAAGCTTGTTGTTGCGCGGTTAACATGGAGATGACGCTCTTCAATTCAGTTTATTCTATTATGCCGAATAAACGGGACATTTGTTATCCGTAATGTTGGATAAAAGTGAGTGTCCAGCATTAAAAAAGCCCCTGATTGAGGGGCTTTTTTTAAATTCGGTGAGGTTTAATCTTCCTCATCATCAACTAGGCCATCATCCTGATCTGCATATACAGGTTGGCCAGCACGTAGTTTATCATTTTTTTCAAAGGTATGTTCTAAACTACGTTTCAGGCGATCGATCGCGCCATGAATCGCGGTATCGACATTATGACCTTTATGATTTACAACCACGGGTTTTAAACCTGCTGGACGCGCTTCAATCATACATTGAATGTCGTCATCTCCGCCTTTATGGCTATTGGCATCACTTAGATGCACTGAAAAGTGGGTAATGCGCTCACTGTGACGTTGAAATTCTTGATTCAGCTCTTCGCGTATATAACTAATTAAACGGTCACTATTTTGAATGTTTTTATCTGTACGGATTTCTATGTTCATAAAATAACATCCTCTCTCTTTCTTTATTCGACTCTTTTTTTGTACGAAGATTTTTATCTCTTGGCACACTTGTAACTTACTGTTTTAACAGTATTCGACCATCTTCAATTGCTTTGGAATGTAACCTCCATCGATTGAATGATGAACACTTTTGAGTCTGCAGATCTGTGTCCTTCTCCTTTGAATATCGGGCCTAACTGAAAATTATGCAAGTGATATTTTTAAAAAAATATGAAAAGGATACTTATTGTGACAAGCCCTTACTTGCATGGCTAAAAACAGATGGATTTGATTCCATCTTCTAACTATTCACGTGACTTCATTGGCTAGAATAAACAAAAAAAACTAATGATTATGACAACTTCAATTACGACAGGAATGACTGCAAACATCGATCGTTCATTCTTTGCAAACATCCCCAAATAAGTGCAAACCCTGTTCCATTCTAGAATTTTCCCGAGCTGTATCATGTCGATATTGCTAAATTTATTATTCAATTACCTAACATTTTTTCCAAGAAGGTCCATATCAAATTAAGTGTCATGCCTGAAAGGTAACATTAAACCATTTGGTAAAAAAGTATAAAAAATGGCTCATTTTGATATCTATTTTCCATGACGTTCGTCAAATTTGGCTTTATTTTTGCTTAATAATCGGTATCCTGTATCCGATTTTTTGGGGAAATATTCATGAAACTGACTCAAATTGCTGCTTTCGTAGCATTATCTTCTGCTGCGGCAATCTCTCAAGCTGCGCCGATTTGGCAAGACTTTAGCTTCACTGGTTTATATGGTGAAAACTACAAATCACCATTTGTGACTCAAGACGAAAAACTTGAGCAAACAACCATTACTGCGGAATATGCAGCGGGTTTCAAATATGGCGATTTCTTCGCTTTTGCTGACCGTACCAACAACGATGCTGATGGCAATGAAACTTACTTTGAAGTTGCGCCACGTTTCAGCTTAGGTGCGATGACAGGGACTAAACTTGAGCTTGGCCCAGTTAAAGACGTGTTAGTTGCAACCACATGGGAAGGCGGTGAAGGTTTCAACAACTACCTCTATGGTATTGGTTTTGCCTTAAACGTGCCATATACACAGTATGCAAACATCAACTTCTACAAAGCAGATAACGACCTGACTGATGATGATTATCAAATGACCATCACCTATGCAGTACCGTTCAAACTTGGTTCTGAAGACTTTTTAGTCGATGCTTTCCTTGACTGGTCAACTGCTGAAGATGACCATGCAAGCGAGTTAAACTGGACTAGTCAGTACAAATGGAATGTAGGTAAACACATTTCTCCTGATACACGCCTTTACGTGGGTATCGAGCACTCAGTTTGGAATAACAAATACGGCTATAAAGGCGTTGACCAAAATGACGTAAGTGCATTAATCAAATACCACTTCTAATTCACTTTTGTGAATATCCAAAAGCAAGACTTCTGTCTTGCTTTTTTTTATGCAAAAGCAGCATGATACCCCTCCCAACGCATACAACCTTGCCCTCATGTCTTTTCTCATTCGTCCAGCCACTGAACACGATCTGCCCGAGATCCAAAATATTTATAATGCAGAAGTCTTACATGGTATGGCCACTTGGAATGAACATGCCTATGATTTAGCGCATTTCCAAAAACAACTACTGCACTTTCAACAAAACCAATTTCCATTTTGCGTGGTGGAAGACCAAGAAACGCAGGCCATTGCAGGTTTTGCAGACTATGCCTCCTTCCGTAATTTTTCAGGCTATCGTTATACCGTTGAGCACTCGATTTATATTTCACCCAACTATGCCCGTCAGGGCTTAGGTCAACAGCTTTTAGCGTATTTGATTGAACAGGCAAAATTGCAGCAAATGCATGTCATGGTTGCAGGGATTGATCACGCCAATCTGGCTTCAATTGCTTTACATGAAAAGTTTGGATTTGTACAAACTGGCTATATGCCCCAAGTCGGACAGAAGTTTGGGCAATGGCGTGATCTGGTGTTGATGCAACTACTGCTAAATCAGTGAGGTCGGGACTAAATTATCACTGGTGACGCTGATCACGGCATACGTATGCTTGGCCGCATGTTCATAAAAATTTCTGAGCTGAACAAAGATTAAACTCAACTCGGCAAATTGCAATTCAATCGATTCGGTCTGGATGCCATGTTCCTGCTCTAAGCGTTTCAAACATGTGGTTTGCATATGTTTTTTAAAGTCATCGATATCCAGTTTTTCTAAAGCCTCTTGAACTTCAACCACACGCACCGCGGTGTTATAACGTACCTCTGTAAGTTGTTTTTGGCGCTCTGCCAAGTGATGCTCGGCTTGCACACTCAAAGCCAGTAATGAAGTGCCAGACTTAAAACTGCCTTGTAATAAGGTCTGTAAGATTTTCCAGTTTTTACCTAAAAGCAGATGTGACTCGATGTGCTCCGAATTCAGCACATCGTCGACAGAAATAGATTCTAAAATCAACGTTTCCAAAGCATTGGGCGGAATACTTAATAATAATGTGTCCATATGGCTGCTCTTATTGTTGTTGCTTTGCATTAGCTTAACGCGTCTAAAAGTACACTGCTCAAACAATTTGTATGAGTAATTTTTCAGTTTCCATCATCCCACTAGCTTGAATAATTATGAGCCTCTAAAGATTGTCCCTTTACTTCGAATAGCTCCCTATGTTTTATTCAAAGCATAACGAAAATGGAATCAAATCATGCTTAAGTATCCATTCTTGATTGGACTTTTGACTGTAAGCACACTCGCTTCAGCAGACGACACCTTTGAACAAGAACTTCGCCAAGGTTGTGCTAAAGTCAAAACCTCTGCCAACGCTGGTAAGAAATTTTATGATCAAAAGCAATATCAAAAAGCCTTAGAACAATTCCAGTATCAGGCGACGTGGTCTTCTTTTTGTTTAATGAACCAACCCGAAAGCGGTGTATCCCTCACTGAACGTGATGTCGAAATTGCCAACAACAATGTCGGTTTAAGTTATAGCAAGTTGGGGAAACCACTTTGGGCCAGAGCATGGTTTTTGCGTGATGCTGAGTCTAAATCCAGTCAATTTAATTTAAAGCAACTGCCACCCCCTAAACAGTCAGCAACACTGGCAGGCAAATATGTGCAATATGCAGGTTTTGGGCAGTGGAATCAGATTGAGGTAAAACCGCTTAAAAATGTGTATAAAATTGAATTTAATGGTCTTTATATGGGACTACGCAGTCTCATCTATGGCCCCAATATTGGCGAGTTTGAAACCACTATGCAGCTAAATCGAACTCAAGCGCAATATCAGGTCGATGACTGTAAAATTAATTTAAAGTTCGCCTTCGATCCCAAAATGGGACACACCATCCGTGTCAGCGAAACCAATACCATGAGCTGTGGTTTTGGGCACAATGTTTCGGCAGACGGTATATTTCTAAAAGTAGACTAAGATCGCGATACACCATTCAATATTTTCATCATTCTCCCCCTCTCCCTTTGGAAGAGGGGGAGAATAAAAAAGCTTAAATCGCCACCAATTCTCGAATACCTTTTGCAGGCATTTCACAGCCTGCCCCTTGCGCAATCACTTGCCCACGGGCCATGACGGTATATGCATCGGCCAGCTCCTCGGCAAAATCATAAAACTGCTCGACCAAAACCACCGCCATCTCACCACCATCCGCCAGTTTACGAATCACTCGGCCAATGTCTTTGATAATAGAAGGTTGAATGCCCTCTGTGGGCTCATCCAAAATTAACACCCGAGGTTCTGATGCTAAAGCACGCGCAATCGCCAGTTGCTGCTGCTGCCCCCCTGATAAATCCCCCCCGCGGCGGTGTTTCATTTCTTCTAAAATTGGGAAAATTTCATACAAATGCTCAGGCACTTTTCGAGTTTTCGCCCCCTTAAACTTGGCCATGCCAATCAGGATATTTTCTTCAACCGTTAAGGTTGAAAAAATATCACGCCCTTGCGGCACATAAGCCAAACCTGCACGCACGCGTTGCTCGGGACTCATTTTCGATATGTCCTGACTATCAAGTAAAATCTGTCCGGACTTGATCGGTAAAATCCCCATTAAACATTTCAGTAAAGTGGTTTTCCCTACGCCATTACGCCCCAGCACCACGGAGCACTCTCCCACAGGCGCTTGAAAGGAGACATCTCTTAAAATATGGCTGCCACCGTAAAACTGATTGACGTCTTTGACTTCTAACATGGTCGGCTCCTTAACGTCCTAAATATTTCTCAATCACACCTTCATTGGCCTGCACTTCAGCCAATGTACCTTCGGCTAAGATCGCCCCTTGAGCCAGTACCGTCACCTTCTCACTGATGGTGTCGATAAAGCTCATGTCATGTTCAACCACCACCAAGGTGTGATTTTTCTTTAACTCTAAACATAGCTCAGCGGTTCGTTCCGTTTCGGCATCGGTCATACCGGCCACGGGTTCATCGAGTAGGATCAGCTTAGGGCGTTGCATAAGCAACATGCCGATTTCCAACCATTGCTTTTGTCCATGTGACAACAGCCCCGCAGGTTTGTTTACCCATTCTTCTAGGCGAATTTGCGCTAAGGACTCCTCCAAAGCCAGCTGTGCATCTGGGTCAAGTTTGCTAAAAAAGCTTTTCTTCACGCGCTTATCTTTTGGTGCAGCAAGCAGTAAGTTTTCCATCACGCTAAAGTTTTCAAACACCGTTGGTTTTTGAAATTTACGCCCAATGCCTGCTTCCGCAATTTGCTCGGTACTCATCTTGGCCAAATCATAGTTTTGTCCAAAAAAAGCAGAGCCTTCTGTCGGTCGGGTTTTTCCCGTAATCACATCCATTAGTGTGGTTTTACCTGCCCCATTGGGCCCAATGATGCAGCGTAGCTCCCCTTCTTGGATGTATAGCGATAAATCATTTAAGGCACGAAAAGCATCAAACCAAACACTAACTTTTTCCAAGTACAGTGCAATCCCATGACTGAAGTCGGCACCTTGTTCTTTGGGACGTCCATAGCCGTCTGAAGCATGGCCACCATGAGGTTGAATTAGCTCACTCATTCGCTACGCTCCTTTTTAAAACGGTCAAATAGACCAATGACACCTTTGGGTAAGAAAATGGTGACCACAATAAATAGAGCACCCAAGATCAATAACCATGCTTCTGGATAAGCCACGGTGAAATAGGTTTTCACGCCATTAATTAACCCTGCACCCAAAATTGGACCAATCAAGGTACCACGCCCACCCGCAGCCACCCACACCGCCATTTCAATCGAATTAACGGGGTTCATTTCACTCGGGTTAATAATCCCAGTCTGCGGCACATACAATGCTCCTGCAATACCTGCAATTACTGCGGACAGCACCCATGCAGAAAGCTTGTACCACAGCGTACGGTAACCCAAGTACTGCAAGCGGTTTTCACTGTCCCGAATCGCACCCAACACACGACCGTAGGGTTTATTCATGAGATGACGCAACCCCACAAAGCACAGCATCAACACCAAAGCCGTTAAGGAACATAAGGTGGCACGCATGGGAGCAGAAGTGATGTCCATGCCTAAAATGGTCTTAAAGCCAGTAAACCCATTGTTTCCGCCAAAGCCTGTTTCATTGCGGAAAAACAACAGTGCCGCAGCAAATGTCATGGCCTGCGTAATAATCGAGAAATACACGCCTTTAATTTTGGAGCGAAAGGCAAAGAAACCAAAGATGAAGGCCACCATACCGGGCACCAATACCACCAAGGCCAAAGCCCATAAGAAATGATTGCTACCCACCCAATACCACGGTAGTTCAGTCCAACTTAAAAAACGCATAAAGTCAGGCAGACTATCACCCGCTGTCTGGCGCATCAGATACATACCAAACGCGTAGCCACCTAGTGCAAAGTACAAGCCATGGCCTAGGCTTAAAATGCCTGCATAACCCCAAACCAAGTCTAGCGCCAAAGCCACCAGAGCCAAACACATGATTTTGCCAATCAAGGTGACCCAATACGCAGAGAGATGAAAGGCTGAATCGACTGGTAGCAAATGTAACCAAGGCAGGATCAACATCACCGCAAAGCAGACCTCGATAGCGAGCGCACTATAAGGTTTATCGGAAAATAAAGAAGTGATTTTCATGCGCTTACTCCACAAAACGACCTTTGATGGCAAACAAACCTTGTGGACGTTTTTGAATAAACAAAATCACAAGAACCAGTAGAATAATTTTTGCAAGAACAGCCCCCATGCCAATTTCAAGGACCGTACCGCTGATCCCTAAACCAAGTGCCGCCAGTACCGCTCCCCAAACTTGTCCGACACCACCCACCACAACAACCAAGAAAGCATCGATAATATAGTTCTGACCCAAATCAGGCCCAACATTGCCCACTTGCGCTAAGGCACAGCCTGCTAGACCAGCCAGCCCAGAACCCAGCCCAAAGGCCAACATATCGATACGGCTAGAGCGAATACCTACAGCGCGTGCCATTTGACGGTTTTGTGTCACTGCACGAACAAACAGACCAAAGCGAGTTTTATTGAGCAGGTAAACCAACAGCAATAGCACCGCAACCGTAAACACAATAATGGCAATCCGGTTATACGGCAGCATCAAACTTGGACTCAGCGCAATCCCACCCGATAACCAAGAAATATTCGAGACTTCAACATTTTGTGCGCCAAAAATCATCCGCACCAATTGCATCAAAATCAGACTGACGCCAAAAGTCGCCAACAGTGTTTCCAGCTGACGACCATATAGTGGTCGAATTACCGTCCGTTCAATCAACATGCCAATCAACGCGCTCACCAAAAAGGCCGCAGGAATGGCAGCAATCAAATACCAATCGACATAGCTACCCAAGTAGGTCTTAAACAGGCTTTGCACCACATAGGTGGTATAAGCCCCAATCATAATCAACTCGCCATGCGCCATATTAATCACACCAAGCAGGCCATAAGTGATGGCCAAACCGAGCGCTGCTAGCAGTAAAATGCTGGCTGTACTGAAACCAGAAAATACATGTCCAGCCCATTCACTGGCCTGAATCCGTGTTTTAATCTGACTTTTGGCATCTACCAACACAGCTTTGAGTTCTGGGTTCAAATTTGATTGAGTTAAAGCTTGCTCAACCAGTGCCAGCACCTCGGGACGGTTGGAATCGGTAAGGACTTTAGCAGCCTGAATTTGGACTAAAACATCTGGACTTTCAAAGTCGAGGCGTGCTTTGAGCTGCGCCAAGCGCTGTTTGACTTTATTATTTTGTTCATGCAGATAGAGCTGATTAATCTGCACAACATTCAGCTCAGAAAAATTATTTTCTAAAATATCAATGGCTGCTAAACGTTGGGCAGATTCTTCAGATTTTAATTTGGCCTGTGCCTGTCCAAAGTTTAAAGCTTTTCGTAAGGTGTTGACCAAAGTTACCTGAGACAAATCCCCAGGCCAAGTTTCAATCACTTGCTCATCGGGATAACGTAATAATTTTTCATTATTTTTTAAAATATACGTCGTGCCTGCGCTGTCCCGATACAGCTCATCACTGTCGATCAGTGCCACCAGTCGATCAAATTCTTCAATCGTCCCCGGCCACTGGCTCAGCATGGCACGGCGCTCAGCAAACTCAGCTTTGACAAAACGTTGAATCGTATCATTCGAGACTGATACGCTTTGAGTCTGAGCAGAACGTTGAGCCTCTTCAGCCCAAATACTGCTACTCACGAGCTGTGCCATTGTGCACAGCAGTGCGGCACAAAAAAATTTAAGATTCATAATATGACTTCCTTAAGCTTGCTTAAAACATCCCGTATCGGGGTTTGCTTACTGAAAAGCCCACAGCAATCGCAGCAGGCTCAACGCTTAAGAAAATTATTTAGGAATGTACGGACTCCAAGGTTCCGCCTTAATCACTTTTGGTGTTTTATACACCACGTCAAACTGACCATCACCTCGAATTTCACCAATCATCACAGGTTTTTGTAGATGATGATTTTCAGCATCCATTTTTAAGGTATAGCCTGATGGTGCTTTGAACTCTTGACCTGCCATCGCAACGCGAACCTTATCAACATCGGTGCTGCCTGCTTTTTCAACCGCTTGTTTCCACATATTAATGCCCACATAAGTGGCTTCCATCGGATCATTGGTCACAATTTTGTCAGCATTCGGCAGCTTATACTGCACCGCATACTGCTTCATTTTATTCACAAATTCGGTGTTGGTCGGGTTTTTCACCGACATGAAATAGTTCCATGCAGCCAAATGTCCAACCAATGGTTTGGTATCAATACCACGGAGTTCTTCTTCCCCCACAGAAAAAGCCATGACAGGAATATCTGAAGCTTTAATGCCTTGGTTACCCAGCTCACGATAGAACGGCACGTTGGAGTCGCCATTGATGGTTGAAATGACCGCGGTTTTCTTACCCGCAGCAAATTTCTTCACATTACCAACTATGGTTTGATAGTTACTATGACCGAAGGGGGTGTACTCTTCCATGATGTCGGCATCTGCCACACCTTTGGACTTCAAAAACGCACGTAAAATTTTATTGGTGGTGCGTGGGTAGATATAGTCCGTACCGAGTAGAACAAAACGCTCTGCTTTACCGCCCTCTTCGCTCATCAAATATTCCACCGCAGGAATCGCTTGTTGGTTCGGTGCGGCTCCTGTATAGAAAATATTTTTCGACTGCTCCTGCCCCTCATACTGCACTGGATAGAACAATAAACCATTCAACTCTTCTACCACAGGTAACACAGACTTACGCGATACCGATGTCCATGAACCAAAAATCACCGCGACTTTATCTTGGGTAATGAGTTGACGTGCTTTTTCAGCAAATAAAGGCCAATCAGATGCTGGATCGACCACTACAGGTTCTAATTTTTTACCCAGTACCCCACCATTGGCATTAATTTCATTGATGGTCATCAAGGCCGTATCTTTGAGTGAGGTTTCAGAAATTGCCATGGTGCCTGAGAGCGAGTGCAAAATTCCGACTTTGATGGTGTCACCACTGCTCACCGCCGCTGCTGGCTCAGACGTTGCTGTTTCCACTTTCTCCGCAGGTTTTGAACAACCTGTCAAAGCAATAGTCCCCATCATTGCAGTTGCAAGGAATGTTTTCGTGAGTAATTTTTGTTGGAACATCTTGATTTTCTCCAAACTTGAAACTTAGGGTGCATTTTGCAATGCATGATTGTTATTCGCGCTATGAGTGCCAATTCAATTTCTATGCCAAGCGGGATTTTATGATATACAAATCATTATTAAATTTTTAATTATTTTAATATTTATCAATAATTTATTAATTTTAAAATGCACTGTATTTTAGGTGGATTTGCGCCCAAATGGCTACTTTTCTGCATACAAACTTGTATACATCATGTGTTCCAAATCAATTCATTTCGCCTAATTCAGTCGATTGATCTGGAAAATTGTGCACAGATTAGGCGCAATTTTATTGCTCATCTGCGCAGCAAAAAGCCCGCAATGTGCGGGCTTTTTATTTTGTCCTTAGCGGTACTTAAACCACCAATTCGGCCAAATTACCTTTCTGCTCTAACCATTCTTTACGGTCACTCGAACGTTTTTTGGCCAGCAACTTGTCCAACAAACCAGCAGTAAAATGACTGTCATCCAAGTCTAACTGCACCAAACGGCGTGTGTTCGGATCCAGCGTGGTTTCACGCAGTTGGCTAGCATTCATTTCACCCAAACCTTTAAATCGAGTAATTTGCGGGTTCTTGGTTTTGCATTTTTTCAACATGCCTTCAAGCTCGTCATCGTCCAAGGCATAGTGCACATCTTTTGCATCATCAATCCGATACAACGGAGGCATCGCCACATACAGATGTCCTTCTTCAACCAAGATCGGAAAATGTTTCACAAACAAAGCACACAGCAACGTCGCAATGTGTAGACCATCCGAGTCAGCATCGGCCAAAATACAAATCTTGCCATAACGTAGTTCTGATAAATCATCCGACCCCGGATCGACCCCGATCGCAATGGCAATGTTATGCACTTCTTGCGAAGCCAAGACTTCATCAGAAGAGACTTCCCACGTATTTAAGATTTTTCCACGAATAGGCATGATCGCTTGGAAGTTTTTATCACGCGCCTGCTTGGCTGAACCACCCGCAGAATCACCTTCCACAATGAACAGTTCAGACTCTTCTAGGGTATGTCCAACACAGTCTGACAATTTTCCGGGTAAAGTCGGACCTGCCACAATTTTCTTACGTTCAACCTTTTTCGCAGCTTTCAGACGACGACCTGCTTTCGAGATCGCCATTTCCGCCAACTGCATGGCAATATCGGAGTTTTGGTTCAACCACAGTGCAAAAGCATCTTTGGCAATGTTTTGAACAATACCTGACGCTTCACGGCTGGATAAACGCTCTTTGGTTTGGCCTGAAAACTGTGGCTCTTGGAACTTCAACGATAAAATATAGTTCACACCATCCCAAACATCTTCAGCCGACAGCTTCATATTGCGTGGCAGCAAATTACGCAGTTCACAAAACTCACGCATTGCATCGGTCACACCTGAGCGTAGACCATTCACATGGGTTCCGCCCTGCGCCGTTGGAATCAAGTTCACATAACTTTCTTGGACCAACTCGCCGCCATCGACATTCCAACAAATAGCAAATTCGGCACTGGCACGCTCAGCATCTCCTGTTGCCACAAAGGCTGGATGAGGCAGAATCTCACGATCCTCAATTTCATCCATCAAATAATCGACGAGGCCATTTTCAAACTGCCAAACGATTTTTTCGTCATTGATTTGGTCGACGTAATTGATTTGCAAACCTGCCGCCAAAACGGCTTTGGCTTTTAAGTTGTGCTTCAGCGCTTTCAGAGCAAATTTCGGTGAATCAAAATATTTAGCTTCAGGCCAAAAGTGAACGGTGGTTCCTGTCGCACGCTTCGGAGCTTTCCCTTCTAATACCACCAAGGGCGCAGTCGGTTCACCCTGCTCAAACGCCATTTGGTAGAGGTTGCCTTGACGCTGAACTTCTACTTCGACTCGGCTAGATAAGGCATTCACCACGGAAATGCCTACGCCATGCAAACCACCTGAAAACTGGTAGTTGTCAGTACTGAATTTACCACCAGCATGCAGCTTGGTGAGAATGATCTCGATCCCGCTTTGGCCATATTCAGGATGAATATCGACAGGCATACCGCGACCATTATCTTCGACTGAGAGTGAGCCATCTTTATAAACGGTGACGGTAATTTTGTTGGCATGGCCAGCCAGTGCCTCATCGACTGCATTATCAATAACCTCTTGCGCCAAATGGTTTGGGCGTGTGGTATCGGTATACATGCCGGGACGACGACGTACCGGATCTAAACCAGATAATACTTCAAGCGATTGAGCCGTATATTGAGACACGTTGTACTGTTTCCTTATTTTAAGCAGTCCGATAAAAACTGTAATGCCATCGGTATTTTGTCTGCGAAATCTTCCATCGCATGATTGCCTTGCGTTTCCGAGATCACGAGCGCTGCGCCATTATAATAGCGCTGTGCTTCACGATAATCCAAAACTTCATCGCCTTGTTGCAATAACACTAAAATTTTGTCTGCATCTTGCACAAATGGCAGCTCAATCTGTTCTAAATAGTCCAATTGCGCATCATCAAGCGTCCAATGCTCATTAACTTTATAGGGCAGTTGAGTCGCACCAAATAGATCTCGGAACAAATGCCATGGTTGCATAGCCGGATTGATCAGCACAGCCGGTACTGCCAACTTCGCGACCAGTTGTGTCGCATAAAACCCACCTAAGCTACTGCCTACCAGCACCACCTGATCCAACTCCTGAATCAAGGCGGCCAATTTTTCTAAGGCCAAATGTGGCGGCATGTTCAAGTCTGGCAAATGCACGTGCCACTGTGGACGAGATTCGCAATAGCGTTTCAGCAATTGACCTTTAATCGATAAAGAACTGCTTTGAAAGCCATGTAAATAAATAATATTCATGCTGTACATTTAACTCTTCTACATCATTTTTATTGAACTCAAAAGAGATGGCATCAGCCGACTGTATTATTTTGTATGGATATAAAAATTGTCAGACAAAAAAATAAGGTCATCTGTGTATTCATCGCTATTGTAAAAGTTGTTCGAGATGAATTAGATAAGCTAGAGTGCTAAGAATTTATACCGTGATCGTTGAAAAAAATAAAGTCCCTTTGGACACAGAAACACAAGGGTAGAAAAAATGCCAAGTTTAACGCCTCTGCACGAGACCTATTGTAAATGGGATCGTACTCCTCCCAGCCAAGCCGACCTGCTTGAAGGGATTGCTCAGTTGGTGACAACTCGCTTAGGTGACGTCGTCCACGATTTAATTCAGGCCATTCAGCGTGAAATTTTAATCAGTTTATTTGGAATGAATGAAACCAGTTCCAAGAAGTTTCTGTCGACACGGTCAATTGAAAAAATTTACCAGTTTTCCTTCAATACCTTGCAAAACTACGGTAGCTATTTATTGGCGCCAAGTTTGCGTCATATCATTGAAAAATTTCCAAATTTGCATCGCAAACCCCTAACCCCAACCATGCATTATTTAGTCGGTGCAATCAACGGCGTTTTGGGTGACTATTTACTGAAATATCATAACCCTGTAGCGCTACCGATGGTATTTTATGATCATTATGGTGCCATCCAGCAAGGCGAGTTGTCTGGTCGCGTGGTGATTATGGTCCACGGTCTATGCATGAACCATTTGTACTGGAGCACGGCGCGTTATGGCGGTATAGGGGAAAAACTGCTGGCGCAACGTGCACAGAATACCATGTTATATCTCAACTACAACACGGGTCGTCGTATTTCAGCCAATGGGCGTAGCTTTGCCAACTCACTACAAGACTTACTCAACCGTAACCCACGGATTAGCTCGATTGATCTGATTGGGCACAGTATGGGTGGACTGGTTTCACGTAGTGCGCTGTTCTATGGCAAACAAAATATGCAAAGCTGGATTCATGTGGTGGAAAACATGGTCTGTATCGGTTCTCCCCATCATGGTGCGGCTTTAGAACGTTTTGGCTTCCATTTGCAGGACAAATTGGGACGTTTCCCATTTGTCAAAATTATTGGGCATATCGTCAACATTCGCAGCAACGGTATTTTAGACTTACGTCATGGCAGTGTGCGAGACGATGACTGGGAACATAATGAAGCGCGTATTGGTCATGTTGATGACAACCGTAAGCCAGCCCCTTTGCCCTCCCATATCAATACCTTCTTAGTGGCAGGGACCATTGAGTTTGAACATCGTAAATATCGTGCGCTCAATGTGATTGGGGATTATTTGGTCAGTGTGAAAAGTGCCTTAGGCGAGCATATGAATCCACGCTTTCAACTGAAAGTCCCCGATTCACATAAAGCCATTTTCTACGGCTTAAACCATTTTGAGCTACACACCCATGCCAGTGTTGCCGAACAAATCGTCAATTGGTTCTATCCAAATCCAACTGAAACCGAATATGGTCAAGTGCATGAATATATGATCGGGCTGGATGATTTGGAGGGCATTGCGCTCACCTAGGCCCCCTCATTCACCTCATAAAAAAAGCCAACATCACGTTGGCTTTTTTTATCTTTATTATTTTTTCTTCGCGTGGCTTGGATATTTACGCAACAGTTGCCACAGGCTAATCAACGCCAGTGCCACAAAAAACACCAAAGACCACACAGGTAAAGACTGACCTAGGAAAGTCCAGTCTACAAGCGCACATTCACCTGAACCTGTTAAGACTTGCTCAAACACAGCACGCAGCGGCAACGTGTCTAACCAATAATCCAAACCTGGGCCACAGCTCGGCACTTGATCAGGCGGTAAGCTCTGTAACCAAACGTGACGTGCTGCCACACCGGCCGACCATAAGATCGAGAGGCTGCCTAAAAATGCATAAAAGCGTTTAAAACCATTCGATGCTGGGTTATGCAAAAAGGCAATCAGCGAAATAATCCCCAGTCCGATCAGTCCCACACGTTGGAACACACAGAGTGGACATGGGTTTAACTGTAGCGGGCCGTGCTCTAAATACAACGCAAAGGCCATCCCGATGATACTGGCTAAAACCAAAACACCACTCACGAAGCGATAACTCCATTGCATGGTCAATCCTCTTAATTTTTTATCTAAATTGCGCAAGATACTGTTCAAAACTCAGTTGACTGTCTTGCTCTAATTGCTGTTGTTGTTGCAGTGATTGCGTGGCTAAATCGTCAAAATAAGCCCATGTCTCTGCACTCAACTGATGACGCTCATAACTCGATGCATGTTGTGCAGCCATTTGGCTACCAAAGCCCCATGTCCCACCCGCTTCTAGAGTATCTTCGATCATCTGCGCCGACAAAGTATCATCAACTTCAGCGACTCTCTGTTGCATGACTGTCATCGCTTTACTATACAGTGTGGTGTCATAGCACTGATCTAACAACACAACCAGTTCTTGCATAGCCTCTAAATGAGACTGACTCCATGCTTCAATTGGAAACGATTGCTCACCCACAGCAATTGCAGCATTCGGTGCGCGACCACGATTGACCACTTCCGCTTGGTTTTTCTCGATTTGATCTTGCTCTTCAGCTAATAAATCTGGGCTATCCAGCAGTAAGCAATACAGCGCCAACACTTCTAAGAAACCTGCGGTATCTTCATTGATCCCAATTGGGCTATACGGGTTCACATCCACCGCACGTAGTTCTACATAACCGACACCACGGTTGCTTAAGGCTTGTGATGGAGTTTCACCTGCTTGCGGTACTTGCTTTGGCCGCACCAAACTGTAGTACTCATTTTCAATTTGTAGGACATGATCATTAATTTGAATCGGTTCGCCCTGCGCATCGTTGAGGCCTAAGCGACTAAACGGCGCATAAGCCGTTTTGACTGCTTTTTGTAGGCCTTCGAGATAACCGTCGATATTGTTGTAATGAATCCCGAGCTGCTTTTGTGCTGAGTTTTGATAACCAAAACGTCCCATTCGCAAAGCAGTCGCATACGGTAAATACAACGTCCCGCGCAGCAATGGCAACAGATGATGTTCACGCCCTGTCATAAAACACTGGCAGACCGATGGACTTGCCCCAACCAAAAACATTACCAACGGCGTAAGGCGAATAAAGTTGCGAATCAAACCAAAATAGCGGTGACTACGATAGTCTTGTGCAGATAAGGCTTTTAGTGCCTCATCTGTTTCATGTTGTTGTAATTGTTCAAAGAGCTGATCAGGAAAAGACAAGTTGTAGTGTAAACCTGAAATGGTTTGCATACGACGACCATAACGTACCCCTAAACCATGGCGGTACAAGGTCTTGAACTTCCCAATATTTGAGCTGCCATATTGGGCTAAACGGATTTTATCGTCATTGTCATCCAACATGCAGGGCATGGACAGCGGCCAGAGCTTTTCACCATGTTCCAAATGACGATGTGCCACACTATGAATGTCTTTTAAATAATGCAACGCCTCGGTAATGCTGGGCTGGGGCGGTGTAATAAATTCTAATAAAGCTTCCGAATAATCCGTCGTAATATGCGGATGAGTCAGCGCAGAACCCAAAGCTTGCGGATGATCGGCTTGTGATAAAAAGCCATCACTTTGCATGCGCAAACTTTCGCGCTCAATCCCGCGTAACATCCCTTGCAAAAGTGATGAATTGACCCAAGTCGGTAACACAGCTGTAGATTTAGATGCGGGTTGACCCATTACAATCTCACTTTTTGGAAGAAACAATTACAACGACGAATAAAATAAAATCATCAGTTTATATCAGTATAACGTGATTTTAATTCGGCACATTACACCCAGTCCTATTTTCAAGTAAACCATCTGTTCTATTTTTTCGGAAAATATTTATCACAAAGTTACGCTATTAGACATGTCAAAAGTGTGATTGTATTGAAGAATAAATGCTAAAGAATTGTAAACTTTATGAATTATCAAGAAATTTTAGATTTTTGGTTCGATCCCAAAAACCAAAGTTGGTGGTTTAGCCAAAATGATGCGTTCGATGCACTCATCGAAGAAAAATTTAAGACAATTCATCAACAAGCGGCGCATGCTGAGCTATGGTCTTGGCGCAGTAGTGCTGAAGGACGTTTGGCTGAAATTATTGTGCTCGACCAACTGTCGAGAAACCTGTATCGCAACAGTCCTTTGGCCTTTGCTCAAGATGCCTTGGCCTTGGCTTTGGCACAAGAGGCCATCACGCTAAAACTGGATGCAGCACTGCCACCCATACAACGCAGTTTTTTATATATGCCCTTTATGCATAGTGAATCGAAACTTATTCATCAATATGCTTTAAAATTGTTCGAAGACTTAGACAATCCGATTAACCTCGATTTTGAACAGCGTCACAAAGTGATTATCGAGCGTTTTGGACGCTATCCGCATCGGAACCAAGTCATTGGCCGCAACTCAAGCCAAGAAGAACTGGATTTTTTGACTCAGCCCAACAGCCATTTTTAACTGTTCGGCTTCTCCCTCTGTGCTAAGGAGTCTATCTCATGAAGAAAATTTTAATCGCCTGTGCACTGGTGACTGGTTTGAGTTTAGTAGGCTGTGCCTCTACCCCCTCAAAGCCCTTAACCTTCGACCAATTAGGTCGGTTTAGTAATACGCCTTTAAACACCTCGACTTATCGCATCAGCTTCCAAGCTCGTCCAAATATGAGCTATGGCACGGCTGAAGAAATTACCTTGGTCAAAGCCGCGCAAACGACGGTGCAAAATGGTTATCGCTTCTTTAAAGTGCTGAATGACCCAAGCAACCAAAACCAACCGCCCCGACAAGCCGTGGTGTATTCAAACCCAATGCCTTATTACCCATATGGTTATTATTCTCGCCATCCAGCCTTTTGGCCTGATCCGTTCTACGATGTACCACGTGTAGTCGACATTGACCCCGTGCAAGTGTCATACAGCATTCAATGCTTTAAAGACCAAAAATCGGCACCAAGCGATGCCTTTGATGCCACGCTGATTTTAAAATCGCTGAGTGGAAAATACGGTTTGAGCCCAACCGGTGAAGTGCTCCCACCGCCTGAACCGAGTAGCCCCGCGTCGACCAGCAAATAAAGCATAGAGCCTGCCTATGAATGAACCTCAAGCCGTCCCATCGAGTCTGAAACGCAGCAAACGTTTTGCCACCATTGCCCTAATCACGGCAGTGGTGACATGGCTGCTGCTGATGGTCGTTGCCAAGTTTGTCCCCACAGACAAGGTTTGGATCATTCATATTTTAATGTTATCCGCCGAAGCAGGTGTGGTCGGCGGCTTGGCTGACTGGTATGCCATTACTGTGCTGTTCCGTAATCCCTTTGGGAAAATGCCAATTCCAAAGTTTTTACGCGATCACACCGAAATTATTCCCCGTAACAAAGACCGTATTGCAGAGTCTATGGGCCGCTTTGTACAAGAGAATTTTCTTTCTCCACAAGTGGTGGAAAAAAGCCTGCAAAGTACCGACCTGTCTTTAGCGGTTGGCCAATGGCTTGCCAACCCACAAAACAATCTGCAAGTCACCCAAGTCATTCAACAAACAGTGCCTAAAGTCTTTGAGTTTGTAGGCCAAGAACAAATCGGGCGCTTTATCCAAAGTAACAGTGTGCAGTGGATGCGCAACACTCAGGTCAATCATTTGGCCAGTGAAATGCTGCGTGCAGTACTGGAAAATGATTTCCATCAAGATGTATTACAACGCGGACTCGACTTGGCGCATGACTGGATGACCCAACATCCTGAACAAAGTCGTGAGTTGACCCGAACCTTGTTCAAAGAACTCGGGGTCTGGAAACTGGCCAAAGGGGCCAGTTGGATTGGCATCGATGTGCAGCAAAGAACCATCGACTCACTCATTCAACGAGTCGAGTCGATGTTGGCTGATCCTGAGCATCCGTGGCGTCAAAAAATTGAAGCCATGGGACACGCGCTTATGCTTGAACTGGCAGATAGCGACAGTAGGGCCAGTCAGCGTTTAAACCAGACCAAAGATGCCCTGCTGGATAGCCCACAAGTTCTGAATTTTATTAGCGGTGCAGTGGTCATTTTATGTGATGCCATTAAGCAAGACTTGCAAAAACCAGACTCTGGCATTGCGCAGAACATCCGTGTATCCATTCAACAAATCGGGGAAAACATCATCTCGAATCAAGCCGTCAGAGACTTGCTCAATCAACGCCTCAGCGGCATTGCGGTCAATCTCAGTGACCAATACAGTGAAAAGGTCATTCGTTTTATCAGTGAACGTATTCACGAATGGGACTCCAGTGTGATGATTGATAAGATCGAAAATGAAGTCGGTGGCGACTTACATATGATTCGGGTCAATGGCGTGGTGGTCGGTGCATTTATTGGCTTAGCACTGGGGATTATTCGCGCGGCAGTTGAACAGCTCTTATAAAAGTAATCCACAAAAATGCATGCTTCACCCCTGCCCTACATGCAAAATTTGCATAAGTAAAAGGGGATGAATATGCTATTTTGGGCTGATATTTAGACACTTTTAAGCATTCATGATTCAGTTGCCTTCATCTAAACTGCCTGCACAAGGCGTCACTATTTTCAGCACCATGACTGCCATGGCACAGCGCTTAAATGCCCTAAATCTATCCCAAGGTTTTCCAGACTTCGAAGCCCCCGCTGAACTGCTGGATGCTTTAGCACAGGCCACACAAAGTGGTTTCAATCAGTATGCTCCAGGAGATGGAGTCTGGTTATTACGCGAGCAACTGGCGCAGCAATTTGCACAACGCGATCAGATTCAGCTCGACCCGATAACTGAAATTACCATCACTCCGGGCGCAACCATTGGCCTTTTTGCCACCATTCAAGCCATAGTCCATGCGGATGATGAAGTCATCATTTTTGACCCCAGTTATGACAGCTATGCGCCAAGTGTGGCTTTGGTCGGGGGCAAAGCCATTCATATTGCGCTCCAAGCACCGCATTTTTCAGTCGATTGGGAGCAGGTCAAATCAGCCATCACGGCCAAAACTAAACTGATCATTATCAACACACCACACAATCCGAGTGGTGCTATCTGGAGCAAGCAAGATTGGCTCACCCTGATTGAACTGATTCGCGACACCAATATTTTAGTCCTGTCTGATGAAGTCTATGAACATCTAGTATTTGATGGTCAACGTCACTATTCGGCGCTGTCTTTTCCTGAACTGCGTGAGCGTAGTGTGGTGGTGGGGTCCTTTGGCAAAACTTTTCATGTGACCGGTTGGAAAACCGGCTACTGCGTTGCTACACCTGCGCTCATGCAACTATTCCGTCAGGTCTATCAGTTTGCCAACTTCTGCGGAGTCACCCCAGTACAATTGGCTTTGGCCAATTATATGCAGCAACATCCTGAGCATATTCAAAACTTAGCGGGCTTTTATCAAACAAAACGTGATCGTTTTATTGAGGGTTTAACCGGTTCACGCTTTCAATGGCTGCCTTCGCAAGGCACTTACTTTCAAAATGTCGACTACAGCCACATTCGTCCCGATTTAAACGATGTTGAATTTTGCCGCTTTTTGGCAGAGCAGCATGGCATTGTTGGCATTCCTGTTTCGGTGTTTTATCAGCAGGCGCCGGAAGCTTTGCGCATGATTCGTTTTTGCTTTGCCAAGACCGATCAAACCTTGGCTCAGGCAGCAGAAATTTTGCAAAGCGTTTAAATCTTTTTCAGCTTTGCTTTTGCACAAGAACAGGCTTCGCTTACTGAAATACATCGGCTTTTCAGCACTGAACTATGCTAGGGTAAGCCTTAGAAATGTAATAAAAATAACCTCAGGATGACTTATGTCCGTACACACCCCATTGGTGCAACAGCAAAAGCTATGGAAAGCCTTTTTTATTTTCCTGATGCCTTTGATTGCCACCAATATTCTGCAAAATCTGTCAGGTACGATTAATACCATCTTTGTCGGACAGATGATGGGGGTGCAGGCGATTGCAGCAGTTGCAGTGTTCTTCCCCATCCTGTTTTGTTTAATGGCCTTCGTAATTGGACTATCCGCGGGGTCGACCGTCTTGGTTGGTCAAGCATGGGGCGCACAGAATATTGAAAAAGTCCGTGCGGTAGTCGGCTCCACTATTTTTATGACCCTCATTGGTGGCAGCTTTATTGCATTTTTAGGGGTGATTTTTGCGCGACCAATTTTATCGGCTTTGGGTATCGATGAAGACGTCATGCATCTCTCGCTACCTTATGTGCAATGGATGTTGGCAGGTAGTCCCCTACTGTTTGTATATATTATTTATACCTCAATTTTACGCGGTGTCGGAGACAGCACGACGCCTTTAATTGCCTCTGGCATGACCATCTTGATTGGGCTTTGTGTCACACCCGTTCTGATTGCGGGTTATTTTGGCTTTCCTAAACTGGGGATTGTTGCCCCTGCTATTGCGACCATTTTAGGCTTTGTTTCCGTGCTGACCTTTTTGTATTTCTATTTGAACTATAAACAGCACCCACTCCGACTCGATGCACAACTGCTACGTCATATTCGCTTTGACCGTCAACTGAGTAAAATTATTCTGCGCTTAGGGGTTCCAACGGGCATTCAAATGATCACCACCTCGGTTGCAGGTCTTGTGATTGTGGGTCTAGTCAACCGCCATGGGGCCGATGCGACCGCAGCTTATGGCGCGGTCAATCAGGTTCTGAATTATATTCAATTCCCTGCTCTATCGATTGCCATTGCTGCATCGATTTTTGGTGCACAAGCCATTGGCGCAGGCAAATCCGAGTTATTGGCCAAAGTCACGCGTACCGCACTCGGCATGAATATCATCATTACAGGCTCCTTGGTGGTCTTGGCTTATCTTTTCTCCAAATACCTCATGGCACTCTTTATCACGGACCATGCGGTGGTCGAGCTAGGGCAACAGCTGTTATTTATTGTGCTGTGGTCCATTTTATTCTTTGGTGCCAGTGCCATTTTTGCCTCTATTATGCGGGCCAGCGGTACGGTCACCATGCCCATGGTGATCAATATCGTTGCGATTATTGCGATTGAAGTGCCCTGTGCCTACTTATTTAGTGAATGGTGGGGACTGCAAGGGATTTGGTATGCTTATACGCTGGCCTTTGTCAGCTTATGCATCATGCAAGGGCTTTATTATCAATTTGTTTGGAAGAAAAAGACCATTGAAACGCTCATTTAAAGCTAAACGGATATTTGATAGAACACGTTTTTGACCATAACACTCTTTAAAATAAAGCATAAAAAAACCCACCTTGGTGGGTTTTTTACATCATGACTTTAAGACTTTCTTTGGCTTAATTTGGTCGCAAAAGCAGTCACTTTTTGGTAGCCCGTCGGTAAGATACGCTGAATCAAATCTAGCGTTTTCGCATCATTGCCAATCAATAAACGACGCTTGTCTTTTTGTACCGCCTCTAAAATTTGACGTGCCGCTTCTTCGGGTGGGCAACGTAATAATTTATTAAAGGTCTGTGCAGATTTCTCAGGGTTCATCCCGATGCTACGCAAGCTATCATTCACTTTGGCTGCATTGGCAATATTGGTTCGAATCCCACCCGGATGCACGCACAACGCGCTCACACCAGAGTTTTCCATATCTAACTCTTGGCGTAATGACTCGGTAAAGCCACGCACCGCAAATTTAGTAGCATTGTAAGCAGATTGAGTCGGTTGAGCTGTTAGACCAAATAAGCTGGAAATATTGATGATATGCCCATCGCCTGTTTTTTTAATATAAGGCAGAAACTCTTTGGTGCCATAGACCACGCCCCAGAAATTAATCCCCACGATCCATTCCAGCTCTTCATAGGATGCACCTTCTACGGTTGAACCCAAAGCAACACCGGCATTATTAAAAATCATATTCACAGACCCATGATTTTGTACGGTTTCTTCAGCCCACGCTTGCATCGCTAAACGGTCCGAAACATCTAATTTTTTCGTGGTGACACGGACATTGCTACCTTGCAGCAGTTCAACCGTTTTCGCCAAACCTTGCTCATTGACATCACTCAATGACACATGACAGCCCGCTTTAGCCAATAAAAGTGCCAATTGTTGGCCAATACCCGACCCAGCGCCTGTAATGGCTGCAACTTTATTTTTAAAATTCTTCATGAGATTGTGGTTGTCCTTTATCTTTGTAGATCGACTGTAGATGCTTTTTTTATAATTGACAATATCAATTGTCATAAATTTAATAGCCAAAAGTGTCAAGTCCATGAAAACCAGATAGAGATTAAAGCCTACGCATAGGTAGAGTCGTGGTTTATTGCTAAACTATACAAAACCTTGGCTTTAAAATAGGGCGATGAAATCTGATGACGGCATCTGAACCAGTACAACAAAACAGCGATAACAATAAAACCAAAGAAAGACAATTCAAGGGCTTATCGCTTTCTGAACGTAAACAGCTGCGTCGTGAAAAACTAATTGAAGCTGGCATTGAAGCCTACGGCACTCACGGCTTTTTTGCCGTGACGGTGAAAGATATTTGTAATGAAGCCAAACTCACCGAACGTTATTTTTATGAATCGTTTAAAAAAAGTGAACAACTGTTTCAAACCATTTTTTTAAAGCTGATCGATGAGTTACAGCACAATGTCATGCAAGCCATCATGCAAGCCTCTTCAGATCCACACAAAATGATTGATGCTGGACTGCGTGCCCTGCTCACCACCTTAAAAGACAATCCCCGCATGGCGCGTATTATTTATATCGATGCAATGTTGGTCCAAGAATTACATAACCAAGCCACCATTCATGAAACCATGACCCGTTTTGACCGGATGATTCAAGCCTTTGTGATGCTAATGATGCCGCAAATTAATCGTTCCGAACGAGAAATTTCGCTGGTCGCCACAGGGCTCAATGGCTATGTCACACAAATTGCGATCCGTTGGGTGGTCAGTGGGTTTAAACAATCCTTTGAAGAAGTTTTAACCTCCAGCCGTATTGTGTTTATTTCACTCCTAGAAACCTTTTCAGACCCGAATACACGGGCAAAATTGGATGTCTAAGACTTTTCACTTGGATGCAATCGGCATTTCCGAATGCAATTTAGGTTAAACTTCCATTAATTTTGAATCCCAATATGACGATTTTTTGTCACATTTTTTTGCAAATTTCATCAATCGTCTGTTTTTTGCAATGATACTGTCATAATTAATCTTTGTAATAAGCCTGTCATAAAATTAAAACGGCCTGCCGTTACCTACAATAGGATATTGCGTTGTGAAAGATGACTACATTTTAATCGTCGATGATGAACTTCCCATTCGAGAAATGATTCACACCTCGTTGGATATGGCAGGCTTTCAATGCTTACAAGCAGAAGATGCGAAACAAGCCCACCAAATGATTGTGGATCAGCGCCCTGCTTTAATCTTGCTCGACTGGATGATGCCTGGTGGTGTCAGTGGCGTAGACTTATGTCGCCGTCTCAAGCGGGATGAAAATCTCTCTGAAATTCCAGTCATTATGCTCACGGCGCGTGGTGAAGAAGACCATAAAGTACAAGGTCTGGACGCTGGTGCAGATGACTACATGACCAAACCGTTTTCGACCCGTGAATTGGTTTCACGGATTAAAGCCGTTTTACGCCGCGCTAACGCACTCAGCGGTGAAAAATCGATTGATGCCAATGGCTTAATCTTAGACCCTGTCAGCCAACGGGTCAGCTTTGGCAATAATTTCCTCGACATGGGGCCAACCGAGTATCGTTTATTGGCCTTCTTCATGACTCATCCTGAGCGTGCCTACACCCGTGCACAACTTCTTGACCAAGTCTGGGGCGGAAACGTGTATATTGAAGACCGTACCATCGACGTGCATATTCGCCGCTTACGTAAAGTGCTTGAGCCTTATGCTGCGGATCGCTTTGTGCAAACAGTTCGGGGTACAGGCTATCGATTCTCTACACGTGCGGATATCGCCCTAGGTTAATTTTGTTTTATGTATGAACCCTACCCGGTCCCTGAACTTGCGCGTGAGCATAAAAAAACGCGATACAGCAGTTTATGGGGCTTTGCCAAACAGGACTTACGTCTCCTTGCCTTTTTCTTGCTAATTGCAAGCTTGATTGGCTTTGGCGTCGGTTATTTTTGGACGTGTATCTCCTTTGCTTTTGCTGTTTTTTTTATTCTGCAAATGCGCTCTTTGTATTTGGTCAATGACTGGATTTCCAATCGTCCCTACGAAGTTCCACCCAACCTGGGGGGCATTTGGGGGGCATTATTGTTCAATGTCTATCGTGCACAACGCCAAGAACGGATTGTACAAGCAGAAATGGTCGGGCTGATTGATCGTGCGCAGTCATCATTGGTCGCTTTGCAAGAAGCAGTGGTGCTGATTGATGACATGCAACAAATTGAATGGTGGAACCCTGCCGCAGAACGGTTATTGGGCATCGAACAAAATGACCGTGGCCGTAATATTTTGACTTTATTACGCCAACCAAGTTTTGTGGATTATTACAATAATATTGATGCTGCACCAGATGGCTTAAAAATGAAGTCATCCAGTTTTGATGAACATTATGTTCAAGTCAAAATGACTCGATTTGGGGGTGAAAGTCGCTTACTGGTCGCCTATGACGTGACCCGTATGCACAATCTCGAACAAATGCGTAAAGACTTTGTCGATAACATTTCACATGAACTACGCACACCACTCACAGTACTCAGTGGTTATATTGAGACTTTTACAGACCAAGAAGACCTCAACCCACGTTGGAAGCGGGCCTTTGACCAAATGCAGGCACAGGCCAAACGCATGAATGCCTTGGTGAATGATTTGCTATTACTGTCACGCCTAGAAAATGACAAGCAAATTGCTAAAAATCAAATCATTGATATGCCTAGCTTAATGAACCAACTTTATGACGATGCACATGCCTATAATATTGATTATGGGCATACGCTCAATCTCGATATCGACAGTCACTGCGACTTAATCGGTTCAGATATGGAGTTGGCCAGCGCTTTTAGTAATCTGATTACCAATGCCATCAAATACACGCCGAAAGGTGGAACGGTGACCATGGGTTGGCATGACAATGGTGAACAGGCTTATTTTACTGTGGAAGATACTGGCATAGGCATTGATCCTAAGCACCTGCCCCGTTTAACCGAACGCTTCTACCGTGTTGACAGCGCGCGCAGTCGACAAACTGGTGGCACAGGCTTAGGACTCGCAATTGTGAAACACGTATTAATGCAGCACCAAGCACATTTAGAAATTGAATCCAAAGAAAATCAAGGCTCTATTTTTAAAGTGATTTTCCCCAAAGAACGCACCTATAATCCTGAATAAGCCTTTTTTCAAAAGCATGAAAAAAGCACCGATATCGGTGCTTTTTTTGTCTCTCACCGTCCGTTTAACAAGGACGGTGATCGAGAGCTGACACGATTAAAGCGTGTGCCCCATCGCTTCACCCATCACCACAGTCGAGTTGGCTTTAAAGGCGGCATCCCACGTCATTTTGTCTTTTTCAAACAGTACCACAGCAGTTGAGCCTAGGTAGAAACGACCGAGTTCAGCACCTTTGTCCAAGAACAAGTTATGCTGATTTAATTCTAAACGGCCAGTAGGCTTCACTTTTCCTGTTGCAACCGTTTCAATCCCCGCCACAATCATGGCGCCAACGAGAACTACGGCCATACGGCCGATTTCTGTATCAAATAAACAGACCATACGTTCATTGCGGGCAAACAAGCCTGGAATGTTTTCAGCAGTGGTTTGATTGACCGAGAACAATTCACCCGGCACATATAAGGTTTCCGTCAATGTGCCTGCAAATGGCATATGCACACGGTGATAATCTTTAGGCGATAAATACACCGTTGCAAACTGACCATTTTTAAACGGTTCAGCCAACTGCGGATCTGCAATTAAATTATCAACGGTGAATTTTTGTCCTTTGGCTTGGAAAATATCACCTTCCACAATTGGACCCAACTGTGAAATCGCACCATCCGCAGGTGACACAATACTGGTCGCATCCGTATCAATATCACGTACACCCTCTTTTAATGCACGGGTAAAGAATTCATTAAAGGACTTAAACTTCAGTGCATTGCTCTGCTCAGCAATCGACATATCAATGCCGTACTGCGCTTTAAACGCAGTGATGACCGCATTTTTCACAATCGGATTTTCGCTGGCTGCGACTCTGCCCACGACACGTGATAACTGATGTTGGGGTACAACACGTTGAGCTTGAATGAAAATTTGTTTTTTTAAGCGTGATGTGAGGCTCAAGACGGCATCTCTCCGGTAATGATAGGACTGTCGAGGCGGTTGCCCCATTCACTCCACGCACCGTCATACGCCTGAATATTCCAACCCAATAAACGACCTAAAATATAAGCCAGTCCTGAACGGTGATGTGACTGACAATACACCACCACAGGTTCATTTAAGTTAAAACCCAATTGCTCTAAGCGTTGCTGCGTGCGTTCTAAAGGGTGCAATCTTAAATGATTTTCACGGTTAAGGGCAGTACTCCATTCAAAATGTAGTGCATTTGGAATGTGACCGCCGCGTCGCGCTGCAAGACGCAGGCCCGTATATTCATCTTCTGTTCGGCAGTCCCAAAGTTGGACTTGGCTGCTTTGAACTTTCTCTAATAACTCAGCATATTCAATTCGATACTGCTGTATTTTGGCTTGATCGACCTGCACCAAAGCACTAACAGGTTCAAACTGTTCCACTTCAGAAGTGGTTGGAAGTCCTGCTGCAAGCCATGCATGAATTCCACCATTCAGTAGGCTAGTATTTTCAAAACCTAAGCAGTGTAAATTCCAAATCAAACGCCCTGCCCAAGCGCCACCTTCATCATCGTAAACCACCACATGATGCTCGGGTGAAATATTCAGATAATGAATCAGTTCTTGTAAACCGTCTACATCGGGCAGTAGTCCCGTGGCTTGTTCATCTTGGCGCACCAAAAATTTTGGCTTTAAATGCAAAGCATGTGGAATATGTAACTGATCATAGACTGAAGCACGACTTAAATCGACGATGCGTAATTTGTCATTACCTAAATGCGGAACCAACTGCTCTGCGTCTATCAACAAGCCAAAATCAAAGGCAGAATGTGTCATATTATTTCGTATGTTTTCAGATCATGCTTTGATCTTAGCACAACTCATTTTTACAATTATTCTGATTTTTTGCATTCTTTTAGCAGAATTATAGATATCACTATTCACCAGCTTTTTAATGCACAATGCCAGAACAGATTCTGGCATTGTATATATTCTGGATTAATTGGTTTCTACTTCAGCAATCTCAAAAACCTGACGTAAATACGCCAAAAAGGTATCGTTATCGGTCATGGTTTTGCCCGGACTGTCCGAGATTTTCGCAACCGACTGACCATTACACTCGACCAGCTTAAGCACAATATTTAATGGCGTTTGTCCCATATCATTGGTCAAATTGGTACCAATTCCAAAACTGACTTGGAAACGGTCTTTGAAATAGTTGTGCAGATCCCATGCTTTCTCTAAATTGAGTCCATCACTAAACGTGAGCATTTTGGTTTTACTGTCAATTTTCAACTTTTTATAGTGAGCATAGGCTTTATCGCCCCATTCATACGGGTCGCCACTGTCATGGCGCAAGCCATCGAATAGCTTGGCAAAGTACAAGTCAAAATCACGTAGGAATGCATCCATCCCCACCACATCCGTCAAGGCAATACCTAAATCACCACGGTACTCTTGTACCCAGGTTTCCAGTGCTGATTTTTGGAAATTACGTAAACGTACATCCAGCGCTTGGAATGCTTGTAGGAATTCATGTGCCATGGTGCCAATCGGGGTTAGGCCCAATTGCTTCGCAATTAAGACATTACTGGTGCCACGGAAAATATGCGGTGCAGCTTGATTAAACTCTTCAATCACATGTTTTTGCCAAGCCAGACTATAGCGGCGACGCGTACCAAAGTCAGAAACTAAAAATGGGGGATCAGTTGGCGTTTGCGATGTTTCATAGTGTTTTAATAAAGCCACTTTGGCCTGTAATCGACGTTCACCTTCAGCCATCACCTCTTCGCTTCGAATACGGCGGAAATACAACTCATTGACGAGGGCAAGCACAAAGATTTCAAACATCATGGCTTGAACCATCGGCCCCTCAATTCGAATGTCTAAACGGCCTTGGTGATCGATACTGGCCACAATAAAACGGCGTTTGAGCTGAAACAACTCTAAATAATCGACAAAATCACTTTTGATAAAGCGCAAACCGCGCAGGTATTGCAGTTCATCTTCTTGAAAACGTAATTGGCAGAGCAAATCTAATTGGTGATTTAAATCATCGAGAATGTCGACCAAAGGATAGACCGTGTCATCCAAATTACGACAACGGAACTGGTACACACTATGCGCTTGGGGAAACTTATGCAGGACCACCTGTAGCATCGTAAATTTGTACAGATCAGTATCTAATAAGGATTGGATGATGGCAGACATATCATTTTCGGTTTTTAGCAACTTATTGCATTAAAGCACATTTTTTTAAACTGCATAGCCATGTTTTGGTAATTCGGTCTTGCTATTCGACCAATTACTCGATAGATCCTTGTTTCTCTTGATTCAGAATCCAAGTGTTGCTGTCTTTGCTGTTATCGCTCTTGGCTTATGCTCTTTTCCTGAAACCTTGCTGTGAATATCAACGCAATTGCCTTGTTTTTTCAATCGATATCTCTCCTGTGCTGCACTGGGTTTGCTACAATTTCAGTCTGCACAATCAAATGGTAGATAGAATCAGTCATGCGGGCCTTATTACAACGCGTTCTCGAAGCCAAAGTGGTGGTCGATGGTAAAACCACAGGCGAAATTCAACACGGTATCTTGGTTTTCTTAGGTCTTGGGAAAGAAGACACTTTAGACAAAGGCAAAAAACTGATCGATAAAATTTTAAAGTATCGTTTTTTTGACGATGAACAAGGCAAAATGGGTTGGAATGTCAGTCAAGCTGGTGGGGGTATTCTTCTGGTTTCGCAGTTCACCTTGATGGCGCAAACCCAAAAAGGCTTACGCCCTGACTTTGGACCGGCCATGCCACCAAATGATGCCGAGGCTTTATACGAACAACTGGTTGAATATGCCAAGACCCAGTTTGAGCATATGCAAACAGGTATTTTTGCTGCCGACATGAAAGTACATTTGGTCAATGATGGACCCGTGACTTTCAATTTAGAAGTCGAATAAAAACACCATGCATAAAAAGCCCTCGATGGAGGGCTTTTTCGATTTCATCGCGCTCAATCTGCCTTTTATAAAGGAGACGGAATCGAGAAGTTTAAAAAATCTTTTTACTTACCCGTTTTTTCTTTCAAAAACGCGCGAGCGGCTTTAATTTTTGCTTTCACAGGCTTTGGTAACTTTGGTGGAACCAATTTTGCAACTTGGTTAAACCAAACCAAGAGACCAAAATCTCCTTCCATTTTAATGCTGCCGTTTTGCATGCCCGTCATAAATGCGGTTGGGTCACCTTTAATTAAAGTTTTCACGCCCTGCTCACTGTCCGCAAACTGTAAAATAAAATCGGCTTTTTCGGCATCACCTGAAACGGTATCAATCTGACCATTGTTCACAATAATTTGGCGTGCCATACCCAGATCCGTACCAATTTGAATACGAAACTGACGTTCATGAACTAATTCAATAAATTTTGGACTGGTACGCGCCAGCTGTTTCATACGAAGTGCCAAACCTGTAACCATTAAATCCAGCGGATCCGTGCTGACATCAACCAATGGAAGTTTAACCACAGGAATTGAAGATAGTTTCATGACATGAAAGCCTATTGTAATTGTTGATAAATTGACTGTTTTCAATGCTACCACAAGTTACCATTTTTACCGCTAGGCTTTGTATAACAATCATGTAAGAACGTAAAAAAGATGCTCTAGGCATCTTCTTTTACGGTATGAGGTTATGACTTAGCGGCTAGAACACTGCTGTTGGTCATCTTCATATACAGGTGTATGTTCAATACAACGGCGCTGCGCCAGTGCACGTTCTGCGCGACGGTCTTCACGTAGAAGCAACATCGTCACAATAAGCATCGCTGAAGTTAAAGCAGTTAAGTAGCTATAAGTGATCGGCATTTCAAACACTGCTTGCACACCTAGGCGAATGACTTCCAAGATTCCCCAAAACACCATACCCGCCACCATAAAACTCAACCAGCGACGATAAGGCGAAAAGAAAACAGCAATTAACGCAGCGGCGACTAAACTTAAGCCAACGATGGTTGCTAAATTCGCTGTTACCATAAAAACCTCCGTCTAAGATAAATTCAGGCAACTGGTACACTGTGCTGAACTCATCCCCGATACCGTTTAAAATTAATGGATTGTGTAGCTTTCAAACTCTATGCATGCATTATGAGCAGTTTTGAAAAGAAAAAAAGGCTTGTATTTTTAGAATGCGACATACCTTGTCGCCATATTATATTGTCATTACATTTTTTTAGAATTGAACTTTTCCAAAACAAAGACGCGCTCAGTCTTGGCGTGTCATTACAAAATAAAACCCGTATTTTCAGCGCTTAAAAATATTTTTTCCAATTCTGTTGATCGTTGTTTTTATCGACATTTTTCACTGACCGCTCATCGTTTTTCGCTTAAATTTGCAACAAAAAACGCAGCTCAAAGGCTGCGTTTCTGATAACACCGAGATGCTTTAAGCACGATTTAAGTCTTTATCGTGCACACCCAATAAATACAACACCCCATCTAAGCCGACACTTGAAATGGCTTGATTGGCATTTTGTCTCACCAGCGGTTTCGCACGGAAAGCTACACCTAGGCCAGCAATCGACAGCATCGGTAAATCATTCGCACCATCGCCCACCGCAATCGCTTGCTCAAGAGAAATGCCCATCTTATCGGCTAACTCACGTAATAATAATGCCTTACGTGCACCATCGACAATGTGACCTTTAACTTCGCCCGTCACCAACCCATTTTCAACGTCTAAGACATTGGCATGGACTTCATCAATACCAAGTTTGGCTTGTAGATACTCTGCAAAGTACTGAAAACCACCTGATAAAATAGCCGTGCGGTAGCCTAATGCTTTTAAAGTTGAAATTAAGCGTTCAGCACCTTCTGTAACGGTCAGACGTTCTGCAATTTTAGGTAGGACAGAGGCATCCATCCCTTTGAGCAGTGCGACACGTGCGCGAAAGCTTTGTTGGAAATCTAGCTCACCCTGCATTGCACGTTCTGTGATTTCAGCTACTTGTGCACCAACACCCGCTTCAATCGCCAACTCATCAATCACTTCTTGCTCGATTAAGGTCGAGTCCATGTCAAAACACACCAAACGGCGGTTACGACGGTAAGCATTGTCTTCTTGTACCGCCACATCGACATTCAGTTCATGCGACAAACGTAAACAGGCTGCACGCATGGCTGCGGCATCCAGCATTTGACCACTTAAACCGAATTGAACACAGGCGCGTTTCGGCCCATCGACTTCGCCATTTAAGACTGGACGACCTGATAAACGGGTCACGGTTTCGATGTTGAAACCTTGGTTGGACACAATATTTGTAACTGCTTGTAAGTGAGATGCCTCAAGCTCTGGCGCCAAAGCCGTGACGATATAACGCGTCCGTCCACCTTCGCTCACCCACTGGTCATATTCAGTTGTAGTGATTGGTTTAAAACGTACAGTTAAACCAATATCATGTGCTAAAATTAGAATTTCCTTCATCGCCAAAGCTGTTGCGGTTTGGTCGTCTGAAGAAATAACAATACCTAAGGTCAATTGGTTATGAATAACTGCTTGTCCGACATCTAAAATTTGTAATGAATGAGTGGACAATACCTGCATTAATCGAGTGAACTGATTAGGTTGGTCTGGTCCTAAAAATGAAATAAGAATGATTTCTCGCATGAATTGACTCGGGTCTGAGCTACGACTATTGTTAGAATCATAATCGAAATTGAATATATTTTCTTTGGAAGTTTACGTTGAATGCGCCTAGACAAGGGCTATTTGCTAGCCTATTAATTGTAAGTTTTGCTTTACATACCTTTTTATTGGTATTGGCAACGACTCATCAACTGAATGAAAACCGTGCCAACCAAGGCCAACTGATGACCTCTCAATTGGTCACAGACAGTCTTGCAGAGCTGGAGCCTGCCAACACGGTTTCACTTGCGCTTTTGGTAGATCGCTATGCGACCAATCCAAGCGTAGCTTCCATTCGCATTTTGGATGCCAACAATCAAGTCTTGGCCACAGGTGGCCAAGTTCGAACACGTGATGGTGAAGTATTTGTCCGTGATGCGCTGCAAAATGAAAAGAAAGTGGGTAGCATTGAAATCACGCTCATTAAACCAAGTATGGGTGAGATTTTACGTACTCAGTGGTTAGCGATTTTATTGTCCTTAGCGATTCATGGTTTACTGTGGTTGGCTTATCGTGCCATTGCGCGCCCAAGCCGTACCGAATATTTGGCACGGATCAATAATGAATCCCGCTTAAAACATGAAATTCAAGTTTTAACCCAAACGCTTGAACAAGAGAAACACCATACTGCAGTCGCGATTGCCCAAGCACAACAACAAATCAAAACCAGTGCGAAGCCTAAAGAACAGAAACCAGTGATCGTGGATAATCATTCGGTTGCGCTCAATATTCAATTTTATGACCCAAAACAGTTGATGGACTCGGTCAATACAACAGTGTCTATTCCATACTTTAATTTGTGTCAGATTTTCCTCAATAAAAGCACAGAACTTTGTTTAAAACACTACAAACTCAACAGCACGGACATCACTACAGTTCAATCCTTTAATGAGCATGGTGCCACCCTCAGCATGTCGACAGACACACCCAATGCAGTGCCATGTTTAATGATGATCAGCAGTGTGTTCCAACTGCTATCTGAGGTTTTGTATAAACGCTACCGCGAAGAAAAGCGCTTTGTTTTACAAACGCGTTGTGGCATTTCAACCGCAGTCGATGCGATGCAACTGTCTGCGAATCAAGCTGCTGAGCGTTTGGTCCAACAGTTGTCGGCCAAAGAAAGTGCCGTACATTTAAGTAACGAATTATTGAAAGACATCTCTGAAAGTTACCAATTGGTAAATTTACCTAATCCAACCAATGTCTTGACCCGTCATGCCTTTATGGTCAATGGCATGGGTGCTGAGTCTGCAGAGTTGGCGCAAAGCTTAAGAACGGAAATTTTAAAAGCAAAACAATCTAAAGCCTCTTAATTAGGTCCAATCATAAAAAAAGCCTGACCTACGTCAGGCTTTTTTATGGCAACTGTTAAATTTTGAGTTGTTTCTGCGCAATCAAATGTTGCTGTGCACTATACCTTTGCTCTGGATCGGTACAGGCCACTTTAAGCCAATGACCATCGGCTTGTAGCTCCCAAGCATTCAAACAATCATTTAAGTAACTGATTAATCCGTCTTTATAAATCTGCTTTTTCAAAACGCGATCTAATATTGGAAAGCAGGTTTCAACACGCGAAAATAAATTACGTCCCATCCAGTCTGCGCTGGCACAGTACAGCTTTTTCTCACCGCCATGCTCAAAACAATACACGCGGGTATGTTCCAGAAAACGGCCCACAATCGAACGCACACGAATATTCTCAGACATGCCCTGGACCTGTGGAATTAAACAGCAGATCGAACGGATAATCAGATCGACCTGTACCCCCGCTTGTGATGCACGATACAGTGCAGCAATTAACTGCGGCTCCGTTAAGGCATTGACTTTAATGATGATACGCGCCTTTTGACCGGCTTGTGCAAACTGAATTTCTTGCTCAATCAGTTTTAACAGTTCACTGTGTAACGTAAAAGGCGCATGTAACAACGCCTTCAACTTGGCCATTTTGCCCATTCCCGTCAGTTCTTGGAACATACGGTGTACATCTTCACAAATATCAGGCTGTGTGGTCATCAACCCATAATCGGTATACATACGGGCATTGCCCGCATGATAATTGCCTGTGCCCAGATGGGCATAACGGATCAACTGAGCATTTTCACGACGTACGATCAAAATCATTTTGGCATGGGTTTTATAACCGACAATGCCATACACCACCACCGCCCCAGCTTCTTGCAAAATATTGGCCACGGTAATGTTCGACTCTTCATCAAAACGCGCCCGTAACTCAATCACGGCTGTGACTTCCTTGCCATTTCGTGCTGCTTCTGCCAAGACCTGTACAATTTCTGAGTCAGGCCCACTGCGGTAGAGCGTTTGTTTAATCGCCAGCACATTTGGGTCTTTCGCTGCTTCTTTTAATAAACCAATCACAGGCTGAAAAGAATCAAAAGGATGATGCAATAACACATCCTGTGCTTTTAAGGTATCAAAGGTACTTTTTTGTTTACGCAAAATTTTGGGAATGACTGGAATAAAAACTGGATGCTTTAATTCAGGTCGGTCACAACTGGTACTGAGGCGTGAAAGATTGATCGGCCCATCAATGCGATAAAGCTCCTGCTCAGTTAAATCAAATTCCTTGAGCAAATAATCAATCACAGCTTCGGGACAGTCATCTTCGATTTCTAAACGCACCGCACGACCAAAACGGCGTGAAGACAGCTCATCTTTTAGTGCTACCGCCAAATCATCAACATCTTCCGACAAAATCAGATCGGCATTACGCGTCACACGAAAAGCATAACAGCCCGTGGCTTTCATCCCCGGAAACAGATCACTGATGTGCTGCTGAATCATTGCGGTTAAAAAAATCTGCGTGTCGATATTGCCTGCCACGTTTTTCGGCATATGAATTAAACGCGGTAATGAGCGCGGCGCTGGGACAATCGCCATCTTAATGCTCCGTCCAAAAGCATCTTTACCTTGTAAACTCACAATGAAATTCAGACTTTTATTCACGAGACGAGGAAAAGGGTGTGACGGATCTAAACTAATTGGGGTCAAAACCGGTTGGATTTCTTTGGCGAAATATTCTGCAATCCACGCTTTATGTTTTTCTAAAATATCTTGGAACTGGATGAACTGAATGCCTTGTGCTTGTAACTCAGGTAAAATCGAATGATTTAAAATTTCAAATTGTTTTTTGACGGCACGATGAATGGATTCGGACAGGCCTTCTAATATCACTTCAGTGGGAACAGCATCAGGGGTTCGTGCTATCACATTCATATCGCGTTGTTTCATCAAGCCCGCAATACGAATTTCAAAAAACTCATCTAAATTACGTGAAAAAATAATTAAAAAAGTTAAACGCTCCAGCACTGGTAAACTCGGATCTAATGCTTGTGCTAAAACCCGCTGATGAAACTCAAATAACGATAGCTCTCGGTTAAAATACGTCGCCGATGAATGCTGAAAATTATCCATACCCTCTCAATGCTGTTTGCAACAGTCTGTTATGAAGTGTTTGGCAGGGATGTTAGGTAGTCTTTATGACAGTTTAGTTACAACCTCATGCCAAATAGAAAATTCATCCTGACTTTATGCTTAAAGCTGCAACAGCGTACAATATTCAAACCGACATCTGTTCCTTTTCACTTTTTTCCTTGGCAGTAGCCTCTGCTTTCGCGGCCCAATAGCTGGCTAAAATTGGCCCTGAAATGTTATGCCACAAACTAAAGATTGCGCTGGGTACAGCCGTAACTGGCGAAGTGGCAAAATGTACAGCTGCCAAAGCCACACCTAGTCCTGAGTTTTGCATACCCACCTCAATCGAGACCGCTTTACAGTCGGCATGTGGCAAGTGAAACATCCGTGCTGCTCCAAAGCCAAGTAAATAACCAATCGCGTTATGTAATGCCACCACAGCTAAAATCAATAAGCCTGATTCTAAAATTTGTGCTTTTGAGCCGCCAATAATCGCCGCCACAATCAGCACAATCGCCACTACAGAAATTAAGGGCATCACCGAAATATAGCTTTCGACTTTATGTTTTAGCACGGCGCGTACCACCAGCCCTAAAATAATCGGGAACAGGACCACTTGCAAAATTGAACTCAGCATCGACCATGTATTAATTTCAATCCATTGGCTGGCCAGTAGATAGAAAATCGCGGGAGTCAACACGGGTGCCAATAAGGTCGATACCGTGGTACATGCGACCGACAATGCTGTATTACCTTTCGCCATGTAAGTAATCACATTGGATGCGGTGCCACCCGGACAGCAACCCACCAAAATCACCCCGATCGCAATTTCAGTCGGCAAGCGAAACAATAAACACAACAGATAAGCCACGCTTGGCATCACCACAAACTGAGCCGCTACCCCAATTGCAACCGCTTTAGGACTTTGCATCACCCCTTTAAAATCATCCAGTGTCATGGTCATGCCCATACCAAACATGATCAGACCCAACATCCACGTGATATAAGCTTTCATCCAAATAAAAGTTTCAGGGCTCAGGAGCGCAATGCCTGCAAATAACACGACCCACAGAGCAAAAGTTTTTTGAATCCAAGCGGTAAATTTAAAAAAAGTGCCCATGACCTTTCCCTACTGCATGTTTTTATAATATCGATATTGGTGATTGAGGTGAGCCGATTGGCTCAGCACATCAATTCACGGCATATTGTTGCACAATATCTTTGCAATACAGACGTTTCACACCATGGGCCAGCATCTCTTGCCATGCATGTTGTAAAGAACCATGTAAATCAATGCCTTTGGTGGCATCGGCAATCACATAGGTTTGAAAACCGAGTTTACAGGCATCGATTGCCGTCCATGCCACACAAAAATCAGTTGCAATCCCAACAATAAATACCATATCAATCCCACGCTCTCTTAAATAACCTGCGAGTCCCGTTTGAGTCTTGTGATCCGCTTCTAAAAAAGCAGAATAACTATCAATGTGCACATTACATCCTTTACGAATGATCAATTGCGCTTTGGCAAGATCGAGATCAGGATGTAATTCAGCATCCTGAGTGCCTTGTACACAGTGACGTGGCCAGAGTACTTGTGTGCCATAGTCCAATTCAATTGTTTGAAAAGCTTGTTGATCGGGATGGTTGTCTGCAAAAGAAATATGATTTTCGGGATGCCAATCTTGGGTGAGTACAATATTGTCAAAATAATCTCCCAGTTGATTAATTTTAGGAATAATTTGATCTGATCCTGCTACCGCTAAATTTCCACCAGGCGTAAAACCATTTTGTACATCCACCACAATCAGTACCATATTCTTCTGCATTCTTCTCTGTCCTTTTTGTTCTGCGCTCGAAGGCCAAGCATAGCTTAATTTATAAAACAGTATTCATCCTCGCGGGTCAAAACTAAATGACTACAACCTTGAGTGCAATGGGTATTGCGGCAAATTGAAGCAAAAATAAAATATAGAACAAAATGTTGGACATTGATCTATAACGTTAAAAGGAAGATGTCGTCGCTGTTTAGAGAAATCGTGTAAGCGTTAAAAGCACTTCAATCCTGACCTTGCATCCCAATATTCAGTTTGATCGGGTTCTAAGCCTCAATTGAAATGAAGAGATTCTTTCTTTAAATACCTCAATCCGCGGCCATAGGTTATGCAAAACGCCCTTTTCAGATACAAAATGAAAAGCATTTCTTTGTCTACCATTTGAACAAGCTGTATTTTTGTAGCGAAAGATAAAGTTTTTATACACTTTGACTAAAGCATATTGTTCTTCATGTTGTGTTCGTTCATAATTTGCATAAGCATTATTCAATGCATCAGCGCTTTGAAAATGCTATAAATTAAAATACGCACCCATCCAATCTTATGTTTTTCTGGCCTAACTGGATGGACAAATAGGATATTTTTTTAAAATGACTCAGCAAGCACAGACCATCCAAGGCTCAATTGTCGCAATCGTCACCCCTATGTTTGAAGATGGCAGCGTAGATTGGAAGGGTCTAGAGAAGCTCGTTGAGTGGCACATCGCACAAGGCACAAATAGCATTGTTGCTGTCGGTACAACGGGTGAAGCGTCTACTCTAAGCATGAAAGAGCATACACAAGTGATTAAAGAAATCATTCGTGTCGCGAACAAACGCATCCCTATTATTGCGGGTACTGGCGCGAATTCAACGCGTGAAGCCATCGAGTTGACTAAAGAAGCCAAAGAACTCGGTGCAGATGCTGCTCTTCTGGTTACCCCTTATTATAATAAACCGACCCAAGAAGGCTTATATCAGCACTATAAAGCTATTGCTGAAGCTGTTGATCTTCCTCAAATTCTGTATAACGTACCTGGTCGTACAGGTGTCGATATGGCGAATGAAACGGTCATTCGTTTGGCCGATATTCCTCAAATTGTGGGCATCAAAGATGCCACAGGTGATGTACCTCGTGGTCAAGCCCTGCTCGAAGGCCTTGCTGGTAAAGCGATGACCGTCTATTCAGGTGATGATGCAACAGCTTATCAACTGATTCTGTCGGGAGCAAAAGGCAATATTTCTGTGACTGCAAACGTTGCACCAAAAGAAATGAGCGATGTTTGCGCGGCAGCACTGGCAGGCGAAGCTGAAAAAGCAGAAAACCTAAATACCCAAGTTGCAAATTTACACGAAATTCTATTTTGCGAATCAAACCCAATTCCTGTGAAATGGGCACTTCATGAAATGGAGTTAATCGAAACGGGTATTCGTTTACCATTAACACCACTTGCAGAACAATATCGCACACCGCTCCGTGAAGCACTCACAACGGCGGGTGTCATTAAATAAAGAGCACATCAATATGCAATTACGTTTAGGTCTTACTCTCGCACTTTCAGTCGTCAGTTTAGCGGGTTGTAGTTCCCTTGCAGTCAATAACGGTAGTTTGGACTATAAAGAAACCGCAGCCTTAGAACCTCTTAAGTACCCTGAAGGCTCTATGGTTCGACCTGCAACGCCGTTGTATCCAGCTCCAACGGTTGAAGCGCTCGCTCTTGAACATGCACCTGTACTTGAAAATAAGCGCGGAAACCGTTTTGCAATGCCGCGCCCTCAAGCTGCTCAAGTCATGTCGAATGCTGAATCAACGGAAACGGTTGATACAGCTGTGAGTCGCCCTCAATTGATTATTGACGGAAATAAGAATCCGCTGCTCAAAATTGAGGGAAATTCTGCTACAATTTGGCAATATACGCTTGCCACCCTCAGCAGCCTCAACCATCAAATCGTTGGTCAAAGTAAAAATGGTTATGAAGCAACCATTAAAATCGATCAACAGGTCTATGTGTTAAGACTGACCGCGGTCGGTAGCAGCAATAACCTCGCTGTGTTCAATGCCGATAACAGTTTTGCAGCGCCTGAAAAAGCCACAGAATTGTTAACCCAGATTTACCAAAATTGGCCAGCCTAGTCGTACTAGGCATTTTTTTTTGAAAAAGGTTCCCTCATGTTAAAACAAACCTTGCTCTATACTGGTAAAGCGAAATCTGTCTATGAAACAGACAGTGCAGACCACCTGATTTTAGTCTTTCGTGATGATGCTTCGGCATTCAATGGTGAAAAGATCGAACAACTAGATCGTAAAGGTAAGGTGAACAACCGTTTTAACGCCTTTATCATGGATAAATTGGCTGCGGCTGGCATTGAGACTCACTTTGAAAAACTTCTTTCTCCAACTGAAGTTTTAGTGAAAAAACTCAGCATGATCCCTGTTGAATGTGTAATTCGTAATTATGCAGCAGGTTCTTTATGCCGTCGCTTAGGTGTAGAAGAAGGCAAGGAATTAACACCACCGACTTTTGAATTATTCTTCAAAGATGATGCGCTTGGTGACCCAATGGTCAATGAGTCTCAAGCGATTGCTTTAGGTTGGGCAACTGCTGAGCAACTTGAGCAAATGAAAGTCCTCACTTACCAAGTTAACGAAGTGCTTAAAAACTTATTTGACCAAGGTGGCATGCTACTTGTGGACTTCAAACTTGAGTTTGGCGTATTCCACGATCGTATTGTTCTTGGTGATGAGTTCTCTCCAGACGGTTGTCGTCTATGGGACAAAGAAACCAAGAAAAAACTCGACAAAGACCGTTTCCGTCAAGGTTTAGGCGGTGTGGTTGAAGCTTATGAGGAAGTTGCTGCACGTTTAGGTATCGACCTTTCTGATATCTAATCAGTTACAGATTCAAGAAAACCGAGCCTAAACGCTCGGTTTTTTTATTCTTCACATTTTAGATCAATGCCTTGTTATAACTGCAATACAAGCCTTTATGTTCTTTCTAACAGCCCTCTATATGACATAAATATTAAAGTTTCATGAAATTTTATTTATTTTTTTGTAAAATAGTCATTCCAATCACATGAAATGTCACATTTCTAATGATGCTTTTCTTGTATATCTCCTGATAGAAGGCCCTATGATTTATCAATTAGATGAACTGCAATGTATCGGACAAGGCTGTTCAAAAATGGTGTTTCAGCATCCTGAGGATGAAAACAAAATCATCAAAGTCATGAATCCAAATCGAGTGGATGAAGATGGTGGCTGGAAAGGACATGGCAAACTTAAACGTAGAATGTCGCAAGGCGTTTATCGCCAATTCCGCCGTGAATTATTGCAATATCTACAGCTATGTAAAAATCATTATAAAAATAATATCTTTAGCTTTCCTGTCGAAATGCCTTATGGTTTTGTGAAAACTTCTGTAGGCTTGGGTTTTGTGACTGAGAAAATTGTCTGCCCTAGCGGTGAAGGCATGACTTTATTTGAATTGTGCAATTCACATCAATTTGAGGAAAAACATGTCAAAGCTTTAGATGACTTTTTTCAGCTTTGCTGCGACTTACATATTATCTTCGGTGAGGTAAACATCGCAGGGATTATGTATACAGAGCAACGAAATAATAAGCCTGAATTTGTCTTAGTCGACGGTATGGGTGAGAAATTATTTATTCCGATTCGGGCCATGAGCAAAAGAATTAATGCACATAATGTGCGAAAAACTGAGCGAAAAATTCGCGCCCAAATGCAACAAATGCTGGACTTAAAAGATGAGCTTCTTCCTCTAAGCTAATACCACTCCTTTAGGTTGCATCACTCAAAAAACCGAGCTTAAGCGCTCGGTTTTTTGTTTTCAGCTCCACAGCTATTGCAGTACTTCAGTTTATTTGTGAGCTATTCAACAATGAACCACTGTTAAAAAATCAACAATCCTGTACGTCTTGGCGCACAAGACTTCAGGTATATTTCAGCTATGTCTCAACTTCATTTTTTAATATGATAAAAATATATGAACAGGACGTTCTCAGATAAAAATTATTCCAACCGAAAAAATACCCTTATTTCCTCCTCTCTCATGGCGACAAGATCCATCGATCCCCTAAGAGCAGAAAGCTGGTATAGATGTTGCTTTTATTCAAAAGTACTCAGTAGGGTAAGTTCTATCTTCGTCTTATTTCCTAGATTTGATTTTTACGGATGGCTATATTTAAAATGAAAAACTGGCAAAAAAAATTACTACTTTCCACTACATTCGTAGTCGTAGCACTGAGCAGCACTGTACAAGCAAAAGAATGGAAAACCATTCGTTTTGGCACAGAATCCGCATATGCACCTTTTGAATATAAAACACCAGACAATAAGTTGGTCGGTTTTGACATCGACTTAGGCAATGCCATTTGTGCTAAATTAAAAGCCAAATGCGTGTGGGTAGAAAACTCCTTTGATGGGATGATTCCTGCGCTCAAAGCGAAGAAATTCGACGGTATTCTGTCTTCAATGACGGTCACTACGGATCGCGCAAAACAAATCGCGTTTAGTAATAAAATTTACAACACCCCTACTCGCATGGTTGCAAAGAAAGGCTCTCCTTTACTCCCTACACCTGCATCCCTAAAAGGCAAACGTGTGGGTGTACAACAAGGTACCATTCAAGAAGGCTATGCAAAAGCCTATTGGGCGCCTAAAGGTGTGAATGTAGTTCCTTATCCAAACCAAGACGTGCTTTACCAAGACATTGTTTCGGGACGTCTAGATGCAACATTACAAGATGCGATTATGGTCGATGCTGGTTTCCTGAAATCGGCGAAAGGTAAGGGCTTTGCTTTTGCAGGCAATAATGTGGTCGATGCCAAAACACTCGGTGTAGGTGCTGCAATCGGCTTACGTAAAGAAGATGTCGATCTGAAAAAGAATATTGATAAAGCGTTAGCTGAAATTATTGCCGACGGCACCTATAAGAAACTCGAGAAAAAATACTTCTCCTTCAGCATTTATTAATTTATAGGGTGTCGGCTCAACACCGACACTTTTTATATACTGCTGATTTATAAAATTTTATATTTTTACTCGGAGAAACTGAGTATGTTTCTGTCTGGCTATGGTCCCGTATTACTCAGTGGCACTTGGATGACCATACAGCTTGCTTTGTTATCACTGGTACTTTCGATCATTATTGGATTGTTTGGGGCAAGTGCCAAACTCTCTCGTATTCAAATCTTACGTCATGTGGCAACCCTCTATACCACGCTCATTCGTAGTGTTCCTGATCTGGTGATCATGTTGTTGTTGTTCTATAGCCTGCAACTTGGATTGAACTCGATTACCGAATCGATCCATATGGAGCAAATTGACATCAATCCCTTTGTGGCAGGGGTGATTACTTTAGCCTTTATTTATGGGGCCTATTTTACGGAAACCTTCCGTGGCGCATTTCAAGCCGTTCCCAAAGGTCAACTTGAAGCTGCATATGCCTATGGCATGACCCCATTTCAAGTCTTCAGGCGTGTTCTATTTCCACAAATGATGCGCTTTGCCTTACCTGGGATTGGCAACAACTGGCAAGTCCTTATCAAAGCCACCGCCTTGGTGTCCTTAATTGGTTTGACCGACATCGTCAAAATTACCCAAGATGCAGGCCGAAGCAGCATGCAAGTGTTCTATTTCAGTATTGTGGCAGCAGTCATTTATTTGGCCATCACCACCCTTTCGAATTTAATACTCATGTGGCTGGAACGTCGTTATTCTGCTGGTGTGAAAAAGGGACAATTATGATTGAGATTATTCAACAATATTGGCAGTCCTACCTGTGGACCGATGGTTTTCAAATGACTGGCGTTGCCATGACCGCATGGCTACTGGTTTTGTCGATTGCGATTGGTTTTGTTCTGGCTGTGCCTTTGTCAATTGCTCGAGTCTCTGAGCATGCTTTTGTACGTGGACCTGTTTGGTTTTTTACCTATATTTTCCGTGGTACCCCGTTATATGTGCAGCTGCTGATTATTTATACCGGGATTTATAGCCTTGAATTTGTCCATGCCCATGAACGGCTCGATGAATTTTTTAGAGAAGGACTTAATTGCACCATTTTAGCGTTTGCACTCAATACAGCAGCTTATACCACTGAGATTTTTGCAGGGGCAATACGTTCGATTCCCTACGGTGAAATTGAGGCAGCAAAAGCCTTTGGAATGTCGCCTTGGAAACGCTATACCCGCATTATTATTCCGTCGATGCTACGCCGAGCATTGCCGTTTTATGGAAATGAAGTCATTTTGATACTGCACGCAACCACCATTGCCTTCACTGCAACCGTGCCTGATATTCTCAAAATTGCACGAGATGTCAATGCTGCCACTTATGCCACATTTGATGCCTTTGGCATTTCCGCTGTGCTATATGCCTGTCTGGCATTTATCCTCATTTGGATCTTTCGTAAATTGGAACAACGCTGGCTGGCGTTTTTAAAACCATCGAATCATTAGGAGAAACAATGGAAAATTCAGCAAAACTGGTGATTCGAGATCTTTGTAAAAGTTTTGGCGATCATGAAGTCTTAAAAGGGGTTTCACTAGAGGCACGCGCAGGTGATGTGATTAGTATTATTGGTTCCTCAGGTTCAGGTAAAAGTACCTTTCTTCGCTGCATCAATTTTCTAGAGCAACCGAGCCAAGGCAGTATTGAGCTCAATGGCGAACAGTTAGAGACCACTTTAGATAAAAACGGTGATCTCAAAGCTACAAACCCCAAACAACTGCAAAAAATGCGTACCCAACTGATGATGGTCTTTCAACATTTCAATTTATGGTCGCATATGACGGTATTAGAAAATATTATTGAAGGACCCATTCATGTCTTGGGGCTAAAGCGGAGTGAGGCGGAAGAGCGTGCACGAAAATATTTAAGAAAAGTTGGGCTCGCAGAAAGCGTCGAAAAGAAATATCCATCTTTTTTGTCAGGAGGACAGCAACAGCGTGTTGCAATTGCCCGTGCCTTGGCAATGGAGCCTGAAGTGATGTTGTTTGATGAGCCGACCAGTGCTCTAGATCCTGAACTGGTGGGTGAGGTGTTGAAAGTGATGCAAAGTTTGGCTGAAGAAGGCCGAACCATGATTGTGGTCACCCATGAAATGGGCTTCGCACGCCATGTGTCCAACCATGTCATTTTCTTAGATCAAGGCAAAATTGAAGAACAAGGTAATCCAAAAGAAGTTTTGATTCACCCCAAAAGTGAACGCCTGCAACAGTTTTTAGAGGGTAACTTTAAATAATTGAATAGCCTTCAAGAGCTTGATGCAGCAATGATTCAACACTGAATACTTAGTTGAAAAGATAAAGCGCCTTGTTTGATCTGATCCCGCGAAACTATATGCATTCAGGTAAAAAACCGAGCCATTTCGCTCGGTTTTTTACCTTTCCACCTAAGCTTTTATAGATTGGTGTATCGATTTTTAGTGGTATCCATCACCAAAAAACTGGTGATCGAGCTAATGGAAGGAATCGTTCCCAAAACATCGGTATGAAACTTTTTATAAGACTTGATGTCTGCCACTTCAACCCTAAGTAAATACTCAACCGAGCCCGTAATGGTATGACACTCAGTAACTTCATCCGTTGCAGTGATCACATCCTCAAACTGACTCAAGCTTTCCTTTGAGTGACAAGACAGCCCGATGGTCACATAAACCGTTAAACCGATACCCAAAAGCGAACGGTCAATCACCGCTTTATAGCCTCGAATCACACCAATTCTTTCTAACTCTTGCACACGTCGTAAACAGGCCGAGGGTGACAAACCCACACGTTCTGCCAGTTTAATATTGGTTACATGTGCATCGCGCTCAAGCTCACACAATATTTTTCGGTCTAATCGATCTAATTCAATCATTTGTTGCATAAAACTCAGTATTAACGATCAATATACAACTAAATTGTGCCAGATCAACAATAAAATGATACTTATTTGATTACTCCATCCCCTTTATGAACGCTTCACTGTTTGTCTCTTATCTGCTGTTCTGTGTCGTAATGACCTGCACGCCTGGGCCCAATAATGCACTGGTCATGCTGTCTGGTGCACGATTTGGCATCAGTAAAACCCTACCTCTGGTTTTAGGCATTGCCTTTGGTGTGGCCGTGCAACTCTTCGCCATCGGCATCGGGTTAAATCAGGTGTTTCTGGCCCTGCCCCAGCTCCAATTTATTTTAAGTCTGATCGGCACGGCTTATATTCTATGGCTCGCATGGAAAATTGCGTCCAGTGGGCCACTCAACATCGAATTAGAACAAAAACCATCGATGGGTTTTCTACAAGGAGCTCTTTTTCAGTGGATCAATCCCAAAGCGTGGATCATCTCCATCAGTACCATTGCCACTTATTTTGCTTTAAACCATCATGTCAGCGATATTCTTTATGCGGCCCTGATATTAATGTTGGTTTCCATTCCATGTGTCGGGATTTGGGCAGTCGGTGGTCTTTTCTTACGCCAATATTTGATGAAACCGCGCTTTGCCTTGAGCTTTAACATCACAATGGCAATTGCCTTATTGGTCGCTGTGTTACCTGCCGCATTAAAATTGATGAATACGCACATCGGAACATAAAAACGCTACAGTGCTTAGAGAAAATAGCGGTTCATGCTATGTGACTAAATCCTAAGCCCCAAAACAAAAAGCCTGATTTATTCATCAGGCTTTTTTATTACTGCTGCTGTTGCTGTTCTTGTTGCCAACGGCGTTGCTGTAAACGTTCTCCCTCAACCTCACGCTTATTGCGTGCCGACTCATACAGTTTGGTTCCTTTGAGCTCAGGGGGTAAATATTCTTGCATCACAAAATGCTCTGGATAGTTGTGCGGATACAAGTAGTCGACGCCATAGCCCTGCTCTTTCATCAACTTGGTCGGTGCATTTCTTAAATGCAGCGGCACAGGTAAATTCGCTGTTTTATCGGCCAAATCCAACGCTTTGTTGATCGCAAGATAAGTACTGTTACTTTTGGCACTGGTCGCCAAATACACCGCACACTGCCCAAGAATAATTCGACACTCTGGCATGCCCACCGCTTGAACAGAACGGAAACATTCTCCAGCAAGCAGAAGTGCATTGGGGTTTGAGTTACCAATGTCCTCAGAGGCTGCTATCAACATCCGACGGGCAATAAAAACGGGATCTTCACCGCCTTTGAGCATGCGTGCCATCCAATACAAGGTGGCATCGGGATCACTCCCTCGAATTGACTTAATAAAAGCCGACACCAAATCATAATGCTGCTCACCCGATTTGTCATAACGGGCGATATTTTGCTGTGCAACTTTGACCACCATTGCATTGGTCACGATATTTTCAACGTCAGGTTCGAAGGTGCCCGCAATGAGTTCAATTAAATTCAAGGCTTTACGGGCATCACCTGCGGCAAACTGCACTAGTGCTTCAAATTCTTCAATTTGAATATAACGCTCTTTTAAAAACGGATCGCTCTTAATTGCTTGCAATAATAAAATTTGAATCGCATCGGCATCGAGTGCATTTAAGGTATAGACCTGACAACGCGACAACAATGCACTGTTGACTTCAAAAGAAGGGTTTTCGGTGGTGGCACCAATGAGGGTAATTTTGCCTTTCTCCACAGCATTCAGTAAGGCATCTTGCTGTGATTTGTTAAAGCGATGAATTTCATCAATAAACACCACAGGTGGCATTAAATCTCCGCCATCGGCAATGATCTCACGGAGCTCTTTAACCCCCGTATTGAGTGCAGATAAGCTGACAAAAGGTCGATCGATCGCTTGCGCCAACAATAACGCAATAGTGGTTTTACCCACGCCTGGCGGGCCCCAAAAAATGATCGATGGCAAATGCCCTTGATCGATCATTTGGCGGAGCGGTGCCTGCTCACCCAATAAGTGATCCTGCCCAATAATTTCAGATAAATCACGCGGGCGTAAACGTTCAGGCAGTGGAATATTGCTATCGGACATAGGGCTAGGACTTATCATGCGTTCATCGAATGCTTATGTTATGGCAAATTCAGGCAAATGACACAAGCTTTTCATGCAATTTGATTGTGCTTTTATGGACTAGCGAACCCAACGCACAATATAGTCTTCGATGTCGTCATCCTGAATCTCTTCTTCAGAAATACAACGTCCTGCCGCAGACTTTTTCGCTTTCAGAATACTTTGACGTGAGCCCGTGTTCAAATAGTGCCATCTGGGCAAATTTTTACCCTCATGCAGACGACGGTAAGCACAGCTCGGTGGTAACCAATGAATCGTGCCTAAAAGTTCGGGCGTGAGCTGGATACAATCGGGCACATGCTGCTTTCGGTTCGGATAATCCCGACAACTGGCCGTTTGACAGTCCAGCAGTTTACAGGCCACTTTGGTATAGGCGACTTCTTGGCTTTCTTCATCTTCAAGTTTCACCAGACAGCATAGACCACAACCATCACATAACGCTTCCCACTCTGCTGAACGTAGCTCAGTGAGCGCATAATGCTTCCAAAACTCTGGTCTTAATTCGTTGGACATAACCACTGCCAATAAAACTGAATGCACTATTATAACCTATAGTCACATGGCTTTCAGAGCTATCTAAAGTGTCAATATTTACATCATATTCATAAACTTAAAATACAAATAGAACACTTTTTAAACAAAAGCAACACAGTGTGTCCGAACCTTGTTTATATACTAATAGAGTAATAAATAAGAACATCTATGGAGAAAAATTATGTTTCGTTGGGCGATTATCTTCGCAGTGATTGCACTGATTGCAAGTTTACTTGGTTTTGGCGGCGTAGCAGGTTTATCCAAAGACTTTGCAATTATTTTATTGGTGATTGCTGTGATTCTTGCGATTGTTGGCTTTTTATCCCGTGGCAAAGTCTAAAGCACACCACTCTATAACGACGAAAAAGAAGGATTCAGATCCTTCTTTTTTATGCGGCCTTTAAAAATAATTTCTCACACTTCTCATGTACATCGGAATATTTTTCAAATCCTTGTAAAAGTTTTTATGCTTTAATCAAGCAGATCATCTATCAGGATTTGAGCATGACAATCAGTATTCAAACTCGAGAAATTCAATATAACGCAGCCGATGGACAACGCTTAGTCGGTTATTTTGCAGCACCAAGCTCTCAAACACCGCATGCAGGTATCATTGTTGCACCCGAATGGTGGGGCCGAAATGAATATACTGAACAACGTGCTCGTGAACTGGCTGAACACGGTTATGCCGCACTGGCGATTGATATGTACGGCGACAAAAATGTTACCACAGATGCGAAACAAGCCTATGAATGGATGATGCAAACTTTTGCCGATGCAGACACCATCGTCAACCGTGCGCAAGCAGGCTTAGATACGCTTGCAGCCCAGCCTGAAGTGAATGCCGATCAACTGGCGGCGATTGGTTTTTGTTACGGCGGTAAAGTGGTTTTAGACTTAGCTCGCTCAGGCGCACCACTCAAGGCTGTGGCGACTTTCCACGCAACATTGGCACCGAAAGCCCCTGCGGTCGAAGGTCAAATTCAAGGTGAAATTTTAGTTTTACATGGTGAGCTAGACAGCATGGTTACTTTGGATGATGTTGCCAGCTTCCGTGAAGAAATGTATGCGGCAAAAGTGGACCATGAAGTGATCATTTTTGAAGATGCGAAGCATGGTTTTAGCAATCCCTTGGCCGATGAGCGTGCCAAAGCCAATGGCGTAGACTTGGGCTATAACTCAGAAGCAGAAAGACAAGGGCTAGATGCAATGTATGACTTGCTAGAACGCAATCTCAATGCTTAACTAGAGCTGAGAATTCAAATATTTGATTTTTCAGATCCAACAGGATACATAATTAGATTTTAGAGGAGATAACAATGACTGAGACCAACTGCCAATATTGTAATTTTGATGAATATGACGTGCTTGATAAAAATGACTTTGGGGTAATTTTACCCGAACCCAATGCATTGTCTAAAGGTCACTGTGTCATTATCCCTCTACGTCATGTGAGCTCATTTTTTGACATTACCGACAAAGAACGTAAAAGCTTAATGTCTTTGCTGGAACTGGCACGTAATGAACTTCAATTACGTCATCAACCTTCAGGCTTTCATATTGGTTTTAATGACGGTGAAATATTTGGCAATGTGTCTGAACACTTACATATCCATATTATTCCACGCTACAAAGACCAAGAGCTAAAACTCGATGCACGTTGGGGCATGACAAAAGACTAAGTTTTTATGGTTTTAAATGGCGCGTAAGCGCCATTTTTTATGCGCAAAAACTCGGGCTCAGAAAAGACATTCAGTTATACTAAGCCGAATTTCTTGCTTGTGCCTCAGATGTCTCCTTTCTCTTTTTCAGATGCATTACTGACTTGGTTCGATGTTCATGGTCGACATGACCTGCCATGGCAAGTAGCCGATGATCCCTACAAAGTCTGGGTGTCTGAAATTATGCTGCAACAGACCCAAGTCAAAACAGTGCTGCAATACTTCGAGCGTTTTATCGAACGCTTCCCAACAGTTGCAGCTTTAGGCATAGCATCATGGGATGAGGTCGCACCCTACTGGGCAGGCCTAGGCTACTATGCCCGTGCACGTAATCTACATAAAGCCGCAGGGGTTGTGGCATGTCAGGGGCACTTTCCTCAAACTTTAGAGGACTGGATTGAACTGCCAGGCATTGGTCCATCTACCGCAGGTGCGCTGATGTCTTTGGGTTTACGTCAGTACGGCGTCATTATGGATGGTAATGTGAAACGCGTGCTCGCACGCTTTTTTGCCATTGAGGATGATCTGAGCAAACCTGTACATGAACGCAGCATGTGGCAACTGGCCACTGAACTCTGTCCAACTGAACGTAACCACGACTATACCCAAGCCATCATGGATTTGGGGGCAACCGTCTGTACCCCTAAAAAACCGCTGTGTTTATACTGCCCAATGCAGCAACACTGTAAAGCCCATGCACAAGGGCTAGAAACTGAATTGCCTTTTAAAAAGCCCAAGAAAGCTGTGCCTGTGAAGTCTGCTCAAGTTTTGGTGCTGCGTCATCACAATCAATGGCTATGGCAACAGCGCCCCAATAGTGGACTATGGGGCGGTTTATGGTGTTTACCTATTCTTGAAAATCGTGATGAACTCACGCAACTGTGCCAAAGTCTAGGACTGAAACAAGTCTCGCAACGCGCTGAAATTTCGCATAGTTTCACCCATTTCACTTGGCAACTTGAAGCGCTTTGCTTTGAGGTCGATGCCGATCAACTCGAACATTTAAGTATAGAATTGGCCAGCACATGGCTAGACATACAAAACGTCACAGAAATGGGCATCCCAACCGCGATGAAAAAATTGATCTCGACAATTCAACTGTGACATAGTTGGGTGATCAATTGGGTTCACCCTGACACTTTAAAATTAGATCACTGAAATAATAAAGGATTGTTCGTGCGTAATTGTTTGCCCCGCCTTTCTGCGCTTGCCAGTTTAAGTTTTGTGATTCTCTTACTCGCAGCTTGCCGTACCACGCCGCCTGCGCCGAGTGGAAGCCAATTACCTGCCTCACAAGCCCAACAGCTGAAAAACATGCGTTTAGCTCAGCAGCTGCCTGTACCCGTTCAAGGCATTAAACGTCGCGGGCTCACAGATACTTGGGGAGCGTCCCGCAGTAGCGGACGGACGCATGAAGGCATCGACATTCTGGCTCCACGTGGAACAAAAGTTTTTTCTGCCACAGAAGGGCTCGTCGCAGACTTACGCAATAACAATTTGGGTGGTAAAGTGGTTTGGATTATGGGGCCAGCAGGCACTTGGCATTACTACGCTCATCTTGATGACCATAAACGCGGCTTAAGTGTCGGCGACTATGTCAAAAAAGGCGACCTGATCGGCTATGTCGGCAATACCGGCAATGCACGGCACACAGCCCCACATTTGCATTATGGACTTTATTTACAAGGTAAAGGCCGTGGTGCAGTAAATCCCTATCCTTATTTACGTTAACTTTAGGAATTTTTCATGTCAGAAGCGTTGATCAACCGTCTGGTCGAATTTGCTGAATCAGGCAATCAACAAAAAATCATCTTGGCTGGACAAAACCACCAAGGTTGGATCATGGAAATTACCGAAGATGCGCTTTTAATCAGCACTGGATTTGCTGAAAAAACAGGAAAAGATGTCTGGATTAACTTTTCCGACCTCGAACACGCCCAATTGTTTTATTGGGACAATCAACACGACCAATGGGCACCTTTTACCCTATAAAAAGATCAGGAGCATGTTCATGACCACTCAACGCTGCGGATGGTGCTCCTCAGACCCTCTTTACATCGACTACCATGATCATGAGTGGGGTAAACCACTACATGATGAAAAGCAATTATTTGCGATGCTCTGCCTCGAAGGTCAACAAGCGGGGCTGTCATGGATTACCGTTTTGAAAAAGCGTGAACATTATCACCGCCAGTTTTTCCAACATTCCATCGAGCAGATTGCGGCTTTAAATGATACCGACTTAGCCGAAAAAGTCCAAGATATCGGCTTAATTCGCCATATCGGGAAGCTGACCGCCATTCGTGACAATGCGATTGCATGGCAAGCCCTGAAAACACAAGGTATTAACCCCGTTGAGTGGCTCTGGAACTTTGTCGAACAACACGCAGTCAACAATGATGTCCCTGACTACCGTATAGCGCCTGCACAGACACCTCAAAGCCAAAATATGTCTAAAACCCTAAAAAAACAGGGCTTTAAATTTGTCGGACCCACCACCTGCTATGCCTTTATGCAAGCAGTCGGTATGGTCAATGATCACGAAAATAGCTGTCATTTTAAATAAAAGTACATAAAAAACCAGAAAATAAGGATATAGAATATGACGGATAACACCATTCGTGCCTATGCGGCAATGCAAGCAGGTGCAGCGCTACAACCCTATCAATTCGATGCGGGTGAACTGCAACCACATCAGGTCGAAGTCCAAGTCGAATATTGTGGATTGTGCCATTCCGATGTTTCGGTCATTAACAATGAATGGAACTCTTCGGTCTATCCCGTTGTCGCTGGTCATGAAATTATTGGCACCATCAGTCGCTTAGGCTCCGAAGCCAAAGGGCTTAAACTTGGACAGCGCGTCGGTATTGGCTGGACGGCAGAAAGCTGCCAACACTGTGACCCCTGTGTGTCGGGCCAACAAGTGCTCTGTACAGGTGGACCGACTGCAACCATCGTCGGTCATGCAGGTGGCTTTGCCGACAAAGTTCGCGCAGGTTGGCAGTGGATTATTCCTTTACCTGAAGAGCTGGATCCTGAGTCAGCGGGTCCTTTATTGTGTGGCGGTATTACCGTTTTTGATCCGATTTTAAAACACCAAATTCAAGCCATTCACCATGTTGGCGTGATTGGCATCGGTGGTTTAGGGCATATGGCTATTAAGTTACTTCGAGGATGGGGCTGTGAAATTACGGCGTTTACCTCGAACCTCGACAAAACGGAAGAACTCAAGGCCATGGGTGCAGATCATGTGGTGAATAGCCGTGATGTGGATGCGCTTAAAACCCAGCGAGGCAAATTCGATCTATTGCTCAGTACGGTGAATGTCACGCTCAATTGGCCTGCCTATATCAGTACACTGGCACCGAATGGCACGATCCATTTGCTAGGCTTGCCTCTAGAGCCCATCAAATTAAATGCAGGTAGCCTAATTGCTGGAGCAAAGTCTATCACGGGTTCACCCACTGGCTCCCCTGCGGCATTACGTCAGCTACTCAAATTCGCTGCACGTAAAAACATTGCGCCACAAATTGAACTGTATCCTATGTCACAGTTGAATGAAGCACTGGAACGGTTACATTCTGGAAAAGCTCGTTATCGTATCGTCCTCAAAGCCGATTTTTAATCCATAAGCGCCTCAAAACAGGCGCTTTTTATACCGCTTGTTTGACCAACGTCGAACTGCTGAGTTGCGCTTTCACCCAATCGGCCAACAAGGTGACCGCTGCGCGAATATCTGTTGAAATTTCATGACCTGCATTGAGGCGGATACAGTTTTTATAACGCTGCCCTTCACCAAAGACTTCGCCTGGCACAATATTAATACCGTGCTGCTGAGCAAAATAGTACATATCTAAACCATCGATACACTCGGGTAGCTGTAACCACAGCGCATAACCACCTAAGGGTTGATTGATACGTAACTCAACTCCGTTAAAGGCAAGCTGAATCATGTGTCGGTATTGCTCAACTTGCTGTTCCAAAATCGGCTTTAACTGCTGTAAATGCTCTCGATAAGCACGACTATAAATGAGATCGGCCAGTGCCAACTGCAAGGGGGTATTCACTGTGATATTTTGCATCAGTAACGTAGCCTTCAAATGCGCTAAGCGCTGCGGAATGCAGAACCAACCTACCCGATACGCAGTTGAAAGGGACTTGGAAACCGAACCACAGAAAATCACATAACCCTGCTGATCCCAATACTTAATCGGCAGCGGACGACTCGAGCTGAAACTACATTCACCATAAATATCATCTTCAATCACATAGCACTGATAGCGCGCAGCCAGTTGTGCAATTTTTTCTTTTTCTGCATTGCTTAAGCAAAACCCCAATGGATTTTGATAATTGGCCGTGAGTAAGCACGCTTTTGCGCCTGAACTTTGCATGACCTGCTCTAAACGTTCAAGATCAAAGCCTTGAGTATCGGCTGGAATTTCAATAATTTTTCGCTTTAACCCCGCCAGCATTTGCAACTGACCATTAAAATTTGGGGTCGGTACAATTACGCTGTCGCCTTCCTTGCTGAGGTGTTGAATCATCACCGACAACGCAGGCATACAGCCATTACTGATGTAGATATCATCCTGCGAAATATAAAAGCCATCTTCAGCCCAATGCTCAGACAAAGCCTGCCGCAAGCGAATATGACCTTGCTTATCGCTATATAAAAAATCTTCAGGTTGACTGTGTTTTAAAGCACGTTGAATGGAGCGGCGGAGTGCTTCTACAGGCACATGTTTTGGAGAAAGCTGAATCGCTCCCAAATGGATGAGACGGCTATTAATGGAAGACTGTTGAATTTCCAACTGTAGCTCTAAGTTAGAAATATCACGAGCTTGAGACTGAAAATCAGGATGATGTGGTACGGGAATAGATGGGCTGGTATTTTTTTGATAACTGACAAAATAGCCCGACTTATTTTTCACATGAATATAACCCTGCGACTCGAGTAGCTCATAACAGCTCTTGGCGGTATTCAAGCTGACCTTTTGTAAGTTGGCAAACTGGCGTAACGACAACAGCTTTTGCCCTGCGGGTAATTCAGTATTTTGAATTTTTTCAAGCAACTGTACAGCCAAGCTTTGATACTGAAATGCCATTCATCTGTACCTATTTTTTTAACTTTTATGTATCTGTATCCATTATGCCAACAGAATTATGCTTCTGTCATTCGTTCACAACCATAAATAGGCACTTTTATGAAAAAAATAATTATATCTCTCTTTTGCTTATTGAGCTTATCAGCTTGCCAACCGCCACATGTTTCACAGCAGGTACAACAGCAGCATTTTATTTGTAAAGCCCTGATTGAAGGGTTTCTGAAAACGCAGAATTTAACTGATTATCAGTTTTTAAGTTTAGCACCGAGCTTGACTGAAACCTCGACTCAACGAACTTATCAATATCGGTTGAACAATGAACGTGAAATGCAGATGAACTTGCCCCGCCAGAAAAATTTACAGTTTCAATGTGACCAAAGCAGTGCTGAAAACTTCAAGATCTCGCTCGCTGGTGAAGGACATGCCATGCTCAGTTTAATCCAGTTAGACCTGCCTAAGGCTTCAACCTTAGAGCTGCTGACCGCCTATCAACAACCTTAAGTTTTAAAACATAAAAAAGCCTGCATTGCAGGCTTCTTCGTCTTTAAAATTAACGTAAGGCAGCTGGTAAATGGGCAGGAGTATCTTCTTGTTCCAGCAATTGATTTTTCATTTTTTGCAGCATTTGATAGGGCTGTTGTTGGACAAACATATTCACAAACTTCAGTGGTATCGACCCCTCAGGGTTAGCATAACCCGAGGTCGAAACCTTAACTTTATTTGATCCCAGTTTCTGAAAGGTCCAATCGCCCTCATAATGATTTAGGCGCACATAATCTGGATTTTTAAGAATGTTTTTATCAATCGCTTTATTTTTAATGCTAATAATGCCCTGACTGTCCTTGGTCATTTTCCCCTGCACCACCAAGTCGCGGTCTTTTAAAGGAAAAGGGAAATCCAGCACCATATACAGCTGAAACTCGCCTTTTTTATCATCGCGCGACAAGACTTTCACACTGCCCATATACGGCACCCATTTCACCGCATGGTCAACATCTAAGATCAGTGATACTGCTTTTTCAATCGGCACATCAAACGTGGTTTCAGCCTTATATAAAAAGACTGGGTTTTGCGCATTTTGATAGGTCCAAACTTTAATATTATTTTTATGAATACTGAGTTTGGCTTGATCCATAGGTTTGGCTTGTGCTGTCGTCATCACGGCAACAACACAAGCCATATACATGACTTTTTTCATTCTATTCTTCGTCTTATTTTAGTTTTTTATCTTGTTTTTATGGCGAATGAAGCAGGTTTTTAAACTTGAATATCGTTAAAACCTAGTACGTCTTTCATGTCATATTTACGTGCTTCACGTCCTACCACCCAAGCCGCAGCGCGTACCGCACCCGAAGCAAAGTTCATCCGGTTGGTTGCTTTATGGGTAATTTCAACGCGCTCACCATCGGCAATAAACATAGCTGTATGTTCACCGACAATATCGCCGCCACGAATAGTTTGGAAACCAATACTTTGACGCTCACGAGGTCCTGTATGACCTTCACGGCAATACACTGCATCGGTTTTCAAGTCACGACCTAAAGCACCCGCAATCGCCTCACCCATCATCAACGCTGTGCCTGATGGTGCATCAACTTTATGACGGTGATGCGCTTCAATCACTTCAATATCCACTGTGTCGCCAAAGACTTTAGACGCCAATTCCAACAGTTTAATCGAAACGTTGACCCCCACAGAATAGTTGGCTGCATAGACCACAGGAGTCTGTGTTGCAGAGTTATCCAAATAAGCTTTTTGTTCGTCATTCATGCCCGTGGTGCCAATGACAATGGCCACCCCAGCTTCACGACAAATTTTTAAATGCTGAACGGTCGCTACTGGTGCAGTGAAATCAATGATCACATCACAATCTTTCACTACCGCTTCCAGACTACCCACCACCTTCACGCCGAGGCTGCCAATACCTGCAAGCTCACCTGCATCTGTACCAACCAGTGAGCTTTCAGGGCGTTCCACTGCCGCAGCCAGTTGATAGCCTGCTTCATGTACCGCTTGAATAAGGATGCGACCCATACGACCGCCGGCACCTAAGACACCAATGCGTGGAGCTGCTGACATAACATATTCCTAATCTAGCTTCAAAATTGCTCTTACTATAGCAAAACTGATTGCCCAGACTAAGGTTTGTTGGCCATTTTCATCGAAAAAATCGCTTTATTTTCAAACATGACTTCTCCAGCTTTTCACAAATTTGCAATCAATCTTACGCAGACTAGATTCGCGTTTAAAAACAACTTTAAAATGAGGAAAATAGAATGAAAGCAAAGGTACTTTTTCTAGCGATGGCATTTGGGGGCAGTTGGGCACAAGTTCAGGCTGAACCCGCTGTTCAAGCGGGCGACACCTTAGAAAGTTTGTCACAGGTAAAGATCACCACCAGCACACATCCCAAAGCACAGGCCGAGCAACAAGTACAAGCCGCTGCACCTATGGCTGAAGAAATGGTGTCGGTTGAAGAGATCGATCAACCTGAGCTGCCAGCAGAAGCGCAATAACATAAAAAAAAGCGGGAAAATATTCCCGCTCTTTTCAACACCGATTCAGACGTACCGTATTCAATTAATCAAACAGTCGGTCAAAGAAAGACTTCTTCTTTGGTGATGATTTGTGATCATCTCCATCTAAAGTTTCTTGTAACTCTTTCAACAATTCACGTTGACGTGCTGTTAAGTTGACTGGCGTTTCAATCACGATACGGCAGAGTAAGTCACCTTGCATACTGGTACGTACAGGTTTAACCCCTTTGCCACGTAAACGGAACATTTTACCCGTTTGTGTGCCTTCAGGAATTTTCAAACTCACACGACCTTCGAGTGTCGGGATTTCCATTTCTTTACCCAAAGCAGCATCGGCAATGCTCACAGGGACATCCATATACAGGTCTGCACCATCACGCTGGAAGATTTCGTGCTCACGCACCACCACTTCTACGTACAAGTCGCCTGACTGACCATCACGAATCGCTTCGCCTTTACCCGTTAAACGAACGCGGTCACCATTGTCGACGCCCGCAGGAATCGTCACTTCTAAGGTTTGTTGACGGTCTTTAACGCCTGAACCATGACAGGTATTACATGGGTTCTTAATAATCTTACCCTGACCGCGACAGGTGCTACAAGTCTGCTGTACAGAGAAGAAACCTTGCTGCATGCGAACCTGACCTGCACCATGACAAGTTTTACAGGTTTCAACATCGTTCGGGTTTTTAGAGCCTTTACCGTCACAGGTTTCACACGGCGCTGGTGCAGTAAAAGTAATGGTTTTTTTCACCCCTCTTACTGCTTCTTCCAACGTCAGTTCCATCACATAACGTAAGTCAGAACCACGACGTGCACGCTGTTGACCACGACCACCGCCGCCACCAAATGCACCACCGAAAATGTCACCGAATTGACTGAAAATGTCTTCTGCGCTGAAACCACCACCGAAGCCACCTCCGCCGCCCATACCACCTTCAAAGGCTTGATGCCCCATCCGGTCATACATGCTGCGCTTTTCGCCATCAGATAAAATTTCATAAGCTTCAGCCGCTTCTTTAAATTTCTCTTCAGCTTCAGCATTGTCAGGGTTGCGGTCCGGATGATATTTCATCGCCAACTTACGGTAGGCTTTTTTAATTTCATCATCACTAGCGGTTTTAGCAACACCTAAAACCTCATAATAATCACGTTTAGCCATGTCTGGCGATGCTCCTCACGGAATTTATTTAATACTCAACTGTGGTCTGAAATTGGGTTCAAACCAAGTTTTACAAGGGGATGTTTGAAAAAAAATCAGTAGAATTAGAAAACTGCTTTATTTTTCAAAAATTTAGACAGGCCTTTAAACCATGCATTTAGAAGGAAGAGAAATGCAATACAGCTAAAAACCACACCTGCAACCGTGCATGCAGTCACCCACAATGCGCTGTCCCAAGTGAAGAAAATAAGAGGAATAAACCACAATGCTGCAAATAAAGCCAAAATGCTATAAATCACAATATTGCGCATCACCCAGAGTGCTTGCGCTTGTAACCACACCTCAGCATGATCAATTTGCGTGACTTTTCGGGCATACCAGTAGGAAAATGCGCCACTAATCACAGTAAACAAAGCCAAAAACATGAAGACATAAGAAATCGCGATAGAGCGGCGATACTTGGTTACATTGTCTTGCATCATGCGTTTAACCCCATTTGCCACATCGTTGGTTTTTTAATGTGTAGCAAAAAACTGCTTTATAAAAATGCCATAAATTTCAGGTGCTACTATATTGAAATTTTCAACGTTTCGCACCTGATATTGGCATAAATTTACAGCTTATGGCTAATTTTTTTTACTTTAAACCACTGCGCGTACAAGGCAGGTAAAAAGAACAGGGTTAATAGCGTCGCCACAATTAGTCCACCCATGATCGCAACGGCCATAGGTCCAAAGAAAATACTTCTAGACAATGGGATCATCGCCAGAACTGCTGCCAATGCCGTCAGCACAATTGGACGACAACGTCGCACCGTCGCATCGATGATCGCATCCCATGATTCATGCCCTGCTTGAATATCTTGCTCAATCTGATCAATCAAGATCAGCGAGTTACGCATGATCATGCCCGACAAGGCAATGGTGCCCAACATCGCAACAAAGCCAAAAGGTTTATTGAACAGTAGCAGGAACAACACCACGCCAATCAAACCTAAAGGCGCGGTGAGCAAGACAATCGTAGCACGAGACATACTGCGCAGTTGAATCATCAGCAAAGTCATGACCACGGCCAAGAACAAAGGCATACCCGCTGCAACCGATTTACCCCCACGTGCAGATTCTTCCACTGTGCCGCCGACTTCAACCAAATAACCATTCGGCAGTTCTGCACGAAGTTGATTCATCTGCTCCGCCATTTCATCCACCACAGTGGCAGGTTGTAACTTGGTCCGAATATCTGCGCGTACCGTAATGGTCGGTAGGCGGTTACGATGCCAAATCAAACCTTCTTCAAAGCTATAATCAATTTTCGCAATTTGTGCTAAAGGTACTGTTCCACCATTTGAGGTTGGAACAGCAAGGCTCGCCAGTGATGCCACTTCAACCCTCTCGGCTTGATCGCCACGTAAACGGATTTCAATCAGTTCACGTTTCTCACGGTATTGGTTAATGGTGGCACCCGAAATTGAGCTGTTCAAGAAATTAGCCAAATCTAAACTAGACACCCCCATTTGGCGGGCACGGTCTTGATCGATCTCTAAATTGATCATCTTGCTTGGTTCACCCCAGTCCAAATGCACATTGGTGGTGTTGAGGTTAGCACTCAACATCGCCGCGACTTTATCCGCCCAAGCACGCACTTGGGTTAGGTCTTCACCCGATACGCGATATTGAAGTGGATAACCGACAGGAGGGCCGTTTTCAAGTAAAGAAACGCGAGTACGTACATCAGGCAATAACTGACGGATTTGGGTGTCTAAGGATTTTCGAATTTCATTGCGATCATCCAGTGAAGAAGCCAAGACCACAAACTGCGCAAAGCTGGCTTGTGGTAGCTGCTGATCGAGCGGTAAATAAAAACGTGGCGAGCCTGTGCCCACATATGCCACATAATTATCTATGCCTTCTTGCTTCGACAGGAACTGTTCAACTTTTTTCACCGCATTTTCAGTTGCCGTTAAAGACGCACCTTCTTCAAGTTTTAAGTCGACCAAAATTTCGGCACGATTCGAGGGTGGGAAAAACTGCTGTGGTACTAACTTAAACATCAACACCGAGAGTACAAAAATAGCCACAGTCGTCGCAATGACCGTTTTGCGATAGGTCACACACAGATCGACCCAACGGCGAAAACCTTGATAGAACTTGGTTTGATAAGGATCATGATGCTCACCTGCATGATGCACCATCGGCTGAGGTTCTGGCTGTTTGCGCAAGCGTGCCCACAAACGGCTATACCACGGCGCTTTTTGAATCAGCTCTTTATTAAAATCTGGCAGGAGTTTGTCACCCAAATAAGGCACAAACAACACCGCAGCAAACCACGACACAATTAAGGCAATGGTCACCACTTGGAAAATAGAGCGAGTGTATTCGCCTGTGCTGGATGCTGCCGTAGCAATCGGTAAAAAGCCCGCAGCGGTAATCAAAGTTCCTGTCAACATTGGGAAAGCCGTCGTTCGCCACGCATGCCCTGCTGCTTGTAGTCGACTGTAGCCTTGCTCCATTTTGATCGCCATCATTTCCACGGCAATAATGGCGTCATCGACCAAGAGCCCCAGCGCTAAAATCAGGGCACCCAAAGAAATTTTATGTAGACCGACATCAAAAATATTCATGCCTGCAAAGGTCATGGCTAGGACCAGTGGAATGGAAAATGCCACCACCAGTCCAGTCCGGAAACCCAGCGAGAAAAAGCTAACCAGCAAGACAATAATCACCGCTTCAGCCAAAACTTTCATGAACTCATTGACACTACGCTTCACCGCAACAGGCTGGTCGGAAACTTTTTTCAGCTCCATACCTAAAGGCAAAGTTTTTTGCAGCTTGGAAAACTCCGTTTCTAAGTTTTTACCCAAAGCCAAGATGTCGCCACCTTTACGCATCGACACCGCAATGCCAATGCCATTTTCCCCCATAAAGCGCATACGGGGTTGAGCAGGTTCACTAAAGCCACGATAGACGTCGGCAACATCGCTCAGCTGGATGGTTTTTCCATTGACCAATAAAGGCATACGTTGCAGTTCTTCAACGCTCTTAATTTGCCCTGTGACTCGAAGTTGAATACGATCCGACTCTGTTTCAAAAAAGCCTGCACTGGCCATGGTATTTTGCTGTTGCAGGGCTTGTTGCACCGCTGTCACAGGAATGCCTAACTGTGCCGACTTGGTGTTGGAAATTTCAATCCAAATCTTTTGATCTTGCAGCCCAACTAGGTTGACCTTCGCGACATCTTTGACGCGTTGCAGTTGTAACTGTAAACGGTCGGCATATTCTTTCATCACCGCATAATCAAAGTCTTTACCCGTCAGTACATAAATGTTGCCGAAAGTATCGCCAAACTCATCATTAAAGAATGGTCCTTGTACCCCATTGGGCAGCTGATGTTTGATGTCTCCAACCTTCTTGCGTACGTCATACCACACATCAGGTATCTCACTGGAGCGCATAGCATCTCGTGCCACGAAAGTCACCATCGACTCGCCAGGTCTGGAGTAGGCCATAATGCGCTCATACTTACCCGTGGTCATCAGCTCTTTTTCAATACGGTCGGTCACTTGTTCAGACACTTCACGCGCCGTTGCACCCGGCCAATAGGTCTGTACCACCATCACTTTAAAGGTAAAAGGCGGGTCTTCGCTTTGCGCAAGTTTGGAATAAGACACCACGCCCACGATGCCCAGTAACAACATCAAATAAAGGACCAAGCCCTTATTTTTTAAGGCCCATTCCGACAGGTTATAATTCATGCTTAACTCTCTGTCACAATCTTGACCGTTTTATTGTCACGGCTAATCGGTTGAATTTTTTGTTTTTCACGCAGTAAATGCACCCCACCCACCACCACATAGTCCTTTGGCTGTAAACCTGAACGAATGGTAACCGTGTCTCGACCATACTCCCCCACGCTGACAGGCACTTTACGAATGCTGTTGTCAGCATTCACCACCCAGACATAGGCATTTTTGCCCGCCGCGGAAACACTGGCTAACGGTACACTCAACACATTACTTTCAGTTGAGCTGAAAAACACCCGTGCACTCTGTCCCAGTTGGATCGTATTTTGCCCTTCACGCAATGCCACTTTGACACTAAAAGTACGTGACTGATCTGCGGCAGGCGAAATTTCACGGACGTAGGCAGCAAAACGTTCATCAGGTTTAGACCACAAGGTGACGATTGCATCCTGTCCAGCTTTAATCTGAGCAATGGCTTGTTCAGGCACACCAATCACCACTTCACGATCGCCTGAAATGGCCAGTTGAAAAGCCGGTTGCCCTGCTGAAACCACCTGTCCAATTTCAATATTACGCTCGGTAATCACACCGTTTTTATTGGCGATCAGTTGGTTATAACTGGTTTGGTTTTGCGTGACGTTATAATTGGCTTGTGCTTGTTTCAAGCTCGACAGTGCAGCTTTATATTGATTTTCAACGCTGTCGTACTGTGAACGACTCACTGCATTACTCGGTAATAATTGCTTAAAGCGTTTGAGTTCATCCTGCGCATTTTTTTCAGCCGCTTGTGCACTCTCTAACTGTGCTTTGGCTGCATTTAGTTGTAACTGGGCATCCTGTACATCTAAGCGTGCTAAAACTTGTCCGATTTTGACTTGGTCACCCACATCGACCAGACGTTCCGTGACTTGTCCCCCAACACGAAAAGACAGTGCCGTTTGTTGGCGGGCTTGCACTTCGCCTGCATAGCTTTTTTGTTCTAGATGCGTGGTATTCGGCTGGCTCACCATTACCAAAGGCACTGACTCTGGTTCGGTCGTGTCTTTGCTACATCCCCACAAGGTGATACTACACACCACCATCATACTTGCCACAAGGGTCTGAATTTTGCTCATGAAGTCTGCTCTTCTTCCATAACCACCAATTAATCAGGCACAATATCCAGACTTAACTTGGTTATTTTTTAATTAATATACTGCATAGTACACTAATTAAAGATATGCTTAGATGTAAATGACTTTTTGAACTTTTTTTTAGGAAAATGTGTGCAAGCTTCAGCAGGACGTCCCAAAGATTTAGAAAAACGGCAACGTATTTTGGAGGTGGCACGTCAGTTGTTTTTACAACATGGCTACCACGGCTCCAGCATGGACCATATTGCCAAGGACGCGCACGTCACCAAACTCACGGTGTATAACCATTTTCAAGACAAAGCCAACCTGTTCAGTTGTGCAATTGAGGAAACCTGTGAAAAGCTGATGCTGGGCCGTTCATTTCAATTACAACGTGCCGAAGACTTTGTGCCCATGCTCAAACAGATCTGTGCGTTATCAATGCATATTATTAACCTGCCTGAGGCCATCAAGCTGGAGCACCTACTATTACAACTGGCCGCTGAACAAAACCCATTGCTAGAGAACTTCTATAAAGCCTCTCACCTCAAAATGCGGGCGATTTGGGAACAGTTCTTTGACCAAGCCCAAACCTTAGGCGTGCTCCAGTTTGAACAGGTCAACGAGGTCATCACCTTATTAATGTCTCTGCTGTTTGGATATCGTCACCAAGAAATGTTGTTAGGAATGAATGAAGTGCCAAATGCCGAACAACGCGAACAACTGATTCAAGAAGCCATTGCGATTTTTTTATTAAAATACCCCTTACAAAAACCTTAGGATTCGGTTAATTAAATTTATATTTTTTATAATTAATTCAAATATTTGGAATTAAAACCCATTTTATTTTAAAACAATCGCTTGCCCTAAGTGGTTCATTTGATTCTAAATTCAGCAATTAATCCCCTACTTTTGTCTGCCCCTACTTGGATTGTCATCGAATCGGGGTATAGTCAAATTAAGAACAACGAGGGAATAATAATCATGATTCAACAAATTGATGCTCCACTACGTGAAGATGTCCGATTACTCGGCAACCTATTGGGTGAAACCCTCAAGGAGCATGCAGGACAAGATTTGTTTAATCAGGTCGAGCAAATTCGGGCCTTATCCAAAGGGGCGCGGGATGGTCAAGTTGAAGCCGAAAAGCAGCTGGAACAACTATTTTTCAGCCTTGAAGATGATGAAATTCTGCCGCTGACGCGTGCCTTTACCCACTTTTTGAACTTTGCCAATATTGCGGAGCAATACCATGTGGTCCGTAGCCGTCGTCAAAGTGAATTTGATGAGACCGCACCCTCTCCAAATCCGCTCGACCACCTCTTTGTTAAATTTAAAAATAATGACATTTCAACCGATACGCTGTTCCAGCAAATCTGTGATTTAAATATTGAATTGGTTTTGACCGCTCACCCCACTGAAGTTAGCCGTCGTACCCTGATCCAAAAATATGATGGTATCAACGATGCCTTATTTAAAATGGATCAGCAAAAACTAACTCCTCGTGAGCGTCAAACAGTCCTTGAAGACTTAAAACAACTGATCTGTTCGGCGTGGCAGACTGATGAAATTCGTCAACACCGTCCAACCCCAGTCGATGAAGCGAAATGGGGCTTTACCACCATTGAGCAAACCTTATGGAATGCCGTACCGAAGTTCATGCGTGAACTAGACGACATGGTGATCGAACACTGTGGCCAACGTCTACCTTTAAATGTCGCACCTGTACGTTTCGCTTCATGGATGGGTGGTGACCGTGACGGCAACCCGAATGTTACTCACAATATTACTCAAGAAGTCCTGTGGCTATCGCGTTGGAAAGCCGCCGATCTTTACTTACGTGACATTGAAGACTTGCGTTGGGAACTGTCGATTCAAAGCTGTAGCGATGAACTGCGTCAAGCCTTGGGCCAAGACCATCCTGAACCCTACCGTGAATATTTACGCGATACTCGCGAACGGCTGAAAGCTACGCGCTATTGGCTCGCCGAAAAACTGCGCGGTGCCGATGCCGATGACAGCTTGGTGATTAAAGCCAAAGATGAACTGTTACAACCTCTACTGCTGTGTTATCGCTCTTTGATTGCCAGCAACCTGCCTGAAATTGCCAATGGGAAACTGCTAGACTTTATCCATCGGGTGAACTGTTTCGGGATTGAACTACTGAAACTAGATATTCGCCAAGAGTCAGGACGTCATCGCCAAGCAATTTCGGCTATTACTGAATATTTGGGTCTAGGTAATTTTGAAACGTGGACCGAACAAGCGCGTCAAAATTTTTTATTGCAAGAACTACAAAGCAAACGTCCGCTGTTGCCCAAGCATTTAAATGAACCTGCGCAAAGCTTAATTGAACAACCCGAAGTACAAGAAGTATTTGCCACCATGCGTACTTTGGCGGCACAGCCTCAAGAAAGTTTAGGTGCCTACATTATTTCGATGGCTGAATATCCAAGTGATGTGCTGGCGGTACTGCTTTTGCAAAAAGAAGCGGGTATCCAACATCCACTACGTGTGGTGCCATTGTTTGAAACATTAAAAGACTTAGATGGCGCCGCAGCCACCATGAATACCCTATTCAATATGCATTGGTATAAACAGCATATTCAGGGCAAGCATGAAGTCATGATTGGCTATTCTGACTCGGCAAAAGATGCAGGTTTTATGTCAGCCAATTGGGCACAATACCGCGCGCAAGAAGAATTAACCGCAATTGCGAAAACGCATGGTGTACAGCTCACGCTATTTCATGGTCGTGGCGGTTCCATCAGCCGTGGCGGTGCGCCAACGCAACAAGCCCTGTTTTCACAGCCACCTGGCTCGATTTCAGGTGCAATTCGAGTCACTGAACAAGGTGAAATGATTCGCTTCAAGTTTGGTCTAGAAGGCATTGCGCTGCAAAACTTAGAGATTTATACCGCTGCCACTTTAGAAGCCACTTTACTGCCACCGCCCGTCCCAAAACCTGAGTGGCGCGAGTTGATGCACAGCATGACTAATTTGTCGGTACAGGTATATCGTCAGACCGTGCGAGAAAACCCACACTTCGTCAAATATTTACGCACAGTCACGCCAGAGCTTGAACTACAAATGTTACCTCTTGGCTCACGCCCTGCAAAACGTAAAGTCACTGGCGGCATTGAGTCCCTACGTGCCATTCCTTGGGTATTTGCGTGGACCCAAATTCGTTTGATGCTACCCGCTTGGCTGGGTACAGGCGCTGCAATTAACCAAGTGATTGATCAAGGACATAAAGCCACCTTGGATGAAATGCTGGTGGCATGGCCGTATTTCCAAACCCTAATTGATATGTTGGAAATGGTGCTCTCGAAATCTGATGCTCATGTGGCGTTGTATTATGAGTCGCACCTGACCGATGATGAAGACTTGAAAGTGCTCGGTGAACATCTGCGTCAGCGCTTAAAGTACGCGGTACAAACCCTTTTGGCACTTAAAGGTGAGTCTAAACTCCTCAGCAGTAACGAAGTTTTAGATCAGTCGATGAGAGTGCGCAAACCATATTTATTGCCTCTGCATTTACTCCAAGCAGAGTTAATGAAACGTCGCCGCCGCTACCTAGAAGAGCGTCAGGAAACAAATACACCTGTAGATCATGCACTTATGGTGAGTATCGCAGGCATTGCAGCGGGTCTTCGTAACACAGGATAAAGTTTTAACCCCGCTCCATTTAAAGCACATCAGCATGATGTGCTTTTTTATTGACCGCATGGTAAACCTTTTATAATTTTTTTTATCAATCCGATCATAAATATTTATGAATAAGCGATTGGCTAAATTTACCAATTAAACCTTGATTTATCATTATTTTTAAAATTAAAAAGTTTTACCATGCGGTAAAAATCTCTGAAAAGTCATAAGATTAGTTTGAACAATTTTTTGTATCACTGATTAAATCTTCTAAAAAACAAGAGTATGATGTGCACAATTTATCTTTAGAGTGCTCAAAAAATGTCCAATTGGTTTCCCAAATGGCGCCCGTACGAAGGCAATATCGATGCACGTCCTGTCGGCACAAGTGAATACCTCCCTGCTTCACAAAGTGCGATTTTAGGTGTGCAGCATGCCTTTGCCATGTTTGGAGCAACGGTTCTTGCACCTTTCTTGATGGGCTTCGATCCCAACCTTGCCATCTTAATGTCAGGAATTTGTACCATCTTGTTCTTTATTATGACGGGTGGACGTGTTCCGAGCTATTTAGGTTCAAGTTTTGCCTTTATTGGGGTCGTGATTGCAGCAACGGGCTATACCGCATCGGGCACAGGCGCACTCAATCCAAATTTAGCCATGGCGGGTGGCGGTATTATTGCCTGCGGCGTGCTCTATACCTTGTTTGGTTTTATGGTCATGGCAACGGGTACCAAGTGGATTGAAAAACTGATGCCGCCTGTGGTGACAGGTGCTGTGGTAATGATTATTGGTCTCAACCTTGCACCAGTGACGATCAAAGGCGTTGCGGGCAATTCCTTTAATATGTGGATGGCACTGGTTACTGTCTTATGTATGGGCTCGATTGCAGTCTTTACCCGTGGCTTATTGCAACGTCTCTTATTATTAATTGGTTTGTTACTGTCTTACTTGGTCTATTTCATCGTGACCAATGTTATGGGCTATGGCACAGCGATTAATTTTGCACCAATTCAACAAGCCGCTTGGTTTGGTTTACCAACTTTTCATGCGCCTGAATTTAATGCCAATGCCATGATGATCATTGCACCAATTGCGTTAATTTTGGTGGCAGAAAATCTCGGTCACATCAAAGCCGTAAGTGCGATGACTGGTGAAAACCTTGATCCACACATTGGTAAAGCATTTGTTGCGGATGGTGTAGCAACGACATTAGCGGGGGGTGTCGGCGCACCTGGCATGACCACCTATGGTGAAAACATCGGCGTCATGGCAGTCACACGGGTTTACTCGACCATCATTTTTGCCATCGCAGGTGTGTTTGCTATTTTCTTAGGTCTGTCACCGAAATTTGGTGCCATCATCCATACCATTCCGACCGCGATTTTAACCGGTGCATCGATTGTGGTGTTTGGTTTGATTACCATCGCAGGTGCAAAAATCTGGATTGAAAACAAAGTCGATTTTTCACAGAACAAAAACCTGATGGTCGCTGCAGTCACCATCATTTTAGGTACAGGTGATTTTGCCTTACAAATTGGCAACTTTAACTTAGGTGGTATTGGTACTGCAACGTTTGCAGCATTGTTCTTGAACTGGTTCTTCAGCTTAGGGCAAAAAGATTAATCTGCCTGATATTTTGAGTGTTCATTTTTGATCGCAGCCTTTGGGCTGCTTTTTTTGGTCTAATGCTCTTGCTCCGATTTCACATATCACTATGCTAAAGGGATGTCTCAAAACGCAAAAAAGACTAAGATAAAGCAACATTTTCCGCTTTGACCCTGCCATGCGCCTTGATTTTTTTGATCTGCAATTGTTTATCAATATCCTGAGTACAGGCAGTCTGACCAAAGGTGCAGAACGTTCCGCCATTTCTTTACAGGCCGCCAGTGAACGGATTAAAAAATTAGAACAGCATTTTGAAGTCAGTTTATTTACCCGCCATGCAACTGGGGTAAAAGCGACCCTTGCTGGACAAACCTTTGCGGAACATGCACAGCACTTGCTGCAACAACAGCAACAATTACAACAGGCTATGCTGCCCTTTGCCCACAGTACAACGAGTAACATTATATTGTGGTGCAACTCATCGGCACAGAGTGAGTACTTACCGCATTTATTGCCGCAGTATTTAATGGAAAATCCGAAGATTCATATTGAATTAAAAGAAGCCGAAACCAATGACATTATTCATGCCCTCAGTACAGGTACGGCACAGTTGGGACTGATCTCTGGTTTTTTTGATGCAGGGCAGCTTGAAACTCAAGAGTTTGCTGAAGACCCTTTGGTACTGATCTGCCCAAGCCAACACCCACTTGCCACTGCGGCTCAACTGGAACTCGGTGAATTATTGCAACATCCGTTTGTGGGCCTCATGCAATATCACTCTTTACAACAGTCAATAGAAGCTCAAGCCAAACGCTTAGGCTGTGACATCCACTATCGTCTACGGCTACCGAACTTTGCCGCGATTGCCCAAGTCGTTGCCAATGGCGTCGGCATTGCGATTATTCCCAAACGGGCAGCCCTGCGTTTAAAAGCGCAGTATGACTTTCAGCAGATTGAACTCTTAGGCAAATGGGCCAACCGCAAGTTGCTGTTAGCAGCACGGTGTTTTGATCAGCTCCCAATAGATTATCAACGCTTTAGTCAATTCCTCTTGAGCCAACATGACCAACTCATTGCGCATTAAAGCCAGCCCAGCTGATGTAAAACCATATAACTGCCAAATAAAACTAGGCCCACAAAAAACACCTTACGAAAGGCTTGCTCAGGGATGCGGTAGCGAATTTTAGTGCCCAACCACATTCCGAGCAATGCAGGCAGCAGTGCGATCAACGACAGTTGATAGTCAATGGGGGTGTCTTCAACAGGATTTAGATGTAAATACACGGCAAGACATAAAGTTGAAACGGTAAAGGCAAGGCCGAGCGATTGTACCAAATCATCCCGTTTCAAATGCAAGGACTGCAAATACGGCACCACGGGAATCACCACCACCCCTGTCGCTACTGTCAAAGCACCGCCTAAATAGCCCATGATCGGTGATAGATATTTTTCATACGGGGCTAAGTTGGGCATGTTTTTGGCAAACAAACCATATAGACCATAAATGGCCAGCATCCCGCCCAACAGCGCTTCACTTTGAAATTCGCCATGTCCAAGTGTAGGAAAAACACTCCAAACTGAACCAATGATCATGCCCACCAACAACGGCCAAAAGCGTTGTACCAGTCGCAGTACACGTCCTTCTGCGAACAATTGCCAGAAGTTCGTGACCATGGAAGGGATAATCAGCAAAGTTGCCGCTTGAAATGGACTAATCACCAAAGATAAAAGTCCCATCGAAACGGCGGGCAAACCCAGACCAATGGTGCCCTTAATCATGCCTGCGACAGCAAAAACAAAAATAACAAAAGTAAGCATGACGCTTCTCTCTAAACAATTAGCGCCATGCTATAAAATTTAAATCTGGGCTCATATCACTGTTTTTAGAAGTAAGCCTCAATCAAAGATTGAGGCTTACTGGAAAGAATGGTCTGGACTCAACTGTTATTGAATCCAGATGTGATGCGGTGTGATTCTGCTTAGTATTTGAAATTTAGGCTGAAGCGGAAAGTAAGTGGATCGCCCCAATTGACCAATTGCGCATTTGGCGTGGTTCCGACTAGATACTCTTTATCAAACAAGTTTTTTACGCTGAATTTTGTGCCCCAATTTTTCGCTTCATAACCGGCACTGACGTCATAGAGCGTATAGCTCGATAGTGGCACATAAGAAGTCCCACGTTGTGCTGTACGCTCGCCTTGATAATTCGCACTGGCACCAATATTCCAGCCCAATTGCTCATCCGCAAAGAAGTATTGAGTTGATAAAGAGACTGCATTTTTAGGCACATGGTTAATGCGCTTACCAATATCACTGCTGGTGGTACTTTCTGTCGTTTCCGCGGTAGGAATATAACTATAGGTTGCGGTCAGGTTCCATTGATCCGTCAATGCAGCGGATAGTTCCGTTTCAAAACCTTTGGTTTTTTGTTCACCTATTTGCACAGAATAACCGAGGGTAGAATCCGACTCAGTCACGTTCTGACGGGTTAAATCATAATAAGCCACATAGCCTTGCAACCGTTGATTCAACCCCTGAAACTTAACCCCAACCTCAAACTGCTCTCCCTCTTCAGGGTCCAATAGTGTTCCGCCAGCGCCAGTGTCGCTCACAGGAAAGAATGAGGTTGCATAACTCACATAGGGAGCAAACTTATCATTGATTTGATACATCAAGGACGCATTACCCGTGAAAGCATTGTCCGAGTTTTTCAGCGTCGTATCATTGAAAAGGTCATCGACTTCGACCTGTGTCCAGTCATGACGACCCGATAAGCCCAAGATCCAATGATCATCAATTTTAAAATTATTACGCAGATATACGCCCATATATTGGGTATCTGTAATTTGATGCGATTTGGTCGTGGTCGCCTTTGCGATAGGGGTATAGATCGGATTATTGGCATTAAAGGATGACAAGCCGTTACTACGGCGCTCATAGTCACTGCGCTCATGCATCATGTCCAAACCAACCATCAAATCATATTGGGTTTTGCCCCAATCAAAATGACGCGACAAATTATGATCCAGCGCAAAATTCACATCGTCTTTAATCTGTCTTTCCACCGTCCGTTTGATGGTCGGTAATGTGTTATTACTCCCCGCCAATACCGGATTGTTATCTGCATCGGTTTTGGTGACCGCAAAATTTTGTTTAAAGGTCCAGCCATTATCAAAATAATGCGCATAGTTCGACCCTAAGCGCAAAACATCGACCGTATTGCTTAGATTCGGCGCGCCAAAAAATAAGGTCTGTGAATAGTTTTTATAAGCGCCATTGCTATAGGGAATCCCCTGCTGGCGAATAAAATCCCGATGCTGATAGCTGGCAATCACAGACAGTTCGTCTTTTTCACCTAAGTCAAAATTATAAGACGGTGCAATATAATAATTTTTATAATAAACATAATCAGTTGGATCATCTTGGTCAGAGGCATGACCCACCACACGAAACGCCCCTTTTTCGCTATCATTTGGCGCATAGTTGATATCAAATGTGCCATCCACAAAGGCATTGCTGCCATAGCTCACACTGCCCCGAGAAAAAGTTTCAGCTTCAGGACGTTTGGTGGTTAAGTTAACTAAGCCGCCTGGCAAGGCAAAGCCAAAACCAGTCGATGTCGGCCCTTTCACCACTTCAATCGACTGTAAACCACTGATGTCTTCTGAACGTAGGGCATTATCAGAAGTTTGAATACGCAAGCCATCGACATAGGTCTGTGCGCTGGAAACCTGCCCACGAATAATAAAGTCATCCCAACCACGGCGACCATACTGTCCTGCGGTGACCCCCGCTACACCCTGCAAGGCTTCAGACAGTGTTTTCGCTTGTTTCTGTTCGAGTTGTTTTTCACTAATCACGCTGATCGATTGCGCGGTTTCAAACAGCGGTGCATCTGAACGCAAAACAGCTGATGCAGTTTTTGCTGCATATGCCGCTTTTTCATCTGCATCTTGGGCTTCAAATTGCAAAGTCGGTAAAACTTGGGATAATGCTGTTTCCTGTGTCTCGCCCTGAGCAAACGCTGCTGTAGTCATCACGGCCAGAATGGATAAGCTCAAAGAAGAAATATGAAAACGCATAACATCGATCAACAGACAGAAAGAATGCCAATTATAATCATTTTCATTTGGAAGCCTATTTATTAATAAAATTTAACAATGAATTTAATTGTTAAACCTCATTAACATTATTAATAAGCACTTCAATGACTCAGTCTAAAAACACCATCAGCTTTGGACTTCATGTGTCATTGGGCTGTTTTGATCAATAAGAGGTATACAAAACTCAGCCTTCGCTTTCATCCACAGGGTCGGTTTTATATTGATCTTCCAGCACATTACTGAAAATACTTTCAATCATCCAGACGCGATACAAACTATTAAAGACATAGCTCTGCCCATTCACACGCAGTTCAATCACGGGGAAATCAGGCTGGGACTTCATTTCACAGAGCATGTCATTTTCTTGAAGCTTGGCTTCCACATCTTCGGTGATCAATGCTGTGATTTCCAATTCTTGCTTCAGTTGATCAAAATGCGATTTAAACGATAAATCTTTGCCTTGGGTCCAAACGGCTTTCAAAATCCGATACATGGCATCAATGCGCTGCTCTTCAGGCACGCTATAAAATAACTGCGCCATCGCCAAAGTGGCTGCTTGCGTCGGGCGACAAAACGGTGTGAATTTGATTTCTGTCCGTTTGGATAAGCGTGTTGCCAAACTCCAATCGAACCCGTCTCGACCGTGATAGCTGAGGGGGTAGACATTGAGCTGAATATTATAATAATCGGCCAGTTCTTCTTTAATATAGGCCAATAACAACCATGAAATTGGATCTTCCAACGCAACGTATAGGTCTAATTCAGGATCGAGCGCCTGAATTTCATTTAACTCTTCAGCATCACTAATCAAATGCTCACGCCAATCAATATGATTAATCAAGAAAATTGGGTTATCGGTAAATAATTTTTGTTGTTTTAAACGGCGCGTTAAACGCAGCAGATCATCGACGGCATGATACTGACGGTCACCGAGCTGGAAGTAACTGGCCAGTACCGCATCATCATTAAAAATACGTTCTGGAAAATGTTGCTCTTGATGATGACGGCTGGCCATCGCATATAAGGTGCGCAACTTACCTTCTTGTTTTTGCCACAGCATGTGAAACACATCTTCAAGCAAATACAAAAAGTCCTGCCCACGCAGCGGCGTATGCCGCAAGATGGTTTCTGCTTGGCTCAATGCCTCTGGACTGGGTTGTTCTGGCGTTTCGTGAAAGCTAAAACGGTGCTGACGCGACAGAATTTTAGCATCATTTAAACAATAAGTTTGCCACTCCAAAGCCGACATTTGGTTCGGGGGGTCAGCGGCTTGACTTGAAATGACCACCTTCAATGGCTTCAGTTCGTCCGCTAAAATTTCTTCAATTTGTGGTAGCTGTTGAACTGCTAAATAGCTATATACATCGTCGAGGCGTAAATGAATACTCAAGCCTTGTTCTGTAGATACGACCGTTTGACGAATCGGTTTTTGATAAAACCAACGCGATCGAATCGGATCGAACCATCGACGCAACAGTGACATGAGCAAAGCCTCTAAATTAAACCCTTGAAAGTACTACAAGGGTTTATATCAATTCACAGCAAAATGATCAATTAGACATCTAAATTTAGATCAGTTACCGCGCCTTTTTCCGCACCAGTGGTCAGTTTTGCAAACTTGGCCAAAGCCCCATAACGATAATTCGGCTGTGGTTTCACCCACGCGGCTTGACGGGCTGCGGCCTCTTCTGCCGAAATATGCCACGTCATTTCGCGGGTTTCTGCATTGATTGAGATTTTATCGCCATTTTGCACTAAACCAATTGGCCCACCTTCATAGGCTTCTGGGGTCACGTGACCAATGACAAAACCATGACTGCCACCAGAGAAACGACCATCGGTGATCAGCGCCACAGATTTACCGAGTCCTTTACCAATAATCGCTGAGGTCGGTTTCAGCATTTCAGGCATGCCCGGTCCACCTTTAGGCCCTTCACCACGAATCACCACCACTTCACCCGCTTGAACTTCGCCATCTAAAATGCCACGCATCGCACCGATTTCACCCTCAAAGACACGCGCCGCCCCTTCGAAATACAAACCTTCTTTGCCAGTAATTTTAGCCACAGCACCTGTTGGAGACAGGTTACCTTTAAGCACCACCAAGTGAGAGTCTTTTTTAATTGGCGCGTCGAACGGTAAAATAATCTGCTGACCTTCTGGATAGTCTTCCACCTCAGCCAAATTTTCCGCCAAGGTCTTTCCAGTTACGGTTAAACATGAACCATCGAGCATGCCAGCATCCAGCATACGCTTCATCAGCGGTTGAATGCCCCCAATCGCAATCAGCTCAGACATCAAATATTTGCCAGATGGACGCACATCGGCCACCACGGGAATATCTTGGCCGATACGGACAAAATCATCCAAACTCAGTTCAACCCCAGCGGTATGTGCCATCGCCAGTAAGTGCAGCACACCATTGGTCGAACCACCCAAGGCAATCAGCACTTTAATTGAGTTTTCAAATGCGGCTTTGGTCATAATATCGCGTGGTTTCAAGTCTAAGCGCAGCAAATTCATTACCGCTTCACCTGCTTTTTGACAGTCGATCCGCTTGTCATCCGAAACTGCTTCTTGTGCAGAGGAGCCTGGTAAACTCATGCCCAAGGCTTCAATCGCAGAAGCCATTGAGTTTGCAGTGTACATACCGCCACATGATCCTGGCCCTGGCAACGCCACTTCTTCAATCTGTTTGACTTGAATGGCACTGATTTCACCTTTGGCGTGCTGACCCACAGCTTCAAAGACAGAAATCATGTCGGTATGCCCTGCGCCCGGCTTAATGGTCCCGCCATAAACAAACAAACCTGGACGGTTTAAACGGGCTAAGCCCATGATACAACCCGGCATATTTTTGTCACAACCACCGATCGCAATCACCCCATCATAGGCCTGACAGCCCACCACGGCTTCTATCGAATCGGCAATAATTTCACGAGAAAGCAACGAGTATTTCATCCCTTCGGTGCCGTTCGAGATCCCGTCAGAAATGGTAATGGTATTAAAAATAATGCCTTTACCGCCAGCTTGATTAACCCCTTTTTCAGCCTCACGTGCCAAACCATCGATGTGCATATTACACGGCGTGACATTGGCCCAAGTAGACGCAATACCAACAAAGGGACGGGTAAAGTCTGAATCTTTAAAGCCTGTGGCACGCATCATGGAACGTGCGGGTGCATTTTCAATGCCTTCATAAACAGGAGCTGAATGTTCGCGGATATTGTCTTTACTCATTGTATTTGTCCTTAGCGATGGCTGCGTATTACTCTACAGTCTTGGCAATTTTTGCTGTTTTTATTGTATAGAAAGCAAGCTAGACATGAAAGCGACTCACTGGGTATTACATGAAGCCATTTATTGTGGTTCTACCCAAATCAGGTCGCATGATGAAGCGACATGGATGTCGCTGTTTCACTGTATGGCAGGAAAAAAAAGGCGTTCGACCTACTTTTGCTAAAACAAAAGTAGGTCGAACCGAAGGTTCTCAACTGCAATTTGAGAAACTTCTTTAAGACTCCATTGTGCTGAATCAATGACTTTTAAATAAAAGAGCACCCCAAATGGAGTGCTCTTTCTCATCAGTCAAAGACTACAGCTTAAATTTCACGTACCGCACCTTTAGACGCACTCGTAGTATGCATCGCATAGGCTTTTAAGGCTTTAGAGACTTTACGTGGTCGCTGTTCAGCAGGTTGCCAGCCTTTGGCTTCTTGCACTTCACGGCGCACAGCCATCGTTGCTTCATCCACGGCTAAGTGAATGCTACGGTTTGGAATATCGATTTCGATACGGTCGCCATCTTCCACTAAACCAATCGCACCACCTTCAGCCGCTTCAGGCGACACGTGACCAATCGAAAGGCCTGATGAACCACCTGAGAAACGACCATCGGTGAGTAACGCGCAATCTTTACCGAGACCTTTCGATTTTAAGTAACTGGTTGGATACAACATTTCTTGCATACCTGGACCACCACGCGGACCTTCGTAACGAATCACCACCACATCGCCAGCAGTGATTTTGCCACCTAGAATCGCTTCTACCGCAGCATCTTGGCTTTCAAAAACACGGGCCGTGCCGTTGAATTTCAAGATCGACTCATCCACACCCGCAGTTTTTACAATACAACCATCCAAGGCAATGTTGCCGTATAGGACAGCCAAACCACCATCTTGGGAGAAGGCATGTTCTGCGTTACGAATCACACCATTTTCACGGTCACCATCTAAACGTGAATAGTAACGATTTTGTGAAAATGCAGTTTGCGTTGGTACACCGCCCGGTGCAGATTTAAAGAAGTTATAGACGTCTTCATCTTCTGTACGAATGATGTCCCACTTGTCCAAAGCGTCTTTCAAAGTTTTTTCGTGCACAGTGGGTACAGACGTATCCAATAAACCTGCACGATCTAATTCACCAAGAATCGACATGATGCCACCTGCACGGTGTACGTCTTCCATATGCACGTCTTGTTTTGCCGGTGCAACTTTACACAACACAGGCACTTTACGTGACAAACGGTCGATGTCGGTCATGGTGAAATCAACTTCAGCTTCATGCGCCGCTGCCAACAAGTGCAAAACGGTATTGGTTGAACCACCCATTGATACATCTAGCGTCATGGCATTTTCAAAGGCTGCTTTGGTGGCGATTGAACGTGGTAACAAGCTGTAATCGTTTTGTTCGTAATGACGTTTGGTAATTTCAACGATCAATTGACCCGCTTTTTCGAACAGTTTCTTACGATTCGCATGTGTCGCTAAGGTTGAACCATTGCCCGGAAGAGATAAGCCCAAAGCTTCGGTTAAACAGTTCATTGAGTTTGCAGTAAACATGCCTGAACATGAACCACACGTCGGGCAAGCTGAACGTTCGTATTCAGCCACTTCTTCATCAGTGAAACTATCATCTGCTGCGACGATCATGGCATCGACAAGGTCAATCGCATGTTCATTACCACGGATTTTCACTTTACCCGCTTCCATCGGCCCGCCAGAGACAAACACCACAGGAATGTTCAGACGCATAGATGCCATCAACATGCCCGGGGTAATTTTGTCACAGTTTGAAATGCACACCATCGCATCGGCACAGTGCGCATTGACCATGTATTCCACTGAGTCTGCGATGAGATCACGTGAAGGCAATGAATACAGCATGCCATCGTGTCCCATTGCAATACCATCATCGACCGCAATGGTATTAAATTCTTTAGCTACGCCACCTGCCGCCTCAATTTGACGAGCCACAAGTTGACCTAAGTCTTTTAAATGAACGTGACCCGGTACAAATTGAGTGAATGAGTTGACTACCGCAATAATCGGCTTACCAAAGTCTTCGTCTTTCATCCCCGTTGCGCGCCATAAGCCACGCGCACCCGCCATGTTTCTTCCGTGTGTTGATGTTTTTGAACGATAGTCAGGCATTGTACTTTTCCAACATAGTTGTGCTTGAGATGAATGTCCACATTCACTCTGGCTAAAATCTGAGTTCTGAGAGTGTCAAACTGTCAAAAATTTAAACATAGCATATTCGCATTCTGCGTAAATCTCGTTTTTAGGCATCTCGACCTAAAATACGGAGGCAGTAAGTTTACGCGCTACATTTTAACCGATGAGCTGACATTCAATTGCATGTGGAAACTACTATAACGCGTTCACTCACCTTGCAATACAAAACTTCTATGAATAATTTTTAAATTTTGCATGAGTTTTATTTATATGAAATACAAATTTTGAGCGATATGCGATCAAGGATCCTTACGCTATTTTTTGAATAAAACTCTAGCACATCATTCAGTTAGAACTGCTCTATCGGCTTTTTATGCAGGATAAATCTGTAGCTGCTCGAGTTTTGCTATAATTGTTTTAATCTTCTCCTTTTTTCCGAGTATTTCTTGAAAATCATCTTTGCAGGCACGCCCGAATTTGCGGCTGTGGCATTAGACGCGCTGCTAAAAACAGAACATGAAATTGTAGGCGTCTATACGCAACCTGACCGTAAAGCAGGTCGCGGGCAGAAACTTACCGCTTCAGCCGTAAAGCAGTTGGCTTTAGCGCATGATATTCCTGTGTATCAACCGCTGCATTTTAAGTCCTCAACTGAAGAAGGTCTGGCTGCTCAAGCTGAACTCAAGGCCTTAAATGCAGATGTGATGGTGGTGGCTGCTTATGGCCTTATTTTGCCGCAAGTGGTTTTGGATACGCCTAAATATGGCTGTTTGAACATTCACGGTTCACTGTTGCCCCGCTGGCGGGGTGCAGCGCCTATTCAACGCGCAATTTCTACTGGCGATACCGAAACTGGGGTCACCATTATGAAAATGGCCGCAGGTTTGGATACGGGCGATATGATGTATAAAACCTACTGCCCAATTGAAGCTACAGATACCTCTGCAAGTTTGCATGACAAACTGGCACTCCAAGGGGCTGAAGCGACGGTCAAAGTGTTAGCCTCTGAAAGCACACTTCAACACTATTTAGACAACCGCGAAGTGCAAGATGAAGCTTTGACAGTCTATGCACACAAACTCTCTAAGGCTGAAGCGCGAATTGATTGGACTTCAACAGCGGTGCAAATCGATCGTAACATCCGTGCATTTAACCCATGGCCTGTCGCATTTATCGCACTAGATGAAAGCAATAATCTGCGCGTTTGGGGTTCGATGTTGTCTCAAGAAAATGCCCAAGCTCAAGCGGCAGGGACCATTTTAGCCATCGATAAACAAGGTGTTCATGTCGCTTGTGGCGATGAACACGCGGTGTGTTTAAGCTCTCTGCAATGGCCAGGTGGTAAACCCCTAAATGCCGTACAAATTTTACAAACCCAAAAACTGAATATTGGACAAATTTTATAATGAAACAATCTCCCCACGCCTCAGGTAAGACCCTAAACTTACGTGCTCAGGTTGTTAAAACGTTATTGGCTGTCCAAAATGGTCAATCACTGGCATCGGTGCTTCAGCAACACATGGCAATTGTGTCTGACAAAGACCGTGCCTTGTACCATGAATTAGTTCTTGGCTGTTTACGCCAATGGCATGCGCTTAAACAAGTGACTTTACCGTTGTTGACTAAGCCACTGGAAAACCAAGTCGTTGAAACCTGTTTATATGTGGGTTTATACCAATTGCTGTGTACCCGCGTTGCAGCGCATGCCGCGATTTCTGAAACGGTAGAAGCAGCTAAACAATTGGGGATGGAAAGCTTAAGTGGTGTGGTGAATGCTATTTTGCGCCGTGCGACACGTGAAACTGAGCAGTTCTACGATGTGCTCGAGCAAGCTTCAAATTTGCCAAGTTGGTTAGCAAAGCGTTTGAAAAAAGACTGGGGCGAGCAACTGGCTGAAATTAGCTACGAGCTGAAACAAGTTGCACCCTTAACCTTGCGCGTGAACACCTTACAAGTTAGCCGTGACGAATATCTTGAAATTTTAGAAGATGAAGGCATTGAAGCCCATGCCTGTGAACTTTCAAATGTCGGCATTGTGCTGGATGACAGTCTGCATATCCCAAGCCTACCAGGTTTTGAAGTAGGTGGTTTTTCAGTACAAGATGAACATGCGCAACTCTGTGCAACCTTGTTGCCAGACTTAAATGGCAAATTCGTAATTGATGCCTGTGCAGCACCTGGCGGCAAGACAGCGCATATTTTAGAGATGTATCAGCCAAAAAAACTGATTGCACTCGACCAAGATGAAAAACGCTTAAAACGTGTCGCTGAAAACTTAGAACGTTTGGCTTTAAGCGAAGAGCCTGTGGAAATTATCACTGCCGATGCTGTGAAATGGACATCGCCTGAGCTTGCAGATTGTATCGTACTGGATGCACCCTGTTCTGCCATTGGGGTGATCCGTCGCCATCCCGATATTCGCTTACTGCGTCAGTCAGGGGATATTGCCAAAACGGTACAGCTGCAAAAGCAGATTCTTGAAAATATGTGGCAACAGCTCAAAGTGGGCGGCACATTGTTATACATCACCTGCTCAATTTTGAAAGCCGAAAATGAACAGCAAATGGTCGACTTCTTTGCTGAGCATACGGATGCGAAAGAAATTAAAATTGAGGCTGATTGGGGGATTGAGCAAATTCATGGTCGCCAATTGTTACCACAGGTAGGGCGTGGTGATGGTTTTTATTATTGTCGCATTGAAAAAATTTAAATAAAAGGAGCTGAAAAGCTCCTTTTTTCATGTGTGTAGTGATTGCAGTTACTGCCGTTTTTCTAAAAAGCGAACTGCGTTAAGTTAAAGTGTGCCACAGTTTTCCGATAAATAAGTGGCTTGATCCATCAAACGTTCTGCTGAAGCAAAAATCTCACGCGAATGATGCCAACCTAATTCACGGTACTCAGCAGCTGCCCAAACCAAATTTACTTCAGCTTGTGCAAGTTCTTTATAGGCACATTGAAACCCAGTCTGTGTTTTTATGGTTGCGGCACGCGTCCATAAATCACGGCGCATCAGTTGGGAAAACGGTAGCATTGGTGTTTCTATACTTAACGTTGCACGCTGATCTGCATATACAATCTCTAAGACCTGCTGATAGATCAGATCAATATTTTGACGCTTCGCTTTTTCACTATATTCATGGTCAGCATAACTCAGCCATGTTCGTGCTTTTTCTAACTGGTACTTGTCCCGTACGTCCTTCGCTTGCTCAATTGCAGTGTGCAATTGCTCATGCACCTGCTGCTGCGAAACTGGATAACTTGAACTAACAGGAACCTCTGCAGCATGCGCCACTACAGTACCCAAAGCCGCAAGCCACAACACATGTTTAGCATAGTATTTCAACATTATTTAGGCTCCAAGGCTTTATTGACTGAAGGCTTATTTTTGTTAAATAGATTTTCGTCAAATTTGAAGCGGAAACGGAAATATGCGCCATCCATCGTTGTATCACTATCAATCAGATCTTTATCTTGATAGCCCACAAAGTTATATCCACCTGAAACCCAAAGGTTCGAAGCTAGTAGATAACCCACTTCAACCCCTGCCATCAACTTGGTTCCATCCGAAACACTGTTCCACATCACGCCAGCATTCACCCCTGCATCCCAACGCTCATTAATGTCATACATAAACCGGCTGTTGAGCATTTGAGTCATACCACTGGTTTGCAGTAGATCATAAGTTTCATCCAAATATTTAACAGCATATTGCCCAGATACATGCACCGAACGTGTTGGATGATAATTCATATGATGAGACATAATATAAACATTGCGCTCATATGGATCATTCAGCGTTGTTTCATTTTTCTCGTAGCGATATTCAATTTTGCTCAATGAGTCAAAACGATTGGTTGCCAAATCACGATATGCAGCACCGAGCTGAACACGGTCAATCACACGATCGCCAGAATCTGCAGACTTATTGTCGGTAATATTCAAGACATTTTTAGCCAATAAAGTCACTTCGTCTGAATACTTATACGCTGTACCTAAAGTATTTAAATAGCTATCACTTTGATTAGACCAGCGCCCTTCTATACGTGCCACATTTTTCCAGCGTGGATTGGAAAGGTGTTCAAAGCCCAAAGTCGCTGCAGTAGACTCTAGTGAATCTTTATTTTCACCTTCAAACACTTTTACTTTTTCAAAACTGGTATTAAAGAATAGACCTTCTTTAAGCTGCCAACGATTACGTACACCCATCGCGGCTTCAGCTTCACGCGCACTCATACCATCACGTACACGATATTCACTAAACACAGAACCATCACGCATATATTCACTGTCTAAACCAAAAACGGTGGTATTACGTTTTTGCGTGTCATTGAGTTCGTATAATCCACCTATACTCGAAATGAACTCATGACGCGCATAGGCATGAATATTTTTATAAACTTGTGCATCACCGCCCACAGCAAATACACGGCGGTCACTATCCGCGATGTCTTGCTCATATTCTAGGAAAGCACTTGAACCATCAAAAGGGAGTGCTGTTTTTAATTTAGCGCGCACAGTGGTACCGTCATATGGTGTTTCAACATTTTGGGTCGAAGCACTGGCTGCATTGGCCGACTCATTATAATAACGTGCACCCAGCTCTAAACTTACAATACGGTTAATCGCTTTCTCAATCGAAGCACTCACGCCATGACGAACACCTTCATTCACGCTATCTTCAGTCCGTACCGCTTCAACACGTAAAATACCAAACTGATCTAAACGTGCATTAAGTTTGACTGCACTTTCTTTGCGCCCTGAACTGATTGAAGACGCCGCATTACGGAAACCTTCATCTGCTTGTTGATGGTAAGCACGTAAATCGACCTTGTCATTTTTGTATTCCAATTCAACGCGTGCCGCTGTGCCATCACCAGATGTGTCTGTACTATTTGATGCATTCACATCTGTCAATTGGTCAAGGTTTAGGGCATCGTGGTCAGAATATGCATATTCCGCAATCAGTTTGGTCTTATCATTCCAATGAATGACGGTATTGGCACTGGCAATTTTCTCTTGATCCATAGGATCATCATTTTGAATATAAGAGCCACCCACCGTCACTTTGTCATTGAGTTTATAACGGCCATTCACGCCAGCAACGGTATATTCCTGCCCCCCTTGATCCGACTCTACAGTAATCCGTAGATAAACAGGATTCAGGTTTTCATCAATACTGCTTAACGGTGAGGTCAGGTAAATACTGTTGGTATAGGTATCTACTTGATAGTCGCTGAAGCGATTTAAAGTACGCTGTGCAATAATCAAACCTGGATTGTTACGATCACGAACAATCACTTCCACCTTTTCACTATTTTCTAAAATATCGTCGGTATCAATACCTAAAGAATATGGACCAGAAACCCCCATTGCACGTAATTCATTCACGATTTGCGTTGCATTGGTTCGTGCTGCAAAGCCCGAAACTTGGTAACGATCCCCTTCAACAGTTGACTTCAGACCTGTCAATGAACGGCTGTATTGACCCAGTGAAAGCCCTTCGTCATTTTCTGTACGTGTAACATAGTCCCCATACATGGCATAAGAACGGCCTTTATCCACACGGACATAAAGTTTACTGGTGGATTGTGCATCGAAGCCTTTCGCTGATGCATCGCCATACACGGGGTAATATTCATCTGGACGGATATCACGGAATAGGCGCTGATTATTTTCTTTGCTCGAGTCATAAGCCAAAGTCAGTAAATAATCTCCGCGCACCTTCCCTTTCAAGAATAAAGCCGCACGACCACGAATGGCGGTTTCACCATCCCCTGAACTGGATAAATCATTCAGTTCTTCTTCAAACCCATCTTGAGTCGAACTCTGTGATAAATTTTTTGGGTCAAATTTATTCAGTGCAAATGAACCTTCGATAATCCCCGCAACCAACATTGGGCGCAATTCTGCTAAAAAGTGAACAGGAACTGTCTGCTCATAAATACCACTACGAATACGCAGTACACCTGAACCCGCTTCTAATGGCGCAAGAACTGGGATAACCAGTGAGCCACCTTCAGCAAAAACTTGAATACCGGGCTTATCTGGATCTAAATCTTTGAGTTGAACCGTTCCCACCGATGTTTCTATCGTAATTGGGGTACGTGTTGCAACAGCCGTGCCATTGCGATCAAGCACCTTAACAACAACTTGATAAACGTCTTTGCCATTGGCATAAACCACTTGTTCTACAGGTTGCGCAGCCAGTTGACTCATCGCATCTGGTGCGATTACTGTCACTTGCTGTTGGTCACGTAGATTGCCAAAGCTATCGTACTGGCGAACTGCAACTGTGTTTTTACCTGCAAGTAACGGCACACCAATAAAGTCTAAACCAGCAACTCCATGCTCTTGATAAGCTGCTTTTTTACCAATACGTTTTTCCGAAATTTGCTCGTCATTCACAAATAAACGGATGTCAGTTCCTAAAGCACCTTTCACCTGAATGGTTGCTTGTTGAGCAGGCAGCACTTGCTGTTCATTTAAGTTCAAAATTGCAAGTTGGTTCGACTCAGAACGTTGTAATTCCTGTTCTAAGTCTAAAATCGTTGGTGTTTTAACTGGTTCAACTTGAACCGTTTTAACATCTTTAATCTGTTCTTTTTTATATTCAATATTACAGTTTGCCGAAGCCCCTGAAGCACTAATACAACCACTTGCAGGCTGACCTTGAACATCAGTCACATAACTGCTTAGTGCATCTACGTTTAAATCTTGGCGTAAGGTTTGCTCAAGTGCATCAAGTTGCGCATCAATTTTGTTACGGCGCGCTTCAATTTGTGCGGACAATGCCTGACTACATTCGCCTGCGGTATCTGCAATCGCGAAATCAGCACGGTGCAATTCACCACGTTTTAGGTCCACAAATCGGCTGGCTGGATCACCCGCTTGACGGTTACTGATCAGTACCAACTCTGCATTATTTGGTAAAGTGGTATTGTCGACTTTTAGGACATGGGTAATTGGTTTAATGCCATAGAAGTTATATTTCCCTTCACGGTCAGTGACCACAAAGTTCCCATCTTCCATATAAATACGCACACCTGGAACACCAAGCTCACCCGCATCTTGCCCCCCATTACGGTTACAGTCAGTAAATACTTTACCCACTACGAAACCATCTGGACTAAATACCCCTGGTGTCACTTTGACTGCCGCTTGTGCTTCATTTGAAGTCGTATTTTTATTGTCCTGCGCGTAAACACGGTTAATCCCATCGCCACTTAAAGCATTTGGCCCGACATACACACGGTATTGAACTTTCGCTTCTTGTTTCGGTGTCAGTGTCCCTAAACCTAAAGTTAAATAAGGACCTTTGCCACCCTGTGGGTCATTACTCTTTTGACCATTGACACGCGTAGTGCCTGATACATACACAAAACCACGTGGCAAAGTATCTTTCATATTGACGTCATACAGTGTTGAGTCACCCATATTGGCAACCGTCACCATATAATCTTTAAAGTCACCAATCTCAGCTGTTTTATCGCCCACCACTTCTTTTTTAATGACCAATTTGTCATTAATTGGCGTCACAATATCAACTGGGTCGATTGGGATATCAATATTGAGTGCAGCATCACCTGTTTTTAAAGTGAAGTTTCCGCCATAAGACCATGATGCATCGACCACACGCTGATCAAAATTATTATAAATGGTTTTGTCACTGGTAAATTTATAGCGGGTTCCACCCGCAATCGTCGACGTGTCGATATATAAGCTATAAGTACCATTATCAATATAAGGGTAAATAAACTCACCATCACTATTGGTTACCTGCTTTGCAGGAATAGCAACTTTGTCCCCTGTGGTTTCATCTAGTTTATAAGCAACATTTTCAGCAGGCTTGCCATTCGCATCCAATAAAGTAACGGTTGCACCTGCAACAGGTTGATTGGTTTTGGCATCAAAAACCACACCATATGGATCAATGAGTACATCGGTATCCACATCACTGATACTGGTTGTGGAGCTCCCATTTTCATCCAAGCAATCCGTTAAGCTAACAACCACTTGATCACGCTTAACCGTTTGTAGAATTTGATCATTCTGCTGTGCTGTCGCAGACTCCTGAGTAGGTAATGAAAACCGGAATATGCCTGTGTTGATGCCTGTTTCAACACCCTGTACATATTCAATATCACCAGTTTTCGTCGATTGAACTTTGATTTTAACTTTGTCTACACTGCTGCGCGTGGCATTACACATGGCACTATTTGCTGCAATATACAACGGCTTACTTAAACTGCCAGTCGCTAAAATATTAGAATAATCTTTGCTGTTATTAGTGATGGAAGAGCTTCCACCCACTGTGGTGACCACTTCATTCGACAGAGTCTTTTTAATATTTGAGACTAGGCCATGCTCAACACTAAAGATGTTCGAAATCGATGTACGACTAATATTAGAGTTCATCGTCACAACCAGTTCGACCGTTTCAGTCGCATTGGCTGCTAACGCTTGCGGATAAGCCACCACTAAAGTATTGATGAGTGATTTATCGTTCGGGATCTGCTGAGTAAATTTATCTTGCCCTAATGGATATAGCACCAAAGCTTTTGAGTTATTTGCTTTTGCTGATTTAAACGTGGTGTTGGCTGGTAACTCGTCCAATAACACCACAGCATTAATGGTTTGACCATCGACCTCAATCGGCTTAGTACCCGAATTACGCGTAGATGTATTTTTAATGGTTAAGGTATAAGTTAAATCGTAAGATTGGCCCGCTTTGGGTTCGAAACTACTTTTATCGACAGCTTTGGTTGCCGTTAACTGAGGTAAAAAACTAATTAAGCCGTTAACAGCATCTGCAATAGCTGTTGGATCTTGAATGACATATGCACGCAGTGGTAAATCAACTTGTTGACTATCATTTAAAGAGCTCGATGAATCAGCCACGACCCATAGGTCAACTTTTTGACCGCTTTCTAAACTCAAATGCCCCGTCACCAATAAGTCTGAACGATCAAACTCACCATTTTGATTACTGTCGACATAAATTTTTATATTGGATAATTCTGGAACCGAATTTTTATCAATTGAAATATCGGCTTGTGTATTGCTGTGATTGGTTAGAGTGTTTAACCAAATGACTTTTGCGCCCGCATTGATTTCCTGACGAGCTGGTGAAGTCAGGCTAATGACATATTGGGGATTAATCGTGACTTGAACAGTATTGGAAACGGCCTGACCAATCAAACCGTCCTTTTGTACAAAACTTGCATACGCGGTATTGGTGATATTTTGCCCAGCAGCAGGCACCACAGCATAAGCATGATTTACCAAAGCCATAGCGGTCGCTAAGCTTGAGAAAATGAGCTTGATCTTATGATTATATAGCGGCTGAACTCGTTTAATCACGAAAATACCCCAATACCAAGTAAAACAAGGTTAAGGGATAGGCATCTTGACAATGCCTATCCACAAAAATAGTTATTAATGTTATGTCTTAATTATTGTCCATCGACCTTAACGCTGAACTTCATTGTGACCGTTTCAGAAGGTGCTAAAGCAAACTCAGTTGATTTCAAATTGTTTGCTGTATTCGATACTGTACCTTTTGATGCAGGATCCAGTGCAGCTGCTGGTGTTGTACCTAAAGTGGTATAACTTGGCACCGCATCCGTGATCACAACTTTAGTTACTGCTTGGTTACCTTCATTCACCGCCTTAATTTGGTAAATGATACAAGCACCTGGCTTTGCTTGAAGCGTCGATGTTCCGAAGCTCCCCTCTTCAGCGCCATTACAATCAGCGTCTAGCGCTTGCAATTTTTCCAAACGGACTTGACCAATGTTCACTGTAGTTTTATCAGTTACAGTGACAGCTGCAGGGGCAGCAATACTGTTCAATTCACCTGTCGGAGTGATGGTTACAATAGATAAATCGGCCTGACCTGCAGTTGCATTACTTGGTGCTTCAACTTTCACCAAGATACTTACGCTTTCATTTGGCGAAAGACCATCTGCACCATTCGTCGCTGTTAGCCACGCATTAAGATCAGCGCCAGTAACCAACTCACTCGCGTCAGCAACACCATTATTGTTTTTGTCCACATAAACTGAGGTTACAAAGCCACTATTTGATGGGTCATGCGTGATTGCAAATGGAAGTGTACTCCCCCCTGTCACACCTTCTACAACATTACCGTTGTTGGTCAAAGTATGCTTATAAACAATCGTACCACCTGGAGCGACTTGACCTTGTTGATCAGCTAAGAACGACAGTCCACGAACAGCTTCTACAACCAGACGATCTTTCATCTTGTCGGTTAGGCCAGTTGCAGGAGAGTTAATCGTGAAGACAATATCTTGGCTATTTGCAGGCGTTGCATTTGCAGAAGGCGTCACTTTGGCACAGAAATAAGCCGTTGCATTTGGCTGAATTGCACCTGTGTTGGTCACTTTAGTTGAAGAACACACCCCATTTGAATCTGCAACAAAGTACTCAACTGTCCAACCTGATGGTAATGGTTGATCTGTACCGAAGTTATAGTTGTCTGCAGTTGAACCGCCATTGGTCACAGCAATCGGGAATGTTCCTGCAACACCTGGTTTAGTCGTTACTGTTGTTACAATATTCGCTGCAACATATGCACCTTCACCTGTAAGTGCAGTATCATTTTCTATATAGTCTTTATTACCCTTACCATTACTCAAATCGACTTTAGACGTAGTGATGTCAGTAATACGTAAAGTGATCTTATCGGATAAAGTGCCATGTACAGGTGTAATGGTTAGGATTGTATCTAGGCCAGGGGCTGTAATCGGCCCTGTATAACCATTTGGCAAAGTAATACGTGCAGAAATTTCAAGATGACCACCAGAAGCCAATGGACCACTATCTACACTTGCGTCACCATTAGTATCCGTTAATGGTGTATTACCATCTGATTTTAACAATTCAACGATAGAACCTGCTGGTAGCTTAGATTTATCGACTTTAATGTTATATGTCTCAGTCACATTACCTAGGTTATGAATCCAAATATCTTCAGTTGAGCTTGAAGCACCAAATAAGATAGGTGAACCTTGAACAGCAGTGGTAGAGATTAAGTCATCTTTAGAACCCGCGACTTCAGCATCTGAGTAAGGGTCTGTTGCTAAATCATTGATCGTACCAATATAAGTCGACTGAACTGTGACATCATACGGGTTAGTAGGTTGAGGACTTTCTGTACCTGGACCATCTGGGTCAAATGTTGCGATGTTAGTAATTTTACCCGCTGGTGCACTTGCGTTGACTGTTACTTGGAATGTCAATTTTCCTGTGCTGTTACGTGGTACTGATGCCAATACCAACTGCGCTTTACCATTGGTAAATTCGTACTTCGCTGCTGTTTCGTCACCAGTAGCATCTGTCAATGCCGCTGTTTGACCACTCCAACGCGCAGACCCAGCAACGTACGTCACACCTGCTGGCAGGATATCTTCAATGGTTAAATTAGTTGCGTCAGCATTACCTGTGTTTTTATAGGTCAACTCATAAGTCACCGTATCGCCACGAGTTACAGCAGTAACATTGGCAGATTTCGTGACTTGAATCACCGCGCCACCCACGATTTTCACTGTATCAGTGTTCACTTTGATATCACTTGAACCGATGAACGTGCTTTCTGCTGATAAAGTCAATTTACCCAAGTCATTTGCCTGAGCTGTTGATGCTGTTGTACCCACAACCACTAAACCTGCAGACTCACCCGCATTTAAGGTAATAACCTGACCCATTAAATTGGTGTTGTTATCAGGCACGCCGTCTTTATTCGCATCTAAGTAAATCGCAATATTTGAGAAATCAAATGCATCACCAGCGATGTTTGCCAAACTTAATGTGAACTTATCTGTTCCATTACCAGTGTTGGTCAAGACGTGTGATAGGGTCACCACACCGTTCGGGTTCGCAGTCGCACTACGGTCTTGTTCAAGTGTGAAACTGCCCACTTGTAAAACAGTCGTTTTGACTTCATTCGATGTGACAGTACGTGTGGTCGAAGTACCATCCACATACGATGCCGTTGCAATGTTACTAATGTTCGTACCCGCAACTGGCGCAGCCGCATATGTGGTGCCTGTAGCAAAGAAAGCAAACCCACCTAAGACTGTCGCAATTGACAAATAAAGGTTATTTCGCTTTGTTGTTTTCAAATTCATAGACATGAAAGTCCCCCGACTCCATCGAAATGATGTGTGTAAAATTGAGAAATTAATCGTTTGCAGTATTTACTTTGGCTTGTGCACTAACCGTTACGGACTTTTTCGCTGGTAACTCTACAATCTGCCACTGTAAAGCGCGGTATTCTTTCAATGGAATATTGACCAATTTTCCATCTACTTTTTTCTTTAATGGCATTGCTGAAAAGTTGACACCATCCGTGCTCGCGAGTGCACCTGAAGGCAGACTTGCACCCAAATATTGAGTATCGGCAGGAATCGGTAATGTCGCTTTTAAGCTTTTGATGCTACCTGTCGTGTTGTTGGTATACGTCGCACGATACTCAATCACATCCTGCGGTTTAATTGAGTCTGCAGCTTTAAATTGTGCATTCCCCTTATTGTCTACAACTTTTTTGAACGCTTTAAGCTGAACAGAGACAGGCTCATTATTGGTCGCTGCTGTTACCGCCATTGCACTGGCAGCAACCCCAACAAACATCAAACTAATTGTCATTTTTTTCAGCATAGAATTTTTGTTTAACATGATTTTATCCACTGCGAACCAATGCGAATTTTTTGTGACACTAATCACTTTTTTATAAATTAATGCAACAAATCTCAAAGCAATATTAAACAAAAAACACACAAACAACCATACATTATTTAAAAAAAATGTTAACCAGTTCACCTTAGGCTATTTCATATTGATACAAAAAATCACACAAATAAAATCAACTTATTGATATTTATTATTTTTTAATTTTAAATTAAATTACATACAGAAACATTTACAAGAGATACAAAAAATTACAACTGACAGAAAAAACTTAAATGCTCTTCGAAAATCCTAAATGTTGTTTTTTTGAGAGAATTATCTAGATAAAATAGATGCTATAACTGTCTTTAAATCACTCAATTAACGCTTATCATTTAATATATTTTTCAAATAAATACGCAGAAAATCATAGTCCTATATATCAAAAATGAGCAATAAAAAGCCCCTTCGTGTAGATCTCAGAAGGGGCTTGTCATATCACAAATTAACTAATCGGGAATCCGTACACAGAAACCCACTTGTCCCTTTTGTTTCGGTGCCAACACACCAGGAATTGTCCATTTCAACTGCCCTGCATTTGCTTCAGTTTGACAACCAGAAGCTGTACACGACATCGTTCCATAAACCGTACCCACGGGAACACTATCTTTTAGAACGATATCGACTAAATTCTTGTTTGAATTATTGATATAGGTCATTTGATATTCCAAATAATCCCCTTTCGCAGCTTGGTTTGACACAGTAAACGGCGTAGTATTATTGCTAGGTGCAGGACATGCTGTCGTTTTACGGACCAATTTACTAATACTTAAGCCTGCTGTCCCAATAGTCGTAATGTCATTCACACTATTACTTTCTTTTGCCGTAGCACTGCTATAAGTGGCTTTTCCATTGACTTTAAAACTCGCAATAAACCGATCACCACCTTGCGCTGTGGTTGGTGAAATCACTCGCTGAATCAAACAAACTTTTTCATTGGCTTTGATAGTGCGACTCGTCAGTAAACTCTCACCTTGATCTAACTGTGCATTACAGTTGCTGTCCACGTAAACTAAACTCTGCCAAGGCTGATTATTTGCAGGTTGCTGTTCTTTGCTTTCCGTTACATTGAGCACATTCATCACACTTTTAGCCATCAATTCATGCGGATAATCCACTACATCCCCAGCCGCAATGGTTTTTTGTCCATTTTGGCTTAAGACCAATTGCAACTCGGCATCTCCAAATAAGAAGCCTTCATAACTGGTGACAGATTGAACCTTAGGAATTTCAAAAAGATCATTTGTTGTTTTCTCAAGCGCACTACCTTTTTGTTTCGCACTTACAGAGTCATAACCATTTACATTACGCTGTACTAGACAAACTTTGCTGCGACTCGAGAATACATCTTGCAAAGTTTGTATTCTGAAGTCCCCGTTTTTATCCGTTGTAGCCGATGCTAACACTGCCTGCGTTGAACAATCTTGAAGTTCTACGACACTACCCGCGATTCCTAACTCCCCAATATCCTCTATGCCATTGTAAGCATTGCTATCTACCATTGTCGTACCACTGTTATCATTAAACACTCGACCAGAGAATACATAGCCTGCGTTCTTACTATTCGTCACGCGGCAGATAAACTTAGACGCAAATTTCACATTTGCTGCTGGAATAGTATGTGTCAACCCATTTAGGCTTCCTAAATTACTTGAAGTATTGCCTGAAACAGCTCTATTGGTATCGATACACTCAACACTCTTAAGTGAATATAACGTTGAAGCCGATTCCGCAAAGCGAATGGCTGTATTAGGCGTTGCATAAGCCAACAATGAACCTTGCCCACCTGCATTTGATTTCAGTCGTACAGATTGAGAAGTTCCAGATAAAGTCGTTACCACGTCACCACTAGTAATGGTTTCGGCATTGGCATTGCTCAAGTTTGAAAAAGAGCCGAAGCTAAAGCTATCTGTACCATTTTCAGAGACTTTATGCATTTCAAAAGTTGGCTTTAAACAGGCATTCACTTCATTAAAACCAATACCAATATCATCACCAGCTACCCCAGAACTGGCATAACTTTGGAATTCTGTGCGCACAACTTTTACACTAGTAACTGTTGTTGGCAGCGTAATTGTAAAGTTAAGGCTGATTGGATCCGTTTGATATGATGTACGAGCATAATCAGCCTGTTCAACTTGCGCTCCATTTAATGCATTAAAAGATGCTGTACTATTTGAACTTTTCCCTGGTGTAACCAAGACAGCATAAACTACGCCATCAACTAATATACGCATAGTTACGCCTGTCGTATTACTTTGCGGGCTACCATAAGACCAACTCAGACGACCTTTCACTAGTAATGCGCCATTTGGACCTGTGCCATACATCACCGTATTAGGTAGAACTGTTGGACTAGCTCCCCCCGTTTTAAGCTCATAATTATTAGGCATCACTGTATTATCAGCGTCATAACGACTAAAAGCTGTATTAGTAACTAGATTGACCGCTTGGCTGTTCAAGCATTGATTTTGAGAAGAACCCGATATATTAGGACTATTGGCGTCGATGTTAATATTAGCAGAGGCAGAGTTATTGGCCTTATTAACTTCAACACTATCAAGTATTGCAGAAGAGACTGTTGCTGTATTGCGAACATTCCCCTCTTTATAAGCCAAACCTGTCACGACAAATTCCACATAATTTGCAGTTGAGCTACCATTTGCCGCAAGTTTAAATACTGTGGAGTTTAATGTATTGGAATTGGCAGTATTCATCATAGCTGGGGCTGTCGGACATGTGGAGGTGGTACCATTTTTTGTACACGTCCAAGCCAAACTGGCAATTTCTGCTGGAATGATATCCGTAACAACAGCATCATCCACATTTATAGTACTGTTATTCCATGCCCGTATGGTATAGGTCACGATCTCACCAACTGCATAATTGGCTTTATTTGCAGTTTTTGAAATCTGTAAATCCGGCGCAGCTTGTACAGTATCTTCATCAGACATGGTACAGGTCCCCGTTTCTTCATCAAAGGTCCGACTTAAACCTGTTGTTATACCTGTTAATGCTGCCTTACACGCTACCCCTGTAGATGAACCCAAAGTAGGGGGTTTAACAGAAGCAGTATTTTTAACCTTAGCACCGACTGCCGCATCTACCCTCGCAGTGACTAAAATTTCATAGAATTCGCCTGAAGCTAAACTCCCTGTATCAATAGAAGCTAGGCTATTCAGCGCTGGAGCTGTACTACATTTATTACCAGCGGCGTTACTACAAGCTATAGCAGTCGCCGTTAATCCAGTTCCCACCACATCTTTCAGTTCAGTTCCGGTATAAGTGTCAGGGCCGTTATTGATCACACGTACTGTGTAAGTGGTTGTTCCACCTGAATAGACTTGGTTTGTGCCATTGGTTTTTGACACCACAAGGTCTCCAACCATAGAATCAATACTTGATGCACTAAATATAAAGGCATCAGCTCCTGAATTTATAGAAGGGTTTATTCTCTCAGAAGAACTAGAATCAGAGCGCATATAGACTGCAAATTTAAGCTCAGTAATAGCAGAACTTGTCATTAACTGAACACTACCACTTGCACCACCATCATCAATCGACGCACCCAAGGTACTAGACGTATTTCTAATTTCCCAATTACTTACAGAGAAATTACTTCCTGATAGTTTATACATTTGAGAAATGTTAGTGGTTGACAACAGTTTAAATTGAGCACTAACACCATAAGCTGGATAATAATAACTATTAATAGTAGATGTCCGCCCCCCCAAACCAGAGATATTAATTACAGGATTGGTAACTGGACGATCCCAACGCATCGTAATTTCACCCATATAGTGTCCCAGCCCAGATGTTCGAATAGACTTACCCTCTAACTTGTCCCATGTTGTGGTAAAACGCACGCCATAATTAGTTGCTAAATCAATACCAGTTCCAACATTGCTGCGATTAGAAGAAAAAGTATTTGAATACGCACTATAATTTGTTGGAAAACCTTGATCCTTCAATGCAACAAAAGAATTAGCACTATAAAAAAGGCCATAGCTATCAACAATTGAGCCAGTATATGGATTATCAGTTATTGAATACGTAACTTTTGTCGTAGGAAAATATGGTTGTGTAATATTGTTTGTAGGGTTTGCTGGATTAAATACAAAGGTATTTGTTTTGTCACTCAATGAGGCACTACTTGTATTACTACCACTCGCAGACATAATTTCTAAAGTCGGGACTGCAAGCACTACTTTTGAGAAAGACAAAAGCATCAATCCTATGAGTGTCGTGATGATATGAGTACTTTTTTTACCCATTAACTTAGTTCCCCACATATTTCACCCCAAACTCTAAGCTATGACTTTCATTGCTTTTTATTGCCGCAACTGACCCCTTAATTGCACCTGACTGTCCAAGTGCTGGTGCAGTTAATGAACCCACTTCACAGGTTGTACAACTTGGCGCTTTACTCATCACCATCGCCTCAGGCGTATAGTCATAAAAATTAAATCGACCAATGGCAGAAGCACCCAAATTCTTCACGGTTAATTGATACAGAACACATTGACCAGCCCCATCTGAATTACGTGTAATCGGCAATACATTTGAGGTATACGCGCCATCTGCCACGCCATCACAATTATTATCTTTGGCTTGTAACTTGCTCAAACGGACTGGTGCACTAGTGATGGTCGTAATATCTGTTGCTGTGTCTAATATCGTACCCGCACTATTTTTTAGGCTAATCACAGAGGTATTCGCCACTCCGACCGTGTTATATGCGGTATTCTCAACTTTATTAAAAATACGAATCTGTGCTTTGCTGCTAAGAATAGAAGCATTCACAATAGATAAGTTTTGAATAATCGGGTCAGATGCATCTAACTGCCCATCATTATTGGCATCATAATAAAGTGTTGTGGTAAAGCCAGTTCGATCATTGGTAACGCTTAAATTATCCGTGGCTGACAATACAGACGTTCCCCACGGTTTTAAGGTGTGGGTATAAACAATACTGCCCCCTGGTGCAATTTGCCCACGTAAATCAGGTTCTAAACTCACCCCACCTTGACTCGCATTTGAGTTAATCGTAATTGCATTTTGAATAACGTCATAACCATTACTTGGCGCTGAGGTCGTCAAATTGGAGGATGCTACTTTAAAATAAATTGGAATCGGTTGCGCTGTGGTCTTGGCATCGGCCCGAATTTCAACCACGGCACAATAGAGCTGTGATTCGCCATTATTCAACAGTCGCGTTGAAGCAATTTCCACTCCAAGCACCGAACAGTTTGCCGTCGTTGTAGAAAAATAGCGAACTGAACTAATTTCAGTAGGCAATGCAACCGTCGCAAAATTATTATCAGCATCAGCACTAAAACTATATGTCGTCGCTTGACCTGTATGACGTACAGTGAGTGGGAACACCACCGTTTGATTATTCACCCCAGCTAAAGTTTTCCACGGCGAACCCCCATTCGACACATTGCCATTTCCTGTACCATTTGCCGTAGTTTCAGGGCTATTGATCAGGTCAACCAACCGAGAGGCTGTACTTTGAATCAGTGATGTACGATCTTGTACCGTATCTGTTTTGGTATTGTCTAAAATCGATTGGGCTTTAGGCACAATGTTATACGTGGTATTGGCTGTATCTATATAGTCTGCAGGGAACGTGACTTTCACAATAATCGGAAGCTTAGCGCCCGCATCTAGCGTTCCAGTATCAATAATGCCGTCATTATTACTATCAAACAGTGGGGTGACGCCATCTGCACGATAGAACTCCAGCACACTACCTGTCGGTAAATTATGGCTGTTAAAAGTTAAATTGAACCGATCTGCTACCGTTCCGGTATTCCACGCATAGTTCTCAAAGCTAACCGATCCACCACTACTTACCGCAGATTTAGTCAGTAAGTCTGCCCCACTCACACTATTTACATCAGCATTAATGACCACCCCATAAATCGGCTTAATGCTTAACATAGCAGTGTTAGACTGCGTGACTAAGTTAGGCGTGGTAGTCGAACTGTCATGGTCATAGTCCATATTGGCTAAGTTTGGAATGTCACCGGGTGCAGTACGTGTCACACGAACACGGAACTCAATATAACCTTGGGCGTTGGCAGGTACATTGGTGATTTGCGCACGAATGGTTTTACCATCCGTATCGAGGTAATAATTGATTCCTGTCGGGTCATTACTGCCTGTCGCAGAATTCAGTGCCTGTCCATTCCAATTTTCTCCCCCCTTCACATACGTCAACTGCGCGGTATCCAACAGGTCGCTGATATTCACTACACCACTGTTATTACCATTATTGGTATAAGTTAAACGGACTGTTGCGATATCCCCATTCACCACTGTTGATTTATCAAAGCTCTTGGTTAAGTTTAACGCTGCCTGATCTGTGATTCGTGATGTATCTGTATTACTCAGAGGAGTGGCTGGTAATTTTATGGAAGTTGCGGTAAGTCGAATCCGACTTAGCCCATTCACTGTAGCTGTTGAAGGGATGACTGCTTTAATAATCAGTGCAACTGCCTCTCCAGCATTTAAACTATATTGATTAATGGGAGTATTATTGTCTGGAACACCATTTCGATCGGCATCTAAATAAATTTCAATATTACTATGGGTAAAACTCCCCCCTGCAATTTGACTGCCCAACAAATTATAAAGATCGCGTTCGTTCCCAGTATTGGTTAGAACATGGTGATAATAGACCACCTGCCCTGGACGTACATATTCCGTTCGATTATCTTTCAAACTGAGGTTATAAACAGGAATCACCGTGGTTTGAACTAAGTTGGAACGTGCCACTTGAACCACGGTAGAGCCTTCTTCTTTGTATTCGCCCACAGCCATGTTACTGATGACCAGAGCATCAGCAAAAACCCAAGTCGATGCTGTTGCCCCCAATAAGCTCAGCATGGCAATACGCATATTTCGAATCATTTTCTTTTCTGCAAACATTTTCCGAGCCTACTCTTAAGGGTTAACACGAATAACAAAGTAGAAATTGGCTTCTTGGTTTGGATCTAAACTACTCACCAAAGCAGAAACTTTGTCACCAGAAGATAAATTTGTACCTGACGGAAGAATTACAGGCGTTCCTACTAGGCTGGTATAGGCTGGAACAACATCATTAAACTGCACATTCTTCACCACTGAACCACCATCATTTTTAAGTGTCAGCTTATACACCACACATTGATTTGGCTTGACCGAAACCAGCTGGGTAGAATAGTTCAAAGATGCCAAATTCGTGGTGGTACAGCTACTATTCGCTGCTTGTGTTTTAACTAACTGTAAATGCCCCGTTGCAATCGTGGTCACATCTGTATTTTTTAAGTTATCTAAATGAATGCCATTAAAGTCAGATACTTCAACCACGATATCTGCCTGACTCACCACACCCTCTGTTGCAGAAGGGGCCGCCTGAACTTTAAGTAAAAGTTGAATATCAGCCTGCGCCAATAAGCCGGCACTGCCCAAAAGCTGATTTAAACTGGTTGTTGCGCTAATAATTTGGTCTGCACTATCAATCTGACCATTTTTATTCGCATCATAATAAAGGGTATAAACAAAGCCATCATTTCTAAGTGGTACAACTTTCAAACTCACTTGAGAACCTGCGTTTGCACCTTCTGCTATATTGCCCAAATTCTTTAAAGTATGCGCGTAGACAATCGTGCCACCCACACTTACCTGACCTTGCTGATCATTGGTCAGGGTGAGTAAGCGTGCAACATTACTTTCAATTTGGTTCTTAATTGAATCTGCTTGTTGATTAACCGGTGATTGAATCGCAAACCAAATCGGTGCTGTAAAATTCTGTTGGCTTGCGTCAACATCAATCACTGCACAGTATGCCCTGCTTGCTCCTGCACCTAAGGTTCCCGTATTGGTAATTTGCTTACCAACCGTTTGACAGCTTGCGTCACCTTCATAAAATTTGACGCTAAAACCCGTTTTAGCGGTAAGCGCAATATTGGCCACATCGATCGCGCTAAAGGATGCATACAAATTATAGTTGTTGGCTTGGATTGAATTATTCTTTGCAACCAAAGGAAAAACCGCTTTACCTGAAGTAACTTTAACCGTACGTAACGGTTGACCGGCGTTATCCACAATCCCCACGCCTAAACCGGATTGGTCAGCATTATATAAATCACTGCTGCTGGATGCAGCAGTCAAAACTGTAATTTGGTTACGAATTGGGTCAGAGGCTGTACTTGAAGCAATCGATGTTGCAACCACATCAATATTGATATTGCTGACACTGCTGGTACAGCCTGTAGAGGCTGATACTCCAACCTGAATTTGTTTTACCGCCGCATTTGAAATCGAACCTGTGTCGACTTTACCGTCACCATTGGTATCCGTAAGTAAAGTTTTTCCATCCTGCGTGTAAAAATTAACTTTGGCACAGCTAGGCAGATTGCTTGAGCTATAACTTAAATTATAAGTATCTGTGGTATTGCCGATGTTCCAAACATAGTTATTAAAGAAAACCTCTTGCCCTGGTTTTAAACTGGCTTGAACCACTAGGTTATCGGGACTGCTATTCGGGTTACCCAGGTTCGTTGCTGAACTGGATTTATTATTTAAAACCACTCCATAAACAGCAGCCAAATTGTAAATCACGGTATTGGAGAAACTGCTCAGTTTTACCGTAGTGTTATCTGTATCGTATTGTACAAAACCTGCCGTGTTTGGAATTTTATTGACCGCACCTTGTTTCACTTTGGCTTTAAAGGCCAGTGTGCCTGATGTTAGTGGTGCAACAGCCGTAATACTGGCTTCTAGACTCTTCCCATCAGGTTTAAGTTGATAGGAAATTCCCGTATTGGCAGATCCTTCTGTATCATTTGCATCGGTTAATGCAGTGGTATTTTGGTTCCAGCTTGCCGAGCCTGCTACATATTCTAAAGAATCATCCAATACATCTTGCAGCACGACACGACGTGTTGCTGTCCCTGTATTTCGATAGGTCAAAGTATAGGTAATCAAATCCCCAATATTGCCTTCACTTGCACTTTGCGCTTTAACGAGAGAAATCACAGCATCATCGACAACGCGAATCGTATCTGTGACTTGTGCAGAAAGCGTAGCATTTTGCTGGCTCACAGCTTTGAGGTCTAAACTACTGAGCTGATTAAAAGAAACATTGGTCGGGATACTGCCCACAATCACAACTGCTAAAGATTGACCCGCATTGAGCTCAATTGAACCTACCAATAGGTCTTCAGTATTATCTGGTAAACCATTTTGATCGCGGTCTGCATAGACCTTCACATTACTTAAATCAAAATTATCCGTACTACTTTGTACTAAACCCAATGTATATCGATCAGCAGTATTACCTGTATTGGTTAAGACGTGTGGCAAATTCACAGCCCCACCGACCACACCATATTGGTTTTGGTTTTGTACTAAAGTCAGTGAGTACGTTTTTTGCACTTCCAATGCCACGGGATTGGAATTGACCAATAAAACATTCCCCATCTCATCGGTATAGTCCCCAGATGCAACGTTAGAAATATAGCTTCCCGGTTGTGGAAATGCATGTGCTTCTAATGAAAAAAAAAATAAAAACGACAGAGCAGAAAATTTCTTTTTGTTAATTTTCATATGAATTAGCCAGCAAAAGTACAAACTGTGTCACAATTCTATACTATTTTGTATCATAGTTGTTATTGTGATTGCATATTTATTAGATAAAATTTGTACAGCATACTTTTTGTTCTTTCTGGCCGTATGAATTCTTATTTATTTCAAGCCAAATTGATCCAAATTAACTCATCAAAAAAAACTTATCGAAGCATTGTTGTATAGCGCTGATGTGCGATAGCTCACTACACCCTCGTTAAAAAAACGCCCAATGAGATCATCGGGCGTTTTTTAATAAGTAGATACCTATTTCAGGGCTACTAAACTTTAAATCCAGTATTACAACGTATGCTGGTCTTTCACTTCTTCAAGAACCTCATCGAGTTCTTCAGGGTTTTTCATCAAGTGGAGAATAGACAACACAAGTCCACCCCATAAAAACACCATTGAAATGATCATCATCACGATTGCCGAAGTATTCATTTATGCTCTCCTAGCGATCTTTCATTTTACTGAGTACGATTGCAACGACACCACAGAAAATCACGCTGCCCCATCCGAATACACCCTGTAGACTCATACTATAACTATCATAACCATTTTTCAGTAAGTTAAATATGGTCATGCTCAAGGTCGTTAACAAGATCAATGAGGTGATTACCGTTAAAGTAAATGCCCAGCCTTTGCCCAATTGAACCGTTGAAATACGGTTTACGTGATCACGAAGCTCAATCAATGCAGAACGCTTAAACCACGCCACACTGATAATCGACAATAATGCACCACCGATAATCCCGATGTTATTGATAAAGTGATCCACGATATCTACCAGTTTAATCGCATTCACACTTGAGAATAAGATCACTGAAACCAGTGCACTACCACCACCAATAATAGTAACTGCTTTTTTACGGCTCCACTTTAACTTATCCTGCATCGCTGCAATTGGCACTTCCAAGATACTGACCATGGAAGAAATACCAGCAACAAATAATGATGAGAAGAACAATAGACCGAATAGATCAGCACCTGCACCTAGACTTGAAATGATTTTCGGGAAAGCAATAAATGCCAGACCGATACCACCACTCACTACATCTTGAACTTCTTTGCCTGCGGTATGCGCCATAAAGCCCAATGCAGCAAAAATACCAATACCCGCCAAAATTTCAGTTGAAGCATTGGCAAAACCAACGATCAGCCCCGAACCAGTCAAGTTGGTCTTTGGCTTTAGGTAAGATGCATAAGTCACCATGATCCCGAAACCCACGGAAAGCGAGAAGAAGGTATGACCGTACGCCGCCAACCACACTTTATAGTCCATCATCGCAGACCAGTTCGGTGTAAAGAATGCATTTAAGCCTTCTGCTGCACCTGGTAAACGAAGTGATTGCACTACTAAAATAGTGAATAAAACGAATAACAAAGGCATGAAAATCTTATTCGATAATTCAACACCTTTTTTAACCCCACCAAACAGAATAATTAAGGTCAGTGCCCAAATTCCCACGATTGGCCAAAATAAATGGCTCACAAACTGAAAATCAAAACCTGTTGCTTTCGAAGTTTGTAAGTAGGTATTAAAGAAGAAACTTTCAGGATCACTGCCCCAAGCCTGACCAATCGAGAAGTAAACATAGCTTCCCGCCCACGTCAGTACACTGGCATAGTACAAACCAATGATGATACACACACAGACTTGCCACCAACCTAGCGTTTCACCGCCTTTAAACAAAGCCCGATAGGCTTTAGGTGGTGACCCCGAACTTCGGTGTCCTGTTGCATAATCTAAAAATAACAGGGGTAAACCAGCGGTAATTAACGCCAATAAATAAGGAATAAGAAAGGCACCGCCACCATTTTCATAAGCAACATAAGGGAAACGCCAAATATTACCTAAACCTACAGCCGAACCTACAGCTGCAATAATAAAACCAGATCGTGATGTCCAGTTTTCACGAGTTCCTGACATAAAACACCTAAACCTAGGTCCCTTTTAATTGCTTTTTATTTGGTTATCTCGCAACAAAAAAGAACCATTTAATATTAATCTTGAGTGTTTGATTTAGCTTCGACCTTTTGGGTGCAAGGTTCTAAATGACAAACAGAGGAGTTTTCACAAAACCTTGGTTAAAGTGTGTCGATTAAACTTCCCTTTTATATGGTTCAACAATACTCACTTTTATAAAAATATTCTGTAATTTCTGCTTCAAATATTCCATTTTTATAATGTGTTCTGATTCAACCGTTCAATTAATCAGCTTATTTATTGTACAAAATTAGTTATAAATTAACAAACTTTTTGGAATGATTTATTACACCTATTTTCCTGCTCAGAATTTGAAGATCGGACATCAATGCTCAACCTATTGAGAAAATCAATGTAAAGAACGCTAAAACGATCAATTCCCTGCATAGAAACATTACTTTTGACATTTTCATTCAAATATTCACTCCATCAGAGAATATTAACCATGTTTCTGATGAACATCACATGCATAAATACGGCTTTTTAATATTGTTCTGTATTTACAGCACAGTCGATTTACAACCGCGCTATACCAGTTATGCTCTATATTTAAAACAAAAACCATCAAAGCCAGTCATTGTCGTACAGGGTCAGTTCACGAGGCCAATCTAGCATTGATTAGGCTATTTAAACGATGCTGATTTAAGGCAGTAAGCGAAAATTATATAAGCCATTTACTTTTGTCAGCTTAGGCTTACAAATAGCGTGGTTAAAATGCTGTATGAACAACAGCAACTGCCATGTATATTTAAACCATGAGGAAACAGGACGTTTCCCAAACTTAAAACAACAATAATCAGTTTGAGCATCAGGATGTGAGATATGACAGGAGTTGTATCTAAGCACTGAAATACAAAGAAACCTCGACAGGATGTCGGGGTTTCTTTTTATCTCTATTCCACAGTTAAAGCTGAATATAAGTCCGAAAGCCTCGACTCGCATAGTACGAAGCAGCGCCATTATGATAGGTAAACGTACGACCATAGCGCTGATCACAAAAAATTGCCCCGCCTTGCTGACGTAATTCAGCTGGAGTCTCAACCCAACTGGATGTTTTCAAGTCAAAATTAAAGATCTGCTGTAAAAGATAATACTGTTGTTCCGTCACTAAGCTTAAGCCATACGCCTGTACCCAATCTAGCACTGTATTTTCAGGCGGATGATCCTTGCGACTCAATAGTGCCTCTCTGTCATAACACATGCTCCGTCGCCCTTTCGGTGACTCAATTGAACAATCAAAAAAATATACATTTTGCGTATTCGGTAAAACCACGACATCAGGCTCACCACCACTCATTTCCATTTGTTGTAACGCGTATAATTTTTCTGGGGACTGCAAAAGTTTTTCTCGGACAAACGCCCAACTGATTTGCATATGACGTTCAGTATGCTGTTGAAACCGCTGTTCTAAGATGTTGAATAAAATTTCAATTTGCTCAGGTTCTAGTTGTTTCTGCTGCTTAATCATTGTTATTGTGCTGCCCTATTTAAAGCTGCCTTTAGCATAGCACTCTCCTTCAAATACCATCCAGCGGTACACCTATTTTGAAAAAATAAAGGCCCTCAAAATGAGAGCCTTTTATTTATTTAGGGTTTGATTAAGAAGATGCTTTGATTGAACTTGAAACTTTCACCTGAGTTTTAACTGCTTCTTCAGCACTATTTAAACGGATAAAAGAAACCGCTATCGCAGCAAGTACCGCAGGAATCGCCACAGCAATAAAATTCAACTTATGTGGTAATTCCATGCCCAACAATACACCAATTACAATTGGCCCCACGATTGCACCCACACGGCCAATCCCTGATGCCCAACCCAACCCGGTTGAACGAACAGCCAATGGATAATATTGCGCCACATAGCTATATAGTAAAATACTACAACCAATCGAAGCGGCTCCTGCAAGTGCAACCAATAAATAAATTACAGGTTGTGGAGAATTAAAGCCTAAACCGACCAGTGCAAAAGCGCCAACAGTCAACATGCTAATAATGACAGGTTTCAAGTGGAAACGATCTGCGAGTATGCCACCACCTGCAGTGCCAATCACCGCGCCAATGTTCAAAGAAAGGAGGAACATTAAACTGCTACCCATCGAATAACCAGCAGCCATCATCAGTTTTGGTAACCAACTTCCTAAGGCATAAACCATCAATAAGCACATGAAAAAACAGCACCAAAATAGAACTGTACCCGCAGCACGACCATTTTTAAACAAAGCTGCGACAGATGCATCAGGGACTTTCGCTTCGTTCAGCACTAGAACAGTATCTGAAGTTACAGTCTCTTCAGGTACCAGACGTTGAATAATGCTGCGTGCCTTTTCTGTTTGCTGGTCTTTCACTAAAAAAGTGACTGATTCAGGTAAGAATTTCCATAAAATCGGAATAAACAGCAATGGAATACCGGCGATGAAAAACATGATCTTCCAGCCAAAGGTTGGCGTAAACGCAACACCTAGCAGTGCTGCCATAATTCCACCCATTGCATAACCACTAAACATCGCGGTCACCAAGGTACTACGGAACTTCTGCGGCGCATATTCCGAAGTTAAAGCAACCAAGTTTGGTAATACACCACCAATTCCAAGACCCGCAATAAAGCGTAAAATACCAAATTCAGTCGGGTTTGAAGCAAAGCCACCCGCAAAAGTGAACCCACTGAACAACGTAACACAGATAATAATGACTTTTTTACGGCCAATTTTATCGGCCAGCATCCCAAATAGCATTGCACCAAACATCATGCCTGCTAGGGCAGTACTGGCTAGCATTCCCGCTTGAACAGCCGTCATGCCCCACTCTTTCATTAAAAGCGGTAAAGCCACACCGTTAATTGCTAAATCATAGCCGTCAAACAAGACGACGAATAAGCACCACAAAACAACCGTTAAATGAAAAGGCTTAAACTTAGCCTGATCGATTACAGCATTTACATTCATTGTTGTCGCTGTCATTTTTCCCTCACCTCCAATTGTGAGCTTTATTATAAAAAGTGAATCCAAATTCACTTTTATATAAAATGAATCATAATTCAGTTTTTGTCTATAAATAAAACAATTGAAACAGCTTTTTTTGAAAAAATTAGACTAAAGTTTTAGAGAAATGACGTGAAACGATTTGCACTTCTTCGGATTCTTTGATAAATGATAGATTTTTCACATAATTTTAATTTATATAAATGTATTTTTGTATAATTTAGCGGCTTATTCTCCGCTCTAATTCTCTTCTTTCTCTCATTTTTCCCTATTTTTAATCTTCCACGCATAAAAAAATCCCCCTCTGCTTTAAGCGGAGGGGGATTTGAATTAATGAGCTGGCGATGACTTACTCTCACATGGA